>Ga0134100_1000012_pt1 | contig 236799 bp, 225 predicted proteins | sample 11_taG_2_FD_94444 | JGI IMG/M metagenome (GOLD analysis project Ga0134100, IMG submission 94444) | Switchgrass degrading microbial communities from high solid loading bioreactors in New Hampshire, USA - 11_42_5_180_A3 metaG | ecosystem: Engineered > Bioreactor > Semi-continuous > Anaerobic >...
ACTGCGCAAGCAGGGCGTCAAGCTCGCCTATCCGCCGCAGTTCAAGAAGAAAGGTCACAGCCGCGACAGTTTCTACGTCGCCAACGACAAGTTCGTCGTCTCCGGTCAGACGATCCGCCTGCCAAAAATCGGCGACGTCGCCATGACCGAATCTTTGCGATTCGAAGGGAAAATCCTCGGGGCCACGGTCTGCCGCACGGCGGATCGCTGGTTCGTGTCGATTCAGGTCGAGGTGAAGGACGAGCAGTTCTACCGCCGCCGGAAGGCAGACGGGATCGTTGGCGTCGATCTCGGCGTCAAGGCCGCCGCGACGCTCTCCAATGGCGAATCGCTCCGAGCGCCGAAACCGCTCAAGGCGGCCCTGCGCCGCCTTCGCATCCGCTCGCGCCGCCTCAGCCGCAAGCTCGAGGCGGCAAAGGTCGCTGCGGGATTCAACCCCAATGGCACGCTGCCGAAAGGCACCCGTCTTCCCATCTCCAGCAACCGCCAGAAGTCCGCTCAGGCATTGGCAAGGCTGCATGCCCGCATTGCCAATATCCGAGCGGACTTCACCCACAAGCTCACGGCCCGGCTGTGCCGCGAAAACCAAGCGGTAGTAATCGAGGACTTGAACGTCCGAGGCATGATGGCGAACGAGCGGCTTGCTCGCGCCATCGGCGACGTGGGCTTTGGGATGTTCCGCTCTCAGATGGAATATAAGTCCAAGCGCTATGGCACCCAGTTGGTTATTGCAGACCGCTGGTTCCCGAGCAGCCGTCTGTGTTCCGTCTGTGGCTGGAAGAACGAGGAACTGTTGTTGCGTGATCGAGCGTGGACGTGTCCGAAATGCAGCACGCACCATGATCGTGACCTAAACGCGGCGATCAACCTTCAACGGCTGGCAACCGCAACTGCCCTACCCGTGGCGAGTCCGTCCGGTAACGGCGGCACTACCTCAGGAGGGGTTCCTGAAGTAGTCGGGAAAGTCACGCCTGTCAGGCACGAGCACGGTCATCAAGACGGCTCGGGGCAGGAAGAAAACCGTGCGCACTTTTGCGTACGTTTTTGAGAGCAGCAACGCATGCCCGTATCCATCGAGCGTCCCCCAAAGACCTATCCTGCGGAGCACTTCTTCAATCGCGACCTGTCGCTGCTGCAATTCCAGCGCCGGGTACTGGCCAATGCCGCCGAGCCCGCGGTACCGCTGCTCGAGCGTCTGCGCTTTCTGTGCATCGTCTCGAGCAACCTCGATGAATTCTTCGAGATCCGCGTCGCCGGCTTGAAAGAACAGCAACGCCAAGGGGTGACCCGCCCCGGAATCGACGGTATCCCGCTCGAAGACCTTCTCGAGCAGATCAGCGCCGAGGTTCATTCCCTCGTCGCGCGGCAATACGCTTTGCTCAATCAAGAGATCCTGCCGGCGCTCGCCCAGGAAGGGATCGTCTTCCTGCGCCGCCACGAATGGAACGAACGTCAGCGTCGATGGATCGAGGAGTACTTTCGCACGCAGGTGATGCCGCTGCTCACCCCCATCGGGCTCGATCCGGCGCACCCTTTCCCCCGCGTACTCAACAAGAGCCTGAACTTCGCCATCGAGCTCGAGGGAACCGACGCCTTCGGACGCGCCTCAGGACGTGCCATCGTGCAAGCGCCGCGGGCGCTGCCGCGCGTCATCCGCTTGCCCAAGGAAGTGAGCGAGCACCCCTACACCTTCGTCTTCCTCTCGGCGGTGATCCACGAGCACGTGGATCTGCTCTTTCATGGCATGGAGATCAAGGGCTGCTACCAGTTCCGCGTCACCCGCAACTCCGATCTCTTCCTCGACGAAGAAGAAATCAAAGACCTGCGCGACACGCTCAAAGAAGAACTCCAGCACCGCCACTTCGGCGACGCGGTACGGCTGGAGGTGGCGGAGAATTGTTCCGAGCAGATGGCGCAGTTCCTGCTGGAGCATTTCCACCTCACGCCCAAGGACCTCTACCGCGTACCCGGCATCGTCAATCTGGTGCGCCTCATGTCCATTCCCGACCTGGTCGACCGGCCGGATCTGAAGTATCGCCCGTTCCAACCCCGCATCCCGCGCGAGCTCTCGCGGCCGCTGGACATCTTCCGCGTCCTGCGCCGCCAGGACGTGCTGCTGCACCATCCCTACGAGAGTTTCGAGCCGGTGATCAACTTCCTCAAGGTGGCGGCAGACGATCCCAACGTGATGGCCATCAAGATGACGGTGTATCGCACCGGTACCGACTCGGTGCTGATGGAGCACCTCATCCGCGCGGCGCAGCGGGGCAAGGAAGTGACGGTGGTGCTGGAGCTAATGGCGCGCTTCGACGAGGAAGCCAACATCCAATGGGCGAACCGCCTGCACGATGCCGGCGCGCACGTGGTCTATGGCATCTTCGGGTTCAAGACACACGCCAAGCTCCTGATGATCGTGCGCCGCGAAGAAGGCAGGCTACGGCGCTACTGCCACCTCGGCACCGGCAACTACCACCCCCGCACGAGCCGCATGTACACCGATTTCGGCCTGATGACAGCCGATGAGACCATCGGGCAAGACGTCTCCGAGATCTTCGACTCGATCACCGGTTTGGGCAAGCCGGGCGAGCTGCATCATCTGTGGCAGGCGCCCTTCACCCTGCACGAGAACGTGCTCGCCCACATCCGCGCCGAAGCCGAAGCCGCCCGCGCCGGCCGCAAGGGGCGCATAATCGCCAAGATGAACGCGCTGCTCGAGCCGGAAGTGATCGAAGCGCTCTACGAAGCTTCGCAGGCGGGCGTGGAGATCGACCTCATCGTGCGCGGCGCGTGCGCCCTGCGTCCCGGCGTGGACAATCTCTCCGAGCGCATCCGCGTGCGCTCCATCGTCGGGCGTTTCCTCGAACACCACCGCATCTTCTATTTCCATGCCGACGGCGAGCAGAAGGTGTATCTGTCGAGCGCCGACTGGATGGAGCGCAATTTTTTCCGTCGCGTCGAAGCAGCGGTGCCGGTGCTCGATCCAAGGCTCAAGCGCCGCGTCATCAAGGAGGGGCTGCGCATCTATCTCCTCGACAACGCCCAAGCCTGGGAACTGGACGTCGACGGGCGCTATCGCCTCAAGCACGCCCGACGGCAGCGCCGGGCGGCGCAGGAAATCCTGCTGCAGGAGCTGGCGAAGCCCGTGTGACGCCGCCGGTCAGCGTCGACGCACTTCTACCACATCGGGCACCGCGCGCAGCGCCGCGATCGCGGCCGCGAGCCGCTCGGCATCCGGCGCCTCCACGGTGAAGTTCATCCGGGCACGGTGCTGCGTGGTCAAGGTCTGCACGGCCGTGACGTTGAGCCGCTGCACCGTAAACACCTCGCTCACGTCGCGCAGCAGCCCCTGGCGGTCGTGCGCCTCGATCTGGATCTCGACCGGATAGGCGCGACGCGGACCGGCGCCGGCGGCGGCTTCGTTCCATTGCGCGGCCACGAGCCGTTCGGGATGACGCAGGCTCAGCTCGAGAAGATCCCGGCAGTCAGCGCGGTGGATCGTCACCCCCCTGCCCCGCGTGACGAAACCGACGATCTCGTCGGGCGGCATGGGGTGGCAGCAGCGCGCGAGCGTGGTCAGAAGGCCGCTCTGCCCCGCCACGAGGATCGCCCCGCCAGCGCGGGCCGACGGCGCGTGCAGCGGCACCGTGACCGGCCCGACCGGAGCTTCGGCTGCGGCTGGCTGTAGCGCCTGCACGATGGCGCGCGGACCGATCTCACCGCGGGCGGTGGCACGGTAGAGGGCCTCGGGCGATTTGAAGCCGAGGCGCTCGGCGAGTTTCTCCAGATTGGTGCGGGTGTGCCCCTCGCGCTGCAGCTCCCGCTCCACCAGCGAACGGCCGCGGGCAAGGAGCTCCGCCTCCTGCTGCTGGGCGAACCAGGCACGGATCTTGGCGCGTGCCGTCTTCGTCTTGACGTAGCCCAGCGCCGGATTGAGCCAGTCGCGCGAAGGGCCGCCTTCCTTGGCGGTGACCACTTCCACCGTCTGCCCCGAGCGCAGAGGGGTGTCGAGCGGCACGAGCTGGCCGTCGACGCGCGCGCCGCGGCAGCGGTGGCCGACGTCGGTGTGGATGCGGTAGGCGAAATCGACCGGCGTGGCCCCCTGCGGGAGATCGACGACGCGCCCCGTGGGGGTGAGCACGAAAATGGTATCGTCGTGCACCGCATGGCGCACCCGGTCGGCCCATTCGCTGCTGTCGACCACCTCGTCGCGCCAGGCAAGCAGCGAGCGCAAGAGGGCGATCTTCTGGTCGTAGGGCGAGGTCTTGTCCGCCCCTTCCTTGTAGCGCCAGTGCGCCGCCACGCCGAACTCCGCATGGCGGTGCATCTCGAAGGTGCGCACCTGGACTTCGAGCGGTCGGCCGTCTTCGGCGCGCACGGCGGTGTGCAGCGAGCGATAGCCGTTCGGTTTGGGTCGGGCGATGTAGTCGTCGAATTCCCCGGCAATCGGCGGCCACAGCTCATGCACGCGGCTCAAGACCGCGTAGCAGTCGGCTACCGCCGGCACCAGCACCCGCACGGCGCGCACGTCATACACCTGCGAAAAATCGAGCCCTTTCTTGCGCATCTTGTTCCAGATGCTGTAGATGTGCTTGGCCCGACCATAGACTTCGGCACCGGCGATACCGAGCGCCGCCACTTCGGCCGAGAGCCGCTGCACCACGCGGGCGACGAACGCTTCACGCTCGAGCCGGCGCTCGTCGAGCAGGCGGGCGATGCGCTTGTAGGTCTCGGGTTCGAGAAAGCGGAATGAGAGGTCCTCGATCTCCCACTTGATCTGCCCCACGCCGAGGCGATTGGCGAGCGGCGCGTAGAGCGCCAGGCTCTCGCGGGCATAGTCGACCCGTGCCGCGGTCTCTCCGCCCTCGCTGGCAAACCAGCGCAGGGTCTGCAGGCGCGAGGCCAGACGCAGCAGCACCACGCGGATGTCTTCGACCAGCGCGAGCAGCATCTTGCGCAAGGTCTCGGTCTGGGCTGTGTCGTCCATTCCGATCGGAACGCGCAAGCCTTCGAGGCGCTGCAGACCGCGCAGCAGCCGCGGCACGTCGGCATCGAAGCGCGAGGTGACCCATTCGAAATGCTCCGGCGCCCGTACCGGCACGGCATAGAGCAGCCCCGCGATGCGCGAGGCCGGGTCGAGCCGCAGCTCGGCGGCAATCAGCGCCACCGCCATCGCGTGATCGAAAACCGGCTCGCCGGTAGACAGGCGCAGATCGGCAAATTCGCGCCGGGCGAATTCGTGAGCCTCGCGCACCGCCTCGGCCTGTTCGACGGACAAACCCTCGGTGAGGGCCGCGAGCGCGAGATCGGGGGCCTTGGCGGCAAGTGTCAGTTGAGTGGCGACCATGGTTTCGTGCGAAACTATCCTTCGATCCGTGAGCCAGGAGCTTTCGATGCGCGAGCGTCCCGCGCCCTCTTTCGCCGCTTCCCACCCCTATCTCTTGCTCACCCTGGCCGTGGCCTTCTGGTCGAGCAACATGATCGTCGGACGAGCGATCCGCGACGAGGTTCCCCCGGTGACGCTTGCGCTGGGACGCTGGGTCGTCGCCCTCCTCCTGACCCTGCCCTGGGCGCTGCCGCCGCTGCGGCGGCAATGGGCGGCGGTGCGCCGTCATTGGGCGATCCTGGCGCTGCTGGGAGTGCTGGGGGTGGGATGTTATAACACATTCGCCTACCTGGCGCTACGGCACACGAGCGCCACCAACGCGGCGATGCTCAATTCCTTCACGCCGGTGGCGACCATGCTGCTCGCCGCCGCCGTGCTCGGACACCGCCTCACGCGCCGGCAGGTTCTGGGCGTGGCGGTGTCGCTTGCCGGGGTGCTCGCCATCGTCGCCCAGGGACGCTGGCAGGTGCTCGCCTCGTTGTCGTTCAACCGCGGCGACCTGTGGATGCTGGGCGCCGTGGCGGTGTGGGGCATCTATACCGTGGCGCTGCACCGCCGGCCGGCCGGCATCGACCCCATGGCGCAGCTGGCGGTGTTCATCGCCGTCGGCATCCTCGTGCTGCTGCCCTTCGGCCTGTGGGAATGGCGCGACGGCCCGCCGCTACGCTGGCACGCCGACTCGCTGCTCGCCATCGTCTACGTCGGCATCTTTCCGGGCTTCCTCGGCATGGTGTGCTACAACGCCGGCGTGGCGGTGGTCGGCCCCGGCGTCGGCAGCCTCTTCCTGCACCTGATGCCGGCGCTCACGCCGCTCTTCGCTTTCGTCTTCCTTGGCGAGCGCCCGGCGTGGTACCACGCCGTGGGCATCGTCGCCATCCTTGCCGGAATCCTGCTCGCCACGGCGCGGCCGCGCTTGCCGCAGGGCCGGCACGAAAGGGCTTAGCCATGCCCGCCTGGATCGATGCCTTGCGCCGCCTCTGGCGCGCCCGGAGGGAGCGCCCGGGGCCCGATGCGGCGTTCTGGGAGACGGTCGAACGCACCATTCCCTATTCAGCAAACATCCCTCCTGCGGCGCGCGAACGGGTGCGGCGGCTCGCCGCGCGCTTTCTCGCCACCAAGACCTTCTACGGGGCGCACGGGCTGCCCATCACCGACGCGCTCGCCGGCAACATCGCCTGGCAGGCGGCGCTGGTGGCGCACCGCACGGGCTTGGGCATCTACGATGACTTCGTCGGCGTCATCGTCTATCCCGAGCCCTTTCGCGTGCGCCGCCGCTTTGCCGACGAGATCGGGCTGGTGCATGAATTCGACGACGAACTCTACGGCGAGACCTGGGACGGTGGCCCGGTCATCGTGAGTTGGGGCACGGACGAGGAAGAAGGGGTGCAGGTGGTGCTGCACGAATTCGCCCACCGCCTGGACCTTGCCGACGGGGCGCTCGACGGCGTGCCGCCTCTGCCGCCCTCCCTGCCGCGCGCCCGCTGGGAAAGCGTGATGGAAACCGCGCTGCAGCGACTGCAAGACGAGCTCGATACCGGAAAGTCTCCCCCTCTCGACCCTTACGCCGAAGAAGGGCCGGAGGAATTCTTCCCGGTGGCGACGGAGACTTTCTTTACCGAACCGGCGGCGCTCGCTGCCTGGGATCCGGCGCTCTTCGAGGCGCTAGCCGAGGTCTATGCCCTTCGGCCTGGCCCCATGGTGGACTTTTCCTGCAAAACCGCCTAATCTAAAGGGCAGGAATCGAATTTCAATTCAAATATCATAAAAGGAGCTGGACCATGAAAAAAACCTGGGTATTGGTTGCCAATGCGAGCGTGGCCAAGTTCTACGAATTCCTCGGCTTCAAGTCCGGGGTGCAGCTGGTCGAGACCCGGGAACACCCGGAAAGCCGCCTGCCCACCCGGGAACTCATCACCGACAACCTGCCGTTCCCGGGCACGGGCGGTGACAAGGCGCCGCATACCGGCGAGCCGCCCGTCCCCCCCAAGAAACACGAAGCCGAACTCTTTGCCATCGAAGTGGCACGCCGCTTGCGCGAAGCGCGCGTCGAGCATGCGCTCGAGCAGATCGTGCTGATGGGCCCCGCGCCTTTCCTGGCGCTCGTCAAGGAGCATCTCGACGAACCCACGCGCAAGATCCTGGTGCGCGACGTAGAGAAGGATTACACCAAGGCCGACGACAAGACCATCGCCGAGAAGGCGGCCGAGGCGCTGCTGCCGCCCGCATGAGCCGCGTCGATCCGGTTCAGGAGAATTCACCCGCCGTCAGGTAGCGCAGCCCCTCCGGTCCCGATTCGGAGCGGATGAGGCGAAACCCCGCGGCGGGCCAGGTCAGCGGCAATGGCAGGCCAAGCCCCGAGGCATCGAACGCCTCGGGGCTTACTTTTCGCGCGAGCGTCACGTGCGGGCGAAACGGCCGATGCTCCACCTTTGCGCCCAAAGCGCGCGCTTCCTGGGCCAGACGCTCGATGAAACGCGCCCATGCGCCTTGCGGCGGCGGGCCGCTCAAGCACGCCACCCTCGGTCCGCCCCAACACTCGAAGCGGTCGAGCACGAGCGGCTCGTCCGGCGGAGCGCCCATCGCCGCGCCCAGCGCGAGAAAGGCACCCAGGCGTTCGCACGGCACGTCTCCCACAAAGACGAGCGTGAGATGCAGGCGTTCGGGCGGAACGACTTTCACTGCGATTCGCCCTCGCGCCCAGCGTCGCGCCGCCTCGTGCCACGCCTGCGCCCACGCTCGCGGCGGCCACAGCGCGTAGAAGAGCCGAACCTTGGTCCGGTCGCCGCTTCGCTCAACCACCGCCGTCCCTTTCGAGCAGCACCACCGCCTGCGCCGCCACCCCTTCGCCGCGGCCGGTGAAGCCGAGCCGCTCGGTGGTCTTGCCCTTCACCTGGATCGCGGCCGGCGGGGCGTCGAGCAAGCCGGCGATCGTCGCCTTCATCTGCGGCACGTAGGGAGCGATGCGCGGTCGACGGCAGATCACCACCGCGTCGAGGTTCCCTAGACGCCATCCCGCCGCCCGCACCGCCGCCCAGGCCTGCGCGAGCAGCGCCCGGCTGTCGGCGCCAGCGTGGCGTTCGTCACTGTCGGGAAACCATGAACCGATGTCGCCCAGTCCCGCAGCGCCGAGCACCGCGTCGGTGATCGCGTGCAGCAATACGTCGGCGTCCGAATGCCCCAGCAAGCCTTCGGCGTGCGCGATCTCCACCCCGCCGATCACGCAGCGTCTTCCCGGCACCAGAGCGTGCACGTCGAACCCCAGCCCCACCCGGATCATGCTTCCTCCTGTAGCCTCAGGATCGCCGCGGCGAGCGCCAGATCGCCCGGCCGCGTCACTTTCAGGTTCAGCGGATCGCCCTCCACCAGTTTGGGCGCCAAGCCCGCCGCCTCCACCGCGCTGGCTTCATCCGTCACTTCGGGGTGGCGCTCGAGCGCGGTGCGCAGCACGGCGAAACGGAACATTTGCGGCGTCTGGGCGAGCCACAGCCCTTCGCGCGGCACGGTCGCCGCGACACGGCCGCGGATGTCGGCACGCTTGACGGTATCGGCGACCGGCAATGCAAGAAGACCGCCCACCTCGTCGTGTCCGAGCACCTCGGCCAGCTGGGTCAGGTATTCCCCGCGCAGACAAGGGCGCGCGGCATCGTGCACCAGCACCCAGTCGTCGGGCCGGGCGCCGCGGGCGGCGAGCACGCGCAAGGCATTGCCCACGGTTGCACTGCGCGTGGGCCCGCCGCAGAAGAGCGGCTCGATCTTGGACCCCAAATCCGACCAGTCGTGACGGCGCCAATGAGTGTCGTCGACGGCCAGCGCCACGAGCACCCGCCCGATCCACGCCGGTTCGGCCAAGCGCGCGAGCGTGTGCCACAGCAGCGGTCGCCCGGCGAGTTCAGCGTATTGTTTGGGCAAAGCCAAACCACTGCGCCGCCCCACCCCGGCCGCAGGCACGATGGCCGTCACGCGCACGATCGTTCTTCCCCTTGCATTTGGTTCAACCTCCGCTGCCGCGCGCACTATAATGAACTCGTAACGAGACCGTTTGCCCGGACACCCGTTTCCTTGCCGTACCACGCAGGACCGCACATCATGGCTGCACGAACCATCCGTCCCCCCGCCGTGAGCGGGCTCTTCTACCCTGCTTCGGCGCGCAGCCTGCAGGCCCATCTCGCCGCGAGCTTCGCCCGCGCCGTTCCCCCTTCGCTGCCGGCGCAACCCAAAGCCCTGATCGTGCCCCACGCCGGCTACGATTATTCCGGAATCATCGCAGCCAGCGGCTACAACCAGCTCACCCCTTTTGCCGCGCGTATCCGGCGCGTCGTGCTCTTCGGCCCGGCACACCGCGTGCCGCTCCTGGGGCTGGCGCTGCCGCAGGCGAGCGCCTTTCGCACGCCACTGGGCGACGTCCCCGTCGACATGGACGCCTGGAACGAAGCCCTGAAGCTGCCCCAGGTGGAAGTGTCGGACCGGGCCCACGAATTCGAGCACAGTCTGGAAGTGCAGCTCCCCTTTCTGCAGAGCATTTTACCCAGTTTCACGCTGGTTCCCTTCGTCGTCGGCTGGACCGACCCGGTCAATGTCGCTCGCGTGATGGAGACGCTTTGGGACGGGCCCGAGACGCTCATCCTCGTCAGCTCCGATCTCTCGCACTACCACCCTTACGAAGAAGCCCGCGCCCTCGACCAGGCCACGATCGAGCGCATCCTGCAGGGCGACGCGACGATCGCACCGGACGATGCCTGTGGAGCCATCGCCATCGACGGACTGCTGCTCGCCGCCCGGCATCGTCGGCTCCAGCCCCATTTCATCGCCTATTGCAACAGCGGCGACACCTTTGGCGACCGGGACCGGGTCGTCGGCTACACCAGCATCGCCTTCACCGAGGAGATTCGCCATGGAGCCGAAGCCATCCATTGAGGTCGACGAGCGGCTTGGACAGGTGTTGCTCGCCCACGCCCGCGCCGCCATCACCGAGCATCTCACCGGCCGCCGCCTACCCCGGCCGGAAGATCCGCGGCTCGACGAACCCGGTGCCACCTTCGTCACGCTCACCGAAGAAGGAGAGCTGCGCGGCTGCATCGGCTCGGTGCGCGCCCAGCGGCCGCTGCGCCAGGACATCGCCGAGAATGCCATCGCCGCCGCCACGCGCGATCCTCGCTTTCCTCCCGTCACACCCGACGAGCTGCCGCTCATCCGCATCGAGGTGTCGCTGCTCTCGCCGCTCGAATTCCTCGAATTCCGCGACGAGGAAGAGCTGCTGGCGCAGCTTCGCCCCGGCATCGACGGCCTGATGGTCTTCTCCGGCTGCAATGCCGCCACCTTCCTGCCCCAGGTGTGGGAAGAGATTCCCGATCCGCATCACTTTCTCGCCGCCCTCAAACTCAAGGCGGGGCTCGACCCGCGCCGCCCCGCGCGCAACCTCATGGCCGCGCGCTACACCGTGGCCAAATGGAAAGAACCCTTGCCCGCCGGAGCCATACGATGAACGCCCCCGCCCGCTACTACCGGCGCCTGCCCGACGGGCGCCTCGAGTGCGTCCTGTGCCCGCGCCGCTGCAAGCTGCGCGAGGGGCAGCACGGCGCCTGCCTCGTGCGCGCCAACCTCGGCGGCAAGATGGTGCTCACCACCTACGGCCGATCGAGCGGCTTTTGCATCGATCCCATCGAGAAGAAGCCGCTCAACCACTTCTACCCCGGCACGGCGGTGCTCTCCTTCGGCACGGCCGGCTGCAACCTCGCCTGCAAATACTGCCAGAACTGGTCGATCTCGGCCGCCAAGGAGCTCGACGCCACCCTCGACGACGCCGGCACGCCCGAAGCCATCGTGGCCGCGGCGCTCGCCTACGGCGCCCAGGGGCTCGCCTTCACCTACAACGATCCGATCATCTTTGCCGAATACGCCATCGACTGCGCCGAACTCGCCCGCAAGCACCAACTCTATACGGTGGCCGTGACCAACGGCTACATCGAGCCCGGCGCCCGGGAGGAATTCTTCGGCGCGATGGATGCGGCCAACGTCGACCTCAAAGGATTCACCGAGGAGTTCTATTTCCGCTACTGTGGCGGCAAACTCCAGCCAGTGCTCGATACCTTGCGTTACCTCGTGCACCAGACCGACGTCTGGGTCGAGATCACCACGCTCCTCATCCCCGGCCTCAACGACAGCGAAAGCGAGATCCGGGCCCTGTCGCGCTGGGTACGCGACGAGCTCAAAACCACCGTGCCGCTGCACTTCACCGCCTTCTTCCCCGCCTTCAAGATGCTCGACCGTCCGCCCACTCCGCCGCAGACCCTGGTGCGGGCACGGGCCATCGCCCGCGAAGAGGGGCTCGCCTATGTCTATACCGGCAACGTCCGTGATCGCGAGGGTGCGACGACCTACTGCCCCGACTGCGGCACGCCGCTCATCAAGCGCGACGGCTACCTCATCACCCGCTATGCGCTCACGCCCGAGGGGCACTGTCCCGCCTGCGGCCGGGAGATCGAGGGGCGCTTTGCCGCCGCACCGGGGCACTTCGGCAACCGGCGCATCCCCATCGTCCTCGGTGCCGGCTGAATGAGCTTGACATGACCACACCCGCCGGTTTTGCCGAAAACGCACCAGATGCCCATCCCAAAGGGCTGCAGCAAGCCGCGAGCGCCGTTGCGCGGGAAGGGCGTGCCAGCGGGGCATTCTGTGTCCAGGCGCTGCGGCTCAAGGTCGATGAGCGGCACTGGCTCGACGTCTCGTTTGCCCTGCCGGGGCAGACGCGCGCCTTCGTCCTCCTCCTCGAGACCCACCAAGAAGCGCTCCAGAACCAAGCTCTTGCGCAAGCGCTCACCGCACGGGGCTTCGGCACCCTGACGGCATCCCTACTCACGCCCGAGGAGCACACCGACGCCGAAGAGCTCGCCTGGCACGTCAACGACCTCGGCGAGCGCGCCGCCACCGTGCTCGAATGGCTGGAACATCAACCGTTTCGCGGTACCCTTCCTCTGGCCGCCGTCGGCTGGCGCACCGCCGCCGCGGCGCTGATCCGGCTCGCGGCGCGCGAAACCCAAACTTTTTACGCCCTCTCCTGTCTAGAAGGACGGATCGATCTGGCAGGCGCCGGTCCGCTCCTCGCGCTGACCGTCCCGATCCAGCTCCTGACGTCTTCCGCCACCGACGACAAACCGAACCTCGCTGCATGGCCGCACATCGGTGCCGAGAAACGCTGGGAACACCTGCCTCCTCCGACGCCCGCAGGGCCCTGGCCGGAGGCGATCGCGCTCACCTGCGAGTGGTTCGAACGCCATCTGCCGACCACGCCCTCGTCCCTGGCGGCAGCGGCGGGTTAGAATCCCCCTTTCGGCCAGACCCTTTGCCCTTGATCCCCGAATGACCCGAACCCTCCTTCCCGTGCTCGAGCGGCTGCGCTGGCCGCAAGCCGGTCAGACCTTCCGTTTCCCCCCTCTTGCCGGCAGCGCCGATGCGCTCCTCGTCGCCGAACTCGCGAGCCGGCGCCGGCCGCTGGTGGTGGTGACCGCCTCGCCCCTGGACGCGCAACGCCTTGCCGAAGAAGTGCGGTTTTTCGCGCCGCAGCTGCGCACGCGGCTCTTCCCCGACTGGGAGACGCTGCCCTACGACCCTTTCTCGCCGCACCAGGACCTCGTCTCCGAGCGCATCGCCACCCTCTACGCCCTCACGCAGGGCACGCTCGATCTCGTCTTCGTCGCCGCGGCCACGGCGCTCGGGCGCCTGCCGCCGCCTGCCTTCATCGCCGCGCACACCTTCTCGCTCAAGCAGGGCGCGGCGCTCGAACTCGAAGGACTGCGCCGCCAGCTGGCACTGGCCGGCTACGAGCCGGTAGCCCAGGTACTGCGTCCGGGTGAATTCTCCGTGCGCGGCGGCATCGTCGATCTCTTCCCCATGGGCGCGTCGCTCCCCTACCGCATCGAGCTCTTCGACGAGGAGATCGAGCGCATCAAGACCTTCGACCCCGACTCCCAGCGCACGCTCTACCCCGTGCCCGAGATCGAACTCCTGCCGGCGCGCGAATTTCCCACCGACGAGGGCGGCCGCACCACCTTCCGCCAACGTTTCCGCGAGACGTTCGAGGGGGACCCGAGCCGCGTCGCCCTCTACAAGGACGTCAGCCAAGGCGTGTGGCCCGCCGGCATCGAGTACTACCTCCCTCTCTTCTTCGACGAGACGGCCACGCTCTTCGACTACGTGGGCGCCGAATCGACCTGGCTGCTCCACGGCGACTGTCCTGGAGCGATCGCCGCATTCTGGCAGGATCTGGAAGCGCGCCATCGCCTGCTGGGGGGGGATCGCAGCCGCCCCATCCTGCCGCCGGCCTCCCTCTTTCTCGATGGCGAAGCGTTTTACACCGCCCTGAAAACGGTGCCGCGCTTCGAGCTGCGCGGCGAAGGGGACGAAGCCGAAGAGGCCCGAACCCCGCCGCCGGCGGCGATCGATGCGCGCGCACCCAAGCCCCTTGCGGCGCTGCAGGAAGCGGTGCATGCCGCCACCGCAGCGGGCGAACGGGTGCTCTTGGTCGCCCAGACGCCGGGGCGACGCGAAACGCTGCTCGAGCGCCTGCGCGAGGCCGGATTGGAGGCGGCGCTCGTCGAACACTGGAAAGCCTTCCTTGCCGGCGAAGCGCCGCTCGCGCTCACCGTCGGACCGCTCGAGCGCGGGTTTTCCCTGCCGGCCGCACGGCTCCTCATCTATACCGAAGGGGAACTCTTCGCCGGCGGCGCCAAGGCCCGCAGCCGGCGCGCCGCGAGCAAGGCCGTCAGCCCCGAGGGCTGGATCAAGGACCTCGCCGAACTCACGCCCGGGGCGCCGGTGGTGCATGAAGAGCACGGCATCGGCCGCTACCTGGGGCTCGTGCGCATGTCCTTGGGGGCCGACGAGGGCGAATTCCTTCAGCTCGAATACGCCGGCGGGGACAAACTCTACGTGCCCGTGGCCCAGCTGCACCTCGTGTCGCGCTATCTCGGCGCCGACCCCGAGCACGTCGAGCTGCACCGCCTCGGCTCCGGCCAGTGGGAAAAAGCCAAACGCAAGGCCGCCGAACAGGCGCGAGACACCGCCGCCGAGCTGCTCGCGCTCTACGCCCAGCGCGCCGCCCGTCCCGGCTTCGCCTTCGGGTTCGACGAGCGCGACTACGAAGCCTTCTGCGCCGGATTCCCTTTCGAGACCACGCCGGACCAGCAGGCGGCCATCGATGCCGTGCTCGCCGACATGCGCTCGGGCAAACCCATGGATCGGCTCGTGTGCGGCGACGTCGGTTTCGGCAAGACCGAGGTGGCGCTGCGCGCCGCCTTTGCCGCCGTGGCGAGCGGCAAACAGGTGGTGATCCTCACCCCCACCACCTTGCTTGCCGAGCAGCACTTTCAGACCTTCTCCGACCGCTTCGCCGACTGGCCGGTGCGCCTCGTCGAACTCTCGCGCCTGCGCTCGGCCAAGGAGCAGAAAGAGGCGTTGGCGGGACTGGCCGAAGGGCGCATCGACATCGCCATCGGCACGCACCGGCTGCTGCAGCCCGACGTGCGCTTCGCCCGGCTGGGGCTGGTGATCATCGACGAAGAGCACCGCTTCGGCGTGCGGCAGAAAGAGGCGATGAAACGGCTGCGCCAGGAAGTCGACGTCCTCACCCTCACCGCCACGCCCATCCCCCGCACGCTGGGCATGGCGCTCGAGGGGCTGCGCGACTTCTCCGTCATCGCCACCGCGCCGCAAAAGCGCCTCGCGGTGAAGACCTTCGTCGCACCCCGCTCGGAGGGGCTCATCCGCGAGGCGGTGCTGCGCGAATTCAAGCGCGGCGGGCAGGTCTATTTCGTCCATAACGAGGTGCGCACGATCGAGAACGTGCGCGAAGAGCTCGAGCGGCTGCTGCCCATGGCGCGCATCGTGGTGGGCCACGGACAGATGTCCGAGCGCGAGCTCGAACGCGTCATGCGCGACTTCACGCACCAGCGCGCGAATCTGCTGCTGTGCACCACCATCATCGAGACCGGCATCGACATCCCCACGGCCAACACCATCCTGATCGACCGCGCCGACCGCTTCGGGCTCGCCCAGCTGCACCAGCTGCGCGGACGGGTAGGACGCAGTCACCATCAAGCCTACGCCTACCTCCTCACCGACCCGCACGTCAAACCCAGCGCCCAGGCGCAGAAGCGGCTCGAAGCCATCGCCCAGCTCGAAGATCTCGGCTCGGGCTTTTATCTGGCCATGCACGACCTGGAGATCCGCGGCGCGGGCGAAGTGCTGGGGGAAGAACAATCGGGCGAAATCCAGCGCGTGGGCTTCTCCCTCTACAGCCGCATGCTGGAAGAAGCCGTGCGTCGGCTCAAGAGCGGGCAGGAGCCGGGCGATCTCACCCGCCCCTTCCGCACCGTGGCCGAAATCAACCTGCACGCGCCGGCGCTGCTACCCGACGACTACTGCCCGGACGTGAGCGTGCGGCTCGAGCTCTACAAGCGGCTCGCCGACGCCGACAGCGATGCAGCGCTGCAGGAACTCACCGAAGAGCTCGTCGACCGCTTCGGCCCGCTGCCGCCGCAGACGCGTACGCTCGTGGCCACCCACCGCCTGCGGATCGCGCTTGCCCCCTGCGGCGTGGCCAAGGTCGACGCGAGCGAGAAGAGCCTCAGCGTGCAGTTCTCGTCCGATGCCCCCATCGATCCGGCCAAGGTGGTCGCGCTCATCCAGCGCGACCGCAGCGTCAAGATGGCCGGACCCGATCGGCTGGTGCAGACGCGCCCTTGCCCCGACGTGGAATCCCGCGTGCGCGCGGTGCGCGAACTCGTCGCGCGTGTGCTCTCCCCTCAAGCCGCCGAAACCGTATAATTCCCCTTTTGGCAGGACGCCTGGACCCATGAGCAACCCGCTGCTGGAAAACACCAACATCGAGCGCTTCGATCCCATGCCCTCGCCGGCCGAGATCAAGGCGCAGCACCCGCTGAGTGAACGCGCCGCGACCACGGTCGCGCAGGCACGCCAAACTCTCGTCGACATCCTCGAGCGGCGCGATCCGCGGCTCTTCGTCGTCGTCGGCCCTTGCTCCATCCACGATCCCGTCGCCGGCCTCGACTACGCCAAGCGGCTCGCCGCCCTCGCCCAGGAAATCTCCGAGACCCTGGTGCTGGTGATGCGCGTCTACTTCGAGAAACCGCGCACCGCCACCGGCTGGAAAGGCTACATCAACGACCCCTTCCTCGACGACAGCTTCCGCATCGACGTGGGCATGGCGCGCGCCCGCGAGTTCCTGCTCTCCGTCAATGAGCTGGGGCTGCCGGCGGCCACCGAGGCGCTCGATCCCATCGCGCCGCAGTACTACGGCGATCTCATCTCGTGGACGGCGATCGGCGCACGCACGGTCGAATCGCAGACGCACCGCGAGATGGCCTCCGGCCTGTCCACCCCGGTCGGATTCAAGAATGCCACCGATGGCAGCCTGGAAGTGGCCGTCAACGCCATCGTCTCGGCCTCGCGCCCGCACGCTTTCCTCGGCATCGACGAAGAAGGCCGCACCGCCATCGTGCGCACCCGCGGCAACCGCCACGGCCACCTCGTGCTGCGCGGCGGCGGCGGACGCCCCAACTACGACTCGGTCTCGGTCTCGCTCGCCGAACAGGCACTCGCCAAGGCGGGGCTGCCGGTGAACCTCGTCGTCGACTGCTCGCACGCCAACTCCTGGAAGAAACCCGAATTCCAGCCGCTGGTGCTCAAGGACGTGGTACACCAGATCCGCGAGGGCAACACCTCCATCGTCGGCGTGATGCTCGAGAGCTTCCTCGAAGCCGGCAACCAGCCCTTCCCCGCGCCGCCCTCGCAGCTCAAGTACGGCTGCTCGATCACCGACCCGTGCATCGACTGGGACACCACCGCCGCCATCCTGCGTTCGGCGCATGCGGTGCTGCGCGAGGTGCTGCCCCAGCGAGGGCGCTGATGCCGCATCTGCGCCTGCTCGCCACCCCGGCAGCGCACGAGTGGCTGGCGCGGCATCGCTTGGCGGTGAGCGAGCGAGGCCCCTTCCTCGAACTCGCCCTGCCAGCGCGCACCGCCGAGCTCGACCGCGAACTCTGCGCGATCGGCGCCGACTGGGCCTGGCTCGACCAAGACATCGCTCCAAGCTGGCGGGCCTTCCGGCTCTTCGTCACCGACATGGACTCGACGCTTATCGCCATCGAGTGCATCGACGAGATCGCCGATCTGGCCGGCCTCAAACCCGAAGTCGCCCGCATCACCGAAGCGGCCATGCAGGGCGAGCTCGACTTCCGCGAAGCGCTCAATGCCCGCGTGGCGCTGCTGGCCGGCATCCCGGTGGCGCGGCTGGAAGAACTCTACCGCGAACGGGTGCGGCTCAACCCCGGCGCGGCCCGGCTGGTGGCGGCGCTCAAGGAGAACGGCTGCCACTGCGTGCTCGTCTCCGGCGGCTTCACCTTCTTCACCGAGCGGCTCGCACGCGAACTCGGTTTCGACGAAGCCCACGCCAACGTGCTCGAAGCGAAAGACGGCCTCCTCACCGGACGGCTCGTCGGGCCCGTGATCGACGCCGCCGCCAAAGCCGGCATCCTGCGCACCGCCGCCCAGCGCCTGGGTGCGGCGCGGCGCGAGATCCTCGCCGCCGGCGACGGAGCCAACGACCTCGCCATGCTCGCCCTCGCCGGCACGCGCCTTGCCTGGCGACCCAAGCCGCGCATCCTACCCCACGTCAACGTCGTCAGCATGGCGCAGGGGCTGGATGCCGTGCTCGAGCTGTTGCCCTAGGGAAACGCTGATTTATTCCCCCTCTTCAAGAACGACTCGGGCAAGCGCGACCCCGAGATGCATCAGACGAAGAAGGGCAATCAATGGCACTTCGGCATGAAGGCGCACATCGGTGTGGATGCCGCCTCGGGGCTCACCCACACGCTGATCGGCACCGCGGCCAATGCCGGCGACGTCACACAAGCCCAGGCGCTGCTGCATGGGGACGAGACGGACGTCTTTGGCGATGCCGGCTACCAGGGGGTGGAGAAGCGGGCGGAGAACCTGGAGGTTCCCGTACGCTGGCACATCGCCCTGAAGCGCAGCGTGCGCAAGGCTGGCAACACCGATTGAAAACTGACACAGTTTTGCCTCGATCAACGAAGTAAAATTGATATGCTCCCTTTGACGCAAGCGATGCTATTGGGGCTTAGCCAAGAACACTGCCCAGCTGTTCACCCTCTTTGCTCTGGCCAATTACGGTTGCCAGCGGCAAAAATAGGGTCAGCGGCGAGTCGGGCAAGGCGATGAAGCCATGATGCCGATAGAAAGCCGCGGCCGCCTCGTCCTTGGCGTCGACCATCAGGGCGAAGGCGGCAATTTCTGAGCGAGCGGCACGCGCGAGCGCATCAGCCAGCAAAGCGCTGCCCAGGCCTTGGCCTTTGAATGCCCGATCGACGGCCAAGCGCCCCAGGCGAACGGCGGGCACGCTGGGATAACGCGGCAGCTTCTTGCCTATGCTGGGCGGAAGATCGGCCAGCAGCAGGCTGGCTGCGGCCAAGGTGTAATAGCCCGCGATGCGCGGCCCCTCAGCCAGGACCACGAAGCAGGCGGCCACGCGGCGGCGCATGTCCTGGGTGGCGTGTTCCCGTAAATAGCGATTCAGCGGCTCCGAACCGCAGTCGAACGAGGCACGATCATGCACTGCATCGAGTGGCACGAGCAGGAAGGGGGCTCGGCTCATTCGGTGCGCAGGAGCGCGCTACGGCGAGCAAAGGCGCGTTTCAACGCAGGGGTCGGTTCCGGCGGGGAGAGCAGCGCTTGCGCAAAGCATTCCTGATCGGCCAGCGACAGGCGGATCACCGTGGCTTGCTCGATGGCACGTTGCGCTGCGTCCTGCACGGCGGACACGACGAAATCGGTCAGGGTGCGCCCTTGAAGCTCGGCAGCGCGTTTGAGCATCGAATGCAGCTCGGGGCTGATTCTTGCTTCGAGACGGGCGGTCGCAGCGGTGTGGGCCATGGTTTTGTCCTCCTAAGACCAATTGTACGTCAGATTGCCGTACAGATCAAGGGGATTTTTCGATGGTATAGCGAACAAATAAACTGTCCGAACTTGTAGCACGAGGTTTGTCCGGTTTTCATTAGGTATGTGTCAGGTCCCGGACGATTACGTGGTGTTTTTATGAAAAGTTCCGGTTTTTCCGCGTACTATCTTTTCATGGCCTCGATGGGCGGGACATGTCCCAGGGCCTTCTGGGGAAGGGGTGATTGTGCCGCCACGTAGCGCTGAATCGTCGCCTCCAGCGCTTCGTGACGGTCGAACCGTTGAGGAAGAGGGCGGCATAAAGCCTCGGAAACCGCTTTCCATAACGCCCTGATACCACGACAACCCCCTCTCCTCCCTAGAGCTTGCGAATAAACCTGCTGCGCGGCCCGATTGCTCTTCGTTGCGCGGAGCTCGCTCCTCGCCTATCTTCGGGATATGTCTCGTCGCTGCGCTCCGGGCGCCTCGCACTCGAACCGCTCGCGACGGTTTCTTCGCCAGCGCTCAAACCGCCTTGCGCCGGAACACCGGTCGATCCGGGCTCGAGGCCGCAGGATCGTAGGCGTAGCCCTCGAGCGAGAAGCCGAGCAGATCCTCCACCTGCTCCGCCCTTTTCAGGGCCGCATGGCGCGCCATCAGCCCGCGGGCGCGCTTGGCATAGAAGCTGATGATCTTGAAGCGCCCACCCTTCCAGTCCTCGAACACGGGGCTCACCACCCGTGCCCCTAGTGCCGCGACGTCGACTGCCTTGAAGTATTCTTCCGAGGCGAGATTGACGAGCACGGGCACGCGCCCAGCCGCCGCCTGCGCCTCGAGCAGCCGCCGCAGGGCCGCCGTCACCGTCTCCCGCCAGTAGGCATAGAGATCGCGCCCGAGCGGATTCTCCAGCCGCGTTCCCATCTCCAGCCGATGCGGCAGGATGCGGTCGAGCGGGCGCAGCACGCCGTAGAGCCCCGAGAGGATACGCAGATTCTCCTGCAGCCAGGCGATCGCCGCCGGGGGCAGGCTCACCGCCTCCAACCCCTCATAGACATCGCCCGCGTAGGCGAAGAGCGCCGCCTTCGCCGCATCGGGCGTATGCTCGGGCGACCAGGCCGCATAGCGTCCCACGTTTAGGGCCGCGAGCTTGTCCGACAAATCCATCAGCTCCTGCAGCTCGGCCGGCGTCAACCGCCGCAACCGCCCGACGAGCTCCTGCGCCCGATCGAGAAAATCGGGCAGTGTCGTCTCCGCCACGGGGGCGGGCGTATCGAAGTCCATCGCTTTGGCCGGGGAGATCACGAATATCATGAGACGACTCCTTTCTTGGCTTGGCAAAGCCGCTGCCGCACCGCCTCGAACAGACACACCGCCACCGCTGCGGCGACGTTGAGCGACTCCATCGCCCCTGGCATGGGGATGCGCACGCAGGCATCCGCCACGGCCAACCACTCGGGACGCACCCCGGCCCCTTCCGCACCGAAAAGCCACAGCGCCGGCGCTTTCAGACCGAGCGCGTAGAGCGGCACGGCCTTCTCGGCGAGCGCCGTGGCGAAAACCCGGCCGCGACGTGCGGCGAACCAGGGCTCGGGATCGTCGATCGAGGCAAGGGGTAGCACGAAGTGCGCTCCCATCGCCGCGCGCAACACCTTGGGCGCCCAAGGATCGGCGCAACCCGGTGCGAGCAGCACCGCGCCCACGCCCGCGGCGGCGGCGGTGCGCAGGATCGCGCCGACGTTGCCCGGCTCCTGCACCCCATCGAGCAGCACGAGATCGCGCCCGGCGAGTTCTTCCGGCGTGACTTCCAGTGTACGGCGTGCGAACCGCGCCACGATGCCAGACGGCGTCTCGGTGGCGGCAAGCGCGCGAAAAACCGGGGCAGCGACGCGAACACGCGCGCACGTGGGCGGCAGCGCCTCGAGCACGGCCGCGAAACGCGCTTCCCGTCCCTCCTCGACGAACACCGCCTCCGGCATCCAGCCGGCCTGCAGCGCCGCAGTGAGCAGGTGATCACCCTCGAGCACGAGCCATGGCTCGCGCTTGCGAAAGGATGCCTCGTTCAGCCAGCGCCGGATCGCGCGCACCTGCGGGTTGTCGCGCGAGCGGATCTCCTGCCAGGAACTCATCGCCCCATGCGCTCCAGCGCCGCACGTACCGGGGCGAAACTGCGACGATGCTCGGGACAGGGACCGAGGCGCGCGAGCGCCGCCAGATGCGCAGCGGTGCCATAGCCCTTGTGCCGGGCAAAGCCATACCCGGGATGGCGGGCTTCCAACGCCACGAGCCGCGCGTCGCGGTGCGTCTTGGCGAGAATCGAGGCAGCCATGATGGCCGGTTCGAGGGCGTCGCCGCCGATGATCGTGCGCACCGGCACCTCCAGCGCCGGTGCCTGGTTGCCATCGACCAGCACCTCGTCGGGCGTCAAGGGCAATGCCGCCACGGCGCGCGCCATCGCCCGCAGCGTCGCCCGCAGGATGTTCCATTCATCGATCTCCGCGGCCGACGCCTCGGCCACTGCCCAAGCGAGCGCGGTGGCGCGGATTTCCGCCGCAAGCCGCTCGCGCTGGCGCGGACTCAGTTTCTTCGAATCGTTCAGCCCTGAGAGCGACGTTCCGGGCGGCAGGATCACCGCCGCGGCCACCACCGGCCCGGCGAGCGGTCCGCGACCTGCCTCATCCACCCCGCAGGTGAGCGTCGACATCGTCTATCCCCTCCCGAGTTTCGGGCCGAACCGCGTCAGGATCGCCTCGCTTGCACGCTGGGCGGTGTCCTGGCGCAGCATGAGGTGCAGTTCGGTGAAGCGCTCGGCGAGCCGCGCACGCGCCGGTGCGTCTTCGAACCAGCGCAACACCGCCGCGGCCAGATCGGCGGGGTTCGCCTCGTCCTGCAGCAGCTCTGGCACCACCGTCTCACGCAGCAGGATGTTGGGCAAACCCACCCACGGCAGATAGGCCATGCGCCGCAGCAGGCGATATTGCCACGGATTCATGCGGTAGGCGATCACCATCGGGCGTTTGAGGAGCGCCGCTTCCAGCGTGGCCGTGCCGCTGGCGAGCAGCACCACGTCGGCCGCCGTCATCGCCTCGTGCGCCCGCCGCGGCAGCACGTGCACCCCGAGCTCGGGCGCCTCGGCCAAGGCTTCGGCCACGAGGGCATCGCCCAAGGCGTTGGCCGTGGGCAAGAGCAGCACCAGATCGGGCAGCGCCTGGCGCAGGCGCGCCGCCGCGGCGAGAAAGACCGGCAAGAGGTGCCTCAACTCCCCCTCGCGGCTGCCTGGCAGCAGCGCCAGCACCGGCGCCTGCGGTGCGATTCCCAGCGCGGCCCGGGCCCCCGCCTGGTCCGGTGCGAGCGGCAGCCGGTCGGCAAGCGGATGGCCGACGAAGCGCGCTTCGATCCCGGCCTCGGCATAGAGCGCTGGCTCGAAAGGAAAAAGGCACAGCATCAGATCGACCGCGCGGGCGATCGTCTTCACTCGCCGGCGGCGCCAGGCCCAGATCGAGGGGCTGACGAAGTGCACCGTGCCGATACCGGCGCGTTTGAGCTGCGCCTCGAGCCCGAGGTTGAAATCCGGCGCGTCGATGCCGATGAAGAGATCCACCGACGGCGCCGCGAGCGCGTGCACGAGCGCGCGGCGAAAGCGCGCGAGCTGAGGATAGCGCTTGAGCGCATCGACGAATCCGTGCACCGCCAGGGGCTCGTAGGACCAACGCGCATCGAACCCCTGGGCCTGCATCGCCTCGCCGCCCACGCCCCAGAAACGAGCCCCGGGCAGCGCCGGGCGCAAACCCTCGAGGAGCAGCCCGCCCAAGAGATCGCCCGAAGCCTCACCGGCCACGAGCGCGACCGAAGGCGTTTCAGCGGACGATGCCACGGCCCGGTTGTGCGAGGAAGTCGATGAGCGGTTGCAGCTCCGGCTGCTCGACGGCCAGTTCCGCGATGCGCTCGCGCGCCTCGGCCAAAGTAAGCCCGCTGCGATAAAGGAGCTTGTAGGCGCGCCGGATGGCGGCGATCGCCTCGGGCGAAAACCCCCGACGACGCAACCCCTCGGCGTTGATGCCGTGTGGCGCGGCCGGGTTGCCCGCCACCGTCACGTAGGGCGGAAGATCTTGCAGCAGCACCGTGCCCACGCCGCAAAAGCTGTGCGCCCCCACGCGCACGAACTGGTGCACGCCGGTGAATCCGCCGAGGATCGCCCAGTCCCCCACGACGACGTGGCCCGCGAGCGTAGCGTTGTTGGCGAAAATGGTGTGATTACCCACCGTGCAGTCGTGCGCCACGTGCACGTAGGCCATGATCCAGTTGTCGTCGCCCACGCGCGTCTCGCCGCCGCCCTGCACCGTGCCGACGTTGAAGGAACAATACTCGCGGATGGTGTTGCGATGCCCGATCGTCAGACGCGTGGGCTCCCCCGCGTACTTCATATCCTGCGGCACCTGCCCCAGCGAGCAGAAAGGAAAGACGTGGTTGTCCTCCCCCAGCGCCGTGTGCCCCTCGAGCACGCAGTGCGCCTCGATCCGCGTGCGCGCGCCGATCTTCACGTGCGGACCGATCACGCAGTAAGGGCCGATCTTCACCCCCTCGGCCAGCTCCGCGCCGGCAGCGACGATCGCGCTCGGGTGGATGTCGACCGCGCTCATTTCAGCCCTTTGAGCGCGCACATGAGCTGCGCCTGGGCCGCCACCTCTTCACCGACGCGGGCCGTGGCGGAATACTTCGAGATGCCGCGCACGTTGCGCAGCAGCTCCACTTCCAGCAGCAGCTGATCCCCCGGCACCACCGGCCGGCGGAACCGCGCCTCGTCGATGCCGGCAAAATAGACGATGGAATCGGCATCGGGGCGCGTGCCCATGGTCTCGAAGGAGAGCACGGCCGCGGCCTGGGCGAGCGCTTCCAGGATCAGCACGCCCGGCATCACCGGCGCATGCGGGAAGTGTCCGGGGAAAAACGGCTCGTTGATGGTGACGTTCTTCAACGCCAGGATGCGCTTGCCCACTTCCATCTCGAGGACGCGGTCGACGAGAAGGAACGGATAGCGGTGCGGCAGATACTGCAGGATCTGTTCGATGTTCATCATGTCGCAGGGCTCGCGGCAGGAAATCGGGAAAGCGACGAGGATCAGTCCTCGTCGGCGAGTTCGGCCAGGCGCTTTTCCAGGCGGCGGATGCGCTCGGCCATCGCGTCGAGATGGCGCAGGTGGGCGAAGTTGCGCCGCCACTCCTCATAGGGCTGCAGCGGGATGCCAGCGCCATAGACGCCTGGCCTGGTGATGGGCTTCATCACGCCGGAACCGGCCATGATGGTCACGTCGTCGCAGATCTCCACGTGCCCGGCAATGCCGACCTGCCCGCCCAGGCGGCAGCGGCGCCCAATGCGGGTGCTGCCGCCCACGCCGACGCAGCCGGCCATGGCCGTGTGCGCCCCGACGTGGCAGTTGTGCCCGATCTGGATTTGGTTGTCGAGGATCACGCCCTCCTCGATCACCGTATCTTCGAGCGCGCCGCGGTCGATCGAGGTGTTCGCCCCGATCTCCACGTCATCGCCGATCACCACGCGGCCCAGTTGCGGGATCTTCACCCAGCGCTCTTCCCCACCGTCCCAGGCGAAGCCGAAGCCGTCGGCGCCGATCACCGCCCCGGAATGGATGCGCACACGCGCGCCGATCACACATCCGGGGTAAATCGTGACGTTGGCGGCGATGCGGCATTCCGGTCCGACGCTGCTACCGGCGCCGATCACGCTGCCCGCGCCGATCACCGTGCCTGCTCCGACCCGCGCCCCGGCTTCCACCACCGCGTTGGGCCCGATGGCGCAGCTCGGATCGACCTCACCCAGCACCACCGCGCTGGGATGCACCCCTGGGCACACCTCGGGTTCGGGGTGCAGCCACTGCGCTGCCTTGGCATAGAGCAGGTAAGGATCGGGCGCCAGCACCAAGGCAAGGTGGGGCGGCGCGCGATCGGCGAATTTCGGCGCGAGGATCACGGCGCTCGCGCGGCACTGCGGCAGGCGCGCGAGATACTTCGGCTGTGCCACGAAGGTGAGATCGCCCGGCTGCGCCGATTCGAGCGAGGCGACGCGGCGCAGCACGAGCGCGGGATCGCCGCGCACCTCGACGCCGAAGCGCTCGGCGAGCGCCCCTAGCGTACGCTCAGCCATCACTGCCCCGCCGACTCGAGCGCTTTGATGACCTGGTCGGTAATGTCGATGCGCGGGCTAGCGTAGACCGCGTCCTGCAACACGAGGTCGTATTTGCCGTCTTCCGCGACTTTCTTGATCGCCTTGTTGGCCTGGTCGAGCACGCGCGCGAGCTCCTCGTTGCGCCGCTGGTTGAGATCCTCACGGAATTCACGCTGCTTGCGCTGGAAGTCGCGACTCATCTCGGCAAACGCCCGTTCCTTGCGGCTGCGTTCGCTCTCGTTCATCGACGAGCCCTTGCGCTCCAATTCCTGCTGCAGCGCCTGCAGCTCGTCGGCCATGCGCTTCAACTCCCGGTCGCGCGGCTCGAACTCCTTCTCCAGGCGTTTTTGCGCCGCCACCGCCGGCGGAGCCTCGCGCATCAGGCGCTCCGAATTGACGAACCCGATCTTGGCCTCCGCCCAGGCCATCGCGCTCGTCAGGCCCAGCGACAACGCCACCAACACCGCCACGGATTTTCTCTTCACGCTGACCTCTCTCGTCGTCATTGCACAACCCACCTTCCGGCATCCTCACACCGACGCCGGAAAAACCGGGACATAGGCTCAGAACATGGTCCCAAACTGGAATTGGAAGTTCTGCGTATCGTCTTTGTAATTGGAACCTCCGACGTCCTTGCGCAGCGGCACCGCGAAGCTGAATTTCAGCGGCCCCAGCGGCGAAGACCAGGAGAAACCGACCCCCGTACTCACGCGCATGTCGTTGAGCTGGATGGGATCGTCCTGATCCCACACATAGCCCGAATCGACGAAGACCGACATGCGGAAGGTCTTGTCCATCCCCATGCCTGGCAAGGGGAAATAGTACTCGGCGTTGAGCACGATCTTGCGCGTGCCGCCGTAGGCGTCGTCGTTCTCGTCCTTGCGCCCGAGGCTACCGGCCTCGAACCCTCGCACGGAACCGATGCCGCCCACGTAGTAGTTGCGGAAGAAGGGGACGTCTTTGTCGCCGTAGGACTCGATCCAGCCGATGTCGCCGTTCAACATGAGCGCCTGGCGCTCGGTGATCGGGATCCACCATTGATGCTGGTAGGAGAGCTTGACGATCTCGATGTCGCCCGGTGGCAGGTCTACTTCGGCCGAGACGCGCTGATAGCGCCCTTTCATCGGGTAGATGCGCGAATCGCGGGTGTCGCGCGCCCAGCCGGCCGTAAATGCCAGCGACGAGACACCGTCGCAGTCATAGTCGCTGCCCGGACCGCAGAACTCGATGTAGCGCAGCGGGCTATCCCAATAGACGTCGATCTTGGTGAGATCGTAGGCCAGACCGAACTGGATGTTGTCGTCCTCGCCGATCGGCCAGCCCATGCGCAGCCCACCGCCCATCGAACGAGTCTTATAGCGAGAAATATTGTAGCTTTCCGAGGGATCGAAGGTGCGGTAGTAAAGGTCGTAGCCGAGCGAGACGCCATCGATCGTATAGTACGGATCGGTGAAGGAGAGCGAGGCGGTGCGTTTCGACTGGCTGGTGTCGAGCTGCAGGCCCAGCGACTTGCCGCTGCCGAAGATGTTGTCCTGCGTCACCGAGCCCGAGAGCACGATATTGTCCGAGCTCGAAAAGCCCGCGCCGACCATCAGGTTGCCCGTAGGCTTTTCCTTGACGGTGAAATTGACGTCGACCTGGTCGGTGGTGCCGGGCACCGGCTGAGTCTCTACTTGCACGTCGTCGAAGTAGCCCAGACGGTCGATGCGCTGTTTGGACTTGTTGATCTTCTCGGCGTCGTACCACTCGCCCTCCATCTGCCGCATCTCGCGGCGGACCACTTCGTCGCGGGTGCGCACGTTGCCGCCCACGTTGATGCGATGCACGTAGGTACGCCGGCCCGGATCGACGAAGATGGTGAAAGCCACCTGACGCTTCTCGCGATCGATCTCGGGCGCGGCATTGACGTTGGCAAAGGCGTAGCCTTCGTTGCCGAGCCGGTCGGTTACCGCCTTCACCGTGGCGTTGAGCTTCTCGCGCGAGAAGACGTCGCCGGGCTTGAGCTGGGCGAGCTTGCGGTATTCCTCTTCCGGCAGAATGAGATTGCCGGCAAAGCGCACCGCCGAAACGGTGTAGCGCTCCCCTTCCTTGACCGAGATCGAAATGTAGATGTTCTGCTTGTCCGGTCCGATCGACACCGAAGCCGACTCGATCTCGAAGTCCAGGTATCCCTGGTTCATGTAGAATGAGCGCAGCGATTCCAGATCCTGCTGCAGTTTCTCGCGCGAATAGCGGTCGGATTTGGTGTACCAGGTGAGCCAGCCCGGGGTGGTCAACTGGAACTTTTTCAGGAGTTCTTTTTCGGAAAAGGCCTTGTTGCCGACGATCTTGATCTCGGCGATCTTGGCCGGCTCCCCTTCGGTGATGTCGAAACGGATGGCCACCCGGTTGCGCGGCAAGGGCGTGATGGTCGTTTGGATATCCACCGCATAATAGCCGCGCGAGAGGTATTGGCGCTTGAGCTCCTGCTCCGCTTGCCGCAGCAGCGAGCGGTCGAAGATGCGCGATTCGGCCAAACCAACGCCGCGCAGCGCCTGCTTGATGGAGTCGACGTCGAATTCTTTCATGCCGACGAACTGGAGCTCGCCGATGGCGGGCCGCTCATCGACGAGGACCACCAGCACGTCGCCGTCGGCCTCGATGCGCACGTCGCTGAAAAATCCCGTCTCGAAGAGCTTGCGCACCGCCTCGTCGGCCTGCTCCTGGGTGATGCGCTCGCCCACCTTCACCGGCAGATAGCTGAAGATGGTCCCGGCCTCGACGCGCTGGATCCCTTCGACGCGGATGTCCTTGACCACGAACGGCTCGAACGCCTGGACCGACCCCACGAGCAAAGCTCCGATCAGGGCCACCGTCGCCGCCAGTTTTTTCTTCATCCGCTCACACTCGACCAAATCCGGGACACATCGTTGAACAGCGCAATCGCCATCAACGTCATCAACAGCGCCAAGCCAATCTGCTGGCCGATCTCCATCGCCCGCTCGGAGAGCGGCCGGCCGCGCACGGCTTCGAGCGAATAATACAGCAAATGCCCGCCATCCAGAATCGGCACCGGCAGCAGGTTCAACACCCCCAGGCTGATGCTCACCAAGGCGACGAAGCGCAGATAGTGCTCCAGACCCATTTTCGCCGTCTGACCGGCATAGTCGGCGATGGTGAGCGGCCCGGAGAGGTTCTTGAGCGAGGCCTCGCCGATGAGCATGCGCCCGAAGAGGCGCAAGCTCATCGCGCTCACTTCCCACGTCTGCCGCAACGCCAGATTCAGCGCCTGCAGCGGCGGATAGCGCACGGATACGAGGAATTCCTCGTCGGGAACGGGGCGTACCGCCACGCCGATGCGTCCGATCGTTCCCCCTTGGCCATCGTCGGCGGACTCGGCGAACACCTCCCGTTCGAGCGTCCGGCCCTCCTGCTCCAGGGTGAAACGCAAGGTCTTGCCGGGATTCGCACGCACGATCTCGACCAGATCCCGCCAATCGGCGATCGGCTTGCCCTCGATGGCGCGCACCCGCATCCCGGGCACGATGCCGGCGCGCTCGGCCGGGCTGCCCGGAGCGACGCTGCCCACCACCGGCTCCAGGGGCGGACGCCAGGGCTTGAGCCCCAGCTGTACCATGACGTCGTCGCTGCCGTGATCGACGACGACCCCGGCGAGCGGCAAAGAGATCGTCAGGCGCTCGCCGGCGCGCTCCACCTCCAGCGTCGCCGCATCGCGGCGCAGGGCCGCGGCGAGCACTTCCCAACGCAGCTGCGGCAGGCTCAGCACCTCGCGCCCGTCGACGGCCATCACCCGGTCGCCCGGCTGCAACCCTGCCTGCGCCGCGATGCTCTCGGGCGGCGGATCGATTCGCGCCACCGGCTCGCGCACTCCCACCGTATAGAGCGCCGCATAGAGAACGATCGCCAACAAGAGGTTGGCCAGGGGGCCGGCGACCACGATCAGCATGCGCTTGCCCACCGGCTGACGGTTGAACGCACGGGCGAGATCCTCGGGCGCCACCGGGCCTTCCCGCTCATCGACCATTTTCACATAGCCGCCCAAGGGGACGGCGGCGAGCACCCATTCCGTGCCATCGCGCCCGAAACGGCGCGACCACAGCGCTGGCCCGAAACCAATGGAAAAACGCAGCACTTTCACGCCACAGGCCCGGGCGACGAGGTAGTGCCCCAGCTCGTGGAAGAAGATGAGGCCACCCAGGGCGATCACGAAAGGAATGAGGTAGGAGAAGACGTTCATGCGCCCTCCCCCGCGAGCAAGGATTCGGCCCGGTCTCGCGCCAGGCGGTCGAATTCCAGCACCGCCTCGATCGTGTCGAGCTCGCGCTTCGGCAGCTGCGCGAGCGTGGCTTCGATCAGGGCCGGAATGCGGTCGAACCGCAAGCGCCCCTGCAGGAACGCAGCCACCGCCACCTCGTTGGCCGCATTGAGCGCGGCAGGGGCCGAGCCGCCTTCGCGCAGCGCCTCGTAGGCGAGCCGCAGGCAAGGAAAACGCTCCAGGTCGGGCGGTTCGAATTCGAGCCGGCCCACGCGCACCAGATCGAGTGGCCTCACCCCCGCCTCGAGCCGCTGGGGAAAGCCCAAGGCATGGGCGATCGGCGTGCGCATGTCGGGCGTGCCCAGCTGCGCGAGCAGCGAACCGTCGCGGTATTCCACCAGCGAATGCACCACGCTCTGGGGATGGATCAGCACGTCGATGCGCGAGGGTGGCAGGCCGAAAAGCCAGTACGCCTCGATCACCTCCAGCCCCTTGTTCATCATCGTGGCCGAGTCGACCGAGATCTTGCGCCCCATCGACCAGTTGGGATGGGCACACGCCTCTTGCGGCGTAATGGCAGGAAACGTCTCCTGCGGCCGCTCGCGAAACGGCCCCCCCGAAGCGGTGAGGAGGATCCGCCGCACGCCGAAATCGTCCGGCCGGCTGCGGTCGTAGTCCGGCGGCAGCGCCTGGAAGATGGCGTTGTGTTCGGAATCGAGCGGCAGCAGCCGCGCCCCGTGACGCGCCACCGCCTCCATGAAGAGTCCGCCGGCGAGCACCAGGGCCTCCTTGTTGGCGAGCAGGATCTTCTTGCCCGCACACGCGGCGGCCCAGGCAGGGGGCAGCCCCGCCGCGCCAACGATGGCGGCGATCACCGTATCCACTTCGGGATGGCGGGCGACTTCGGCGAGCGCAGTCGCTCCTTGACGCACTTCGGTCGGAATGCCCTCACGGCGCAGTGCCGCGCGCAAGGCGTCCGCAGCGTCCGCCTCGCCCAGCACCGCCCAGCGGGGTTCAAACCGCCGGCACGCTTCGAGCAACTCTTTCCAGCGGCGCTGCGCCGTGAGGGCTACGACTTCGAAGCGCTGCGGGTGGCGCGAGACCACGTCCAACGCGCTCGCGCCGATCGAACCGCTCGCGCCGAGGATCGCCAAGCGTTCCCGCTTCATTGCCGCTCCAGCCACCACAGGGCGAGAAAAGGCATCGTCGCCGTCAGACTGTCGATGCGATCGAGCACCCCGCCATGCCCGGGCAAGACATCGCCGGAATCCTTCACGCCGGCGACACGTTTCATCCAGGATTCGAAGAGATCCCCTTCGATCGCCACCGCCGTCAAGGCCAACAGTACGACGAAGAAATGCCCAAAGGGCGTGCCCGCGGGAGCAAGGCCGAGCAAATACAAAAGTGTGGCATACCCCCCCACGGCGACGAATGCGCCCAACGCACCTTCGATCGTCTTGCCCGGGCTGATCGTCGGGGCAAGCTTGTGCCGTCCCCAACGACGCCCGACGTAGTAGGCGGCGGCATCGGCCACCCACACGAGCGCCATCATCGCCAGCAGGTGCAAGGCAGAGAACTCCCGTAGCGCCACGACCGCCAGAGCAGCGGGCCACAGCACCAGAGCACCCACCGCAGCCCACAACGAACGGCTGCGGCAGCGCCAACCCGCGAGCAGCGTCCAGGGCGCGAGGCTCAGCCAGAAAGCAGCCCCGGCGATCATTACTGCCTCGAGCACCGGCAGCACGGGTTCACCCAGGCTCACGCCGCTTACCCGCCACAAGAAGGCATACCCGACCACGTAACCCAGAGCCCCGCCCCAGGCGGGCACCTCGGCCCAACCGATGAGCCGGCACCACTCACGGCCGGCGAGGAACACGACGAACGCGACGGCCACCGCCCACAAAGTGGCCGGCGCAAAAAAAAGCAAGAGGAGCAAACCGGCGATCAAGATCGCTGCGGTAAAGAGCCGGCGCGAGGCATTCCCGAGAGGGGCGATCATGGAGAGGCGGCGAGCTGCTCGCTCGTGCGGCCGAAGCGCCGTTCGCGGCACTGGTAGGAGCGAACCGCCTCGTCGAGTGCCTCCTCGCGGAAATCCGGCCAGAGCATGTCGGTGAAATAGAGTTCGGTGTAGGCGAGCTGCCAGAGCAGGAAATTGCTCAAGCGCTGCTCGCCGCCAGTGCGGATGAAGAGATCGGGTTCGGGTGCCCAACCCAGGGCGAGCTCCGCCTGCAGCTCGGCCTCGGTGTAACCGCCGGCGCGCTCGGGATGTTTGCTGGTGAGCCGGTTCATCGCCTGCACGATGTCCCAGCGACCGCCGTAATTGGCGGCGATGTTGAGGCAGATCTTGGTGTTGGCCGCGGTCTTCGCCTCGGCCCTGGCGATGAGCGCCTGCAATTCCGCATCGAAGCGGCTGCGATCGCCGATGACGGTGAGCCGCACGCCGTTGCGGTGCATGCGCGCGACCTCGCGCTGGAGCATCATGCGAAAGAGCCCCATGAGAAAGCCCACCTCTTCCGCCGGACGGCGCCAGTTCTCCGAGCTGAAGGCAAAGAGGGTGAGATGCTCGACACCAAGCTCGGCGCAATGGCGCACGACGCGGCGCACCGCCTCCACGCCCTGACGGTGCCCCTCCATGCGGGGCAGTCCGCGCTGCTTCGCCCAGCGACCGTTGCCATCCATGATGATGGCGATGTGCCGCGGGATCGGGCGCACTTCGGGGATGCCCATCGTCGATGTTAGGGGAAGTTCGGCCACGGTGCCTCGCGCAGCCCCGCCGGACGCTGCGGCGGGGGAATGGGATCAGATCTGCAGCAGTTCCTGCTCTTTCTTCTCGATAAGCTTGTCGATCTCGCCGATGTAGCGGTCGGTGAGTTTCTGGACGTCTTCCTCGGCCCGGCGCGCCTCGTCCTCACTGATCGTTTTCTTCTTCAGGGCTTCCTTGATCTCATGGTTTACGTCGCGGCGCACGTTGCGCACCGCCACGCGCGCCTGCTCCCCTTCGTGCCGGACCACCTTGCCCAGCTCCCGGCGGCGCTCCTCGGTGAGCGGCGGCATGGGCACGCGCAGGATCTCGCCCATGTTGGAAGGGTTGAGCCCCAGATCGCTCTCGCGGATCGCTTTTTCGATCTTGGAGAGCATGTTCTTTTCCCAAGGCTGCACGCCGATGGTGCGCGAATCGATCAGGGTGACGTTGGCCACCTGCGACACCGGAACCATGGAACCGTAATATTCGACCATGACGTGGTCGAGCAGGCCCGTGTGGGCGCGGCCGGTACGAACCTTGGCGAGATCGACCTTGAGCACCTCGACGGCCTTGGCCATGCGCTGCTCGGCGTCCTTCTTGAGTTCAGCGACGTTCATCTCGACTCCTTACGAATGCACGAGCGTGCCTTCGTCCTCGCCCATGACGACGCGGCGCAAGGCCCCCGGCTTGAAGATCGAAAACACGTTGATGGGCAGCTTGATGTCGCGGCACAAGGCGAAGGCGGTGGCATCCATCACCGCGAGATTGCGCCCGATCGCCTCATCGAAGCTGATGCGGTGATAGCGCTTGGCGGTGGGGTCTTTCTGCGGATCGGCGGTATAGACCCCGTCGACCTTGGTCGCCTTCAACACGATCTGCGCCCCGATCTCGGCGCCGCGCAGCGCGGCCGCCGTGTCGGTGGTGAAGAAAGGATTCCCCGTACCGGCAGCGAAGATGACGATGCGACCTTCTTCCAGATGCCGGATGGCGCGGGCGCGGATGTAGGGTTCGACCACCTGCTCGATGCGCAGCGCCGAGAGCACGCGCGACTCGACCTCATGCCGCCGGAAGGCGTCCGACAGCGCCATGGCATTCATCACCGTGGCGAGCATGCCGATGTAGTCGGCGGTCGCCCGGTCCATGCCACTCGCCGCCCCTTGGATGCCGCGAAAGATGTTGCCCCCGCCGATCACGATCCCGATCTGCACGCCGAGCCCGGAGACTTCGGCGATTTCACCGACGATGCGTTCGACGACCTTCTCGTTGATGCCGTAGGGGTCGTCGCCCATCAGGGCCTCGCCCGACAGCTTCAAGAGGATGCGGCGATAGGCAGGGGTGGACATGGGCTCGCCTCGTCTTCAGGACTTGGCCGCGGCCGCTGCCTGCGCCGCCACTTCGGCTGCGAAGTCGGTCTGTTTCTTCTCGATGCCTTCGCCGACAACGAAGAGTGCGAAAGAGGCGACCCTGGCGTTGCGCTGCTTCAGGAGCGTCTCGACGCTGAGCTTGTCGTCCTTGACGAAGCCTTGCCCCAGCAGGGTGACCTCCTTGAGGTATTTCTGCACCGCGCCTTCGGCGATCTTGTCGAGGATCGCCTCGGGCTTGCCCGATTCGATCGCTTTCTGCCGCGCGATGCGCCGCTCGGTCTCGATAAGCTCGGCGGGCACCTGATCGGCCGAAAGGGCCTTCGGCTTGCACGCGGCGATGTGCATGGCCAGATCCTTGCCCAGCGCCTCGTCGCCGCCGACGAGATCGACGAGCACTCCGATCTTGGCGCCGCCGTGCACGTAGGAGTACACCTTGCCCTGGGCCTCGATGCGGACGAAACGGCGAATGGTGATGTTCTCGCCGATTTTGCCCACGAGTTCGGTGCGCACCTGTTCGACCGGCTTGCCGTCGAGCTCGAACTGGGAGAGCGCGGCCACGTCGGCCGGATTGCGCTCGGCTACCAGCTGCGCCAGGCGGTTGGCGAAGGCGATGAATTCGTCGTTCTTCGCTACGAAGTCGGTCTCGCAATTGACCTCGACCATGGCCGCGAGCTTGGCATCGGGCGACACCCAGATGGCGACGATGCCTTCGGCGGCCACGCGGCTGGCGGCCTTGCTCGCCTTGTTGCCGAGCTTGACGCGCAGGATCTCCTCGGCGCGCGCCATGTCGCCGCCGGCCTCCGCGAGCGCTTTCTTGCACTCCATCATCGGCGCATCGGTGCGCTCGCGCAGCTCCTTGACCATGCTTGCGGTAATTTCAGCCATCATCCGTCCTCACGAAAGATTGTCGGGCGGACGCGCCCGAAGCGCGCCCGCCGCATGCACACTGCTTCTGCCTTACTCGGCCGCCGGCGCTTCGCCTTCCTCGGAGGCCGTCTCACCTTCGGCGCCTTCGACTTCCACGAACTCGTCGGAAGCCGCAGCGACCACTTCCTGCAGCGCCATGGCCTTGCCTTCGAGCACCGCGTCGGCGATCGCCCGGGCGTACAGGCGCACGGCGCGGGCCGAATCGTCGTTGCCCGGGATCACGTAATCGATGCCCTCAGGCGCATGGTTGGTGTCGACCACCGCCACGACCGGAATGCCCAGCTTGTTCGCTTCGGACACGGCGATCTTGTGGTGCCCCACGTCGATGACGAAGAGCGCGTCGGGCAGACGATCCATCTCCTTGATTCCGCCCAGGCTGCGCTCGAGCTTGTCGAGCTCGCGCTGCAGACCCAGTGCCTCGCGCTTGGGCAACTGCTGCACCGAGCCGTCGGCGAACGCCGCTTCGAGCTCCTTCAAGCGCGCGATGGACTGGCGCACCGTCTTGAAGTTGGTGAGCATGCCACCGAGCCAGCGTTCATTGACGAAAGGCATGCCGCAGCGCTGGGCTTCCTCGGCGATGATGTCACGCGCCTGGCGCTTGGTGGCGACGAAAAGGATCGTGCCGCCCTTGGCCGAGAGCCGGCGCACGAATTCGACCGCTTCGCGCAGCTTCGCCAGCGTCTTCTCGAGGTTGATGATGTGGATCTTGTTGCGCTCGCCGTAGATGTAGGGGGCCATCTTGGGATGCCAGAAACGGGTCTGGTGCCCGAAATGGACGCCAGCCTCGAGCATTTGACGCATCGTGACGTTCATGAAGACTCCAATGGATAAGGGTTGAACCTCCGCCCGCGACCCACCGTGCGCGAACACGGACCCTCGTCGCTTGCGGGCGTGTGGAATGGCCTGCCGCGTACGGCAGGCCCGGCATTATAACGAAGGCAAGAGCGTCCGTCAAAAAAGGCGGGACGGCGCAATCCCCGGCTCGGGCGTCAAGCGACGTCCGGCTCGGGCTGATCGAGTCCGAAAGCCTTGTGCAGCGCGCGCACGGCGAGCTCGAGGTACTTCTCGTCGATCAGCACCGAAATCTTGATCTCGGAGGTGGAGATCATCTGGATGTTGATCCCCTCTTCGGCAAGCGTGCGGAACATCTTGGCCGCCACGCCGGGGTGCGAACGCATCCCGACGCCCACCAGCGAGACCTTGCACACCGACTTGTCGCCGATCACCTGACGCGCCCCGAGATCGTTCTTCACCCGCTCGAGGATCTCCATCACTTTCTTGAGATCGTTCTTCGCCACGGTGAAGCTGAAGTCGGTGGTGCCGTCATGGCCGACGTTTTGCACGATCATGTCGACGTCGATGTTCGCATCGGCCACCGGCCCCAGGATCTGGTAGGCGACTCCCGGCTTGTCGGGCACGCCGAGCAACGTCACCTTGGCCTCGTCGCGCTGAAAGGCGATGCCGGAAATGATGGGCTGTTCCATGTTCTTTTCTTCCTCGACCGTGATCAACGTCCCTTCTCCCTCTTCTTCGAAACTGGAAAGCACCCGCAGCTTGACCTTGTACTTGCCGGCGAATTCCACCGAGCGGATCTGCAGCACCTTGGAGCCGAGGCTGGCCATCTCGAGCATTTCTTCGAAGGTGATCTGCGACAAGCGCCGCGCCTCGGGCACGATGCGCGGGTCGGTCGTGTAGACGCCGTCGACGTCGGTGTAGATCTGGCACTCGTCGGCCTGCAACGCCGCCGCCAGTGCCACGGCGGTGGTATCGGAGCCGCCGCGCCCGAGCGTGGTGATGTTGCCTTCGCCATCCACCCCTTGAAAGCCGGCCACGACCACGACCTTGCCTGCGGCCAGATCGGCGAGCATGCGCTCCGGCTCGATCTCCAGGATACGCGCCTTGGTGAAGGCGCTGTCGGTATGGATGGGCACTTGCCAGCCGGTATAGCTCCTGGCCGGGATGCCGAGCGACTGCAGGGCGATCGCGGTGAGTCCGATCGTCACCTGCTCGCCAGTGGCGAGCACGACGTCCACCTCGCGCGGATCGGGTGCGTCGGACAACGCCTGGGTGAGTGCCACGAGCCGGTTGGTCTCACCGCTCATGGCCGAGACCACCACCACCACCTGGTGCCCCTGCTGGCGGTATTTCGCCACGCGGCGCGCGACGTTCTGGATCCGCTCCGGCGAACCCACGGAGGTACCGCCGTACTTCTGCACGATGAGCGCCATCTTCCCCTCGGAAACGATCTGAAACTTCGAATTTTATCAACGATCGCGTGTTCACGCCACGCGGCGAACTCCTCGCACTTCCGCCGCGGCAATTTCGAGACGATGATAAAGAGCGATACAAAAAATTCGTATTCGCTATCGAAAAATGGTTGTCTTACAATTTGCCTCGTTATATGATTATGCCTCGCTCAGGCACGACATGAGCGAGGCATGATCTCCTATCCACGAGTAATGGAGCCAATCTCGATGAAAAACCTTACCGGCGGCGACATCCGCGAACTGCGCAAGAAACTCGGCCTCAACCAGTCCCAGTTCTGGTCCAAACTCGGCGTCACCCAGAGCGGGGGCTCCCGCTACGAGAGCGGGCGCAACATCCCCCGTCCGGTGCAAGCCCTGCTGCGCCTCGTCCACGTCGAGCAGATCGACGTGAACAAGATCAAGCGGGAAGACTGGGAAGTCGCGCAATATCTCAAGGCAACCGATGCCGAGCGCTTCAAGGAACTCAAGAAAGAAGCGCGCGCCTGGCTGAAAAACCAGGGAAAGACGTCCGCCCCCGTCGAAGAAGGGGAAACGGTGGAAGACTGAGCCTCCTGGCTCGGCCGCGATCGACGGGATCACGGCGACCGCCGCGACCTTGCACCCTGCAGGCCGCGGCGGTTTTTTCCGCTAGAATCCTCCCATGCAGATCACCCGACGCTTCGAATTCGACGCCGGGCACCGCATTCCCAACCATGAAAGCCGGTGTCGCCACCTGCACGGCCATCGCTATGCACTCGAGGTGACGCTCATCGGTGAGCCGGTCCCAGAGGCCGGACGCAGCGACGAGGGAATGGTGCTCGACTTCTCCACCCTCAAGACGCTCGTGCAAGAGACCGTGGTCGATCCCTGGGATCACGCCTTCCTCGTGCATCGCGACGACGCCGTGGTGCGTTCGCTTCTCGAGCGTATTCCGGGACACCGGACGGTCGTGCTCGACGCCGTTCCTACCGCCGAGAACCTCGCCCGCATCGCGTTCACGCTCCTCGCTCCGCGCTTTCAGGCCGCCTACGGCGATCGGCTGCGGCTGCGCCGGGTGCGCCTCTACGAGACGCCCAACTGTTGGGCGGATTATCCCGCCGACTGAAGTCCTCTTGGCAAAGGTCGTGCCGCTGGAGATAATCGCGGCGTCCCCGACCGGAGAAAGGCGATGGAACGACTCGAACACCCGCTACCGGATGCGGCCGCCTGGATCCGGTTCTTCGCCGAGCGCGCCGACAAAGTCCCCATTCTCAAACACACCAGGCGCCGCCTCGAGGAATTGCGCCCGACGGCGGAAACGCTCAATGCCCACGTCCTCTCCCAGGTCGTGCTGCAAGACCCCCTCCTCACGCTGCGGTTGATGGTGACACTGCAAAAACGCCGCCCGCCCGACCTGCGCACGCGCGAGCTCACCACCATCGACCGCATCCTCCTCATGCTGGGCATCCGCGCCTTCTACGCCGAATGCGACCGCATGGCGCTGGTGGAAGAAGAACTCGCCGATCTGCCCGATGAGCTCACCATGCTGCTTCGGCTCATCGCCCGGCTGCGGCGAGCGGCGCGTTTCGCCCGCGAATGGGCGCTCCTGCGCCGCGACATCGAAGTCTCGGAAGTGGTGGTCGCGGCGCTGTTGCACGACATCACCGAAGTCCTGATGTGGCTCTATGCCCCCCGGCTCATGTCTCTGCTCATCCGCCTGCGTCGCACTTACCCTGCCATCCCCCTCGAGCAGCTGCAGCGCAAGGTGTTCAACGCCACCGAAGTCGAGATCCGCAACGGCCTCATCGATGCGCTGGAACTGCCCGAGATCCTGAAAAAGCTGCTCGACGACCACCATCTGGAGAATCCGCGCACGCGCACCGTTTGGCTCGCCACGCGGCTTGCGCGCCACCTCGCCCACGGTTGGAACGATCCGCGCATCCCGGCCGACCTCGACGCCATCCAGGAACTGGTGCACGTCAATCGCGAGATCCTGCTCAAGCAGCTCGGCGCGCCGGAAGAGGCGATGGCTCGCCTGCTCGGCCCTGCAGGCGAGACGACGCCGCCCACCCAAACGAGCGGCGAAGCGGCGGCCGCCGTTTCGGCGGATGCCTCCAAGCCCACCGGGCCGGACGCCCCCTCCGGCGGCGAATGAGCGCTCACCCCTCGCCGGCGGCGAGCGCCTCCAACTCCGACCAGCGTTCCAGGAGCGCCTCGATCTCTTCCTCCACCGCCGTGAGCCGCGACTTCAGGCCGGCCACTTCCTGCGCCCGCTCGCTGTAGAGCCGTGGATCGGCGAGCGCCTCGGCGAGCGCCGCCTGCTCCGCCTCCAGGGCCTCGATGCGCTGCGGCAGCGCCTCCAGTTCCTGGCGTTCGCGGTACGACAACCGCCGCGGTCGGGAAGACCGGGGTTCCTCCACTGCGGCGACCTTGGCTTTGACAGGGGCCTTGGTCGGACCCGGAGCCGCGGATACCGATGCGACCTCTCCCTTCAGCCGCAGCCAGTCGCTGTAGCCGCCGACGCACTCTTCCCAGCGCCCGTCACCGGTCGAGGCGATCACCTGCGTGACCACGTTGTCGAGGAAGCGCCGGTCATGGCTCACCAGCAGCAAAGTCCCCGAATAAGAGAGCAGGCGCTCTTCGAGGAGCTCCAGCGTGTCGAGGTCGAGGTCGTTGGTGGGCTCGTCGAGCACCAGCACATTGGCCGGCTGAGCGAAGAGGCGCGCGAGCAGCAGCCGGTTGCGCTCCCCGCCCGAGAGCGTCTTCACTGGCGAGCGTGCCCGCTGCGGCGAGAAGAGGAAGTCCTCGAGGTAGCCGACGACGTGGCGCCGCTGCCCGGCGATCTCCACCGTATCCGATCCAGGGCTGACCACGTCGATGAGGCGCGCCTCGGGATCGAGCTGGGCGCGCATCTGGTCGAAATAGGCGACGCGTCGGCGCGTGCCGTGGCGCACCAGCCCGGCGTCGGGTTCGATCTCGCCCAGGATGAGTTTCAACAACGTGGTCTTGCCGGCCCCGTTGGGGCCGATGAGGCCGATGCGATCCCCGCGCAGGATGGTGGTGGAGAAGTCGCGCACCACCGTCCTCTCCCCCCAGGACTTCGTCACGCCCACGAGCTCGGCCACCAACCGCCCGCTCTGCTCGCCCGCCTCGAGCTGCAGGCGCACCCGCCCGAGCCGCTCGCGGCGCGCCTCGCGTTCCTCGCGCAAGCGCTCCAGCCGGCGCACCCGGCCCTCGTTGCGCGTGCGCCTCGCCTCCACCCCCTTGCGGATCCACGCCTCTTCCTGGGCATGGAACTTGTCGAAGCGCGCCTGCGCCTGCGCCTCGGCCGCGAGCTGCTCGGCCTTGCGCCGCTCATACTCGGCAAAGGATCCGGGAAAGCTCGCGAGCCGCCCCCGGTCGAGTTCGACGATGCGCGTGGCGACCCGATCGACCAGGGCCCGGTCGTGCGTCACCAGCACGACGCTGCCACGAAAGGTGAGCAGCATCTGCTCCAGCCGCTCGATCGCGGCGATGTCGAGGTGGTTGGTCGGCTCGTCGAGGAGCAGCACTTCCGGCTCGGCCACCAGGGCGCGGGCGAGCGCCACGCGTTTCACCCCGCCGCCGGAGAGCGATGCGATGCGCGCCTCGGCCTCCAACCCCAGCGCCGCGAGCGCGGCGTCGATGCGGTGCTGCCACTGCCAGCCGCCTTCCCGCTCCAGCGCCTGCTGGACGGCGTCGAGTTCGGCAAGGAGCGCCGGCTCGGGAGTGGCCGCCACGTGGCGCGACAGCGCCTGAAACCGCCGCAAGAGGCCTGCCGCCTCGCCCAGCCCCTCGGTGAGCACCTCGGCCACCGTGGCCTGCGGCGGGAAGTCCGCTTCCTGCGGCACGTAGGCCAGACGCAGGCCCGGCTGGCGCCACAGGAGCCCGTCGTCGAGCGGCTGCTCGCCGGCGAGCACGCGCAGCAGGCTGGATTTGCCCGCACCGTTGCGCCCGATCAGCACCACCCGCTCACCCTCGTCGAGCTGAAAGGACGCGGCGTCGAGCAGAGGAACGTGACCAAATGCGAGATGGGCGTCGTCGAGACGGAGCACGGGCATGGCAAGACCTTGAAAGGGAGTCCCCCCGCCAGGAATCGAACCTGGATCTAGCGCTTAGGAGGCGCTCGTTCTATCCATTGAACTACGGGGAGAGAGGGGTGATTCAGCGCGAGGGCACTTCCGCGTAGAGGTCGTGTACGTCGCAGTCGGTGACGAGGACTTCGGCGAATTCGCCCGGCTGCAAGTCCTCGCCGTTGGGAATGATGACGAGACCGTCGATTTCGGGCGCGTCGGCGCTCGAACGCGCGAGCGCCCCCTCTTCGTCGACCTCTTCCACCAGGACCGTGATCCGGCGCCCGATCCAGCGCTCCAGCCGCTGCGTGGAGATGTCCTCCTGCCACTGCAGCAGGCGCACGCGCCGTTCCTCGCGCACCTCCTCGGGCACGGCACCGGGAAGCGCATTGGCCGCCGCGCCCTCGACGGGGGAATAGGCGAAGGCGCCGACCCGGTCGAGCTGCGCCTCTTCGAGGAACTGCAACAGCAAGTCGAAATCCTCCTCGGTCTCACCAGGGAAGCCGGTGATGAAGGTCGAGCGGATCGTCAAGTCGGGGCAGATCTCGCGCCAGCGCCGGATGCGCTCGAGCACCCGTTCGGTGGCCGCCGGCCGCTGCATCGCCTTGAGGATGCGGGGGCTGGCGTGCTGGAACGGGACGTCGAGATAGGGCAGGATCTTGCCCTCGGCCATGAGCGGGATGAGCTCGTCCACGCTCGGATAGGGATAGACGTAGTGTAGCCGGATCCATACGCCGAGCTCACCCAGCAGACGGGCGAGCTCGGTGAGACGCTGGCGTACCGGCCGACCGTCGACGAAGCCCGTGCGGTACTTGAGGTCCACCCCGTAGGCGGCGGTGTCCTGCGACACGACCAGGATCTCCTTGACGCCGGATTCGACCAGCGCCTCGGCCTCGGCCATGATCTCGTGGATGGGGCGGCTGACGAGATCGCCGCGCAACGACGGGATGATGCAGAAGGTGCAGCGGTGGTTGCAGCCCTCGGAGATCTTCAGGTAGGCGTAGTGCGGCGGCGTGAGCCGCAGTCCCTGCGGGGGGACGAGGTCGGTGAAGGGGTCGTGCGGCTTGGGCAGATGGCGGTGCACCAGATCGAGCACCTCGGCCTCCGCATGCGGACCGGTGATCGCCAGCACCTGGGGGAATTCTTCGAGGATGCGCTGCGGCCGGGCGCCCAGGCAGCCAGTGACGATGACCTTGCCATTCTCCGCCAGCGCCTCGCCGATCGCCTGCAGCGATTCTTCCACCGCCGCGTCGATGAAGCCGCAGGTATTGACGATGACCAGATCCGCCCCTTCGTAGTCGGGGCTGAGCGCATAGCCCTCGGCCCGCAGGCGTGTGAGGATGCGTTCGGAGTCGACGGTGGCCTTGGGGCAGCCCAGGCTTACCATGCCCACGCGGGGCGCAGCAAACTCAAGTTTCATCAGGCTTGGTCGGTGAGGTCGTGCCGCCTTGGGCGGATTCGTCCGCCTGCGGCCGCAGGCCGGAGAACATGGCGCCGAAGAGCCCGCGCGTCTGGCTCTCCGCCTGCTTCTGCATCTGGGTGAGCAGCTGGCGCGATTGCTCGAGATAGGCGTTCATCATCGATTGTAGCGCCGGAGCCTGCAGCGAAAGAAACTGCGCCATCCAGTCGGTGCCGAGCGGCGCCTTGTCCCCGTAGAGCGAGCGCAGCTGCTCCTGGAACTTGTTCTGCATCTCGACGAAGGCGGCGATGCTGTTTTCCAGATAGCGCCCCATCAGGTTTTGCGACGCCTGGCCATAGAAACGGATGATCTGCGCGAGCAGCTCGGAAGAAAAGAGCGGCTGGCCGCAGGCTTCCTCTTCGAGGATGATCTGCAGCAGCACGCTGCGCGTGAGATCTTCCCCCGTCTTCGCGTCGACGATACGGAAAGGCTCGTGTGAAAGCACAAGGTTCTTCACGTCACCGATCGTGATGTAAGTACTGCTGGCGGTATCGTACAGACGGCGATTGGGGTACTTCTTGATCAGGCGGATTTGCTGCGCATCGGTCATTGCCGATCTTTCCCACAAGGAGGTCGCGACGAAACATTATACCGTAGCAAAAGGCAGAGGTTCCCCGCGGCCGAAAAATGCAGGGTCCGCAGGGTGACACCGACAAGGCATCGCCTCTGCAGACCCGGTGACCGTAGCCCCTCTTCCAAGGAGGGAGGTGCCGATCCTCAATACATGTGCTGGCCGCCGTTGATGGCGATGTTGGCCCCGGTCATGTAAGCAGCCTCATCGGAGGCGATGTAGGCCACCAGTCCGGCGATCTCTTCGGGCTTGCCCAGACGTCCCATGGGGATCTGCGGCAGGATCTTGGAGTCCAGGATCTCCTGCGGAATGGCAAGCACCATCTTGGTGCCGATGTAGCCCGGCGAGACGGTATTGACCGTGACGCCGTAGCGCGCCACTTCGAGCGCCAGCGATTTGGTGAAGCCGTGCATCCCGGCCTTGGCCGCGGCATAGTTGGTCTGGCCGAAGGCGCCTTTCTGGCCGTTGACCGAAGAGATGTTGATGATGCGGCCCCACTTGCGCTCGACCATGCCGTCGATGACCTGCTTGGTCATGTTGAAGACGCTGTCGAGGTTGGTGCGCAGCACCGCGTCCCAGTCGGCCTTGGTCATCTTGCGCAGGGTCATGTCACGGGTGATGCCGGCGTTGTTGACGAGCACGTCCACCGGGCCGACCTCCTGCACGATCTTCTCCACGCAGGCCTTGCAGGAATCGAAATCGGCCACGTCGGCCGGATAGGCGGCAAAGTCGAACCCCCTGGCTTTCATCTCGGCGAGCCACTGCGGGGCCTTGGTGTTGCCGAGCGAGTGGGTGGTCACGACGCGATAGCCCATCTGGGCGAGCTTGATGCAGATCGCCTCGCCGAGTCCTCCCATGCCTCCGGTCACCAATGCGATGCGTGTCGTCATTTCCCTTCTCCTCTTCGATGGTTGAATGGCGCCGCTGGCGGCGCCGGCTTACACAACGGGTTCGCGCACGAGCGGCAGCGCGGGTTCTTTCACGTAGCGGCCGGGGGCCGGTTCGATCGGACGGTAGCGATCGTTGCCCAGGGCGGTGCGTGCCGGCACGAGCCTGCCTTTGTGCGTTTCCAGCCAGCGGGCCCAATCCCACCACCAGCTGCCGGGCTGCTCCTGCGCCCCGGCCAGCCACGCTTCCGGCTCTTCGGGCAGGGAATCGTTGGTCCAATAGCTGCGGCGGTTCTTGCGCGCCGGGTTGATGGCCCCGGCGATGTGACCGCTCGCCCCCAGCACGAAACGGCGCGGACCGCCGAGCAGCCGCTGCGACAAGTAGGCTCCGCGCCATGGCACGATGTGGTCTTCGCGCGCCGCCATCACGTAGGCGGGCATGTCGAGGCGGGTGAGGCTCACCGGCTCGCCGAGCATCGTCAGCTTGTTGGGCACGCGCAGGTTGTTTTCGAGATACATGTTGCGCAGATAGTAGGTGACGAACGGCCCGGGCAGGTTGGTGCTGTCGCTGTTCCAGAAAAGCAGGTCGAAGGGCTTGGGGGCCTCGCCCTTGAGGTAGTTGTTCACCACGTAGTTCCAGACGAGGTCGTTGGCACGCAGCGCCGAGAAGGTGTTGGCGAGTTCCGAGCCCAGCATCAATCCGCCCTTGCCGATCGCCGCCTCGCGTGCCGTGACGCTCGCCTCGTCCACGAGGCAGCCGAGATCGCCGCTCTCGGCATAATCGAGCAGGGTCGTCATCAGCGTGAGGCTGCGCACCGGAGTCTCACCCCGGGCGCGCGCCACCGCGAGCGCACAGGAAAGCATCGTGCCGCCGACGCAGAACCCCAGCACGTTGGGGTCGGTCACGCCGGTGAGCTCGCGCACGATCTCCAACGCCCGCAGCGGCCCCAGTTCCAGGTAATCGTCCCAGCCATAGCGCGCCTCGGTGATGCCCGGATTCTTCCACGAGATCATGAACACCGTGTGACCCTGCTCCAGAGCGAAGCGCACGAGGGAATTTTCCGGCTGGAGGTCGAGAATGTAGAACTTGTTGATGTTGGGCGGAACGATGAGGAGCGGCCGCTCGCCCACTTTCTCCGTGAGCGGCGCGTACTGGATGAGCTGCATGAGGGGGTTTTCGGCGATCACCGCGCCGGGAGTGACCGCAAGGTTGCGCCCGACTTCGAAGGCGGACTCGTCGGTCATCGAGATGTGACCTTTGTGCAGGTCTTCGAGCAGGTTGGCGATGCCGCGCCGGATGCTCTCGCCCTGGGTTTCGAGCGCCTGACGGATGAATTCCGGATTGGTGGCGGCGAAGTTCGACGGAGCGAGCGCATCGACGATCTGGCGCACAAGGAAACGCGCCCGCGCCTTGGTCTTGCCGTCGGGGAAGTCGCTCTCTTCCACCCAGCGGGTGAGCATCTGCGCGTTGATCCAGTAGGCCTGGCGGAGGTAGTCGAAGATGGGACTTTCCTGCCACGCAGGCGAGGAGAAGCGCTTGTCGCCGCGCACCTGCGGCACCACCGGCTCGGCGGGCTCGCCCGGCCGACGATGCAGCAGCTGGTCCCACAGCTGGGCGTGCTGCGCCAGCCACTGCTGCTGCCACTGGCGCAGCTTGTCCGGATCACCGGCCATGAGCTGCCAGTACTGCTGCCATGCCTGCAAGGGATGCCCCGGAGGAAGCGAAACGCCGGGCGGATTGGGGAAAGACGTCATATTTTCTCCTTGGTTGAATTCATTGTGGCACGAAAAGCGCGACAGCGGCAACCATGCGCTGCAGCATGCATCGTTCAAACGGAGGTACGCCAAAGACACAGAATGAAGCGACCAGTACGTCCCCCCTCGCGCCGGTAGGAATAGAATGCTGCGTCACGATGGGTGCACAGGCCGCTTGCCGTGACTGCGGCCGCTCCCGCGGCGAGCAGCTTCGCCCGCGCAATGCCGACGAGATCGGCGAGCCAATGCGCGCCGTCGCGGCCGGGTACGAAAAACCGGGCAAGCGACGGGGTCTGGTCGAGAAAAACTCCGCGCACTTCCTCCCCCACCTCGTAGTGCGCCTGCCCGATTCCCGGCCCGATCCAGGCAACGAAGCCCTGGGGCGGAAAATGCGCCGCCACCGCTTCCAGCACCCCGCCGGCGAGCCCGCGCCAGCCGGCGTGCGCTACCGCCACTCGGGTACCGTCGCAGGCGGCAAAAGCCACGGGCAGGCAGTCGGCAGTGAGCACGGCAAGCGGCAAGTTCGGCCGGGTCGTCACCGCCGCATCGGCCTGCGGCGGCGTTCCCTCCCAGGGCTCGCGATCGGCATCGAAGACGCGCGCGCCGTGCACCTGCTCGAGCCACAACGGCATGGCGGGAAGGAGCCGCGCGAGGCGCAGGCGATTCTCCGCCACCGCCGCGGGGTCGTCGCCCACGTGCGTGGCGAGGTTGAAGGAGGCATACGGCTCACGGCTCACCCCGCCCTCGCGGTCGGTGAGGCGCAGTACTACGTTGCGCGGCGCTTCCGGCCAATGAATGCGGCGGATCATCGCTTCTCTCCCCGCAGGATTTCCAGCAGCCGGGTCATGTCCTCGGGCAGGGGCGACTCCCAACGGCATGGCTCGCCGCTTGCGGGATGCACGAGGGCAAGCCGCCGGGCGTGCAGCGCCTGACGCGAAAAACGCGCCGCCACCGCGCGCGGGGCGTAGAGTGGGTCACCCAGCAGGGGGAAACCGAGGTGAGCCAGATGCACCCGGATCTGGTGCGTGCGTCCGGTCTCGAGGCGGCATTCGACGAGCGTGGCCTCGGCGAAGGCTTCCAGCGGGCGATAGTGTGTTACCGCGGGTTTGCCCTGCGGTACGACCGCCATGCGCGTGCGCACCCGCGGATGCCGTCCGATGGGCGCTTCCACCGTTCCGGCCCGCTCCAGATGCCCCGCCACCACCGTCCAGTATTCGCGGCGCACCGTGCGCGCCTGCAGCTGACGCACCAGCGCCGTCTGCGCTTCCAGGGTGCGCGCCACCACCATGAGGCCGCTCGTGTCCTTGTCGAGCCGGTGGACGATGCCGGCCCGCGGCAGCGCTGCCAGACCGGCATCGAGCGCGAGCAGCCCGTTGAGCAAGGTTCCCTCCAAGTTTCCCGCGCCGGGATGAACCACCAGGCCGGCCGGCTTGTCAATGACGAAAATCGATTCATCGGCATAGAGGAGAGACAATGACATCGCCTGTGCCCGCGGGACTTCCCCCAATGCGAATGGCGGCGGCGCGAGCACCAGCCGCTCTCCGCCCAGCAGCCGGCGCCGCACCGAGCCGGCGGGCAGCCCGTCTACGCGCAGGAAGCCTTGTTCGATCCACTGCTGCAGGCGTGAGCGGGAATGCTCCGGCCACAGCGCCGCGGCGACGCGGTCGAGCCGCTCGCCCGCGAGCGCGACCGGCACGAGGCGTGCCTCTTCTTCGGCCGTGATCGCCTCTTCGTCGTCGCCATCCCATTCCGCCTTATAATCGGTCACCGAGTCACTCATGCCCCGATCGTCATCCGCCATGATCCTGCGTTCACTCACCGCGCTCTTCCTCGCCCTCTCGCTCACGCTCGCCGGCTGCAGCCTCATCCCCGAAAAAGAGGACGAGACCCGCGGCTGGAACGCGCAAAAACTCTATTCCGAAGCCAAGGATGCCCTGAACGAAGGAAATTATCAACGGGCCGTCGAACTCTACGAAAAGCTCGAAGCGCGCTACCCCTTCGGGCGCTACGCCCAGCAGGCGCAGATCGAAACGGCCTATGCCCACTACAAGGCGGGCGAGCCTGAAGAGGCGATCGCCGCCGCCGATCGCTTCATCCGGCTGCACCCCAACCACCCCAACGTCGATTACATGTACTACCTCAAGGGGCTGGCGACCTTCAACGAAGACCTCGGCCTGCTCGGGACGATCTCCAACCAGGATCTCTCCGAGCGCGACCCCAAGGGCATGCGCGAATCCTACGAGACGTTCCGCGAGCTCATCGAGCGTTTCCCCGACAGCAAATACGCCGAGGATGCGCGCCAGCGCATGATCTACCTCACCAACGCCATGGCGCGCTACGAAGTGCATGTAGCCGACTACTACATGCGCCGCGGAGCGTATCTGGCCGCCGCCAACCGGGCAAAAGCCGTGCTCGAGCAATTCCCCGATTCCCCGGCGCAAGAAGACGCGCTGTGGATCCTCATGCAGGCTTACGACAAGCTCGGCCTGCAGGATCTGCGCGCCGACGCCGAGCGCGTGCTGCGCCACAACTTCCCCCAGTCGGCCTACTTCAAGGGCGGAAAGAAAGGCCCGGACAAACCCTGGTGGCAACTGTGGTGAGCGCGCGGCGCAGCGGTTTTCTCCGAAGTCGCGGCGGGTCCTGATCCCTCGGCGCTTTGCGCTACAATCTGCGGTTACACGGCGCAAACGCCGAGCCCATCCACCCGAGGAGAACCCCATGTCGATGTCCGACCGCGACGGCTTCATCTGGTACGACGGCAAGCTCGTGCCCTGGCGTGAAGCCACCACCCACGTGCTCACCCATTCGCTGCACTATGGCCTGGCCGTGTTCGAAGGCTTGCGCGCCTACGCCACCGAGCGTGGCACGGCGATCTTCCGCCTGCGCGAGCACACCCAAAGGCTCCTCAATTCGGCCAAGATCTACATGATGCCGATTCCCTGGCCGCTCGAGGAGCTCATGGAAGCGCAGAAAGAGGTGGTGCGCGCGAACAACCTCGAATCCTGCTACATCCGCCCCATCGCCTTCTACGGCTCGGAGAAGATGGGCGTCTCGCCCAAGGGCGCCAAAGTGCACGTGGCCATCGCCGCCTGGCCTTGGGGCGCCTATCTGGGCGAAGACGGCCTGGAGCGCGGCATCCGCATCAAGACCGCTTCCTTCCAGCGCCAGCACGTCAACGTGACCATGCCGCGCGCCAAGCTCTCCAGTACCTACGCCAACTCCATCCTCGCCAACATGGAAGCCACCAGTCAGGGCTACGACGAAGCGCTGCTGCTCGACACCCAGGGGTTCGTGGCCGAAGGCGCCGGGGAAAACCTCTTCGTGGTCAAGGATGGGGTGTTGTATGAGCCCGAAATCGCCGCGGCGCTCACGGGCATCACTCGCGACACGGTGATCCGCATCGCCGAGGAACTCGGCATCCCCTTCGTGTCGCGCCGGCTCACGCGCGACGATATCTACATCGCCGACGAAGCCTTCTTCAGCGGCACCGCCGCCGAGATCACGCCGATCCGCGAGCTCGACGACCGCGTCATCGGCGAGGGCAAGCGCGGCCCCGTCACCGCTCGCATCCAGCAGCGTTTCTTCGACATCGTCGCCGGCCGCGCGCCCGAGTACGACCACTGGCTCGCCTACCTGTAAGGAGCGCATCCATGAGTGTCCCCAATCCGCTCGAGACCGTGCGCAAGGAACACGAGATCGCTGTGCGCGCCGAAGATCTGCCGCTGCACTGCCCCCTTCCCGGCGAACCGGTCAATCTGCTGCATCCGCGCGTCTTCCTCGACCCCACGGCCGAAGGCGAAGCCGTCTGCCCCTATTGCAGCCGGCGCTTCCGCTTCGAAGGCCCCCTGCCCAAACACCACCACTGACCCCCGTGCGAGCCCCTGCGATGACGCTTCCCGACGCCAGCATCTTCAAAGCTTACGACATCCGCGGTATCGTCGACGAGACCCTCACCGAAGACGCCTCCCGTGCCATCGGCCGGGCGATCGGCAGCGAAGCGCGCCGGCGTGGCGTGGAGGCGATCGTGGTCGGGCGCGACGGGCGCCTGTCGGGCCCACGGCTTGCCGCGGCGCTCGCCGAAGGGATCATGGCTGCGGGGGTGGACGTCATCGATATCGGCGCAGTCCCCACGCCGGTCACCTACTTCGCCGCCGAGCATCTCGGCACGCGCTCCTGCGTCTCGGTCACCGGCAGCCACAATCCGCCGCAGTACAACGGCTTCAAGATGGTGCTCGCCGGCGAGACCCTCTTTGGGCCGCTCATCCAGGATCTGCGCCGGCGTCTGGCCGAAGGCGACCTGGAAAGCGGCGCGGGGCAGCTGCGCCGGGCCGACGTGCGCGAAGCCTACTTCACGCGCATCACCTCCGACGTCAAGCTCTCCCGCCCCATGAAGGTCGCGGTCGACTGCGGCAACGGCGTAGCCGGGGCCTTCGCCCCGGAGCTCATCGAACGGCTCGGCTGCCGGGTCGACGCGCTCTTTTGCGAAGTCGACGGCACGTTTCCCAACCACCATCCCGATCCGTCCAAACCCGAGAACCTGCGGGATCTCATCGCGCGCGTGGCCGCCAGCGACGCCGAGCTGGGACTCGCCTTCGACGGCGACGGCGACCGACTGGGCGTGGTCACCAAAAGCGGCAAGATCATCTTCCCCGACCGGCAGATGATGCTCTTTGCCGCCGACGTGCTCTCGCGCCATCCTGGCGCCCAGATCCTTTTCGACGTCAAATGCTCGCGCAAGCTCGCCGAGGTCATCCGCGCGCACGGCGGCGTGCCGCTCATGTGGAAGACCGGGCATGCGCTTATCAAGGCGAAACTGCGCGAGACGGGGGCGCCGCTCGCCGGCGAGATGAGCGGGCACATCTTCTTCAAGGATCGCTGGTACGGTTTCGACGACGGCCTCTATGCCGCCGCGCGCCTGCTGGAAATCCTCTCGCGGCACGAAAATCCGAGCGCCGTGCTCGAGGCGCTGCCCGACAGCATCGCCACGCCCGAGCTCAATGTCAAAATGAAAGAAGGTGAGCCGTTTGCCCTCATCGAACGGCTGCAAGGCTACAGCGGTTTCACCGGTGCGCGTGAGATCATTACCATCGACGGCGTGCGCGTCGAATACCCCGACGGCTTCGGCCTCGCGCGCGCCTCCAACACCACCCCGGTGGTGGTGCTTCGCTTCGAGGCCGACACGCCCGAAGCGCTCGCGCGCATCCAGGAAGACTTCCGCCGCGCCCTCACGAGCGTGTGGCCGGGGGTGGAACTGCCGTTTTGAGACTCAATCCTCGACATAGCGATGGATGATCTGAGCGGCTAGTGCCTCGTAGGGGATGCCCACCTCCTGCGCTTTCTGACGCAGACGCAGCATATCGCGTTCAGAGAGACGCAGGCGGATCAATCGTTCCCGACCAACCATTTCTCTCGCATAACTTTGATGGCGGGACTTGAGCTGATCCGCCTGTGGCGTCCGCTTGAGCGCCCCCGCATCGAAGGCTTCGAGGATTTCCCGTTCTTCCGGATCCAACCCATTCATGCCTTTCGCTCCAGATAGGTTTTGGTCGCCTTACGGCTCGGGATGATCGTCTTCAAAAAAATCTCGTCTTCGGACTCTACGAAAGGGACGAGATAGGCATACCCATCGATGTCGACGACGTGGATTTTCTGATCAGGATAGCGGTCCTGATTGGGATGATCGAACGTATCGAGAATGGCACCGTTCGCCATGGCGTAGACCACGTCTTGAAAAGAAACATTCCGCTCTCGACGCAATTTTTCGTTCTTTTCCGCATTCCACGAGATGCGCCCGACTTTGGTGAGTGCTTTATGCCCCATCACGCCACTCCTTTGGCGGGCAAAACGCCCCGACACGATGAGGCATGCAGCGCTCCACCGGGCTCGTCACGCTCAGTGTTTCAGCCGCTCCAGCGCCCACGCCTTGCCCTGCGCGAGCGCCTCGTCGAGCTTGGCGGCATCGCCGCCGCCCGCTTGGGCGAGTTCAGGGCGACCGCCGCCGCGCGCGCCCATTGCCTCGGCCGCGACCTTGACCCAGTCGCCGGCCTTGAGGCGGGACGTCACTTCCTTGCTCACCGCAGCGAGCACCACGGCCTTACCCTCGATCACGGCCCCGAGCAGCACCGCGGCCTTGGGCAGGCGGGAACGCAGCGCGTCGGCGAGTTCGCGCAGCGTCTCGGGCGAGTCGGCCTCCACCCGGCGCACCAGCAGTTTCGCCTCGCCCGCGGTCTCGGCCGCGGCGGCAAGCGCCACTGCCTCGGCCTGGGCGAGCCGCTGCACGAGCCGCGCCCGCTCGCGCCCGGCTTCCTTGACCTGCTCGAGCAACGCTTCCACGCGCGTCGGCACCTCCTCGCGCGCCACCTTGAGCGCCTGGGCGAGCCGCCCCAGGCTGCGATCCATGCCTTGCACCCAGCGCAGCGCCACTTCGCCCGCCACCGCCTCGATGCGGCGCACGCCGGCGGCGATCGCGCTCTCGGCCACGATCTTCACTAGGCCGATGTCGCCGGTGCGCGTCACGTGCGTGCCGCCGCACAGCTCCTTCGAGCTGCCGATGGTGAGCACCCGGACCGTCTCGCCGTATTTTTCGCCGAAGAGCATCACCGCCCCGCTCGCCTTGGCCGCTTCGAGCGGCATCACCTCGGCGCGCGTGGGAACGTTGGCGAGCACCTCGCGATTGACGAGCCATTCGATGCGCTCGATCTCTTCCTGGCTGAGCGGCTGAGGGTGCGCGAAGTCGAAGCGCAGGCGATCGGCATCGACGAGTGAGCCTTTCTGCTCCACGTGCGGCCCCAACACTTCGCGCAAAGCCTTGTGCAAGAGGTGCGTGGCGGAATGGTGCCGCGCGGTGGCGGCGCGGGCCTCGGCATCGACACGGGCGCGCACGCGCTGCCCCAGCGCGAGCCGCCCCGTGCGCACCACGCCGTAATGGCCGAACACCTCGGCCTGGATCTTCTGCGTATCCTCGACGGCGAAGATCCCCTCCGGAGCGCGCAGCTCGCCGCGATCGCCCGCCTGGCCGCCGGATTCGGCGTAGAACGGCGTGCGATCGAGCACCACCACGCCCTCCTCGCCCTCGGCGAGTTCCTCGACCGGCGCGCCGTCGCGATAGAGCGCCACGATCTCCCCCTCGTCTTCCAAGGTCTCGTAGCCCTCGAAGCGCGTCGTCGGCCCTTCGTATTCGAGCACCGCCTGCATCTTGAATTTGCCTGCGGCGCGCGCCATGGCCTTTTGCCGCGCCATGGCCGCGTCGAACCCCGCCACGTCTACGGTGAAGCCGCGCTCGCGCAGCACGTCGGCGGTCAGATCCAGCGGAAAACCGTAGGTGTCGTGCAGCTTGAAGGCGATCTCGCCGTCGAGCCCGCTCTGGCCGTTGGCCTGCATCTGCGCGATCACGGCTTCCAGCAGCGACATGCCGTGCTCGATGGTGCCGAAAAAGCGTTCCTCCTCCTGCTTCAGCGTCGACTCGATCACTGCCTGGCGCGCCACGAGCTCGGGATAGGCCTCGCCCATCTCGGCCACCAGCGCCGGGACCAGTCGATAGAAGAAAGGCGCGCGCACGCCGAGCTTCCAGCCGTGGCGGATGGCGCGGCGGATGATGCGGCGCAGCACGTAGCCTCGCCCCTCGTTGCCGGGAATGACCCCATCGGCGATGAGAAAAGAAGCGGCGCGGATGTGGTCGGCCAGCACCTTGAGGCTGGGCTGATCGCGGTCGGCGCAGCCGGTGAGTTCCATGGCTGCGGTGATGAGCCGCTGGAAGAGGTCGATCTCGTAGTTCGAATGCACGCCCTGCAGCACCGCGGCGATGCGCTCCAGCCCCATGCCGGTGTCGACGCTGGGCTTGGGCAGGGGATGCATCTCGCCCTGCTCGTCGCGGTTGTACTGCATGAACACGAGGTTCCAGATCTCGATGTAGCGATCCCCGTCCTCGTCGGGCGATCCGGGCGGGCCGCCGGGCACTTCGGGGCCATGATCGTAGAAGATTTCGGTGCACGGTCCGCAGGGGCCGGTGTCGCCCATCATCCAGAAATTATCGGAAGCGTAGCGCGCCCCCTTGTTGTCGCCGATGCGCACGATGCGCTCGCGTGGCACACCGATCTCCTCGGCCCAGAGGCGATAGGCTTCGTCGTCTTCGGCATACACCGTCACCCACAGCCGCTCGGGCGGCAGCTTGAAGACCTCGGTGAGCAGCTCCCAAGCGTAGGCGATGGCCTCGCGCTTGAAGTAGTCGCCGAAGCTGAAGTTGCCCAGCATCTCGAAGAAAGTGTGGTGCCGCGCGGTGTAGCCGACGTTTTCCAGGTCGTTGTGCTTGCCCCCGGCACGCACGCATTTCTGCGCCGTGGTGGCACGCTTGTAGGGGCGTTCTTCCAGACCGAGGAAGACGTTCTTGAACTGGTTCATGCCGGCGTTGGTGAAGAGCAGCGTCGGGTCGCCCTGGGGCACGAGCGAGCTGGAAGGCACGATCGTATGCCCCTTGCTCGCGAAGAAGTCGAGGAAGGTTTTGCGGATGTCGGATGTTTTCATGGGATGGGCGTCGAATGGGACGAAAAAGCGAACTGTTTAGTTTAGCCGAAAAGGGCGACCCCGGCTCAGGAAGGACGGCGCAGGAAATCCACCAGGGCTTGCTGCCGTGCGCTCGGCGCCGGCCCGACGAGGCTCACCACGACGTGCGCCGCCAGGCCCGCGAGTACGCCGAAAATGCCGCAAGCCACCGGCTGGATGCCGAAGAGCTGCAGGTCGACCCGCCCGCCAAACGCCTCGTGCGTCAGGAAATAATAGCCAAGGCTCGTTCCCAGCCCCAGCGCCATCGCCAGCAGCGCGCCGGCAGGAGAGGCCCGACGCCAGAAGATGCCGAGGATGAGCGTGGGAAAGAGGAGCGAGGCCGCGAGCGAAAAAGCCAGGCCCACGAGCAAGAGGATGCTGTCGAAGCGCAGCGTCGCCACCCAGGCGGAAATGATCGCCACCGCCAGCAGCAGCATCTTGCTGACCACCAGGCGCCGCTGGGTGCTCGCCTGCGGCGCGAGGTGCCGATAGTAGAGATCGTGCCCCAGCGCGTTGGAGATGGTCAGAAGCAGCCCATCGGCGGTAGAGAGCGCCGCGGCCAGGCCGCCGGCGGCGACCAATCCGACGAAGAAGGCGGGCAGGCCCCCCATCTCCGGCAGGGCCAGGACGATTCCGTCCGGGTCGAGCGCGAGTTCGGCCAGCTGCAGCTTGCCGTCGCCATTGATGTCCTCGAAGGAAACGAGGCCGACGCGATACCAGGACACGAGCCAGGCCGGCAATTCATCGAAGGAGTGTCCGACGACGTGCTGCAGCACCTCGATCTTGGCCAGCATGGCGTAGATCGGTGCGCCCAGATAGAGGAGTGCCACGAAGAAGAGCGTCCAGGCGGTGGACTTGCGCGCCTCCGACACGGTGGGCGTGGTGTAGTAGCGCATCAGGATGTGCGGCAACGCCGCCGTGCCACACATCAGCACGAAGAGCAGGGCGAGGAAGTTGATCCGGGCATGCTGGCGCGCCGCGGGCGTGTCGCCATGCCAGGCCCGACTGAAATCGCGTGGCGGCCGGGCCTGGGCGAGCGCCGCATCGCGCAGCCGCCGCCAATGGGCGCGTGCCGCTTCCGGCGTCGTCGGCAGGAGCTGCCGCTGACGCTCCAGATGGTAGATGGTGCGCGGATCGCCGCCCTCCTGCCGCAAGCGGGCGAGCTCACGCTCGAGCGTCTCGCGCTCCTCGGCGAGCGAGGCGGGCAGAGCGTCGATCTTGTGCTGATATTGCTCGGCCCGGGCCCGGTAGAGCGCACGGGCGAGCTGCTCGTCGGGGCGGTCTCGCCGCTCGGCCACGCCCTGCGCCACCGTCTGCACCATCTCGCCCATCGCCAGATGCGGCAGCGGCACGCCGTAGCGCTCCACCGAGAGCACGAGGATCGGTGCGAGGTAGGCGACGATGAGGATCAGATACTGCGACACCTGCGTCCAGGTCACCGCGCGCATGCCGCCGAGAAAGGAGCACACGAGGATGCCGGCCATGCCGATGAGCACGCCGAGCCCGAAATCCACGCCGACGAAGCGGCTGGCGATGAGCCCGACGCCGTAGATCTGCGCCACCAGATAGACGAAGGAGGCGAGCACCACCGCCGCCACGCCGGCGAGCGCCACCGCGCTGCCGTAGCGCTCGTCGAGGAACTCCGGAATGGTGAAACGCCCGAACTTGCGCAGGTAAGGGCCGAGCAGGAGCCCCACCAGCACGAAGCCGCCGGTCCAGCCGGTGACGTAGGCCAGTCCCTCGAAGCCCTGATGGTAGATGATTCCCGCCAGGCCGATGAAGGAAGCCGCGCTCACCCAGTCGGCGGCGGTCGCCATGCCGTTGGCGATGCCCGGCACGCCGCGGCCGGCGACGTAGAATTCGAGCAGGTCGGAGGTCCGCGCCAACACCCCCACGCCCGCATAGAGGGCGATGGTGGCGAAGAGAAAAGTGAAGCCGATCGCGCGCGCCGACATGCCGAAGGATTCCCCCAACGCGAGCGCGGCGCAAAAGAGGGCAAACCCGATGAAATAGAAGAAGTAGAAGCGCCCGGCCGAAGGATTCATCGCCCTCCCCCGACTCAATAACGCAGGCGCGCGTAGTAGGTCTGCTGCGACGCCTCCCGCGCCTGGCGCAGAGTGATCACGCCTTTCTCGGCAAGGAGCGGAATCATCTTGAGGAAGATCTCCGCCGTCACCAGCGCATCGCCCAGCGCCGTGTGCCGGCCGAAGACCCTCACCCCGAAATAGAGCGCCAACGCTTCCAGCGAATGCTCCTGGTTCGGCAGGAGAAAGGCGGCCAAGAGCAGCGTGTCGAGCACGGGCTGATCGAAGCGGATGCCGAGCTTTTCCTCCTTGAGCTGGAGAAAACGCATGTCGAAAGCGGCGTTGTGCGCCACGAGCACGGTATCGTGGGCAAAGCGATGGAAGGCCGGCAGCACCTCCGCGATCGTCGGCTGCCCTTCCAGCATCTCGGGCGTGATGTGATGCACGGCAATGGAGGCCGAATCGAGGGGACGGCGCGGGTCGATGAGCTGCTCGAAGGATTCGTGCTTCAGCAGCCGGCCGTTGACGATGCGGGTGGCGCCGATCTGGATGATTTCGTCGCCGCCGGTCGGGTCGAGCCCGGTGGTTTCGGTATCGAACACGGTGTAGCTCAGCTCGGTGAGGGGACGGTCTTCGAGCGCGCCTGCCTTGTCCGACCAGGCGAAGAGATCGAAATCGTAGAATTCGGGCCGTCCCTCCTCCAAAGGGGGCATGGTGGGCGCCGCCGCCGGCGGGAGGCGAACGGACTGCTTGCGCGGCAGGGCCAGGCGCACGAAGGCGCGATGGCGCGCTTTCTCGCGGTCGAACCACATGGCCGCGCCGTGGCGCTCGAGCACCTCGCGCAGGGTGAGCGGCGAGCGCGTCCCGCCCAGGCTCAGGGGTTCCAGCTCCCAACCGGTGACGATCTCGTTGCTGAGGCTGCCGCCCGACCACATCAGGTCGAGGTAGACCAGGCGCTCGTCGCCCGACAGGCGCAGGCGCAGCGTGCGCACGCCGTAATCCTCCACCAGACGCCCGGCGAGGAAGGCGAGCGCCTGCAACAGCGAGAAATGATCGGCATCGAACCACAGCTCCTCGTCGAGGATCTCGAGCTTGAGCGCGACCTCGAGCCGGCGCTGCAGATAAGCCGCCGCCGCGCGCACCAGATCGGCGCCGCGCATCGGCTCGAGCGGCCAGCGCGCACGCAGCGCGTCGGCGAAGGCGCGCGAGGCCGCCTCCAGGCGTTCGCTCACCGCCTCGACCTCGCGGGCGATGACGGCGTGGAAACGCGCGCGCATCGCCTCGTCCACATCGGGCAGGTGCAGCATCTCGGCAGCGAGCCGGATGTTGGCAATGGCCGCGCGGTTACCCTCGGTGAGCTCGAAGAGCAGCTCGTTGCGCGCGGCTTCCCGCTCGATCTGCTCGGTGACGTCTTCCAACATCAACACGTAGCCGCTGATCTCCTCTCCCGTCGCCTCCCCGGCGATCGGCGAGACGCGTACCCGGATGAGCGAGCCGGCCGGTGTCGCCGTCACCACCTGCAGCTGCGGATGCGCCTCGCCCCCTCCTCGCCGGGCCTCGAGCGCATCGAAGACGTAGGCCACCAGGTCGGGATCGAGCAGCGCGTGGATCGAGCGCCCCAGCCCGATCCAGCCGCTCGCCGCCGTGGCCGAGGTGCCGAAGGCCCGCTCTAGCCGCCGCGCCGCCTCGTTGTAGAGGATGATTCGCCCCTCGGCGTTGCACACGATCACCGCCTCGGCCAGTTGCGCCATCAGCGCGGCCAGGCGGTTGCGCTCCTCTTCGACGGCGCGGCGCGCCTCGCTGACCCGCGCATCGAGCTCGGCGAGCAAGCGGTCGCGGTCATCGGCGAGGCGATTGATCGCCTGGGCAAGCGACACCACCTCGCGCGGCCCCTCTTCCGGCACGCGAAAACCGGAGTTGGCGCGGCGCAGCACGTCCAGGCCCTCGGCCATGCGCAGCAGCCCTTGGACATAATGGCGAAAAAGCCGGCCGAGCAACGCAATGCCCACGGCAAAGCCGGCCAGCGTCGTCAACACCCCCAACGGCAACCAGCGGTCGGCGAGCAGATGTAAGGCGGAGCGCGTCTCGGCGGGCGTGTCGGCCCAGACCATGACGGCCGTGAGCACGAAGGGGCCGGTCATCAGGGCGGCGAGCACCGCCACCGCCAGGGCGAAACGCCAGCGCGCCTGCATCAAGCCGCTCCCGGTGTCGACGCGAGCAAACGCTCCACGCGCTCGAGCAACTCGCGCGTGGCAAACGGCTTGGTGAGATAATCATCGGCCCCCTGCGCCAACCCCTTGGCGCGGTCGATGTCACGCCCCTTGGCGGTGAGGAGTACGATCTTGCACCCCGCGTAGCGCGGATCCTGGCGCAGCAGATGGCATACCTCGTAACCGTCTTTCTTCGGCATCATCACGTCGAGCAGGATGAGATCGGGCGAGAAGCGCTCGGCCTGCGCCAGCGCCTCGTCGCCATCGCGCGCCAGCGCCACGGCATAACCGGCCCGGCGCAGCAGGAATTCGAGCGAGATGAGAATGTTCTCCTCGTCATCGACCACCAGGATCTTCTTCGTCATCGTGTCTCCCCCCATCCTTGTGTGCGGCGCCTACGGCAAGCGGCAGGGTGAAAGTGAATCTCGCCCCCTTGCCAGGCGTCGATTCGACCCAGATGCGTCCGCCCATATGTTCGACGATGCGCTTGCAGATGGCCAACCCCAACCCCGTACCCGGCGGTTTCGCCGCCCCTTGCGTCGCCTGACGAAAGCGCTCGAAGACGTGAGGAAGAAATTCCGGCGAGATTCCCGGGCCATTGTCGGCGATGTGCACCGCGACTTCCCCTTCCCCCTGTCGGTCGGCCTGGATTTCGATTATACCCGCGCCTTCCGGCACGAATTTGAGGGCGTTGTTGAGCAGATTGAGAATCACCTGGACGACCCGGTCGCGGTCCGCCCAAACCGGTGGCAACCCCGGCGCGACCGATACCTCCAGTCGCACCCCTTTCTCCGTGGCCAGAGGTAGGATCGCCTCGATCGCCTCCTGGAGCAGATGACCCACCTCGAGCGCCTCGGGATGCCACTGTCCATGCCCGGATTCCAGCTTGGCCAGATCCAGCACCTGGTTGACCAGCCGCGTCAGGCGTTCGCATTCGCGCACGATGATGCGGTAGAAGCGCAGCCGGTCGTCGCGCGGCAAATCGGGATCCTCGGCCAGGATCTCGGCCAGTGCCCGGATCGAGGTCAGCGGCGTGCGCAGCTCGTGCGTCACCGCCGAAATGAACTCGTCCTTGAGACGATCGAGTTCGGTGAGTTTCTCGTTGGCTTCCTGCAGCCGGCGCGTCGCCTCTTCGAGCGCGCGCGACTTCTCCTCCAGCATCCGCGAATAGGTCCGGATCTGGTTCGCCTCGTCGAGCACGTGCATCACGTCATCGAAGCTGGGCGAAGACTCCTCGAGCAGCGTCTCCAGCACCAGCCGCGCCGCCGCGCCGCCGATCGCTCCGGCGAGCATCGTCTCGGCGAAACGCACGAAGGCGGCGTCGACCTCCAACGCTTCGAGCGAAGCAAGGCCGCGCCCGCGCGCGTAGCCAACCAGCAACTCGCGGGTTCTCGCCTCGCCAAGAAAACGCGCCATCACCTCGGCCACGGCTGCCGCATCCACCCGCCCGCGCCAGGCGCCGCCGGATCCGGCGGCGGCATCGACGCGCACGAAACGCCGCGCCCATTGCGCTTGCTCCCCGCGCGGCGAAAAGATGAGTGAGACGAGCACATAGACGAGCGTATTGAGCCCCAGGCTCCAGACCACACTGGCAGTCAGCGGCGCCATTCCCTGCACGCCGAAGAGGCGCTCTGGCTGCAACCAGGCGATCCCCCACGGTCCGGCTTCCACCCAGTGCGCCTCGAACCAGCCGGATTTGGCCAGCGACGGCAGCATCAAGCTATAGCTCCATACGAGCATGCCAGTGACGATCCCAGCAGCGGCCGCCATGCGCGACCCCCCAGCCCAGAACAGCCCACCGAGTGCCGCCGGCGCGAGTTGCGCCACCGCCGCGAAACTGATGAGGCCGATCGAGACCAGCGCGAACGACTCGCCCGTGAGGCGGTAATATCCATAGCCACAGGCGAGCACCGCCGCGATCACCACTCGTCGCACCCACAGCAGCGTACCGGCGATCTCCGCATGCCCCAGCGCCGCCACCTGGCGGCGACGCACCCACCACGGCGCCACCCAATCGTTGCAGATCATGGTTGCCACTGCCACGCTCTCGACGATCACCATGCTGGTGGCCGCCGAGATGCCGCCCACGAACACCAGCAAGGCAAGCAGCAATTGCCCTTGGGCTAGCGGCAACGCCAAGACATACGTATCCGGATCGAGCCGACTGTCGCCGAAGAAGAGCCGCCCCGCCAGCGCCACCGGCAGGACGAAGAGATTGATCAGCACGAGATAGGCGGGAAACTGCCACGCCGCCCGCTCGACGTGCCCTTCGCGCACGTTCTCCACCACCATCACCTGGAACTGACGCGGCAGCAACAAGAAGGCGAGCCCGGCGAGCACGATCATCACCGCCCAGTCACCGTAATTCAGCCCATCGACGGCATCGATCGGTGGGACGGCCGTGCCGAATCTCGCCTGCGCCGCCTCGACGATCGCGGCCGGACCGGAAAAGACGATGAAGGTGACCCACGCGCCGAGCAACAGAAAGGCTCCCAGTTTGACCACCGACTCGAAAGCGATCGCCGCCACCAAGCCTTCGTGCCGCTCGGTCACGTCGAGATGGCGTGTGCCAAAGAGCGCAGCGAACACGATCAGCACCGCCGCCACCCACAGGCTGCGATCGGCCCACCACCCCGGCACGGGTACAACCGGCACACCGGTGAGCACATCGAAGGCGAACGAAATCGCCTTCAGCTGCAAAGCGACATAAGGCACCACGCCGACGAAGACGAAGAGCGAGACGAAGCGCCCCAACCCCGCCGCCCGGCCGTAGCGCGTGGCGATGAAATCGGACACCGAGGTGATGCGCCACTGCTTGGCCACCCGCACCATGCGCCGCACCACGACGGCGGCAAGCAGCATCACCAGCGTCGGCCCCAGATAGATGGGTAGAAACCACAGACCACCGCTCGCCGCCCGGCCGACGCTGCCGAAATAGGTCCAGGCGGTGCAATAGACGGCGATCGATAGCGCATATACCCAACCGGCATCGATCCATGACCGTCCGAGCCGGGCCTGCCGGTCGGCGCGATAGGCCACGGCGAAGAGAAGGAAGAGATAGCCGAAGGCGACGGCAGCCGCGAGCCAGGCAGGCAAGGGCTGCCAGGAGGAGGCGCTCTCAGCGCCGGGCATCGTCGCGCTCCGCGCGGTGATAGAGAAAGAAGGCCAACACCACTGCGACCGACCACACGAGGAAGACGTAGACCGCCTGGGCCGTGCCGCCCAGCACTTCAGCCACTGCGGCCGCGGCCGGATAACCGAGGAGCGCCGCAACGATCGCCGTCAGAACGACGGACCAGGTACGCCGGTCGCGAACCATATTTCCCTCCCCTTGTCACGATCGCCTCAGCGCATTGGCCTGCTCCCCTCGCGCTTGCGCTGGCGCACCTCGTCCTTGAGCGCCCGGATCTTCGCATCCAGCTCCGCCTCCCAATAATAATCCCCACGCCGGGCTCGGCGTGCCTGCTCGAACTGGTCGATGGCCGCTTCCAAGCGATCGTCGAGCACGAAGCTCTCACCCTGCGCCCGATGCACCCAGGCCTCGTCCCCCTTGGCCGCGGCCACCTTGCCCAGCGCCTGCCAATAACGCCGTTCGTCCTTGTCACGGTCGACGGCTTCGCGCGCGAGCCGTTCGGCCCGCTCCGTCTGCCCCAGGCGCAAGGCCACGTCGATTGCCTCGAGGCGCGGCGCCACCGCCTCGGGCGCGCGTTGCATGGCCCGTTCGAGCTTCGCCAGGGCTTCCGGCAGACGTCCCTCGGCGGTGAGCACCTCCGCTTCCAGCAGGTCGCGCCAATGCTCGTCGGGCCAGCCTTTGGCGTACTGATCGAAGGCCGCGCGGGCACGCTTGACGTCGTTGGCGCGCAAGGCCGCACGCACCCGGGCCATCTGGCGGTCGATCCCGGTGGCGCTGCCGTCGAACACCCGCGTCAAGGCCTCGGACGGGGTGCCGTTCATCGCCATGAGTTTTGCCCGCACCGCCGAAAAGCCGAGCGAATCGAGCCGCGGGCGCAGGGAATACTTGAAATTCGGCGAGGAAATGCGGTTTTCCAGATCCGAGATCCGGTCGGTCGTCAGCGGGTGCGTACGCATGTATACCGGCGCGTTGTTCTCGTAGAGGCGGCTCTCGCGCAGCAGCCGACCGAAGAAGCGCGGCGCGGCGCTCGGATCGAACCCCGCCTTGGCGAGGATATCGAGCCCGGTGCGATCGGCGTCGTGCTCGAATTCGCGCGAGAACCCGAGCTGCTGCTGCACGGCGAAGGCCTGCCCCCCTACCGCCGCGGCCTCCGAGACCTGTGAGCCGCTGCGCGCGGCGAGGATCGCCAGGATCATCGAGCCGAGCATCACCGCGCTCGTCGTTTTCTGCTTGTCGATGAGCTGCGCGATGTGACGATGGATCACGTGCCCCATCTCGTGGGAGAGCACCGCCGCGAGCTCCGATTCGCTCTCGGCGGTGAGGATGAGGCCGCTGTGCACGCCGATGTAGCCGCCGGGCAGCGCGAAGGCGTTGATGGTCGGATCGCGCAGCACGAAGAAGCGGTAGCGGCGGAACGGCTGGTCGGAAGCCTCGGCGAGCTTGCGCCCCACGGCGTTGAGGTAATCTTCGAGTTCGGGATCGTCGATGTAGCTGGGCTCGCGCTCGCGCACCTGCACCATGACCATGCGGCCGACGTCCTCTTCCTCCTGCGTACTGAAGGCATCGGTGGCCACCGCGCCCAGGTCGGGCAGCTGGTAGGCCCAACCCTGGGCGGTGAAGGCGGCAAGCGAGAAGGAGAGAAGGAGGCGGCGCCACATGCCGCCTATGATAGCGAAAAAGGCAGGGAGTTCACTCCCGCCCATAATAGTCGAGATACCACGCCACGAACTTCCTGATGCCCTCGCGCACGCTGGTCTTGGGGCGGTAGCCCACAGCTACCTCCAGCTCGCTCGTGTCGGCGTAGGTGTCGGGCACGTCGCCCGGCTGCAGGGGAAGGTACTCGCGTTTGGCCTTTTTGCCGAGCGCCTCTTCGAGCGCCTCGACGTAGTCGATGAGCGGCACCGGACGGCTCGCCCCGATGTTGTAGATGCGCCAGGGGGCGCGGCTCGACTGGGGGTCGGGCGCATCGCCCGACCAGTTCGGGTCGGGTTCGGCCGGCTTGGCGGCGAGCCGCAGCACCCCTTCGACGATGTCCTCGACGTAGGTGAAGTCGCGCGTGTGCCGCCCCTCGTTGAAGAGCGGGATGGGCTCGCCGGCGAGGATCTTGCGCGTGAAGATGAAGAGCGCCATGTCCGGCCGTCCCCAGGGGCCGTAGACGGTGAAGAACCGCACCCCCGTCGTCGGAATGCCGAAGAGATGGCTATAGGCGTGCGCCATCAGTTCGTTGGCGCGCTTGGTGGCGGCATAGAATTGCAGCGGATGGTCGGCCGGCTGGTGTTCGGAAAAGGGCAGCCGGGTGTTGGCACCATACACGCTCGAGGTGCTCGCATAGACGAGGTGCGGGTGCGGGTCGGCGGCGCGGCAGCATTCCAATACATTGACGAAGGCGTCGATGTTGCTGCGCACGTAGGCGCGCGGGTTCTCCAGCGAGTAGCGCACGCCCGCCTGGGCCGCCAGATGGATGACCGCGTCGAACCGGTGCGCGGCGAAGCAGGTTTCCAGCACTTCGCGCTCGGCCAGATCCGCCCGGTAGAACGTGTAAGGCGTGCCGGTACGCGCGGCCGTGGCTTCGAGCTCGCGCAGCCGCGCTTCCTTGAGCGCCGGATCGTAGTAGTCGTTTACGACGTCGATGCCGACCACGCCCACGCCCCGTTCGAGCAGGGTGCGCGCCGTGTGAAAACCGATGAAGCCGGCGTTGCCGGTGACGAGGTAGGTGGGCATGGGAGCATCGTTTCCGTCGTTGCGATCCACGAAATTATAAGGTAATCTCATTTTCATCCTCGCCGTTTCGTGCGATTCCATGATCCCCTGGCTCGATCCACGCTTCCCTCCGCGTTTCCCTCCGCCGCAGCAGGCGCTGCCCGAACCCAACGGCCTGCTCGCCGCCGGCGGCAGCCTTGCGCCTTCCTGGCTGCTGGAAGCCTACCGGCAAGGGATCTTCCCCTGGTTCGCGGAAGGGCAGCCCATCCTCTGGTGGAGCCCGGCGCCGCGCCTGGTGCTCGAACCGCAGCGGCTACGGGTGCGCCGTTCGCTGCGCAAGGTGCTGCGCCACCGCGGTTTCGTCACCACGCTGGACGTGGACTTTCCGGCGGTGATCGCCAACTGCGCCCGGCTGCGCTCCGAAGGGACCTGGATCACGCCGGAGATGATAGACGCCTACGTCCGGCTGCACGAGCTCGGTCACGCGCATAGCATCGAGACCTGGCACGAAGGCCGCCTCGTGGGGGGACTCTACGGCGTCGCCCTGGGAGGGGTTTTCTTCGGCGAGTCGATGTTCCACCTCGTACTGGATGCCTCCAAGGTGGCGCTGGTGCGCCTGTGCGCCGAATGCCGTGCGCGCGGCATCGCCCTCATCGACTGCCAGATGAGCACGCCGCACCTTCGCTCGCTGGGAGCCGAGGAGATCCCGCGCGAGGAATTCCTCGCCCGCCTTGCCCGGCTCGTGCCCGAGCGTCCTGAGCCGCAGCACTGGCAGGGGGAGATGCCAGCCGCCGCGCTCGCCGAGGAAAAATCAGGAGGAGCTTGCGCATGAGACACGTCACCCCGCCGGAGATCCTGCGGTTCTACCCTTCCCAGCCCTACCCTTGTCCCTATCTGCCCGAGCGCACGGCGCGCTCCTGCGTGGCCACGCCGGCGCACCTGGTCGATGCCGCCACCTACAGCCGCCTGGTGCGCGAAGGGTTCCGGCGCAGTGGCCATTTCTCCTACGGCATGATCTGCACCCAGTGCGAAGCCTGCGTGTCGGTGCGCGTGCCGGCGGCGCGCTTTCAGCCGGACCGCTCCCAGCGCCGTACCTGGCAGCGCTGGGCCGGCAAGCTCAGCGCCGCCGAGCAGCCGCTCGTCTTCATTCCCGAGCACTTCCGGCTCTACCGCCGCTACGTGATGGCGCGCCACGACGAAGCCGACGAAGACGCCTCGCCCGAGAATTACGAGCAGTTCCTGCTGACCTCGCACATCGACACGCGTCTGGTCGAATTCCGCGACCCCGAAGGGCGGGTGGTGATCGTGAGCCTCGTCGACGTGCTCGACGACGGGCTTTCCTGCGTCTATACCTTCTATGATCCCGACGATCCCCGGGCGGGGTTCGGCACCTGGTCGATCCTATGGCACATCGCCCAGGCCCAGGCGAGCGGTATGCCCTATGTCTATCTCGGCTACTGGATTGCCCGCTCGCGCAAAATGGCGTATAAAGCGCGCTTCCGCCCGCTCGAAGGCTACTGGCGGGGCCGCTGGCTGCCCTTCGAGCGCATCGAACCGCTGTTTCGGACCCTGCCATGATCCCCTACTGCCTCGCCCGGCCGGCGCTCTTCGCCCTCGATCCGGAGACCGCCCACGACCTGACGATCCGCGCCTTTGCCACCCTGGGGCGGATGCTGCCCCCACCAGAGCCGCCACGCCGCGCCCCGATCACCCTCATGGGGCTGGAATTTCCCAACCGCGTCGGGCTCGCCGCCGGACTGGACAAGAACGGCGAGGCGATCGACGGCCTGGCGCGACTAGGCTTCGGGTTCATCGAGGTGGGCACCGTCACGCCGCGGCCGCAGCCGGGCAACCCCAAACCGCGGCTCTTCCGCCTGCCGCAAGCGCGTGCGCTCATCAACCGCATGGGGTTCAACAACGACGGCGTGGATGCCCTGGTCGAGCGGGCGCGCGCCCGCCGCTGGCGCGGCATCCTCGGCATCAACCTCGGCAAGAACGCCGACACGCCCATCGAGCGCGCCCTCGACGATTACCTCCTGGGGCTGCGCCGCGTGTGGACCACGGCCGACTACGTGACGATCAACGTCTCCTCACCCAACACGCGCGCCCTGCGCGAACTGCAGCGCGGCGACTCGCTCGATGCCTTGCTCGCAGGGCTGCGCGAAGAAGCCGAGCGGCTTGCGGCGAGCCAGGGCAAGCGCACGCCGCTCGTGCTCAAGATCGCCCCCGACCTGGAAGAATCCGAGCTCGACCTCATCGCCGAGAAAGTGCTCGCATACCGCATCGACGGCGTGATCGCCACCAACACCACGGTCTCGCGCGAGGGGGTGGCGCAGCTGCCGCATGGCCAGGAAACGGGAGGGCTCTCGGGCGAGCCGCTGCGCGAGCGCGCCACCGCCGTGCTCGCGGCGCTCGCCCAGCGCCTGCAGGGGCGGGTGCCGCTCATTGCCGCCGGCGGCATCCTCTCGGGCGAAGATGCGCGCGCCAAGCTGCGCGCCGGCGCGTCCCTCGTTCAGCTCTACACCGGGCTCATCTACCGCGGCCCGGCGCTGGTGGAGGAATGCCTCAAGGCGACGGAGGAAGAATGCTGCCGATCGACCCACTCGCCGGGGCAGCCTGGCTAGTCGGTGCGGCCGCATTCGCGCCGCTCACGGGAACGCGCGACTCCAGGCGGATAGTGACGCGCCGGTTCTTCTGCCGCCCCTCTTCGGTGGAATTGTCGGCGATGGGACGCTGGTCGGCGTAGCCCACGGCCGCCAGGCGCGAAGGGGCCACGCCTTCCTGGATGAAGAGCTGCACCACCGCCGCCGCGCGCGCCGCCGAGAGCTCCCAGTTGGAAGCGTAGCGCGCGCCGGGACGCAGGGGAACGTTGTCCGTGTGCCCCTCCACCCAGATGGGCGCATCGCCCGTGAAGGCGAGCACGCGCGCCATCTGCCGCAGCGCGGCGATCGCCATCGGCCCGAGCGTGGCCTCGCCGCTGGGAAAGAGGATGCCGGCGTCCATCTCCACCGTCACCCCGAAGGCACCGTCGTTGATCGAGACCTTTCCGGCCTCGATGAGGGGAGAGAGCGCCGAGCGCAGCGCCGTCGCCGTCTGGGCCGTGGTCTGGAGCACCTGACGCACCTGCTCCTCCCCTTCGCGGGGACCTCCTTCCCCCTCGCTCTTGCGCTCGGGCGCCGCGCGGCGCTGCACCGCCAGGGGCAAGCCCTGCACCACCGAAGGCACGACGGTGTCCTTCCCCTCCTGCACCTGGGGCGTGACCAGACCGGCGCGGAACGCCTGGCTCAAGGATTCGGAAATGACGCGGTATTTGCCCTCGTTGGCCGACGTCAGGGCGTACATGACGACGAAGAAGGCAAAGAGCAGCGTGATGAAGTCGGCGTAGCTCACCAGCCAGCGCTCCAGGTTCTCGTGCTCTTCTTCCTTTTTGCCGCGCCGCGCCATGGCACGTCCTCCTTCAGGATTTTTCTTCGGACGGCGCTTCCTCGCCACTTTCGGCGAGATAGGACTGCATGCGGCTCTCGATCAGGCGCGGGTTGTCCCCCTGGGCCACGCCGACGAGGCCATCGACCAGCATCTGCCGCTGGATGACGATGGAACGGATGTAGGTGGTGAGTTTCTTCGAGATAGGGATGAAGATGAGGTTGGCCGAACCCACGCCGTAGATGGTGGCGACGAAGGCCACGGCAATCCCCGCCCCGAGGCGGGCAGGATCGGCGAGGTTCTCCATGACGTGGATGAGCCCCATCACGGCGCCGAGAATGCCGATCGTCGGCGAATAGCCTCCGGCCGATTCCCACACTTTCGCCCGCAGCTTCATCTGCTCCTCGCTCATGTCGATCTCGGTCTCGAGCACCTCCCGCATCCGCGTCGGCTCGATGCCGTCGACGAGCAGCTGCAGCCCTTTCTGCACGAAGGGATCGGCCTCGGCGGCGATGCGCGCCTCCAGGGCGAGCAGACCGTCACGCCGGGCGGTGCGCCCCCAATCGACCACCTTGCCGATCAGTTCCTGGGGGTTGGACGCCGGCGGACGGAAAATCCAGGCCAGCATCTTCACCGCACCGACGAAGACACGCAGCGGCGTTTGCAGCAGCACCGCCCCCGTCGTCCCCCCGATGACGATCAGAAACGCCGTGGGCTGCAGCAGCGAGGAGAGATTCCCCCCTTCGAGGAACTGGCCGACGACGATGGCCGACAAACCAAGGGCGAGGCCGATGAGGCTGGTGACATCCATCAGCGCCCCGTCTCACCGGCAGGCGCCTCGCCGCAGGTCGGCGCATTCTTGGGCGGGCGCCCGCGCCGTCCTCTCGGCAGATGGCCTTCTTCCCCGCCAAGCAGGCGCGCGCGCATGCGCAGGATCGCCTGCGTGTGCAGCTGGGAGACGCGCGACTCGCTCACCCCCAGCACGGCGCCGATCTCCTTGAAATTGAGCTCGTGCTCATAGTAGAGTGAGAGTACCAGTTTCTCTTTCTCCGGCAGACTCTCGATGGTGCGAACGAGCTGGGCGCGCAGCTCGGCCGACTCGGTGAGATCCTGCGGACCGGGTTCGTCGTCGCCCAGATGCCGTTCCAGGAAATCCTCGCCGTCTTCCGGCTCCCGCATCAGATCGTCGAAGTAGAGGATCTGGTGCCCCTTGGCCTGGGAAAGCAGCCGTTGATAGGCTTCCAGGTCCAGGCCCAGCGCCTCGGCCACCTCCCCTTCCGTCGGATGACGGCCGAGGGATTGCTCGAGCGCCGCAATGGCCTCCTCGACGCGGCGCATCTCCTTGCGCACCTGGCGCGGCACCCAGTCGGTCTCGCGCAGGGCATCGATCATCGCCCCGCGGATGCGGGCAAGCGCATACGTCTCGAATTCGGCGCGATCGTCGTCGCGGTAGCGCTCGATCGCCTCGATCAGACCCATCATGCCGCACTGGATGAGATCGTCGAGCTCCACGTTGGGCGGCAGGCGGCTCACGAGGCGCAGGGCGAGGCGCTTCACCATCGGCGCATACGCCTGGACCAACGCCGCCACGTCCGGTTTCCCCGTCTCGTCCACCATCCACGCGATCCTAGGTTTCGACGGATTGCGCGCTACCGCGCCGCGCACCAGCCCCGCCCATAAAGGGGATTTTCCCTCAGCCCGGATTTTTTTGCCAGGGGGGGGAAGGGTGGAAGTCAGCATGATCGCGTCCTTGCCTTCGCGCGACCAACTTCCGTCGGCGGCCAGCCCTTGGGCAAGGCCATTCCTCCATCGTCCCCCGTCATCGCCTGCCAGGTCGCGGCATCGAGCGCTTCGAGCCGGCACCACCCGGCCAAGCGCAGGGACACCTTACGCCACCACACCCCCTGCAGTTCGCGCACGAAGGTCTCCGCCTCGGCCGCATCTCGTCCGCCCACCGTCACCACGCCCAGGCGAGAGCGCCCGTGCAGGGCGGCATCCTGCGCCCGGGCCAGCGACTCGCGCACGCCATCGGCCGACAGTTCTGCGAGCACCACGGCGCTCGGGGCGCTCGTGAGAAAAGGCGAGGCATCGGCCGTCTCGCCGCGACCGGCGTGCACCAGCACCGTCTCGAAGGGGCGCAGCAAGGTCTGGAACAGGCGCAGGAGGCGCTCGCGCCGCATCTCGTCGAGCAGCGGCAAGGCGAGCGCCGCCGCCTTGACGTTCAAATAGCTCACGCCGCCGGGCAGCGCCACGATGAGACGGATCGCCCGCTCGGTCGAGCCCAGGGCGCTCAGCAGATCGGCGGTGCGGCCGGCACCCGCCGCCTCGGGCAAGGTGGGGCTGGAGACCGCCTCGTCGACCACGAGCACCGGGCCGCTCGAACGCGCGAGCCGCCGCGCGAGCCGCATCGTATGATCCGCCCACCCATTGCCGGCAGGAAACACCGCGCACACGGCGGGTGGGCGCTGCCGGAACAGGCGCCGCAGGGTTCCTGCCTGGTCTCCAAGCATCTCACGCATGATGTTCTCCTTGCTCACGCTCCGACCGCCGCCGCCAGCCACAGCGCCGCCTCGTCGGTGGCCATCGTCACCCGTTCGGCCCCTGCACCGCGAAAGGCCCGCTGCAGCAGCCAGGCGCGGTTGGGCAAATGCAGATCCTCCGGCACGCGCTGCCCATTGGCGACGTAGTGCACGCGCAGCCGGTGCCGGATCGCCACGTCCAGCGCCGCAGCGATGGTGGCCGCTTCATCGACCTTGGTGAAAATGCAGCCAGCGAGCCCTTCGCCGCCGAAGGCGCGGGCGACGTCCTCGAGCGTATCGCCGCGGCTCGTGGCGTTGAGGCACACGAGCCGGCGCACCGGCCCCGCGCCCATGAGCATGGCCACCTGCTCGGACACCGCCTTGTCGCGCTGACTCATGCCGATGGTGTCGATGAGCACCATGTGCCGGCCGCGCAGCTCGCTGAGCGTGGCCCGCAAATCGTTCGCGTCGCGCGCGGCGAACACCGGCACGCCCAGGATACGCCCATAGATGCGCAGCTGCTCGTGGGCGCCGATGCGGTAGCCGTCGGTGGTGATGAGCGCCACCCGAGCCGCGCCGTGGCGTACCACGCAGCGGGCGGCGATCTTGGCGGTAGTGGTGGTCTTGCCCACGCCCGTCGGGCCGACGATGGCGTAGACGCCGCCGCGGTCGATCAGGTCGTCGTCGCTGCCCACCACCTCCAGCCGCGCGCCGAGCCGCGCCATGGCCGCCTCGCGCGCTGCGTCCCAGTCCTCGGTCGCCTCGATGCGGTCGCACACCTCGCGCGCGAGCGCCGGCGAGAACCCCGCTTCCAGCATCTCACCGAGCAGCCGCGCGCGGGCCGGGGCCTTGCGCACCGCCTCGTTCCAGGCGAATCCGGCCAGCTGCCGCTCGATCATTTCCTGGATCTTGCCCAGTTGCCGCGCGAGCAGGACGTTTTGCTCCTGCAGCGCCTCGATGCGCGCCTCCACCGCCGGCGCAGACGGCGGCGCCACGCTCGCCGCGCCGAACCAGCCCGGTTCGCGCAGAGGCTCCGGTGCCGGCGGCTCCTTGCGCGCCGCTTCCATCGCCCGACGGATGCGCTCGGCCTCTTCCTCTTCCTTGCGCACGACGTATTCCGGCGTTTCCATGCGCGGTGGCGCGAACGGCTTGATCTCGGGGGCGCTGCGCCGCTGCGGACCGCGCGAGGAGAGCGTCACCACCGGCTCCTCCTCGGAGGAAGCGGCCTGGGCATAGGCGGCCGCGGCGCGATGGCCCCCTTTTGCCGGTTCCGGAGGACGCGCCGCCGCAGGGGCGGACGAACCGCCGGGCAGCGCCCCCACCGCCTCGGCGGGCAGCGCCAGGATCTCGACTCCCCCCTCGACGGGGCGGTTTGCCAGAACGATCGCATCCGCCCCCAGTTCCTGCTTGAGCTGGCGCAATGCCTCCCGTGCCGTCGGTGCGAAATACCGTTTGACATCCATCTGGCTGCTCCCCGATCCGCGGGCCGTCCGGTCGGCCCCTCGATCCCATTATCGGGTGAATGCCCCTTTTGCCGTCGCATGAAAAAAGCGGGGTAAACCCCGCTTTTCTCCGAGCGCCCGTCTTCTGCCGACCTCACCCCGCAGGCGAGCCGATCATCTCCACGATCTCGATGGAGCGCTCCTCGGGCATCTCGCTGGTGGAGATCACGCGCAGACTCGGTACCGAACGGCGCAAGAAACGCGCGAGCAGCCAGCGCAGCTGCGGCGGCACGAGCAGGATGGGCGCCTGCCCCTGCTGCTCCAGACGCTGCGCCGCCGCGCCGGTCTGACGCAGCAAGGCATCGGCCAGCCCCGGTTCGATCGCCCCGGGCTTGCCGCCGCCCGCGCCCACCGCCTGCATCAGGATGCGCTCGAGCGCCGGATCGAGCATCAGTACCGGCACCTTGCCGCTGCCGGGGGCGAGCGACTGTACGATGGCGCGTCCCAGGGCTTCGCGCACCCGGCTGGTGAGCTCGATCGGATCCTGCGTCTTCGGCGCCCACTCGGCGAGCGTCTCGAGGACGGTGCGCATGTCGCGAATCGCCACCCCCTCTTCCAGCAGATATTGCAGCACCTTCTGCACCGTGGTCACTGGCACCACCGTGGGCACCAGATCCTCGACGAGCTTGGGCGACTCCTTTTTGATGCGATCGAGCAGCGCCTGCGTCTCCTCGCGACCCAGCAATTCGGCCGCGTGCTCGACCAGCACCTGGTTGAGGTGCGTGGCGATGACCGTGGCGGCATCGACCACCGTATAGCCCAGCGCGTGCGCCCGCTCACGCAGCGCGGCGTCGATCCACTGCGCCGGCAGGCCGAAGGCCGGATCCGTGCCGGGGCGCCCCTCGATGGTGCCGAGCACCTGCCCCGGATTGATCGCCAGATATTGCCCTGGATAAACCTCGCCGCTGCCGATCTCCACCCCCTTGAGCAGGATACGGTAGGCGTTGGGCCGCAGCTCGAGGTTGTCGCGAATGTGTACCGGCGCCGGCAGAAAACCCACTTCCTGGGCAAAGCGCTTGCGCAAGCCCCGGATCCGCTTCAGGAGCTCGCCGCCCTGCGATTGATCGACGAGCGGAATCAGGCGGTAGCCCACCTCCAGGCCCAAGACATCCACCGGCTGCACGTCGTCCCAGCTCGCCTCCACCACCTCTTCCTTCGGCGGGGGCGGCGCCGCCGCGGCCGCCGCCGGCGCCGCCGTCTCTTCGCGCTCCTGCGCCCAACGCTTCCAGGCAAGCCACCCCAGGCCGCCGCCGATGAGCAGGAAGACGAAGTTCGGCATCCCCGGGATCATGCCCAGCAGCACGAGGATGCCCGAGGAGAGCGCCAGCACCCGCGGGTTGGTGAACACCTGCTGGATCATGAGATCGCCCAGATCCATCGACTCCTCGCCCACCCGGGCCACCACCATGCCCGAGGCGATCGACACCATGAGCGCCGGGATCTGCGCCACCAGACCGTCGCCGATCGTCAGGATCACGTAGGAGTCGATCGCACGCGACAGATCCATGCCGTGTCCGGCCACGCCGACGATGAGCCCGCCGATGATGTTGATGAGCAGGATGAGGATGCCGGCCACCGCGTCGCCGCGCACGAATTTCGACGCACCGTCCATCGCGCCGTAGAAATCCGCCTCCTGCGCGATCTCCTTGCGCCGGCGCCGCGCCTCCGCCTCGTCGATGAGGCCGGCGTTCAGATCCGCGTCGATCGCCATCTGCTTGCCGGGCATCGCGTCGAGCGTGAAGCGCGCGCTCACCTCGGCGATGCGTCCCGCGCCCTTGGTGATCACCACGAAGTTGATGATCACCAGGATCACGAACACCACGATGCCGATGGCCATGTTGCCGCCAACGAGGAAATGCCCGAAGGACTCGATCACCCGCCCGGCCGCATCCGGCCCCGTGTGACCGTGCAACAGCACCACCCGGGTCGAAGCCACGTTCAGCGACAGGCGCAACAAGGTGGTGACCAAGAGCACCGTCGGGAAGACCGAAAAATCCAACGGGCGCACGGTGTACATCGCCACCAGCAGCACCACCACCGACATGGCGATGTTGAAGGTGAAGAAGAGATCGAGCGCGAAGGGCGGCAGCGGCAGCACCATCATCGCCAGCACGGCGAAAATGAACACCGGCGCGGCCAGCAGCCGCAGCTTCGCCGGCACGAACCACGTCCGCCAATCGATCAAGGCCCGCTCACCTGCTGCCATCGCCCCGCTCCATCGCTGCGCTCATCACGCTCCATGCTCCCCGTCTTCATCCGCCGCCGCCACTTCGCCCGGATCGAGCTCCGGCGGCACCGGAACCTCCTGCGGCGGCTGCGGCTTGGGTCCGCCCACGGCCATCCAACGATCCAATTGGAACACATAAGCGAGGATCTCGGCCACCGCCGCGAAGAGCGTAGGCGGAATCGTCTGGCCGATGTCGACGTGCGCATAGAGCGCCCGCGCCAAGGGCGGCGCCTCCACCCGCGGCACCTCGGCCTCATCGGCAAGCTCACGGATCTTCTGCGCGATCACCCCCCGGCCCTTGGCCACCACCACCGGCGCGGCCATGGTTTTTTGATCATACTTCAAGGCCACGGCGAAGTGCGTCGGGTTGGTCACCACCACGTCGGCCTTGGGCACCTCCTCCATCATGCGCTTGCGCGCCATTTCGCGCTGCATCGAACGGATGCGCGCCTTGAGGTGCGGATCGCCTTCCTGTTCCTTGTATTCCTGCTTGACCTCTTCCTTGGTCATGCGCAGGTTCTTGTAGTATTGCCACAGCTGGAACGGGACATCCACCGCCGCGATCAAGGCGAGCCCCGCCACGATCAGCACCGCCCCGAAAATCATCTCGTGCAGAAAACTCGCCGCCGCGTCGTTCAAAGGCAGCGCCGCGAGCGAGAGCACCGCGTCGCGCTCCCGGCGAAAAGTCACCCACACCATCCCCGCCACCGCCGCCACTTTGAGCAGCGACTTCACCACCTCCATCACTCCTTGCAGCGAGAACATGCGGCGCAGGCCGTTCATCGGGTCGAGCCGCTCCAAGCGGAAACTCAGAACCTTGGGGGAAAACACCAGGCCGCCCAGCAGGAGCGGACCGGCCACCGCCGCCACCAGCAAGACGAGGAAGATCGGGGCAAACGTGAGCAGCGACTCGACGAACACCCGGCGCAGCAGCCATAGCACGCGAACCGGATCGAAAGCCGTATCGTGCTCGAACGCGAATCCGTCGGCGAGCACCCGCACCCAACGCCGCCCCATCCATTCCCCGGCGAGCAAGAGCGTCATCACGCCGGCGAAGAGCACGAGAAAAGTCCCGAGTTCGCGCGAATGCGGGACCTGCCCCTCCTCGCGCGCCTGCTCTAGCCGCCGCGCCGAAGGCTGTTCGGTCTTTTCGAGATCGCTCTCTTCGGCCACGCCGTGGCCCTCCCACTACCCGACCCTTTCATGATCGCAGCCGCGACGGCAAGGTCAACGGCAGAAAAACGCCCCCGAAGAACGGCATTTTCCCTGTTTGGACGTAAAAAAAGCGGGAACCGGCCCACTTGCCGGTTCCCGCCCTTCTCGGCGCAGGAGCGATCAGGCTTTGTCGAAGCGGAAGATGCCGTTCTCCACCGTGACGCGAATCCTGTCCTTCGGTCCGAAGCGCCCTTCCAGGATCGCCTTGGCGAGCGGGTTCTCGATGAGGTCCTGGATCGCGCGCTTCAAGGGACGCGCACCGTAGACCGGATCGTAGCCCGCCTTGGCGAGTTCGCGCAGCGCCTCTTCCGTCACCTCCAGGGTCATGTCCATGCGCGCGAGCCGCGCCTCGAGCCGGCGCAGCTGGATGCGCGCCACTCCGGCGATGTGCTCCTCGGCGAGCGGATGGAACACCACCACCTCGTCGATGCGGTTGAGGAACTCGGGCCGGAAGAACCCGCGCACCTCGGCGAGCACGGCCAACTTGATCACCTGATAGTCGTCCCCCGACATCTGCATGATGCGCTGGCTGCCGAGATTGGACGTCATCACGATCACCGTGTTGCGGAAGTCCACCGTGCGCCCCTGTCCGTCGGTGAGCCGACCGTCGTCGAGCACCTGCAGCAGCACGTTGAACACGTCCGGGTGCGCCTTCTCCACCTCGTCGAAGAGGATCACGCTATAGGGCTTGCGCCGCACCTGCTCGGTGAGGTAACCCCCTTCCTCGTAGCCGACGTAGCCCGGAGGCGCGCCGATGAGCCGGGCCACGGAGTGTTTCTCCATGTACTCGCTCATGTCGACGCGGATCATGTGATCCTCGGAATCGAAGAGGAAGTCGGCGAGCGCCTTGCACAGCTCCGTCTTCCCGACCCCCGTAGGTCCGAGGAAGAGGAAGGAGCCGATGGGACGGTTCTCGTCGCCCAACCCCGCGCGCGAGCGCCGGATGGCGTCGGAGACCAAGCGTACCGCCTCGTCCTGTCCCACCACCCGCTGATGCAGATGCTCTTCCATCTTGAGGAGCTTTTCGCGCTCGCTCTGCATCATCTTGCTCACGGGGATGCCCGTCATGCGCGAAACCACCTCGGCGATCTCTTCGGCGCCGACCTGGGTGCGCAAGAGCTTGAACGGCGCGCCGGATTTCTCCGCCTCCTCGGCCTGCTTCAGCTCGGCCTCGAGCTGCGGCAGCCGTCCATATTGGATCTCGGCCACTTTGTCGAGCAGCCCCTTGCGCTGATACTCCAGCATCTGCGCGCGCAGCCGGTCGATCTCTTCCTTGAGGTGCTTGGTCCCCTGGATGCGCGCCTTCTCGGCCTTCCACACCTCTTCGAGCTCGCTGTATTCGCGTTGCAACCGCTCGAGCTCTTCCTCGATGAGCTTCAGGCGCCGCTGCGAGGCCTCGTCCTTCTCCTTCTTCACCGCCTCGCGCTCGATCTTGAGCTGGATGATGCGCCGCTCGAGCTTGTCGAGCGCCTCCGGCTTGGAGTCGATCTCCATCTTGATGCGCGCGGCCGCCTCGTCGATGAGGTCGATCGCCTTGTCCGGCAGGAAGCGATCGGTGATGTAGCGGTGCGAGAGCTCGGCCGCGGCGACGATGGCCGGGTCGGTGATCTCCACCCCGTGGTGGATCTCGTACTTCTCCTGCAGACCGCGCAAGATGGCGATGGTCTGCTCGACGGTGGGCTCGTCGACCATCACTTTCTGGAAACGGCGCTCGAGCGCGGCATCCTTCTCGATGTACTTGCGGTACTCGTCGAGCGTGGTCGCGCCGATGCAATGCAGCTCACCGCGCGCGAGCGCAGGCTTGAGCATGTTGCCCGCATCGAGCGCCCCTTCGGCCTTGCCCGCGCCCACCACGGTGTGGATCTCGTCGATGAAGAGGATGATGCGCCCCTCTTCCTTGGTGATCTCGGTGAGGATGGCTTTCAGGCGCTCCTCGAACTCGCCGCGGTACTTGGCCCCGGCAATGAGCGCGGCCATGTCGAGCGCCAGGATGCGCTTGTCGCGCAGGCTCTCGGGAACCTCGCCGTTGACGATGCGCTGCGCCAGCCCCTCGACGATGGCGGTCTTGCCCACGCCGGGCTCGCCGATGAGCACGGGGTTGTTCTTGGTGCGCCGCTGCAGGATCTGGATGGTGCGCCGGATCTCGTCGTCGCGCCCGATCACCGGATCGAGCTTACCGCGGCGCGCCCGCTCGGTGAGATCGATGGTGTACTTCTCCAATACCCCGCGCTGCGCCTCGGCCTCGGGCGACTCCACCTTCTGCCCGCCACGCATCTGCTCGATGGCCGCCTCCAGCGCCTTGCGGTTCAGGCCGTGCTCACGCGCGATGCGCCCCGTCTCGCCCTTGTCCTCGGTGAGCGCGAGCAGGAACATCTCGGTGGCAATGTAGGGGTCGCCGCGCTTCTGCGCCTCGCGGTCGGTGAGGTTCAGGAGATTGGCCAGATCGCGCCCGATCTGCACCTCCCCGCCCGTGCCCTGCACCTGCGGCAGCGCATCGATCGCCTGGTGCAGCGCCGCCTTGAGCCCGGCCACATTGACGCCGGCGCGCTGCAGCAGGCTCACGGTGGAGCCGTCTTCCTGCTCGAGCAGCGCCAGCAGCAGATGCTGCGGCTCGATGAACTGGTTGTCGTGCCCCACCGCGATGCTCTGCGCCTCTTGCAGCGCCTGCTGGAACTTGGTGGTGAGCTTGTCGAATCTCATGGAGGACTCCGTCGAAGGAAAGTGATCGATGCCCTGTATATAGGCTCCGGACCGGCGAAATTCAAGACCGACGGAGAAAAAATGACAAATTGATTATACGATGGCATTGTGCGCTGCATCACTTTTTTCTTGCACCCCTGCATGAACGATGCTATAGTGAAAAGAAAAACTTTTTGTCGACGTCGCTACATCCTACCTCGGGAGCCAACCATGAAGAATCAGACCAATTTCGCGCAATTGCAGCAAAAACAGCTGGAAAACGCGATGAAATTCACCCAGATGGCCATCGACAATACCCAGCGCCTGCTCGCGCTGCAGATCGAAACCGCCAAGGCGCTCTTCGAAGAAGGTGCGCGCAGCACCCAAGCCCTGCTCGCCGCCCAGGCCCCCGAAGAGCAGCTCAAGCTGCGTCAGGAATTCGCGCAGAAATCGGCCGAGAAAATCATGGGCTGCATCAACGAGATCGCCCAGCTCACCGTCAAGGCCCAGGCCGAGCTCAACCGCCTCGTCTCCGAGGCGATCACCACGGGTTCCCAGGAATGGACGCAGGCCATGCAGTCGCTCGGCACCAACCTGCCGAAAATGGGCGGTGAAGACCCGATGAAAGCCGTGCAGAGCGCCATCGACCAGTCCCGCGCCGTGCTCGAGCAGATGTCGAAGATGACCACCGAAGCCTGGCAGAACATGATCTCCGGCGCCCAGCAAACGCAAGGCGGCGCCAAGAAGTAATCGCCCCCTACGAAGCGGGCGGGCCGCTCACCAGCGGCGTGCCCGTTTTTCGTCCGACTCCCTCGCCTCGACCCAACGGGCGACCCCTTCCGTTTCTTCCTTCTTCCAGAAGGGCGCCTCGGTCTTGAGGCGATCGATCAAAAATTCACACGCCGCAAACGCATCTGCGCGATGGCGACTCGCCACGCCCACGAACACGATGCGCTCGCCCGGCATCAATCGCCCCACGCGGTGGATCACCGTCACTGCGATCAAAGACCAACGGCGGCGCGCCTCCTCGACCAGAGCCTCGAGCGACTTCTCGGTCATGCCGGGATAATGCTCCAGAGTCATCGACCGCACTTCGCCGCCGCGCACGGTGCCGACGAAGCTCACCACGGCGCCCACCTCGGGCGAAGCCCCCTGTAGCCGTTCGTCTTCGGCCCCCACGTCGAAGTCTTCGATCTGCACCCGGACGGTCCACATCGTCTCACCCCCCCGTCACTGGTGGGAAAAACGCCACCTCGTCGCCGTCCCGCACCGGTTCGTCCCAGGCGCAGAGCGCCTGGTTGCGGGCACAGCGCAGCGTCTTCCACGTCACGAGCGGCGCCCACGCCTCTCCCCTGGCACCGAGCCAGGCGCGCAGCGCCGCCATCGTCTCGACCCCCGCCGGCAGCGCCACCGATTCCTCGGCGAGCGGCAAGGCATCGCGCAGCGCCGCGAAATAGAGCACTCTCACCGCCATCTCTGCCCCTCCTTCCCTTCGATCCTCATCCCAGCAAACGCGCAAAAGGACGGTAGCGGACCAGGTCCCCTTCGCGGATAGGGGTGGCCGGCGGCACCTCGACCAGGCCGTCGGCCCAGACGAGGGAAGCGAGCATCGCCGATCCCTGATCGGGATGGAGCACCGCCCGACCCCGGGCATCGAGCCGGGCCCGCAGGAATTCCCGCCGTGGATCGGCCTTCAGGCGGGTGAAGCCCGCCTCCACCCACAGGGGCGGATCCAGCACTTCCCGCACCCCTTGCAGGCGCAACAGGAACGGACGGACGAAGAGGACGAAGGTGACGAAAGCGGAGACCGGATTCCCCGGCAGCCCCAGGAAGTGCGCCGCCCCGAGGCGCCCGTAGGCAAGCGGCTTGCCCGGCTTGATCGCCAGTTTCCACAGGTCCAGCCGCCCTTCCTGCCGCACGGCGGCCACGACGTGATCCTCCTCCCCTACGGAGACCCCGCCACTCGTCAGGACGACGTCCGCCCCGTCGGCCGCCCGCCGCAGCGCCGCCCGGGTTTCTTCGAAACGATCCGGCACCACGCCGTAATCCTCGACCAGGCAGCCGAGCTCTTTGAGCAGGGCGCGCAGCAGATAGCGGTTCGAATTGTAGATCTGGCCTGGACCGAGCGGCTGTCCCGGCATCACCAGCTCGTCGCCCGTCGAAAAGAGCGCCACGCGGACGCGGCGGCGCACCGGCAGGGTAGCATACCCCACGGCGGCCGCAAGGCCCAGCGCCTGCGGACTCAGGCGGGTGCCCGCCGTCAGGATCTCGCTTCCCAGGGCGATTTCACTGCCCGCCCGCCGCACCGATTCCCACGGCTGCGGAACGTGGTGGAAGATGACTTCTTCCCCTTCCACCTCCACCCGTTCCTGCATCACGACCGCATCGGCCCCCTCGGGCAAGGGCGCACCGGTAAAGATGCGCGCGGCGCTGCCTGGCTCGAGCGGCACGCCGACCGAGCCCGCCGGAATCCGCTGGCGCACCGGCAGCCGAACGCCAAGGTGGGCGACGTCGGCACAGCGCACGGCGTAGCCATCCATCGCCGCCGTGTCCTGGCGGGGCAAGGCGATCGGCGAGTAGAGGGTCTCCGACAAGACGCGCCGCTCCGCCTCCAGCGTCTCGATCAGTTCTTCTTCGAGCACCGGCTCCGCGGCCGCAAGCAAGCGGGACAAACCCTCTTCGAACGACATCAGGCTTTGCGCCATTTCTTTTTCCTCTCTTGGGGATTCATTGCGTCTCGCCGCCCGCCGCGTCCAGCGGCGGAGCGGATCCTCCGCCGGCCTCGCGGGCAAGCGCCGCCAGGAAGGCCTCTGCCCGCGCCACTTCGCGCAGCCGCGCCATGGGCGGCAGGCTGGACCACAGAATCTTACCGTAACCGCGGGTAGCCATGCGCGGATCGCAGATACACAGCACGCCGCGGTCGCGCTCGCTGCGGATGAGCCGTCCCGCGCCCTGTTTGAGCTGGATGGTGGCGCGCGGCAGCTGCAGCAGGGCGAAAGGGGATTCGCCCTGCGCCGCGAGCCGGGCCATGCGCGCCGCGAGCACGGGATCGTCGGGCGGAGCGAACGGCAGCTTGTCGATGATGACGAGCGAGAGCGCCTCACCGGCGACGTCCACCCCTTCCCAGAAACTCTGACTGCCGACGAGCACGGCGTGCGGCGTGGTGCGAAAGCGTTCGAGCAGGGCATGACGCGATCCTTCGCCCTGCACCAGCACCGTATACCCGGCCCCCAGGCGCGCGCGCAAGCCCTCACCCAGGCGCTGCATCGCCTTGAGCGAGGTGCACAGCACGAACGCCCGCCCTTCGGCGGCACGGATCAGCCGCTCGGCGACTTCCTCCACCGCCGGCAGATGCTGCGGCGAACCCGGCTCCGGCATCCCTTGGGGCACCAGTAACAAAGCCTGGCGGCGATAGTCGAACGGACTCGCCCAGATCCCCTCCTGCACCGGCAGCTCCTCGTCGAACAGCCCCAGGTCGCGGCGAAAATGCGCGAACGACCCAGCCACCGCGAGCGTGGCCGAAGTCATCACCCAGGCCCGCTCCCCGCCGGCAAGGAGCCGGGAAAACGCCGGCCCCGCTTCGATCGGCGTACGGTGCAAGGTGAAGCGCGTGCCCACCGCCTCCACCCAATGCACGAAACGCTCCTCCCCCTCGCCCCACTGGGCGAGCAGGTGCTCCAGCGCTTCGGTCCGGGTCGCGAGCCGCGGCAGGTTCTCGCTGCGTTCCTGCTGGCTTGCCAGCGCTTCGCGCAAGGCCGCCGCGCTCGCCGACAAGGTCTGCAGGGCCGAGGCGAACCCGGCGGCCTGCTCCAGCGCCTGCTGCCGCGGCCAGCGCAGCGTCTCGGCCGGCAGGCTCAGCCGCAGGTCCTTCACCGCCTTGTCGAAGGCGTCGATCGCCTCGCGCAAGGGCCGGAAATCCGGTGCCGCCACCAGCGCCTCCACCCGGGCATCGCGCACGAGCTCGAAGCACTGGCTCGACGCCAGGCTCTCGCCGAAGAACACCGCCGCGAGCTCGGGCAGCTGGTGCGCCTCGTCGAACACCACCAGGTCCGCATCCGGCAAAAGGCCGCCCACCCCCTCGTCGCGCAGCACCAGATCGGAAAAAAAGAGGTGGTGGTTCACCACCACGCACTCGGCCTCCTGCGCCGCGCGCCGCGCTTTCATGAGAAAACACTCTTGCAAGTAGGGGCAATCCTGGCCGAGGCAGTTGTCACGCGAGGAGGTGGCGAACGTCCAGGCGAAGGCATCCTCGGGCACTTCGGAGCATTCGGCCTTGTCCCCTGAAGCCGTGTGCTGGGCAAAGCGCGCGATGAGCCGCAAGAGCGCGGCGTCCTCGGCGGTGGCGAAGCGGCCGTGGGCGAGATTGCGTTCGAGGTGATAGTGGCAGACGTAGTTCTGGCGCCCCTTGAGGAGCGCCGTGCGCACCGGAATCTTCAACGCCTCCTTCAAGCGCGGCAGGTCGCGATGAAAGAGCTGATCCTGCAAGGTCTTCGTGCCGGTCGACACGATCACCTTGCGCCCGGAGAGCAAGGCCGGCAGCAGATAGGCGAAGGTCTTGCCGGTGCCGGTACCGGCTTCGGCCAGCAACACCGCCTTCTCCTCGATGGCGCGGGCCACCGCGAGCGCCATCTCGTGCTGCTGCGGCCGATGGACGAACCCGGGGATTGCCGCGGCGAGCCGCCCGCCCGGGCCGAGCTCCTCTTCGATGCGCGCCGCGAGCGTCTCCCCGTCCATCTCCCCTTCCGTCAGTCGGGCCGGTGCGCTTCGGCGAGGTACTCGCGCGTGCGCATCTCGATCAGGCGGCTCGCGGTGCGGGCGAACTCGTGCGCGTTCAAGCCCTCGCGATAGAGCTCCTGCGGCTCGGCCTCGGCGGTGGCGATCAGTTTCACCCGATGATCGTAGAGCACGTCGATGAGCCAGGTGAAGCGCCGCGCCTGCGAGGCCTGCGCCGGCCCCATGCGGGGAATGCCGCTCAGGAGCACCGTGTCGTGCTCGCGCGCGATCTCGAGATAATCGTTCTGCGAGCGCGGCCCGTCGCACAGCGCTGCAAAGGTGAACCAGATCACGTCCTGGTGCCTGCCGAGATAGGGAATCTCGCGCTCGAAGAGCTCGAGCCTGCCCGGCACAGGATCTTGGCCCGTCAGGCGCCGGAAGTCCTCCCGCAACTTCGCCTCGTTCTCGGGCGAAGGAGGAACGAGGTAGAGCTCGACGTTCTCCAGGGTGCGCAGGCGGTAGTCGGTGCCGGAATCGACCTCCAGCACGTCGAAGGTGCGTTCGATGAGCGCGATGGTGGGCAGAAAATTCACCCGCATGAGCCCGTTGGGATAGAGCCCGTGCGGGGGATAGTTCGAGGTGAGCACGAAGACCACGCCGCGCGCGAGCAGCGCCTCCAGGAGCCGCCCCAGGATCATGGCATCGGCGATGTCCGAGACGTGGAATTCGTCGAAACACAGCAGCCGCACCTCGGCGGCGATGTCCTCGGCCACCTTCGCCAAGGGATCGGGCACTTCGCGGTGCCGCCGCAGGTCTTCATGCACGCGCTGCATGAAGGCATGGAAATGCACCCGGCGCTTGGCGGCAAAGGGACAAGCGGCAAAGAACACGTCCATCACGAAGCTCTTGCCGCGCCCCACCCCGCCCCAGAGGTAGACGCTGCGCACCGCCGGCTCGGGCGGCGCCGTCTCCTTGGCCGCAAAGACGCGGCGCAGCAAGCCCAGCGGCGAGCGCGACGATCCTTCGGTGCGCGACCGGGCCCCTGCGCCGCGGCACAGGTCCTCGCACAGCCGCTGGAGGCGCTCGACGGCGCGGCGCTGCGCCGGATCAGGACGATAGCCCCGCTCGGCGAGCGCCGCCTCATAGGCCGCGACGATGTCGCCCGCCGCAGCCGCAACCTGCTCGGCCATCAGAAATGCAGAGGCCGGCGATCGACCGCCAGCGCCGCCTCGTGCATCACCTCGGACAGCGTCGGGTGGGCATGGCAGATGCGCGCAATGTCCTCGGCAGCGGCGCCGAACTCCAGCGCTACCACCGCCTCGGCGATGAGCTCGGAGGCGTTCGCCCCGATGATGTGCACGCCCAGGATACGGTCGGTCTTGGCACAGGCGATCATCTTGATGAAACCCTGCGGCGCCCCCATGCCCAACGCCCGACCGTTGGCAAGGAAGGGGATCTTGCCGACGCGATACTCCGCGCCCTCGGCCTTGAGCTGGGCTTCGGTCTTGCCCACCCAGGCGATCTCCGGCGCCGTATAGATCACCCACGGGATGGCGTCGTAATTCACGTGCCCCGCCTGCCCGGCGATGCGCTCGGCCACCATCACCCCTTCTTCCATCGCCTTGTGCGCGAGCATGGGACCGCGCACCACGTCGCCCACCGCCCAGACGTTGGGCAGGTTGGTGCGGCAGTGCTCGTCGACCGCGATCTGGCCGCGCTCATTGACCTGCAACCCGATCTCCTCGGCGCCGAGCCCTTCGGTATTGGGCACACGACCCACCGAGACGATGACCCGGTCGGCCTCCAGCGTCTGCTCCTTGCCCTCCTGGTCGCGGTAGCGCAAGATCGCCCCGTCCCCCTTCAGCTCGGCCCCCTCGATGGTGACGCCGAACTGGAACTTCAACCCCTGTTTGGTGAAGAGCGACAGTGCCTCCTTGGCCACGTCCGCGTCGGCGGCGGCAAGGAAGTCGGGCAGCGCTTCGAGGATGGTTACTTCCGACCCCAGACGGCGCCACACCGACCCCATCTCGAGCCCGATCACGCCCGCGCCGACGATGACGAGCCGCTTGGGCACGACCTGCAGCTCGAGCGCTCCCACGTTGTCGCACACGATGCGGTTGTCTACCGGCAGGTTTGGCAGGTGACGCGCCTTGGAGCCAGTGGCCACGATCACGTGCTTGGCGAGCACCGTTTCCTCGCCCACGCGGATTTGCCAGGATTCCCCCTCGCGGCCGAGAAACTGCCCGTGGCCCGGCAGCAAGCTCACCTTGTTCTTGCGAAAGAGCCCCTTGATCCCCTGGGTGAGCTGGGTGACGATGCCTGCCTTGCGCTGTATCATCGCCGGCACGTCGATCGCGAGCCCCTGGACACGAATGCCTTGGCCGGCAAACGTATGCGCCGCCTCTTCATAGAGGTGCGACGTGTGCAGCAGCGCCTTCGACGGAATGCAGCCCACGTTGAGGCAGGTGCCGCCCAGGCGCGGTTCGCCCTTGGGGTCGGCATACGGGTTGGATTCACAACAAGCGGTCTTGAAGCCGAGCTGTGCGGCGCGGATGGCCGCGACGTAACCGCCGGGCCCGCCGCCGATCACCAGTACGTCGAAACTTTGCATCGATCCTTCCTCCTCGTGACGAAAAAGGGGCGGCCCGCGCCGCCCCCGCGGCACTCACACGCCAAAGAGCAGGCGCGCCGGATCTTCCAGAGCCTCTTTGATCGTCACGAGTCCCAGCACCGCCTCGCGCCCGTCGATGATTCGATGGTCGTACGAAAGCGCCAGGTAGTTGATCGGACGGATCACGATCTGGCCGTTCTCGACCACCGGACGGTCTTTGGTGGCGTGGATGCCGAGGATGGCCGATTGCGGCGGGTTGATGATCGGCGTGGAGAGCATGGAGCCGAACACCCCGCCGTTGGAGATGGAGAAGGTACCTCCAGTGAGATCTTCGAGCGACAGACGCCCATCCTTGGCCTTGGCACCGAACTCGGCGATCTTCTGCTCGATCTCGGCCATGGAGAGCTGGTCGGCGTCGCGCAGGATGGGCACCACCAGACCGCGCGGCGAACCCACGGCGATGCCGATGTCGATGTAGCCGTGGTAGATGATGTCGTCGCCGTCGACCGAGGCGTTGAGGATGGGAAACTTCTTCAAGGCGGCGCAGGCGGCCTTGACGAAGAAGCTCATGAAGCCAAGGCGCACGCCGTGTTCCTTCTCGAACTTCTCGCCGTACTTCTTGCGCAGCTCGATGACCGCGGCCATGTTGACCTCGTTGAAGGTGGTCAGCATGGCGTTTTCGTTCTTCGACTGCAGCAGGCGTTCGGCGATGCGCTTGCGCAGCTTGGTCATGGGCACGCGCTGCTCGGGACGCTCCCCGCTCACGGCGACGGGCGGCACGGCGGGCGCAGCGGCCACGACCGGCTTGGCAGCCGCCGGCTGTGCCGCGAGCGCGTCTTCCTTGGTGATCCGGCCGCCGCGACCGGTACCCGACACGTTTTCGGGCGCGACGCCCTTCTCTTCCAAGATCTTGCGCGCGGCGGGGCTCGCAACCGCAGCCGCCGGTGCGGCTTGGGCCGCGGGCTGGGCCGTCGGCGCGGGAGCCGCAGCCGCTGCCGGCTCACCGGCAGCCGCCTTGGCCTCGGTGTCGATCTGGGCGATCACCTCGCCCGAGGTGACGGGAGCCCCATCCCCCTTGAGGATCTTCACCAGCACCCCATCGGCGGGGGCGGGCGTCTCGAGCACCACTTTGTCGGTCTCGATATCGACGAGGTTCTCGTCGCGACGGACGAACTCCCCTTCCTTCTTGTGCCAGGCCACCAGCGAGGCTTCGGCCACCGATTCGGACAGCTGCGGCACTTTCACTTCGATCAACATATCATTCTCCTGACGGTCTGGTAGGCGCTCAATCGGCCAGGATCGGGCCAAACGCCCCCTCGATCACGGCTTTCTGCTGTGCCACGTGCTTGGCGAGATAGCCCACGGCAGGCGAAGAGCTGGCCGGACGTGCGACGAGCAGCAGCCGGCGGCCGCGCCCGAGCTCGTTCTTCAGGTGCTGGCGCGACAGCAGCCAGTACCACACGCCCTGGTTGCGCGGCTCTTCCTGTACCCAGACGAGTTCCTTGGCCTGGGCGAAAGGCTTGAGGGCGGCGTTGAGCGCCTCGGCCGGGAAGGGATAGAGCTGCTCCAACCGGATGATGGCCGTATCGTCGATCCCCTTCTCGCGCCGGTAGGCGAGCAGCTCGTAATAGATCTTGCCCTGGCACAGCAGCACGCGCTTGACCTTCTTCGGTGCGAGCTCCTCGACCTCGCCGATCACGGTCCGATAACCGCCGCGCAGGAAATCTTCCATGGGCGAGCCGGCCTCTTTCAGCCGCAGCAGCGACTTGGGCGTGAACACCACCAAGGGCTTGCGCACGCGCCGCAACATCTGGCGACGCAACAGGTGGAAAATCTGCGCCGCGGTGGTGGGCACACACACCTGCCAATTGCGCTCGGCCGACAGCTGGAGGTAGCGCTCGATGCGCGCCGAGGAATGCTCCGGCCCTTGCCCTTCGTAGCCGTGCGGCAGCAGCAAGGTGAGTCCGCACAACCGCCCCCACTTGGCTTCGCCCGAGGCGATGAACTGGTCGATCACCACCTGCGCGCCGTTGGCGAAATCGCCGAACTGTGCCTCCCAGATGGTGAGCTGGTTCGGCTCGGTGATGGCATAGCCGTAGTCGAAGCCCAGCGTCCCTTCTTCCGAGAGGGTGGAATCGTAGACGTAGAACGGCGCCTGCCCTTCCTGGATGTTCTGCAGCGGAACGTAGGTGCCTTCGTCGCGCCGCTCGCGCTTCTGGTCGTGCAGCACCGCGTGGCGGTGGAAGAAGGTACCGCGGCCCACGTCCTCGCCCGAGAGCCGCACGCCGAACCCTTGCGCGACCAAGGAAGCATAAGCGAGATTCTCGCCGAAGCCCCAGTCGGCCGGCATCTCGCCACGCCCCATCGCCCGCCGGTCCTCGATGATCTTCTGCACCCGCGGATGCAGCTCGAAACCTTCGGGGATCGTGGTGAGCCGCTCGGCCAGGCGCCGGTATTCGGCCGCCGGAATGGACGTGTCGCACTCGTCGGTGTATTCCTGCCCGATGAACGGGGTCCAGTCGATGGCGTGCTTGCGCACGACGTTGGCCACTACCGGGTTGTAGAGGAGCTCGCCCCGGTCGAGATGTTCGCGGTATTCCTGGATGTAGCGCTCGGGGTCGTCCGGGGCGATCACGCCGCTCTGCACGAGGTGATCGGCATAGAGTTTGCGCGTACCCGGATGCTGCCGGACACGGCGATACATCAGCGGCTGGGTCACCGCCGGCTCGTCCTGTTCGTTGTGCCCGAGCTTGCGGAAGCACACGATGTCCACCACCACGTCTTTCTTGAACTCCTTGCGGAATTCCATGGCGAGCTGCATCACGAAGGCCACCGCCTCGGGATCGTCGCCATTGACGTGGAAGATGGGCGCCTCCGCCATCTTGAAGATGTCGGTGCAGTAGGTCGAGGAGCGCAGGTCGCGCGGATCGGACGTGGTAAAGCCGATCTGGTTGTTGATGACGATATGCACCGCGCCGCCCACGCCATAGCCGCGCGTCTGGGCAAAGTTGAGCACCTCCTGGTTCACCCCCTGCCCGGCCACCGCCGCGTCGCCGTGGATGATGATCGGCACGACCTGATCCTTGGCTTCCGCCGGGTCGCGGCGCTGCTGGCGGGCGTAGGCCGAGCCGAGCACGACGGGGTTGACGATCTCGAGGTGCGAGGGGTTGAACATGAGCGAGAGGTGCACCGGCCCGCCCGGGGTGAGCACGTCGCTCGAAAAGCCCATGTGGTACTTCACGTCGCCGGCGGTGAGCTCTTCGGCCTTCTTCCCTTCGAATTCGGCAAAGAGCATGGCCGGCGGCTTGCCAAGGACATTGACCAGCACGTTGAGACGCCCGCGGTGCGCCATGCCGATGACGACCTCCTGCGCCCCGTGCCGGCCGGCCACGCGGATCGCCTCGTCGAGCGCAACGATGGCCGACTCGCCCCCTTCGAGCGAGAAGCGTTTCTGGCCTACGTAGCGGGTGTGCAGGTAGCGCTCCAGGGTTTCGGCCGCGGTGAGCCGCTCGAGGATGCGCTTCTGCTGATCGACCGTGAGTCTCGCCTTGCCATGCACCGGCTCGAAGCGCGCCTGCAGCCAGCGTTTCTGCGCCGTGTCGGTGAGGTACATGTACTCGACGCCCACGGTGCGGCAATACGTCTGACGCAGCGCCTCGAGGATCTCGCGCAACGTGGCCGTCTGCTTCTCCAGCCCGCGGAAGGAGCCGACGTTGAACTCGCGGTTGAGGTCGGCTTCCGTGAGCCCGTACGTGGCCGGTTCGAGCTCCTCGACGCGCGGCTTCTCGTGCATCTTCAGGGGGTCGATGTCGGCCACACGGTGCCCGAGGAAGCGGTGCGCGTTGATGAGCTGCAGCACGCCCACCTGGCGCTGGCCATCGTCGGTACCGGCCTTGACGAAACGCACCGGCCCCATCTTGGCCATCTGCTCGAACGCAGCGCGGATCGGGGCGTGCGGCACCTCCTGCTCTGGCCCTGGCCCCTGGCGCAGAGCGTCGAAATAATGCCGCCACTCTTCGGGGACCGAATCCGGATCGGCGAGATAGTGCTCGTAGAGCTCCTCGACGAACGGGGCGTTGGCCCCGAAGAGGACGGTCGTGTCCTGGAATTCCTTGTACATGGGGATTCTCTCTTTCAGGCTCGAGCCTGGATTCCGATCGTACGGCGCTTCAGCCCCGAGCTTCCAGCGGCACGACGTCGCGGCGCGGCGAACCGACATAGAGCTGACGCGGACGGCCGATCTTGTATTCGGGATCGGTGATCATTTCTTCCCACTGCGTGAACCACCCCACCGTGCGCGCGAGCGCGAAGATGCAGGTGAACATCGAGGTCGGGATACCGATGGCACGCTGCACGATGCCGGAGTAGAAGTCCACGTTGGGGTAGAGCTTCTTCTCGACGAAGTATTCGTCTTCCAGCGCGATCTTCTCCAGCGCCATGGCCAGCTTGAAGAGGCGGTCGTTTTCCAGCCCCAGCTCCTGCAGCACCTCGTAGCAGATCTTGCGCATGAGCTTGGCGCGCGGATCGTAGTTCTTGTAGACGCGGTGGCCGAAGCCCATGAGCTTGAAGGGATCGTTCTTGTCCTTGGCCCGCTTGATGTACTCGCCCACGCGCGAGACGTCGCCGATCTCCTCGAGCATGCGCAGACAGGCCTCGTTGGCGCCGCCGTGCGCCGGCCCCCACAGGCAGGCGATGCCGGCGGAAATACAGGCGAAGGGGTTCGCGCCGGAGGAACCGGCCAGGCGCACGGTGGAAGTGGAAGCGTTCTGCTCGTGATCGGCGTGCAGCGTGAAGATCACGTCCATGGCGCGCACCAGCACCGGGTTGGGCTCGTACTTCTCGCAGGGCGTGCCAAACATCATGTGCAGGAAGTTCGCGGCGTACGAGAGGTCGTTGCGCGGATACATGAAGGGCTGGCCCACGTTGTACTTGTAAGCCATGGCCACGATGGTGGGCATCTTGGCCACCAGACGGATGAAGGAGATCGTGCGGTGCTCGGCGTCGCCGAAATCGAGCACGTCGTGGTAGAAAGCCGAAAGAGCCCCCACCACCCCGACCATCACCGCCATGGGATGCGCGTCGCGGCGAAAGCCGGTGAAGAAACGGTTCATCTGGTCGTGCAGCATGTTGTGACGCCGCACGCGGTTGTCGAAGTCTTCCAGTTCGGCCTTGGAGGGAAGCTCGCCGTTGCGCAGCAGATAGGCCACCTCGATGAAGGAGCACTGCTCGGCCAGCTGCTCGATGGGATAGCCGCGGTAGAGGAGCTCCCCTTTGTCGCCGTCGATGTAGGTGATGGAAGAGCGGCAGCTCGCGGTGGAGAGAAAACCGGGGTCGTAGGTGAAATGCCCCGTCTCGGCCCCGAGCTTGCGGATGTCGATCACGTCGTTGCCGAGCGTGCCCGAGAGGATGGGATAGTGATATTCCTTGCCGTCGATGACGAGCGTCGCCTTGCGTTCCGTGCTCATGCGTTTTCTCCTTGATTTTCGAGGGATCCCCGTCCCTCTTCACCCATCAGGCGCGTGCGTCGATGCCTTCTCACGCCGCGCAGTTTCTCGACCATCCCGACCCAGCGTGGCGACGGAATGGGTCGGGTACCGTTGACGAGGGCCCAGAGTTCATGGTCTTCCAGTGCCAGCAGCTCTTCCAGAATTGCGAGTTCCTCGTCGTCGAGCCGCTCGAACTCGACCGCCAGGAAATCCTGGAAGATCAGGTCGAGTTCGAGCAGGGCCCGCCGGCAGTGCCAGCGGATCCGTCCCTTGGGGCTCGTCATACCGCACGCGAGACCATCAGCTCCTTGATCTTGCCGATGGCCTTGGTGGGGTTGAGATGCTTGGGACAGACGTCGACGCAGTTCATGATCGTATGGCAGCGGAAGAGCCGATACGGATCGTTGAGATCGTCGAGCCGCTGGCTGGTGGCCGTGTCGCGCGTATCGGCGATGAAACGGTAGGCGTTCAACAACCCGGCCGGGCCGACGAACTTGTCCGGGTTCCACCAGAAGGACGGACAGGAAGTCGAGCAGCACGCGCACAGGATGCACTCATAGACGCCGTTCAGCTCCTCGCGCTCCTCGGGCGTCTGCAGGCGCTCGCGCTCGGGTGGAGGATCGTCGTTGATGAGATACGGCGTGATCGAATGGTACTGCTTGAAGAACTGCGTCATGTCGACGATGAGGTCGCGGATCACCGGCAGGCCCGGCAGCGGCCGCAGCACGATGGGCTGTGTCAGGCTGTCGATGTCGGTGAGGCAGGCCAGACCGTTCTTGCCGTTGATGTTCATCGCATCCGACCCGCACACCCCTTCGCGACAGGAGCGGCGGAACGACAGCGAATCATCCTTGGCCTTGAGGCGCACCAGCGCCTGCAGCAGCTTTTTGTCGGTCGGCTCGAGCTCGACCGAAATGTCTTGCATGTAGGGTTTCTGATCCTTGTCCGGATCGTAGCGATAGATGCGGAATTGCACCACTCGGGTCATGGTCGGTTCTCCCGCCGGTCAGTACGTGCGCTTGGCGAGCGCGATGGGTTGGGTATCGGGGTTGAGCGGCTTGAGATTCACCGGTTTGTACTCGAGCCGGTTGCCGTCGCGGAACCACAGGGTGTGCTTGAGCCACTCCTTGTCGTTGCGCCCGTTGGGGAATTCGGGGGTGTCGGGACAATCGTCGCGCACGTGCGCCCCGCGGGATTCCTTGCGCGCCGCCGCCGAGATCATCGTGGCCTTGGCCACCTCGATGAGGTTCTCGAGCTCCAGCGCCTCCATGCGCGCCGTGTTCCACACTTTGGAATGGTCGCGGATGGCCGTACGACGCACGCGTTCCTCGACCGCGAGGATTTTCTGCACGCCTTCCTCGAGCATGTCCTTGAAGCGGAAGACGCCCGCGTGTTTCTGCATCGTGCGCTGCAGCTCGAGCAGCACGTCGGCCACCGGTTCGCCTTCTTTCTGGTTCTCGAGACGAGCCAGGCGCGCGAGGCTCACCTCGGCCGCATCCTTGGGCAGCTCGCGCAGCGTGAGGTTGCCGCTCTTGATGTCGGCGACGGCGGTTTCGGCCGAAGCCTTGCCGAAGACGAGCAGGTCGAGCAGCGAGTTGGTCCCCAAGCGGTTGGCGCCATGCACCGACGCGCAGGCACACTCGCCGGCAGCGTAGAAGCCCGGCACCGGCACGTTGGGGTCACCATCCTTGGGCATCACCACCTGACCCTTGTAGTTGGTCGGGATACCGCCCATCATGTAGTGACAGGTAGGCACGACCGGGATCGGTTCCTTGATGGGATCGACGCCGGCGAACTGGATGGAAATCTCGCGGATGCCCGGCAGCCGCTTCATGATGATCTCGGGCGAGAGGTGCGTGATGTCGAGCAGGACATAGTCCTTGTTCGGCCCGCAGCCGCGCCCTTCGTTGATCTCGGTGACCATGGCACGGGCGACGACGTCGCGCGAAGCGAGATCCTTGAGGTTGGGTGCGTAGCGCTCCATGAAGCGCTCGCCGTTGCAGTTGCGCAGAATACCGCCTTCGCCGCGCACGCCCTCGGTGATGAGCACGCCGGCGCCGGCAACGCCCGTGGGGTGGAACTGCCAAAACTCCATGTCCTCGAGCGGAATGCCCGCGCGCGCGGCCATTCCCAGGCCGTCACCGGTATTGATGAAGGCATTGGTCGAGGAATGATAGATGCGCCCCGCCCCGCCGGTGGCGAAGATGGTGGCCTTGGCGTGGAAGATCGCCACTTCGCCCGTCTCGAGCTCGAGCGCCGTGACGCCGAGCACGTGCCCCTCGCTGTCGCGGATGAGATCGAGCGCCATCCATTCGACGAAGAAGTGGGTGCGTGCGCGCACGTTGCGCTGGTAGAGCGCGTGCAGCATCGCGTGCCCGGTGCGGTCGGCCGCGGCGCAGGAGCGCATCACCGGCGCCTCGCCGTAGTTCATCGAATGCCCGCCGAAGGGACGCTGATAGATCTTGCCTTCGTCGGTGCGGTCGAACGGCATGCCGAAGTGCTCGAGCTCGATGACCACCTCGTTGGCCTTGCGGCACATGAATTCGATCGCATCCTGGTCACCCAGCCAGTCGGAACCCTTGACGGTATCGTACATGTGCCAGTGCCAGTGATCCGGCGTGGAGTTGCCCAGCGAGGCGGCCACCCCGCCCTGCGCCGCCACGGTGTGCGAGCGCGTGGGGAACACCTTGGTGAGTACCGCCGTGCGCAGCCCCGCTTCGGCCAGTTGCAGCGCCGCGCGCAGGCCGGCGCCGCCGGCACCGACGATCACGGCATCGAACGTATGCTTCGCGACTTTCACGGTCAGAGTCTCCACAGGATTTTGGCCGCCCAGCCGGCGTAGCCGACGAGCAGAAAGAGCGTGATGAGGTGCAGCGCCAGGCGCAGCCCCAGCGGCTTGACGTAGTCCATCCAGATGTCGCGCACGCCGACCCAGGCATGATAGGCAAGCGACATGAAGAAGAGGAAGGTGAGGAAGCGCATCAGCCCGCCCGAGAAGAGCGCCGACCAATGCTCGTAATCCATCTTGGGCAGCGTGAGCGCCGCGAAGGCGAACACGATGGTATAGAGCGCCATGTACGTGGCGGTGGCACGCTGGGCGAGCCAGTCGCGCAGACCGTAGTGGGCGCCGACGACGAGACGTTTCACCATAGCCAGACTCCCAGGATCACGGTGAGCGTGAGGCTGACGATCAGCACCAGCCGCGCACTCTGGCGCGCGGGTTCGAGCTCGATGCCCTTGTGCAGATCGAGCAGCAGGAAGCGGATGCCGGCGCAGAAGTGGTGCAGGTAGGCCCACAGCAGGCCGAAGAGGATCAGCTTCACCAGCGGATGGCCGACGATCGCCTTATAGGTGGCAAAGGTCTCGGGTGAAGACACGCTCAGGTCGAACAGATACAACAGGAACGGCAACAGCAGGAACAATCCGGCCCCGCTGATCCGATGCAGGATCGAGACGATCCCCGGCAACGGCAGCCGAATTTCCCGTAGGTCGAGAAACTTGGGCCGCGCCTTTCGTGCCACGCTTGCTTCGCTCATCGCGCTTGCTCCCTTGGTCAGACACACGCGTCCGCCGTCGCGGACGCACCCTCGAAAAAACGGCGCTCGCCGACCCGGTGCTCAGGTCAGCTCGTTGTGGTAGTGGTATTGCGTGGTGAGATAGCGCCCGCGGCGCCATTCCACCGGCCGATCGTTGTAAGTATACGTCACGCGCTCCACCGACAGAAGCGGCGTTCCCTCCTTCACGCCCAGCGTCTCGGCCGCCATGCGGTCGGCGGCCACGGCGCGGATGTGCTCCTCGGCCCGCAGCATGCGCACCCCGAAGCGCGTCTCGAAGAAACTGTAGAGCGAGCCTTTCCACTCCTTGAGCGTGTCGAGCGTGAGCCCCTCGAACACCTCCCCGGGAAGGTAGATCTCGTCGAGCACCACGGGCTTGCCGGAAAACTTGAGCACGCGCCGCAGGATGATGATAGGATCGCCCACGGGAATTTGCAGCACACGCGCCGCCTCTTGTCCCGCCTTGGCGCGCCAGCAGTCGAGCGGCACGCTCTGCGGCTGGGTCAGGCTGCCGTCGTCGGGCACGAGCCGCAGAAAACGGAAGAACTGGCGCGGATCGTGGTGCGAGACCACAAAAGTGCCTTTGCCCTGCTTGCGCACGAGCACGTTCTCGGCGGCCAGCTCATCGACGGCCTTGCGCACGGTGCCTTGCGAAACGCCGAAACGGGCCGCCAGCTCCTGCTCGCTGGGAATGGCCTCGCCCGGTCGCCATTCGCCGGATTCCAGCGCCTGGACGATCAACGATTTGATCTGCCGATACAACGGACTGAAGGTGGGTGCATTCGAGGCCATGTTCGTTATTTCAGCACAAAAAGGATAGGACGTCTACCATGTCCACCGTCTTATATAAGATATAAGACATGGATTGACAAGCCCCAGCCGCCGGACTAGGATTCCAAGATTATCGTCCACCACGGAGAGCACCGATGAGCAAAGCCCCCGTTCGCGTCGCCGTCACCGGCGCCGCCGGTCAGATCGGCTACAGCCTGTTGTTCCGCATCGCCAGCGGCGAAATGCTGGGGAAAGACCAGCCCGTCATCCTGCAGCTGCTCGACCTGCCCCAGGCCCAGAAGGCCGTCAAGGGCGTGATGATGGAACTGGAGGATTGCGCCTTTCCGCTGCTCGCCGGCATGATCGCCACCGACGACCCCAACGTCGCCTTCAAGGATGCGCAGATCGCCCTGCTCGTGGGCGCGCGCCCGCGCGGCCCCGGCATGGAGCGCAAGGACCTGCTCTCCGAGAACGCCAAGATCTTCACCGTGCAGGGCAAGGCGATCGCCGAACACGCCAACCCCGACTGCAAGGTGCTCGTGGTCGGCAACCCCTGCAATACCAACGCCTACATCGCGATGAAAACCGCCGAGAAAGTCGGCCGCATTCCCTCCAAGAACTTCACCGCCATGCTGCGGCTCGATCACAACCGGGCACTCGCCCAGCTGGCGATCAAGACCGGCCGGCCGGTGTCGAGCTTCGAGCACATCGTCGTCTGGGGCAACCACTCCCCCACCATGTACCCCGACTATCGCTTCTGCACCTCCAACGGCGAGTCGGTCAAAGATCTCATCAACGACGAAACCTGGTACCGCGAAGTCTTCATTCCCACCGTGGGCAAACGCGGCGCGGCCATCATCGAGGCGCGCGGCCTCTCTTCGGCCGCCTCCGCTGCCAACGCCGCCATCGACCACATCCGCGACTGGTGGCTGGGCACGAACGGCCGCTGGGTGACCATGGGTGTGCCTTCCGACGGTTCCTACGGCATCCCCGAAGGGATCGTCTTCGGCTTCCCCTGTGTGTGCGAGAACGGCGAATACCGCATCGTCCAGGGGCTGCCCATCGACGACTTCTCCCGCGAGCGCATCCTCGCCACGCTCAACGAACTCATGGAAGAGCGCGAAGGGGTCAAGGATCTCCTCGGCTGAGGCAAACCCCGAACAAAGCGTGTATCATGAAGGCACGTCGCCGCGCATTGCGGCCGCGTGCCTTTTTCTCGTCCTTCGCAGTCTCGATGCCGCCATGACCGAATCCAAGTTGCTGCGCCCGGCCCAAGTCCTCTTCGAACGCGAACGCCAGCTGCCCGACATCCCCGCCGTCGACCACTACGCCGGCAGCGAGAAGTTCATGCGCCGGGCGCTGGCCTTGCAGGCCGAGATGGGGCCCGTGTTCGACGTCACGCTCGATTGCGAAGACGGCGCACCGGCCGGCAACGAACAGGCACACGCAAAGATGTGCGCCGAACTCGCCGTCTCGAGCGAAAACCGCCACGGCCGCGTCGGCGTGCGCATCCACGATCTCACGCACCCGCACTGGCTGCGCGATCTGGAAACCATCCTGCCGATCGCCGCAGGCCGCCTTGCCTACCTCACCGTGCCCAAGGTGCGCTCGGCGCGCGACGTGCGCACCGTGCGCGAAGCGATGCGCCCGCTGTTGCCGCCCGGCACTCGGCCCCCGCCGCTGCACGTGCTCATCGAAACGCCGGAGGCGCTCGCCGAAGTCGCGCGCATCGCCCATGAACCGGGCGTGGAATGCCTCGATTTCGGTCTGATGGATTTCGTCTCTTCGCACCGCGGCGCGATCGGGGCAGAGGCGATGCGCTCGCCCTTGCAGTTCGAACACCCCCTGATCCGCCGCGCCAAGGCCGAGATCGCCGCCGCCGCGCACGCCGCGACCATCGTGCCGGCGCACAACGTCTGCACCGAGCTAGAGGATGCCTCCCTCGTCTATGCCGACGCACATCGCGCCCGCACCGAGTTCGCCTTCCTGCGCATGTGGAGCATCCATCCCAACCAGATCCGCCCCATCCTCGAAGCGATGCAACCCAGCGCGGCAGAGATCGAAGACGCGGTGCGCATCCTCACCGCAGCCCAAGACGCCGCCTGGGGTCCGATCCGCGATGCGGGCCACCTTCACGACCGCGCTTCCTACCGCTATTATTGGGCCGTGCTGCAGCAGGCGCGGCGCACCGGCATCGCGCTCGCCGACGAAATCCTGCATCGATTCTTCGGATCCGAATCGTGAACCGCCCGCCCTTTTTCGCGCCACGGCGCTTTCCCCGCTGGCTCGTCCCCTTGCTTCTGGCGCTGCCGGTGGCCGGCGCCAACGGGCAATCCTATCCTTCGCTTTCCGCGGAGGAATTCCGCGCCTGCCTCGAGCGCCTCGCCCCCGAAGCCGAGCGGCGCGGCATCCCGGCCGAGCGCTTTTCCGCCCTCACGGCCAGCCTCAGCCCCGACCCGAGCGTGATCGCCCGGCTGGATCGTCAGCCCGAATTCGTCATCCCCATCTGGCAGTATCTCGCCAACCTCGTCGATACGCGCCGCATCCAGACGGCGCAGGAGAAGCTGCACGAGAATGAAGGCTTGCTGCGCTACGTCGAGGCCACCTACGACGTCGACGCCGAGCTCGTCGTCGCCTTCTGGGCGGTGGAGAGCAATTTCGGACAGAATCTCGGGCGCGACGACCTGCTGCAATCGCTCGCCACCCTGTCGTGCTTCGGCCGGCGGCAGAGCTATTTCCGCCCCGAATTCCTCACGGCGGTCGACATCCTCGAACGTGGAGAAACCGGCGCCGAGCGCCTGCGGGGTTCCTGGGCCGGCGCCTTCGGACAGACCCAGTTCATGCCCAGCACCTTCGCGCGCTACGCCGTCGACTTCGACGGCGACGGCAAGCGCGACCTCTATCATTCCCTGCCCGACGTTTTCGCTTCCACCGCCAACTTCCTGAAGCAAGCCGGCTGGCGGCGCGGCGAACCCTGGGCGATCGAAGTCGTACTGCCGCCCTCGTTCGATGTCCAGCTCGCAGGGCGCACGAAAAAACGCCCGACGAACGAATGGCTCGCCATGAGTCTTTCCCGCGCCGACGGCAAACCCTGGCCGCGCACCCTACCGGAAAAAGCCGCCCTGCTCTTGCCGGCCGGCCGCCAAGGCCCGGCGCTTCTGGCCTTTCCCAACTACGACGCGATCTTTCGCTACAACGCGGCCGAATCCTATGCCCTGGCGATCGGGCTCCTCTACGATGCGCTGAAAGATCCCCTGAAAGCCGCCCGCTTCGATCCCAAGCAGCCTTTCGTGCAAGCCTGGCCCACCGACGACCCGCCGCTCACCCGTTCGGAAACGCTGGAGTTGCAAGAACGCCTCTCCACCCTGGGCTACGATCCGGGCACCATCGACGGCGTGGCCGGCGCCCAGACGCGGGAGGCACTGAGCCGTTTCCAGCAGGAATGCGGCGGCCAGGCACTCGAAGCCGATGGCTGGCCCGGCACGAAGGCGCTGGAGCAGCTGCGGCGCTTCGAAGGCGGCTGCAACAAAACGCACTGAAACCAAAGCAGGCCCATTGCGCTTCGCTTCGTTCGCCGTGATCAACTCATGGAAGTGTTTTCACCTCTAAGAGTGCGCCCGTGCCGGGCGCACGCATAAAAAAAGAAGCCACCCAATCGGGTGGCTTCTCTGCTGCCAGGCGGTCCAACGTCCCGCCGCGGCGGGGCAGACGTCAGGCCTTCTGAATGTTCGACGCTTGCTTGCCTTTCGGCCCTTGCGTGACTTCGAAGCTGACTTTCTCGCCTTCCTTCAGGGTTTTGAAGCCGGGCATGTTGATCGCGGAGAAATGCGCGAACAGATCCTCACCGCCGTCATCGGGGGTGATGAAGCCGAACCCTTTGGAATCGTTGAACCACTTGACAGTACCAGTTGCCATGATGAAGCTTCCTTCGTTACTACTCTATTGAAACGGGCCATTCGACCCACGGTGTGCCGAGCAGGAATCGCGAATCTCCGCAAGCGGTGAAGACGATGCGCGCTTCGAACACTGTCGCTACGATACGCGCCTTTTACGCCGGCGTCAATACATTTTTCCCTGCGTGCAGATTTTTTTTACGCCAGCGCCCGCAGCATCCTCACGATGGCGAAACCGCCTGCCGTCGCCAGGAGCGATCCGCCCACGTGCAGCGCCAGCGCGACGAGCGCGAGCGCGAGGCGCCCGTGCTGCAGCAAGGCGAAGACTTCGGCGCTGAAGGTAGAGAACGTGGTCAGGCCGCCGCAAAACCCCGTGGTGAGGAAGAGGCGCCACCCCGCCGGGATCCCCGGACAGGCCGAAAACGCCGCGATCGCCGCGCCGATCACGAATCCGCCGATGAGGTTCGCCGCGAGCGTGCCCGGTGGCAGTTCGGGAAACCAGGCATTGAGCCGCACGCCCAGCTGCCAGCGCAGCAAAGCCCCCAGCGCCGCGCCCAGAGCGATCGCTGCGGCTTGAGCGGCAGAGGCTCCGATCAATCCCCGCCCTCCTTCTCCCGCCGGCGCCAACGCCGGCGAAGCGGCGTTCCCTCGCCGGCGGCGGCGTGGATTTCGGCCATGCGGCGCAGCTGCGCCGCCACGGCCTCATTGACCGTGCGCGGCCGGCCGGTGGGAATGCGCCCGTCGGGTGCCCCGGCGGGGAGGCCGGTGAGCAGGGCCATCGCCTCGTCCGCCGTCTCTACCGCCCAGATCGCGAATTTCCCTGCCCGTACGGCCTCGACCACTTCCTCGCGCAGCATGAGATGGCGCACGTTGCCCCGCGGGATGATCACCCCCTGCTCGCCGGTGAGTCTCCGGCGGGCGCACAGGGTGAAGAACCCTTCGATCTTCTCGTTCACCCCGCCGATCACCTGGACTTCGCCGAACTGATTGACCGAACCGGTCACCGCCATTCCCTGCGCGAGCGGCAGGCCGGAGATGGCCGACAGCAGGGCGCACAGCTCCGCGAGCGAAGCCGAATCGCCCTCGACGAAGGCGTAGGATTGTTCCATCACCAGGCTCGCCGACAGCGACAGCGGCTGATGGCGGCCGAAGCGCCCGGCAAGGAAAGACGCGAGGATCATCACCCCCTTGGAGTGGATGGCTCCGCCGAGCTCGGTCTCGCGTTCGATGTCGACGACCTCGCCCTCACCGCCCAGGCGCACCGTGGCGGTGATGCGCACCGGATAGCCGTAGCTCTGATGCGCGACGTCGACCACCACCAGGCCATTGATCTGCCCGGCGCGCGCGCCCTCGGTAGAAATGAGGAGCTCCCCCTCGAGCATCGCCTCGATCGTCTCCTCGGCATGACGGGCAAGGCGCCGCTCACGCGCCGCCACTGCCGCACGCACGGCTTCCACTGTGATCTCCTGCGCTGCATCGGCATGCGTCAGGGCGTCCGCCTCTCGCAGCAGATCCACCAGCGTTCGCGTGCGCAAGGTCAGCCGATGGGCATGTTCGGCCTCGCGAGCGGCCTGATCGAGCACTGCTGCCAGCGCCTCGGCCGACAGCGGTCGCAAGGCGTTCTCGCGTGCCAGATGCACCAACAATCGCGCCAGACCCGCCTCGGTTTCGGGCGTGCGCGGCACGTCGTCGGCCGCCTCGGCCGGAATCTTGAAGAGATCCTGGAAATCATCATCCAGATCGAACAACGCATGGAAAGTGTCGGCCGTACCGATGAGTACCACCTTGAGCGGGCAGTCGATCGGTTCGGGTTCCAGCATGCGTACGCTTCCCCAGCCGGCCGCCTCGGGCGGCGGCTCGATGCGCACCTCGCGCCGCTGAAGGGCTCGCTTCAAGGCGTCCCACGCCGCCGGCTGGGCAAGGAGCCGTTCGGCATCGAGCAGAAGAAAACCACCGCGGGCGCGCACGAGCGCCCCGGCGCGGATCAGCTGGAAATGCGTGATGCGCTCGCCGAGCTGCTGCAGCGTCTCGACCCAGCCCACGAGGTTGGCATAGCTCGGGTTGTCTTCGAACACCACCGGCGCACCCTCACCGGCCTCGTGCGCCACCAGCACGTGGATCTGGTAGCGGATGAGCGGAGAAAACGCCGGATTGCGTCCGCCCTCTTCCTCGTCCTCCAGCCACTCGCGCTCACCGTCGAGGATGTCCTGCTCGATCTCGTCGAGCAGGCCGATCACCGCGGACAAACCGGCGTATTTCTCCCGCAAAGGGGTGAGCAGGTGCCGCACCACCGGTTCGAGCGCCTCGCGCTCGGCGCGCCGGATCGCGGCATAGAGCGCTTCGCGCCAGGCGGGGAATTCGTCGAGCACTTCCACGAGGCGCTGGCGCCAGCGCTCCACTGCCTGTTCGATGCGCGCCTTCTCCTTGGCCGGCAGGGCTTCGTAGCGCTCTGGCGCGAGCGGCTCGCCCGCCTCGTCCACGGGGACGAAGGCCCAACCATCGCCGGTCTGCAGCAACTTGAGCCGATCCTCGGCGCACGCCTGCACGATCGCCTCGATCGCCCGGCTCTCGCGCTCCTTGTGCGCCGACTCCAGCGCCTCGATCCGTTCCTGATGGGCTTTCGCCTCGAAGGCCGCGTTCACCGCCGGTTCGAGCTGGCGCGTGAAATTCTGCAAGTCGTCGGAGAGCACGCGCGCCGTGCCCGCGGGCAACTTGAGCAGGCGCGGGCGCTGCGGGTCGGAGAAATCATAGCGGTAGGCGAGGTCTTCCGGCGCCGGTAGGCGGCGGGCCGTCTCCCCGATGTGATGCAGCGCGATCGCGTGTCGCCCCGTGCCCGGCAGACCGAAGAGGAACACGTGATAGCCACCCACGTGATTCATCGCCAGAGCGAAGCGCAGCGCTTCCTCGGCCCGCTCTTGCCCCAGCCCCACGGGCACCGTCTCGCCCGGCTCGGCCAGCACCGCCGCGATCGCGGCCGGATCCGTGACCCGGCGCAAAGACTCGGCCGGCAGGCGATGGCGCGCCCGCGGCATTTCCCCGTCGAATTCGTCCATCGCGCGCCGTCAGTCCGCCAGCGGTTCGATGCGCAGCCGCGTGACGGCCCCCTGCACCGCCGGCAGCGTTTCGATCGCCGCGATCGCCCGGTTCATCGCTGCCTCGCACGCCTCGTGCGTGGTCATCACGATCTCCGCCCGGCCGCAGGCCGGCGCCTTCTGGATCATGGCCGCGATGGAGATCTCCTCGGCAGCGAGCACGCGGGTGATCTCCGCGAGCACCCCGGGCCGGTCGGCCACCGCGAGCCGCAGATAGGAAGCGGTACGGCACTCCTCGATGGGCAGCGCCGCCACTTCGCGCACCTGATCGGGCTGGAAGGCGAGGTGCGGCACCCGGTGTTCGGGATCGGCCGTGTGCAGCCGCGTGACGTCGACCAGATCGGCGATCACCGCACTCGCGGTGGGCTCCGCCCCTGCCCCTTTGCCGTAGAACATCGTCTGCCCCACCGCGTCGCCCTTGACCAGGACCGCGTTCATGGCGCCGTTGACGTTGGCGAGCAGGTGATCGGCCGGCACCAGGGTGGGATGCACCCTCAGCTCGAATCCGCCTTCGCGGCGCTTGGCGATCCCCAGCAGTTTCAGACGATAGCCGAGCTCCTCGGCATAGGCCACGTCGCGCGGCTCGATCCGGGTGATCCCCTCCACGTAGGCGCGCTCGAACTGGATCGGCACGCCGAAGGCGATCGAGGCCATGAGCGTGGCCTTGTGCGCCGCGTCGATTCCTTCCACGTCGAAGGTCGGATCGGCCTCGGCGTAGCCGAGCTGCTGCGCCTCGGTGAGCGCCTGGGCAAAGGTCACGCCGCGCTCGCGCATCTGCGTGAGGATGTAATTGGTGGTGCCGTTGATGATACCGGCCACCCACTCGATGCGGTTGGCGGTGAGGCCCTCGCGCAGCGCCTTGATGATGGGGATGCCGCCGGCCACCGCCGCCTCGAACGCCACCATCACGCCCCTCTCCTGGGCCCGGGCGAAGATCTCGTTGCCGTGCACGGCAAGGAGCGCCTTGTTGGCGGTGACCACGTGCTTGCCCGCCTCGATCGCCGCGAGCACGAGCTCCCTGGCGAGGGTGTAGCCGCCGATGAGTTCGACCACGATGTCGATGTCCGGCGCGCGCACCACGGCGAAGGCATCGTCCGTCACCTCCGCCGCCCCGGCGGTGAGCGCCCGGGCGCGCTCCACGTCGCGGTCGGCCACCCGCGTGATGCGGATCGGCCGCCCGGCACGGCGCGTGATCTCCTCGGCGTTGCGCTGCAGCACGCGCCACGTCCCGCCACCGACGGTCCCGATCCCCAACAGCCCCACCTGCATCGCCTTCATCGTCATTTGTCATTTATCCTTTTTCGCTGAACCCATCACCACCTGATGCCGTCGCCGGTAGCGCTCCAGAAAGCGCTCGATGCGCCCGATCGACTCGTGCAGATCGTCGACGTGCGGCAGGAATACGATGCGGAAATGATCCGGTTGCGGCCAGTTGAACCCCGTGCCCTGCACCAGCAGCACCTTTTCCTCCTCCAGCAACTGGAGGATGAACTCCTGATCGTCGGCGATCGGATACACCTTCGGATCCAGCCGCGGGAACATATAGAGCGTCGCCTTGGCCTTGACCACCGACACGCCGGGAATCCGGCTCAAGAGCGCATGCGCCGTGTCGCGCTGGCGCGTGAGCCGCCCCTGCGGCGCCACCAGATCCTGGATGCTCTGATACCCGCCCAAGGCGGTCTGGATCGCCATCTGCCCCGGCACGTTGGAGCACAGACGCATCGAGGCGAGCATGTTGAGCCCCTCGATGTAATCGGCCGCGTGCCGCTTCTCGCCCGAAATCACCATCCAGCCGGCGCGATAGCCGCAGGCGCGGTAGTTCTTCGAAAGGCCGTTCATCGTGATGAAGAGCACGTCGTCGGCGAGCGAGGCGATCGAAATGTGCGTGTTGCCGTCGTAGAGCATCTTGTCGTAGATCTCGTCGGCGAACACGATCAGCTGATGCTCGCGCGCGATCTGCACGATCCCCTCCAGGATCTCGCGCGGGTAGAGCGCGCCGGTGGGGTTGTTTGGATTGATGACCACGATCGCCTTGGTATGCGGCGAGACCTTCTTGCGGATGTCGGCCAGATCCGGCAGCCAGTCGGATGCCTCGTCGCACAGGTAATGCCGCGGCTTGCCGCCCGCCAGGCTCACCGCCGCCGTCCACAGCGGATAATCGGGCGAGGGCACCAGCACCTCGTCGCCGTGCTCGAGCAGCGCCTGCAGGCTCATCACGATGAGCTCGGAGACGCCGTTGCCCAGGATCACGTCCTCCACGTCCACCCCGGCGATCCCCTTCTGCTGCGTGTAGTGCACCACCGCCTTGCGCGCCGAGAAGAGCCCCTTGGAATCGGAATAGCCCCCTGCCTCGCGCAGGTTGCGGATCACGTCGACCACGATCTCCTCGGGCGGCTCGAAACCGAAGGGCGCGAGGTTGCCGATGTTGAGCTTGATGATCTTGTGGCCGTCTTCCTCCATCTGCTTGGCGCGCGCCAGCACCGGCCCGCGGATGTCATAGCAGACGTCGTCGAGCTTGGACGATTTCAGGATACGGCGCAAAGACGGCGGCGCGGCCTCGACCACCGCCTCCGGCGCTTCTTTCTCCGTCTGCCCCTGCCGTACCGGCACCACGTTTCCGCTGCGCATTCCCATGTTTGCGTCCTCGCACGAAAGCGCCCGCCTTGCCCGGCCGGGCGCGAAACGGTAATCTTAGCCAAAAATTACCGCCTTGCGGCAATTTCCCCGGGAAGAAGATCATGGAATTTCGCCTCGAGCAGCCCCGCGACATCCGCCTCGTCACCGCCCACGGCCCCGGCTGGGTCGAGATCGACCGCCAACGCCACGAAACCAACCTCATCCTCACCCCCGAAACCGTCGCCCCCTGGTTCGAGGGCGGGTTCGATGCGCTCGACGAACCGGCGCTCGAACCCCTCCTCGCCCTGCGCCCCGAGCTCGTGCTGATCGCCACCGGCGCCACCCTGCGCCGCCCCCCCGTGCCGCTGCTGCGCCGGCTCGCCGCCGCCGGCCAAGGTTTCGAATTCATGACACTCGCGGCCGCCTGCCGCACCTATAATGTCACCGCCAGCGAAGGCCGCCGCGTCGTCGCTGGCCTCATCCTCACCTGATACGGCAGGAGACGATCATGCTCGAACCCGGCACCCTTGCCCCCGATTTCACCTTGCCCGCCACCGGCGGCCAGGAAATCACCCTCTCGGCCCTGCGCGGCCGCCCCGTCGTCCTCTACTTCTACCCCAAGGACAACACCCCCGGCTGCACCAACGAAGCCATCGCCTTTCGCGACCTCACCCCCGAATTCTCCGCCCTCGGCGCCGTGATCCTGGGCGTGTCGCGCGACAGCGTCAAATCCCACGAGAACTTCAAGGCCAAGTACCAGCTCCCCTTCGAGCTCGTCTCCGATCCCGACGAGATCGCCTGCTCCGCCTACGGCGTGATCAAGGACAAGACGATGTACGGCAAGCCCGTGCGCGGCATCGAGCGCTCCACCTTCCTCATCGGCCCCGATGGGCGCATCCTGCACCTGTGGCGCGGCGTCAAGGTCGACGGCCACGCCCAGGAAGTGCTCGCCGCCCTGCAAAAAGCCCTCGCCTGAACATCCGCCAAAGGACCGTCGATGCCCCGCCGCCGCCCGAACGCCGCCGAACGCAAGCTCTACGTCATCGACACCAACGTGCTCATGCACGACCCCACGGCGCTCTTTCGTTTCGAGGAACACGACCTCTTCCTGCCCATGGTGGCGCTCGAAGAGCTCGACACGCACAAGAAAGGGCTCTCGGAGGTGGCGCGCAACGCCCGCCAGGCAAGCCGCGAGCTCGAAGCCATCGTCAGCGGGCACGAAGCCGCGCTCACCGAAGGATTCGAGCTTGCCGGCCCCTCCGGCGGCCAGGCCACCGGCCGGCTCTACCTGCAGACCGAGGCGCTGGAAGTGGAACTCCCCACCAGCCTGCCGCTGTCGCGCGCCGACAACCAGATCCTCGCCGTGGTCAAGGCCATGGCGCAGCGCCTCGCCCCGCGCCCGGTGATCCTCGTCTCCAAGGACATCAACCTGCGCATCAAGGCCCGCGCGCTGGGGCTTGCCGCGCAAGATTACCGCAACGACAAAATCCTCGAAGACACCGACCTCGTCTATCCCGGCGTGCGGGCGCTGCCGCCCGACTTCTGGGAGACCCACGCCAAAGGGCTGGAATCCTGGCGCGACGCCGGCCACGACTGGTACCGCATCCAGGGGCCCATCGTACCCGAGCTCCTCCTCAACGAATTCGTCTACCTCGAAGGCCCCCAGCCGTTGGAAGCACGCGTCGTCGCCCTGGAGGGCAAACGCGCCGTGTTGCGCACGATCACTGATCGTCGCCACGAGAAAAATGCCGTCTGGGGTATCACCGCGCGCAACCGCGAGCAGAACTTCGCCCTCGACCTGTTGCTCGACCCCGAAATCGACTTCGTCACCCTCCTCGGGCAAGCCGGCACCGGCAAGACCCTCCTCACCCTCGCCGCCGCGCTCGCCCAGACCTTCGAGCAAAAGCGCTACAGCGAGATCATCTTCACCCGCACCACCGTTCCCATCGGCGAGGACATCGGCTTCCTGCCCGGCACTGAAGAAGAAAAAATGACTCCCTGGATGGGTGCTCTGGAAGACAACCTCGAAGTGCTCCTGGGCGGTACCCACGAAGGCGGCGACTGGGGCCGCGCCACCACGGGGGACCTGGTGCGCAGCAAGGTCAAGGTAAAGAGCCTCAACTTCATGCGCGGACGCACCTTCGTGCGCAAATTCCTCGTACTCGACGAAGCGCAGAACCTCACCCCCAAGCAGATGCGCACGCTCATCACCCGCGCCGGCCCCGGCAGCAAGGTGGTGTGCATGGGCAACCTTGCCCAGATCGACACGCCTTACCTCACCGAAGGCAGCTCGGGGCTCACCTACGTGGTCGAGCGCATGAAAGGCTGGCCGCACGGCGGCCACGTGCTGCTCGCCCGCGGCGAACGCTCGCGGCTCGCCGATTACGCCGCCGAGGTGCTGTAGGCGTCAAGCCCAGGAAAACGGCAGGCATAACACGACCCTTCGTGCTCCTTGCATTCTTCGTCCGACAGCGTCATAATATCTGCCACGTATCGGCAAGGAGCACGGCAATGCGCCAACCCGCCCGCCGCGGCGCGGGGTTCAGCCTCGTCGAACTGATGGTCACGATCGCAGTGCTGGCGATCCTGCTGGCAATTGGCATTCCCAGCTTCGCCTCCCTCATCGCCGCCAACCGCCTCACCTCCGCCACCAACGAACTCGTCGCTGCCCTGCAGACAGCGCGCACCGAGGCGCTGCGGCGCAACGCCCGCGTCACCCTCTGCCCCGCCGCCCCCAGCGCCACTGCGTGCTCCGGCGCCTGGCGCGACGGCTGGATCGCCTTCGTCGACCAAACCCCCGGAAATACGCCGGGCCCTGAGAGCGCCGCCGACATCCTCTTTCGCGGCGGCCCCTTGCCCACCGGCATCGTAGCCGTGGCCAACGCCCCACTTTCGTCGTATGTCTCCTTCACCGCCGACGGAATGAGCAAGCAGCTCAACGGAGCGTTTCTCGCCGGTACTCTACGGGTATGTTCCACCAGCACGGCCCTCACGAATGACCGTCGGGCACGCGAGCTCGTCCTCATCGGCTCCGGCAGAATCGTCCTCACCACCCCGAGCGGCGTTGCTTCGACCTGCCCATCGCCCTGAGGATCCACGCCATGTTTTCCGTTTTTCGCCCCTCACGACAACGCGGATTCAGCCTGCTCGAAGTCCTGATCGCTGCCCTCATCTTCGCCATCGGGTTACTCGGGCTTGCCGGCCTGCAGGCCCGCATGCTCGCCGCGGCCAGATCCAGCTACGAACGCTCCGCCGCCGTCATGTCCGCCTACACTATCCTCGACGCGATGCGCGCCGCCGTGATGAGTGCGGATTCGAGAAACCGAACCGACCTTGCCAGCGCCTATGTCTCCTCGGAGTGGCGGTGCACTCCACCTGCCGATCCCTCCTCGCTCCCCCTCGCCGACCTCAAAACCTGGATCGACAACATGCGCGGCACCACGACCAATCCCCCATTGGTGCACCCGTCCGCCTGCGGCCGTGTCACTGCCGTCGACGCCAAAACCTTCACCTACCGCGTCGAAGTCTGCTGGAACGACAGCGCCGGTGGCGACAACACCGACAGCGACAACTGTCTCGGCGGCAAACCGGCCACCATCCTCTCGGTCACGAGTCGTCTATGAAAATCCCCTCCCACGCTTCCCAACGCCAACTCGGCCTGACCCTGGTCGAGCTCATGGTCGCCCTCGTGCTCGGCCTCGTCGTCATCGGTGCGGTCGTCAATCTCTTCCTCACCAACCGGCAAACCTACCGCGCCACCGAGAACCTCGCCCGCATGCAGGAAAACCTGCGCATCGCCTATGAGCTGATGGCCCGCGACGTGCGCGAAGCCGGGGCCACGGCCTGCGGATCGACCACGGTAGCCAACGTGCTCAAAGGCACGCCAACCTCGTGGTCATGGGAAGGAGACTCGCTGCGCGCCTACGGGAGCTGCAACGCGGTTCCCACCTTCCAACCCAGCAATTGCGCGGCCGGAACCCCTGTGCTGGCGATCAGCAGAGCCTCCAATTCCGCCGAAGAAGTACGGGTCACGGATCACGATCCCGAAACCTCCGCCACCATGAAAATTTCCCATGTCGGCACAATCAAGACCGACGACATCCTTTTCGTCTGCAAAGGCTCCCAAGCCGCGATCTTCCAGGCGACCAACGTGAATGCAAGCAGCCTGAAGGTCGTCCACGACAGCGGCAACAACGCCGACCCCGGAAACGAAACCAAATGTCTGGATTTTCCTCTCAAGCTCAACCAGTGCGCAACCTCCTTCAAAGGCGGCACCCTCCTACGTTTCGAGCGCATCCTTTGGTATCTGCGTAACAACGAGCGAAATGGCACTTCCCTCTACCGCAAAGTCAATAACGGTGACCCCATAGAAATGGTTCCCGACATCGACCAGCTCACCCTGAGTTTTCTTTACACGGACATCAACGGATCGCGCTATCTTCCCCTTGAGAGCATCCCCGACTGGACCAAGGTTCAAGCCGTTCGCATCATGGTCCGCAGCGTCTCCACGGACAAGGTCGGCACCGACGGCCAACCCCTGCGTCGTGAATACCCCTTCACCATCGCCCTGCGCAACCGCCTGAATTGAGGTTTTCGTCATGGCATCCCATCCCTCCGCCTCTCCTCACCCCCCCCTGCCCCCCGGACAACGCGGAGCCGCGCTCGCCACCACCCTCATCCTGCTGGTGATTGCCACCCTCCTCGTCCTTGGCGCTACCCGATTCGCCGCCCAGGAAGAAAAAATGGCCGGCGGCATCCTCGATCGCGCCGTCGCCTTCCAATCGGCCGAAGCCGGATTGCGTCGCGCCGAAGAGCTGGCCCTACAAAGCGTCCCCCCCACTGCACTGCCGAACAATACCGATGGCACCTGCACCCAAACTGCCTGCATCGACGGTCTGTGCGCCCCCCCCGACACCGATTGCACCCCTCGTTGGCAAGACCCTGCCTTCACCGGCTGGATTCCCATTCTCAACCCACCGGACGTTCCCCTGCCTGTCGAAGGCTTCTACGAATACCTGGGTACATTCCCCAACTGGTACCTCTGCGAGCGGGAAAATCCGATGTCTCCCAATTGCCTCGGTCACCGCTACCGCGTCACCGTTCGCGCCGTCCGCACGCCAGGCGCTACCGTAATCCTCGAAAGCCAGTATCAAGGCTCCTGAATCAGTACCTGGAGACGGACATGTCCCCCCGCATCCACCGCCTCGCTTGCGCCGCCACCCTCGTCCTCCTCTCCACGGTCGCGGCCGGCAGCCCACTAGACATCCCCAACGTGCCGCTCGGCACGGGAGGAGGGGTTCCGCCCAACATCGTCTTCGTGCTCGACAACTCCGGCTCGATGGATAGTGATTACATGCCGGACTCCGCCAACCACTCCGATTTCAGGCGACGATCTCCCTATCACAACAAGATCTACTTCGACCCGGCGCAGGACTACACCCCGCCGCCCAACGCCTTCTCCGGCCGCTATCCCGATTCCTCCTTCTCCAAGGCATGGGTAAACGGTTTCGACACGGGCGACGGCACGAAGAACATTGCCAGCGATCCAGATGTTACAGAAGATTTTGATTCTTCATGGTTCAAAACAAAATTGAAATTCGTCACTTACCTACCCAAACCAAACTGCTCTAATTACAATGATGTGTCCTGTTTCACCCGTTATGTTTACGATTCCGATTGCAGCGGCATCAGCTCGCCAAACGTCTGCTCCTCCAACCCCGCCGATCTCGTCAAGGTCGCCAACTGGTATTCGTACTACCGTACCCGCATCCTCATGGCCAAGTCGGCGGTGCTGCGCGCCTTCTCCAACATGAACCCGGACTTCCGCTTCGGCTACTATACCATCAACGATGACAAAGGCAACTCAAATCCACAATCGAACATCGTCCCGGTAAGTCGTTTTGGGGATGGCTCTTCTGGTACGCAAAAAGCGAACTTTTGGAGTTGGATGACCAAGAGAACCCCCAATGGCAGTACACCGCTGCGCGTCGCACTCGAAAATGTGGGGAAATATTACAAAACGGACCAGCCATGGCAGGATGATGCTGGGAACAAGCTCGCCTGCCGCCAGAGTTTCACCATCCTCACCACCGACGGCTACTGGAATGAAAGTTACAAGGGCGTGGGCAATGCCGACGGTACCGACGGAGAGGTCATCACCAGCCCCGACGGCAAGAAATACCAGTACAAACCCGCCCCCCCCTTCAGCGATGGCAAGGGCAAATCCTACTCAAACACCCTTGCCGACGTCGCCATGCAGTACTGGAAGGAAGACCTTCGAACCGACCTCGACAACAAGGTTCCAACCACCACCATCGACCCTGCCTTCTGGCAGCACATGAGTACCTTCACCATCTCGCTGGGCATCGACCCGACCGGACTCAAACCCGATGGCACCACCATCGACCAGGTCTTCAAATGGGGGCTCTATGGCGGCCCCGCGATCAGCGACTTCTACTGGCCCCAACCATCCGCAAATTCGGAGAACAACATCGCCGACCTCGCGCACGCCGGACTCAACGGACGGGGCGGGTTCTACTCCGCCAAGAACCCCACCCAGTTCGCCGAGGCCATCAACAACGCCTTGGCCGCGATCAGCGACCGTACCGCCTCTGCCAGTAACGTTGCCGTTAACCTCAATCGAATCACGACCGACACTTTAGCCTTCCAGGCCCGCTACAACCCGGGAAACTGGACGGGTGAACTGTTCGCCTACCCTGTCACGACGGACGGGGTAGGCACGACGCCGAAATGGTCTGCCAGCATCCCCGCCGTCGGTTCGCGCAAAATTTTCACCTCGAACGGCAGCAACGGTGGTATTTCCTTCGACTGGAGCTCCCTTACTTCGGCGCAAAAGACCGCCCTCGGTTCCCAGACCGACGCCGTCAAGCAAGACATCGTCAACTACCTGCGCGGCGATCAAAGCAAGGAAGTGCAAAACGGAGGGACATTGCGCAGCCGCAAGAGCCTGCTCGGCGACATCATCCACTCCTCTCCGGTGTTCGTCGACAACCAGCGAAGCGGGACGGCGCGCGCGCAGACCGTCTTCGTCGGGGCCAACGATGGCATGCTGCACGCCTTCGACGCCACCAACGGTCAAGAGATTTTCGCCTATGTGCCCAATCTCCTCATCGGTTCCAACCTCACCGCGCTTTCTGATCCGGCCTACACCCACCGCTATTTCGCCGACGGTCCGATCATCGTCTCCGATTACGGTCTGACACCCGGCAAGCAAATCCTGGTTGCCAGCCTCGGCTACGGCGGCAAAGGGCTTTTCGCGCTCGATGTGACCAATCCGAAATCTTTCTCCGCCACCAACGTCAAATGGGAGTTCGGCAACGATGCCGACTTGGGCCTCGTAATCGGCGAAATGCTGCTCGCCAAGCTCAACAACGGTAAAACCGCAGTGATTTTCGGCAACGGCTACAACAGCACCAACGAACATGCCGTGCTCTTCGTCGTCGACCTCGACACGGGCGCACTCATCCAGAAAATCGACACCGGCGTAGGTTCTGCGAATGGGCTTTCTGCCGTCCGTGGTTGGGACAACGACGGCAATGGCACCACCGACTACGTCTATGCCGGCGACTTAAAGGGTAACTTGTGGAAGTTCGATCTCTCAGACTCAAACCCCACCAAATGGGACGTCGCCCTCAAGAAGGGAAACCAAAAACAGGCGCTTTTCCAGGCTCAAGACAAGAACGGCAAGGCGCAGCCCATCACCGCTCGTCCATCCATTGGCGCCAATCCAGCCGACGGTAGTCTCTGGGTCTTCTTCGGCACGGGGCGTTACTTGACGACCGCTGACGTCTCCGACACGTCGACCCAAAGCTGGTATGGCATCATCGACGATGGAAAGAATGACGTGACCCGCAGCCAGCTCAAGCAGCGCACGATCGTGGCGCGGGGGACGGACCCTACGACGAAGAACCCGGTTCGGGCTTTTGAACTCGCTACCAACGGCGATATGAATGGCAAGAAAGGCTGGTACGTCGATCTCGACTCCGGCGAGCGCATGATCACTTCAGCCCAGTACTACGGTTCCGTTCTCGTGCAGAGCAGCATCATCCCAAGTAACGATCCTTGTACGCCTGGGGGGACGGGTTACGTCAACGCGATCGACCCGTTTACCGGTGCGGCACTCGGCACGCTGTTCTTTACCAAATATGGCACCTTGACCGTGGGGGAGCAAAAAATCCCCGTTGGTTCGGTCGATCTCGGCATCGGTATGCCTGGTCAAGCGCAGATCGAGTCTGGTCCCCAGCCCATACTAATCGTGTCAGGATCCACAGGCGAAACCACATCGACCCCCGTCAACCTACCCAATGTGATGCCTCACCGCGTCAACTGGCGCGAACTGATCCGGGAGTAAGCCATGCCTCGCACGCCACGCCGCAGCCGCGGCTTCACCCTGATCGAGCTGATGATCGTGGTGGCCATCATCGCCATCCTGGCCGGAATCGCCTATCCCAGCTACCAGCGCCACGTGCTGCAGACGCGCCGCACGGCGGCGCAGGGCTGCCTGATGGAGCTCGCGCAGTGGATGGAGCGCTACTACACCACCAAGATGACGTACAAGAACGCCGCCCTGCCGGCGCTCTCGTGCACCAACGAGCTGGGCAATTTCTATACCTTCGCCCTCGACGGAACGCCGTCCGAGACGGGCTACAAGCTCAAGGCCACGGCCAAAGGGGCACAGACGCGCGACACCGGCTGCACGCCGCTCACCCTGGACAGCGCCGGCACCAAGGGGCCGGCCGGCTGCTGGCGTTGACGCCGCAGGGGCGAGGATGCCTGCCGGGGGTGGCCGCGACGGCGTCGCTGGCTGCAACCCGGGGTACAATGGCGTGAGCGCCCCGCCGAGCCGAGCATGATTTCCCTGCCCCTGCGTGCCCTTTTCCTTGCCGCCGCCCTCACCGTGGCGGCGCTCCTTGCCTTCGGCCTCTACCTGCAGCACGGCCTGGGGCTGGAGCCCTGCCCGCTGTGCATCCTGCAGCGCATCGCCTTCTTCGGCGTGGGGCTCTTCGCGCTGCTGGGCACGATGCTCGCGCGTTGGCCGTGGGCGGGGCGCGGCTGCGCGGGGGGAATGCTGCTGTGCGCGCTGGGCGGATTGGGCCTGGCGCTGTGGCAGAGCTGGCTGCAGCGGCACCCGCCCGCCGACCCTTTCGCCTGCGGTCCCGGGCTGGATTATCTGGTGGAGACGCTGCCCCTTTCCGAATGGCTGCCCAAGGTCTTCGCCGGCGAAGGGCAGTGCACGGCCATCGACTGGACTTTCCTGGGGCTTACCATCGCCAACTGGTCGGCGCTGTGGTTTGCCGCCTTCACCCTGCTCGCGGCCTGGCTCGTGCTGCGCCGCGGCTGATTCAAGACAAGACTTCCACGATTCGCCCGCCCACCTCGCAGCGCCAGGCGCCGCCTTCGAGCCCGAGACAGCGGCGCACTTCCAGACGCACGCGCAAGGGGCGCGCCGGCATACCGCGCACCCCGCCGGGTTGTTCGATCTGGACGGCGAGGAGCTCGGAGGCGGCGGGAACGTAGTTGGTGCGCAGCGCCATGCCGCCCACCGAGAGCTCGAAGCAGACGGCCTCATGCTCGTCGCCGCCAGGCGAGCGCAGGCGGGCAGGAACGCCACCCGGCAGAGGAATGCGCCGTTCGCGGCGCCGTTCGATGAAATTGCCGACCATGAAAAGGTCTCCCAAGCCAACGGGATTCAGTTTAGCTTGGAGCGGGGGGGGAAGGCAATGCAGCGCAAACGAAAAAGGCTTACGCGAGCAGTCACGTAAGCCTTTCGAGTTTTTGGTCGGGGCGGCGGGATTTGAACTCGCGACCCCTTGCACCCCATGCAAGTGCGCTACCAGGCTGCGCTACGCCCCGACGAGTTCGCCATTATACCCGAACGCGCGGCAGATGCAAGCATGGGAAAGGCGGGTTCATCCCCTTCCCGCCATGCTGCGGCGCAAGATGGGCGTGTTATCCTTGATGGCGCAACGTTCGAGGGACGAGGAAGGAAGACGATGGCGCTCTACGCTCTGGGCGACAAACGCCCACGACTGGAAGCGGATTGCTGGGTGGCCGACAGCGCCGAGGTGATCGGCGACGTGCGGCTCGGGCGCGGGGTCTCGATCTGGTTCAACGCCGTGCTGCGCGGCGACAACGAGCCGATCATCATCGGCGACGGCACGAACGTTCAAGACGGCGTGATCCTGCACGACGACGAAGGAATCCCGCTCACCATCGGCGCCGGCGTGAGCATCGGCCACATGGCCATGCTGCACGGGTGCACCGTGGGGGACGGCTGCCTCATCGGCATCAACGCGGTGATCCTCAACCGCGCGGTGATCGGGGCGCAGTGCATCATCGGTGCGAACGCGCTCATTCCCGAAGGCAAAGTCATTCCGGATCGCAGCCTGGTGGTCGGCTCGCCGGGGCGGGTGATCCGCACCCTGACCGACGAAGAAGTCGCGCGGCTACAGGTCAACGCGGCGCACTACCGCGAGGCGGCGCGGCACTACCGCACGGCGCTCACGCGCATCGGCTGAAGTTCAGGGAGTCACCGCCTTGGGCGGCAGGGTGAGCAGGACTTCGTCGGGGCGCAGGTAGTTGAGCGAGCCGCGCGCCACCGCTTCGAGCGCCTCGCCGCCATTTTTCAGCTCTTCGATTTCGGCCGCGGCGGCGGCGTTGCGCGCCGCGAGCGCCTCGTTGCGCTGGATGATCTCATTGAGGCGGGCGTCGAGCCGCTGGCGGTGCAGCAGACCGTCGCGGCCGAGCCACAGTTGGTACTGCAGGAGCGCGAGCAGCACGACGAGGATCAGCCGCACCCACAGGCTCACGCCTGCCTCACTGCGTGCGCAGATTGTAGAACGCCGCCCGGCCCGGATAGCGGGCGGTGTCGCCCAAGTCTTCTTCGATGCGCAGCAGCTGGTTGTACTTCGCCAGGCGATCGGAACGCGACAGCGACCCGGTCTTGATCTGGCCGGTGGACAGGCCCACGGCAATGTCGGCGATGGTCGAATCTTCCGTCTCGCCCGAGCGGTGCGAGATCACGGCGGTGTAGCCCGCGCGCTTGGCGAGTTCCACGGCGGCGAAGGTTTCGGTGAGCGTGCCGATCTGGTTGATCTTGATGAGGATGGAGTTGGCCACCTCTTCGCGGATGCCGCGCTCGAGAAGCTGCGTGTTGGTGACGAAGAGATCGTCGCCCACGAGCTGAACCTTTTTGCCCAGGCGCTCGGTGAGGATCTTCCACCCCGTCCAGTCGCCTTCGGCCATGCCATCCTCGATCGAGACGATGGGGAATTTGTCGACCAGCGCCGAGAGATAGTCGGCAAAGCCCTCCGCGGAGAGTTTCAGCCCCTCGCCGGCAAGGACGTATTCGCCGTTTTTGTAGAATTCGGAGCTGGCGCAGTCGAGCGCGAGCAGCACGTCGCGCCCCGGCTCGTAGCCGGCGGCGGAGACGGCCTCCAGGATGAGGGAGAGCGCCTCTTCAGTGTTCTTCACGTTGGGAGCGAAGCCGCCTTCGTCGCCCACGGTGGTGGGATGCCCCTTGCGATCGACGAGTTTCTTCAGGTGATGGAAGATCTCGGCGCCGCAGCGCAGCGCCTCGCGGAAGGATTCCATGCCCACCGGCATGATCATGCATTCCTGGATGTCGAGGCTGTTGTTGGCGTGCGCGCCGCCGTTGATGACGTTCATCATCGGCACCGGCATCTGCTTGGGCCCGGAGCCGCCGAAGTAGCGGTACAGCGGCAATCCCGCCTCTTCGGCCGCAGCCTTGGCCACCGCCATCGACACGGCGAGCATCGCGTTCGCCCCAAGGCGGGATTTGTTCTCGGTGCCGTCGAGCTCGATAAGGGTCTGGTCGATGAAGGTTTGATCTTCGGCGTCGAGCCCCAGCAGCGCTTCGCAGATCTCGGTATTGACGTTCTCCACCGCGCGCAGCACCCCCTTGCCGAGGTAGCGGGCGGGGTCGCCGTCGCGCAGCTCGATGGCCTCACGCGAACCGGTGGAGGCGCCGGAAGGGACGGCGGCGCGCCCCATCACGCCGGATTCGAGCAGCACGTCCGCTTCCACGGTGGGGTTGCCGCGGGAATCGAGGATCTCCCGCGCGACGATATCGACGATGGCACTCATTTCATGCTCCAGACAGAATGAACAAATCTTTCAGGCGGACGGCAGGCCTTCGACCACCAGCATGTCGAACTCGGCCAGCCCTTCACGCGCCGCCCGCGCTTTGCGATAGGATTCCGAGTCATAAAACGCTTGCGCCGCCTCGAACGAAGGGAATTCGACGACGACCACGCGCTGCGGCTGCCATTGCCCTTCGAGCACGGCAAAGCGCCCGCCGCGCGCGAGATAACGCCCACCGTGCTCGGCCACCGCCGGGGCGGAAAGCTCACGATAACGCGCAAGCGCCTCATGGTCGGCACGACGCGCGACGACGATCACATAGGCTTTCGCATTCATTGCATCATCTCCTGTTCGATGAACCCTCTTTGCTTCGCCACCCGGTCGAGCGCGACGAGCGTGGTGAGGAGCTCGGCCAGACGCGGGATGGGCCAGGCGTTAGGGCCGTCGGAGAGGGCCTTGTCGGGATCGGGGTGCGATTCCATGAAGAGCCCGGCGATGCCGGCAGCCACCGCTGCCCGGGCGAGCACGGGGACGAATTCGCGCTGCCCGCCCGAAGCCTGCCCCTGCCCGCCGGGCAGCTGCACCGAGTGGGTGGCGTCGAACACCACGGGGCAGCCGGTGGCACGCATGATGGCGAGCCCCCGCATGTCGACCACGAGGTTGTGGTAGCCGAAGCTCACGCCGCGCTCGCACACGAGGAGGGTGTCGGCTCCCCCGTTGGCTTCCTTGGCCTTGGCCACCACATTGACCATGTCCTCGGGGGCGAGGAACTGCCCTTTCTTGATATTGACCGGCTTGCCGCTCGCGGCCACCGCCTGGATGAAGTCGGTCTGGCGGCAGAGGAAGGCCGGCGTTTGCAGCACGTCGACCACTTCGGCCACCGGCGCCACTTCGGCTTCGGTGTGCACGTCGGTGAGCACCGGCACGCCCACGCGCTCGCGCACCTCGGCCAGGATCTCCAGCCCTTTGGCCATGCCCAAACCACGGAAAGATTTGCTGGAAGTGCGGTTGGCCTTGTCGTAGCTCGACTTGTAGATGAAGGGCACGCCGAGCGCGGCAGTGATCTCCTTGAGCGCCTGCGCCGATTCGAGCGCCATCTGGCGCGACTCGATCACGCAGGGGCCGGCGATGAGGAAGAAGGGCCGGTCGAGCCCGACTTCGAATCCGCACAGTTTCATGCCGCCTCCTTGCTCGATGCGATCGCCGTGGGACGCCCGGCGCGCCGGCGCGCTTCCAGCGCCGCCTGCACGTAGGCGATGAAGAGCGGATGGCCTTCGCGCGGGTTGGACGTGAATTCGGGGTGGAACTGGCAGCCGACGAACCAGGGGTGCACGTCCTGCGGCAGTTCGATCATCTCGCACAGATCGGTGCCGGGGGCGCGACCCGAGACCACGAGCCCCTTTTCTTGCAGCAGCGGCAGCAGGCGGTTGTTCACCTCGTAGCGGTGGCGGTGGCGCTCGAGCACCTGCGGCGCGCCATAGATCTGCCGCGCGAGCGTGCCTTCGGCGAGCAGGCACACCTGGCCGCCCAGGCGCATGGTGCCGCCCAGGTCGGATTCTTCGCTGCGCCGCTCGATCTTGCCGCTGCGGTCCTGCCATTCGGTGATGAGGCCGACCACGGGGTACGGCGTGTCGGGGTCGAACTCGGTGGAGTGCGCTCCTTCGAGGCCGGCGACGTGGCGGGCGAATTCGACCACCGCGAGCTGCATGCCGAGGCAGATGCCGAGGAAGGGGATCCGGTGTTCGCGCGCGTACTGGATGGCGAGGATCTTGCCTTCGGTGCCACGCCGCCCGAACCCGCCGGGCACGAGAATGGCGTCCATGCCGGCGAGCGCGGCACAGCCTTCGTCTTCCAGGGTTTCGGAATCGATGTAGTGGATGTTCACCCGGCAGCGGGTGTGCAGCCCGGCGTGGGTGAGCGCTTCGACCAGCGACTTGTACGATTCGGTGAGATCGACGTACTTGCCGACGAAGGCGATGTCGACCTCGGCGCGCGGGTGTTCCCAGGCATCGACGATGCGCTGCCACACGGAGAGATCGGCCGGGCGGGCGAGGAGGTCGAGCTTGTGGCAGACGATCTCGTCGAGCATCTGCTCGTGCAGCAGCAGGGGGATGCGGTAGATGGTGTCGGCATCGCGCGACTCGATCACCGCCTGCGGGCGCACGTTGCAGAAGAGCGCGATCTTGCGCCGTTCTTCTTCGGGAATGGCCCGATCGGCGCGGCAGAGCAGGATGTCGGGCTGGATGCCGATCTCGCGCAGCTCCTTCACCGAGTGCTGCGTGGGCTTGGTCTTGAGTTCGCCCGCGGCGGCGATGTAGGGCAGGAGCGTGAGGTGGATGTAGCACACGCCCTGCGGCCCCAGCTCGATGCCCATCTGGCGGATGGCTTCGAGGAAGGGCAGCGACTCGATGTCGCCCACCGTGCCACCCACCTCGACGATGGCCACGTCCGCCCCTTCGGCGCCGCGCTCGATGAAGCGCTTGATCTCGTCGGTGATGTGCGGGATCACCTGCACGGTCTTGCCGAGGTATTCGCCGCGGCGCTCCTTGCGGATGACGGATTCGTAGATCTGGCCGGTGGTGAAGTTGTTGCGCCGGCTCATCTTGGCGCGGGTGAAGCGCTCGTAGTGACCGAGGTCGAGGTCGGTCTCGGCGCCGTCTTCGGTGACGAAGACCTCGCCGTGCTGGAACGGGCTCATGGTGCCCGGATCGACGTTGATGTAGGGGTCGAGCTTGAGGTGGGTGATGCGGATGCCGCGCGATTCGAGAATGGCCCCGAGCGAGGCGGCGGCGATCCCCTTGCCGAGCGAGGAGACCACGCCGCCGGTCACGAACACGTACTTGGTCATGGGAACGTGGATTGGCTGGAAAAGCGAATGATAGCCGATCCCGGCCGCTTCGCGAACGCCGTGCGCTTCAGCGGATCAGGGTGCGCAGCACGTCGCGGAAGAGGTCCGTGCCGCCGCGTTCGAGCCACTCGAAGGCCACCATCTCGCGGCAGACCACCACGGCCCCGGCCTGGCGCATCCGCTCGAGGGCGAGCAGCCGATCCTCGGCACGGCGCGAGCCGACCGACTCGGCCACCACGAACACCCGCTTGTCCGCCTCGAGCAGATCGAGCACCGTCTGCAGCACACATACGTGCGCCTCGGTGCCGGCCACCACCACCTGTTCGGCGCGCCCTACGGCGGTGCCCTCGAGCACGCCGTCGCGTACCGCCGAGAAAGCGGTCTTGCGCACCCGCTCGGCCGCGGGCGGCAGCAGTTCGAACAGCTCGGGCACGGTCTGACCGATCTTCTCGGGGAAGTGCTCGCTCACCACCACCGGCACCTGCAGCTTGCCGGCGAGCCGCAGCAGCCAGGCGGCGGATTCCCGTACCTGCTCCTCGTGCTCGATCACCGGCAGCAGGCCGCTCTGGATGTCGACCACGAGCAGGGCGCTTTCCCTGACATGCATCTTCATCCTCGCCCCCTCAATCGCGCAGTTCGGGACGATCGCGGAAGTGCTCGAGCGCCTCGGGATTGGCGAGCGCCTCGACGTTTTTCACCGGCTGACCGTGCACCACCTGGCGCACCGCGAGCTCGACGATCTTGCCGCTCTTGGTGCGCGGGATGTCGGGCACCTGCACGATCTTGGCCGGAACGTGGCGCGGCGTGGTGTTGTCGCGGATCACGCGGCGGATCTTTTCCTGCAGCGCCTCGTCGAGCACCAAGCCTTCGCGCAGGCGCACGAAGAGCACCACGCGCACGTCGCCCTGCCAGTCCTGACCGATGACGATGGATTCCTCCACCTCGGGCAGTTTCTCCACCTGGCGGTAGATCTCGGCCGTGCCGATGCGCACCCCGCCGGGGTTGAGCGTGGCGTCCGAGCGGCCGTAGATGATGAAGCCGCCGTGGATCGTTTCCTCGCAGTAATCGCCGTGGCACCACACGCCGGGGAAGCGCTCGAAGTAGGCGGCGCGGTACTTGCTGCCGTCCGGGTCGTTCCAGAATCCCAGAGGCATCACCGGGAAGGGACGGGTGCACACGAGCTCGCCTTTCTGCCCGACGACGGGGTTGCCGTTCTCGTCGAACACCTGCACCGCCATCCCCAGCCCCTTGCACTGGATCTCGCCGCGCCACACGGGCAGCGTCGGGTTGCCCAGCACGAAACAGGAAACGATGTCGGTGCCGCCGGAGATCGACGACAGGCAGAGGTCGCGCTTGATGCGGGTGTAGACGTAATCGAAGCCCTCGGGCATGAGGGGGCTGCCGGTGCTGAACATCGTGCGCACCGTGTCGAGTCGGTGCGTTTCGATGGGTGCGAGCCCTTTCTTCGCCGCCGCATCGAGGAATTTCGCTGAAGTGCCGAAATGCGTCATGCGCTCGGCGTCGGCGTAGTCGAAAAGGATGGTGCCGTCCTTGACGAAGGGCGAGCCGTCGTAGAGGAGCAGCGTCGCCTCCGAGGCCAGGCCCGAGACGAGCCAGTTCCACATCATCCAGCCGCAGGTGGTGAAGTAGAAGAGCCGGTCGTCGGGCTTGACGTCGCCGTGCAGCTTGTGCTCCTTGAGATGCTGCAGCAGCACCCCGCCGGCGCAGTGCACGATGCACTTGGGCAGCCCCGTGGTGCCGGAGGAATAGAGGATGTAGAGGGGATGATCGAACGGCAGGCGCACGAAGTCTATCTCGGTCGCGTCGCGGTGCGGCGCGGTGAACTCGGCCCAGCCCTGCGCGCGGTCGATCATCGAGAGATCGGGCAGCGCCTCCAGATACGGCGTGACCACCACCCGGCGCACCGAGGGAAGGCCGGCCACCACTTCGGCCACCTTGCCGCGGATATCGACCGCCTTGCCGTTGTACCAGTAGCCGTCGACGGTGAAGAGCACCTTGGGCTCGGTCTGGCCGAAACGATCGAGCACTCCTTGCACGCCGAAATCGGGGGAAGCCGAAGTGAAGATCGCTCCCAGGCTCGCCGTGGCGAGCATGGCGATGACCGTGTGCGGCATGTTGGGCATGTAGGCCGCGACCCGGTCGCCGCGCGTCACCCCCGCTTCGGCCAGGGCCCGGGCCACACGGGCCACTTCGAGATACAGCTCTTCCCAGCTCCAGCGCTGCTTGACCCGGTCCTCGCCCCAGAACACCATCGCCTCGCGCCCGTCGCGCCGGCGCAGCAGGTTCTCGGCGAAATTGAGCCGCGCCTGCGCAAACCAGCGCGCCCCAGGCATCTTGTGGCCATCGACGAGCACCACCTCGCCGCGCTCGCCGATCACCCCGCCTTCGTCCCACACCGAAACCCAGAATTCCTCGGGATGCTCGATGCTCCAGCGGTGCAAGGCCGCGTAGTCGGGGAAATTCCGGCTCCAGCGCGCTTCGACGTGGCGGGTAAACGCCGTGATCGTGGCGCTCGCCACCCGTTCGGCCGAAGGTACCCAGATGGGGTTCGTCTCGCTCATTTCCTTCCTCCTTTTGGTTGATTTTTATGGGTATTTTTGGCCTTTCGGCTCAGCCGGGAGAACCCGACAGCGCCCGACGCAGATCATCGGGCAAGGGCGTAGAACGGCCGGTGGCGGCGTCCACCCACACCATCTTACCGGAACCGGTGGCGTAGAGGGTCTCGTCGCCCACCAGGCGCAGCTCGTACCAGCTCGTCACGCTCGAGCGCCCCGGCTCGCCGGCATATACCGTGACCTCGCACACGGCCGGATAGGTCACCGGCTTGAGGAAATTGCAGTCCGCATGCACCAGCACCGGCGAGGGCGACACACCGGCCACCACCCGATAGCCCAGCGCTTCGAGCCATTCCACTCGTGCCTGTTCGAAATAGCGAAAATAGATCGTATTATTGACATGGCCGAAGGCATCCATGTCGCCCCAGCGCACGGGGATTTTGGTCGTGAGTACTTTCCGGGCATGGGCCGGGCGTTGTGTCATGATCGCGTCTCCTCGAAAGCGTGATTGATCGTCGGCCCGTTTTCTGCCAACATACGGCAGCGTATGGCCTCTCATCCTATTGTAGCGCGAGGACTCCCGAAGATGGAACGAGAAGCGATGGAATTCGACGTAGTGATCGTCGGCGGCGGCCCGGCCGGGCTCGCGGCAGCGATCCGCCTCAAGCAGCTCTGCGCCGAGAAGGGGCAGGATTTCTCCGTGTGCGTGATCGAGAAAGGCGCGGAGCTGGGCGCGCACACCATGTCGGGCGCCGTGCTCGATCCGCGCTCGCTCACCGAGCTCATTCCCGACTGGAAGGAGCGCGGCGCGCCGGTCAAGACCGAGGTGCGCGAAGACCGCTTCCTCTTCCTCAAGGAAGGCGGGGCGATGAAGGTGCCCAACGCCCTGCTGCCGCAATGTTTCCAGAACCATGGCAACTACATCGTCCGCGCCGGCTTCCTCGTCAAGTGGCTGGGCGAGCAGGCCGAAGCCATGGGAATCGACGTCTACCCCGGCTTTGCCGCCGCCGACGTGCTCTACGACGAAGAAGGCCGCGTGCTCGGCGTCGTCACCGGCGACATGGGGCTGCAGAAAGACGGCACTCCTGGCCCCAACTACCAGCCGGGCATGGAGCTGCGGGCGCGCTACACGCTCTTCGCCGAAGGCTGCCGCGGGCACCTGGGCAAGCGGCTCGAACAGCGCTTCAAGCTGCGCGAAGGGCGCGATCCGCAAGCCTACGGCATCGGCATCAAGGAGCTGTGGGAGATCGATCCGGCCAAGCACGAACCGGGACTGGTGATGCACACCGCCGGCTGGCCGCTCGACCCTGACACCTACGGCGGCTCCTTCTGCTACCACCTCGACGAGGGCCCTCTGGTGGCGATCGGCTTTGTCGTCGGGCTCGACTACCGCAATCCCTATCTCTCGCCCTTCGAGGAATTCCAGCGGCTCAAGACCCACCCTGCCATCCGCTCCATGCTCGAAGGCGGCAAACGCATCGCCTATGGCGCACGGGCGCTAGTGGCCGGCGGCCTGCAAGCGCTGCCCAAGACAGTCTTCCCCGGCGGCGCGCTCATCGGCGACGATGCGGGTTACCTCAACGCCTCGCGCATCAAGGGCATCCACGCGGCCATCAAGTCCGGCATGCTCGCGGCGGAAGCCGCCTTCGCTGCGCTTGCCGCCGGTCGCGCGCACGACGAGCTCTCCGACTACCCGCAGGCCTTCGAGCGCAGCTGGCTGCACGAGGAGCTCTACCGCGCCCGCAACTTCAAGCCGCTCATGAAGAAGGGCCTATGGGCCGGGTCGCTGCTCTTTGGCATCGACCAGATGGTGTTCCGCGGCAAGGCACCCTGGACGCTGCACCGCGACACGCCCGACCACGCCCTGCTCAAACCCGCGGCCGAATGCAAACCGATCGCCTATCCCAAGCCCGACGGCGTGCTCACTTTCGACCGGCTCTCCTCGGTCTTCCTCTCCAACACCAACCACGACGAGGACCAGCCCTGCCACCTCGTGCTGCGCGATCCCAAGGTGGCGATCGACGTCAATCTCAAGATCTACGATGCCCCCGAGCAGCGCTACTGCCCGGCCGGCGTCTATGAGATCGTGAGAGAAGACGGCACGCCGCGCCTGCAGATCAACGCGCAGAACTGCGTGCACTGCAAGACCTGCGACATCAAGGATCCGACGCAGAACATCGACTGGGTCCCCCCGCAGGGTGGCGAAGGGCCGATCTACGTCGGCATGTGAGTCCGGGCGCCGCAGGGCTGCGGCGCCTTCACGGCCTCATTCGAACACGCGGCGCGCGTTCAGCGGCTGCACCGGGCGGTTGTTGCGGCCGGTGAGCGACAAGAAGGCGCGCAGCTGCTCCTCGCTCGCCTCGGCGACTTCCGACATCACGTACCAGCGCACGCCCTCGGTGCAGGGCGGCGTGGTGAGCGAGCCGTTGTAGCGATAGAAATCGGTCGTGGGCGGCAGCAGCTTGCCCGGATCGAGCGACACGCTCGCCCCGCCCTTTTTCTGCGCGGCGGCGAGGATCTCGCCGAGCGCCGGATTGTCCTCGCCACGCCGGAACCACACCGCCACCACCGCGACGTTGCCGTCCTTGTCTTTATGCACCAGCTGGACCTCCAGCGGATAATGGTTGCCGCCGTCGGTATGCTCGCTGGGGGAATGGAACTGGATCGCCGTCAGCGCGAAGCGGTGCTGTTCGTCCGTGATCGCCGCCTTGCCGGAGACGACCTGCAGCGTCAGCACGCCGTTGTCGCGCCGCAGCCGGCCATTCACCGGCCCGTAGGCGAACTCGATCGCCCGAAGATCGGTGGTGAGCACGTCCTCGCGCCGGATGTCGATCGGCGACTGGTTCTTGCCGATGCCGCACCAGAAATAATCCCGCGACAGCTTCGCCCACTGGGACGGACCGTTCGCCTGACCATACCCCCAAGCGCCAGAAGGGTGAACCGAGCGTTTGCTCGACGAAGCCCCCGCAGACGCGGGCTTGGCCGCCGGCGGCGGGGATTTTTCCCCTTCGGCCGCCGGCGCCTCGGTTTTGTGCTCGCCAGCGGGCGCCTCGGGCGCCGCCTCCTGGGCCTGCAACGGCAGGGCCGCCGCAAGGCACACGATCCCCCACATCCATCGCTTCGCACGGGAAACCCGCAATGCCATGAGAAATTCTCCTGATCGAATGCGCCGGCCGCGGGAGCATCCCACGCCGCTTCGTCCAGCGGCGAATTATCGCCCATCCCGCCCCGGATTGCACCTCCCGCCCCCCAAAGCGGCCGTTCCGGTAAAATAGGGCGCTTGGCTCAAGGAACGACGATGACCTCCCACCCTTACCCCCACCCCCTCATCGCCCGCGAGGGCTGGCCCTTCCTCGCCGGGGCAGTCCTGCTCGCCCTCGCCGTCCATGCCATGGCCGGCCTCTACTGGGCCTGGCCCCTGTGGCTGCTGGCGCTCTTCGTGCTGCAGTTCTTCCGCGACCCCCCGCGCCCCATCCCCGCCGAGCCGCTGGCGGTACTCTCCCCCGCCGACGGGCGCATCGTCGCCATCGAACCGGCGCGCGACCCCTGGCGCGACTGCGACGCGCTCAAGATCAGCGTCTTCATGAACGTGTTCAACGTGCACTCCAACCGCAGCCCGGTCGACGGCACCGTGCTCGCACGCTGGTACCACCCTGGCAAGTTTCTCAACGCCGCCCTCGACAAGGCCTCCTGCGAAAACGAGCGCAACGCGCTGCACCTGCGCAGCGACACGGGGCACGAGCTCACCTGCGTGCAGGTCGCCGGGCTCGTGGCGCGCCGCATCCTCTGTTACGTCGAACCGGGCGATCGGCTCACTCGCGGGCAGCGCTACGGCTTCATCCGTTTCGGCTCGCGCGTCGACCTCTACTTGCCGCCGGACAGCCGTCCGCGGGTCGTCTTCGGCGAGAAGGTCAAGGCCACGAGCACGATCCTCGCCGAACTTCCGGCGGCAGAACACGAGGCCACCCGATGAGCGAAGAACACGAATGCCCCACGCCGCCCAAGCGCCGCGGCATCTACCTCCTGCCCAACCTCTTCACCACGGCGGCGCTCTTCGCCGGTTTCTATGCCGTGGTGCAGGCGCTCGACGGGCAGTTCCAGACGGCGGCGGTAGCGATCTTCGCCGCCATCGTGCTCGACGGGCTCGACGGGCGCATCGCGCGCCTCACCCACACCCAGAGCGAGTTCGGCGCGCAATACGATTCGCTGGCCGACATGGTCTCTTTCGGCGTCGCCCCCGCCGTGCTGAGCTACACCTGGGCGCTGCAGCCGCTGGGCAAGATCGGCTGGATCGTCGCCTTCCTGTACTGCGCCGGCGCCGCGCTGCGCCTGGCGCGCTTCAACACCAACCTCGGCGTGATCGACAAGCGCTACTTTCAGGGCCTGCCCAGCCCGGCCGCCGCCGCCCTCGTAGCCGGCTTCGCCTGGGTGGCGCACGATCTGGGCTGGACCGGAGCCGAACTGCGCTGGCCCGCCGCTCTCCTCACGGCCTTTGCCGGCATCAGCATGGTCACCAACATCCTCTACTGGAGCGGCAAGAGCATCGACCTGCGCCGCTCCTTTCCCTTCGTTGCCGCCGCAAGCGTGGTGCTCTCTTTCGCCCTCGTGTCGATCTACCCGGGGCTGCTCTTCCTTCTCTTTCTCGGCTACGCGCTCTCCGGCTACGTGCTCGCCTTCTGGCGCTGGCGCCACAAACGCCGCCACAGCGCCAACGCCTCACCCCAGCCATAGCTTTTTTCGATGGCAAAAACGCTTGCTTCGATGCGAATTTCCGTGTAGATTTTGCCGCATGAAGACGCAAAGCCCTCTTCTTCGCTCCTTCCTTCTCACGGCCGGCCTGCTGCTGGGCCCGCTGCTGCGCCTCGCGCGCTAAATACACACTCCCCTCTCCCCTGCCGTTTGCCTTCCCTGCCCCGACCCGCCGGTCGCGGCAAAGGCCGGATTTCGTCCTTTTATCTCAGGAGCCGCACGATGAAAGACCCATTGATCATTTTCGACACCACCTTGCGCGATGGCGAACAAAGCCCCGGCGCCTCCATGACCAAGGAAGAAAAGTTGCGCATCGCCCGCCAGCTCGAGCGCATGCGCGTCGACGTCATCGAAGCCGGTTTCGCCGCCGCCTCGCCTGGCGACTTCGAAGCGGTACGGGCCGTGGCCGAAGCGATCAAGGAATCCACCGTCTGCTCGCTTGCCCGCGCCAACGCGGCCGACATCGAGCGCGCCGCCGAGGCCATCCGCCCGGCCAAGCGCCAGCGCATCCACACCTTCATCGCCACCAGCCCCATCCACATGGAGAAAAAGCTGCGCATGACGCCCGACGAGGTCGTCGCGCAGGCGGTCGAGGCGGTCCGTTTGGCCCGACGATTCACCGACGACGTCGAATTCTCGGCCGAAGACGCCGGCCGCTCCGAACTCGACTTCCTGTGCCGCATCTTCGAGGCAGTGATCGAAGCCGGCGCCACCACCCTCAACGTCCCCGACACCGTCGGCTACACCCTGCCGCACGAATATGCCGAGAAAATCCGCCGCCTCATCGAGCGCGTGCCCAACTCCGACAAGGTGATCTGGTCGGTGCACTGCCACAACGACCTGGGGCTGGCGGTGGCGAACTCGCTCGCGGCGGTGCTCGCCGGAGCGCGTCAGGTGGAGTGCACCATCAACGGCCTGGGCGAGCGCGCCGGCAACGCCGCGCTCGAAGAGATCGTCATGGCAGTACGCACGCGCCAGGACGCCTTCCCCTGCGACACGCGCATCGACACCACGCAGATCGTCCCCACTTCCAAGCTCGTGTCCACCATCACGGGTTTTCCGGTACAGCCGAACAAGGCCATCGTCGGGGCGAACGCCTTCGCGCACGAATCGGGCATCCACCAGGACGGCGTGCTCAAGCACCGCGAGACTTACGAGATCATGCGCGCCGAAGACGTGGGCTGGACCACCAATAAGATCGTGCTCGGCAAACACTCCGGCCGCCGCGCCTTCCGCGCCCGGCTAGAGGAACTCGGCATCGAGATCGCCTCGGAAGAGCAGCTCAACCAGGCCTTCGCCCGCTTCAAGGAGCTCGCCGACAAGAAGCACGAGATCTTCGACGAAGACCTCTTCGCCCTCATGGCCGAAGAACCGGCGCCCAACGAAGCAGAGCGCATCCGGCTCGTCTCGGCCGTGATCCACTCCGAGACGGGCGAAGCGCCGCACGCCAAGCTCACGCTCGCGATCGACGGCAAGGAATACGTCATCGAATCCGACGGCTCCGGGCCGGTGGACGCCGCCTTCAAGGCGATCGAAGCCCTGGTGCACAGCGGCGCCGAGCTGGTCCTCTATTCGGTCAATGCCATCACGCAAGGGACCGACGCCCAGGGCGAAGTCACGGTGCGGCTGAGCAAGGGCGGACGTATCGTCAATGGCCTGGGAGCCGACACCGACATCATCGTCGCCTCCATCAAGGCCTACCTCAACGCCCTCAACAAGCTGAGCCACGACGCCGTGCGCATCAACCCGCAGCTGTGAGCCTTACGCTGCCCCGTCTTCTCCCTGCCGCCCCGCGCGGCGGGCGAAGACGAGCAGCGCCGCGAAGAGTGCCAAGGCAAGGAACGTCTCCCCTTTGGCGAAGAACCCCACCCCCTGCGAATCGCCCCAGCGCAGCACGCCCTCGGCGACGTAGAAAATCGTCACGAGCGAGGCCCACTGCGCCGTGTAGCGCCGGCCGCGCCACAGTCCCGGCAAGGCGGCAGCGATCGGCAGCGCCTTGAGCGTGAGCCAGGAGCCACCGGGGCGCAGCGGCGCGAGCCACCCTTCCCACAGCACGCACCACAGCGCCAGCGCCAAGGCGAGCACAAAGGCCGCTCGCGCCCAGCATCGGGTTTTTCCCCTACAATGGCCGTCCATTCCGTCCTCTTTTTCAGTCCGCCGGAGCGGATGTGCCGATACCGTCCCTCTCCCTGCCCTCGCCCCGCCAAGTCGCACGGTTCGCCCGGCGCTTCGTCCTGGGGCTGCGCCGCGCCGACTGCCTGATGGTGGCGGCCGCGCTCACCTATACCACGCTGCTCGCGCTCGTGCCGCTACTCACCATCACGGTGCTCGTCTTTCGCAACTTCCCCGCTTTCGAGGAAATCGGTCTCGCGCTGCGCGACTTCCTCAGCGCCAACCTGCTGCCCGAAGCCGCCGCCAAACTGGTGACGTTCTACACCCGCGAATTCGTCGACAACGCCGCCCGGCTTTCGGTGATCGGCACGCTGATGCTCATCGTCACGGCGCTGCTGCTGCTCGCGACCATCGAATCGGCCTTCGACCGCATCTGGCGCCTGCGCCGCCCGCGTCCGATCGCAGCACGGCTGGTCACCTACTGGTTCGTCCTCACCGCCGGGCCCCTTCTCTTCGGCTCCGGAGTCTATCTCACGACCCGGCTCGCGCGCGAATCGCTGCGCATGGCTGGGCTCGGGGCGCTTGCCACGCCGCTCGTCTCTTTCGTGTTGATCTGGGCCTTCCTCTGGGCGCTCTACCAACTCGTGCCGCGCCACCCGGTGCGTTCCCGCCACGCCGGCACCGCCGCCTTCCTCGCCACGCTCGCCTTTCTTCTGGTGCAGCGCGGCTTCACCGCCTTCATCTCCCGTTTCGCCACCTATGATCTCGTCTATGGCGCCTTTGCCGCCATTCCCATCTTTCTCGTGTGGATTTACGTCCTGTGGGCCGTCATTCTCGCAGGCGCCGTCTTCGGCGCCACGCTCGCCCGGCTGCCGGCTCAATCTTCCGGAAACGGATCGACCTCGTACTGAAGCACCTCGACGCAGCGCGTCTGCGCCTCGAAGCGGATGAAACGCACCTGGCTCAGAAGCCACTGCCCCACCGCCGGCTCGCTCGCCATCGCCAGCCGCGAGCCGGCAATCGTCCCCGTGGGGCAGATCAAGGCCGGCTGCACCCGCAGCGGCGGCGTCTTGCGCACCGCCAGGGCCATCTGGGCAGGAAAGCCCGGAGGAGCGGGTTTCCCGTGGCTGAGCGCCACCACTTCCGGCTCGAACCCCACCGCCTGGATCCCCATCTGCAGCCCGTGGGGATGCTGCCTGAGCCAGCGCACCAGCGCTAGGATCCAACGCAGATCACCGCCGGCGCGGATCGCCACCACCTGGCCGGGGAAGAACAGGGCCTGCTCACGATCGGTCCAGCGCAGTTCATAGCCACTGATGCTCACGTCGGTCACGCGCACGGGCCGGATGTGGGTTGGCAAACCCATGCGCTGCCGCAGCACATCTTCCCAGCCGACCAGCAGTTCGGCCATCGCGTCGAACGGTTTGCGCGGCAGACGCTGCTGCCAGCCATAGCGCCAGCGATCGAGCAACTCGCGCAGCAGCGCCACCCGGCCGTCGGCCGTCACTCCGCCTTCCACGCGGCGGCGCATCGTCCAGTCTATGCCGTCGAGCTGCCGGATCTCCTCTTCCGCCCGCTTGGCGAGCTCCTCGAGCGAGAAGGAGAGGCTCGGCTCGGGGCTATCCGCGCGCTTGAAAAACCATGCTTTCGGCTCGGGCGGCTCGTCGAGCTGCAGCGACATCACGAAGCCGTCCTCTTCTGCCGCATCGGGGCGATGCAAGACGATGACCGGATCGTTCGACTGCACCCAGCGCAAGGCCCACAGCAGCTCGCGCGCGTCCATGAAGCGGGGATCGGCCGCCGCGAGCGCGAGCAGCCAGGCGAGCTCGCCCCGGATGGCCGCATTTCCTTCATGCAGAAGGGAGAGGCAGAGCCCCGTCAAGGTACGCCAGAAACCGGCGGGCAAACCGACGCGGCTCACCAGCGCGAGCAGATAGGTGCGCAGTGCGAACGCGGCGAAGATGTTCGCCACCCGCGGGTTGCGGCGCGCCTCCTCCACCCCGTTCTCCAGGCGGTCCATGGCCGTGGAGAGCACGCGCTGCAGCGCCACCACGAGGTCGGAAGGCAGGGGAAAGGCCAAATCCCCTGCCTGCTGCAGCGTCTCGTCGATGGAAGCGAGCAAGGGGCGCGCTTCTTCGGCCATCCAGGCGGGATCATCCCGGATCACGACGCGCGCCATCTGCGCCCGCAATTCCTCGACCTGCTGTTCGTCGATCATGAAAAAACCACACTGCGTAGTATGGAACCAATTCTACACCGGCCGAGATTTTTCGCTACAATCGTCGGACTCGCGGGCCAGGGTGGTGAAATCGGTAAACACAGCGGACTTAAAATCCGCCGCCGCGAGGCTTGGGGGTTCGACTCCCCTCCCTGGCACCAACGAATCACTTCAGCGCCTCGAGCCCCTCGATGCGCGTGCCGGGACCGATGCCGCGCTCGCGGAACCACCCTCCAGGCATCTCCAGCGCGTAGCGCGCCGGCGCTGCAGCGCAGTGCGAATCCAAGGTGCGCGGTGCCATCTCCTCCACGTTGAGGATGCGCCCTGCTTCGTCGAGAAAGGCCACCGACAACGCGATGGGGGTATTTTTCATCCACATGCACTGACGCCCCGCCGCAGGGAAGACGAACACCATCCCCTCGTTCGCCCCCAGGTGCTGGCGAAACATCAGGCCGCGTTCGCGCGAGGGCTCGTCGGCCGCCACCTCGGCCACGATCCGGTACATGCCAATCGTCAGCTCCGCGCGCGGCTGCGCCCAAACCGTCAGCGGTAGCGCCATCCCAACCAGCACGGCCAAAACGCAGGACTTCAGCGACATCGTTCCGTTCCTCCAGGCACTCCGGGTAGATGCGGCGCACGCCCTCTTGACCATCGCTCTCTTTGCCCCCATAGTTTCATCGGATTTCCTTGTGGAGCACTCCCCATGAACGACACCGTGCACGTCGTCTGCCCGCACTGCTTCGCCGTCAATCGCGTCCCCACCGACCGTCTGCACCAAGGGCCCAACTGCGGCAAATGCCACCAGCCGCTCTTTCCCGGCCACCCCGTCGAGCTCGACGAAGCGCGCTTCGACGCCTATCTGACGAAGAACGACCTTCCCGTGCTGGTCGATTTCTGGGCCCCCTGGTGCGGCCCCTGCCGCATGATGGCTCCGGCCTTTGCCCATGCCGCCAGCCAGCTCGCCCCGCGCGTTCTGCTCGCCAAGCTCAATACGGACGAAGCCCAGGAAACGGCCGCGCGCTACGGCATCCGCAGCATCCCGACGATGATCCTCTTTCGCCGGGGACAGGAAGTCGCGCGGCACTCCGGCGCCGTGGGCACGGCCGAGATCGTGCGCTGGACACAAAGCCATCTCTGACGATCCCGGCCTTGGGATGCCGGCTCAAGGCCGTTCGATGAGCTCGATCTTGTAGCCGTCCGGATCCTCGACAAAGGCGATCACGGTGGTGCCATGCTTCATCGGCCCGGCGTCGCGCACCACCTTCCCGCCGCGGGCGCGGATCTCGTCGCAGGCCGCCTTGGCGTCGGGCACGGCAATGGCGATGTGCCCGAACGCGTTGCCCATTTCATAATGATCGACTCCCCAGTTGTAGGTGAGCTCGATCACCGCCCCCTCGCTCTCGTCCTGATAGCCGACGAAGGCCAGGGTGAATTTCCCCTCGGGGTACTCTTCGCGGCGCAGCAGCCGCATGCCGAGCACCTTGGTATAGAACTCGATCGAACGGTCGAGATTGCCGACGCGGATCATGGTATGCAGGATACGGGGCATGGTGTCTCTCCTTCTTCTGGTTAGGTTAGGGAATCAACTCCGAGGGCGCTCCCACGACAAACCTCGGGCTTCGAGCGCGGCGACGATGTCGCGCATCGCCGCCTCGACCACCGCTCTGGGACCCTTGAAACCGAGCTCGAGCCGGCGCCGTCCTCCCGTTTCTTCGGGCACCGACGGCAGCGAAAAGAGCGTGCCTTCAGGATAGCGCACGGTGAGCGCCTGCATCAGATCGACCAGATCCCCCTCATGCGCGTCCCACACGTAGACGGAATCCTCGACGTAGTCCTCGCGATGAAAGAGGTGCGCGTATTGGGTGTCGAGCACCCATTCGACCATCGGCCAGGCCATCACCGGAAAGCCTGGCACGAAATGGTGATCGGCAACGGAAAAACCCGGGATCTGGTTGTAGGGGTTGGGGATGATGCGCGCGCCGCGGGGAAAGCGCCCCATTTCCAGACGCTGCGGCGTGGTGCGCTCGCCAAAGCGCGCGCGGATCAGCGCCTCGGCCTCGGGATGCAGCTCGAGCGGCACGCCCAGGGCGTGCGCCACACACTGCCGCGTATGATCGTCCGGCGTGGCACCGATGCCGCCGAAACTGAAGACGATGTCTTCGCTCGCAAGGCTGCGGCGAAACGCCTCGGTGAGCCGCTGCGGATCGTCTCCCAGGTAGTGCACCCAGGCAAGGCGCAGCCCCCGCGCGTGCAGCAGCTCGCGCAGCTTGGCGAAGTGCTTGTCCTCGCGACGGCCCGAGAGAATCTCGTCGCCGATGATGTAGGCCCCGAATGCGCTCATCTTTTCCCCTTGGGCAAGTCCATCTCCACGATCCAGGCACCTCGCTCGAGCCGCAGCCGCCGCAGCGCCTCCAGCCCGGCATGCACGAAGAGCAGCCCCGTGAGCGCCGGCGCGAAGAGATTGAGCAGCGGCACATAGGCAAGTGCCGCACCGATCGCCCCGAGCCAGAAGAAGGTTCCCCCTTCGCGCGCCTCCAGCGCCCGCAGCTCTTCGGCGTCGGCGTGCTCCATCAGGCAATCATAGCTAAAGGTGCGCTTGTTGAGCCAGGCCGTCAAGAGCCAAGGCAGGACCAGCGCCGCACCGGGAATCCACCAGAAGATCAGGCTCACGAGAAACCCGACCAGGAAGAGGCCGGAGGCGCCCAGCGTATTCCACAGGCTGCGCATGACGCTGCCGCCGTGGCGGCGTTCCAGATCGGCGTATTCCTCGCGACCGACCAAGGCGACGACGCGCGGCATCACCCAGATGCCCACGATCACGAGCAGGGTGACGTACATGAGCGGCAGCACGCCCAGCACCAGCAGCACCTTGAGGGCGAAGAATCCGGCCATCGCCAGCATTCCCGCCTGCGCACCTTCCGGCGAGGCGTCGAACCAGCCCGCCAGCCACGCCGTGAGCGGCTCCCAGGCAAGCGCAAGCGCCGCGATCCAGACCAAGCCCGCCGCGAGCAGCGGCCAGAACATCTCCCACAGGATCTTGCCCCGCCCCAGGGTGGCGAGCGAGCGCAACAGCGCGATGCGGATGAGATCCATCGTTCCTCAGTGCAGCCGCGGCATCACGCCGCGCAGTCCGCGCATCACCTTGCCCATTCCGCCCTTGGAGAACTGTTTCATCACGCGCTGTGTCTGGTCGAACTGCTTGAGCAGGCGATTGACCTCCTGCACCGTCACACCTGCGCCGGCGGCGATGCGCCGCTTGCGGCTCGCCTTGATGATGTCGGGGTTGGCCCGCTCCTGCGGCGTCATGGCGTCGATGATGCCCTGGATGCGGCGGATCGCCTTCTCTTCCATGCCGCCCTGCAGCTGCCCGGCCGCCTGGGCGAATTGCGCCGGCAGCTTGTCGAGCAAAGCCCCGATGCCACCCATCTTGCGCATCTGCACGATCTGCTCGCGGAAATCATTGAGATCGAACCCCTTGCCGGTGCGCAGTTTCTGCGCGAGCTCCTTGGCTTTGTGCTCGTCGACGGTGCGCCGCGCCTCTTCCACCAGGCCGACGATGTCGCCCATGCCGAGGATGCGGTTCGCCATCCGGTCGGGATGGAACGGTTCCAGCCCCGAGAGTTTCTCTCCCACCCCGGCGAACTTGATCGGCTTGCCGGTGACGGCGCGCACCGACAGCGCCGCCCCGCCGCGCGCGTCCCCGTCGAGCTTGGTGAGCACCACGCCGGTGAGCGGCAAGGTCTCGTTGAAAGCACGCGCCGTATTGACCGCGTCCTGCCCCAGCATGGCATCGACCACGAAGAGCGTCTCGGTCGGGTTCAAGGCCGCGTGCAGCGCCTTGATCTCCTCCATCATCGCCTGGTCGATCGCCAGGCGCCCAGCGGTATCCACCAGCAGCACGTCGTGGAAATGCCGCTCGGCCCAATCCTTGGCCGCCCGTGCGATCGCCTCGGGCTGCTGCTCGGGCGAGGAAGGAAAGAAGTCGACCCCGGCCTGTTCGGCCACCGTACGCAGCTGCTCGATCGCCGCCGGCCGGTAGACGTCGGTGGAGACCACCAGCACTTTCTTCTTTTTCTCTTCCTTGAGCCATTTGGCGAGCTTGCCCACGGTGGTGGTCTTCCCCGCCCCCTGCAGACCCGCCATGAGGATGACGACGGGCGGGCGCGCCTCGAGCTTGAGCCCCTCGCCCTGGCCGCCCATGAGCGCCACGAGCTCGTCGTGCACCACGCCGATGAGCGCCTGGCCCGGCGTGAGCCAACCGATCACTTCCTGCCCGACGGCCTTTTCCTTCACGCGGGCGATGAAGTCCTTGACCACCGGCAGGGCCACGTCGGCTTCCAGCAGCGCCATGCGCACCTCGCGCAGGGCCTCCTGGATGTTCTCCTCCGTGAGCCGCGCCTGGCCGCGCAGCGTCTTGACGACTTTGGACAGTCTTTGCGTCAGGTTGTCGAGCATGGGCACAAAACCTCGGCATTCTTCGAGTAAACTAGGATCATGGATTCGATTCTACCCCATCTGCTGGCCTTCCTCTTGTACGGCCTCGGGGCGATCGCCGTAGGGCGGCGCTGCCGCCGCCAACCGGAAGAAGGAGGCCGCTGCCCGCGCCCACTCGACCGGGCCCTGCTCACCGCCGCCATCCTCGCGCACGGCTGGGGCGCGGCCGCCCTGCTGCTGTCGGACCAAGGACTGCGGCTCGGGTTCGCGCCGGCACTCTCGCTCACGGTGTGGCTCGCCGCCCTCTTCTTCTGGATCGAATCTTTCTACGCCCCCATCGGCTGGCTCTACACCGTGCTCACGCCGATCGCCGCCCTGGTGTGCCTGCTCGTGCCCTGGCTGCCCTTGCCTGCCGCGCCTGTCGCCACCGACAACCCGTGGCTGCGCCTGCACCTGGTCGTGGCGCTGCTCTCCTATGCGCTGTTCACGCTCGCCGCGCTGCACGCGGTGCTGATGTCGGTGCTCGAGCGTGCCCTGCACCGGCGCGAACCCGCGGCCTGGCTCGGACGGATGCCGCCGCTGCTCGTGATGGAGACGCTGCTCTTTCGCGTGATCGGCGTAGCCTTCGCCCTGCTCACGGTCACGGTGCTCACCGGCGTCGTTTTTTCCGAAGCGCTCTTCGGCCAGCCGCTGCGCCCCGACCATAAAACCATCTTCACCCTGCTCGCCTGGGCGATCTTCGGCGTGCTACTCTTGGGGCGACACGCCTGGGGTTGGCGCGGGCGCGTGGCCCTGCGCTGGACCTGGGCCGGTTTCGTCACCTTGGCGCTCGCCTACCTCGGCACCCATTTCGTTCTGGAATACCTCCTGCACCGTCGATGACGCCGATGGACGACTCTATGCTCGCCGACCTGCTGTGGCAATGGATCGGATTGGCCGTGCTGCTCCTTACCTCCGGTTTTGCTTCCATGAGCGAGACGGTGATGATGGCAGCCAACCGCTACCGCCTGAAAGCCCGCGCGGACAACGGCGAGCGCGGCGCTCAGCTCGCCGCGGCGCTCACCGCCCACCCCGAGCGGATGCTGAGCGTGATCCTGCTCGTCAACAATGCCGTCAACGTCGGTGCGGCCACGCTCGCTTCCGTCATCACCATCGAGCTCTTCGGCCAGAACGAGACGATGCTCGCCGTAGGCAGCTTCGTGCTCACCTTCCTCATCCTCGTCTTCTCCGAGATCACCCCCAAGGTGATCGGCGCGCGCTACGCCGACCTGCTCGCCCCCTACATCGCCTATCCGCTCACCGCTGCCTTGCGCCTCGTGGGCCCGGTGGTGGATTTCGTCAATCTCTTCGTCAAGGCGCTGCTGTGGCTGCTGCGCCTGCCGCGACGGGCCACGCCGCAGGCGCCGAGCCTGGAAGAGCTGCGCAGCATCGTGCTCGAGTCGCGCGTGCTGCGCTCGGAGAAACACCGCGACGTCCTGCTCAAGCTCTTCGATCTCGAGCGCATCACGGTGGCCGACGTGATGATCCCGCGGCAGGCGATCGAATTTCTCGATCTCACCGACGACGAGGAGACGCTGCGCGCGCAACTGGCCACCGCCTACCACACGCGCCTACCGGTGATCGAAGGCAATCCCGACGAGGTGCTCGGCATTTTGCACGTGCGCCAGCTGCTCGCCGAGACGCTCACCTCAGGATTCTCCCGTGAGGCCATCCGCCGCAGCCTCTCGCCGCCCTACTTCGTGCCGGAAGAGACCAACGCCATGACGCAGCTGCAGTTCTTCCAGGAACATCACCAGCGGCTGGCTCTGGTGGTCGATGAATACGGCGAGTTGCAGGGTCTGGTGACGCTCGACGACATCATCGAGGAGATGGTCGGCAAATTCACCACCAGCCGCCCCGGCAGCGACACCGTGCTGCAATGGCAGGAAGACGGTACGGTGATCGTCGATGGCACCACGCCGGTGCGCGAGCTCAACCGGGCGCTCGGGCTGGATCTGCCCACCGACGGCCCCCGCACCCTCAACGGCCTGATCCTCGAATATCTCCAGGAGATCCCCGAATCGGAAGTGTCGCTGCGTATTGGCGACGTCCGCATGGACGTTTTACAATGTCATGATCGGCGTATCCGCTCGGTACGCCTCTATGCGCCAACGGCCGGGGAAGCGGATACATCCGAAAGCAGCTCCGGCGAACGCTCAAGCGAGGAAGGACGATGATCGAGACGACGGGTTTGGTGCGGGCGTTGATCCAGAAAGGCTGGGTCGACGAGAAGACCGTCGAGCAGGCCCATGCCAAGGAAGAGGCCGGCCCCAATGGTCTGCTGCTCACCCTCATCAAGTCGGGCCTGCTCGATGAGCGCAAGGTCGCCCAGTTCGCCGCAGAGACGTTTGGGCTGCCCGTGCTCGACATTGCTGCCGTCGACCCCGGCGCCCTGCCGAAGAAGCTGATCGATCCGCAGATCGCCAACCGCTATCAAGTCGTCGCCCTGTCACAGCGCAAGGGCAAAACGGTGATCGCCGTGGCCGACCCCACGCTCGTGCGCGTCTACGACGAGATCCGATTCCAGACCGGCCAGACGATCGAACTCGTCGTCGCCCCTGCCCTCGCGCTCGCCCGTTTCTGCGACAAGCTCTACGAATCACTCAACAACGCCCTCTCCACCCTCGTCCAACACGGCGACGGACTCCTGGAAGCCGTTTCCTTGAGCGAAGTCACGCCCCAGGCAGACGAAGGCGAGGTCGATGTCGAAGATGCCCCCGTCGTGCGTTTCATCCAGAAGATCCTCATCGACGCGATCAACGAAGGCGCCTCCGACATCCATTTCGAACCCTACGAGAAGTTCTACCGCATCCGCGTACGCCAAGACGGCGTGTTGCGCGAGATCGCCCGCCCGCCGCTCGCGCTCAAGGAAAAAATCGCGGCGCGCCTCAAGATCATCTCCAAACTCGACATCTCGGAGAAGCGCGTTCCCCAGGACGGGCGCACCAAACTGGTGCTGAGCAAGAACAAGGCGATCGATTTCCGCGTCTCGACCCTGCCCACCCTGTGGGGAGAGAAGATCGTGCTGCGCATCCTCGATTCGAGCCAGGCGATGCTCGGCATCGACGCGCTCGGCTACGAGCCCGATCAGAAGGCGGCGCTGCTGGAAGCGATCGAGCGTCCCTACGGCATGATCCTCGTCACTGGCCCCACCGGCTCGGGCAAGACCGTCTCGCTCTACACCTGCCTCAACCTGCTCAACAAGCCCGAAGTCAACATCTCCACCGCCGAAGACCCGGTGGAGATCAACCTGCCCGGCATCAACCAGGTCAACATCAACGACAAAGTGGGGCTGACCTTTGCCGCGGCGCTGCGCGCCTTCCTGCGCCAGGACCCGGACATCATCATGGTGGGCGAGATCCGCGACCTGGAGACCGCCGACATCGGTGTGAAGGCTGCCCAGACCGGCCACCTGCTCCTTTCCACCCTGCACACCAACGACGCGCCCAGCACGGTCGAGCGGCTGCGCAACATCGGCATCGCCCCTTTCAACATCGCCTCCTCGGTGATCCTCATCACGGCGCAACGGCTGGTGCGGCGTTTGTGCACTTGCAAGAAACCGATCGACGTCCCCCTGGAAGCGCTCGTTTCGGCCGGTTTCAGCGAAGAGGAGCTCGACGGGAGCTGGCAGCCCTACGGCCCGGTCGGCTGCGAGAAATGCCGCGGTTCCGGCTACAAGGGACGCACGGGCATCTACGAGGTGATGCCCATCAGCGAGGAAATCCAGCGCCTCATCATGGCCAATGCCTCGGCCATGGAGATCGAAGCCCAAGCCCGGCGCCAAGGGGTGCGCAGCCTGCGTCAGGCGGGGCTGCTCAAAGTCAAGCACGGCATCACCTCGCTCACCGAAGTGCTTGCCGCCACCAACGATTGACCCTGTTGCGAGAGGTTTCCCATGGCAACTACGACCGCCAAACCCAAAGAGCTGCTGTTCAGCTGGGAGGGTAAAGATGCCCAGAACAAACCGGCCCGCGGGGAGATCCGCGCCCCGAGCGAAGCCTCGGCCCGCACGGCGCTGCGCCGCCAAGGAGTGGTCGTCACCAAGATCACGAAAATCAAGCAACGGCGCGGTCGCGTCGGCGAGAAGGATCTGGTCCTCTTCACCCGGCAGCTCTCCACCATGATGAAGGCGGGCGTGCCGCTGCTGCAATCCTTCGACATCGCCATCAAGGGCTCGACCAACCCGGCCTTGACGCGGCTATTGAATCTCATCCGCGAAGACATCGCCGCGGGTTCGAGTCTCGCGGCCGCCTTCGCCAAGTACCCCATGTATTTCGACCGCCTCTTCGTCTCGCTGGTGGCCGCCGGCGAACAGGCCGGTATCCTCGACGATCTGCTCGAGCGCCTGGCCTCCTATCAGGAAAAGATCCTGGCAATCAAAGGCAAGATCAAATCGGCCCTCTTCTATCCCACCGCCGTCGTGGTGGTGGCGATGCTCGTCATCGCCGTGATGATGATTTTCGTCATCCCCCAGTTCAAGGACATCTTCACCAGCTTCGGTGCCGATCTTCCCGCCCCGACACAGATCGTCATCGACCTATCGGAGTTCTTCGTCGCCAATTGGTATTACATGCTGGTGGCGGTGATCCTGCTCGTGGTCGGTTTCGGGATGCTGCACCGACGATCTCCCGCCTTCCGTGCCCTGATCGACCGCATGATCCTGCGCATCCCCGTGATCGGGGACATCATCCGCAAGGCCACCATCGCACGCTGGACGCGGACGCTGGCCACCATGTTCGCCGCGGGCGTGCCGCTCAACGAAGCGCTCGTGTCGGTGGGCGATGCCGCCGGCAACATCGTCTATCGCGAGGCCACCGAAAAGATCACCCAGGCGGTCACCTCGGGCATCTCGCTCACCGTGGCCATGACCGACAGCGGGGTCTTCCCGGCGATGGTCACGCAGATGGTCTCCATCGGCGAGGAATCGGGCCAGCTCGACGCCATGCTCAGCAAGGTGGCCGAATATTACGAGCGGGAGGTCGACGAGGCGGTCGCTTCACTCTCCCAGCTGCTCGAACCGATCATCATGGTCTTTCTCGGCGTCGTCATCGGCGGCATCGTCGTGGCCATGTATCTGCCCATCTTCAAGATGGCTCAGACCATATGAGCGCCGTGGCCGGGCTGCCGCTCGGCGTGCAGCTCCTCGCGGCGCTGCTCGTCGGTGCGATGGTGGGCAGTTTCCTCAACGTGGTGATCCACCGCCTGCCGCGCATGCTGGAGCGCGACTGGCAGGCGCAGGCGCGCGAGCTCCTGGGCCTGCCAGTCGAGGCGCAGCCGCGTTACGACCTCGCACGACCGGCTTCGCACTGCCCGCACTGCGGGCACGCCATCTCCGCCTGGGAGAACGTTCCGCTCGTGAGCTGGATCGTGCTGCGCGGGCGCTGCCGCCACTGCCGCGCTCCCATCGGCTGGCGCTATCCGCTGGTGGAGCTCCTCGGGGCGCTCGCGGCGGCGGCCGCCGTCTGGTGTTTCGGCCCAACCTGGCAGGCGCTCGCTGCCGCCGGTTTTCTCTGGTGCGCGATCGCGCTCGCCTTCATCGATCTCGACACGCGGCTGCTGCCCGATGCGCTCACGCTGCCCTTGCTGTGGGCGGGGCTGCTGGTCAATCTGCACGGCACATTCGTTCCCTTGCCCGATGCCGTACTGGGGGCGGTGGCCGGTTATCTGGTCCTGTGGAGCATCTATTGGCTCTTCAAACTCCTCACCGGCAAGGAAGGCATGGGCTACGGCGACTTCAAGCTGCTCGCCGCCATCGGCGCCTGGCTCGGCTGGACGGCGCTTCCCCTCGTGCTGCTGCTCTCCTCGCTTGCCGGCGCCGTGATCGGGGTCTCGCTCAAGGCGCTGGGGCGTCTGAAGGAAGGAGAGCCTTTGCCTTTCGGCCCTTTTCTCGCTGCCGGCGGTGCCGTGGCGCTCCTGTGGGGGCACGAGATCTTGCACTGGTGGCTCGGCGCCCCCATTTTGCGGTAGACTTCCTCGTTTGTCTGCATCGGTTCCACGTCGTTCCAACCAAGGAGACTCGGCGATGCCCATCTATGAATACCGCTGCGCCGATTGCGGCGCCCAACACGAGCACCTGCAGAAACTCAGCGATGCGCCAATCACCCGCTGCCCCGATTGCGGCAGCACTCACTACGCCAAACTCGTCTCCGCCGCCGGCTTCCAGCTGAAAGGCAGCGGCTGGTACGCCACCGACTTCAAGGGGGGCGGCTCATCGAGCACATCCTCCTCCAGCGAAGGTGGCGAAAAAACCGCCGCCACGGCCGGTGGGGGCTGCTGCGGCGGCGCCTGCGGCTGCCACTGAGCCTGACGGGCGAAAGGAACGAGGACGACGATGCGCCGCTACTTCGTGACGGGTCTGCTCGTCTGGCTGCCCATCGTCGTCACCTTCGCCGTCCTCGCCTGGATCGTCGGCACGCTCGATACCCTCATCGACTGGCTGCCCGAGCGTTGGCGACCCGAGACGCTGCTGGGCTACCGCATCCCGGGGCTCGGCGTCGTGGCCGCGGTAAGTCTGGTCTTCGCCACTGGCATCGTCGCTGCCAACGTGCTCGGGCAGCGCCTCATCGAGCTGTGGGAGGCGCTCATCCGGCGCATCCCCATCGTCAAGAGCCTCTATTCGAGCGTCAAGCAAGTTTCGGAAACGCTCTTCTCCGAAGGTGGCCAGGCCTTTCGCACCGCCGTGCTCGTCGAATATCCCCGCCGCGGGGCCTGGACGGTGGCCTTCGTCACCGGAGAGCCTCCGGCAGCGGTGGTCGGCGGCACCGGCGTCGCCGAACCCATGATCGCCGTCTATGTACCGACCACCCCCAACCCCACTTCTGGTTTCCTTCTCTTGGTGCCCGAGAGCGAGGTCATCCCGCTCGAGCTCGGCATCGACGAAGCGCTCAAGTACGTGATCTCTCTGGGCACCATCACGCCGACGGCGATGCCGCCCTCGGCTCATTCCCCCGACGCGGGGACATGACCATTTCACCCTTCGAACGAAACGGATCGTCCATGCGCACCCACTACTGCGGACAAATCAATACCGAACACCTCGATCAGACCGTCACTCTCTGCGGCTGGGTCCATCGCCGACGCGATCACGGCGGCGTCATCTTCCTCGACCTGCGCGACCGCGAAGGGCTGGTGCAGATCGTCTGCGATCCCGACTCCCCCGAGACGTTCCGCACCGCTGAATCCCTGCGCAACGAATACGTCGTGCGTGTCACCGGCACGGTGCGCCGCCGTCCCGCCGGCACCGAGAACCCGAATCTGCCCACCGGCGAGATCGAGGTGCTGTGCCGCGAGCTGGAAGTGCTCAACGCCGCCGCGCCCCTGCCTTTTCAGCTCGACGAGACCAACCTTTCGGAGACGGTGCGCCTGACGCACCGCGTCATCGACCTGCGTCGCCCGGCGATGCAGGCAAACCTCCTGCTGCGCTACCGCACCGCGCGCGCCTTCCGTCGTTTCCTCGACGCGCACGGTTTCGTCGACATCGAAACGCCCATGCTCACGCGCAGCACCCCCGAGGGGGCGCGTGACTACCTTGTGCCTTCGCGCGTGCATCCTGGCCACTTCTACGCCCTGCCGCAGTCGCCCCAGCTCTTCAAGCAGATGCTGATGGTCTCGGGGTTCGACCGCTACTACCAGATCACCAAGTGCTTCCGCGACGAAGACCTGCGCGCCGACCGTCAGCCCGAATTCACCCAGGTCGATATCGAAACTTCCTTCATGACGGAAGCGCAGATCACGGCACTCGCCGAAGCCATGATCCGCGAGGTCTTCGCCGAGGCGCTCGGCGTGCGGCTGCCCGATCCCTTCCCGCGCCTGAGCTATGCCGAGGCGATGGCGCGTTTCGGTTCGGACAAACCCGACCTGCGCGTGACGCTGGAGCTCACCGACGTCACCGACGCCGTGCGCGACGTCGCTTTCAAGGTCTTCTCCGGCCCGGCCAATTCCGGCGGTCTGGTGATGGCGCTGCGCATCCCCGGCAGGGCGCAGCTCACCCGAGGCGAGATCGACGAGTACACCAAATTCGTCGGCATCTACGGTGCCAAGGGGCTTGCCTACATCAAGGTAAACGACGCGAGTCGCCCCGACGAAACCGGCTTGCAATCCCCCATCGTCAAGAACCTGCACGAACAGGCCCTGCGCGCCATCCTCGAGCGCACCGGCGCGCAAAGCGGCGATCTCATCTTTTTCGGCGCCGACAAGCCCAAAGTGGTCTACGATGCGCTGGGGGCGCTGCGCACCAAGATCGGGCACGAGAAAGGCTTCCTCACGGGGGCCGACTGGGCGCCGGTGTGGATCACCGATTTTCCCATGTTCGAATACGACGAGGAAGAAAAGCGCTGGACGGCGCTACACCACCCCTTCACCTCACCCAAGGACGAAGACCTCGAGCGACTGGAATCCGACCCGGGCAGCGTGCGCGCCAAGGCCTACGACCTGGCGCTCAACGGCTGGGAGATCGGCGGCGGTTCGGTGCGCATCCACCGCGAGGAGGTGCAGCGACGCGTCTTTGCCGTGCTCGGCATCGGCGAGGAGGAGGCGCGCGCCAAGTTCGGCTTCCTGCTCGACGCGCTCAAGTACGGCGCTCCGCCCCACGGCGGCCTCGCCTTCGGGCTCGATCGGATCGTGGCGATGATGGCGCGCGCCGAATCGATCCGCGACGTGATCGCCTTCCCGAAAACGCAGCGCGCCCAGTGCCTGCTCACCCATGCGCCCAGCCCCGTGGACGAGAAGCAGCTACGCGAGCTGCACATCCGGCTGCGCATCGAACCGGAAAAATCGGCCAAGAACGCCTGATTCCGCCAAACCCGAGGACGACGCGATGACCCGAGAACCGCTCACCGCCGCGCAGAAAGCCGACGTGCTCGCCGAGGCGCTGCCCTACATCCGCCAGTTCTTCGACAAGACGCTCGTCATCAAGTACGGCGGCAACGCCATGACCGACGAGCGCCTCAAAGACAGCTTCGCGCGCGACGTGGTGCTCTTGAAGCTCGTTGGCATGAACCCGGTGGTGGTGCACGGCGGCGGGCCGCAGATCGAGCGCCTGCTCGAACGCATCGGCAAGAAAGGGGAATTCATCCAGGGGATGCGAGTCACCGACGCCGAGACCATGGACGTGGTCGAGATGGTGCTCGGCGGCCAGGTGAACAAGGAGATCGTCAACCTCATCAACCGGCACGGCGGCAAGGCGGTCGGTCTCACCGGCAAGGACGCCGGCGGCTTCATCCGCGCCCGCCGCATGCGCCTGCGCCAGCGCGACGACGGCGAAGCGCTCATCGACATCGGCCAGGTGGGCGAGGTGAGCCATATCGACCCTTCGATCATCCAGTTCCTCGATCGCGGCGACTTCATCCCCGTGATCGCCCCGATCGGCGTCGATGAGGAAGGGCAGACCTACAACATCAACGCCGACCTGGTGGCGGGCAAACTCGCCGAGGTGCTGCGCGCCGAAAAACTCATCCTCATGACCAATACCCCCGGCGTGCTCGACAAGAACGGCAAGCTCCTCACAGGGCTCACGCCACGCGAAATCGACGAATTGGTGGCCGACGGCACGCTCTCGGGCGGGATGCTGCCCAAGATCGCCTCCGCGCTGGAAGCGGCCAGGAACGGCGTGCGCTCGGTGCACATCATCGACGGGCGCGTCGAGCACGCGCTGCTCGTCGAGATCCTCACCGACCATGGGGTCGGCACGATGATCCGGGCCGAGTAGGTGGAGGATGGCGGCGGCTCAGCCGCCGAGCTTCTCCGCCACGAAGTCGGCGAGCGTGCCGAGCGTGGCGAAGGTGGTGCCGTCGATCTCCTCGTCGCCTATGATGAACCCGAAACGCTCTTCGAGGAGATGGATCACGGCGAGCACGCCCATGGAATCGAGCTCGGGAATGGCTCCCAAAAGAGCGCTGTCGCGGCCGAGTTCGACCAGACGCTGCGGTGGCAATTCGAGCGCCTCGCCCAAGATTTCGAGGATCCTCGTTTCGATGTCCAACCTCGTTCCCCTTCATTCCAGCAACGCCGCCCACGGGCGGCGAAACGATCATTATAAAGGGAGGTCGCTCCGCCATGCATCCACCGTTCCTGCTGTGGCATCTGCCGCGCTACCACGCTGAACGGCGCCCTGATGCCCGGGCGCTCACCTCTGGCAGCGAGCACCTCACCTACGCCCGGCTCGCGCGGGAGATCGAACGCTGCGCCGCGGCGCTGCAGGCGCTGGGCATCCGCCGCGGCGATCGCGTCGCGGTCTGGCTCGACAAACGGCCCGAGACGGTCATCGCCTGTTTCGGCGCAGCCGCCGCCGGCGCCATCTTCGTGCCGATCAACCCCCTCCTCAAGGCCGAGCAGGTGCACTACCTGCTGCGCGACAGCGGCGCGCGCTGCCTCGTCTCCGCCCCCACGCGCCTGCGCACCCTGCTGCCCTGGCCCGAAGGCGTGGCGCCGGGGGTGCTCGCCGTGGATGAACCGGGCCAGGGCGTACCGCCCGATGCCCATTCCTGGCGCGAATGCCTGGCGCAGGCCGGTGCCTTCGCCGCGCCGCCCGCCACCGAGAACGACGTCGCCGCCATCCTCTACACTTCCGGCAGCACGGGGCGCCCCAAGGGCGTGGTGCTGTCGCACCGCAACCTCGTCGCCGGCGCCCAATCGGTGGCGAGCTATCTGGAAAATTCCCCCGAAGACGTGCTGCTCGCGGCGCTGCCGCTCTCGTTCGACGCGGGCTTTTCCCAGCTCACCACGGCCTTCTGCGCCGGAGCGCGGGTGGTGCTGCTCAACTACCTGCTGCCCGTCGACGTGCTGCGCACCATGGAGCGCGAGCGCGTCACCGGGCTCACCGCCGTGCCGCCGCTGTGGGTGGCGCTCGCCGAGCTCGACTGGCCGGCTCCTGTCGCCGCCCACCTGCGCTATTTCGCCAATACCGGCGGAAAACTGCCGCGACGCGTGCTCGAGCGCCTGCGCGCCCTCGCGCCCCAAGCCAAACCCTATCTGATGTACGGCCTCACCGAGGCCTTCCGCGCCACCTACCTGCCGCCGGAAGAAATCGACCGCCGACCCGACTCGATCGGCCGCGCCATTCCCAACGCCGAAGTGTTCGTACTGCGCGAGGACGGCACCCCCTGCGCCCCGCGCGAAGTGGGTGAGATCGTGCAGCGCGGTCCCCTGGTGGCGCAGGGCTACTGGAACGACCCCGAGCGCACCGCCGAACGGTTCCGGCCGCTACCCCCTGCCGTCGATCCGCGTCCGTCGCCAGTGCCGGCGCGCGAGTGGGCGGTCTACTCCGGCGACTACGGCTGGCTCGACGAAGAAGGGTATCTCTATTTCGCAGGGCGGCGCGACGAGATGATCAAGACCTCCGGCTATCGCGTCAGCCCCACCGAGATCGAAGAAGCGCTCATCGCCTCCGGGCTCGTGCGCGAGTGCTGCGCCTGCGGGCTGGAAGACGAGCGGCTCGGCCAGATCATCGCCGTGGCGCTGCAGTCGGCGGTCGAACCCTTCGACCTGGAAGCCCTGCGCCGCCATTGCCGCCAGCACCTGCCGCCCTACCAGATGCCGCAGGTCTTCCTCCTGTCCGATCAGCCCCTGCCGCGCAACCCCAACGGCAAGCTCGACCGGCCGGCGATCCGCGAACGGCTCGCCCGCTACGCCAAGACCCAGACGCAAGTATGATCCCGGAACACGCACCGATGCGCGAATTTCCCGTCGATGCGCGCGGTGAGCTCACCGTGGGCGGACTGCCGCTCACCCGGCTCGCCGAGCGCGTCGGCCGCACGCCTTTCTACGCCTACGACCGAAGCCGGGTGTGCGCGCGCGTAGCCCGCGTGCGCGCGGCGATCGGACCCGAAGTGCGCCTGCACTACGCCATCAAGGCCAACCCCTTCCCGCCGCTCGTGGCGCTGCTCGCGCGCGAGACCGACGGTTTCGACGTGGCCTCCGGCGGCGAGATGGCGCTTGCCCTCGACTGCGGCATGGCCCCCGAGCGCATCGCCTTTGCCGGTCCCGGAAAGCGCGACGAAGAGCTGCGCCAGGCGCTGGCCGCGGAGATCACGATCACGCTCGAATCCGAGCGCGAACTGCCGCGCGTGCTCGCCCACGCCGAGTCGCTCGGCATCGCACCGCACCTCGCGCTGCGCCTCAACCCCGATTTCGAGCTCAAGCGCGCCGGCATGAAGATGGGCGGCGGGGCCAAACCCTTCGGCATCGACCTCGAGCGCGCTCCCGCCCTGCTCGAATCCCTCCAGGCTGCCGGCCTCGCCCTCGAGGGGCTGCACCTCTACGCCGGCTCGCAGATCCTCGATGCCGAAACGCTCGTGGCCGTGCAGCGCGCTTCCTTCGATCGCCTCGTGCGCCTTGCCGAACGGCTCCCTGCGCCGCCGCGCTGGCTCAACCTCGGCGGCGGGTTCGGCATCCCCTATTTTCCCGGCGAGCAGCCGCTCGCGCTCGAACCGGTGGGCGAGAACCTGCGCGCGCTCGCCGCCGAGCTGCACCGTCTCCTGCCCGCAACCGAGCTCGTCATCGAACTGGGGCGCTACCTCGTAGGCGAGGCGGGCCTCTACGTCTGCCGCGTGCTCGACAAGAAACGCTCGCGCGACACCACCTTCCTCGTGGTCGACGGCGGCCTGCACCAGCATCTGGCCGCGAGCGGCAACTTCGGCCAGGTGATCCGCAAGAACTACCCCGTGGCGATCGGCAACAAGATGCACCTGCCGGCGAGCGAACGGGTCACCGTGGTCGGGCCGCTGTGCACCCCACTCGACATCCTCGCCCAAGAGGTGCTGCTGCCGCCGGCCGAACCGGGCGATCTCTTCGTGGTCTATCAATCCGGTGCCTACGGCGCGAGCGCGAGCCCGCGCGCCTTCCTCTCCCATCCCGACGTGACCGAAACCCTCGTATGAAACGAACACTTCCCTTTCCGTTGCCCGATGGCGACGACGCGCTCTTTTGCTTGGTGCGCCATGGCGAAACCGACTGGAACCGCGACAAGCGCATCCAGGGGCATCTCGACGTGCCGCTCAACGACACCGGCCGCCGCCAGGCGCTGGCGGTGCGCCGTGCCCTTGCCGGAATCCCTTTTGCCGCGCACTATGCGAGCGACCTCGCGCGCACGCTCGAGACCGCCCGCCTCATCCTCGGCGAAGACGCGCCCCTTCAGCCGCATCCGGGCCTGCGCGAGCGGCATTGCGGCCACTTCCAGGGCCTTCTGCCCGAAGAAGCCGAACGGCTCGATCCCCAAGGCTACGCCCGCTACGCGAGCCGTGATCCCCACTACCGACCGCCCGGCGGTGAAGCGCTTCTCGAAACCTTCACCCGCATCGGCCGCACGCTCGACGAACTCGCCCGCGCCCATCGCGGTGAAGCCGTGCTCCTCGTCACCCACGGCGGCGTGCTCGACGCCGTGCGCCGCCACGTCGAGGGGCTGCCGCTCGAGCGCAAGCGCGACTTCCCCATCCCCAACTGCGGCCTGTCGTGGGTGCGCTGGGGGCAGCAGCGCGCCATCCTCGCCTGGGCCGAGACCTCGCACCTCGAAGCCCCGGCGCGCGACGAGATCGCCGCGATGTGACCCCGCGCCCCGTGCTAGAATTTCCCGTTTCCGAACCCCGACGGAGTCCCCCATGTTCCGCAAAGCCGATGGCCTCGCCCAGGTCGACCCGGAGCTCTTCGCCGCGATCGAAGCCGAAAACCGCCGGCAGGAAGAGCACATCGAACTCATCGCCTCCGAGAACTACGTCTCCTATGCCGTCATGCAGGCGCAGGGTTCGCAGCTCACCAACAAGTACGCGGAAGGCTATCCCGGCAAGCGCTACTACGGCGGCTGCGAACACGTCGACGTCATCGAGCGCCTGGCCATAGAGCGGCTGAAGAAACTCTTCGGCGCGGAAGCCGCCAACGTGCAGCCCCACTCCGGCTCGCAGGCGAACCAGGCGGTGCTCATGGCCTTCGCCAAGCCCGGCGACACCATCATGGGCATGAGCCTGGCGGAGGGCGGACACCTCACGCACGGCATGCCGCTCAACCTCTCCGGCAAATGGTTCAACGTCGTCGCCTACGGGCTCAACGAGCGCGAGGAGATCGACTACGACCGCATGGAGCGGCTGGCGCACGAGCACAAACCCAAGGTCATCGTCGCCGGCGCCTCGGCCTATTCGCTGCGCATCGACTGGGAGCGTTTCGCCAAGGTTGCCCGCGATGTGGGGGCGATCTTCTGGGTCGACATGGCCCACTACGCCGGCCTCATCGCCGCCGGTTTCTATCCCAATCCCGTACCGCACGCCGATGTCGTCACCTCCACCACGCACAAAACCCTGCGCGGGCCGCGTGGCGGCGTCATCCTCATGAAAGCCGAGCACGAAAAGGCGATCAACTCCGCCATCTTTCCCGGCCTGCAGGGCGGTCCCCTCGTGCACGTCATCGCTGCCAAGGCCGTGGCCTTCAAGGAGGCCATGAGTCCCGAGTTCAAGCGCTATCAGGAACAGGTCGTGCTCAACGCCCAGGTGATGGCGCGCGTGCTCGGCAACGAGCGGGGCCTGCGCATCGTCTCCGGTCGCACCGAATCGCACCTCTTCCTCGTCGACCTGCGTCCCAAGGGCGTCACGGGCAAGGACGCCGAAGCGGCGCTGGGGCGGGCCCACATCACGGTCAACAAGAACGCCATTCCCAACGACCCGGAAAAACCCATGGTCACCTCGGGCATCCGCATCGGCACCCCGGCCATGACCACCCGCGGCTTTGGCGAACTCGAAGCCGAACAGGTCGCGCACCTCATCGCCGACGTGCTCGATGCGCCGAGCGACGAAACCGTGCTCGCCCGCGTGCGGGAACGAGTGGCCGAGCTCTGCCGTCGTTTCCCCGTCTACGAGCATTGATTCCTCGCGATGAAATGCCCTTTCTGTGGTGACGCGGACACGCAGGTGCTCGATACGCGCGAAGGCGACGACGGCAGCGTCGTGCGTCGCCGCCGCCGCTGCGCCAACTGCCAGCGCCGTTTCACCACCTACGAACGGGTCGATCTCAAGCCCCCGGTCGTCGTCAAGCGCGACGGCTCGCGCGAGGACTTCGACCGGGAAAAGCTCACCGCCAGTTTGCGGCTGGCCTTGCGCAAGCGCCCCGTGCCCGCCGAGACGATCGAACGCACCATCGAGCGCATCGAAGCGGAGCTCCTCTCGAGCGGCGCGAGCGAAGTCCCCAGTACCATGATCGGCGAGATGGTGATGGACGCCTTGAAGCGCCTCGACAAAGTCGCCTACGTGCGTTTCGCCTCGGTCTACCTCAATTTCGAGGACGTGGGCAAGTTCGCCGAACTCATCCGCGACGTGCAGGCAAGCGCCCGGCGCAAGCGCAGCGAGAAGCACACCGACGACGATGCCGCCGACCTCGCCCGCTCCTGACGATTCCTACTGGATGCGCCGGGCGTTGCGGCTCGCGCGCAAGGGGCTGGAGACCACCACGCCCAATCCGCGCGTCGGCTGCGTCATCGTCTCCTCCGACGGACGGCTGCTCGGCGAAGGGTGGCACGAGCGCGCCGGCGAACCGCATGCCGAAATCCACGCCCTGCGCCAGGCGGGAGCGGCCGCGCGCGGCGCCACCTGCTACGTGACGCTCGAACCCTGCAGCCATCACGGCCGCACTCCGCCCTGCGCCGACGCGCTCATCGCCGCCGGCGTGGCCCGCGTCGTCGTCGCCCTGCAGGATCCCAACCCGCGCGTGGCCGGCAAGGGAATCGAACGCCTGCGCCAGGCGGGCATTGCCATCGACGTCGGGCTGTGCGCCGAAGCATCCGCCGAGCTCAACCGGGGGTTTCTCACCCGCATGACCCAGGGCCGGCCCTGGTTCCGTCTGAAGACCGCCGCCACGCTCGACGGACGCACCGCGCTCGCCGACGGGCGCAGCCGCTGGATCACGGGCGAAGCCGCCCGACGCGACGTGCACCGCTGGCGCGCCCGCTCCTGCCTCGTGCTCACCACCATCGCCACCGTGCTCGCCGACGATCCCGAGCTCACGGTGCGCCACGTCCCCTGCCGACGCGCTCCGCGCCGCGCCGTGCTCGACAGCACCTTGCGCCTGCCCGAATCCGCCCGTCTGCTGCACGGCGAGCCGGTGTGGATCTTCACGGTACGGGAAGAAGCGGAAAAACGCGCCCGCCTCGAAGCCCGGGGGCATCGCGTCATCCGCTTGCCGGCCGACGCCGCTGGGCACATCGATCTCGCGGCGCTCGCCCGTTGGCTAGGGGCAAACGAAATCAACGAAGTCCTGATCGAAGCCGGCGCCACGGCGAACGCCGCCTTCCTCACCGCGGGGCTCGTCGATGAATGGCTGCACTACGCCGCCCCTTGCGTGCTCGGGAATCAGGCGCGCGCCCTCTTCGCCCTGCCCGAACCGGGCACGCTCGAAGAAGCACCGCGCTTTCGCGTGGAAGAGACGAAACGCCTGGGCGAAGACCTACGCCTGCGCCTGCGCCCCACAGACCGGACATGAGGGGTCGCGCGCCACGTTCAAGCTGCGCCACTGCATCGTCAAGGCATCGAAGAGCACCAGCCTGCCGGAAAGCGCCGCCCCCAGTCCCGCGAGCCACTTGATCGCCTCGGCGGCGAGCGCCGTGCCGATGAGGCCGGTGAGCGGCGCGAACACGCCCATCACGGCGCAGCGCAGCTCCTCGTCCTCGGCCTCTTCGGGAAAAAGGCAGCGGTAGCACGGCCCGCCGCGCCCCGCCCGGTCGAACACGGCGATCTGCCCCGAGAAACGGATCGCCGAGCCGGAAAATAGCGGTTTTCCGGCCGCCACGCAGGCGCGGTTGACGGCGTGGCGCGTGGGGAAGTTGTCGCTGCAATCGAGCACCAGGTCGACCTCCGCCACCGCCTGTGCCAAGCGCTCACCCTCGAGCCGCGTCTGCAGCGGCACCACCTCGACCAGCGGATTGACGCGGGCGAGCGCCGTCTGTGCCGCCAGCACCTTGGGCTGACCAAGGGTGCTTTCGTCGTAGAGCGTCTGGCGCTGCAGGTTGGTGGCATCGACCACGTCATCGTCGGCGAGAAACAGCCGGCCGATACCGGCCGAGGCGAGATACCACGCCGCCGGGCAGCCCAAGCCGCCCGCCCCGACGATCAGCACCTTGCCCTGTGCGATGCGCTCCTGCCCTTCGATGCCGATCTCGGGCAGGAGCAGGTGGCGGCTGTAGCGCAGCAGCGCCGCGTCGTCCATCGGACGGGTCAGCGTTTCGCCGCTTTCGGAGCCTGACCGAGGGCGGAGGTCTCGGCCGGCGGCGCAGGCGGCGCCACCCCTTCGCGCAGCCACTTCAAGGCTGCCTGATATTGCCGGTCTTCGGCCGAACCGTACTCGAATTTCGGCGGCATGTCGGGCTCTTCGGCCGGCGCCTCCTCCTTGTCCTCACCGGTCGCCGTCTCGCCGGACCCCGCCCGTTTGACACCTTTGCCGTCGAGTTCGAGGTGCTGCTGCAAGTCGGCCTCGCGCAGGAAGCGCGCCGCCCCTTTCTCGGTTTCTTCGACGACGAAGTCCGGTTCGATCCCCTTGGCTTGAATGGAGCGGCCGCTGGGCGTGTAGTAGAGCGCCGTGGTGAGCTTGAGCGCCGCGCCGTTGTTGAGCGGCAGGATGGTCTGCACCGAGCCCTTGCCGAACGAGCGCGTTCCCATGATCTTGGCCCGGCCATGATCCTGCAAGGCACCCGCCACGATCTCGGAAGCCGACGCGGATCCGCCATTGACCAGCACCACCATCGGCACGGAGCGGTACTCCGGCGGCAGGTCGGCGAGATAGTCGCGCTCGCGGGGTCCGCGCAGATAATCGGACGGGCGCACACGGTATTCACGCTGCGAGTCCGGCAGGCGGCCGGAGGTTTTCACCACCAGGGCGTCGTCGGGCAGGAAGGCGCCGGACACGCCGATCGCCGCGTTGAGCAGCCCCCCCGGGTCGTTGCGCAGGTCGAGGATCACGCCCTGCAGCGCCCCATCCTGGCGCAGCTTGCGCAGATGATCGACGAGCATGGGACCGGTGTTTTCCTGGAACTGCGTCACGCGCACGTAAGCGATGCCCTCGTCGCGCTTGCTCTTGACGCTGCGCACGGTGATCACCTCGCGCGTGAGCGTGAGCACGATGGGCTTGTCGACCTCCTTGCGCACGATGGTGAGTTTCACCTTGGTGCCGGGTTTACCGCGCATGCGCTTGACCGCATCGCGCAGGCTCATGCCCTTGACCGGCGTCTCGTCGATTTTCACGATCAGATCGCCCGCCTTGATGCCGGCACGAAAGGCCGGGGTATCCTCGATCGGCGAGACGACCTTGACGAAACCGTCTTCCATGCCGACCTCGATGCCCAGGCCGCCGAATTCTCCCTGGGTGCCGACCTGCAGCTCCTGATATTCCTCGGGGTCGAGATAGGCCGAATGCGGATCGAGGCCGCTCACCATGCCGCGAATGGCTTCGGTGATGAGCTTTTGATCCTCCACCGGCTCGACGTAGCCCTTCTTGACTGCGTCGTAGACCTCGGCGAACGCCCGCAGATCCTCGAGCGGCAAGGCGGGCGAGGCGTTGCGCTCGGCCCAGGCCGACAGATTGAGCGTGAGCAGGACGCCGCCCACCACCGCGACCACCAACAAGGAAACCCGACTGATCCAGCGCCGCATTCGCATCACCCCGAGATTGTGTCAGCCGCCGATCCATCGCAGGGGATCGAGCGGCTCGCCATTGTGCCTGATTTCAAAGTATAACCCCGAGCGGCCCATGTTGCCGCTCGTCCCTGTGGTGGCGATCGTCTCTCCGGCCCGCACCCGCTGCTGCGGCTCGCGCAACAGGGAGTCCGCATTGGCATAGACAGTGAGATAGCCGCCCCCATGATCGAGGATGATCAGATTACCATAACCGCGCAGCCAATCGGCGTAGGCGACCACGCCGTCGGCCACGGCCCGTACCGGCTGCCCCGCCCCGGCGGCAATGAACACGCCGCGCCACGTTCCTCCCTCGGGGCGAGGCGCACCGAAGCGCCCCTGAAGATTGCCCTGCACCGGCCAGCCCAGACGGCCGTGCAGCCCGGAAAGGGGGGTTCCGGCGGCCGATGCATCGGCGAGGCGCCGCGCCGGGCGGGAAGGAGCCTCGTCTTCCGGGGGCTTCGGCGATGGCGGCGATGCCGAAGATTCAGCCGGAGACGCACTGCTCGCCTCGCGCTTGGCCTGTAGCGCCGCGCGCCGCGCCGCTTCGCGCCGCTCACGCTCGCGTCTTGCTTCTTCCTCCCGCCGCAGGCGCTCCTGCCGCGCCTCTTCCTCGCGTCGTGCCCGTTCCTGGGCTTCCAGCCGACGCACCAGCTGCGTGAGCGCCGCGGCATCCGCCTCGATCTCGCGCTTGCGATCTTTCGCCGCCTGGAGCTGTTGCGCCAACTCCTCGCGCAGCTGCCGCCGCTGTTGTGCCAGGGCCTGCCAACGGTCCGCTTCCTGCGCCGCCTCTTCCCTCACCTGCACCAGACGCTCCTGACGGCGCTTGAGCTCCGTGCGCAGCGCCGCCGCGCGGGACTGCTGCTCGCGCAAGGCGGCGATGCGCCGGGCCCGATCGGCGGCGAGAAGCTCCAGATAGTGCGCCCGTCGCCCTGCCTCGGCCGGATCTTCGCTGGAGAAAATCGGATCGAGCGGTCGCTGGCGGCGGTAATACTCCCGCGCCCACGCGGCCACCTCTTCTTGATGCCGGGCGATCGAGCGTTCCAGCTCCGCCAGCGTCGCCTCGTTCTCGGCGATACGCGCCGACAGGGCCTCTTCTTCCGCGCGCAGCCGCTCCAGCTTGCGTGCCGAGGCGTTGGCCGCCCGTTCGGCCTCCTGCAGCTTCGCCTCGGTCTCCCGACGGCGCGACTCGGTCTGGCGCACTTCACGGTCGATGCGCTGCATCTCGCGCTGCAGGTTCTGCAGCTCGGAGCGTTTCTCCCCGAGCCCCTCTCCCTGCGGCGCCCCGGCCGGATGGGCGGGCACGACGGCCGCGGCCAGCAGAATGAACCCTACTGAAACGGCCAGTCTGCGCCCGATCATCGGTGCGCCGTCCGATGCATTCGGTTCACTTTTTCGCGCGCCCTTGCGCCGCCACGGCCGCCTGCTGCGCCTTGATCGTCTCCTCGTCGGCGAGGTAATAGCTCTTGAGCGGCCGGCAGCTCTCGTCCAGCTCATAGACGAGCGGCTGGGCGGTGGGAATGTTGAGCCCGACGATGTCCTGATCCGACACCTCGTCGAGGTATTTGATGAGCGCACGCAGGCTGTTGCCATGCGCCGCGATGAGGATACGCTCCCCGGCGAGAATGCGCGGCACGATCACCGTCTGCCAGTAAGGAACGAAGCGCGCCACCGTATCCTTGAGGCATTCGGTGCGGGGAAACTCGGCCTTGGGCAGATCCCAGTAGCGCGGATCGTCGGCGGTGATGCGCGGATCACCCTCGGGCAACGGCGGCGGAGGAACATCGTAAGAGCGGCGCCACAGCAGCACCTGCTCGTCACCGTATTTGGCCGCCGTCTCGGCCTTGTCCAGCCCCTGCAGCGCGCCGTAGTGGCGCTCGTTGAGGCGCCAGGAATGCTCCACCGGAAGCCACAGCTGATCGAGCTCTTCGAGCACGAGGTTGAGCGTCTTGTTCGCCCGTTTCAGCACCGAGGTAAACGCCCGATCGAAGGAAAACCCCCGCTCGCGCAGCAGCCGCCCGGCCGCGCGCGCCTCTTCGACGCCTTTCTCCGTGAGATCGACGTCGGTCCAGCCGGTGAAGCGGTTCTCCTTGTTCCAGGTGGATTCGCCATGACGCAACAGCACGATCTTGTACATGATCATCCTCTGATATGATTGGACACCTCGATCGGCGCTCGGGCGACGGCAGCTGCACACCACGATCGAGCCGAGCATTTTATCGCAGCCGCCGCACGTGCGCCGTTCCATCCCGTCGCGAAAGGAGGCAATGTTGCAGGAATTTCTCGTGCAAAACTGGCACTGGGCCTTGCTCGCCGTGGCAAGCGGCCTGTGGTGGATCGTCGAGACGGTGCGCAGTGCCACCGACGACAGCCGCGTCACGCCGACCCAGGCCGTCGTCATGGTCAACCGCGAAGATGCCGTCTTCGTCGACATCCGCAGCGAAGCCGACTACCGTAAGGCGCACCTGCCCAACGCCCTCCACGTCCCCGCCGAGCGCCTCCTGGAAGACCATCGCATCGAGCAGATGCGCTCGCGCCATCTCATTCTCTACTGTGACAGCGGCGCGCGTTCGGCCACCGCCTGCAAGAAGCTGCGCGCCGCGGGTTTCCCCCACGCCTACACGCTCGCCGGCGGCATCGATGCCTGGCGCAAGGCCAATCTGCCGCTCGAGAGCGAATCCTCGAGGAAGAAGAAATGAGCCCATCCCCCAAAGTGCGCATGTACGCCACCCAGGTCTGCCCCTACTGCGTCCGGGCCGAACAACTCCTGCGGCGCAAGGGCGTGACCGAGATCGAAAAGATCCTGATCGACCGCGACCCGGCGCAACGAGACGAAATGATGCGCCTCACCGGTCGGCGCACCGTGCCGCAGATCTTCATCGGCGAGACGCACGTCGGCGGCTGCGACGATCTCTACGAGCTCGAACGCCAGGGCAAGCTCGACGCACTGTTGCAAGGCGCATCCTCTTCCAATTGATCCTTCTTACGGAACCCTGCCATGAGCGACACCAACGGTACGCAAACCTCCGACCAGCCGATCTTCAGCGTGGAAAAACTCTACGTGCGCGACCTCTCGATCGAGGTCCCCAACGCGCCGCAATGCTTTCTCGAGCGCGAGACGCCCAACATCGACGTCCAACTGGCCACCGCTGCCACGCGCCTCGACGAGGGCTTCTTCGACGTCACGCTCACCGTGACCGTCACCGCCAAGATCGGCCAGGACAAAACGCTCTTTCTCATCGAAGCGGCGCAGGCCGGCATCTTCCAGATCCGCAACGTGCCGGAAGAGAACCTCGAACCGCTGCTCTTCGTCGCCTGCCCCAATCTGCTCTACCCCTATGCGCGCGAGGCCATCACCTCCTCGTCGCTGCGCGCCGGATTCCAGCCGGTGATCCTCGCGCCGGTCAATTTCGAAGCGCTCTACGCGCAGCAGAAGCGCCAAGCCGAACTCGCCCAGAGCGGCGAGGGCGAAGCGCGCCTGCAGTGAGCCCGGGATGAAACGGCGGGGCGGGGGGCTTCTCGGCACAGGACCCAGCCGGGCGTTTGCCTGGCTGGCCGCCGCGTTGATCTTCGTGGCGCCCGTCCCCACCCATGCCGAAGGGGCGACGTATCGTCACGTCACCGCCCTCACGCCGGCCTATCTCGCACCCGGCGAGCCGGTACCCGTTTTTTCGCTGCTGCCCGGCACGCCGGTGGAATGGATCCAGAACCGGGGAGAATGGGCGCAGATCCGGGACGCCGAAGGCGGGTTGTACTGGGTGCCTGCCGCCAATCTCGACGATCTGCGCACGGTGATCGTCATCGTCGACCGTGCCGAAATCCGCTCGGCACCCGATCCCGCAGCGGCCATCGTCTGCGAGGTCGAGCGCAACGTCGTCCTGGCGCTGCTGGGTACGAGCGACGGCTGGGCCGAAGTCGCCGCCGGCCCGCTGCGAGGCTTCATCCCTCGCAGCGCCGTCTGGGGGCTGTGATGCAGCTCGCCGTGCTCGGTGCCGGAGCCTGGGGCACGGCGCTCGCCATCGCCATGGCGCGCCGCCACCGCGTACGCCTGTGGTGCCGCGATCCAGCGCAGGCCCAGCAGATCACGCACGAACGCTGCAATCGCCGCTATCTGCCGGAAGTTCCGCTGCCCGAGGACGTCGCCGTCACGGCGGATTTCCCCGAGGCGCTCGCCGGGGCGGACCTCGCCCTGATCGTCACGCCGCTCGCGGGGCTCGGAGCCACCGTCGCGGCGCTCGCGCGCGAGCGCCCCAACCTCCCTTTTCTGTGGGCCTGCAAGGGGATCGACCCCGAGCGCCTGGCGCTGCCGCACCGCATCGTCACCGAAGCATGGCCCGAGACCTTGCTGCCGCCCCGGGCAGGCGTGCTCACCGGCCCCAGCTTCGCCCTGGAAGTGGCACGCAACCTCCCCACCGCCCTGGTGCTCGCCGCCGCCGACGCCCACTGGGCCAAGCACTGGGTCGAACAGCTGCACCAGCCCCGGCTGCGCCTCTACGCCCACGACGACGTGGTCGGCGCCGAGGTGGGCGGAGCGCTCAAGAACGTCATCGCCATCGCCGCAGGCGTGGCCGACGGCCTGGGCTGCGGGCTCAACGCCCGCGCCGCCCTGATCACCCGGGGGCTAGCCGAGATCGCGCGGCTTGCCCGGGCGCTCGGCGGGCGCGACGAAACCCTCATGGGACTGGCAGGGATGGGCGATCTCATCCTCACCACGACTGGACAGCTCTCGCGCAACCGCCGCGTGGGGCTCATGCGCGCCACGGGCAAGCCGCTGGCCGAGATCCTCACCGAACTGGGGCACGTCGCCGAGGGCGTGCCCACCACCCGCGCGGCGGTGGCGCTCGCCCGGCGCCACGGCATCGAAATGCCCATCGCCGAAGCCGTCCATCGCCTGCTCTTCGAGCCGGATCTCGCCGCCGAGGCGGTGGTGGAGGCGCTGCTCGCGCGCGACCCGAAGTTCGAGCGCCCCTGAGCGCCCGTTTCATCCCCCGCCGGCAAACCCCTGCTGCCGCCAGGCCTCGTAGACGACGAGCGCGACCGCGTTCGACAGGTTGAGGCTGCGGTTACCCGGCAGCATGGGAATGCGCAACCGCGAAGCCTCGGCGAATCCTTCCGCCACCTCGGACGGCACGCCGCGCGTCTCGGAGCCGAAGACGAAGACGTCTCCCGCTGCGAACGCCACGTCCGCGTAGGGGCGCACGCCTTTGCTCGTCAGCAGGAAACGGCGCCGCGTACCCAGCCAGGCGCGGCACGCCGCCCAATCCTCGTGCACCATCACCTGGGCAAGATCGTGATAATCGAGCCCCGCGCGGCGCAGTCCCTTGTCTTCGAGCACGAATCCCAGCGGCCGCACCAGATGCAGCCGCGCCCCGGTGTTGGCCGCCAGCCGGATCACGTTGCCGGTGTTGGGCGCAATCTCCGGCTGGAAAAGGACGATCTCGAACATTCCCGTCACCCCGTCAGACGAACGGGCGAAGCCGCCCGCGCCAGCACGATTCCCTGGACCGCAGCCGCTCCGGATTCCAGCAAGACCTCCGCCAACGCGTTCAACGTCGCCCCGGTGGTGAGCACGTCGTCAACCACGCCCACCCGGCGCCCGGCAATCGCCCGCGCCCGCTCCACGGCGAAAGCGCCGCGCAGGTTCTCGCGCCGCGCCGAAGCATGCAGACGGGCCTGGTGCGGCGTCTCGCGCCGGCGCTGCACCGCGTCGAGTAGAACCGGCAGGCGCCACGCCGCGCCCAAATCACGGGTGAGCACCGCCGCCTGGTTGAATCCCCGCGAGCGCTGGCGCCGGGGCGCGAGCGGTACCGGCAGCAGGACGTCGATCGCCAGCGGCGGAAGCATCGTCTGCGCCATCGCCAGCGCGAGCGCCCGGCCCAGACGCAGGTCGGCACCGTACTTGAAGCGGTGGATGAGCGCATCGAGCGGCGGCTCATACCAGAATCCCGCCGAAACGGCTTCGAAGCGCGGCGGTTTCAGCGCGCATTGGGCGCAGATTCCTTCGCATTCTGCGGGCGTGAGACGATCGCCGCAGCGCCGGCACGCCTCTTCCTGCCGCCACGGCAGAAATTCGCCACGGCAGGACGCGCACAGACCCCGCACCGTCGCCCCCAGGCCACACAGGCCGCAACGCGAGGGCAGGAAAAAATCGACGAGCGGCGTAAAATCCGGCAGATTCATTTCCCCTCCGACGACATGCCCGACACCTCCACCGCCTTCGGCCCCGACCTCGACCCCGCCCTGATCCGCCGCCGCGCCGAGCGCACGGCCGCGGCCTACCCTTCCAATCGTTTCCTTGCCGAGGAAACGGCCCAGCGCCTGTTCGAGCGCCTCGACTACCTGCGCATCGCGCCGCGGCGCCTGCTCGACGTGGGCGGCGGGCACGACCTGCCGGCGCTACGCGCGCGCTATCCCCAAGCCGAGGCCATCGCCGTCGACTTCGCCCCGGCGCGGCTCGCGCACCTCGCCCCCCCATCCTCCTGGCTTGCCCGGCTCGTGCGCCGCGACCCGGCAAAGACCCTCGTAGCCGATGCCCACGCCCTGCCGCTGGCCACGGGCAGCGTCGACTTCCTCTGGTCCAACCTGCTGCTGCATTGGCTCTCCGAACCGCTCCTCGCTCTCAAAGAATGGCAGCGCGTGCTCGCCGTGGGCGGCACCGTGTTCTTCTCCACCGTTGGCCCCGACACGCTGCGCGAGCTGCGCGAAGCGCTCGGCCCCACCGCGGTGCATTCCTTTCTCGACATGCACGACGTAGGCGACCTGCTCGTGGCCGCCGGCTTTTCCGATCCGGTGATGGACATGCAGATGCTCACCCTGCGCTACCGCGACCCGGCGCGCCTGTGGCAGGATCTGCGCGCGAGTGGCGCGACGAACGCGCGCCGCGACCGCCGCCACACCCTCACCGGCAAGGAGCGCCGGCAGCGGGCACTCGCGGCGCTGGAAGCGCGGCGCGAGGCCGACGGCACGATTCCCATCACCGTCGAGCTCGTCTTTGGACACGCCTGGAAAGAAGCGCCCAAGACGCTGCCCGACGGGCGCGCGGTGATTCGCCTGCACCGCCGCCCCTGAGCGACGCCCGCCTCAGCGCCGCGCGAGCAGCCGCGCCGCCTCGAGCGCGAAATAGGTGAGGATGGCATCGGCCCCGGCGCGCTTGAAGGCAAGCAGCGACTCCATCATCGCCGCCTGCTCGTCGAGCCAGCCGTGGCCGAAAGCCGCCTTGAGCATGGCGTACTCGCCGCTCACCTGATAGGCGAGCGTCGGCACGCCGAAGGTCTCCTTGACCCGCCGGATCACGTCGAGATACGGCATGCCCGGCTTGACCATCACCGCATCGGCCCCCTCGTCGAGATCGAGCGCCACCTCGCGCAGCGCCTCGTCGCTGTTGGCCGGATCCATCTGGTAGGTCGCCTTGCTGCCCTTGCCGAGATTGGCCGCCGAGCCCACGGCATCGCGAAACGGCCCGTAGAAGGCCGAAGCGTATTTCGCCGAATAGGCGAGGATGCGCACGTGGATGAGCCCCTGCTCGTCGAGCGCGCGGCGAATCTCGCCGATGCGCCCGTCCATCATGTCGGAGGGCGCCACCATGTCGGCGCCGGCGTGCGCGTGACACAACGCCTGACGCACGAGGGCGGCCACCGTCTCGTCGTTCATCACGTAGCCGCGCGGATCGTCCGGCGCGATCAACCCATCCTGCCCGTGGCTCGTGTAGGGGTCGAGCGCCACGTCGGTGATCACACCGAGCTGAGGAAAGCGCTGTTTCAGCGCCCGAACCGCCCGCGGCACCAGACCCGCCGGATTCCACGCCTCCTCCGCACCCGGAGTTTTGAGGCTCGGCGGAATCACGGGAAAGAGGGCAAGCGCCGGAATACCCAGCCCGACCGCCTCTTCGGCAAGCGAGAGCAAGCGGTCGATCGACAGGCGCTTCACCCCCGGCATGGAAGGCACCGCCTCCTCGCGGTTTTCGCCATCGAGCACGAACACCGGCAGGATCAGATCGTCTGCCGTGAGCACGTGCTCGCGCATCAAGCGCCGGGAAAACTCGTCGCGCCGCATGCGACGCATCCGCGTCGTGGGAAACCTACCGAAAAACTGCATCATTCGCTCCTTGTCAGCGTTTTCCCAGATCAGAAAGATTTTCTGCGAACACTTCTTCCAGCCGCTGCGCCTCCAGCACGCGGTCGGCCCAGGTCTCGAGCTCCTCACTCGACGCCTAGCGCAGGCGCTGCTGCGCCCACTCGGGCAAGGAACCGAAGCGGCGAATGAGCAGGCGCTGCAAGGCAAGGGCTTCGCCTTCGAGCCGACCTTCGAGCCGGGCAGAAACCCCTCGACGAGGTGGCGCACCACCTTGGGCGAGGAGAAGAGGTGCTTGTAGCTGGCGTCGTGGCGGGCGTTCATGTCGCCGCCTATTGTAGCTGTATCGGGGTATGGCCGTGCGGCTCATTGTAGCGGCGGCGATGCGATCCCGCGGTGCATCGGCGAGCGAGACGAGGGAGACGCGGGGGCGTCAAGATTGAGAGGAAGGGCGTGGAGAAAGATATTCCCCCACCTGCCCGCGTCAGGCCATAACCAACTCGAGTTTACTGACGCGTTCGAGATTCGTGTGCTGGCGAGCAACCCAGAGATCGTGGGCATCTTGCATGGCAAGCCAGCTCTCGGGGCTACGCCCAAGCACTTTCGATAGCCGCAGCGCCATGTCCGGCGTTACCCTGCTTCTGCCCTTGAGGATTCTGCTCAAGGTGGAGGGCGCGACATCGAGCCGACGCGCCAGCTCGCGGGCGCTGATGCCATAGGGCTGCAGATAGACCTCAATGATGAATTCGCCGGGATGAGGGGGGTTATGCATGGTCATCAGTGATAGTCCTCGTAATCCACAACATACGCGTTCCCGTCACGGAACTCGAAGGTCATCCGCCAGTTGCCGCTCACGGTAACCGACCAGCGTCCGTCCAAATCGCCCTTGAGCGGATGCAGACGAAAGCCCGGGATGTCCATGTCGTCGATCGTCTGCGCCGTCTCCAAAGCGACGAGCAACATCCGCAGGCGCTTGGCATGACTGGCCTGGATGCCCGAGGTACTGCCTGTCTCGAAGAATCTGCGCAGGCCTTTGTGGCGGAACGATTTGATCATGGTCCATTTTAGCCTGTTGCGCAACAGGCAACAAATCGATCAGATGCAGGAATCGCCATATCTCGCATCCCAGGCTCGAAGTGATCATTGGAGCACTAACAATGAGGGATGGCTTGGGGCGTCTGAATGCGGCGTTACGCCCGCATGCGACGCATCCGCGTCGTGGGAAACCTACCGAAAAACTGCATCATTCGCTCCTTGTCGGCATTCCCGCGCCGGCGGGAACTTTCGCCCGTGCAAGCCTTCTATGAAAGTAACTCTGCTCCATCTGCCTGCGCCGCCGCAAAGCCTTCCTGTTGAGCGGGACCCCGGCGATACCGCCGGGTTCATGGCCCGAACCTCCCCCTGCGTTCGGGCCATTTTTTTCGCATCTCGGCGTTTTCATGCCGTTTCGGGCAGAACGCCCGCCAACCACCCCTGCACCACCGCCTCGGCCTCCTCCACTCCCAGCTTGCTGAGGGCCGAAAACGCCTGCACCGTCACCTGCCCCTCCCATGCGGCCAAAGCGCGGCGCACCTGGACCACGGTCGCCGCCCGCGCCCCGCGCGAGAGCTTGTCGGCTTTCGAGAGGAGGATATGCACCGGCTTGCCGCTGGGAAGGAACCAGTCGAGCAGCTGCCGGTCGAGCGCCGTGAGCGGATGGCGCACGTCCATGATGTGGATGAGGCCGACGAGCGCCTCGCGCTCGCGCAGATAACGCTCGATCAGCTCCGCCCAACCGCGACGGATCGCCTCGGGCACCTTGGCGTAGCCGAATCCCGGCAGATCCACCAGATAGAGCCCCGCCGGCGTGCGAAAGAGGTTGAGCAACTGCGTCCGCCCCGGCGTCTTCGAGACGTAAGCCAGCCGCGTGTGCCCGACCAAGGCATTGATCGCGCTGGATTTGCCGGCGTTGGAGCGTCCGACGAAGGCGATCTCCGGCCCTTTGGCTGCCGGCAGCCCCGCGGGCTTGGCAATGGAGGTGACGAACTCGGCATGGCGGAAAAGAGGCATGGGAAAGAGGCGACAGGCGGGCCTGCGCAAAACGGGGAGATGCGATAGAATAGCAAAATTTGCACATTCTCACCCATCGCGTCGAGGATTCCCATGATCAAGCGTACCATCGTGCTCACCGCGCTCGCCGCTTCCGGCCTGGTCTACGCCGCCGAACCCGTCGACCCCGCTCACGCGCAGGAAATCGCCACCACCGTGTGCGCCTCCTGCCACGGGCCCGACGGCAACACCCCGCTCATGCCCGAATACCCCAAGCTCGCCGGGCAGCACCCCGAATACCTCTACAAGCAGCTCGTCGACTTCAAAGCCTGGGACGACAAGCCCATCGCCCGCGAAAACGCCACGATGAACGCGATGGTCATGGCGTATTCCAAGGAAGAAATGCTCGGGCTGGCTCAATATTTCGCCCAGCAGAAACAGGTCCCGGCCGAACCCAAGGCCCAGGAAACCCTCGCCCTCGGCCAGAAGATCTGGCACTACGGCATCCCCGACAAGGCGGTGCCCGCCTGCTCCGGCTGCCATGGCAACAACGGCGCGGGCATCCCCATCATGTATCCCCGGCTCGCCGGCCAGACCCCCGACTACGTCGTCGTGCAGCTCAAGGCCTTCCGCGAGCAGCAGCGCGCCAACGATCCCGAGCAGATGATGCGCCAGATCGCCAACAAGCTCACCGACACCGAGATCTCGGCGCTCGCCGACTACGCCGCGAGCCTGCGCTGATGGCCCTGACCCACGCCGACGAATTGAAGCGCCTGGCGGCGGTGGCCGCCGTGGCCGAAGTCCCCGAGGACATCTTCCTCGGGATCGGCACCGGCTCCACCGTGAACTTCTTCATCGACGCCCTGGTGCAAAGTGGCAAGCGCATCCGCGGGGCCGTCTCCAGCTCGGAAGCCAGCACCGAGCGGCTGCGCCGCTACGGCATTCCCGTGCTCGACGCCACCGAGCTCGATACGGTGCCGCTCTACGTCGACGGCGCCGACGAGATCGACCCCGACTTTGCCATGATCAAGGGCGGCGGCGGCGCACTCACCCGCGAAAAGATCGTCGCCGCCATGGCCGAGCGCTTCGTGTGCATCTGCGACGAGCGCAAGCTCGTCGAGCGCCTGGGGCGATTCCCCTTGCCCCTCGAAGTCATCCCCATGGCCGAGCGGCTCGTCTCCCGCCGGCTGCGCGAGTTAGGGGGCGAGCCGCGCCGCCGCCTCGGTTTCGTCACCGACAACGGCAACGCCATCCTCGATGTGCACGGCCTCGTCATCGACGACCCGGATGCGCTCGAGACCGCGCTCAACGACCTCCCCGGCGTGGTCACCAACGGCATCTTCGCCCACCGGCGTGCCGACGTGCTGCTGCTTGGCACCGGCGAGGGCGTGCAGCGGCGCGAACGCGCCGTCACGAAACGGTAACGTCGTCCCACCATAATGTCTGCACCGCCGCGAGGAAAGCCATGAAGACGATGGAAGAACACACGTTCCGCCCTTACGACCGCGAGCTCAACCAGCTGCGCCAGACCGTGCTCGAAATGGGCCGCGCCGTCGAGCGCCAGGTCGAGAAAGCCGTCGAGGGTGTGCGCAAAGGCGATCAGGCGCTCTTCGACGAAGTGCTGCAGACGGAGCGCTCGATCAACGAGGAAGACCGGCGCGTCTTCGAGCAAAGCGTCCAGCTCATCGTGCGCAACGCCCCGGCGGCCGCCGACCTGCGCCTGGTCATGTCCTCGCTGCAGATCAGCAAGGACCTCGAACGCATCGGCGACGAGGCGAAGAAGATCGCCAAGAGCGGCATCCGTCTCTATCAGGCCGCGCCCGCCTTCACCCCTGCAATCGAGCTCGAGCTCATCACGCGCACGACGCTGGCCATGCTGCATGCCTCGCTCGACGCCTATGCCCGGCTCGACGACAGCCAGGCCCAGGAAATCCTCGCCGACGATCGCACGGTGGATGCGATGTTCAAGGGAATCCTGCGCGAGCTCATCACCTACATGATGGAAGACCCGCGCACGATCTCGCATTCGCTGGAGCTCGTCTTCGTCGCCAAGTCGCTCGAACGCGTGGGCGATCATGCCAAGAATGTGATCGAGCAGGTGGTCTATCTCGTCGAGGGGCGCGACATCCGCTACACCCCCGAAGCGAAACCGCAGCCCCCCCAGTGATCGCCTATCGATCCGGCGGCACGTAGCCGGCGATCTCGTCGGCTCCCTCGCCGAAGAAATAGCGCTCCATCTGCTCCTGCAGGTATTTGCGCGCCGACGGCTCCATCAGGTTGAGGCGATTCTCGTTGATGAGCATCGTCTGATAGCGTAGCCACTCCTGCCACGCCTGCTTGGAGACGTTCTCGAAGATGCGTTTGCCGAGCGCCCCCGGTAGCGGCGGCCGCTCCAGCCCCTCGGCCTCTCGTCCCAGTTTCACGCAAAACACGGTCCTTGCCATCGATACTCCTTTCTCCACGGTTCAGATCAATTCTTTGACGAACACTTTCGAGCGGCGCTGATAGTTGTAGAGCTCGCGCTTGCGCCGCGGCAGGGCCTCGGGCCCCACCTCGCGAAAACCCCGCTCGAGGAACCAATGCGCCGTGCGGGTGGTGAGCACGTAGAGCCGCTCCAGCCCCATCGCCCGAGCGCGCGCCTCGATGCGGTGCAGCAGCTCCTCCCCGATCCCCGCGCGGCGGAACTCCGGGGCTACCGCCAGGCACGCCAACTCCGCCGCCCGTTCCTCGCTGAACGGATAAATGGCGGCGGAACCCACCACCACGCCGTCGTACTCCACGAGCAAGAAACGCTCGATCTCCTTTTCCAGCAGCTCACGGTCACGGCGCACGAGGGTGCCGTCGGCCTCCATCGGCGCGATGAGCGCGATGAGCGCCGGCACGTCCTCGGGCCGCGCGTCGCGGAAGCGGAAGATCGGATCGCGCGTCACCAGCGTTCCCACGCCGGCATGGGTGAAGAATTCGAGCAAGAGGCCGCCGTCGAGATCGCGGTCGATGAGATGCGCCCGCCCCACGCCACGGCGGACCGCCTCGAGCGCATGCGGCAGGTAGAGGTGCAAATCCTCCGTGAGCCCGCTCCCCTCGGCGAGCGCCCGGGCGGCCGCATCCGCCGTCACGGAGGAGACGAGCTTGCCCTGCGCGTCCAATAGCCCCGGCGCATCGCACAGGAAGACGAGTTTCTCCGCGCCGATCGCCACCGCTACCTCGGTGGCGACTTCCTCCATCGTGATGTTGAAGATCTCGCCCGAAGGCGAAGGCGCGAGCGGCGTGATGAGGACGACGTTCTCCTGCTCCAGGTCGGCGACGATCTCCTCGGCGATCACCCGTCGCACCGCCCCCGTGTATTGAAAGTCCACCCCGTCGATCACCCCCAACGGCCGGGCGGTGATGAAATTTCCCCCCGTCACCCGCATGTAGCTGCCCGCCATGGGCGTGTTGGGCAAGCCTTGCGAGAGCTTGGCCTCGATCTCGACGCGGGTGACCATCATCGCCGCCTTGACGCACTCGAGCGCAGTCGCATCGGTCACCCGCATCCCCTTGTGGAACACCGGCGTCAGGCCGCGGCGCGCCATCTCCGCGTCGATCTGCGGCCGGGCACCGTGCACCAGCACCAGGCGAATGCCCAGCGCCGCGAGCAGGTTGCAATCGTAGGCGAGCCGCTGCATGCGCTCGCCCTGCGCCACCTCGCCGTCGAAGGCGATCACGAAGGTCTTGCCGCCAAAGGCGTGGATGTAAGGGGCGGAGTGGCGCATCCAGCCGACGAAAGCCGCAGCCGAACCGTCTTGCAGCGACACGGGCGGAGAAACCTCGGGAATGCGCTCTTCGGGCAGCCCGCTGCGCCCCGCCTGCTGCCTGTGCCCGTCCATTTCCCTACCCCCTTTCACAACGACGCCTCCAGACGCTCGCACAAGGTGTGCAGCACCTTGACCCGCGCATAGTATTTGTTGTTCGCTTCGACCAGCGTCCACGGTGCGATCTCGGTGCTCGTGCGCTCGATCATGTCGCCCACCGCCAATTCGTACTGCGGCCACTTCTCGCGGTTGCGCCAATCCTCCGGCGTGATCTTGTAGCGCTTGAGAGGATCCTGCTCGCGCTCGCGAAAGCGCCGCAATTGCTCCTCGGGGTCGATCGCCAGCCAGAATTTCACCACCACGGTCCCGTTTTCGATCAGCTGCTCCTCGAAATCGTTGATCTCGGCATAGGCCCGCATCCAGTCGGCCGGCGCGCACAGCCCCTCGACCCGCTCGACCAGCACGCGCCCATACCAGGAACGGTCGAAGATCACCACCCGGCCGTGCCCCGGCATCCTGCGCCAGAAGCGCCACAGATAAGGCTGGGCGAGCTCCTCGTCGGTGGGGGCGGCGATCGGAACCACCTGATAGCGCCGCACGTCCAGCGCCGCCGTCACGCGCCGGATCGCTCCTCCCTTGCCGGCCGCATCCATTCCCTCGAAGACCACGACCAAGCTGCGCTTGGCGAAACGCGCGTCGCGCACCAAGGCATCGAGCCGTCCCTGCAGCTCCTCCAGCCGACGCTCGTACGCCCTCTTTCCCATCGGCTGCTGGAGCGTGAGTGCGCTCACGGCGTTGGGACGCTCTTCGAGATCCGGCACAAGGACGAGGGGCGGCGCGCCCCTCTCGCCGCGCTCGACGGCCTCGAACTTGCGCTGCCAGGCGCCGGCGAGCGTCTCGCCCACGAACACCGCCCGGTAGCGGTCGTCGGCCCCATCGACCAGCACCCACGGCACCACGCCGGTGCTCGTGTGCCGGATGGCGGCGGCAGCCGTCTGTACATATTCATCGTAGTGTTCGAGATAGCGCCAGTCCGACTCCCGCACCCGCCAGCTGGTGCGCTCGTCCCTGGAGAGTTTCTCCAGACGGCGTTTCAATTCCTTGGCCGAAATGTGAAACCACAGTTTCAGCAGCAGCACGCCCTCGGCCGTCATCATTTCCTCGAAGCGGCGCACCCGCTCGAGCGCGGCTTCGAAGGCGCTGCGCTTGCTGCGCCCGGTCGCCCGTGACTCGATGATGTCGGCGTACCAGTTGTCGAAGAAGACCCCGATGCGCCCGCGCGGCGGCAAGCGGCGCCAGAAACGCCACATGTAGGGCCGCTCTTCCTCCTCGGAACTCGGGCGGTCGATCGCGTGGCTGTCGAGGTGCCGCGGATCGAGCCATGAATTGAGCAGGTTCATCGTCTCGCCCTTGCCCGCCTTGTCGACCCCGTTGATGAGGATCAGCGTGGCGAAGGAGCGCTCCTGCACCAGGCGGTATTCCAGATCGAGCAACTGCAGGCGCACGGCTTCCGAGCGCTCGCGATACGTCTCCTTGTCGAGGCGATGACCCAATTCCACGTTCTCGAACATCAGCGCTCCCCCCACAGGGCCTGCATCATCGCCAAGGCCGCGGCTGCAGCCGTCTCGCTGCGCAGGACCCGCGGCCCCAGGCCGATGCGCTCGATGCCGAGCCGTCCGGCCTCGTCCAGCTCCTCTTCGCTCCAGCCGCCTTCGGGCCCGACGATCACGGTCACGCTGCGCTCGGGCGCCGGCAGACGGGAAAGCGCAACGCCCCCCGGCGCGAGCAGCCAAAGGCAAGCCTCGGGGCGCGCTCCCCGCGCTTCCTCGATCCAGTCCCGCCAGCGTCGCGGCAGCGTCACTTCCGGCACCGCCGTGCGGCCGCACTGCTGCGCCGCGGCCACTGCCACCTGTTGCCAATGCGCCTGCTTGCGCGCCCCCCGTTCGAGCGCTCCCCCCGTCTGGGTGCGCGCCGTCAGGAGCGGCACGATGCGCGCCGCCCCCAGTTCCACCGCTTTCTGGATCGCCCAGTCCATGCGCTCGGCCGGCAGCAGCGCCTGCCCCACCGTCACCGAAAACGGCAATTCCCGCGAGACCGGATCGAAGGTTTCGAGCCGCACCCGCGCCGCATCGCCTCCGGCAGCCTCCAGCACGCCCCGCCACTCGCCGCCGCGCCCATCGAATACCACCACCGGCTCGCCCGCACGCAGCCGCAGCACGCGCAGGGCATGATGGGCCGCGGCAGGCGGCAGCGGCACCTGCGCGCCAGCCTCGGGCACGAGATCGGGAACGAAGAAACGGGCAACCATGGCGTCGCATTATACGACGCCCCTTGCCCCTCCCCGGAAGCGCGCGCCGCGCAATCTTCGCAGTGCACAAAAATGCTTGACTCCGCCCGGGAATCGGCTATAATGTGCAAATCGATCGCGGGGTAGAGCAGTCCGGTAGCTCGTCGGGCTCATAACCCGGAGGTCGCAGGTTCAAATCCTGCCCCCGCAACCAATCGAAAGGCCTGCCCCTGCGGCAGGCCTTTTTGTTTTCCCCTACGTCACTACCCTCGCTTCCGTCGCCGCCCTCCGCTCACCCGCTCGTGCCCGGCCAGATCCTTCCAGCTCTGCACCTCGAGAAAGCCCGCATCGAGCAGCAGCCCCCGCACCTGCTGCGCCTGATCCCAGCCGTGCTCCAGCAGCAGCCAGCCGCCCTCGGCGAGGTGGCGCGGCGCCTCGGAGACGATCGCCGCGATCGCTTCCAGCCCGGTTTCTCCGGCAACCAGCGCCTGGCGCGGCTCGAAGCGCAGGTCGCCCTCTTCGAGGTGGGGATCGTCCTGGGCGAGATAGGGAGGGTTGGAGACGATGAGGTCGAACGTCTCGCCCGGGCCGATCCGGGAAAACCAGTCGCTCTCCATGAACGACACGCTCGCTTTCAGGCGAGCGGCGTTTCCCATCGCCAGGCCGAGCGCCTCGGGCAAGGCGTCCACCGCCAACACTTCCGCCTGCGGCAGCTCCAGCGCCAGGGTGATGGCCACGCAGCCGCTGCCGGTGCCCAGATCCAGGATGCGCGGCGCATGCCCCGGCGGCAGGGTGAGCGCGAGCGCGATCGCCACCTCCACCAAGGTCTCGGTCTCCGGCCGCGGGATCAAGACCGAAGGCGTGACGCGAATGCGCCGCCCGTAGAATTCCCGCTCCCTGACGAGATAGGCCACCGGCACTCCCGCCGCGCGCCGCTCCACCAAGTCGACGAAGCGCTGCAGCACCTCCGGCGGCAAGGGACGCTCCGGCCAGGCCGTGAGCTTGGTCGAACTCCAGCTGCTGGCGTAGCTCAGCAGGACGCGCGCCTCCAGCGCCCCGATGCGGGCGCGCGCCCAGGCGAGCGCCTCTCCCACCGTCGCCTCGGGCGGCAGGGCCGACGGAGCCGCACTCATGCCTCGCCCTCCGTTTCCAGCTCGCGCAGCCGCTCCTGCTCGTATTCGAGGCGCAGCGGCTCGATGAGGGGATCCAGATCCCCCTCGAGCACGGCATCGAGCTGGTAGAGCGTGAGATTGATGCGATGGTCCGTCACCCTGCCCTGCGGGAAATTGTAGGTACGGATGCGCTCGGAGCGATCGCCGCTGCCCACCAGGCTCTTTCTTGCCGCAGCCACCGCTGCGGCCTGTTCGTCCCGCTGCCGCGCCTCCAGCCGCGCCGCCAGCACCGCCATGGCCTTCGCCTTGTTGCGATGCTGCGAGCGGTCGTCCTGGCATTCGACCACGAGCCCCGTGGGCAGGTGCGTGATGCGCACCGCCGAATCGGTCCGGTTGACGTGCTGCCCGCCCGCGCCGCTCGCGCGGAAGGTATCGATGCGCAGCTCGGCAGGATCGAGCCGCACCACCGCCTCCTCGTCCGGCTCCGGCAGCACCGCCACCGTGCAGGCCGAAGTATGGATGCGCCCCTGGCTCTCGGTGGCCGGCACCCGCTGTACCCGATGCACGCCCGACTCGAACTTGAGCCGGCCATAGACCCCCCGCCCCTCCAGCCGCACGATCACCTCGCGATACCCTCCCAGGTCGGACTCGCTCGCCGAGAGGATCTCGCTGCGCCAGCCCCGGCGCTCGGCGTAGCGCAGATACATGCGCAGCAAGTCCGCCGCGAAGAGCGCCGCCTCCTCGCCGCCCGTCCCGGCGCGGATCTCGAGGAAGGCCGGCCGGTCGTCCTCCGGATCGCGCGGCGTGAGCGCCTCGGTGAGCGCATGCTCGCTCTCGGCCAGCCGCTCAGCCAACCGCGCCTTCTCCTCTTCCGCGAGCGCGCGCAGCTCCGGATCGGCCATGAGGGCCTCGGTGGCGGCCAGCTCCTCTTCCAGCGCCCGATGGCCGCGCCACAGCGCCACCACCGGTTCGAGTTCCGCCCGCTCCTGCCCCAGCCGGCGCAGCTGCTGCGGATCGGAAGCCACCGCCGGATCGAGCAGCGCCCGGTCGAGCTCCTGCAGACGTTCCTCCATGCGTCGCAAGCGTTCGCGCAGACGTTCCCTCATCCCCGTTCCCCCCGCGGCACCGCCAAAGGCAGGGATTCTTCCTGTGCCGCGTCCTCCTCCCCATCTTTTGCCGGCGGCGTGCCTTCTTCCAGCGCGAAGAGCCGCGGCAGGGCCGCGAGCAGCGCCTCGCGCTCGGGCTCGGCCGCCTCCTGCAAAAAGCGCGTGGGCGCGTGCAGCCACTTGTTCATCAGCCCATGGCTCAGGGCCATGAGCACCGCCTCGGGCGATTCGCCTCCATGCAGACGGCGCAAGGCCCGCTGCAGCTCCGCCTCGCGCAGCGCATCGGCCCGCTCGCGCAGGCGGCGGATCCACGGCACGATCTCGCGCGAGCGCACCCAGGCCATGAACTCGGCCACCCGCTCCTCGACGATGCGCTCCGCCGCCACCAGCGCCTGCTGCCGCGAGGCAAGCCCCGCCTGCACGATCTGCGCCAGGTCGTCCACCGTATAGAGGAAGACGTCGTCGAGCTCACCCACCTCCGGCTCCACGTCGCGCGGCACGGCCAGATCCACCATCACGAAGGGTCGGCGCCGGCGCTTTTTCAGGGCGCGCTCGACCATCCCCAGGCCGATGAGCGGCAAGGGACTGGCCGTGCTCGAGACGACGGTGTCGAATTCGGGCAAGATCTCGGGCAGGTCTTCGAGCCGCCCCACCCCCGCGCCCAGCGGCTGGGCGATCGCCTCGGCCCGGGCGAGCGTGCGGTTGACCACCATCATCCGCCTGGGCCGGCCGGCGGCGAAGTGCGTCGCGCACAATTCGATCATCTCGCCGGCGCCGACGAAGAGCACCCGCTGCTCCGATACCGGCCCGAAGACGCGCTCGGAGAGCTTGACCGCCGCCGCGGCCATGGAGACCACGTTCGCCCCGATCGCCGTGCCCGAACGCACTTCCTTGGCCACCGCCAAGGTGTGCTGGAAGAGTTTGTGCAGATGCTTGCCAAGGGTGCCCGCCGCCTGCGCCGCCCGCACCGCGTCCTTGAACTGCCCCAGGATCTGCGCCTCACCCAGCACCATGGAATCCAGGCCGCTCGCCACGCGAAAAACGTGGCGCACCGCCGCCTGGTCGATATAGGTGAAGAGGTGCGGCGCCACTTCCGGCAGCGGCGTGCCCTGACGGGCGGTGAGCCAGGCCACCACCGGCTCCGCCTCGCGCGCCGCCACGTAGAGTTCGGTGCGGTTGCAGGTGGAGAGGATGGCGGCTTCCGACACGCCGGCCACGCCGCCGCACAGCTCCTGCAGGGCCGGCACCACGCGCTGCGGATCGAACGCGAACCGCTCCCGGATCGCGATCGGCGCCGAATGGTGGTTCAGACCCAAGGCATAGAACGGCATGAGCGCGCGAGATGGAGATCCGAAGAAAGGAATCGATTATATCACCCGCCCCGACCCCACCCTTGACGGCGGGCGGCAGGGCACCCACAATGCCGACGAAGCCTCCCTCGCTCCACGGAGAACGCCCGCATGCGCATCCTCATCGTCGAAGACGACGCCGTCATCGCCCAGGGACTGGCCCGCGCGCTCAGGCAATCCGGCTGCGCCATCGACACGGTGATGAACGGCCGCGAGGCCGACGTGGCGCTGCACACCACCCCCTACGACCTCGTCATCCTCGATCTCGGCCTGCCGGGACTGCCCGGCATCGAGGTGCTGCGCCGCCTGCGCGCGCGCAAGAACACCACCCCCGTGCTCATCCTCACCGCCCAGGACGGCATCGAAGACCGCGTGCGCGGGCTCGATGCCGGCGCCGACGACTACCTCACCAAACCCTTCGCGCTCCCCGAGCTGGAAGCCCGCGTGCGGGCGCTCACCCGGCGCTCGCTCGCCGCCCCGCCGGTGGTGGAAGCCGGCAAGCTGCGCTACGACCAGAGCGCCCGGCGCGTCTGGCTCGACGGCACCCCGCTCGAACTCTCCGGCCGGGAACTCGCGCTCCTCGAATACCTCATCACCCGCCCCGGGCGGCTCGTGAGCAAGGAACAGCTCGTCGAACACCTCTGCGGCTGGGGCGAGGAAGTCTCCACCAACGCCATCGAAGTCTACATGCACCGGCTGCGCAAGAAGATCGAAGGAAGCGGCGTACGCATCCAGACGGTGCGCGGCCTCGGCTACAGCCTGGAGCCCAGCGATGCTTCCCTGGCGTAAGCGCACGCCCGACGGCTCGCCCAACTCCGTCTTCGGCGAGATCCTCGACTGGCTCCTCGCCCCGCTGCTCTTTCTCTGGCCCTTCTCCATCATCGTCACGCACCAGGTGGCCGACCGCATTGCCAACCGCTCGTTCGACCACGCCCTGGGCGAACAGGTTCAGATGCTCGCGCGTTTCGTGACGATCGACGGCGACCGCGTCCAGCTCAACCTGCCCGCGCCGGGCCGCATCCTCTTTCGCTCCTCGGCAAGCGACGTCGTCTTCTTCCAGGTCCGCACCGACGAAGGATTCGTCGGCGGCGACGCCGAGATCCCCGCCCCGCCCCGCCCCTGGCTGCCCGACGGCGAAGTGCGCTGGCGAGACGACGTCGTGGCCGGAGAACCGGTACGCGTCGCCGCCCGCATCGACCGCCGCCCCGGCCCCGAGCAGCCGCGCTTCGTCATCGCCCAGGTAGCCGAGACCCTCAACAAGCGCCGCGAGCTCGCCTCCGACGTCGTCACCGGCGTGCTCCTGCCGCAATTCGCCCTGATTCCGCTCTCGGTCGTGCTCGTCTGGTTCGGCCTCACCCGCGGCATCGCCCCGCTCGCCCGCCTGCAGGCGCGCATCCGCCAGCGCCGCCCCACCGACCTCTCGCCCATCGCGCCCGAGAGCGTCCCCGAAGAAGTGCGCCCCCTCATCGTCGCCTTCAACGACATGATGGCCCGTCTCGAAGAAAACCTCCAGGCCCAGCGCCGCTTCATCGCCGACGCCGCCCACCAGATGCGCACCCCCATCACCGGCCTGAAGATGCAGGCCGAGCTCGCCCTGCGCGAGCGCGACCCGCAGGCGCTGCGCCAGGATCTCCAGCGCCTGCACGGCGCCGCCGAACGCGCCGCCCACCTCATCCAGCAGCTCCTCACGCTGGCGCGCGCCGAATCGAGCTCGGAGACGGTACACCGCATCGAACGCCTCGACGTACAGGAACTGCTGCGCGACGTCGCCCTCGAGCTCTACCCCAAGGCCCAGCACAAAGCGCTCGAGCTCGGATTCGACGAAAGCGAAGGGCGGCTGGAAGTCGAGGGCAACCGCCTCATGCTGCAGGAACTCTTCAAGAACCTGGTCGACAACGCCATCCAATACACCCCGCCCGGCGGCAGCGTCACCCTGCGCGCGCTAGCCCGCGGGGATTCGGTCGACGTCGAGATCGAAGACACCGGCATCGGCATCCCCCCCGCCGACCGCCCCCGCGTCTTCGAGCGCTTCTACCGCGTGCTCGACACCGGCGTCGACGGCTCCGGCCTGGGCCTTGCGATCGTGCGCGAGATCGCCGAGATGCACCGCGCCGACGTCAGCCTCGAACCCAACCCCCACGGCCAGGGCACGCTCGCCCGCGTGCGCTTCCCCCTGCCGGCACGAAGCCCCGCCCGGCAGGACGAGCGCCCCCGCGCCAAGGATGATTGACTTTCTCTTTCCCGCCGCTATAATGGCGGTCTTCGGCGGCCAGGTAGCTCAGTCGGTAGAGCAGCGGACTGAAAATCCGCGTGTCGGTGGTTCGATTCCGCCCCTGGCCACCAAAACCCAAAATCCCAACCCTTATCGGTTGGGATTTTTTTGCCCTGAGCGCCAGTGTTGGCGCGGTTCCGACCCGTTGCCTCGTGAGCGCTGCACCGCCAAACGACGCCGTTTCGGAGTACTTCTCGCCTCTCTGCTGCCGTTTTTCTCTGCTGGGCTCGTGAGCGTTCACCGAGCCAGAGCCAGCACTGGCGCGGGTTTCCGGCTTCCGGGTTGCGATTGTGAATTGGTCGGCCGTTGGTTACCGAATCTGCACTGCTCACCTCGTCTTGCATCAAGGTACGGCGAGCTCGGCGGCAGATACTGGTTGAGACAGTTCGCACAGGATGCCGCACTGTTCGGCGCTTCTGCCTTCGGAACACATTTCCCTCAAGGATCTGAGCTGCTGCTCAAGTGCGCTCAGTTCCTGGATACGCACCGCGACCTGCTCGATGTGTGCCTCAAGAACACGGTTGACCTCACTGCAATCTTGGGTTGGCACGTTCTTGAGGCGCAACAGCACACGAATCTCGTCGAGCGTCATGTCCAGCGAACGACAGCGGCGAATGAAAAGCAAGCGTTCGACGTGCGCGTCGCCATATAAGCGGAAATTGCCCGCGCTCCGGGACGGGGGCGGCAGGAGTCCTTCCTGCTCATAAAAACGAATCGTTTGAATCGGACACCCGGTTTGCCGGGCAAGCGCTCCGATCTGCATAGCTGCAACCCCTTTTTATCATCGACTTGACTCTATAGTAGCTATAGAGTGTTAAATCTCAAAATACCCTCCGGATGCTTGCTGGTTTCTGCAAGAGCCTCGCCGGATCAGGAACGAGAAGAATCAAGGACCAATGACTATGACCGATGAATGCCAGAAATCCTGCGGATGTGCGTCCGAGCGGAAGGCGGAGTCCATGACGGGTGCCACGCCGACCGGGACGGGAAGGATGAGTCTGTTCTCGGTGCCGAAGATGGACTGCCCTTCGGAGGAGCGCATGATCCGGCTCGCGCTCGAGAATACGAGCGGGCTGGCCGCACTCGAGTTCGATCTTGGCAAGCGCGAGTTGCGTGTTTTTCACGACGGCCCCGTCGAACCCATTGCAAGCAAGCTTGAAAGTCTCGGCTTGGGCGCCCGTCTCATTGCGTCAACTGAATCGAATGGCCCGCACACTGTCGATGGGCAAAGCGACAGCCAGCCGTCCTCCGAGCAAGAGTCTCGCGTTCTCAAATGGTTGCTTGCCATCAACGCCGCCATGTTTGTCGTCGAAGTGACGATCGGGTGGATTGCGCAGTCCACGGGGCTCATGGCTGACTCACTGGACATGTTCGCGGATGCCGCCGTCTACGGGCTCGCGCTCTACGCCGTCGGCCGTGATACCGGGCACCAGCTGAAGGCGGCGCGGTTGTCAGGCTGGCTGCAACTGTTGCTCGCGCTCGGCGCAATGTCCGAGGTGCTGCGCCGCTTCGTCTTTGGTAGCGAGCCCGAGCCACCGCTCATGATGGGGATCGCGCTCGTTGCGCTCATTGCAAACGTTACCTGCCTTGTCTTGATCTCCAGTCATCGAAAAGGCGGCGCTCACATGAAGGCAAGCTGGATTTTCTCCACGAACGACGTGCTGGCAAACCTGGGGGTGATCGCGGCCGGGGCGTTGGTCGCCTGGACAGGATCGCGTTACCCCGATTTGGTGATTGGCTCGCTCATCGCGCTGCTGGTATTGAACGGTGCGCGGCGCATCCTGCGCCTCGGTGCCTGAAGCAGCGAGCGCGGGACATGCCGCCCCGGCAATATCAACGACTGAATTCCCGCCCTGGAATTTCACGCTGCGCTGCCCAATCCAATGGCAAGGCTCGCCGGATCAGGCGCTCCAGCACAAGCCCGACTGCCTTTTCCACCACGCACGCCTCGACGATGTCAGGTGCAAGCCGGGTCAGTTGCGCGATCCGACTTGCATGCCCCCGGTCAATGCTCTCGGCTGCCGCGATCTCGGTGATGGAGGGTCACGCGCGCCCTGACCTCGGCCGGGTTTGCGCTGTCCATCGATGATTTCGGCACCGGGTATTCCTCACTGGCTTACCTCAAGCGATTTCCCGTTCATAAACTGAAGATCGACATCTCGTTCGTGCGGGACATGCTGACCGATCGCAACGATCTCGCCATTGTGTCCGCCATCGTTGCCATGGCGAAGAGCCTCGGCCTCAAGACCCTGGCCGAAGGTGTGGAAGAGGCAGCGCAGGCGGAACACTTGCTGGCATTGGGTTGCGACGAAGCACAGGGGTATTACTTCGCCCGTCCGGAGCCGGCCGAGGTTTTCGCGCGCAGGTGGTTGCAAAGCGCATGTCCGAGTCATGATCTCGGTCAGGACGTGGATCGCCAAGAGCAAGGCCACCTCGGTACATGACGGCAAAGCCGCTCCATGGCACCGGGCCCCGGCGCATGATCACGCCCTCGAGTTCTCTCAAACTCTTCGTAGCGTTCACGCTGATCCGTGATCGGGAGCCGTCAGCCCGGTCGGTTCAACAGCGATCGGGGCCATTGCCTCTGCGAAAGCGCACAGACCAAAGGCACTTGGGCTGGCTCGCCCCAACTGCTTCACCTCATCAGGTTCCGCCTGGGAACTCCAGGCAGAACCGGGTCCTGCCCTGCGCGGACGTCACGCTGATCGATCCTCCATGGGTTTGCATAATGGCGCGGGTAATCGCCAATCCCAGCCCTGCGCCGTCGGTTTCCGGATGTGACCGCGATGGGTCAGCACGGTAAAACCGATCGAACAGGCGCGGCAGTACCCTCGGGTCGATGTCCTCGCCGGTGTTCTCGACGCTCACCCGGGTGGCTTGGGAAGACTGGCTGATCTCGATCGTGACCTCGCCATGTGGCGGGGTGTGGCGCAGCGCGTTCGAAAGCAGATTGCTCAGGGCACGGCGGAACATCAAGCGATCACCGACGATCTCGCCCTCACCACGCTGAGCCAGTCTGACGCCCTTCTCCTCGGCGACCGCCTCATAGAACTCGATCAGGGCGTGCGTTTCCTCGGCTGCCGAGAAACGTTCCCGGTTCGGCAGCATCATCCCGCGTTCGGCCTTGGCCAGGAACAGCATATCGGACACCATGCGGCCCAGACGCTGCAGTTCCTCGGCATTGGAAGCCAGAATCTCCCGGTAGGTATCGGCATCCCGCCGGGTAGCCAACGCGACCTGGGTCTGGGTCAGCAGGTTGCTCAGGGGGGTGCGCAGCTCATGCGCCAGATTCGACGAGAACTCCGACAGTCGCGTGAACGCGTCTTCCAGCCGGTCCAGCATCTTGTTGAGTTCGTGAGCCAGATCGGCCATTTCGATGGGTACCGCCTCGACGGGCATGCGCTGGTGCAGCTGCTGGCTCGTGAGCGTGGTGGCTCTGGATTTCATGGCACGCAATGGCGCCAGCCCCTTGTACGCGGCAAACCAGCTCAGCAAGCCACAGATGACGATCGTCACGACGGCATAGGTCATCAGGGTGCGCCGCAACTCCAGCATGAACCGTGTGTGATGTGCCGTGTCCATGGCAACAAGGATGTCCAGCCGCGTCGTTGCGTCATAGGCTGGAATAACCCGGACAAGCATCCCGCGAAACGCCTGCCCTTCGTCGGCCCAATGGATCAGCGCGTCGTTGCCGTTGCCTTCATCCGCCGGTGACAGTTCGCGCGGGAGGCGAAATCCTTCGGACTGGAAGAGCGTTTCACCTTTCGAATCATGGACGCTGACGTACAGCCCGTGATGGTGGCTCAATGCCTCACGCAGCAGCCACTTGGCGTCCTCGGCCGAATTGGATCGCGCCAAAATATTCTCGATCAGGTGCTGCTTGTCCTGCAGCGCCATGTGATCCAGTTCGATGAAATGCCGCTCGGATGCAGCGATGACCAACAAGGCCAATCCAAACACGACGGCCGACGCCGCCAACGTAAAGAAGAGGGTGAGCCGGGTCGTCAGTGACAGGGAGCGAAACATTCAGTGCTCCTCCGGCGCTTCCAATACGTAACCCATGCCACGTACGGTGTGGATCAGCTTGACCTCATGCCCATCATCGATCTTCGCGCGCAAGCGCCGGATGGCCACCTCGATCACATTGGTGTCGCTGTCGAAATTCATGTCCCAGACCTGCGAGGCGATCAGCGAGCGGGGCAGGACCTCGCCATGACGGCGCATCAGCAGTTCCAGCAAGCCGAACTCTTTGGCAGTCAGACTGATCCGCCGGCCGCCGCGTGACACGCGTCGGCGCAGCAGGTCCAGTTCGAGGTCGGCCACGCGCAGCACGGTGCTCTCGTTGCCACTGCGCCCCCGGCGCAGGATCGTGCGCACGCGGGCCAGCAATTCGGCAAAGGAGAAAGGCTTGACCAGATAGTCGTCCGCTCCGAGCTCAAGGCCTTTGACGCGGTCTTCCACCTGATCGCGTGCAGTCAGGAACAGCACTGGCATCTGCAGGCCGCGACGGCGCAAGGACTGGAGTACCTGCCAGCCGTCGAGGCCGGGCAACATCACATCCAAAATCACCAGGTCGTATTCGCCCTGCAAGGCCAGGTGCAGGCCATCCGTGCCGTCCTGCGCCAGATCAACCACGAAACCCGCTTCGCTCAAGCCTTGACGCAGGTACTCGCCCGTTTTGGGTTCATCTTCGACGATCAGTATTTTCATGAGGGTGCTCCGCCATATCGAATAGCCGCTAGTGTGACGATTTTGGGCGCACCTGACACGATGATAACAAAAATGTAATCTGACAGACAGCTTCCTAACAGGGGTGGCCCTCTAGCATGTCATCCACGAAATCAGCAATTCATTGCGAGGAGCCCATGCCACCCTTGAGACCGTTTCATTCACCGTTGCCGTTGGTGCCCGCTCGGCGGCGTTTCGTGCGCGGCTTGGTCGCTGGCGGCGTCATGATCGGCCTGTCACCCTGGCTGCGTGCTGCGGCGCAGGGGCTGTCCGACACGCGCACGGGTGCAGCGCCCGTGCTCAGCGGCACGAACATCGACCTGGTGGTCGGCGAATCGCCGGTCAATTTCACCGGTAAGCCACGGATGGCGACCACCATCAATGGCTCCATCCCGGCGCCGACGCTCAAACTGCGGGAGGGCGACACAGTCACCATCCGCGTCACCAACCGCCTGCGCGAAGCCACGTCGATCCACTGGCACGGGATCATCCTGCCCTACCAGATGGACGGGGTACCCGGTATCAGTTTTCCGGGCATCCCCCCGGGCGAAACCTTCACCTACCAGTTCCGTCTCGAACAAACCGGCACCTACTGGTATCACTCGCACTCCGGCATGCAGGAGCAGACCGGCATGTACGGGGCGTTGATCGTCGAGCCGCGTGAGGCAGACCCGATCCGTGCCGACCGGGACTACGTGGTGCACCTGTCCGACTGGACCGACGAAGACCCCATGCGGGTGCTCGCCAAGCTCAAGGTGCAGAGCGACTACTACAACTACCACCAGCCGACGGCCATTGACTTCTTCCGCGACGTCGCCGACATGGGGCTTTCCCGCGCACTCGACAAGCGCGCGATGTGGAACCAGATGCGGATGAACCCGACCGATCTGGCCGATCTCTCGGCGGCGACCTTGACCTACCTGATGAACGGCGTCACCCCTGCCGGCAATTGGACCGGCCTGTTTCGGCCGGGTGAGCGGGTGCGTCTGCGCTTCATCAATGGCGCGGCCAACACCTTCTATGACGTGCGCATCCCCGGGCTCAAGATGACAGTGGTGCAAAGCGACGGGCAGAACGTCGAGCCCGTCACCGTCGATGAGTTCCGCTTCGGGCCGGGCGAGACCTACGACGTGATCGTCACGCCCCAGGAGGACGCCTACACGATCTTCGCGCAATCGATGGATCGAACGGGCTTTGCCCGCGGCACGCTCGCGGTGCGCGAGGGCTTGAGCGCCGCCGTGCCTGCGCTCGATCCCGTCGAATGGCTCACCATGGCCGACATGATGGGCGCGATGGATCACGGCGCGATGGGGCATGGCGGCTCGGCCATGGGCGCGATGGACCACGCGGCGATGGGCCACGACATGTCTGGCATGAAGCACGACATGTCCGGCATGAACCATGGCGCGATGGCGATGGGCCATGGTCAGCACGCGATGCATGGCATGACCGGCGGCGCGATGGCCAAGCCCAGCGCCACGGTCCGTCACGCACGCACGGAATACGGCCCAAGCACGGATATGCGGGTGGACATGCCGCGCACCAATCTTGACGATCCGGGCATTGGCCTGCGCAACAACGGCCGGCGCGTGCTGACGCTGGCGGATCTCAGGACGATCGGTGGTCCTCTCGACCCACGCGGGGCCGAGCGCGAGATCGAGCTGCACCTCACCGGCAACATGGAGCGCTATACCTGGTCGCTCGACGGCCTCGAGTTCGGCAAGAGCACGCCGGTGCACCTGAAGTACGGCGAGCGGGTGCGCGTCATCCTGCACAACGACACGATGATGACGCACCCGATGCATTTGCACGGGATGTGGAGCGAGGTGGAAACGCCCGACGGGCAGTTCCTGGTGCGTCGCCACACCGTCCCGGTTCAACCCGCGCAGCGCGTCAGCTTCCTCGTGACCGCCGACGCCCTGGGTCGCTGGGCCTGGCACTGCCACCTGATGTTGCACATGGACATGGGCATGTTCCGCGTGGTGGTCGTGTCATGAAACTGATCAAAAGAAGATTCGCCATGAAACCCTGTTCTCTCTTCACTGCGGCGCTGGTGTTGCTCGGTGCGGCACCCGTCTGGGCGCAAACAACGATGGAAGGCGGCGGCCATGCCGGGCACCCGGGCACGGCTCCAGCCCCAACGCGAGCCGAATCGCCCGCGAGCGCCACCATGGACCACGGCAGCATGAACATGCAGGGCGGCCCCGCACCCGCCGATGCCCGTGATCCGCACGCGTATTCCAATGGCTTGACTTTGGAGTCGGGCCCTTACGTACTCCCCGGGCCACGGCAACTTCGGCTGTCCGATGAACATGCGTTCGGCAGCGTGCTCCTCGATCGCCTGGAGCGCGTTTACACGAAGGACGGGAACGCGACCGCCTATGACGCGCAAGCCTGGTTCGGCGGCACCTACGACCGCCTGGTCCTCAAGGCCGAGGGTGACGTCGCCAAAGGCAAACTGGAGGAGGCACGCACGGAGGTCCTGTGGGGCCATGCGATCGCCTCGTACTGGGACACCCAACTCGGGGTGCGGCAGGACAGCGGCGCCGGCCCTGACCGGACTTGGCTCGCTTTCGGCATCCGGGGACTCGCGCCGTACTGGTTCGATGTCGATGCCACCGCCTACGTCGGCAGCTCGGGACGCACGGCACTGCGCCTGTCGGGCGAGTACGAACTCCTGCTCACCCAGCGCCTGATTCTGCAGCCCCGCATGGAAGTCAATCTGTATGGCCAGCGCGATGAAGCGCGTGGCCTGGGAAGTGGGCTGGCCGATGCGGCGGCAGGCCTGCGCCTGCGTTACGAGTTCTCGCGCCAGTTCGCGCCCTACGTCGGCGTCGAATGGGCTGGCAAGTTCGGACAGACCGCCGATTTTGCGCGCGCCGAAGGACAGCGTACCCGGGAAACGCGTTATGTGGCGGGTGTGCGGCTGTGGTTCTAGAAGCCGCCACGCGCAACTCCGATCTTATTCACCAACCCTAAGGAGAAACCGATGATGAAGAAAACCCTGAGCGTTTTGATGCTGGCCGCCTTGCCTGTGTTGGCGCTGGCCGGTGGGGGCCATCAGGGCGGCCATGACATGGCCGGGCATGACATGCAGGGCATGCACGGTTCGATGCACGGGGACACATCACCCTCCGAAGTCGGCAAACCAGGCGATCCCGCCAAGGTCGACCGCACCATCGAGGTGGTCATGGACGACTCGATGCGGTTCACGCCGGCGAACATCGCGGTCAAGAAGGGCGAGACCATCCGCTTTTTCGTCAAGAACACGGGCAAGGTGCCGCACGAAATGGTGATCGGCTCAATGAAGGAACTCAAGGCGCACGCCGAGATGATGCGCAAGATGCCCCAGATGCAGCATGCCGAGCCGAACATGGTGACGCTCCAGCCTGGCCAGCGCGGCGGGCTGGTTTGGCAGTTCGATCAGCCCGGTACGGTGGACTTCGCCTGCCTCGTCCCCGGCCATATGGAAGCGGGCATGGCGGGCAAGATCGTCGTCGAATAAGCAGCGTCACCGGGAGTCCTTATCATGCACCAAACCGTTGATCAACCGTTCCCCCGGCGGCGCAGGCTGCTGCTGGCGGTGCTTGCGCTGAGTCTTCCCTCCCTGGCACCAGCCGCCGCACCGCAGACGCTTGCCGTGCAGGTGTGGAAGGACCCGAACTGTGGGTGTTGCAAGGACTGGATTGCCCACCTGGAGAAAAGCGGATTCCGCGTGAGTGCCGTCGACCAGGGCAACAGCGCAGCCCGCGCTCGCCTCGGGATGCCGCAGAAATTCGGTTCCTGCCATACGGCCCTGATCCAGGGCTATGTGATCGAAGGCCACGTACCCGCAACGGACATCCAGCGGCTGCTCAAGGAAAAGCCCCAAGCCCTGGGCTTGGCGGTGCCGGGCATGCCCATTGGTTCACCCGGCATGGATGGTGTCGCCTACGGAGGACGCCGTGATGCCTACAAAGTCTTGCTGGTTGGGAAAGACGGAGCAGCGCAAGTTTTCGCTTCTTATCCGTGAAGAAACCATGCACTGACCGTGTGCCGATTGGATCCATGAGGCGCAGCAGCGGTCTTGCAACCTGGAACAGGAGGCCGGCGCCGACCGCGCCGATCCTCGATGAAGGGAACACCGCGATGAACGCGACTGACCAAGAACACCTCCACGACACGCGCGGCCAGTCCGGCCTGAATCGGCGCATGAGGACCGCGTTGCTGATGGTTGCCCTCATCGGCGGCTTCTATCTGCTGCGCGAGCACTGGATCCATGTCGCAGGCAATTGGGTGTACCTGTTGCTGCTGGCGTGCCCGCTGATGCACCTGCTGCATGGCCACGGTGGCGATGGCGGGCATGGTGCGCCGCCCGACAAACCCGCCAACAGGGAGGCGTGAAGTCATGGGCCTGCGATCAGACCACGAACACCGCCAACACGCCCACGACCACCCGAGCGCACTGCAGTGGGCCGAAGGTCTGAAGGACCCTGTCTGCGGCATGGACGTGACCGCGCAGTCCGAGCACCACGTCGAGCACGCAGGCCGACTCTTTTACTTCTGCAGCGCCAAGTGCCGGGCGAAGTTCGTCGCCGAGCCGGCGCGCTATGCCTACAGCGGCCATGAGCCTTCGTCTGTCGAAGCGCCGGCCCTGGCGGCAGGCACGATCTACACCTGCCCCATGCACCCCGAGATCCGGCAGGATCACCCCGGCTATTGTCCGAAGTGCGGCATGGCGCTGGAGCCGGTGCTGCCGGATCTCGAAGGAGAAGAGAGTCCCGAGCTGCGCGATTTCCAGCGCCGCTTCTGGTGCACCCTGCCGCTGACCGTCATGGTCACTGTGCTTGCCATGTTCGGCCACCAGTTGCATTGGTTCGAGGCGCGCACACAGACCTGGATCGAACTCGTTCTGTCCCTGCCCATCGTCCTGTGGGCGGGTCGGCCGTTCTTCGTGCGCGGCTGGCAGTCCGTGGTCCATCGCAGCCCGAACATGTGGACCCTGATCGCGCTGGGCACCGGGGCGGCGTTCGTCTACAGCGTGGCGGCGACCGTGGCCCCACAACTGTTCCCGGACTCGTTCGTGTCCATGGGACGGGTCGCGGTGTACTTCGAGGCGGCGGCGGTGATCATTTCCCTGACCCTGCTGGGGCAGGTACTGGAACTCAAGGCGCGTTCGCAGACCTCGGCCGCCATCAAGTCCTTGCTCGAACTGGCCCCCAAGACCGCCCGGCGCCTTCGCGACGATGGCACGGAAGAGGACGTGCCCCTGACGCACATCCATGTCGGCGATCGGCTGCGCATTCGACCCGGCGAAAAGGTTCCGGTAGATGGTACGGTAATCGAGGGCAGCAGCGCTGTGGACGAATCGATGCTGACGGGGGAGTCCCTGCCCGTGACCAAGCGGGTGGGCGACAAGGTCATCGGTGGGACGCTCAATACCAGTGGCGCGCTCGTCATGGTCGCCGAACGTGTCGGCTCGGCGACCATGCTGTCCCAGATTGTGCAGATGGTGGCGCAGGCGCAGCGGTCCAAGGCGCCGATGCAGCGCATGGCCGATGTCGTGGCGGGCTATTTCGTGGTCGCGGTGGTGTCCATCGCCGTGCTGACCTTTTTTGCCTGGGGCCTGTTCGGGCCGGAACCGCGTTGGGTTTTTGGCCTCATCAACGCCGTGTCTGTGCTGATCATCGCCTGCCCCTGCGCGCTGGGCTTGGCCACGCCCATGTCGATCATGGTGGCGACCGGGCGAGGGGCTACGCAGGGGGTGCTGTTTCGCGATGCCGCCGCGATCGAGAAAATGCGCCAGGTCGATACCCTGATCGTCGACAAGACCGGCACATTGACCGAGGGCCGGCCGCGCTATCAGACGACGATCGCAGCCGAAGGCTTCACCGCCGGCGAAGCCTTGCGACTGGCTGCCAGCCTCGACCAGGGCAGCGAGCACCCGCTGGCGAAAGCCATCGTCACGGCCGCGCGCGAGCAGGGCCTGGTGCTCTCACGCGCCGAGGAGTTCGACTCGCACTCAGGCATCGGCGTGCGCGGGCGCGTCGATGGACATGCCGTGGCACTGGGCAACACCGCGCTGATGGAACAGCTCGGTGTGGACGTGCGGCCATTGGCCGAGCGGGCGGAGGCGCTGCGCGGTGAGGGTGCCAGCGTGATGTATCTGGCCGTCGATGGCGTGCTCGCCGCAGTCCTGGCCGTCGCCGACCCGGTGAAGAAGACCACACCGCAAGCGCTGGCGTCGTTGCGCGCGGAGGGCTTGCGCATCGTCATGGCCACGGGCGACGGTCTGACCACGGCCAAGGCCGTGGCGGCGCGCTTGGGCATCGATGAGGTGTATGGCGAGCTCAAGCCCGCCGACAAACTGCAACTGGTGGAGCGGCTGCAGCGCGAGGGGCGTATCGTTGCGATGGCTGGTGACGGCATCAATGATGCCCCGGCCTTGGCAAAGGCCGACGTCGGTATCGCCATGGGCACCGGCACCGACGTGGCGATGAACAGCGCACAGATCACGCTCGTCAAGGGTGACCTGCGCGGTATTGCGGTGGCGCGCGCCTTGTCAGTGGCCACGGTCCGCAACATGAAGCAGAACCTGATGTTCGCCTTTCTCTACAACGCACTGGGCATTCCCATTGCGGCCGGCGTGCTGTATCCGCTCACCGGTTGGCTGCTTTCACCGTTGATCGCCGCCCTGGCGATGAGTCTCAGCTCCGCATCGGTGATCGGCAATGCGCTGCGTTTGCGCGGCGTGCGTCTCGTCTGAGCACGCACAGAATCTGACGTACACGTAACGGTCGTCTCATCTTCCCGTCAGCGGTGGCTTCGCAGAATACATACTGTGCAGTCGCACAAGGCATTGACAGAAATGCCTTCACGTTTGATTGAAAGGAGTGTAGAGATGAAAGCCAGGATTGCCGCGGTTGTCGCCGCCACCGTGCTGAGCGCCATCGTAACCCCATCGTTCGCTGATGACGCGGCAGCGGCCAGCGCCAAGAAAATGTTCCTCCTCAAGGACGGTGGAACCCTGTATGTATTCGAGGACGGCAAGATGGCGCTGGAAGACAAGTTCGGACGGGCTGTCTACCTGAAAGAGGGGCAATTGCTCGAAACGGCCGATGGCCAGAAGATTACAGCCAACGGCAACGAGGTCGCTCGACTCGATAGTCTTCTCCGTCAGGGTCATTCCGGCGGTTGACTACTCGATTCAATTCGTGAACTGCACGCCAGCGGATGTCGGGCCAACTCGTTGACCAACACGCGCTGGCGGGCCATCGGTCATAGCTGGGGCTAACCACTCGATGGTAGGCTGCGACGCTACCGGTCAATCGGCGCCGCACAAGGTGAGAGTCCGCCCTGCACTGACTGACCGGCGTTCATTGCCGAGGCCATTGCGTCCACAACAACCCGCAGGATTGCCCGGGATTGCTCAATCGTTGAGAGAGTGGGTTGGATTCCGGTCGCGTCTGCACCACCAATAACCAATATACAAAGGGTCAACCGTTCTCGGTTGGCCTTTTTTCCCGTTTGGCCACCCCGGGCCGCATGTCATAACGACGGACGCGGGTTCGATTCCCGATTCGATGCGTGGTATCATCCCACCGCCGGAAATCGCCCAGCGTGCGCAAAGCCGCCGTCCCCCTTCCGCCCACGGCCAGGGCCCCCTTACCCAGAAACCTCCCCGCCTCATGGACCTCCTCGCCCAAGCCCTCGACCTCGTCCTGCACCTGGACCGCCACCTCGGCGCGCTCAGCTGGGTGCTCTCGCTCAGCTTCGCCGGCTACCAGTTCGGCAACCTCCCCTGGATCCAGCGCAATCTTTCCGCCGTCATCCTTGGCATCATCGTCGTCTCGCTGCTGCCCGCCGCCATCGCCTGGCTGCGCGAGCGACGGCCCGCCGCCGCCCGTCGACATCAAATTTTGATGTAGCATGAACCCGCCCACCCGCGGGCAGGCGTCACGCCCTCCCGCTTCCGCGATTCAACCCATTGAATGAAAAAGAAAAACAAAAATTCACCCGCACCCCCTTTACTCCCCCCTTGCATCGCGCTACCCTAGTCTTGCCGACGCACCCGTCGTGCGCATCCTTTCCAACCAACGAGGAGCATCACCATGAAACGCATGCAACAGGGCTTCACCCTCATCGAGCTGATGATCGTCGTGGCGATCATCGGCATTCTGGCGGCCATCGCGCTGCCGGCGTATCAGGATTACACGAAGCGCGCCCACGTCGGCGAAGGCTTGGCGCTCGCCGCTGGCGCCAAGGCAGCGGTCACGGAGTACTACTCCTCCAACAACCGGTGGCCTTCAAACAACGATTCAGCCGGGCTCGCTGCGGCGAGTGACATCAAAGGCAACGCGGTCAAGAGCGTGACAGTCACAAACGGGGTAATTGAAATTGCTTATAATGACAAAGTAAAGGATGGCGCAACGTTGCAGCTGAGCCCCCTTGCCGGCGCGGGCGGAGTGCAGTGGAAATGTAAAGCCGCCGGCACGAGTGCTATCGACAAAAAATGGGTCCCCTCCAACTGCCGCCAATAATGACTTGAAAAGATGCAAAATGGCGCCGCGTCGAGCGGCGCTGTTTCGTTTACCCGCTTTCTTGCAACTTTTTTCCGGCTTTTTTTGTTTTTTCCGACCGTTTCCGGAATTCCCCATGTCGCCATCTGCGCGCAGCCAGCTTTTTCCTGCAATCAGCTTTTTGGCAGTTCTGTTCATTGCCCTGTTCTGTCTTGCTCCGGGGCTGACGGGCGGATTCCTCTTCGACGACGCGCCCAATCTCCAGGACCTCTCCGCCTACGGCGGCGTCACCGACTGGGGCACGTTTCGCGCTTTCGTCTTCGGCGGCTGGTCCGGGCCGAGCGGCCGGCCGATCGCGCTCGCTTCGTTTCTGCTCAACGACAACGCCTGGCCGTCCGACCCTGCCTCCTTCAAATACACCAACCTGATGCTGCACCTCCTGGCCGGCGCGCTGCTCACCTGGGCGGCCTTGCAGCTGTGCCGTTTCTACGGCCTCGACGAGCACCGCGCGCAATGGTCGGCGCTTTTCGCATCGGCCGCTTGGCTCTTGCATCCTTTCCTCGTCTCGACCACGCTCTACCCGGTACAGCGTATGACGCAGCTCGCGGCAATCTTCGTCTTCGCCGCCCTCGTTGCCTACCTGCACGGCCGCCGCCTCTTCGCGCTCCGGCCGCGCGCCGGGCTCGTCTGGATGGGGTCTTCCCTCGCCCTCGGGACCGTGCTCGCCACCCTCAGCAAGGAAAACGGCGCCCTGCTGCCTCTCCTGGTGCTCACCATTGAATTTTGCGCCCCGGCGACCCTGCCACGCCTGCCGCTCGCATTCCGCGCACTCTTCCTCTGGCTACCCAGCCTCGCCCTGCTGGGCTACTTGCTGCGCCAGCTCGATTTCACCCCGGGTCTCTGGCCCGACCGGCCCTTCGACCAACCCGAGCGCCTCCTCACCGAGAGTCGCATCCTGTGGGATTACCTCGGCAATCTGTTCCTTCCCCGCATCGAGGGTAGCGGCCTCTATCGTGACGACATCGTCATTTCCCACGGTCTGTTCGATCCGCCGAGCACCGCCTGGGCGCTCGCCGGTCTGGCCGTGCTCCTTGGCGCCGCCTTCGGGTTGCGCCGGCGAGCGCCCTTTTTCAGCCTCGCCATCCTCTTCTTCTTCGCCGGCCACCTCATCGAATCCACCTGGCTCGGTCTGGAGCTTTATTTCGAGCACCGCAACTATCTTCCTTCGGCTTTTCTCTTCCTGCCGCTCGCCCGTGGGCTCGACCTGCTGCGCCGGCAGATTTCCGCGGCCACCGTCGCCCTGCTCGGCTTGGCGATGCTCGGCACGCTCGCTTTTCTCACGCACCAGCGCGCCTCCTTGTGGGGCGATGCCGAAAAGCTGGAGATCTACTGGGCGCTCGCGGCGCCGAATTCACCCCGTGCCCAAAATGCACTCGCCAACTTCTACGCCCGCATGGGGGACGCAGAGCAAGCCGAAGCCGTGATCACGGACGCGATCGCGCGCCTGCCGGATAGCCCTTTGCTGACCATGAGCCGCCTGCTGCAAAAAGTCTATCTCGGTACCGCCACCCCTGAAGACTTCACCTGGGCTGGCGAGCGCCTCGTTCGCCAACCTTTCGACGCCCAAGCCGTCACGGCTCTCCGTACCCTCGTCGATCAAGCCCTGCGCCAGGATCGACCGGCTTGGTATCGCTCGGCTACCCTGACGCTGATCGACCGGCTCGCCGAGAACCCGGCTTTCAATCGCTTTCCGCTCTTTTTGCGCCTCATCCCCTACCTGAAAGCCCGCCTGCTGCTCGCCGACGGCCACGCCGACGAAGCCGAAGCCCTCTACCGCGAGGCCATGCGGCGCTACGCCAACATCGACTCCTCCATGCAGATGGTGGCCGAAGTCGGCAGCGCCGGCTACTACGCCCACGCCGCCCGCTTGCTGGACGAAGCGGAAGTCCTCTATCGGCAGCAATCGGAAACGAGTCTCAAGTTCCCGCGGCGCATTTACGATCGCGAAATCGCCCGCATTCGTGCGACGCTCGAGAATGAACTTGCCAAGCAATGATCCCATGAATCTCTCCCTCATCCTCCCCGCCAAGAACGAATCGGCCGCCCTCGGCCCCTTGCTCACCCGCCTGCGCGAGCGATTCCCCGAGGCCGAGCTCATCGTGGTCGACGACGGCTCCACCGATGACACCGCCGCCATCGCCCAAGCCGCCGGCGCGCGCGTGGTGCGCCACCCCGTGTCGCTGGGCAACGGCGCGGCAGTGAAAAGTGGCGCCCGTGCGGCCACGGGCGAGGTGCTGGTCTTCATGGACGCCGACGGCCAGCACGACCCGGACGACATTCCGCGGCTCCTGGCCCGGCTCGACGAGGGCTACGACATGGTGGTGGGCGCGCGCGATGGCACCTCGCAGGCAAGTCTCGGCCGCGGACTCGCCAACCGCCTCTACAACCGCCTTGCCGGCTACATGACCAGCCACCGCATCCCCGATCTCACCTCCGGCTTTCGCGCCGTGCGCGCAGCCAGATTCCGCCGCTTCCTCTACCTGCTGCCCAACGGCTTTTCCTACCCCACCACCATCACCATGGCCTTCTTCCGCTCCGGCTACCCCGTGGCCTACGTCCCCATCCACGCGAGCGCGCGCATCGGCAAAAGCCATCTCAAGCCATGGAAAGACGGGCTGCGCTTTCTCCTCATCATCTTCAAGATCGCCACCCTCTATTCCCCCCTGAAACTCTTCGCCCCCCTCTCGGCGCTCTTCTTTCTCGCCGCCTCCCTGTGGTACGTCCACACCTTCATCAGCATCGGCCGATTCACCAATATGAGCGCCCTCCTCTACACGGCGTCGCTGCTGATTTTCCTCATGGGGCTGGTGTCGGAGCAGATCACGATGCTAATGTATAGGGATGACGAGGGGGAATGACATCGTGTTTCGCGTCCGCTGGATGGTTCTCCGCTACAATGACCGGGGAAAAGCATCGTTGGAATCAACATGCCGACTATTCGAGGACCATTCGGACCGTATCGCTTTTTCTTCGTGAGTTTCGACTGCGCGGAACCCCCACATGTCCACGTCCAGCGTGAGCGACGTGTATGTAAATACTGGCTGGATCCGGTCCGTTTGGAACGTAACCATGGTTTTGCACCAGCGGAACTCAACGTCATTTGGCGACTCGTACATACGCATCGCTCGTTGCTGCTGGAGGCTTGGCATGAACACTGTAGCGGTCATTCCTGAACCCAAGGCGAAGGACGTACAGGTCACGGACGAAGAGATCCGTGTTCATCTGATCGATGGACGCAGGATCAGCGTTCCCTTGGTTTGGTCATGGCGACTGTGCACGGCAACGCCGGAGCAACGCAACCGGTTCGAACTCATCGGCGATGGAACGATCATCCATTGGCCCGAGGTCGATGAAGACATCAGCGTGGAAAGCCTCCTGTGGGGAACCCCGGCACCACGGCCACGCGCGGCGTCGCCAACGATCGATTTCCTTCATGGGGGCGATGTCGGAGGAGCCAATCACGATGTTGATGTACGTGAATGACAAAATCAATCAAACTCAACGTTCTCTGACGACAACGTTCTCTGACGACACGTATATTCAAATGGAGACACAATGCTTGACCTGATCATCAGCCCGGTCGCCGAATGGCTCATCAAACAGGGCGCAGAGCAAATAAAGAAATCGGCACAATTTCAACATTCCCGTCTTGCCATCCGCGAAGCGATCTATCGTGAAGTGCGATTCAACCGCGCGCTCCTCGACGAAGTCTCAAGCACGAAAAGCATGAGCAATTCCTCGTTTCTGCGCAGTATCGCCGACGAAATGAACTTCTCGGCCTTTTCCCATATCGAAAATTCTTATATTCCGATCGGATTGTTCTTCGATGGACCTCATCCGATAATCGAGGAATCCCCCGATAGCCAGTTCAAGGAGTGGGCATCCCAACTCAAGAACGAAGCCGAGTGGATCGAGCGTATCTACTTGCGCGCCCGTATCCTGAGAGCTCGCTGGCGCAGTCGCGACGACGCCAACCACAATCCGCGCAGTCTCTATTATGTTCAATGGTTGATGAGCCAATGGATCAAGCACTACCAGAAAGAATGCACTTTGAGCTAATCCCGGCTTTCTCACCAGCATCGGCTTCCTGGTGCAGGACCAGCGAGCCAACCAATCCCCCTGGAAAGGCGCCTTTCACAGATGCCTGAAACAAACGCTCTTCAGGTGTTGATGACCAGCACATCCTACCCCGCCGATCTCCAAGATTGGCGGGGACTCTTTATCCGGCATTTGGCCGACGCGCTCGCGCGCCGCGAGACGATTCGTCTTCACCTCTGGGCGCCGCCGGGCGAACTCCACCCGGTAGCCATTCCGGCGACGACGCCTCGAGACCGGATATTTCTTGCCGAATTGATGCAACGCGGAGGCATTGCGCACCTGCTGCGCACGGGTGGGATAGATGCCCTGCTGGTTCCCCTGCGCCTTCTCGCAGCCTTGCGTGCTGCATATCGACGTAGCAAAGCCGACCTCTATCACGTCAATTGGCTGCAAAATGCCCTACCGATTCCCGACGATGGCAAACCCCTCTTGGTCAGCGTGCTTGGCACCGACATGCAGCTCTTGGGCAAACCCTTGATGAAACCGCTCCTACGCCGCATTTTTTCCCGGCATCCCACGGTAATCTGTCCCAATGCAGACTGGATGGTCGCCCCACTGACGGAAGCTTTCGGAGATATTGCCAAAGTTCGCTTCATTCCATTCGGGATCGATCCGATGTGGTATGCCATCGAGCGGCGATTGACCACTCCGCCGCGTTGGTTGGTCGTCAGCCGGCTAACGCGGAACAAACTGGGTCCGCTGTTCGAATGGGGCGCTCCGCTATTTGCCGATTCGTCCCGTGAGCTGCATTTGTTTGGTCCGATGCAAGAAGAAATCGAACTGCCGCCCTGGGTGCATTACCACGGCCCCGCCAGCCCAGAATCGTTGTGCAGGGATTGGTTTCCGACTGCCCATGGACTCCTCACTCTGAGCCGTCACGCCGAAGGCCGGCCTCAAGTCATGCTGGAAGCCATGGCCGCTGGCTTGCCCATCATCGCCTCCGATCTTCCCGCCCACGCCAATATCGTCTCCCATGCGGAAACGGGCTGGTTGTGCCATACCCCGGAAGACCTGTCCCAGGGACTGACATACTTCGAAATTCCTGCCAACAATCTGCGCGCCGGCCATGCCGCACGAGCGTGGGCAAGGCAGCAGATCGGCACCTGGGACGATTGTGCCTGTCGCTACGTCCGCCAGTACCAGGCACTCTGCGGTAGCCCCACACCATGAACAAGAGAGGCATCATCATTTTCGGCGCGCATGGTTTCATCGCGCGCCACCTCATTCCTGCGCTGGCCAAGCAGGGCCACCCCCTCATTGCCCTGGCTCGCCGCCATGCGCACATCCCTCCTGGGGTGGAACTGCACGTCGCGCCTTTCGACACGCCCGCCCAATTTACCCCCCTGCTGGAACGCGCCCACACCGTCGTCCATGTAGCCTCATGTTCCACTCCTGGCGCAACGGCAGGAAAACCGCTCGTCGAACTCGCGGATAACCTGCGTCCAACCTTGGCTTTGCTGGAAGCCTGGCAAAACGCGCCGCACTGTCGCCTGCTCTATGTCTCGTCGGGTGGCACCTTGTATGGCGACACCAACGGTCACCCTGCCGATGAAAACATGCCGCCACGTCCACGCTCGTACTATGGCGCGGCGAAAGCGGCGGCCGAATGTTTCATCCATGCTGCTACGCAACAATTCGCATTGTCCGCCACCCTGCTGCGGCCATCGAATCTTTACGGCCCAGGCCAAGAAATGCGCGGCGGATTCGGCATCATTCCAACGGCTTTCGCCCATGCGCAAAGAAATGAGCCTCTCACGATATGGGGAGATGGAAGCGCCATCCGCGATTACCTCTACATCGACGATTTCATCCGCCTGTGCCTCGACATCATCGAACAGCCGATGCCCATCGGTGCGCACGCCTTCAACGTCGCCAGCGGACACCCTGTCAGCCTGATGGAGCTGCTCGAACACATCCAAACCATCACCGGCAAAAAGCTCACCATCCAATACGACGTGAATCGCCCGGTCGACATTGCTCGCATCGAACTCGATACACGCAAAATACGCACGACCTATGCCTGGCAACCCCAGGTGAGCCTCGAAGAAGGACTGACTCGAACCTGGCAGTGGTGGCAAACGCACAGCGCATGACAACCCCGCAGATCTCCATCCTGATCGCCAACTACAATGGCGCACGGATCGTGTGCGACTGCATCGATTCCATTCTGAATCAGCGCGGCAACATCCCGTTCGAAATCATCGTCCATGACGATGCCTCGACCGACGAGTCACTCACGCTGCTGCGCACCCGTTACGGGCATTTCACCTCGCCGCGCGTCGAAATCGTCGAAAGTCGGGAAAACGTCGGGTTTTGCATCGCCAACAACCGCATGGCCGCGATGGCTCGGGGTGAATATCTCTTGTTTCTCAACAACGACGCGGCGCTCGCCCCCGACGCACTCGAAACCTTGCTTGCCGCTGCGCACCAACAAACCCCGCAAGGCATCCTTACCCTGCCTCAGATCGACTGGGAAAGTGGGGCGCTGGTCGACCGCGGCTGTCTGCTCGACCCCTTCTACAACCCCGTTCCCAACCTGGATCCAGAGCGAATGGATGTTGGCATGGTGATTGGCGCCTGTCTATGGATTCCGCGGGCTCTCTGGGAAAAACTGGGTGGATTTCCTGCGTGGTTCGGCTCCCTTGCCGAAGACATGTTCCTGTGCTGCCATGCCCGGATTGCCGGCCACCCCGTACAAGTCACACGCACCAGCCACTACCGTCACCGACAAGGCGCCAGTTTCGGCGGAAACCGTGTACAAGACCAGCGTCTCTCCAGTACCTACCGGCGACGCCGGCTTTCCGAGCGCAACAAAACCTTTGTCATGCTGCTGTGCAGCCCGCCCTTGCGCCTGTGTCTGACCCTGCCCATCCATCTCGCCCTGCTCGGCCTGGAAGGTATCCTGCTGGCGATACTCAAACGCGACATGCGTCTCTGGCGGGAAATATACGTCAACGTTTTCACAAGTTTATTTCAGAACGTCGCGGTGTTGCGCAAAGAAAGAACGAGAATCCAAAAAAATCGGCGTATCAGTGCACGTGATTACGGAAAAGGATTTTGCTGGGTTCCGCGCAAGTTACAGATGTTCATCCGGTACGGAATTCCCGACCTGCGGTAATCCACTCTCCGGATGCCGCCCCATGCGCCCCATCATTCCGTCCAAAATCCCCGAACAAGCCATTTTCAATGTTTTCATGCGATCCTTTCCAAAGACAAGATGCGCTGATAACACTTTAAACCAATAAAAACCACTTCGCATCAGCCACGATCTGTTTACGTACTTCAGTTTTGACAAAGCCACGAAATTGCGCAAACGATAATAAATTCTCAATGGTTTGTAATTATTTTCGAAACGCCATCCAAAAAACCATACGCTTAGCCTATTCTCGCCCATGCGCTGATAAAGTCTTGCCCAAGAAGTACCAAATAAACGATATCCTTTCGCACGCGCCCGATGACACCACTCAATATCCACCTGGTCGATGAAAAAATCCTCTCGCATTCCGCCAACATCCCGTAACACGTGAGCAGGAACCAAAGTTCCGGATGTAATGAGAGTCAAAGCCTCTACATGCGGAACATCATCCGTGGGAATACCGTGTCCGTAAAAAAAATTCCCCGGTATATTTACTTGAAAGGGGATCGTATTGGATGTATGAAGATCGGTCACCAATGGACCTATGGCACCTACACGAATACCTCTTTTTTCGAGTTCAAGGTAGGCGGAAAGCAATCCATCGACCATGTTTTCTGCAGGCTGACTGTCTTGATCGCTAAAGACAATGAAATCCATTCCATCAGCCAGAGCCATTTCAATCCCAACATTTAATGCTTTTGCGATTCCAAGATTTTCTTTGATTCGAAAAAAAACAATCTTATTACTAACATCAGAAAATAAGTGATCAGAAAAATTAGATCCATTATCTATAACATAGATTTTCTCTGCCTGACAAATAATAATTTCTAACAGTTTTCTAAGGATCACAATATCAGGATTATAAGAAATAATAATAGCTGCTATTCTACAGCAATTCATACGATTTAGTTTCTCTATAAAGGACAAGAAAATGATGAATAAAATTTATAGTGTTGCAAGAACAGGCCAAATAAGGAAAAATATAGGGATTTTAACAAAAGATATTTTTTACTTGCTCAGAAAACAATATTTCTTCTTTAATAATTATTTTCTTATATAAAAAGAAATCTTTAATGCAATGATTGAAATTTTCAAATATTTCTAGAATAAGATTTCTAGTTTTTTGTAGATAATCTATCGCAAAATCATCTATTTTATATTTCTCTGGAATTGGCACATCTTCTTTATAAAACGCAGACCCTCGTTTGTTTGTAATAACGCAGCAACCAGCCATGGCAGCCTCGCGTGGTAATCTATCTTTTCCTGGATGGTGACCAAAATCAATGTAAACTTTCGAAATCTCTAATAAATTTCTGACTTCAGTTTGATTACCAACAACAGGAACAAACAAAAGATCGGGATTCTCTTTAATAATTTTAAGAGTTCTTCTTAATCCCTTTTTTGGATTATATGCAACAATGTTTTTCTTTATTGAGAAATTCGAAAAATCTTTAAGATGTGTATCGGATAATTTATCCCCTAGAAAATGGGGAATTATTCCATGATCACTGAGAAATTTATAAGCATAATAACTTTGTGCAAAATGCGTATAATTTTTTAACTGATCAATTTTCACTATTTGACCTGTTATCAAACCAAAAAAATAGTTGAATTTATCTTTAACGGCGAAATCGCCGGTTTTTCTATAATAATTATCAACGGAAAGCCACCAAATTCCTATATTAGCATTCTTTATTAATTTTGTGATCCATGTCGCACTTTCTGGTATTATTATAAAACAATCACTTTCATCTTTAAGTTTAGTGACTGGAGCCAAGTATTTTTTATACACAGACGGCGTGTTAATATTTCTATTAAATGGATAATATGATATATAAGCGTCTTTATTATTTTTTCTTAACTCATATACTAACTGATGAAGTAATTCTGGCCCACCAGTTACATTAGAAGGAGAGCAAACTATTATTTTTCCCATAATTTATCATAACCGATACATTATCAAAAACATTATCCGACAGAATACATATAAGATCAATTGATTTTTTTAATCAATTCTAAAGACATTGCAGCCCCAACCACCTGATCCATATTGTAATAGCGGTATTGTGCCAAACGGCCGACGAAACTGACATTCGTCAGTTCTTTGGCCAGCGATTCATAGCGTTTGAAGAGGATCTCGTTTTCTTGTCGCGGCACCGGATAATACGGCTCTCCTTGCGCTTGGGGATACTCTCTCACGATGGAGGTTCCGCTATGTCGCTGTCCCGTCAAATGCTTGAATTCGGTGATTCTGGTGTAGTCATGTTCATTGGGATAATTGATCGTCCCCACGGGTTGAAACCATTCGACGTCGGGCAGATGTTGGTGTTCGAACCGCAAGCTCCGGTAGGGTAAGGGACCGTAGCAGTAGTCGAAGAACGCATCGATGGGGCCGGTATACACGGTATGGTTGGCTTCGATCTGGTGGCGTAGGGTGAAGTAGTCCGTGTTGAGCCGTACCGTGATGTTGGGATGATCCAGCATACGGCGGAACAGGGCGGTGTAGCCGTCTGCGGGCATGAACTGGTAGGTGTCCGTGAAGTAGCGGTCGTCATCGTTGGTGCGCGTGGGAATGCGTGCCGCGACCCCCGTCGAGAGTTCGGAGAGATCCAGCCCCCATTGCTTGCGGGTATAGCCCCGAAAGAACTTGTCGCAGAGATCGCGCCCCACGCTGTTGAGGACCACGTCTTCGCTGGTACGGATCGGATCGCGCGGCTCTCGAACTTTTTCCAGCCAGGCAGCCACCCCTGCTTCGTCGAGATCGAGTCCGTAGAGTCGGTTGATGGTCGTGCGGTTGATGGGAATGGGCAAGAGCTGCCCCTCGACCTGGGCAAGGACGCGGTGTTCGTAGAATCGCCAGTCCGTGAAACGCGAGAGCCACTCGAAGATGCGCCGAGAGTTGGTGTGGAAGATATGAGGGCCGTAGGGATGGATCAGCACCCCATGCTCGTCGATCTGATCATAGGCATTGCCTCCGATATGGGGCCGCTTGTCGATGACGAGCACTTTCCGTCCGGCCTCGGCCAACTCACGGGCACAGACGGCACCCGCAAAACCGGCGCCGACGATGAGGATGTCCGTCTTCAAGAATTTGTCCATCGTTGCGCGGAAAAATAGCCTTGGTGCCATAAAAGCACTGCCATCGTGAGCGTCACCCAAACTTCGACCATCAGCATGGTTTGCGCAGCACCAGTAGCTCCTTCATGCTGGGTCATGGGCCAAATCAGCATCATGCTGAGGATCGCCGCGGAGGAAAGAATGGCATTGAACGCCCCGTTGAAACCGTGCGGCAGCATGATTTGTACGCCCAGCACGTTGGAGAGTCCAATGACGATCGGTAAAGGTGATAACCAGCGCAGCACCTGAGCGGCTGGGGCAAACTCGACTCCGCCTAGAAGAACCACCAGCCCATCTGAAAACACCCAGAGGGCAATGCTGGAGCTGCCCGCAAGGGCGATGACAGCGAGAGCACTTCGCTTGATGAGCGCATAAGCGGATTCTCCGTCATTGCCAACCAGATGGCTCATCCGGGGAAACAGCGCTTGAGACAGAGGGGTCAGCAAGGATTGGGCGGCGGCGCGCAGTTTGTCGGCCAAATTGAAATAGGCAAGCGCCACCGGCCCCGCTACCCATCCCAACACCAAGGGAATCAGCGTGGTGTACAAGCTGATGGCCACGCGGGATCCGAATAGGGTTCCTCCTTCACGGAAGGATTCCCCGATCTCTTTGAGACTTGGAGGGTGCCATGCGATGATCGCTTGACGGCGCATCCAGAGTAAAGAGAGAATCCCTGCGAGCATGCCCGCCGATCCTTGGATCAGCAGGACGAGCGCGGCATCATCCGCTTGTCGCACGAAGAGGAAAATGGGGATCAAGGCGACGGTGCGCGTCACGAGCTGGAGCATCGCCACGACTTGGAGCCGTTCCAGCCCTTGCAAGAACCAGACAGGGAAAAGAGCCGTGGCAATGACCGTGGTAAATGCCGCGGCATAGATAACGGCATCCGAGCGCAGACGATCCGTGGCCATGACGATGATGGCGGCAAGCAATGCCGCCACGAGCACGAGCACCCACTGGGCAGCCCAAGTCGCTGAAAAAATGCGACTGAGGGCCGCGAGATCGGCGCGGTGCGCCGCGACTTTGCGCGTGGCGCTCCATGAGAATCCATAATCAACCAGTAAAGCGAAATAGGTCATGACGACCTGTGCGAAGGCTACCTTGCCAAAGGATTCGGCCCCCAAAACGCGGGTCAGGTAAGGCAGAGTGATCAGCGGGATGACGTAATTGCTGAGTTGCACCAGCCCCATTGCAGCGATGTTGGTACGTAGCCGCGGAGGGGCTCCTTCAAGCTGACTCATCGTGGAATCTCAGGTCGGCGCAGTTTTCCTTGAAAGTGAGCCCAAGGATAAGGGCGCTGGCGCATTCTCGACTTCCCGGTCCCATTGCTTGAATCGTTCGGCCAGTTGCATGATGCTCTCCTCCGTTGCTATGATCCAAAGACATCCTCCAGGCGCTAGCGCGCCGCCCACTCGGGCAAGGGACCGAAGCGACGCGTGAACATACGCTGCAGCGCAAGCGCTTCGCCCTGCAAGACGCCTTTATGCAACCCCGTGCGGGCGAGTCCTTCGACGTCGCGTTTGCCTGAGCGTTTCAAGTCGCGGTAGAAGTCCTCGTGGGGACCGACGGCTTCGAGATAGACCAAGCGAATGCCGTCATCTCGGGTGTAGCCCAAGAGGTAGAGCTGACCGAGGCAGCGAAACTTGTAGACCCACAGATCCGAAAGGTCTCCTTTCTTCTTCTCGCCGATGTCGGGGTTTTGAGCCACGGTCTCGATGGCCGCATCGACTTCGGCCACCGCGTTGTCGTGTAGCTTTTTGTAGATGCGGGCAAAGCGCCGAGTTTGCCGAACACTCCAGCTCATGCCTTGGCTGCTGAGCGGGGGACGAAGGGGGTGCTGTCTTCGCGCGGTTCGGCCATGCTCATCAGGCTCTCGGCAATGAAGGATGCGGGCAGATCCGGGTTGTCGAGCGCTGCGCGACCTACTTTGGCCCAGAATTCCAGCTGGCCTTGGACGGTACGGAACTCGGCCTTGGCTGCAGCGCGTGCAGCGTTGACCAGGCGCTCATCGATACGCACAGACACCGTGCTCATCGCAATGCTCCATTGAATTTTCGGTTACCACAATTGTAGTCATGCGCTATGATGCGGTCAAGGATTCATGTCCCGAAAACGTCTTCGAGTCGAGAAGCGTCGAGCACGCGGTCGGCCCAAGTCTCGAGTTCCTCGCCGGAAGCCGAGCGCAGGCGCTGCTGCACCCACTCGGGCAAGGGGCCAAAGCGGCGTGTGAGCTGGCGCTGTAGCACGAGGGCTTCACCTTCGAGCCGGCCCTCGAGCCGGCCCTCGAGTCGCCCCTCGAGCCGCCCCTCAAGCCGCCCCTCAAGCCGACCCTCGAGCCGACCCTCAAGTCGCCCCTTGAGCTGGGCTTCGGTCTTGATTTCTCGTTCCCATTGCTTGAATCGTTCGGCCAGTTGCATGGTGATCTCCCCCAGGTCGTGGGCTTCGGGTACGTCCAGTTCCGGACGCAGGTCGCGCAGTAGATATTCCCGTATCCAGACGGTGAGCAGGCGTTCGAGTTCCGCATCGCCGGCAAACCAGCGGTGCAGCGCCGCGGTGAGCCGGGCGAGATCCTGCGGCCGTTGCTGGCGCTTGAGCCGCATGGTGGCCGCGACCACGTTCTTCAGCCCGGCAAGCGTCTCGTCACTATAGGCGTTCTCGTCGATGAGCACGTAGGCCAGGCGCGGCAGGTATTTGGCGAGCGTCTCGGGCGGGTCTTGGGGCAGGAGCTCGGCGAGGTCGGTGGCCGCATTCCAGGGTGCTTCGCCGGTATAGAAGACGATGGGCAAAACCGGCGGCAGGCGCCTGCCCTGGATTTGTCCGCCCTTGATGAGGTCCTGATAGAGCAGCCCGACGTAGGTGAGGAGGCGCACCGCCATCCAAGGGTCGACGCTACTCTGGAATTCGATCAGCAGATAGAGGTAGAGCCAGTCTTCGCCCGTCTTCACCCGCCAGATGACATCGTCGGCGCGCTCGCGCAGGTCGTCGCTCACGTAGCTCGCGGGGACCTTTTCCAGGGTGGTGAAGTCGAGCCGCTCGAGCCCTTCGGCGGGCAGGAACCCTTCGATGAGGTGCTGCACCACCTTGGGTGAGGAGAAGAGGTGCTTGTAGCTGGCGTCGTGGCGGGCGTTCATGTTTGCCATTGTAATACGGGTTGCCACGTAACGTACGTGCGCCCATGCTCGATCAAAAGCTCACAGCCTGCCCTCCACCGCCTCCCTCGGCAGCACGTGTTTCACGTCATACACCACCCCACCCGCCTTCAGCCACGCACGGATCGCCCCTGCTCCCATCTCGCGGTATTGCCGATGCGCCACGGCGAGCACGATGGCATCGTAGCTGCCGAGCCGAGGTTTCTGGGTGAGTTCGAGGCCGTATTCCTGCCGCGCCTCTTCCGGGTCGACCCAGGGGTCGTGCACGTCGACCTGCATGCCGTAGTCTTGGAGTTCGGCGATGAGGTCGATTACGCGGGTGTTTCTCAGGTCGGGGCAGTTTTCCTTGAAGGTGAGCCCGAGGATGAGGGCGCGGGCGCCTTCGACGGGGCGGCGGCGCTTGATGAGGAGCTTGACCACGCGCCCGGCGACGTAGGCGCCCATGGCGTCGTTGAGCCGGCGCCCGGCGAGGATGATCTCGGGGTGGTGCCCGATTTCCTGCGCCTTGTGCGTGAGGTAGTAGGGGTCGACGCCGATGCAGTGTCCTCCGACCAGACCTGGGCGAAACGGCAGGAAGTTCCACTTGGTGCCGGCTGCCTCGAGCACGGCTTGGGTGTCGATGCCGAGCCGGTTGAAGAGGATGGCGAGTTCGTTGATCAGCGCGATGTTGACGTCACGCTGGGTGTTTTCGATCACCTTGGCGGCTTCGGCCACGCGAATGCTGGGGGCTTGGTGCGTGCCGGCGGTGATGATCTCGCGGTAGAGGGCGTCGACCCGTTCGGCGGCTTCGGGCGTGGAGCCGGAGGTGACTTTCTTGATGGTGGGCAGGCGGTGCTCGGGGTCGCCGGGGTTGATGCGCTCGGGGCTGTAGCCGACGGTGAAGTCGCGGTTGAAAACGAGGCCGGAGGCGCGCTCCAGCACGGGCACACAGTCTTCTTCGGTGCAGCCGGGATAGACGGTGGATTCATAGATGACGAGATCGCCCGGCTTGAGCGCTTTGCCCACCGTTTCACTGGCCGCGAGCAGCGCGGTGAGGTCGGGGCGCTTGTGCCGGTCGATGGGCGTGGGCACCGTGACGATGAAGACGGTGCAGCGCGCGAGTTCCGCTGGGTCGTCGGTGAATCCGAGGTGACGGGCGGCGGCGAGTTCTTCGGCGGAAACTTCGCGCGTGCGGTCGAGCCCGCGGCGCAGCTCTTCGATGCGGCCGCGCTTGAGGTCGAACCCGACCACGGGGCGACGCTTGCCGAATTCGACGGCGAGCGGCAGGCCGACGTAGCCGAGACCGATTACCGCCAAGGGGGCGGAAATGGCCGGGGAAGGAGGCTGATCAAGGGGTGAGTTCATGTTCGCCATTGTAGCCGACCTCTCATGAACCGGGCATTCGATTCTGCGGTTTGGACAGGCGCTCCACCACTTCTTCGAGGCTGGAAACCTGCTCCGCGCCGGGGAAAGCGGTGAGGTCCTTTTCCTGCCCCGGCAGCACGACGAGATAGAGCGATGGGATGCCGGCGGCACGGCCGGCTTCGAGATCGCTGAGCTTGTCGCCCACCAGGAGCGAACGGGACAAGTCGATGCCGTGCTCGCGGGCGGCGCGCAGGATCATGCCGGGTTCGGGCTTGCGGCAGGAGCAGACGATGGCATAGTCCGACACGCTGCCTTGGGGGTGATGCGGGCAGTAATAGATGCCGGCAAGCTCGATGCCCTGCTCGCGCAAGAAAGCGCACATCCGCTCGTGCAGGGCAAGGACGTCGGCTTCCGAGCACAGGCCGCGGGCGACGGCGGATTGATTGGTGATGACGACGAGGAGATAGCCTTGCTGCTGCAGCTGGCGCAGGGCATCGATCGCACCGGGCAGGAAGGAAAAATCTTCCCAGCGATGGACGTAGCCGCGATCTTCATTGAGGACGCCATCGCGGTCGAGGAAGACGGCCGGTTTGCCGTTCATGCTCGGTCTCAACGCCCCTGCCCTCCTCTCATCTGCTCGAAGAGCTTGAGCACAGCGATCGAGTCTTCTTCGCCCAGGCCGGCGCCGACGAGGGCGTTGAACCACTGGGCGGCGGCGGCCGACAGGGGGGCCGGAACGCCGCTGCGGTGGGCTTCGTCGAGCACGATGCGCATGTCTTTCTGGTGCATCCAGGCCTTGAAACCGGGGCGGAAGTTGCGCGCGAGCATGCGGGCGCCGTGGTTTTCCAGCACGCGCGAGTAGGCAGAGCCGCCCAAGAGCGCCGTGCGCACGCGTCCGGGGTCGACGCCCTCGGCGCGGGCGAGGTTGAAGGCTTCGGCCACGGCCACCACGGTGACGCCGGTAAGGATCTGGTTGCAGGCTTTGGCGACCTGGCCGGCACCGCTTTCGCCGATCCAGGTGATGGTGCGCCCCATCGCCTCGAAGAGCGGCTGCGCCGTGGCGAAGGCGGCTTCGTCGCCGCCCACCATGAAGGTGAGCGTGCCCTCGATGGCGCCGGTTTCGCCGCCGGAGACGGGGGCATCGAGCAGGCGCACGCCGCGCTCGGCGAGCCGCGCGGCGATGCGGCGCGCTGCCTGGGGCGAAATGGTGCTGGAATCGATGTGGATGTGCCCCGGCTGGGCGCCGGCGGCCACGCCGTGCTCGCCCAGGGTGACTTCTTCCACGTCGGGGGCGTCGGCCACCATGGAGCAGGTGATGCGCACGGCGCGGGCGAGTTCGGCGGGGGAATCCGCGGCGATGGCGCCGAGCGCGATGAGCGGCTCCATGGATTCGCGCCGGCGCGCCCAGACGTGCACGCGGTGCCCCGCGCGCAGGAGGTTGAGCGCCATGGGGCGCCCCATCAGACCAAGACCGATGAAACCGACATCCATGGGGAGTTCTCCTTTCGGGTGAAGCAGGATCAGGGCAAGGGAATCGGCTTGCCGACCGCGTATCCCTGCAAATAGTCGACACCCAACCGTTCGAGGGCTTGCGCGATCTCGGGGGTGCTGACGAATTCGGCCACGACCTGCATCGACGTTTCGTGGGCGAAATGGACTGCGGCGGCGACGACTCGCCGGACTTTTTCTTCTTGCACCACCTTGGTGACGAGCGAACCGTCGAGCTTGAGGTAATCGGGCGAGAGTTCGATGAGGGTGGCGAGGTTGGAGTAGCCGCTGCCGAAATCGTCGACGGCAAGCTGTGCGCCATGGCGGCGGATGTCTTCGGCAAAGGCGCGCACGCGGGCGAAATCCTCGATGGCTTCGCTTTCGGTGATCTCGAAGATGAGCCGCTCGCCTTGGTGCTTTTTCAATTGATCGAGAAGGTAGGCATAGGTTTCGCCGTCGGCGAGGTCGATTGCCGAGAGGTTGATCGAGATCTGGCTGCCGGTGCGCCGGGCCGCCTCCAGCGCCAGGTCGAAGACGCGGCGGGTGAGGCGGCCGTAGTGGCCCGTGGGCTTGACGATGTCGAGGAAGACGCCGGGAGAGAGGATTTGCCCCTGGCGGTCGTACAGGCGCACGAGCGCTTCGTATTTGGGTGGATGCTGCGCCGGCCGCACGGGGACGATGGGTTGGAAATGGCAAAGGATGCGGGATTCGGCCAGCGCCGCTTTGACTTCGTTGATCCAGAAGCGGTTGTTGAGGTAGGACTGGTCCTGGGCGTTGAAGGCGGGGATGCGGTCGCGCACCCCGCTTTCCTTGGCCTTGTGCAGCGCCGCCTCGGCGAGCGCGAGCAGGTGGTCATCGCCCTTGGCAATGCCGAAATAGAGGTCGATGTCGACTTCTTCGCCGTCCATGCCGGGCATGGGCAGAGTGCGCAGCGCGCGGCTGGCGGCGAGCAGTTCGGCCTCGAAGGCGGGAAGCGCCAGCCCGTCGGGCGGGATGAAGGCGAAACCGGCGCCATAGTTGCGATAGATGCGGATACCGAGCGGCTGGAGTCGCTGCTGCAGACGCACGGCCAGTTCGATGATCAACCGGTCGCCCGCCTCGAAACCGTAGTAGTCGTTGATCGACTTGAAGGCGGCGATGTCGGCCAAGGCAAGGAGGCGGCAGTGACCGCGTTCGAGGTCTTCGATGAGCTGGTTGCGGTTGGGCAGGCCGGTAAGGCGGTCGGTGCGCTGCTGCTCGAGGAGCTGCTGGCTGACGATGATCTCGGTGATGTCCTCGGCGATGCCGATGTATTCGACGGTGTCGCCGTTCTCGTCGAACAAGGGGATGATGGTCGCCTTGAGATAGTAGGTGTGCCCTTCCTTGCTGCGGTTCTGGATGATGCCGCGCCAGATCTGCTTGTCCTCGAGGGTGCGCCATATCTCTTCATAGACCGCCCGCGGCATGTCGGGATGGTGCAGGAGGCGGTGCGTGTGGCCGATGAGCTCTTCGGCCCGATAGCCGCTGACGCGCTCGAAGAGGGCATTGACGTAGGTGATGCGCCCTTGGAGGTCGGTGCGCGAGACGATGGCGCTCTGATCGAGGGCGTAGCGGTACTGTTCGAGAAAGGTGAGGGAGTGGGAGAGCTCCTGGGAGGTGACGTCGCTCAGGCGGGCGAGGGCGCGCAGCGTGAGATTGGGTTCGGGCAGATGGCGCGGCAAGGAGATGGGGCTCGGCCGGATCGTGTCCGTCTCGGCGAGCACCACCAAGGTACAGGTCATGTTGAGCAGGCGGTTGTCGCCGGGAAGGTGGAAGAATTCGCCGTAGGTGAAGAATCCCGCCGCCGGCGCCAGGGCAGCGAGGGGGGCGAGTTCGAGCGGGGTGTGTTCCCCCAGGTAGAGCCGGCGGCCGAGGCAGGAGAACACATAGACGGCTTCGGCGGGCACGCTGCGGCTAAGCTGCTGGGCGGTGGCGTGGGCGCGCTCGAGGAGGGTGAAGATGTCGCCGACGCCGAAGCGCACCGGCTGTTCGGGGCGCAGGGTTCCACCGAAGCGCAAGGCGCCATCCTCGCTCAGCCCTACGGGCAGACGGGCGACGTCGAGGCCGCGCTGACGGGCGATGAGGGGAAACGCGGCCAGCGACAGGGGGATCTGCTGCAGGACTTCTTCGCCGAGGTAGTGGCGGTACACGTCGAGCACGGGCTTGCCGTCGATTTCATGGACGTATTCCCCGTGGCTGCGCGTCAGACGCATGGGCTTGCCCGCCGGGGTGAAGTTGAGGAGCGAGGCGGTGTGCAGGCGCAAGCGCTCCCCGCTCAGGGCGGCGAGCACTACGCCGCGCGAGTGGACGTCGTTGCCGTGGATGACGAAAGAGCCTCGAAAGAGAACGGTGTCGGCAGCGATGCCGCCGGCCACGACCAGATCGGGGGCGGTGCGCGCGAGCCCTTCGAGGAAGGCTTCGGGATTTTCATGCAGGATGTTGCCGAAGGCGAGCAGGAGCCGGACTCCACGGGCGGCGAGTTCGGCGCCGAGCCGCTCTCCATCCGCGGCCTCGGCCTGGGGAAGGTAGCGCGTCTCGATCTGCGTGTGCTCGAAGATCGACACCGAGAGCACGATGCCTTCGTCGTGGACGCGCTCCCCGCCGATCGCGCCGGCCGTGGAGGCACCGATCACGGCAAAACCGCGCAACGCCTGCAGGCGCTCGAGCACGGGACGCACCTGCTGCGGTTCGGCCGCCGCCGTGAAGACCTGGACGAGCCCCCGCCGGCGGGCAAGCCCGTGCGTGTCGATGAACGCCTCGAGTTCGGCGGCGTCGCGATAGACGTGGAGAAGGTGTTCCATCGGGTCCTCGGTGGGCGGGGAGAGGGCCCCCGCCGACAAGGCGTAACTATAACCCGACGAACGTCTATTCCTCCCCGTGCATGACGATCACGCGCGGAAGGAGTGCTGCAGCCCCTCTTCGGCCTGTCGCGCGACTTCGAGGAGGAGTTTCGCCTTTTCTTCGCTGTCGCTGGCCCGCTCGGCCGCCCCGTCGGCCGCCTGCGCCGCCTGTTCGACCTGCTGGGCGAGCAGCTGCGCCGCCTTGGCTTGTTCCTCGATGGCGTGCGACATGGAAGAGACCGCCTCGCGCGCCGCGTCGATCGCCGAGGAGATGGCGCGCAGTTCGCCTTCGACGCTGGCGGCGAGCGTCTCGCCCTCCTCGACCCGCTCGCGCACCTGGGCCATCTGGGCGCCAGCGTCGTTGGATTGCTGCTGGACCTGGTCGATGATCTCGCGGATCTCGCGGGTGGACGCAGCGGTGCGTTCGGCAAGCTTGCGCACTTCGTCGGCGACCACGGCAAAGCCGCGCCCGTATTCTCCGGCCCGCGCGGCTTCGATGGCGGCATTCAAGGCGAGCAGATTGGTCTGGTCGGCGATTTCCTGGATCGCCTGGGCGATCGAGGAGATGCGCTGCGCCTGTTCGATGAGGGCCGAGACGGCCGTTCCCGCCCGTTGCGTGATCTCGACGATGTCACGCATCTGGTGCGCCGTGCGCTCGATGATGGCCACGCCGGCCTGGCTGCGCTGCTGCGAGTGTGCGGCACGCTCGTCGGCGAGGTGCGCCATTTCGTTGAGGCGGTCGATGTTGGCCGAGAGTTCCTCGATGGCGGCGGCCATCTTCTCCGCGTTCTCGGCGGCCAAGGCGGCGGCACGGCGGGCTTCGGCCGCGTCCGTGCTTTGTTCCTCCGCGGCGGAGCGCACCCGGGCCAAGACGGCTCGCTGGGCGAGGACCAGGTCGCGGATGGCGTCGCGCAGGCGCCCGATGGCGGCGATGATACGGCCGAGTTCGTCGTCGGAGGCAGGCGGCAATACCGCGGTGAGATCACGCCGGTCGACCACCGCGCCCACCGCCTCTTCAGCCTCGGCCAAGCGGCGGCGCAGCATGCGATCCATCATGATCCCCAAGACCAGCGCGAAAGCAACCATCGCTGCCGAAGAGACCGTCACCAGGGTGGACCAGAACGCCGCCTCGCGGCGATATTTTTCGAATTCCTCGTCGTTGGCCTTTTCACGCCAGGCGATACGCTTTTCTAGCCTTGCCTTGAGGTCGCGCCAGGCGGGGTTGAGCTCTCGCAGCACGATTTGACGCGCCTGCTCGATGTCGCCCCGATCGACCGCCGCCTGCAAGCGCTGCACCGCCGGCACGACGCGGCTCTTCCAGTCGCTGACCATCCCCTGCAGGTCTTCGCGGACTTCCTTGCGCCGGGCCTTGGCAATGACCCCTTCGAGCAGGCGGGGGAATTCCTCCAGCGTCCTGGACAGGTTCTCCTTGGCTTGGGCATCTTCAGGCAGCAGCACGATGCCCCGGGCCGCGGCCTGCAGCTGGATGCCGGCGCGGTTGGCTTCGCGCATGTCGACGGTATTGGGCAGGATGGTCGTCTGCGTCGTGAGCAGGTGGCCGGCGAGCATGTCGCGCGTGTACCAGGATACCCAGCCCGTGGCCGCACTGCCGAGCACGATTGCTCCCATGCTGGCCATGAGGGCGGTGCGTAGTTTGAGCGCCATCGCTTTGCTCCCAGAGATTCGAGGTTCGACTGTGTGGGTTATCGACCATTGGGGGAAAAACTTGAGCCCCTGCCAGCCCTGACACGAACTTTTGTCTCACTGCAGCATCCGAATGGGCAAGACGGAGCATGCTATGATCGATCATTTGGATTTGCTCGGGGAATATCGGTGATCGTCGTCGATCTGCTATGCGCTTCGGCGCATCGTTTCGAGGGGTGGTTTCCCTCGGCCGAAGCGCTGGAGGCGCAACTGGCCCAAGGCGCGGTGCGCTGCCCGCTGTGCGGCAGTGCCGAGGTGCGCCGCTTGCCCAGCGCCCCCTACGTGCATACCGGCGAGCGCGGCGCAGACACGCCCGAACCGTCCCCGCCCGCTCCGGCCCCGGCCACGGTCGCACCCGATCCGCAGCGCCTGGCGCAGCTGTGGCAGACCCTGCGCGCGCTGGGGCGGCAGGCCGAGGACGTGGGGGTGCGCTTCCCCGAAGAGGCGCGCCGCATTCACCGCGGCGAGGCCGATGCGCGCCCCATCCGCGGCCAGAGCAGCACGGAAGAATTCCTCTCCTTGCTCGAGGAAGGCATCGAGGTTCTGCCGCTGCCGCCGCTCGACGAGGAGATGCACTGATTCACGGGCTCTCAATGCGCTTCGGCATCGAGCCGCGCCGCCAGCGCCTGCAGCTCGCTGGAGATCGTCACGGGATACGGCGGGGCGTCTTCGAGCGCGCGCAGCGGTTCCGGTAGCAGGCGCAGCTGGGCAGCGGCGTAGGTGCGGGCCGCCGTGAGCCCGGAAAGGGTGTCGAGCCGGCGCCCGCCACGCATCACCGGCACGAGGAGCGGTTCCCCTTCCTGCGCTTCGTGCGCCAGCCCCACCACGTCGCCCGCCATGCGGCCTTGGGCATCGTAGCGGCGCCACACTTGTTTTCGCCCCGGCCAGGTCGCCTTGCCGGCGGAGCGCTTGCGGCGCGGTTTGCCGGCGTATTCCTCGAGCTTGTAAGCGCAGTCGAGATAGGGCACGTCGGCGGAGGTGTCGAGTTTGGTGCCGATGCCGAAACCGTCGATGGGCGCGCCTTGGGCGAGAAGCTCGCGCACGCGGTATTCGTCCAGATCGCCGCTGGCGAAGACGATGGTGCGCTGCAAGCCCCCCTCGTCGAGGATGCGGCGCACGCGGCGGGCGAGTTCGCCCAGATCGCCGCTGTCGATACGCACCCCCTGAATGCGGATTCCCTCGGGTTCGAGTTCCTTGGCGAGCGCCACCACCTTGCGCGCGGCGGCTTCCGTGTCGTAGGTGTCGATGAGCAGCACCACGTTGCCGGGTTGCACCCGGGCGAAATCGCGGAAAGCCTCCATCTCGTCGTCGTGCGCCTGGATGTAGGAATGCGCCATGGTGCCGTAGAGCGGAATACCATAGCGCCGGCCGGCGAGCACCGTGGCCGTACCGGCAAAGCCGGTGAGCCAGGCCGAACGCGCCGCGAGCACGCCGGCTTCGGCCCCGTGCGCGCGGCGCAGGCCGAAATCGACGAGCGTCTTGTCCGGGGCGACGAGCACCGAACGCGCAGCCTTGGAGGCGATGAGGATTTGCAGGTGCAGCAGGTTGATGAGCCGGCTTTCGATCAACTGCGCTTGCGGCAAAGGCGCGGTGACGCGCACCACCGGTTCGTTGGGAAAGAAGACGGTACCCTCGGGCATGGCCTTAACGTCGCCGGTGAAGCGCCAGTCGCTGAGCCAATCGAGGAATTCCGGCGAGAAGCGTCCGCTCGCGCGCAGCCAGTCGATCTCGTCGGTGCCGAAGCGGGCCTGTTCGAGGAACTCGACCAGCGGCTCGATGCCGGCGGCGACGAGGAAGTTGCGCCCCGGGCGCAGTTTGCGCACGAAGAGTTCGAACACGGCGGTATCGTGCATGCCGCGCTCGAAATAGCCCTGCAGCATGGTGAGCTGGTAGAGATCGGTCAGAAGCAGGCTGTGTTCGCTGTCCATCGAAGATCCTTTCTCCCATTCATTTTTCTGCTTGCCTCTCACCCCTTGATGCACACCAGGGGCACGAGCTTGGCCACCTTGCGCGCGAGCCCGGCGCGGTCGGCCGCATCGACCACGGCGCTCACGTCCTTGTACGCTTCGGGCGCCTCTTCGGCCACACCGCGAAACGAGGGGCTGCGCACGATCACGCCGCGGCGCGCGAGCGATTCGACCACTTCCCTTCCCTGCCAGCGCTTGAGCGCCTGCTGCCGGCTCATTGCCCGTCCGGCGCCGTGGCAGGCGGAGCTGAAGGCGAGCGCCTCGCTCTCGCGGGTGCCGACGAGTACGTAGGAAGCCGTGCCCATGCTGCCGCCGATGAGCACCGGCTGACCCACGGCACGCAGCGCCTCGGGCAGTTCCGGATGCCCCGGACCGAAGGCGCGCGTCGCCCCCTTGCGATGCACGTAGAGCGTACGCTTGCGCCCGTCGACCTCGTGCGTCTCCACTTTACAGGTGTTGTGCGAGACGTCGTAGAGCAACGGCAGCGACAGGCCGGTGAAGAATTCGGCGAAGACCTTGCGGGTGAGGTGGGTGAGGATCTGGCGGTTGGCGAGCGCGCAGTTGATGGCCGCGCGCATCGCCCCCAGATAGCGCTGCCCCACGGGCGAAGTGATGGGCGCACAGGCCAACTCCCGGTCCGGCAAAACGATGCCGTAGCTCTTCGCCGCCAGCGCCATCTCCTTGAAGTATTCGGTGCCGATCTGATGCCCCAGTCCCCGAGAACCGCAGTGGATGCTCACCACCACCTGATCGCGCACCAGACCAAAGACCGCCGCCGTGGCCTCGTCGTAGATCTCGGCCACGCGCTGCACTTCGAGGTAGTGGTTGCCCGAGCCGAGCGTGCCCATCTCCTCGCGCTGGCGCTTCTTCGCCTGCGCCGAGACGGCCTTGGGATCGGCCCCGGCCATGCAGCCGTGCTCCTCGATGCGCTCCAGGTCGGCCGCTTCGCCGTAGCCCTGCGCCACTGCCCAGCGCGCCCCGCCGCGCAGCATGGCATCCATTTCGGAATCCGACAGGCGAATCTGACCCGTGCTGCCCACCCCGGCCGGAATCGCCGCGAAGAGCGCTTCGGCCAAGGGCTCATGAACTTCGAGGATCGCTTCGACCGGCAGGCCCGTGAGCAGGCAGCGCACGCCGCAGCTCACATCGAACCCTACCCCTCCAGCCGACACCACGCCGCCCTCGTCCGGATCGAAAGCGGCCACCCCGCCGATGGGAAAGCCATAGCCCCAGTGCGCATCGGGCATGGCGTAAGAGGCGCGCACGATGCCGGGCAAGGTGGCAACGTTCGTCGCCTGCTCGCGCACCTTGTCGTCCATCGCCTGCAGCAGCGCCTCGTCGGCGAAGATCTCCACCGGCACGCGCATCGCTCCGCGCGGCGCGAGCCGCCAGTGACAGGGGCCGAGTCGCTCGAAGCCTTTCAGGTCCATGACTTTTCTCCTACACGTCCACGACGCATTGTGCGATCCATTCTTCTCCCTGCCGCGCCACTTCGAGCGCAGTGAAGGTCGCCCCCTTGGGTTCGACCGCCGGCTGGTGCCGCGACCGATCCACCGGTTCGCCCCAGGCGGTGGCTTCCAGCCGGTCGCCCTCGATGCGGACCTCGTAGCGGGAAAAGAGCATGCGGCGCGTGGCCATCTCATAGATCAGGGCATTGAGCCAGTCGACGAAAAGGAACTCCGGATCGGGCGCCTGGCAGCGGATCGTCACCGGGATGCGCGGCGCGACGAGGGCCGGATCGGTGACGATGGCCGTGAGCGCGAGCCCCGCCTGCGCGAATGCCTCGGCGAGCGTCGCCCCGCGCCCGCGCACGCCGATGTCCGCTTCGTGTTCGAAATGCTCCCAGCCGTTCATGGTTCTCCTGGATGCTCCATGGAAGGCGCATCCTGCCGCCATGCCTGAGGCACTTGCGCCGCCTGCAAGAGGCGCCGCGCCAAGTTGCCGCACACCAGCTCGCACAGGGCATAGACCGAAGGATCGGCGATGCGGTAATAGACCGTAGTGCCCTGGCGCCGGCGCTCGAGCAGACCGTGCTTGGTCATGAGCGAGAGGTGGCGCGAGATGTTGGCTGCAGTATAGCCGCAGCGCTGGGCGATTTCACCGACACTGCGCTCCCCTTCCTGCAGCAGGTTGAGGATGTGCAGGCGCGTGGGCTCGGAGAGCACCTGGAAGTAGCCGGCGACCTGTGCCATGATTTCAGAAGGAATTTTTTCCATCGTCGGGCTCCATTGCGACGGCAGGTAGCGCGATTCGAACACTAGTTGACTATTTAGTCAAACGATTAAATAATAAAGCCGAAGAACGCCCGCCAGGGAAGGGAGAAGAACATGGGACCGAGGCGCATCGTCATGCTGACGTTGCTCGCCTGCACGCTGAGCCATGGCACGGGGCTGATGGCAGCGCCCGAAGCCGGGCTCGAAACGGTGGTCGTGCAAGCCGAGCGCGACTCCGCGAACCACAGCGCCGAGGGCACGGTCGAGGCGGTGCGCGACACGCTGATGACGGCGCAGGTGGCCGGGGTAGTCGTCGCCCGGCCGGCGGAAGTGGGGCTGCGCGTACGGGCCGGTGAAGAACTGGTGCGCATCGATCCGCGCGCCGCCGAGGATCAGGCCGCGGCCAGTGCGGCCCAGGTCCAGGCCGCGCGCGCCGAGCTCCAGGTCGCCCTCAAGGAATACGAGCGCCAGCGGCGCCTCTTCGAGAAAGCCTATATCAGCGAGGCGGCGTTCGACCGCGCCCGCGCCCAGCGCGACGCGGCCCAGGCGCGCGTCGCCGCGCTCGAGGCGCAAGCCAAAGCCGTGCGCACGCAGGCAGGATACCATCGGGTCACCGCGCCCTACGACGGCATCGTGAGCGAAGTGCCGGTGGTGATGGGCGAGACGGCACTTCCCGGCCGGCCGCTGGTGCGTCTCTACGATCCGGGCGCACTGCGCGTCACCGCCGTCGCCGCCCAGAGCGAGGCGAGCACCCTGGTACCGGGGGGAACGGTGGACGTGGAGGTTCCTGGATTCCCTGTCTTGCATCTTCCCGCCGAACGGGTGCAGATCTTTCCCGCGGCGGATCCTTCCACCCACACGGTCCAGCTGCGTCTGGCGCTTCCGTCCGAGGTGCATGGCCTCAAACCGGGGCTCTTCGCGCGGCTCTCCTGGCGCAGCCCGGGCACGGGCGAAGGACGGCGTTTCCTCGTGCCGGCGAGCGCCGTGGTGCGCCGCGCCGAAATGACCGGCCTCTACGTGCTCGATCGTGACGGCAAACCCATACTGCGGCAAGTGCGCCTAGGGCGGACCGAGAGCGAGCGCATCGAGATCCTCAGCGGGGTCGACGAGGGCGAGCGCGTGGTAACGAACCCCGAGCGCGCCGCGCGGGGGCGCTGAGATGGACGCCCCGCGCCCGCTCGGCCTCTCCGGCCGCATCGCCGCGCAATTCCAGAGCGCGCAGATCACGCCGCTGCTCGCCTTGCTCGCCCTGCTCATGGGGCTCTTCGCCGTCCTGGTGACACCACGCGAGGAAGAGCCGCAGATCAACGTGACCATGGCCAACGTCCTCATTCCCTTCCCCGGGGCGGCGGTGGCCGACGTCGAGCAGATGGTGGCTTCGCCCGCCGAGCAAGTGCTCGCGCAGATGGAGGGCATCGAACACGTCACCTCCGTTTCGCGCCCGGGTCTGGCCATCCTCACGGTACAGTTCAAGGTGGGGGTGCCGCGCATCGTGGCCCTGGTGCGGCTGCACGACACGCTGCGCACCCACACCGACTGGCTGCCGCGCGACCTGGGCGTACTCGAACCGATCATCAAACCCAAGGGTATCGACGACGTACCCATCGTCACACTCACGCTCTACGCCACCGACCAGCAGCAAGGGGCGTTCGATCTCGAACGCGTCGCTCACAGCATGGAGATCGAGCTCAAGCGGGTACCTGGCACGCGCGAGGTGCAGACGATCGGCGGGCCCGGACGGGCCGTGCTCGTACGCCTCGATCCGGCGAAGATGGCCGGCAGCGGCGTCACCGTCCAGGATCTCCACGCCGCCCTGCGTTCGGCCAACTCCGGCCTGCCGGCGGGGGAACTGGTGCAAGGAGATGCCACCGTCGCCGTGGAAACCGGGCCGTTCCTTGCCAGCGCCGAGGAAGTGGGCGAGCTGGTGGTGGGCGTGCATGAGGGCCGGCCGGTGTTCCTGCGCGAGGTAGCCGAGGTGCAGGACGGCCCGCCGCCGCCCGAACGTTACGTGTGGTACGGCCGCGCCGAAGGAGCGGGCGGCGGGGAATTCCCCGCGGTAACGATCGCCGTCACGAAAAAGCCCGGCGAGAACGCCATCGACGTGGCCGACGCGGTGATCCGTCGCGCCGAGATGCTGCGCAACACCATCGTGCCCGCCGGGGTGGAGCTGGCAGTGTCGCGCAACTACGGCGTCACCGCCAACGACAAGGCGCAGACGCTCATCAAGAAACTGCTCTTCGCCACGGCTTCCGTGGTGGCGCTCGTCTTCTTCGCCCTGGGGCGGCGCGAGGCGGCCATCGTGGGGCTCGCCGTGGCGCTCACGCTCATGGCCACGCTCTTCGCCTCCTGGGCGTGGGGGTTTACGCTCAACCGCGTCTCGCTCTTCGCCCTCATCTTCTCCATCGGCATCCTGGTCGACGACGCCATCGTGGTGGTGGAGAACATCCACCGCCACCACCTGCTGCAACCCGATACGCCGCTCGCGCGCCTCATCCCCGGCGCCGTCGACGAAGTGGGCGGCCCCACCATCCTCGCCACGCTCACGGTGATCGCGGCGCTGCTGCCCATGGCCTTCGTCACCGGCCTCATGGGCCCCTACATGAGCCCCATTCCGATCAACGCCAGCATGGGCATGCTCATTTCGCTCGCCATTGCCTTCACCGTCACGCCTTGGCTGTCGCGCCTGTGGTTGCACGGACACGGCCAGGCGAAGACCGGCCTCGGCGAGCGCATCACCCCGCTCTTCGAGCGCATCTTCCGGCCGTTGCTCGACGAGCGGCGCGGGGCGAGGAACCGGGGCGTACTCGCGCTCTTCGTGCTCGCGGCGATCGGCGCCTCGCTCGCGCTTCCGGCCACGGGGCTCGTTCTCATGAAGATGCTGCCTTTCGACAACAAATCCGAATTCCAGGTGGTGGTGGACATGCCCGCCGGTACGCCGCTCGAGCGCACGGCGGCGGTGCTGCACGAACTGGGGGCGTTCCTTGCCCGCCAGCCCGAGGTGACCGATTACCAAGCCTACGCCGGTACCGCCTCGCCCATCAACTTCAACGGCCTCGTGCGCCAGTACTACCTGCGCGCCGGCGACGAGGTCGGCGATATCCAGGTGAATCTCGTCGACAAGCACCTGCGCCACGAGCAGAGCCACGCCATCGTCACGCGCCTGCGTCCAGCGCTGCAGGAGATCGGCCGGCGCATGGGCGCCAACGTCAAAGTGGTGGAAGTGCCGCCGGGCCCGCCGGTACTCTCGCCCATCGTCGCCGAGGTCTATGGCCCGGAAGCCGCCGGGCGGCGTGCCGTGGCCAAGGCCATGCGCGCCGTGTTCGAGCGCACCGAGGGCATCGTCGACATCGACGACAGCACGATCGCCGAGGCCCCGAGAAAGCTGCTCCTCGTCGACCGGCGCAAGGCGGCGCTTGCCGGCGTCTCGCAACAGGCGATCGTCACCACCCTGCAGGCGGGCCTTGCCGGGCTGCACTCGGCCTATCTGCACGATGCGAGCAAATACCCGGCGCCGGTGCTGCTGCAACTGCCCGCCGAGGAGCACGGCGAGCTGGAGACGCTGCTGCGGCTCGCCGTACGCGCGCACGACGGACGGCTCGTGCCGCTGCGCGAACTCGTCACGGTCAGCGACACGCTGCGCGAGGAACCGATCTACCACAAGGACCTCCTGCCGGTGGTCTATGTCGTCGGCGACATGGCCGGACATATCGACAGTCCCCTCTATGGCATGTTCGCCATGCGCGGGGCGATCGGCGAGATCGTCGCTCCCGACGGGGGGCACCTGGAGGAGCACTTCATCCGCCAGCCCGAGGATGCGCTGCGCGGCTACAGCTACAAATGGGATGGCGAGTGGCAGATCACCTACGAGACTTTTCGCGACATGGGCGCCGCCTACGCCGTGGGGCTGATACTCATCTACCTGCTGGTGGTGGCGCACTTCGGCTCCTATCTCGTGCCGCTCGTCATCATGGCGCCGATTCCGCTCACCCTCGTCGGCGTGATGCCAGGGCACGCGCTCCTGGGGGCGCAATTCACCGCCACCAGCATGATCGGCATGATCGCGCTCGCCGGCATCATCGTGCGCAACTCTATCCTGCTCGTCGACTTCATCCGGCTGCAGGTGCGCGAGGGCGTTCCGCTCGAGCACGCCATCGTACGCTCGGCGATCACGCGCGCCCAGCCGATCCTGCTCACGGCGCTGGCGGCCATGATCGGCGCGCTCTTCATCCTCGATGATCCGATCTTCAACGGCCTGGCGATCTCGCTCATCTTCGGCATCTTCGCCTCGACCCTGCTCACCCTCGTCGTCATCCCCACCCTCTATTACATGGCTTATCGTCGTTCCCGTCCCGACCAAGGAGAACCGTCATGACGTCCTGGCGCATCGTCCGCATCATCGCCGGCACTTTCATCCTCGTCTCGCTGCTCTTGGGCGCGCCCGCGAGCCCCTTCTTCATGAGCCAATGGTGGCTCGCCTTCACCGCCTTCGTCGGCCTGAGCCTGATGCAGAGCGGATTCACCCGCTGGTGCCCCCTGGAAATCTTCCTGCGCAAGCTCGGCGTGCCGGGCGGCTGCTGAAACCGGAGGACGCCGCGATGCGCCTGTCTCCCTGGTCGGCCCTGCTGCTCGCCTTGCCTCTGCCCACGGCGCACGCCCTCGATTTGATGGAAGCCTGGCAAGCGGCACGCGAGCACGACCCTCGCATGGCGATGGCCCAGTCTTCGCTGGAGGCGGGCCGCACCCAGCGCGAACAGGCACGCGCCCTATGGCGTCCGTCGGTGAGCGTGGGCGGCGGCGCCGGGGTGCGCTCGCTCGAATCCAACACGCATGGGGCCTACTTCGCCGCCCCCGGCATGACGCCTTCGCGGCACGTCACCTTCAAGACCTCGATCGACAACGGCACCGCCACCCAGTGGAACGTCACGGCGCGCCAGCCACTCATCCACGGTGAGCGCTCGGCGCAGAGCGAACAGCTCACGCTCGGCGCGGACGCCGCCGAAGTCGAATGGCTGGGTGCGCGTCAGGAGCTGATGCTGCAGGTGGTCGAGAGTTACTTCCAGCTCGTCGTGGCCGAACGCCGGCAGGCACTATTGCGCCGCCAGCTGGAGGCGGTGGAACGGGCACTCGCCGAGGCCAAGGATCGTTACGCCGCGGGTGACCTGCCCATCCTCGACACGCACGAGGCCACCGCCCGCGCCCGCACCCTGCAGGCGCAGCTCGTGGCCGCCGAGAGCGAACGGGAAGTAGCGCTGGCAGCGCTCGCCGACGCCACCGGCCTGGAGCCAGAGCGGCTCGATCCCCTGCCGCCTTCGGCCAGCGTCTTGTCCCCCGAACCGCTCGAACCGCTCGCGCACTGGCAGGAGGTGGCGCTCGCTGCCAATCCCCTGCTGCGCCAGGCGCAGGCCAAGGTCGAGATCGCGCACAAGGAAGTAGAAAAATACCGTGCAGCGGCCGATGCCACGGTCGATCTCGTCGCCCAGGCCGGGCGCGACTACGTGAGCGGCGACGGCGATTACGGCTCGTCCAGCGTCGAGCAGACGCAGCACGTGATCGGCGTACAAGTTAACATCCCCCTCTACACGGGGGGATTGCGCAGCGCCAAGCGGCAAGAGGCGCTCAAGCTCGAAGACCGGGCCCGGGCCGAGCTCGAATGGATACGCCAGCAGGTGGGGCAACAGGTGCGCGCCGCCTGGCTCGCGCTGCAGACGGCCCACGCGCGCGTGACCGCGCTCGAAGAGGCGGTCACGGCGAGCGAAGCGCGCCGCGACGCCACGCGCCTGGGGCACGAAGTCGGAGACCGCACTACGCTCGACCTTTTGAATGCCGAGAACGATCTCGACGCAGCGCGGCTTGCGCTGCTGCAGGCACGAACCGAGGTCCTGCAGAACCGCCTGAAGCTCCAGGCGCTCGCCGGCCGGCTGGACGAAGAACGGCTCGCGGCGGTCGACGCCGCGCTGCAACGCTGATTTTCACGAGGAGAGGAGAGACACACCATGGCCCACATCGTCATCATCGGCGCCGGTACCGGCGGAATGCCCTGCGCCTACGAAATGCGCGAGCGGCTCGGAAAGACCCACGACGTCACGCTCATCAATGCCGTCGACTACTTCCAGTTCGTGCCCTCCAACCCATGGATCGCCGTGGGCTGGCGCCAGCGAGACGCCACCACCTTCCCCATCAAACCCTACCTCGACAAGAAAGGCATCGGATTCGTCGGCCACCCGGTGACGCGCATCGACGCCGAGGGCAATGCCGTCGAGACCGCCGACGGCCAGCGTATCGGCTACGACTATCTCGTCATCACCACCGGCCCCAAGCTTGCCTTCGAAGAAGTCCCCGGCGCCGGCCCCGCGGGCTGCACGCAGTCGGTGTGCACCGTCGACCATGCCGAAAAAGCGTGGCAGGAATACCAGAAATTCCTCCAGGATCCGGGGCCGGCCATCGTCGGCGCGCTGCCCGGCGCCTCCTGCTTCGGCCCGGCCTATGAATTCGCCTTCATCCTCAACAAGGACCTGCAACGGCGCAAGCTGCGCAACAAGGTGCCCATCACCTTCGTGACCAGCGAACCCTATGCCGGACACCTCGGTTTGGGCGGAGTGGGCGATTCCAAACTCCTCATGGAAAGCGCCATGCGCAGCAACGACATCAAGTGGATCACCAACGCCAAGGTCACGCGTATCGAAGACGGGAAGATGTTCGTCACCGAGGTGGACGACGAGGGGCAGCCGAAGAAGGAACACGAACTCCCCTTCAAATTCAGCATGATGATCCCCGCTTTCAAAGGGGTCGATGCCGTGGCCGCCGTCGAGGGGCTGTGCAACCCGCGCGGGTTCGTGCTCATCGACGAATACCAGCGCAGCAAGAAGTACCGCAACATCTTCGCCGCCGGCGTGTGCGTGGCCATTCCCCCGGTGGAAGTCACCCCCGTTGCCACCGGCGCGCCCAAGACCGGCTACATGATCGAGACCATGATCTCGGCCATCGTCGAGAACATCGCCGCCGAACTCTCCGGCAAACCGGCCACCGCCAAGGGAAGCTGGAATGCCATTTGCCTGGCCGACATGGGCGACACGGGTGCGGCCTTCGTGGCGCTGCCGCAGATCCCGCCGCGCAACACCAACTGGTTCAAGATGGGCAAGTGGGTGCACCTTGCCAAGATCGCCTTCGAGAAATACTTCCTCTACAAGATGAAGACCGGCAGCTCCGAGCCGATCTACGAGAAGTACATCCTCAAGCTCCTGGGCGTGGAACGACTGGGGCAATGAGGCGGCTGCGCCAAAGCGCAAACGCCGACCCGCTCGAATAGAGCAGGGTCGGCGTAACGGTAAAGATGGAGCGGGAAACGAGACTCGAACTCGCGACCCCGACCTTGGCAAGGTCGTGCTCTACCAACTGAGCTATTCCCGCGTAGATTCTGGAGGCGCGGGCCGGAATCGAACCGACGTCCAAGGATTTGCAGTCCTCTGCATAACCACTCTGCCACCGCGCCGCAGACGCCGATCCCTCACGGACTTCGCGCCCGAAGTAACCGGTTGGAGCGGGAAACGAGACTCGAACTCGCGACCCCGACCTTGGCAAGGTCGTGCTCTACCAACTGAGCTATTCCCGCTCGCGAGAAGCGCAATTGTAAGTAAACGCCTCACCCTTTGTCAATAGCCTGCACCGTAATGTAAGAGCAAAATAGTAATGTCCGCTCTGGGCAAGATGAAAATGTCCGCATCGAGGCGATGCGGAGGTTTTGATGGAGCGGATCGAGATGAGTGACAAAGAGCTCAAGCGGCTGGAGGTGCTGCGCCAGGTGCTCGACGGGGTGGTGAGCCAGAAAGCGGCCGCCGAACGCCTGGGGCTGACGGATCGGCAGGTGCGGCGCCTGCTGCGGCGCTACGAAGCGCAAGGCGCGGCCGGTTTGGTGGATCGTCGGCGCGGCAAGCCCTCGGGGCGGAGGTTGGCGCCGTCGTTCAAGGAACGCGTCATGGCACGTCTGTCGCAGTGCTACGCCGATTTCGGTCCGACACTGGCGGCCGAGCATCTGGCCGCCGAAGGACTGAGCGTCTCGAAAGAGACCTTGCGGGGCTGGATGATCGAAGCCGGTCTGTGGCAGGCCGCCCGTGGGCGGCGCGTGACGCTGCACCCACCCCGCCCCAGGCGGGCTCGTCTGGGGGAGCTGGTGCAGATCGACGGCAGCCCCCACGACTGGCTCGAAGGCCGGGGCAAGCGCTGCACGCTCATTGCTTTCATCGACGATGCCACGAGCCGGGTGATGCATGCGCATTTTGCGCCGGTGGAAAGCACCCAAGCCTACCTGAGCGCCTTGCAGGACTATGTCACGCGCCATGGCCGGCCGGTGGCGCTCTACAGCGACCGGCACGGCATCTTCACCAAGCACGATCCGGAGGACGAAGCGCCGACGCAGTTTCAGCGCGCCCTGGACACCCTGGGGATTGCCGGAATACAGGCGCGCACGCCTCAGGCCAAGGGGCGCGTCGAGCGTCTCTTTCAGACCTTGCAGGATCGCCTGGTGAAGGCGATGCGCCTGGCCGGCATCAGTGACCTGCTCAGCGCCAATGCGTTCCTGGAACCGTACCTCGTCGAGCACAATGCCCGCTTTGCGCAAAGCCCGGCAGAGCCCAACGATGCCCATCTTCCCTATGAGGGCAAGGCCGAGGAGCTGGCGCGCTGCTGTGCCACGCACCATCGCCGCAAGCTCTCCAAGGACCTGGTGCTGTCGTTCAGGCGGCAACGCTATATCGTGCGCACCCAGGGCGCACCGCGCTATGGGCTGCGCGGCGCCAACGTCACCGTCGTCGTTTATGGCGATGGGCGCATCGAACTGCTGCATGGCCAGGAGGTGCTTGCCTTCACGGTCTTCGATGCCACGCAGGACGTGCCGCAGCCCCTCGATGACAAGACGTTGAACGCCCGGGTCGACGAACTCGTCGAGAAACGCACCCCGAAAAAGCTATGGCGCCCCGGCCCGGATCATCCCTGGCGACAGTACCCCGAGCCGCCGCCCTCAGAAGGCGGCAAGGAGGCCGCCCCCTGACACGAAACCTCCGCCCCAACCGGACATCTTTATCTTGCCCAACGACCGGACATTTCTATTTTGCCTTGACATAGCCTGCACCGTAATCACCTCGCCCCCGCCTGCCACATCTTCTCCAGCCGCTTGACGCTCACCGGCACCGGTGTTTTCAGCTCCTGGGCGAAGAGCCCTACGCGCAGCTCTTCGAGCAACCAACGGAATTCTTCGAGGAAGGTCGAAGGCCGGCCTTTGGCCTCCCGCCAGGCCCGCTCCCAGGGGGAGGCCACCTGGCGCCAGGACTGCAGCCATTGCCGGTCGCGGGCGGGATCTTTCTGCAGCTTGTCGAGGCGCACGCCGATCGCCTTGAGATAGCGCCCGTAATGCTGCAGCCGCGCCCAAGGGATCGTCGCCAGGAAACGCGGCGGGAAGAGGGCCGCGAGCTGGGATTCGACGTCGGCGACGGCCTCGGGGTGCGCCCGACGCAGCGTCTCCAGGCGTTTTTCGATCGCGCGGCGCTCGGCGAGCCACTGCGCGAGCAGGCGCATGAGCTCCTGCGCTACCAGCACCAAGCGCTCCCTGCCCGCGGCCACGCGCGCGGCAAACGCCTGTGCGTCGCGCGGCAGTTCTTCCTCGAGGCAGACGCGCGCAAGGCTTGCCTCGATCACCGCCTCGCGCAGCTCCGCCTCGTTGCCATAGGGCATCCACGTGATGGCAAGCGCCCGCCAGTCGGGATGGCGTTCGATCGCGCGCACCGACTCCTTGAGTGCGAAGCGCAGCAGGCGCAGCACGCCGCGCCGGTGCAGAGCCTCGGCCTCTTCCTCCGTGTCGCAGGCGCGCAGCCGCACTCCATCGCCCACGTCCTCCAGCGCCGGAAAACCGATGGCGGTGACGCCGTCGATCTCTACCTCGACGAGTTCCGGCAGAGTACCGAAGTCCCAGCCGGTCGCTTTGTCCGCGAGCGGCGTGGCGGCGGAACCGCCCGCGCCCGTCCCTCCGGCAGCGGATACGCCGTCCCTGCCGTTGCCACCCGCCTCGCCGGAAGACGACGGCGCTTTGCGCCCCTCGCGCGCACGCATCGCCCTCGCCGCCGCACCGTCCTTTCCTTCGCCTCCACGGCCCGTTGCACCGCGGACGGACGAAGCAGCGCGCTCCCCTTCCCCTGCGGTTTTCGTTCCGGCATCGCCCGCCTTGGCCGCCAGCAAACCCCCCAGCTCGGCAAAGCGCGAGCGCACCGTCTCGCCCAGCCGCGCACGCAACTCGGCAAGCGAGCGCCCCTGCGCGAGGATGCGGCCGTCGGGCCCCTCGACGCGGAAGTTCATGAAACAATAAGGCGGCAACGCTTCGGGACGGAAAGCCGCCTCGGGCGTAGGCAGCTGCGTGCGCGCTTCGACGAAGGCGCGCAGGGCTTCGAGCAGCGGCCGGTCGGCAGCGATTTCTCCCGCCTCGACGGCGGCACAGAACGCCTTGGCCTGCTCGGGCAGCGGCTGCAGGCGATGGCGGTGCTTCTGCGGCAGCGTCTTCAGCAAACGCAGCACCTTGTCTTCCAAGAGCCCCGGCACCAGCCATTCGCAGCGCGCCGCCGGCACCTGGTTGAGCAAGGCAAGCGGCACCACCAGCGTCACCCCGTCGTCGTTGGCCGCAGGATCGTGCTTGTATTCGAGCGCGAGCGGCTGACCGTAGAGAAGGAAGGCGGAAGGGAAGCGCTCGGTGGTGACGCCGGCCGCCTCGTGCCGCATCAACTGCTCGCGCGTGAGATAGAGCAGCTTGGGCGCACCGCGCTCGGCCTGCTTGCGCCAGGCCTCGAAACTCGCCAGATCGACCACGTCCTGCGGGATCAGATGGTCGTAGAAGGCTTCGATCAGGGCGGTGTCGACCAGCACGTCGGGCCGGCGCGTTTTCTGCTCCAGGCGCTCGATCTCCTCGACCAGGCGCAGATTGTGCTGCAGAAACTTCATGCGCGCGAGCTGGGCCGGCTCCACTTCGCCCGCCACCAGCGCGTCGCGGATGAAGAGCGTGCGGCACAGGGCGGGATCGACGTCGCGGTAAGGCACGGCGCGTTGCGCATAGATCGGCAGGCCGAAGAGGGTGCCCCGCTCCCAGGCGCGCACTTCGCCCGCCCTCTTCGCCCAGTGCGGCGCCTCCAGCTGACGCCGGATGAGGTGCGGCGCCACTTCCTCGATCCAGGCCGGCTCGATGCGGGCAACGCAGCGCGCGTAGAGACGCGTCGTCTCCACCAGTTCGGCGGCGAGCACCCACTTCGGCCCGCGCTTGGCAAGCGGCGAAGAAGGATGGATCCAGAAACGGATACCACCGGCGCCGAGGTAACTGCCTGCCTGAGGCCCGCTCACGTCCTCCTGCTTCAGCCCGACATGACGCACGAGGCCAGCGATGAGCGCCTTATGCACCGCCTCGTAGCCGGCCGGGTGCTCGTTCTCGCGCCAGCCGTGTTCGGTGACGAGCGCATGCAGCTGGGTCCACACGTCGCGCCACTCGCGCATGCGCAGCCAGGAAAGGAAATGCGCCCGGCACCACTGCCGCTGCTTGTTCGTCGACTCGTGCCGCTCGAGCTCGCGCCAGGCTCGCCACAGGTTGAGGTACCAATAGAATTCCGACTGCGCCTCGCGCTCGCGCCCGCGAAAGAGCGCATGCTTCTGGTCGGCCTGGGCGAGCTGCTCGGCAGGGCGCTCGCGCGGATCCTGCACCGACAGCGCCGCCGCGAGCACCAGCATCTCGGCCAGGCATCCGTACTGCCGCCCGGCCGCGAGCAGGCGCCCGATCTTGGGATCGAGCGGCAGCGCCGCGAGCGTTCGCCCCACTTCGGTGAGCGTGCGGGTGGTCGCATCGAGCGCGGAGAGTTCCACCAGTTCGCGCACGCCATCTTCGATCGCACGCGGCGCCGGCGGATCGAGAAAAGGGAACCCCTCGATCTCACCCAGATCGAGCGCCTGCATGCGTAGGATCACACCGGCAAGCGACGAGCGCAGAATTTCGGGGTCGGTGTGCGCCGCCCGCGCGGCAAAATCTTCTTCGGCGTAGAGCCGGAAACACACCCCGTCCATCACCCGGCCGCAGCGCCCGGCGCGTTGGTTCGCCGCCGCCTGCGAAATGCGCTCCACCCGCAGCTGCTCGACCTTCTGCCGCGGCGAATAGCGCTTGACCCGCGCCAGCCCCGTATCGATCACATAGCGGATGCCCGGCACGGTGAGCGAAGTCTCGGCCACGTTGGTGGCCAAGATCACCCGCGGCAGAGCTCCGCGCCGGAAGACGCGCGCCTGCTCCTGCGCCGACTGGCGCGCGAAGAGCGGCAGGATCTCGAACTCGCCGCGCACCGTCGCCCGCCGCTCCAGCGCCTCCTTGGCTTCCCGAATTTCACGCTCGCCGGGCAGGAAGACGAGGATGTCCCCCGGCCCCTCGCGCCAGGCTTCCTCGACGCAGGCGACGATCCCGTCGAAGAGATCGCGCTCCTCGGCCGCAGCGCGCGCCGTGCGCTTTCCATCCCCTTCCTCCCCTTCGAGCGCGGCGAGTTCCTCCCCGTCGATCGCCTCGACCGGGCGGTAGCGAATCTCGATGGGATAGAGCCGCCCGCTCACCTCCAGAATGGGGACTTCGCCCGCCACCGGCGCGAAATGCGCCGCAAAGCGCTCGGCATCCATCGTCGCCGAGGTGATCACCACCTTGAGATCCTCGCGGCGCGCGAGCAGGCGATGCAGATAGCCGAGCAGGAAGTCGATGTTGAGGCTGCGCTCATGCGCCTCGTCGATGATGATGGTATCGTAGCGCGACAGCCACGGATCGCTTGCCGTCTCGGCCAGCAAAATGCCATCCGTCATCAGGGTGACGTACGACTCGGGCGAGGTGCGGTCGTGGAAACGCACCTTGTAGCCCACGTCCCGCCCCAGAGGCGAGCCCAGTTCCTGGGCGATGCGCTCGGCCGTGGCCCGCGCGGCGATGCGCCGCGGCTGGGTATGGGCGATCTGCCCGGCGATGCCGCGCCCGGCGGCGAGGCAGATCTTGGGCAGCTGCGTCGTCTTGCCCGAACCGGTCTCCCCGCAGACGATCACCACCCGGTGCGCGCGGATCGCCGCCTCCAGCTCGGCGGCGCGTTCGCTCACCGGCAGATCGGGCACGCAGGAAGCTTCGGGGCGGCGGGCGCAGCGCGCCTCCCAAGCGGCCTGAGATCGCTCCAGGCGCTGCGCGATCTGGCCCGCAAGCCGCTCACGCGCCTCACCCTTGGCCCGGCGCAGGCGTTTGAGGAGCGCAAGAATCGGCCCGCGATCCTGTGACAGACAGCGGCTCAAATCGAGGCGACCTGCCTCGCGGAAAGATTCAGGAGATTCGACGAGCACGGGCAGAGTGTTGGACAAACTCGAAAAAATCGATGATTGTGCCGCAAAAATGCGGCCAAGGGCAAAAGGATCTCGACAAAGACCGCGAAAAAAGCGGACGGGTTCCCGCCACCGCGGGACGCCCAACGCGCCACGACGCCCCGGTCGCGCTAGAATCGCGTTTTCGGCATTCCCGGAAGTCGATATCGTGAGCGACCTCGCCCCTCCTGCCCACTTCATCAAGAACGCCATCGACGAAGACCTCGCGGCCGGCCGCTACCGCCAGGTCGTCACGCGCTTCCCGCCCGAGCCCAACGGCTACCTGCACTTCGGCCACGCCAAGTCCATCGTGCTCAATTTCGGTCTGGCCCGGCTCTACGGCGGACGCTGCCACATGCGCTTCGACGACACCAACCCCACCACGGAGAGCATGGACTACGTCGAAGCCATCCTGGAGGCGGTGCGCTGGCTCGGCTACGACTGGGGCGAGCACCTGTACTTCGCCTCCGACTACTTCGAAACCATGTACCGCTGCGCCGAGGCGCTCATCGAGCGAGGGCTGGCCTACGTCGATTCGCTGCCGCCCGAAGAGATCCGTGCGCTGCGCGGCACGCTCACCGAACCCGGCCGGGACAGCCCCTATCGCAGCCGCAGCATCGAGGAGAACCTCGCGCTCTTCCGTCGCATGCGCGCCGGGGAATTTCCCGACGGGGCGCACGTGCTGCGCGCCAAGATCGACATGGCGAGCCCCAACCTCAACCTGCGCGACCCCATCCTCTACCGCATCCGGCACGTCTCCCACTACCGCACGGGCAATGCCTGGTGCCTCTACCCCACCTATACCTACGCCCACCCCATCGAAGACGCCATCGAAGGCATCACGCATTCGCTATGCACCCTCGAATTCGAGGACCAGCGCCCCTTCTACGAGTGGCTGCTGGAAGCGCTCGCCGAGGCCGGCATCTTCTCCCGTCCCCTGCCGCGCCAGATTGAGTTCGCCCGCCTCAACCTCGAATACGTGGTGCTCTCCAAGCGCAAGCTCATCGAGCTCGTCGAAGGACGGCACGTAGACGGCTGGGACGACCCGCGCCTGCCGACGCTTGCCGGCGGACGGCGGCGCGGCTACACGCCCGAGGGCTTCCGCCTCTTCTGCGAGCGCATCGGCGTGAGCAAGGCCGACGGCTGGATCGGCTACGAAGTCCTCGAACAAGCCATGCGCGATCACCTCAACGAAGCGGCCGAGCGGCGCATCGCCGTGCTCGACCCCCTGGAACTGGTGATCGACGACTTCCCCGAAGATCACGTCGAATGGTGCGAAGCGCCCAACCACCCGCTCGATCCGGAACGGGGCAAGCGGCGCATCCCATTCACACGGCATCTATGGATCGAGCGCGGCGACTTCATGGAAACGCCGGTCAAAGGTTTCCATCGCCTCACGCCCGGGGCCACGGTACGGCTGCGCTACGGCTACGTCATCGAATGCACCGGTTGCGACAAAGACGAATCCGGCCGCGTGGCGCGCGTGCACGCCCGCCATTTCCCCGACTCCAAGAGCGGCACACCCGGCGCCGATCGCTACAAGACCAAGGGCAACTGCCACTGGCTGTCGTGCGCGCACGCGATCGAAGCCGAGATCCGGCACTACGACCGGCTCTTCCGCCACCCCCGCCCCGGCACCGAACCGGGCCCGGACGGCGCACCGCGCTCCTTCCTCGAAGACCTCAACCCCGAGTCGCTGCGCCGCTACCGCGCTTTCGTCGAACCCCAGGCCGCGCAGGTTCCCCCCGAGACGCGCTTCCAATTCGAACGGCACGGCTATTTCGTCACCGACCGCCACGACCACCGGCCCGAAGCCCCGGTATTCAACCTCACCGTCGGGCTGAAAGACACTTGGGGAAAAATTCAGCGCTGAACTTCCTGCCCTGGCAAGCGGTCTCAATGATGTCATTTCGTCGTGTTTTGACGGTCAGGTACCGTGCCTGCCGTCAAAACGCGTACAATAGCGCCGTTTGTCCGAAGTCAAGAGGGTCGTTCGTTCGATGATGTCCGCTGCCGATCGCTGTGTCGATGAATTCCGTTTCCGTTTCGGCCGCCACGGCCCCGAGCTGATCCCCATCATGCTCGGAGGGATGGGCGTCGACATCTCCAACGCCGACCTCGCCCTCGAGATCGCCCGCCTCGGCGGCATCGGGCACATCTCGGACGCCATGGTGCCCACCGTCACCGACCGGCGCTACGACACCGCCTACACCAAAGAAAAACTCAAGCGCTACAAATATAACGTCAAGAGCCTGGACAAGTCGGCGGTGAAATTCGACCTCGGACTCCTGGCCGAAGCGCAGAAGATGCACGTGCTGCGCACCATGGAACGCAAGCGCGGCCCAGGGCTCATCTTCATCAACTGCATGGAGAAGCTCACGATGGCCGCGCCCAAGGAAACGCTCAAGGTGCGGCTGGAATCGGCGCTCGATGCCGGCATCGACGGCATCACCCTCTCGGCCGGGCTGCATCTGGGCTCCTTCGCCCTCATCGAAGAGCACCCGCGTTTTCGCGATGCCAAGCTCGGCATCATCGTCTCCTCGGTGCGCGCCTTGCAGCTCTTCCTCAAAAAGAGCGCCCGCACCGGGCGGCTACCCGATTTCGTGGTGGTGGAAGGGCCGCTTGCCGGCGGACACCTCGGCTTCGGCCTCGACTGGGCGCGCTACGACCTGCGCAGCATCGTCACCGAAGTGCTCCAATACCTCGCACGCGAAGAACTCGCCATCCCCGTCATCCCTGCCGGCGGCATCTTCACCGGCACGGATGCCGTCGAATTCCTCGAGATGGGGGCCGCTGCCGTCCAGGTCGCCACGCGCTTCACCGTCACCAAGGAATGCGGCCTGCCCGATCGCGTCAAGCAGGAATACTTCAAGGCCAACGAGGAAGACATCGAGGTCAACACCATCTCACCCACCGGCTACCCTATGCGCATGCTGAAATCCAGCCCTGCCATCGGTGCCGGCATCCGGCCCAACTGCGAAGCCTTCGGCTACCTGCTCGACGCGAACGGCCACTGCGCCTACATCGACGCCTACAACCGCGAAGTCGAGAAAAACCCGCACGCCAAGACGATCCACGTGTGGGACAAGACCTGTCTGTGCACCCACATGCGCAACTTCGACTGCTGGACCTGCGGGCACTACACCTACCGGCTGAAAGACACGACGCATCGGCTCCCTGACGGCAGCTACCAGCTGCTCACCGCCGAGCACGTGTTCAACGACTACCGCTACAGCAAGAACCACGAAATCGCCCTGCCGCCGCGGGAAGTCGAACCTACCCCCGTCGCGGCCGGCTAAGGGTTCGCCGGGGCAACGCCGCCATGGCCATCGAAACCGACGCCCTTGCCGCTTCTTCTGCCGAGGCGCGGCTCATCGGCCCGGCCGCGCGCCCCGAAGATGCCTTCGAGCGGGCGCTGCGCCCCAAGCGCCTGGCCGAGTACATCGGCCAGCCCAAGGTGCGCGAGCAGCTCGACCTCTTCATCCAGGCCGCGCGCCGCCGCGGCGAAGCCCTCGATCACGTCCTCCTCTTCGGCCCCCCCGGTTTGGGCAAGACGACGCTCGCGCACATCATCGCCGGCGAAATGGGCGTGGGGCTCAAGCAGACCTCCGGGCCGGTGCTCGAACGGCCCGGCGATCTCGCCGCAATCCTCACCAACCTCGAACCCAACGACGTGCTCTTCATCGACGAGATCCACCGGCTCTCACCGGTGATCGAGGAAATCCTCTATCCGGCGATGGAGGATTATCAAATCGACATCATGATCGGCGAAGGGCCGGCCGCGCGTTCGATCAAGCTCGATCTCGCCCCCTTCACCCTCGTGGGCGCCACCACCCGCGCCGGCATGCTCACCAACCCGCTGCGCGACCGCTTCGGCATCGTCGCCCGGCTGGAATTCTACGCCCCTGAGGATCTCGCCCACATCGTACGCCGCTCGGCGCAGCTGCTGGACGTGCGCATCGACGAGGCCGGCGCCCTCGAGATCGCCCGCCGCGCGCGCGGCACGCCGCGCATCGCCAACCGGCTGCTACGCCGCGTGCGCGACTTCGCCGAGGTGCGCGCCGCCGGCGCCATCACCGCCGAGATCGCCGACCGGGCACTCGCCCTGCTTGACGTCGACCCCCTGGGGCTCGACCTGATGGACCGCAAGCTCCTCTCGGCCGTGATCGAGAAGTTCGCCGGCGGCCCGGTGGGGCTCGACAACCTCGCCGCGGCCATCGGCGAGTCGGCCGACACCATCGAAGACGTGCTCGAACCCTACCTCATCCAGCAGGGTTACCTGCAGCGCACCCCGCGCGGACGCATTGCTACGCCCGCCGTCTACGCCCACCTCGGCCTCAAGGCGCCACCGCGCCCCGAAACGGCGCTGGGCACGCTCTTCGACGAATCCGACTGAAAGGGCACGGGCGCATGCGCGCCTTCCTCGCCTTCGCCATCGTCTTCTGCGCCCTCACCGGCCTCTGGCTCTTGTGGGCCGCACCCGCTTTCTACCTTCCAGAACAAAGCGATTCCGGCTGCGGCTGGTGGATCGATGCGACCGGCGCCCGCCTCATCGGCCTCGCGCTCGCCGCCATCGCCGTGGCCGGCTGGCGCCTCGTGCGCGCCGCGGCACGCAGAATCCTCCCCGATGCGCGCTGGCAGCGCCGGCACGCGCTCCTCACGCTCGGCGCCCTCGCCCTCCTCGTCTGGGCGAGTGCCCGGGCGCCTTATGTCGCCGAGCCAGCCGGAGGAGGGCTACCGCTCACCTGCCTTTCGGGCACACGACAGCCATAAAAGAAAGCGCGTTCGCGGTTTACCGCACCCGCTTCAAGCGCTCTTCGAGCTTGGCTGCCGGCAGGTAGCCGCCCAGCCGGTCCCCCGAGGCGAGGAAGATCGTCGGCGTCCCGGAGATCCGCAGCTTTTCACCGAGCGCCACGTTCTGTTCGATCGCCTTCGTGTCGCAGGAAGCCGTCTCCGGAACCGGTTTGCCTTCGATCATCCAGGCGACCCACGTCTGGGCCCGATCCGGCGCGCACCAGATGCGCTTCGCCTTCTCTACCGAATCCGGCCCCAGAATGGGATAAAGGAAGACGTAGATCGTCACGTCGTCGATCGTCTGCAGCTCCTTGGCGAGCTTCTTGCAGAACGTACAGTTCGGATCCTCGAACGTGGCCAGTACCCGCGTGCCCTTGCCGCGCACGAGCTTGATCGCCCGATCGAGCGGCAAGGCGGAAAAGTCGATGCGCGCAAGCTCATCCATGCGCTTGGCCGTGATGTCTTCCCGCTTGGCCGTATCGATGATCGAGCCCGTGAGAATGTAGGACACCTTCTCGTCGGTATAGACCACCTCGCCCGTCGTCAGCACCACCTCGTAGAGACCGCCGTAAGGTACGGTGCGCACCGAACTTACCGCCGGCGCTCCCAAAAACGCCTCCACCTTCGCTTTCACTTCCTTTTCACCGGCAAACGCGGCCGTCGCCAAACCCAAGGCCACCGCCAGCGCCACCAGCGTTTTTTTCCACCACCCCATCACTCGTTCTCCTGCACGAAAAAATCCCCGAACGCGGCATAGCGCACCAGCGCCTCCTTGACGAACGGCAGCCGATCGACCAACCGCATCCCGACGTTACGCAACTGCCGCAGCGGCACCGGCTGCAGCGCAAAAAGCCGCGCCAGCGCGTCGGTGGCCGTCTGCATCAGCCAAGGCTCCTCGGCCCGCCGCCTAGCATAGCGCGACAGCACCGGCAAGGCGCCGGGATCGGCCTCGGGCGGCAGAGCGCGGAGCACCTCGCCGAGCACCGCCACGTCGTTGAATCCCAGGTTGATCCCGTGCCCCGAAAGCGGGTGGATGCCGTGCGCCGCATCGCCGATGAGCGCCACGCGCGGGCGCACCACCTGCGGGCAGCGCAGCAAAGAAAGCGGAAAAGCCTGCCGCGGCGTGATCGTCGTCATCGCCCCGAGTATGCCGCCGCTCGCCGCTTCCACGCGGCGCGCGAAGGCCGCCTCGTCGAGTGCGAGCAATGCTTCCGCCTGCGGCTGCGGCGCCGACCACACGATCGACACCCGCTCCCCCGGCAGAGGGAGAAAAGCAAGCACGCCGTCGTCGCGAAACCACTGCCGCGCCACATGCCGATGCGGCCGCTGCACCGCGAAATTGGCCACGATCCCTTGCTGATGGTAAGGCACCACCCGCGCCGGAAGCCCGGCCTGCATGCGCACCCACGACTGCCGCCCGTCGGCGCCCACGAGCAGCCGCGTGCGCACGCGCGAGCCATCGCGGCACACCACCGTGAGCGTGCCCTCCTCACTCACCAGCGCCTGCCCCGCCTTGCCTTCGCCGGTGAGCAGCGTGAGATTGCGCTGCCGCCGCACCGCCTCCCACAAGGCATCGCGCACCAGCGACTGCTCGGCGATCACGGCGAGCCGGCTCAACCCCGCCTCGTAGGCGGAAAAGGACAGCATCCCGCCTGCATCGCCAAACACCTCCATGCGATCGACCGCGCACCAGCGCTCTGGATCCAGGCGAGGCCACACGTCGAGCCGCTCCAGCAGCGCCACGGCCGCTGGCGTATAGGCATAGACGCGGGCATCCCACTGCCCCTCATGCCCTCGCTGCGGCTGAGGCTCGATCAGCCCCACTTTCCAGGGAGAATCGCGTAGCGCCGCCGCACACGCCAGCCCCGCCAAACCGCCACCATGAATCAGGATATCGACGTTCACCGTCACCACCGGAAAAACTGCACCAGTTTCTTCAGATTCTCCGCCAGAGCAGCGAGCGTGCGGCTCGCCCCGGCCAATTCGTCGGAGCTCGCCGCCGTTTGCTTGGTCGAAGATTGGATCGCCCCAATGTTACGCTCCAGCTCCTCAGCCGCCTGGCGCAGCGCCTCTACCGCTTCGGCAATGCGACCATTGAGGGTACGGACCTCCCCCGCCTCGCTGCGAATGTTCGCCAATGCCTTCTGCGCTTCGCGACTATACTCCAAAGTCGTGCGTGCCACCTCGCGGCTCGTCTCCATCACCTGCACCGCCCGGACCGTACCGTGCTGCAGCCTGGCGATCATCTCCTGAATTTCACGCGTCGAATCCTGGGTGCGCACGGCCAAGGAACGCACCTCATCGGCCACCACGGCAAAGCCCCGGCCATACTCCCCGGCTCGGGCTGCTTCGATGGCGGCGTTGAGCGCCAGCAGATTCGTCTGCTGGGCGACCTCATCGATCACCGCGGTGATCTTCTCGATGTTCGCGCTGTCTTTCGAGACCTCGCTCACCGTCGCCGCCACCTCCTCGAGCGTCTCACCGAGATGGTTCATCGCCTCGGCCGTCTTCTGCACCACCTCGTTGCCGCTCTCCACCTGCTTGTCGGTTTCCACCGCCGCCTCGGCCGCCTGTTGAGCGAACGTCGCCACCTGATCGACGTTCCCTCCCATCCGCTCGACCGCCCGTGCCATTTTCTCGGTCTCGGCCGACTGGATCTGTACCTGACGCTGATTGCTCTGGCTGACCTCCTCCAGCCGCCCCGATTGAGCTGCGATATCGGACGCCGCCGCATTCACCTGCTTGATCGTTTCGAGCAACCGCAGCAGGGTCTGCTGCAACACCCCCATGACGCTCTCGGGATAGCGCGTGTTCAGGCGCTGCCCCAACTCACCAGCGGCCAGACGCCGGATCGCCTCGGCCACCTCATCGGGCTCCGCGCCCAGGGTAGCGAGAATGGAGCGAATCGTCATCGAGGCCAGCGTCACCGAGATCACCAGCGCCACGCCGGTCACCAGCAGCATCAGGTTACGGAAACCACCCGCCACCGAACGCACCTCATCGAGATCGTGCCGGATCACGCTTTCCTGGTGGTCGATGAAGGCGTTGATCGCAGCCAGCCATTCGGTGTAAGCGGGAGAGACTTCGCGCAACAGCATTGTGCGCGCCGCCTCCACGTCACCGCTCAACCGCAGATCGATAACCCTTTGCGTCCCCGGCACCGCCCGTCGCTCGATCTCCTTGATGCGCGCCAGAAGCCGTCTGTCCTCTTCGGTGGCATCCGTCGCCATCAGCTGGTCGAGCTTTTGCGCCGAGTCGGCATAGAAAGCCGCCAGGCGCTCGATATCCGCCACGTGCGCCTTGGCCGCCGTCAGATCGTGCTCCAGCACCGCATCGCGCACGGCGATGGCGCGATCGTGCACGCTGCCGCGGAAGTTGATGGCATAGCGTTGTTTCAGCGTCGCCCCCCGGTTCACGGCGGTGAGCGTCTCGTCCATGAACGCCACACGCTGGATACCGATTGCTGTGATCAGCACCATCAAGGCGAGCAGACTGCCGAACCCCCAGCCCAAGCGCTTCGCAATGGTCATTTTTTTGGACATGGCGCACCCCGTCGTCGTCTCGGGATCACTATACACCAGCCCTCGCACTTCCCAAGGGAGGAAAAGCAGCGGCAAAGAGGGTATTTTGCGTAACTTTGAGGGGGCAGAAACGCCGAGCCCCGGGAGCCTGGGTCGACGCAAAAACCCCCGCCTTTAGTCTACGGCGGGGGTTTTTGTTGAGGGGTTCGTCTGACGCTGACCGACTTTCCCGGAGGCAGGAGCTCCAGTATCATGGGCGCGGCGCCGTTTCACGGTCC
>Ga0134100_1000017_pt1 | contig 195576 bp, 209 predicted proteins | sample 11_taG_2_FD_94444 | JGI IMG/M metagenome (GOLD analysis project Ga0134100, IMG submission 94444) | Switchgrass degrading microbial communities from high solid loading bioreactors in New Hampshire, USA - 11_42_5_180_A3 metaG | ecosystem: Engineered > Bioreactor > Semi-continuous > Anaerobic >...
ATAAGGGAACCTTCTTTCTTATGTAGTATTTATTGTGGGCACTTTAAATTCTACAAGAAGTTGGTTCCCTTTTCTAGTATTAACTAGAGAACCGAGTTTACACAAAATATTTTATACTACCTTATAATAAATTAGATATTTAGATAAAGGAATAGCAAATATATATAGAAAAGGATATACAGATGAGTAAAAGGCAATTGGTGTTAGTATATAAGTGTGGACACGAAAAGTTTAACACGGTAAAATGAATGCAAGAAAGGTGTGTTAAACAATGTCCAAGAAAAACGGTATCCGATATACGGAGGATTTTAAACAACAGATAGTAGATCTGTATAAGTCTGGCCAGTCTGTATTAGAACTGAGCCGTGAGTATGGCGTAGCAACGGTAACTATTTATAAGTGGATTAAACAATATTCTCCAGTAAAGGTGGCTGATAATAAAGAAATTACGGCTAAGGAATATCAATTAATGCAAAAACGTATTGCTGAACTTGAAATGGAGAATGAAATATTAAAAAAAGCTACCGCCATATTCGCAAGAAAACGATAAATGAAATAGTTACATTTATCCAAAAATACAAGTCAAAATATACCGTCAAACTTATATGCAAAGCCTTAAAGTTTCCTAGAAGCACCTATTATAAGGCTTTAGTTGGTGTAACTTCAAAACGTCAAGAAGAGGCTGAAAGACTTAAAAGTAAGATTAGAAACATCTGGTCAGAAAGTAAGTCCAGGTATGGTGCCCCTAAAATCCATAAAGTATTAATCAACAATGGGGAGAAGATCAGCTTAAAGCGTGTTCAACGATATATGGCTGATATGGGCATTCGTTCAATTGTAGTCAAGAAATTCAATCATCATTCAGATAAACCTTCTTCTGAAGAAAAGGATAATATTATAAAAAGAGACTTTGAGGCTACAAATATAAATCAGAAATGGTGCACAGATATAACTTACATCCATACCCTCAAGGATGGATGGACTTATTTGGCCTCTGTCATGGATCTTTATAGTAAAAAGATTATAGGCTATGCTTATGGAACTTCCATGACTGCAGAATTAGCTGTAAAAGCAATAGAAAATGCATGCTTAAATGTTAAAACTACAGAAGGAATTATTTTACATAGCGATTTAGGCTCACAGTACACAAGTAATGAGTTTGAAAATTTCCTTTGTTCTAAAGGGATCGTACATTCCTTTAGTAGAAAAGGTAATCCGTATGATAATGCTTGCATTGAATCTTTCCATTCAGTATTAAAGAAGGAAGAGGTCAATCATCGTAAATACTATGATTTCAACGTTGCCCGTAAGGCAATATTTGAATATATTGAATCCTGGTATAACCGAAAAAGGATTCATGGTTCTATCAATTATTTGACACCGCAAGCAGTACATGAAGCTGCTTGTACGGTCGCATAAAAAGTTAAACTTTTTGTGTCTATATTATTGACACAAGTCCAAATTACACATATTGATAAAGAATAAGCCAGAATATTATTGTGGTATAAAGAGAGGGAAAAATTTATGATTAAAATGGATTTTACTTATAAATCAAAGGATAATATAAGGATTTATGGTTGTTGTTGGATGAATCATAATATGCCAGTAAAAGGCGTTGTACAAATCGCTCATGGGATGGGAGAACATATTGGAAGATATGAGGATTTTGCTAAATTCTTGGTAAATCACGGCTATATTGCTTATGGAAATGATCATAGGGGTCATGGAAGAAGCGGGGAAATAGCAAATCAAAGAGGTTTTTTTTCTGATGCGCATGGATGGGAAAAAGTTGTAATGGATATGGCTCATTTAACCCATATTATTAGAAAAAATCATCCTCAATTGCCTGTTTTTCTCTTCGGCCATAGTATGGGATCTTTGCTTGCAAGAGACTATATTATCAGGTATGGAGATAAAATAAAAGGAGTTATTTTATCCGGGACAAGTGGAGACCTAGGTTTTAGAGGCATACTTGGACAGGTTTTTGCTCAATTAGAAATGAAATTAAAAGGACCTAAAGCAGCCAGTCCTCTTATGTACAAATTATCTTTTGAAGCTTTTAATGACAGATTTGAACCTGCAAAAACTCACTTTGACTGGCTTTCAAGAGATGAAGAAGAAGTAGAGAAATATATCAAAGATCCTTTCTGTGGCGGTATTTTTACAACTTCATTTTTTAATGACTTAATCAGAGGAACAAGAAAAGTCAATGCACAGCAAAATATCAACAAAATATCGAAAGAATTGCCGATTTTTATTTTTTCTGGAGCAATGGACCCAGTAGGGAATTATTCCCAAGGTGTATCAGAAGTATACAGTAAATTTAAAAAAGCTGGCATTCAAGATCTATCCATAAAAATTTATGCAAATGGAAGACATGAAATGTTGAATGAAATTAATAAATATGAAGTATATAAAGACATACTAGATTGGTTAGAAACTCATATCAAAGAGTGAATCCCTGGGATAGAAGCAGTATCTCAGGGATTTATATTTATGCATAATAATATATTCTAATGAATAATTAATCAATATTTGTTGCATAAAAACTCAATTAGATGTATAATTATAAAAATATCAATTGTGAATTAATTCAAAAATTTAATATAAAAGGGGAGAGATTGATGTTACAAGGGCAATGGATTAAGCGGGGAGAAAAGGTCATTATGAATACATATAGTAGATTTCCGATTGTATTAAATGAAGGAAAAGGAACGCTTGTAAGAGATGTTGATGGGAAAGAATATCTGGATTTTGTTGGAGGAATTGCTGTCAATACTTTAGGATATGGAGATGAAGAATTAACAGAAGCTTTATATGATCAGATGAAGAAAATGATGCACTGTTCTAATTTATATTGGAATATGCCAGGCATTGAAGTAGCAGAAATTTTGATAGAAAACAGTGTTTTTGACAAAGTTTTCTTTTGCAATAGTGGTGCAGAAGCCATTGAAGGTTGTATAAAACTGGCTAGAAAGTATGGCAAAATGGTTCATGGAGAACATTGCTATGAGATTATAACAATGAAGCAATCTTTTCATGGAAGAACGATGGGAGCCATCACTGCAACGGGGCAGGAAAAATATCAAAAAGACTTAAATCCTTTACTGGAAGGTATTGTTTATGCAAAATTCAATGATTATGAATCGGTAAAAGATTTGGTTTCAGAGAAGACCTGTGCAATTCTTCTTGAACCTGTTCAGGGAGAAGGGGGAATTCGTCCAGCTCAAAGGGAATTTTTAAAGAAAATAAGAGAACTCTGTACAGAAAAAGATATTTTACTGATATATGATGAGGTTCAGTGTGGCATAGGTCGTACAGGCAATTTATTTGCATATCAGACATATGAAATTCCACCGGATGCCATTGCCCTAGCCAAAGGATTAGGGGGAGGATTTCCGATTGGTGCAATGATGGCGGTTGAAAAAGCAGTACTTGCCTTAAAACCGGGAGATCATGCTTCCACATTTGGAGGCAATCCTCTGGCTTGTACTGCTGCAAAGGTGATATTAAATGCTTTATTAAAAAAAGGAATTTTAAAAAATGTAAAAGAGCAGGGAGAGTATCTAAGAGAAAAACTTGAAAATTTAAAAGAAAAATATGATTTGGTCTCTGAAGTCAGAGGGATTGGACTGATTCAAGGGGTAGAATTATCTGTTCCGGCAGGAAACATCATTAATGCCTGCATAGAAAAAGGATTGCTTCTTGTAGGAGCGGGGACCAATGTCATAAGATTTGTTCCGCCATTGATTGTTAGCAAAGCAGAAATCGATAAAGCTGTAAATATATTGGAAGAAACATTAAAGGAGGTTTGAAATGAAAGCTCATATATTGTTAGAAGATGGAACGGTTTTAACAGGAAAAGCGTTTGGTGACACAAAAACAGTATTGGGGGAAATTGTATTCAATACATCCATGGCCGGCTATCAGGAAACATTGACTGATCCGTCTTATGCGGGGCAAATTGTTGTTATGACTTATCCTCTTATAGGGAATTACGGAGTCAATGATCATGATGTAGAATCGGATAAAGTGCAGGTCAGCGGATTTGTTGTAAAAGAAAATGCTAAGTTTGAAAGCAATTGGATGAGCCAGGGGAATTTATCTGATTACCTGAAAGAGCAAGGGGTTTTTGCCATTTCCGATATAGATACAAGGATGCTTACAAAAAAAATTAGAAATCAAGGATCAATGAATTGTTTGCTCACTACAGAAGAGATTACTGATGAGTTAAGAGAGCAACTCAAAAATTATACTTTTCCCAAGAATACAGTGGAGCAAGTATCTACTCGTGAAATTAAGCATGTCCCAGGGAAAGGAAAACATATTGGTATTGTGGATCTAGGATTAAAAAAGGGGATCCTAAAATGTATTGAACAATTGGGATGCTCGATTACTATTTTTCCTTGGGATACTCCTTACGATACACTTCTTAACTATAATTTAGATGCAATTCTTCTATCTAATGGACCGGGAGATCCCAAAGATGTAACCCTTGCGATTCATACTGCGGAACACTTGCTTGGGAAAATTCCTCTGTTTGGAATATGTTTAGGACAGCAGATTCTTGCCCTGGCTTTAGGGGGAGATACGTATAAACTAAAATTTGGTCATAGGGGAGGGAACCATCCCGTTTTAGATCTGAGGACCAATAAGATTTTGATTACTTCTCAAAACCATGGATATGCCATTGATGGTAATAAAGTTACAAAGGACATTGAGATTACCCATATCAATGTTAATGATTTGACAGTAGAAGGCTTTTGCAATAAAGAATTAAAAGTTTATGCAGTTCAATTTCACCCTGAAGCAGGACCAGGACCAAGCGACGCTAACGTTATTTTTAAGGAATGGATTACCTTACTAGATGAGGAGGGAGATAATGCCTAAAGATGCAAGCTTAAAAAAGGTAATGGTAATCGGTTCAGGCCCCATTATTATAGGTCAGGCAGCTGAATTCGATTATGCAGGAACTCAAGCCTGTAAAGCTTTAAAAGAGGAAAATATTGAAGTCGTTCTGGTCAACAGTAATCCTGCCACAATTATGACGGATGATAATATGGCGGATAAAGTATATATACAGCCATTAAACTTGGAAGCTTTAACATATATTATTGAAAAAGAGAGACCGGATGGACTTCTTCCTACATTGGGAGGACAGACGGGTCTTAATTTAGCGGTTGAGTTAAAAGAAGCTGGTGTACTGGATCAGAACAATGTGAAGCTTCTGGGAACATCTTTGGAAGCAATACAAAACGCAGAAGACAGAGAAAAATTTAAAGAACTTATGCAAAGTATTGGGGAACCTATTCCTAAAAGCACTATAGTCTGCTCTATGGAAGAAGGGCTCGAGTTTGCAGAGCAAATCGGATTTCCTATTATTGTAAGACCGGCATATACTTTGGGTGGCACTGGTGGTGGCATTGCAAATAATATGGAAGAACTTAAGAAAATCCTTCATAGTGGATTAATGCACAGCAGAATTCATCAAGTGCTATTAGAGCAAAGTGTTGCTGGCTGGAAAGAAATAGAATATGAAGTGATGAGAGACAGCAACGACACTTGTATTATTATCTGTAATATGGAAAACATTGATCCGGTAGGTATTCATACAGGAGACAGCATTGTTGTAGCCCCTTGTCAAACTTTGAGAAATGAAGAGGTACAGATGTTAAGGACTTCTGCGATCAAAATCATTCGTGCGCTTAAAATTGAGGGAGGATGTAATGTTCAGTTTGCCCTTAATCCCGAAAGTATGGAATATGTAGTCATTGAAGTAAATCCAAGGGTGAGTCGTTCATCAGCCCTAGCTTCTAAAGCTGCAGGATACCCCATTGCGAAAATAGCAGCCAAAATCGCCATTGGAATGCACCTTCATGAAATTCCCAACTATGTCACAGGGAAAACCAAGGCTTCTTTTGAACCAGCAATAGATTATGTAGTAACAAAAATCCCAAAATGGCCGTTTGATAAATTTGGGTATGCTGATCATACCTTAGGTACTCAAATGAAAGCAACAGGAGAAGTTATGGCGATTGACAGGAATTTTGAAAGCTCTTTCTTAAAAGCAGTTATTTCTTTGGAAGGAAAAGATACAGGTTTAAGAAGAGAAGATTTAGGGAAGAAAACTGACGAAGAAATAGAAAAAATGCTTTACATATGTGATGACCAGAGAATCTTTGTGATTGCCGAGGCATTAAGAAGAGGTATATCTGTCGAAGCCATTAATCATATTACTAAGATTGACCCATGGTTTTTGCATAAAATCAATCATATCATAGAAATCGAGCAAAGGCTTAAGAATGAACCTTTTACAGCGGAATTGCTAAAAGAAGCTGAAGAAATGGGCTTTACTGATGTGGAAATTCAAGCTTTGTCAAAGCAACCGATCTCAACTTTAGATACTTTAAGAAGAGCCCATGACATGTATCCGGTCTACAAAATGGTAGATACCTGTGCAGGTGAATTTGAATCACAGACACCTTACTACTATTCTACTTATGAACAAGAAGATGAAAATATCATCAGCAAAAAAGAGAAGATTATTGTAATAGGTTCTGGACCTATAAGAATCGGACAGGGAATAGAATTTGATTATTGTTCGGTTCATGCTGTATGGGCAATTGAAGAAGCAGGATATCAATCTATTATTATTAACAATAATCCTGAAACTGTAAGTACTGATTTTGATACAGCAGGAAAACTTTATTTTGAGCCATTGTATATAGAGGATGTTTATAATGTCATCAGAAAAGAGATGCCTAAAGGCGTTATTGTTCAATTTGGAGGACAAACTGCAATTAATCTTGCCCCCAAATTATTAAAAAGAGGTGTTCAGATCCTGGGAACATCAGTAGATTCTATAGATGTGGCGGAAGATCGAAAGCTCTTTGAACAGCTTCTTAAAGAACTTAATATTCCACAGCCTAAAGGCAGTGCTGTAACGCATATAGATGAGGCGGTAAGAGTTGCAGAGGAAATAGGTTATCCTGTTCTCGTAAGACCTTCTTATGTTATTGGTGGGAGAGCCATGCAAGTTGTTTATTCAGAAACTGAATTACGGGAGTATGTAAAGGAAGCAACCTCTCTTTCTACCGAACATCCAATTTTAATAGATCAATATATAGAGGGAAAAGAAGTAGAAGTTGATGCAATTTCAGACAGAGAGGATATTTTAATTCCGGGAATTATGGAACATATAGAAAGAACAGGGGTACACTCAGGAGACAGTATTTGTGTATATCCACCTCAAACTCTTTCACAAAAGGTCATTGATACATTGATTTTATATACCAGAAAGATTGCTAAAGCTTTGCAAGTTATTGGCTTAATGAATATTCAATTTGTTGTAAAAGATGAAAAAGTATATGTTATTGAAGTGAATCCCAGAGCTTCCAGAACCGTGCCTATTTTAAGCAAGGTAACCAAAATTCCTATGGTACATGTGGCAGTAAAAGTCATATTAGGAGAAAAATTAAGAGATCAAGGCTATGGAGTTGGCTTATACAATAAAAGTAATTTGGTTGCTGTGAAAGCACCGGTATTTTCATTCCAAAAACTAAATAATGTAGATGTGGCATTGACTCCTGAAATGAAATCAACTGGTGAAGTATTGGGAGTAGATTCTGTTTATGAAAAGGCACTTGTTAAAGCGTTTAGCGGAGCAGGATACACATTCCCAGGCTCTGGAAAAATCTTTGTATCTTTAAGGGAAAAAGATAAAAAAGAATCTATAGAATTATTAAAGTCTTTTAAAGAGATAGGATTTGAGCTTATGGGCAGTGAAGGAACTGCAAAATACCTTAACGAGAAAGGATTGGAAGTAAAACCGATTTCAATCCATAATCTTGATGAAATCTTTGAAATGATGAAGAATAAAGAAATAACGATTGTCATCAATACACCTACATTAGGTAAAAATCCAAATAAAGACGGTTTTAAAATACGCACTACAGCCGAACAGATGAAAATACCTTGTTTTACTTCTTTGGATACGGCAAAGGCATATCTTCTAGCTTTAAAAACTTATAGTAAAAATGAAACATTTACTTACGAAACTCTGGATTATTATATGTAGGAATATAATAATAAAATTTAAAATTAAATTAAGAGGAGGGAAATTATGGGGATGAATTTAAAAGGAAGAAGTCTTCTAACTTTAAAAGACTTCACACCGAATGAAATAGAGTATTTATTGGATTTGGCGGAGGATCTAAAAAGAAAGAAAAGAATGGGGATCAAAGGAAATCTTTTAGAAGGAAAAAACATTGCTCTGATCTTTGAAAAGCCTTCTACAAGAACAAGATGTGCATTTACCGTAGCCTGCATTGATGAAGGAGCCCATCCAGAGTATTTGGGAAAAAACGACATTCAGTTAGGCCATAAAGAATCTATTGAAGATACTGCGAGGGTATTGGGCCGTCTTTTTGATGGAATTCAATTCAGAGGTTTTAAACAAGAGACTGTAGAAAAATTGGCTCAGTATAGTGGAGTTCCTGTTTGGAATGGATTAACAGATATTTATCATCCAACACAAGTTTTGGCAGACTTACTCACAATAAAGGAAAAGTTTGGGTATTTAAAAAGCATTCGTTTTGTATATATGGGAGATGGACGAAATAATATGGCCAATAGTTTGATGATTGGTTCTGCAAAAATGGGAATGGATTTTGTGATTGCTGCGCCCAAAGACTTATGGCCAGAAGAATCTTTAATTGAAGAATGTAAATTGTTCGCAGAAGCGTCAAAAGGAAAAATATCAATTACAGAAGATGTTGGGGCAGCAGTGGATGGTGCTGATGTGATTTATACAGATGTTTGGTGTTCTATGGGAGAAGAAGACAAAGCTGAAGAACGTATTAAACTCCTAAAGCCTTACCAGGTGAATGCTTCTTTGATGAATAAAACAGGAAAAGATCATACAATTTTTATGCATTGTCTTCCCGCAGTCAAAGGAAATGAGGTTACTGAGGAAGTATTTGAAAGCAAAGCTTCTGTGGTGTTTGATGAAGCGGAAAACAGAATGCATACGATCAAAGCTGTAATGGTGGCAACATTGGTTTAACTTACTTATATCCTGATTCTTGCTCAACTATAGGATTAAAACTTTAAGTATATTATTTATTTTTAAAAAATTAAAAATCATAATTATTTTATTGACGAATATTATATTTTTGGATATAATTCTTAGCAAACATTGTTAGCAAAATGTCAAAGAATAGATTTCAATGAATGTATACTTAGGAGGGGTAAAATGGACAGAGTTTATAATTTTTCAGCAGGTCCTTCGATGCTGCCTGAAGAAGTGCTTAAAAAAGCTCAAGAAGAATTGGTAATCTACAGAGATGCTGGTATGTCAGTAATGGAAATGAGCCATCGCTCAAAAGTCTATCAAGATATTATTGATGAAGCCGAAGCACTTCTTAGAGAAATTATGAATATTCCAGAAAACTACAAGGTTCTCTTTTTACAAGGGGGAGCATCCAGCCAATTTGCCATGGTTCCATTAAATCTGTTTAGAAAGAGCAAAAAAGCAGATTATGTAAAAACAGGTTTATGGGCAAAAAAAGCTATTGCTGAAGCAAGCAGATATGGAACTGTAAATGTAGTTGCTTCATCGGAAGATGCAACTTTTAATTATATTCCTGAATTAGATAAAAGTACTTTTTCACCGGATGCTGACTATTTCTACATAACAACCAATAATACGATTTATGGAACAAGATATACTGAGCTGCCTGATACAGGAGATGTTCCTTTGGTAGCTGATATGTCATCGAATATTTTATCCGAAGTATATGATGTTAATAAGTTTGGTGTGATTTTTGCCGGTGCGCAAAAGAATATGGGTCCTGCAGGACTTACTGTAGTGATTATTCGTGAAGATTTGATTGGGCATGCTATGGATATTACACCAACCATGTTTAATTATCAGATACATGCAGAAAATGGTTCCATGTATAATACACCACCTACTTACAGCATATATATTGCGAAATTAGTTTTCGAATGGGTTAAAAAGATGGGTGGAGTACCTGCTATGCAAAAAATCAATGAAGAAAAAGCTAAAATTCTTTATGATTATTTAGATGATTCAAGCTTCTTTAAAGGCACAGTAGTTCCAAAATATCGTTCTTTAATGAATATACCTTTTGTTTCTCCGTCACCAGAATTAGATGCAAAATTTATAAAAGAAGCGACTGCCAAAGGTCTGGTTAATTTAAAAGGGCATAGAACAGTTGGTGGAATGCGTGCAAGCATATATAACGCAATGCCAATCGAGGGAGTCAAAACATTAGTAGAATTTATGAAGAAGTTCGAAATGGAAAATCGATAGGGGGAGCACAATGTTTAAGATTCAAACTTTAAACAATATTTCTGAGAAGGGTTTAGAGCTTTTACCAAAGGATACATATGAAATCTCTAATGACTGTGCGAATCCGGATGGTATTTTAGTTAGAAGCGCGAAAATGCATGGTATGGAATTTCCGCCTTCATTAAAAGCAGTTGCCAGAGCAGGTGCAGGAGTGAATAATATTCCTATAGATGAATGTTCAGAAAAAGGAATTGTTGTTTTTAATACACCAGGGGCAAACGCAAATGGTGTAAAAGAATTGGTATTGACGGGTCTATTCCTTTCTTCCAGAAAAATTGTTGAAGGAATCCAATGGACAAAAAGTTTAAAAGGAAAAGGAGACGAAGTACCTAAACTCGTTGAAAAAGGCAAAGGGGAATTTGCTGGTCCTGAAATATTGGGCAAAAAATTAGGTGTTATTGGATTAGGTGCTATTGGAGTTTTAGTAGCGAATGCTGCGAATGCTCTTGGAATGGATGTTCAAGGGTATGATCCCTATATGTCTATCGATGCAGCATGGGGATTGTCGCGGGACGTGCATCGAGCAATTAGTTTAGATTCTATGCTCGCAGAATGTGATTATATTACCATCCATGTGCCGCTTTTAGATGAAACAAAAAATATGCTTAATAAAGAAAAGTTTGCACTCATGAAAAAGGGCGTTAGAATACTCAATTTCTCCAGAGGAGAATTGGTTAACAATACCGATTTAATTGAAGCGATTAAGGCGGGTATTGTGGCTAGTTATGTAACAGATTTTCCTTCTGACGAATTGATTGATGTAGAAAATATTATTACGATTCCTCATTTGGGGGCTTCAACACCAGAATCCGAAGATAATTGTGCAGTGATGGCTGTAGAGCAATTAAGAAATTATCTTGAACATGGTAATATTAAGAACTCCGTGAATTTCCCAGACTGTGAAATGGCAAGAACGACAAATTATCGTACCGTTGTAGCTCATAGAAATATCCGTAACATGGTAGGCCAGATCACTACGATTCTTGCGCATGCCGATATTAATATTATGGATATGATGAATAAGAGCAAAAAAGATTGGGCATATACAATAATTGATTCAGATAAAAAGGTTGAAGAAGATATTGTAGCGAAAATCAGAGCAATTGACGGTGTTGTTTCTGTTAGAACATTATAAAACAGAATGAAAAAAGACAGCAAGATTGAAGATCTATTTAATCTGCTGTCTTTTTTTATATAATGGTTCTTTGATATTATTGATGAAGAGATTGATTTGCTATAGAATGGAATTAAAAATAAATAATGATATAGGAGGATGTAAATGGATAGTAAAAAGATTAATTTTTTTGTCAGAATCAAAAAGAGTATTTTAAACTTTGACTTTTATCAAACGATTGTTAAAGAATCGGTTGGAAATGCACTTGGGTATTTGGTTTTGCTTTCTTTAATTATTGGTGTATTAAGTTGTATAAAACCAGTTTACGAAACAAATAAAATAGTGGGATTAGTAATCAATTATTTTGAATCGGACATACCTTATTTTGAATTCAATAATGGAGAATTGCAAGTTGAAGGGGATATGCCTATTGTTTTTGAAGAGGGCACTTCTATTGTTGTGGTCAATACTGAAGAAGAACTAGAAGAAAATATTCTTGATGATTATCAGCAGGGAGTATTGATTACAAAAACTAAAATTATTAGTAAAGATGGAATTGAAAAAAGGGAGTATTCACTTAAGGATTTTGGAACTCTTAGCTTTGATAAAGAAAGTATTCAGAACTTTCTTCCGGCTTTAAAAATGTTTTTGATACCATTCATTATTATTGGTACTATTATAGGTATGATCATAGGGAAATTATTTAGTTCTTTATTTGTAAGCTTAATAGGGCTTGTTGTAAATTCAATTATTCATGGAAATCAAAAATATGGTGAGATTTATAAAATTGGTATTTATTCTCTTACGCTTCCAACTGTCGTTAAGTTTATAGTAAAACTATTACCATTTAAGATTCCGTTCTTTTTCTTTATATATTATGGTATTGTGATTTTATATATGGTAAAAGGAATAGATTCAGCTAAAAGTGAAAATAAAAGTCAGTTATTTGCAGCAAACGATCTTTAAACCTCGGATAAGGTTCCGAGGTTTTTTAGTTAGTTAACATTGTATCGAGTACATCTCCCATAATTTTTACGCCTTTCTCAATTTGATTTTCATCTACAGTCGCAAAGCCAAGGCGAAGATATGAGGATGAGTCCTGCATCATTGAAAACAAAGAGCCCGGTGAAAGAATAACATTTTTAGCTAAAAGCAAATCACATAAATTTGCTGCGGAGATAGAGTCTGCCAATTTAATCCATACACTTAATCCTCCTTGAGGTGGTATGTAAGTGATGTAATTTTTTAAATAATATTCTAACGCATCCAGCAGACAGTAATATCTTTTTTCATAAATGGTACGTATCTTTTTTAAATGTTTTTGCCACTGCCCCTTTCTAAGGTATAAATCAAATACTCTTTGGATTAGTCCTGAGGTAGAAAGGTTTATACTATGCTTATGGGATAAAATACGTTCTATAATTTTTTCTGGAAGAATCAAAAATCCTAGACGAAGTCCTGGTACCAGTACTTTTGAGAAGTTTTTAATATAGATTACTCTGTTTTGTTTATCCAATGCTTTTAAAGGAACGATGGGTTTATCAGAATAATTTAAGTCACTTACATAATCCTCTTCTATAATATATGTATTGTACTTTTGAGCTAAATTTAAAATAATCTTTTTTTTGGCAAGAGAATATGAATATCCGGTGGGGTTCTGAAAATAAGGGGTTATGTAAATAAACTTAGGCTGATATAATTTGAGACAGCCTTCTAACAATGAAATATCCATGCCGTCAAAATTTAAAGGGATTTCTACTATACGTGCTCCTCTGTTTGCAAAAGCAGCAATGGTGCCGTAGAAAGCAGGTTTTTCAACAAATATAACATCTCCGAATTGAAGCAGAGTTTTTGAGAGAATATCTATACCGTGTTGAGTATCAGAAATGATTTGAATGTTGTCTTTTGATGTGTGGATGCCATATGTAGTCAGATAATCTGCAATAGATTCCTGCAGATGGTCATAGCAATAATCATCCTGAACATTGAATGCTTTGCCTTTATCCCGCTCCAGTACTTCATTGAACATTTCTTTAAAATCTTTTACAGGAAACAAATCTGTAGGAGGAGAAATATTTGCAAAATTAATCGTATTTTTTGAAATAGAAATTTGCTTAAGTTTTAGATCATGATCTTTCTCAGGTAAAACAGGAAAACTAATCATTTCTAAAGGAAGCGGAGAGACGTAGGTGCCGCTGCCCATTTGTGCGTAAACAACTCCTTTGCTTTCTAAATATTTATAGGCATTTACCACTGTAGCATTATTAATCTTTAACTGTGATGCCAGAGTACGGATTGTAGGCAGTTTGGTATTGGGCTTTAAAATTCCTTTTTGAATGAGTTCACATAAAGCATCTCCCAATTGCTGGTAAAGAGGAATTTTGCTTTTTTTATCCAACTGTATTGATACAAAATGATTCATTCTAAAAAACCTCCTTTTTATATGGACTAAAGCTCCATGGATCGTGTTGAAGAGGTTGAACAGTGATTACTTAATTGTACTGGTGCGATATTAATATGTTATTACAGTATCTGTTTGGAAAATGCCAAATTCTTGATTTATTTTTTAATTGCGTTAAAATCAAAATATATTTTTAAACAAAACAGATTTTATGAAGACAGGGGAGAATAAATCATGAAAGAACTATCATTACACATACTGGATATTATAGAAAACAGTGTACGGGCTGAAGCAACTGAAATAAAACTAGAAATTATTGAGGATTTAGAAAAGAATCTTTTTGAAATTAAGATTGAAGACAATGGAAAAGGAATGGATGAAAACTTTGTGAAGACCATAAAAAATCCTTTTACAACCACCAGAACCACACGAAAAGTTGGGCTTGGAGTACCTTTGCTGGCGGCAGCGTGTAACAGGTGTAATGGGGATGTAGAAATTCAAAGTACTTTAGGACAAGGAACAAAATTAAATGCATGGATGGAGTATGACCATATAGATAGAGCGCCATTGGGAGACATTGTGAGCACTATTGCAAATTTGATTTTGTCCAATCCGGACATTGAATTTAAATATTATCACAGATATAATGACAGAATATTTGAATTTGACACACAAGAAGTGAAGAATATTTTAGGAGATGTTCCTATTAATGAACTTTCTGTAATAGCGTGGCTTAAGGAATACATCTCTGAGAATTTGACAGAAATTAGACAAAAATCTTAGAGCCCCAAAATTTTTTTAAAAAATTTTTGATTAATGTAGTTAAGCGTGTTTGGTTTATTGTATACAAAATACTTGGCTTTGGACTAACAAATGCATGAGAGATATTTGGAATACATTTCAAAATTTTTTGTGCATTTTTTATCATTTGTTGAGTAGTCGATTTATTTGTATTATCATATATACATGAAATCCTTTTAATTATTAAAAGTTCTACTTGATGAGATAGGGGGAATAATATGAAATTACTTACATTTAAAAGGGGTATTCATCCTCCGGATGGAAAGCACTTTACAGAAAATAAACCAATTGAAACGCTTCTTCCCAAAGGAGATCTGGTTTTTCCTATGTCTCAACATATAGGAGCACCCTGTGAACCAATAGTGAAAAAGGGAGATAAAGTCTTGGTGGGACAAAAGATCGGAGAAGCCAAGGCTTTTGTTTCATCTCCAATATATAGTTCGGTTTCAGGTATTGTTAAAGATGTTACCCCTATGCTGCATCCTAATGGAAGTAAAGTATTATCGGTTATTATTGAAAATGATGGTTTGTATGAAGAACATGAATCTTTAGGACCAAAGGGAGATTACAAAAATTTATCGAAGGAACAGATTGTCGAAATCATTAAAGAAGCTGGAATAGTCGGAATGGGTGGAGCTGGATTTCCTACTCATATAAAATTGTCTCCTCCACCTGAAAAAAATATTGATACGATTATTATCAATGGAGCAGAATGCGAGCCTTATTTAACTTCCGATCACCGTATTATGCTGGAAGAAACGGATAAAGTGATCGAAGGGCTAAAGATTATTCTTCAACTGTTTCCACAGGCGAAAGGCTATATTGGTGTAGAAAATAACAAAATGGATGCAGTAAAAGCATTAAAAGAAGCATTAGAAGGAGTATCCAATATTGAAGTTAAAGTTTTGCAAACAAAGTACCCTCAAGGGGCAGAAAAACAACTGATCTATGCTATTACAGGACGGGAAGTACCATCAGGAGGACTTCCGGCAGATGTAGGATGTATTGTTCAAAATATTGATACTGCTGTTGCAATCCAAAGAGCTGTCGTTAAAGGACGACCATTAATGAGACGAATTGTAACAGTAACTGGCGGAGCAATTAAAGATCCTAAAAACTTTAAAGTAAGACTGGGAACTTCATATAGAGAACTGATAGAAGCAGCAGGGGGATTTGCGTCAGAACCTGTAAAAGTAATATCCGGTGGTCCTATGATGGGGATTGCTTTATCGTCTTTGGATGTTCCAGTTATTAAAGGTACTTCTGCAATTTTATGTTTATCAAAGGAAGAAGCAGGTTTACCAGAAGAAAGGAATTGCATCCGTTGCGGCAAATGTGTTTCTGTTTGTCCAATGAATTTACTGCCTTTGCAACTTAATCAATATGCAGTAAATTACGATATGGAAAAATTTGAATTATCTCATGGTATGGATTGTATTGAATGTGGAAGTTGCTCATTTACTTGCCCTGCAAAGAGGCATTTGGTTCAATCGATCCGTACGGCTAAAAAAACTATATTAAACAATAGAAGAAAAAATGCATAAAGGGGGAGACTTAATGTCAACGGAAATGTATACGGTGTCTTCATCTCCTCATATACATTCAAAGGATTCGATACAGGGTATCATGAGAGATGTTTTAATTGCATTACTTCCCGCTACATTAGTAGGGATATGGGTTTTTAAATTTCATGCTTTAATTGTTGTTTTACTGTCCGTTGCATCCTGTATTGGAGCAGAGGCTTTGTGGCAAAAACTAACACATCAAAAGATTACGGTTAATGATTATAGTGCTGCTGTTACAGGATTACTTCTTGCTTTGAATTTACCACCTACAGTTCCATTTTGGCTTCCCATTGTTGGTGGAGCTTTTGCGATTATCATTGCGAAGCAATTATTTGGCGGCTTGGGACAAAACTTTATTAATCCGGCATTAGCAGCAAGAGCGTTTTTACTTGCTTCCTGGCCGGTGCAAATGACTACTTGGACTATAGATGGTGTTACAACAGCAACTCCCTTAGGAATCTTAAAAGAAGGCAGTGGAGCACTTCCTTCTATCACAGATTTAATCTTGGGGAATGTAGGGGGATGTATAGGAGAAACTTCTGTAATAGCTCTTTTAATTGGTGGGGTATATCTAATATACAAAAAAGTGATTTCTATTAGAATCCCTGCAACATTTATTGGAACAGTATTAATACTTACATGGATCTTGGGAAGAGATGGGATGTTCTATTCCAATGCCATCTATGAGATTTTTACAGGAGGACTTTTCTTGGGAGCATTCTTTATGGCGACGGATTATGCATCTTCTCCTGTTACAATTAAAGGACAGTATATTATGGGGTTAGGTTGTGGAATCATTACTACAGTGATTCGTCTTTATGGAGGTTACCCGGAAGGAGTTTCTTATTCCATATTGATTATGAATTTAGCGGTTCCTCTCATTGACCGATATACTCAACCTCGAATCTTTGGGGAGGTGAAAAAATGAGAGAAATAGTAAAGCTTGGACTTATTTTATTTGTTATAACTGCTGTTGCAGGAGGATTGCTTGGATTTGCCAATGAAATTACTAAAGAACCTATAGCAAAACAGGTTCAGCAAACTAAAGAAGAAGCCATGAAGCAAACGCTTCCGCAGGCAGATAAATTTGAACTTATAGAGGTAGATTTACCGGAAGACTCCATAATTTTAGAGGTGAATGCAGGCTATAAAGGAGATACTTTGGAAGGCTTTGCAGTTAAAGTGGCGCCTAAAGGATACGGTGGTGCGATTGAGATGATGATTGGTGTATCTAAAGATGGAGTGCTTCAAGGAGTGAAAGTTGTAAGTCATTCTGAAACTCCGGGGCTAGGAGCAAATGCCCAAAATGCCGCTTTTACATCTCAATATGAAGGAAAATCGGGTGAACTTAAAGTCGTAAAGACTACTCCTGGTGCAGATGATGAAATACAGGCAATTACCGGAGCAACGATTACATCTAAAGCGGTTACATCAGGAGTAAATGAAGTACTTAATTTGCTTAAACATTGGGTTGACACAGATACCAATGAGATCATCTTCGATTTTAACTAAGGGGGTGGATAACATTGAAAAAATTGATTGAAAGACTTTCCAATGGGATAATAGCAGAGAACCCAACGTTTGTTCAGGTAATTGGAATGTGTCCTACCTTGGCAGTTACGACGGGAGCTGAAAACGGTATAGGAATGGGCTTGGCTACTACTGCCGTATTGGTTGGTTCCAATTTGTTTATATCATTACTTAGAAAATTTATACCATCTAAAATTCGTATACCTGCATATGTTGTTATTATTGCCAGTTTAGTAACTTTAATAGAATTTACTTTAAAAGCATTTGTGCCTAGCCTGTACAGTCAATTAGGGTTATTTATCCCCTTAATTGTTGTAAACTGTATTATTTTAGCCAGAGCCGAGGCTTACGCTTCAAAAAACAAGATTTTGCCATCAATAATGGATGGGCTAGGTATGGGATTAGGATTTACTTTAGCTTTAACAACTATAGGAGCAATTAGAGAAATTTTAGGTGCGGGAAAAATTTTTGGTATTCAAATTCTTCCTTCTTCCTATCAACCGGCATTAATTATGATTCTGGCTCCCGGTGCGTTTTTTACTTTAGGAATACTTATGGCAATCTTAAATCATTTAAGAAGTAAAAACATGAAAAAAGCATAAGGGAGGATCATAAATGGAGCTATTTATTTTATTTCTTAGTGCGATTTTGGTAAACAACTTCGTTTTATCCAGATTTTTAGGAATATGCCCTTTCCTTGGGGTGTCTAAGAAGGTAGAAACAGCTGTTGGAATGGGGATGGCAGTAACTTTTGTTATGACTTTAGCTTCGATGATTACTTATATAGTTTATAACTGGATATTGGTACCTTTTAAGATTGAGTATCTCTATACCATTGCGTTTATTTTAGTTATTGCTTCTTTAGTTCAATTTGTTGAAATGGTTATACAGAAGATAAGCCCTACGCTTTATCAAGCATTGGGGGTATACCTTCCTTTGATTACAACAAATTGTGCAGTATTAGGGGTGGCTGTCCTCAATATGAACGAAGGATATAATCTTATCCAAAGCATTGTTCATGGCGTAGGTGCTGCGCTAGGCTTTACATTGGCAATTGTTCTTTTTGCCGGAATAAGAGAAAGAATTGAAAACAATAATATTCTAACAGCTTTTCAAGGATTTCCGATTGCATTGATTACTGCGGGACTAATGTCAATAGCGTTTTTGGGCTTTCAAGGCTTACTCTAAAAAAGGGGTGAAATGATGGACATAACAAGTATTCTTTATCCTGTCATCAGTATTGGTGGACTAGGCGTATTATTTGGAGCAGGCTTGGGCTATGCTTCAAAAAAGTTTGCGGTGGAAGTCGATGAAAGAATTCCGCAAGTTAGGGATTTTCTTCCAGGGGCTAACTGCGGTGGTTGTGGATTTGCTGGTTGTGATGCCTTTGCTAAGGCAGTAGTGGAAGGAATTGTTAGTCCTGGTGGATGTTCAGTAAATTCAGCAGAATCTACAGAAGCGATTGCTGCTTTAATGGGATTAAAAGTAGATCAAATGGATAAAAAAGTGGCGGTTGTTAAATGCAAAGGAACCTGTGACAAAAGCAAAAATAAATATGAGTATTATGGAATCAGTGATTGCAGAGATGCAGCTTTAATTCCCGGGGGCGGTGCCAAAAGTTGTGGCTATGGGTGTCTTGGATTAGGCAGTTGCAAAAAAGTCTGCCCTTTTGGAGCAATAAAGATTGAAGATGGCATTGCTGTGATTGATGAAGAAAAATGTACGGCCTGTGGAAACTGCGTTAAAGCTTGCCCCAAAGCTGTCATTGAGCTGGTGCCTGTAAAGAGTAAAGTAAGAGTTTTATGCAATTCCCTGGATAAAGGAAAAGAAGTTAAAGATAGTTGCTCGGTTGGATGTATTGGTTGTAGAATGTGCGTGAAAGTTTGTGAATACGGAGCAATGGATTTTCAAAATAATCTTGCACATGTAAATTATGAAAAATGTACGCAATGTATGGCTTGTGTAAGCAAATGTCCTACGAAAGCTATTCATGCCCAAATCCAGTCAGAAGGAATCCATTCTTCTGTTTCGGCAAGTTAAATGATCTTTAAAAGAGTGTACTTATTAAAGTACATTCTTTTTTTATACGCAAATTGATTCAAATTGTGTTAAAATATATAAATGCAACTAAAGATGAATATGATGAGAATATTTCGGGAGGATGAGAAATTTGTACGGGGGAAAAGGAAAAAACAACTGGTCTTTGTTTTTGCTTTTGCTTGGAGGGATTGTAATTGGAGGCTTTATAGGGCAGTATTTGGGCAAAGTACCATATATGCAGTGGATTAATTATGGACAGGAATTTGGTTTTAAAAATCCAATCGTATTAGATTTGTCAATAATCTATATTCAATTCAGTTTTAAAATGGAAATTACTATAGCAAGTATATTGGGAATTATAGCGGCTATACTTATATATAAAAGAATTTAGTGTAATAATTTCCAATCAAATCTTATATAGGTGGTGCAGTGGATATGAGCAAAATTATTTTAGCTTCTGGTTCTCCGAGACGTAAAATACTTCTTGAGCAATTAGGCCTTTCTTTTGATATTATTGTGAGCAATACTGATGAAGTCATTGATCCTATGCTTTCACCCAGTGAATTGGTGATCCAATTGTCAAAGCAAAAAGCTGCAGATGTTGCAAAAAACTTAGAAGGGGATTTTGTTGTACTAGGTGCAGATACAATAGTTGTTTACAAGGATAAGGTGCTTGGGAAACCGAAAGATAGGGAAGAAGCCAAAGCTATGCTTACCATGCTTCAGGGAAATATGCATGAAGTGTATACCGGGATTACTTTAATACAGACAAAAAATCATCTTATAAAAGTTGGATATGAAAGAACAGAGGTATATATGAGACCTTTATCTTCTTCTATTATAGATGCTTACACAAATACCAGAGAACCTATGGACAAAGCTGGTGCATATGGAATACAGGGGGTAGGAGCCGTATTGATTGATAAAGTTTGTGGTGATTATAATAATGTGGTGGGACTTCCTTTAAAATTATTATCGATTTTGCTTAAAGAGATGGATGTTGATATATTTGAAAATTACACTTTTCCCAGGTAGGAGGATGGCCCGATGGGATCATTAAACCATCATATGTCTATGAAAGATCTTCCTGAGTTTGAAAGACCTTATGAAAAATTAGAGTATTTTGGTGCAGAAGTTTTGTCTGATGCTGAACTGTTAGCCATTATTTTTCGCACAGGTTCAAGGAATATGAGAGCAGTAGAATTGGCTCAAAAACTCCTGTCTTTCGAAAAAGAAGAAGGATTGCACGGTCTTTATCAGTATTCTTTAGAAGAACTTATGAATATAAATGGGATAGGAAAAGTAAAAGCAATTCAGATAAAAGCAGTATTGGAACTGTCAAAAAGAATTTCAAGGCATGAAGGCCGCTTAAAGTACAGAATTAATTCTCCTGGCAGCATAGCAGCTATTTATATGGAGGAAATGAGATACTTAAAGCAGGAGCATTTTAAGATTGTATTGCTGGATACTAAGAATCAGATTTTATGCGATAAAGATATTACTAAAGGAAGTATCAATTCATCTATTGTCCATCCTAGAGAAGTATTTAATTATGCTATTAAAAAAAGTGCAGCAGGCATTATTATGCTTCACAATCATCCCAGCGGAGACCCTTCTCCCAGCAAAGAAGATATTGAAGTCACTCAAAGAATGATTCAGGCAGGAGATCTAATTGGAATCCGTATTTTGGATCATCTTATTATAGGAGATGGACAATATGTCAGCTTAAAAGAGAAGGGTGTTATTTAGAGTCTATGTGGTTTAAATAGGCTCTTTTATGTTATTCATTTTTATGTTGAAAAAAATAATAAAAAAGGTTATGATGTTACTAGCGTGAATAAGACCAAGTCAGATTATAAGTCGTATAATTATAGAGCATTCTCTTAAATGATTTATTGAAATCTAGGCTATACTAATAAAGATTATATTTTAAGAGCAATTGAGAAGGATCGTTACTGATTCGTTCATGCCAATAAAGATTGTTAAATGTTAATAAAGTAGGAGGAAATATAATGTTTTTTTCAAAAGACATGGGAATAGATTTAGGAACAGCTAATACATTAGTATTTGTAAAAGGTAAAGGAATTATTGTAAATGAACCCTCAGTAGTAGCAATAAATTCAAGGACAAAAGAAGTTTTGGCCGTAGGAGACGAGGCAAAACAGATGATCGGCAGAACCCCTGGAAATATCGTTGCGACAAGACCTTTAAAAGATGGTGTCATTGCAGATTTTGCCACTACTGAAGCGATGCTTAAATATTTTATACAAAAAGCGTATAAAAAAGGCTTGTTCACATCAAAACCTAGAGTCATAGTTTGTGTGCCTTCCGGTGTTACTGCGGTGGAAATGAGAGCAGTATATGAAGCAACCAAAAACGCGGGAGCCAAAGAAGCACATCTAATTGAAGAACCGATGGCAGCTGCTATTGGAGCAGGATTACCGGTAGAAGAACCTACAGGCAGTATGGTTGTTGATATTGGTGGAGGTACAAGCGAAGTGGCAATCATATCTTTAGGAGGAATTGTTACGAGCAAATCTTTAAGAGTTGCCGGAGATGAGTTGGATGAATATATTGTTAATTACATAAAGAAAGAATATAACCTCATGATCGGCGAACGTACAGCTGAAGAAATTAAAATGACTATAGGTTCTGCTTTTCCAAAAGCTAAAGAAGAAAGCAAGGAAATAAGGGGAAGGGACTTGGTAACAGGGCTTCCCAAAACGATGACCATTACATCAACTGAAATTATGGAAGCCATTAAAGAACCAGTCAATGCGATTGTAGATGCAATTAAAGTGACTTTAGAAAAAACGCCCCCGGAATTAGCAGCAGATATTATGGAATCAGGAATCATGCTTACAGGAGGAGGAGCACTTCTTTCAGGATTAGATCAACTGATTGCCAAGGAAACAGGTATGCCGGTTCATGTTGCAGCAGAACCTTTAAACTGTGTAGCATTAGGAACAGGACTCGCACTGGAGCATATCGATACACTAAGAAATGTGATTATATCCCCTAAAAAGCTTTAATCATTTATAGATCATGGATAGGGAGCGGTTTTTTTGAAACGGTCATTGAAAGTTTCAAACAGATTTATTCTTTTTTTTGTAACCATTTTACTTATTGTAGTCATCATTGCCACATTTAATAAACGAAATAATGTTTCTTTTATTGAAAAAGGCTTAGGATACATAGTTATTCCTGTTCAAAACATTTTTAGTGAAGTGGGTGGATGGACTTCTGATAGGATAAACTTTATAAAGAATATCAGAAACCTAGAGAAGCAAAATAAAGAGCTTTTGAAAAAAGTTGATGAATTAACTTATGAAAATAAAATTTTACAGCAATATAAAGAGGAAAATACAAGATTAAGAAATTTATTGGAGTTAGACAAAAAATATGCCGATTATCCTAAAATTGGTGCTGAAATTATAGGAAAAGATCCGGGGAATTGGTACAATGTGTTTCTAATTGATAAAGGATCAAATGATGGATTAGAGACAGATATGGTTGTACTTTCAGGCAATGGATTGGTTGGACATATTATAGAAACTGCACCAAACTATTCAAAAGTTTTATCCATTATAGACGATCGAAACGCAGTTAGTTCCAAAGTCTTAAGAACAAGTGATTTAGGAGTTACCAAGGGCGATTTAACACTTATGAATGAAGGTCTGTGCAAAATGGAATACATCGATTCTGAAGCCGATATTATTAAAGGAGATGAAATCGTCACTTCTAATTTAAGTGACATTTATCCTCCGGGGATTATGATTGGTACTGTTAAGGAAATTCAGGTAGAGAGTCATGGACTAACCAAATATGCTTTGATTGAACCTGTGGTTGATTTTCGCCATCTAGAGGAGGTACTTGTAATTAATAAGAAGTGGACAAAGAATGATGTAGAATCAAAGGAGTAATATATGTGCGAGTATTTGTTATAAGTATAATGTTAATCATTACAAATGTTCTCCAATCTACTTATTTTCAACATTTTAGAATAAGAGGTACCATTCCTAATTTTTATATAATGATTATCGTTTCTTTTGCTCTTTTAAGAGGAAGCAGAGAAGGCGCAATTGTAGGTTTTTTTGCAGGTTTAATTCAAGATTTGTATTTTGGAACATCCATAGGTTTCTACGCATTATTGGGTATGTATACGGGTTATTTTTGCGGTAAAATCAATAAAGACTTTTATCGCGAAAGTTTCTTGTTACCCCTTGTGATGACGATTTTTAGTACATTTTTTTATGAATTGACTGTGTATGTATTTACCTATTTAATAAGAGGAAAACTGCAATTTTTATATTACCTTAATAATGTTATATTGCCCGAGGTAGTTTATACAGGGATCATTTCAATATTTGTATACCAGTGTATTTATTATTTAAATAAAAAGTTGGAATTAAAAGAGAAAAAAAATAGAAATTTATTTAAATAATATCAGTATTTACATGGTATTGCCGGGGTTAAAAGGTGGGGTTTATGATGAATGATGAAAATTGTGTAATCTTTAAAGGAACAAAAGATGGATTGGTTGTCTTATTAAGTCCTGACATAGACTTTGCAACTTTGAAGAAATATTTAAGAAAAAAGACAGAAGACGCTAAGAAATTTTTTCAGGGGGCAAAAGTCAGCCTCATGTTTAAAGGAAGAGTTTTAAACGAAGAAGAGCAATACGAACTGCTTCAGATTATTTCAGAGCAAACGCAACTTAATATCAGTTTTATACATGATGATGATTCAATTAATAATTCAGACAAACTCAGCAACAAAAGCATAGAAGATCTAGTGACTTACTCTTTATCAAATAATATCGAAATAGATAAGACGCAGTACTATAAAGGCACTATTCGTTCAGGACAAAAGATCGAATTTGAAGGAAGTGTTGTAGTCATTGGAGATGTTAATCCGGGAGGAGAAATTATTGCTGGAGGAAACATTATCATTCTTGGTTCTTTAAAAGGAACCGTTCACGCGGGAAGCAGGGGAAGTACCAAAGCTTTTGTTGCAGCTTTAAATATGCGACCAATGCAGCTTCATATAGGAAATGTTATTACAAGATCCCCGGATCAAGGAGATTTTAGGGATAATTCACAGATATTGCCTCAAATAGCTTATATGTACAATAATAATATTTACATCGAACCTATTGATTATAAGATTTTAGAAAACTTGTAGCATTAAACTATATATTGGTGATTTTTGTAATACGAAAAATGATGCATTTTCTTTGAACCTCTGTTAAAATATGAGTATATAGATTATGTTTTGCTAGCAAGGGGGAAATTTCATGAGTGAGGTTATTGTAGTAACGTCTGGAAAAGGGGGCGTTGGTAAAACCACTACAACTGCAAATATAGGAACTGGTCTTGCATTACAAGGCCATAAAGTAGCATTGGTTGATGCCGATATTGGACTTAGAAATTTGGATGTTGTTATGGGGTTGGAAAATCGAATTGTTTATGATTTAGTAGATGTGGTAGAAGGACATTGTCGAATTAAACAAGCCTTGATTAAGGATAAACGTTATTCCAGTTTATACTTGCTTCCGGCGGCACAAACTAGAGATAAAACGGCAGTTAGTCCTGAGCAAATGCAGAAATTATGTGATCAGCTCAGGGAAGAATTCGAATATATAATTATTGATTGTCCTGCAGGCATTGAACAAGGCTTTAAAAATGCAATTGCAGGAGCAGACCGAGCAATTGTAGTAACAACTCCTGAAGTATCTGCTGTCCGTGATGCAGACCGCATTATCGGATTATTGGAATCAAGCGAATTAAGAAATCCTAGCTTGATTTTAAACCGTATTCGTATGAATATGGTTAAACGTGGAGACATGATGGCAATGGAGGACGTAGTGGATATTTTAGCCATTGATTTACTCGGAGTTGTTCCAGACGATGAAAATATTGTTGTTTCTACCAACCGAGGAGAACCTGTGGTATCAGATGCTTCTTCTTTAGCAGGACAAGCTTTTAGAAATATTGTTGAACGTATCAAGGGAAATGATGTTCCTTTAATGAATATGGATGTGAATGAAGGCTTTATGGGAAAATTAAAGAAGCTATTTGGAATAGGCAATTAAAGGATGTGAATTAACATGGAATTACTTAATTTTTTTAATCGAAAACCTAGTTCTGGTAGTGTCGCGAAAGATAGGTTAAAGCTTTTACTGATTCATGACCGTATTAATTGCTCTTCTGAACTCCTGGAAATGATGAAAACAGATATAATTAAAGTGATTTCCAATTACATGGATATTGATGAGGCGGATCTGGATATTCAGATTGGACAAGCAAAATCAGAGGAAAGTAATGGCACTGTTCCCGTTTTATATGCTAATATTCCTATCAAAAATATGCGTAAGGTAGGAAATCAATGAATTAAGCAGGATAAAAATCCTGCTTAATTCATTATAAAAGCAAAATTAGCAATGATTTCCAAAGAGCAATTAAAGTTTTTTGATATTATAATTGTTTTATTGGTTACTACTTTGGTAGGAATAGGTATTATAGCCATTAGCAGTGCTCAGCATGTAAATTCGGGAGCAGATCCTATATATGTCCGCAGGCAAATCCTATATTTTACAATTGGTTTAGTATTAATGCTTATTGCATCGTTTGTTGATTATCATCTGTTAGGAGAACTTTATATATTGGCGTATTTGGCAGGACTCGCTCTTTTGTTTGCTGTGCTTTTTTTGGGAGACGGCGCAAAAGGTGCGGTTAGATGGTTAGAGATTGGACCAATAAGGATTCAGCCATCTGAATTTGCTAAAATCATTCTCATTTTGTTTATGTCAAAATTAATTGACAGTAAAAAGGGCAAAATCAATAAATTTTCCACATTGATTTTGCTAGTTGTTTTACTGGCTGTACCCGTTGGAATGATTTTAAAACAACCGGATTTATCTACAAGTCTTGTCTTTGTAGCTATTTTTTTAGTATTATTATATGTAGGAGGAATTAGTTACAGATATATTACTATATCCTTCCTTATTGCCGTTCCTCTTTTTATAGTATGTTTTATTTATATTCAGAATCCCAATCAAAAGCTATTGAAAGATTATCAAAGAGACAGAATCATGGCAATGATTCATAGAGACAAAGAAGAATATTCAGATGACTATTTTCAGACAGAGCAATCCATCCATGCAATAGGTTCAGGTCAGCTTTACGGTAAAGGACTATATAAAGGTACACTCAATCAGCTCAGTTATTTACCGGAACCTCATACGGATTTTATTTTTTCAGTAATAGGTGAAGAATTTGGTTTTGTTGGGTGTATGTCCGTTATAGGACTCATTCTTATGATTATCTTAAGAGGACTTTGGATTGCAAAAGATGCAAAGGATACTTTAGGCAAACTACTTATAGTAGGCGTCGTCACTATGATTGGATTTCAGGCATTTGTCAACATAGGCGTAGTTACCGGTCTTCTTCCTAATACGGGAATTCCGCTGCCTTTTGTTAGTGCTGGTGGAAGTTCATTGTGGTCTAATATGATTGGCATAGGATTAATATTAAATGTAGGTATGAGAAGAAAGAAGTCGTTTTTTTAGGAGGAAAGAGTATGAATATTGGATTAGTTGCCCATGATGCAAAAAAGAAATTAATGGAAAATTTTGCGATTGCATATCGCCATATTTTAAGCAAACATAATATTTATGCCACAGGAACCACGGGAAGGCTGGTGGAGCAAGCAGCTAATTTAACCGTGCACAAGTATCTTGCAGGGCATTTGGGGGGAGAACAACAGTTAGGAACTCAAATTGCTCATAACCAAATTGATATGGTGATTTTTTTGAGGGATCCTGTATCACAGAAACATCATGAACCGGATGTCGGAGCATTGATTAGATTGTGTGATATTCATAATATCCCTATTGCAACGAATTTAGCAACTGCGGAACTTCTCATCAAAGCTTTAGAACGAGGAGATTTGGAATGGAGAGATATTGTAAGATAAAAGACTTTCAAAAAGTCTTTTTTTTTGTCCCAATCCCGTATAAAAAAATAATGGAAATAATATACTTTACTGTACCGTATTTTTAATTTGATATAATGAATTGCCATGAAAGATAAAATGTTGGCGGGGAGGGGACTTTATGGAAAAACGAAAAAGAAGCTCACGAAGCAGTATACGAAGAAGATATCGAAATCAAAAAAATAATGCAAAAGAGCTAGTAATAACTCTTTTATTAAAGCAATCTGGAGTGAGTATTGCTCTATTTCTTTTAATAATCATTCTTCAATTTATTCCATTTAAGAGTTCAAAAATGTTAGTTCAGAATATTAAACTAATGATATCTTACACTATGTCATGGAATGAAGCTGTTGAAACCGTTAAAAATACTGCTATTCAGATTCCAGGGATAAAGAATTGGGTAAAAAAAGATGAGTCTAGTGATCATGAAGAAAAAGATTTTTCTAATTCAATAGGAGAGGACGAAGAAATTCCAATGAAGCAATTGGAGAATTCTTATCAGGATAATGACATTACAGATCAAGATAATAACATAGATAAAATAGATCAAGAGCATGAAATAGATTCAGATGAAATTTTTATATTGGAACCGAATTTGGGGGAGTTAGAGGAAAAGACAACGCCATAGATTCTAGACAGTACACACATTCTGTAAAAAAAGAAACATGGATTAATCCTGTTGAGGGCATTATTACATCCTGTTTTGGTGAAAGAAAAAATCCTGTATTGAGCAAAAATGAATTTCATGATGGAATAGATATCGGTGCAGAGCAAAATGAAAAAATAGTTGCTGTAAAATCTGGTATAGTATTATCAGTAAAATCTTCACGAACCTATGGGAATATTTTGAAATACGAAGTGGTAGATGGGTATGTTATTACCTATGCCCATTGCAATGAAATTTTTGTAAAGGAAGGCGAAAAAATTAAGCAAGGGCAAATTGTTGCATCTGTAGGAAGCACGGGAATGGTTACCGGTCCTCATCTTCATTATGGGATTTCAAAAAATGGTAAATTCATAGATCCTATGAAATATACGAATTTGCCTATATTAGAAGAAGCTTTGGAATAATCAAATTATAAATGGTAAACATTTATAATTTGATTATTTTTGTTTATTAAGGTATTATAGACATGAAAAAATTTGATGGAGGAAATTGAATGACAACTTTAAGAGTTAAAGATGAGTTATTACTGCAAGTAGAGAAGCCAGCACGATATATTGGAAACGAAGTTAATTCAGTAAAAAAAGATTTGAACAAAATAGATATAAGATTTGCTTTTTGCTTCCCGGATGTATATGAAGTAGGAATGTCGCATCTTGGAATGCAGATCCTATATTATTATTTAAACGAGAGAAAGGATACTTATTGTGAAAGAGTATTTGCCCCATGGTTAGATATGGAGCAAAAAATGAGAGAGCATAATATACCTCTCTTTGCCTTAGAATCACAGGAAGATATAAAGAATTTTGATTTTCTAGGATTTACACTGCAATACGAAATGTGTTATACAAATGTAATTAATCTAATTGATTTAGCTGGGATACCCATATGGAGCAAGGATAGAGGAGAAGAAGATCCAATTATTTGTGCCGGAGGACCTTGTGCTTACAATCCAGAGCCTTTAGCTCACTTTATTGATTTCTTTTATATTGGGGAAGGAGAAGCTTCTTTAGGCAAGGTTTTGGATATATATAAAGTTCATAAACAAGAAGGTGGTTCCAGAAGAGCTTTTCTGGAAAAGCTTTTGGATGTGGAGGGAATATATGTCCCTTGTTTTTATGATGTTTATTATAATGAAGACGGGACCATAAATAGGTTTGTTCCTAATCATCCAAAAGCAAAAACTAAGATTAAAAAACAAATTGTAAAGGATCTAGATAGTACATACTATCCTACTCATGCGATAATGCCTTGGATTCAAACCGTCCATGATCGAGTGGTTTTAGAAGTATTTAGGGGATGTATTCGTGGATGCCGATTTTGCCATGCTGGTTTTGTATATCGTCCAGTACGCGAAAAATCCAAAGATGTACTGATGAAGCAAGCCTCTCTTTTATTGGAAAATACGGGATACGAAGAGATTTCTCTGGCATCATTAAGTACCAGTGATTATAGTCAATTGGAAAAGTTCTCGGAAGAACTCCTGGAAGTGTGTAGAGAGTCTAAAGTCAATATTTCTTTACCTTCTCTAAGAATAGATGAATTTTCTTTGGATTTAATGGGTAAAGTACAAGAGATTAGAAAAAGTAGCTTAACCTTTGCTCCAGAAGCCGGAACACAGAGACTTAGGAATGTAATTAATAAAGGAATTACCGAAGAAGATATTATAAGTGGTTCCAGGAGAGCTTTCGAAGGAGGCTGGGATCGGGTTAAACTTTATTTTATGATTGGCCTTCCGACAGAAACCGAACAGGATATAGAAGGAATTTCGGATTTGGCGAATAAAATAGTGGATACCTTTTATGCTATTCCAAAAGAAAACAGGGCAAAAACAGTAAAAGTTGTTGTCAGTTCGTCCTGTTTTGTGCCGAAACCTTTTACGCCTTTTCAATGGGAACCTCAGAATACGTATCAAGAATTTATGGACAAGCAATACTTTTTAAAAAGTAAAATAAAAAGGAAGCAAATTCAATACAACTATCATGATGCTATCGTCAGTGCTTTGGAAGGAATGATTGCAAGAGGGGATAGGAAAGTTGGGGATGTATTATATGCTGCATGGAAAGCAGGATGTAAGTTTGACGGATGGAGCGAACTTTTTGAGTTTTCTAAATGGGAGAAAGCATTTAAGGAAACAGGCATAGATCCTGCATTTTATGCCAGTAGAAGAAGAGCATATGATGAGATTCTACCCTGGGACCATATATCTGTAGGAGTGACAAAAGATTTTCTTAAAAGAGAACATGAGAGAGCCATGAAAGAAGAAGTAACTCCTAATTGCAGACAGTTCTGTGAAAATTGCGGTGCAAAACGCTTTAGAGGGGGAATCTGTTATGAAAGCTAGACTTAAATTTACTAAAATGGGACCGATGAAGTTTATCGGTCATTTAGATTTGCAGAGATTGTTTCAAAGATGTATCAGAAGATCTCATTTGCCGATTGAATATTCAAAAGGTTTTAATCCTCATCAATATTTATATTTTGCGCTTCCTCTTCCTCTTGGAGCCACCAGTGAAGGAGAATATTTAGATATGACTTTAACTGATGAGCTGGAACCAGAAGAAATTAAGAATAGCCTCAATGCATATCTTCCAGAGGGCATTAATATTCAAGAGGTTTATATTTTAAGTGATGAGATGGCTGTAGGTATGGCGGCAGTGGATGCTGCAGAATATAAAATTTTCATTGATAAAAAAACAGTTCCATTACATTTTATGGATGCAGTGAACAACTTTTTTAATCAAAGTGAAATTTTAGCTGAAAAGCAAGGGAAAAAAGGTATAAAGGAAGTAAATATTAAAGAAATGATTCATGAATATACCTTGGATGAAAATGATGAGCAATGGATAATTACATTATTGCTAGCTACCGGAAGTAAGACCAATTTAAAGCCTGAAACAGTAATCCAACAGATTTATAGAGATAATAACTTGGAATATAAAGACTGTAGGGTACATATTCATAGAATCAATATATATTCAAGAAAAAATGATTTGTTTTTACCTTTGTCAGATATAAGCTAATGGAGTGAATAAATCTATGCCCACAGATATTATAGTTGAAACAAGTGTTAACCAAACACGTATAGGAGTAGTAGAAGATCAAAAGCTGGTAGAACTATATATTGACATAGAAATGAAGCAGAAAACAGTAGGAAATATTTACAGAGGGGTTGTTAAAAAAATCCTTCCAGGAATTCAAGCGGCTTTCGTTGATATAGGCCAAGAAAAGAATGGATTTATTTATCTTAAAGAATTAGAAGAAACGTTATCAAAAGAGGGTAATGTGAGGAGATTAAAAGAAGGAGATTACATTACCGTTCAAATTGAAAAAGAAGCAATGGGGACCAAGGGACCTAAACTTACTTCTCATATCAGTATTCCTGGGAAATATATTGTATTTATTCCTAGGGAAAACTCTATCGGAATTTCTAAAAAGATTGACAATGAAGAAGAAAGAAATCGCTTAAAAAGTATTTTCGAAAAATATAAGCCTAAAAACTGTGGGATCATTGTTCGAACAGAGTGTGTAGGGAAAGAAGAAGAAGAGATCATCAGGGAAATTCAGTTTTTAGCAATGTTGTGGGAATCCATAGAAAAAAAGGAGCAATACGTTACTGCTCCGGTACTTTTATACAAAGAGGTTTCATCTGCCCTTAAAATTGCCAGAGATTTATTGTCTTCAAAAATAAGACATTATATTGTAAATGATATAAATTTATATCACGAGGTTAGAAATTTTATTAACGAGATTTCACCGGAGTTAACGGAAAAGATACAGTATAAAGATGAAGAACATTTATTTCAGTATTTTTTAATAGAGTCACAAATAGATAAGGCGCTTCAACGGCATATCTGGTTAAAAAGTGGTGGGATGATTATTATAGATCATACAGAAGCCTTGACGGTTATAGATGTAAATACCGCAAAATTTGTGGGTAAGAAAAACATGGAGAAAACAATTTTAAAAACTAATATAGAAGCGGCCCAAGAGATCGCAAGACAAATTCGTCTCAGAAATATTGGCGGAATCATCATTATTGATTTTATTGACATGAAAGCTGAAGAAGACAAAAAAATGGTCCTAAATGTTTTATCGCAAGAACTAAAGAAAGACAGGGTTCCAACTACGGTATTAGGCATCACGAAGTTGGGGCTAGTAGAAATGACTCGAAAGAAGACAGGTCCTTCCCTTACTTCTCTTTTATTTAACAGATGTCCAAGATGTGATGGAAGAGGAATGACACCGTCAATAAAATACATTGGAGATCATATTGAAAAAGAAATTGATTTTATTTTTACCCATACTATTTATACTAAAATAATTATTGAAGCAAATAAAGAAATTATTGAATGGTTTCATTTAAATGGTTACAAAGAGGCTCTTGAAAAGAAGTATAATAAATCTATCAGTTTTATAGAGAATAATACTCTTACTAATGAAAATTATAAGATTATAAAAGAGAAATAAGGCTTTAAGCCTTGACAAAAAAAATGTCATATGTTATTATCATTCAGTATGTAGCCGCTCGGAGAGGTTAAAAACTTCTTTTTAAGAAGTACCATATCCGGCGAGTATCGGTTTAAGGAGGTGTACTCATGTACGCAATTATTGAAACAGGTGGTAAGCAATACAGAGTTCAGGAAGGCGATGTAATTTATGTTGAAAAATTAGGCGTTGCAGCAGGTGAAAAAATCACTTTTGATAAAGTGCTTGCTGTATCCAAAGATGATTCCCTTTCTGTTGGAACTCCTTTTGTAAACAATGTTACTGTTACTGCTTCTGTAGTAGAAGAAGGAAAGGGTAAAAAGATCATTGTTTATAAATACAAACCTAAAAAAGGTTACCACAAGAAACGTGGTCACAGACAACCATATACAAAAGTAAAAATTGAAGCAATCAATGGTTAATTATGATTAAGGTTGAATTTTATTATAATTCTTCCGAAATATTATGCGGGTTTCAGATAAGTGGTCATTCGGGATATTCGGAATATGGTTCTGATATTGTATGTGCTGGAGTTAGCGCGTTAGCTATTAACACAGTTAATTCCATTCAAAAATTAACCCGAGACAATATAGAGGTTAATTATGAAGATGAAGGTGGATATTTAAAATGTATTTTGCCTGAATCTACCAGAACGAATGTTAGTAAGGAAACCTTGCTCTTGTTACAAGCATTGGAATTGGGTATTACAAATATTCAAAAAGATTATAAAAAGTATATACACATTTCGTACAGGGAGGTGTAAGGCATGTTGAGAATGAATCTTCAATTTTTTGCACATAAAAAAGGAGTAGGTTCATCTAAAAACGGTCGTGATTCTGAATCCAAAAGACTAGGTGCAAAACGCGCAGATGGACAATTTGTTAAAGCAGGTAATATTCTTTATAAACAAAGAGGAACAAAAATTCATCCAGGTAATAATGTTGGAAGAGGCGGAGACGATACTTTATTCGCTTTAATCGATGGACGTGTAAAGTATGAAAGAAAAGGCAGAGATAAAAAGCAAGTTTCCGTATATCCAGTTGACATAGCACAATAATAGTCTAAAAGGTTTCAAATGAATTCATTTGAAACCTTTTTTAATATTAAACAAGATAATTATGTAAAATCGTTATAAACCCAAAGTTTATTACGAATAATAATTATACGATAACAAGGATTTTAATCAGAAAAGGTGAGATTGATGTTTGTTGATCAAGCAAAGATATTTATTCAATCCGGACGAGGAGGAAATGGAGCAGTATCTTTTCGCCGGGAAAAATACATACCTAATGGAGGCCCTGATGGGGGCGATGGAGGAAGAGGCGGAGATATCATATTTGAAGTAGATCCTGGCATGAATACGTTGATGGACTTTCGTCATAAAAGACATTTTAAAGCTCAGCCTGGAGAAGATGGCGGAAAAAATAGACGACATGGAAAAGATGGAGAAGATTTGGTGATTAAAGTTCCGCCTGGAACCATCATAAGAGAAGCAGAGACTGGCAAAATTATGCTTGATATGACGGGAGAAACTGAAAGAAAAATATTGCTTAAAGGTGGTCGAGGCGGAAGAGGCAATCAGCATTTCGCGACTTCAACAAGACAGGCACCCAGATATGCAGAAAGAGGACAAGAAGGTAAAGAGTACTGGGTTATTCTTGAACTGAAAATGATTGCAGATGTAGGATTAATAGGCTTTCCTAATGTCGGTAAATCGACTTTATTGTCTGTGATTACCAATGCATCACCTAAAATAGCCAATTATCATTTTACTACCCTTAATCCAAACTTAGGCGTTGTTCACAATCAATATGGAAGAGATTTTGTTATTGCAGATATACCTGGACTTATTGAAGGAGCCCATGAGGGTATAGGATTAGGACATGATTTTTTAAGACATATTGAAAGAACTAAAGTTCTGGTTCATGTTGTGGATGCTGCAGCCCTCGAAGGTCGTGATCCTGTAGAAGACGTTGAAAAAATAAATTATGAGTTGGCTGCATATAATGAAGAATTATTAAAACGTCCACAAATAATCGTTGCAAATAAGACAGACATCCCTGAGAGTGAAGAAAATCTATTAAAATTAAAAGAAAAATACGAATCGCAAGGTATAAAAGTGATTCCGGTTTCAGCTGCAACAAGAAAAGGGATACAGCCATTACTCATAGAAATTCATAATCTATTAGAAAAAGCAGATGCAGATCCTATCAAGTTTAAAGAAGAATTTGAGTTCTTTGAAGAAAAAGAAGAAGTTCATGAACCTTTTACAATAGAAAAGCTGGGAGAACATTATTATGTTGTAGAAGGGGTAGGAGTAGAAAAAATGATTGGATACACGAATTTAGAATCTGAAAAAGGTTTTGCCTTTTTTCAAAAATATCTTCGTGAACATGGAATTATCGATGCATTGGAAGAACAAGGTATTCAAGAAGGTGATACCGTAAAAATTTATGATTTGGAATTTGAATACTATAAATAATGTTATATAATAAAGCCGTATAAATATATCCGGCTTTATTCTTTCGAAGGAGGCAAATTATATGCTTACGAGTAAACAAAGAGCTTATCTTAGGAGTTTAGCCAATACCATAGATCCTATTTTTCAAGTGGGAAAAGGAGGAGTAACTCCTGAATTGACTCAGGCTATTGATGATGCTTTAGAAAAAAGAGAACTAATAAAAATTAATGTTTTAAATAATTGCATGATGTCTCCAAGGGAAGTTTGTGATATACTTCATGAGAGAACTCATTCTGAACCGGTTCAAGTCATTGGAAAGAAAATTGTCTTATATAGACCTTCTAAAGAAAAACCGTTCATAGAATTACCGAAATAAGCTTTAATTTACGAAAGGACAAGCATTATTATGAGAAATGTAATTGATCAGGTTCCCAAATCTTTAGCAATTATGGGAGGAACTTTTGATCCAATCCATTACGGGCATTTAGTTACTGCTGAAGCAGTACGATATGAATTTAATATTGATCAGGTATTGTTTATGCCTACAGGTCATCCGCCTCACAAGTCACAAGAAAATATCACTCATAGTGAACATAGATATTTGATGACTGTGTTGGCTACAGCCACAAATCCTCATTTTAATGTTTCCAGACTGGAAATAGACCGTAAAGGTATAACCTATACGATCGATACGATTAAAGATTTAATTAGAATTTATGGAGAAAATGTAGAACTTTATTTTATTACCGGAGCAGATGCTCTGAGTCATATTTTTACTTGGAAAGATGCAGAAGAACTGCTTAAAATGTGTACTTTTGTTGCTGTAACCAGACCAGAGTATCATAAAGAAGAATTAATTGAAAAAGTAGAGATTATTAGAAATTATTATCAATCAAAAATTCATTTTTTGGAAGTTCCTGCTCTTTCAATTTCTTCAACCAATATTAGAGACAGAGTAAAAAAAGGAATGCCGATAAAATACTTATTGCCTGAATCTGTTGAAAACTATATCTATAAATTTAAATTGTATTTATAAGAGGGATGAAAAATGTTAGAATTTAAAGATATGCAAGAAAAGCTTCAATCTGCTCTTTCTCCCAAAAGATTTATTCACACTTTGGGGGTAGTTGAAACTGCACTTCAGTTAGGACATATATATAATATAGACGAAGAAAAAGTAAAAGTTTCGGCGCTTTTACATGATTGTGCAAAGGATATCCCTAATACTTTAAAACTTCGTTTGTGTAAAGAATATCATATACCTCTGGATGAGATTCTGCTTCAGGATATTGAATTATCACACAGTTTTTTAGGAGCAGAAATAGCGAAGAGAGATTACGGGGTAAAAGATGAGGAGATTCTTAATGCTATCAGGTACCATACAACAGGCAGAGCTCATATGTCTGTACTGGAAAAAATTATATATTTGGCAGATTATATAGAGCCTAACCGTACATCATTTAAAGGCTTGGAAGAAGTAAGACAGTATGTTACTCACGATTTGGATCGGGCAATGGAAACAGCGTTAAAAAATACTATTGAGTATCTTACAAAAAATGATAGAGTAATACATCCATTAACGATAGAAGCCCTCGAATTTATTCATTCTAAAAAGGAGGATTAATATTGAATCAATTGGAGCAATCAAGAGAAATTATCAAAATAGCATATCATGTTTTGGAAGATAAAAAAGGAGAAGACATAAAAGTATTGGATATACATGAAGTATCTGTTATTGCAGATTATTTTATTATTGCGTCTGGAAAAAATGTTAACCAGGTGCAAGCTATGGCAGAAGCAGTAGAAGAGGAATTAATAAAAAATAATTTCAAACTGGTTCATAAAGAAGGGTATCATTCATCAGGATGGATTTTATTAGATTTCGGCTCTGTAGTGATCCATGTGTTTGACAAAGAAGTGAGAGATTTTTATTGTCTGGAAAGATTGTGGAGGGATGCTCCAGCAATTTCAGTAGATACATTATAACGCTCGATATATCATCGAGCGTTATCTTTTTTGGATATCTTTTGTGAATTTAAGTTTGCTTCTTGACATATAGCGTCTTCGCTTTTTTCTTTTAGATGAATTAATCATGATAATCAAAATACCAAATAAAACTAAAAGAATTACTATTGTAGAAACGATCATAATTACTATGCGCAGATATTTATTCTGGTTCTCAAAATTATATGTCGTTTTGTCAACATTGCTTGAAGAAACAGGCTGAAGCATTTCTATACTATCTCCAGTAATCAAATTAACTTGTCCGATAATTTTATTTTGAAAGATCAAATCCAGTGTACCTGCCAATTGATTTTTATGTATAGGGGTTTGTAATTCGCTAGGAATGGATACCCTTTTAATTATATTATCTTTTTGAATACCTTTTGGAATAAGGCAAGTAAAATCTTCTTCCGCATATACTTCAATACTGCCTTGATATTCTTTCTTATCATTTATAATAGACACCACCGGAACACTTACAACAGGTGATTTTTTGTTTAATATGGTGACCATTTCAAAATGATCGAAACCATAATCCAATAAATTTCTGGTATCATCATACATAGCCTGTTTTTCAGATTTTAAGGTAACAACAATGAGTTCGATACCATTTCTCTCAGCATAAGTCACTAAAGTATGACTGGCTTCATTTGTAAATCCTGTTTTACCCCCTATACATCCTTCATAATATGAATTAGCATATGCTTTTTGATTGAAAAGTCGATGTTGATGAGATAAATATCTTGGTTCGTCTACTAAATTGGTAGGGGGTATTATATATGTAGCAGTTCCGATGATTTCGCGAAAAGTATCATATTTAAGAGCTTCTCTTGCAATAAGAGCCATATCGTATGCGGTGGTATAATGGTTTTCATTATGCAGACCGTGGGGGTTTACAAAATTCGTATGATAAGCTCCTATTTCTTTTGCTCTATCAGTCATATGTTCTGCGAATTTCTCTATAGAACCATCTATATATTCCGCAATCGCATTAGAGACTTCGTTTGCAGACATTAGAAGCATTCCATGCAAAGCATCTCTTAAAGTAATTTGTTCTCCTTCCCTCATTCCTATATGACTGCTTCCATATTCAATACTATGTACTGCTTCATAAGAAAAGGTAATAATATCATCTAAATTCCCATTTTCAACTGCCAATAATGCAGTCATGATCTTTGTTATGCTGGCGGGAAATTGCCTTTTATGAATATTTTTTTCATACAAAACAGCTCCAGTTTTAGCATCTATTAAAATTGCAGAATTTGATTGAATAATTGGCTCATTTTGGGCAAAGATTTTAGATGGTATAAAATTAACAGAAGATACCACTAAAATCAAAATCAATAATACAGATATTTTTCTGCCCAGAAAACGGGTAGAATACATTATTAAACTCCTCTCATCATGGTCTCAGTTTTCAGTATAGCAAAAAAAATATGTTTAGGCAAAGAAAATCATACATTTTAATATCTCAATTGGTAAAGGTGGTATATGTGAATAAGAAATATATACTTTATGCATGCATTATAGTAGTATTTACAATATGTGGAACATTATACATTGATAAAAAGCTCGAAGGAATCGAAGAAAAAGAGGTTATGATAAGTGAATTGCAGATGCTAGAATCTAATATGGAATTAGAATCGGATCATACTCATAAAATGATCCTTGAACCTATCGAAGAACAAGTGGAAAAAGAAAGTAAACCTTTGTTATGTACTGTCTATATTTGTGGAGCAGTGCATAATCCTAATGTTTATACATTAAATGAAGGAAGCCGTATAATTGATGTTTTGAATATGGCAGGAGGAGCTTTGGAAGATGCAGATTTAGACCAATTAAATTTAGCAGAAAAAATACATGATTCGCAAAAAATTTATGTACCAAAAAAGGGAGAACAAATTGACAAATCTCCTTTAAAAGTGGAAAATAGAGAAGGGAAGGCATTTACAGAAGAGATCACAGATGGTCTCATAAATATTAATACAGCTTCAGCAGAGCAGCTTATGACTTTGCCGGGAATAGGTGCTGCTATTGCCCAAAATATTATAGAATATCGAGAAAGCAATGGTCCTTTCTCGTCTATCGAAGAGATTCAGAATGTGTCAAGAATTGGGCAAAAAACTTTCTTGAAAATTAAAGACAAAATTACTGTACGATAGGTAGGGAGGATATTATGGGAAACAAGGTTCTTGTTGTTGATGATGAAAAATTGATCGTAAAAGGGATTAAATTCAGCTTGGAGCAAGATAATTTAGTAGTGGATGCCGCTTACGACGGAGAAGAAGCGTTGGAAATGGCAAAAAGCAATCAGTACGATTTGATTATTTTAGATGTAATGCTTCCCAAAATTGATGGTTTAAGTGTATGTCAACAAATCCGAGAGTTTTCTGATGTGCCTATTATCATGCTCACCGCCAAAGGAGAAGATATGGACAAAATTATGGGGTTGGAATATGGCGCGGATGATTACTTGACGAAACCATTTAATATATTGGAACTGAAAGCGAGAATAAAAGCGATTTTAAGAAGGGTGACTCATGTAGAAAATGTAAGTGACAAGAAAAAGATAAAAACCAATGGTTTAGAGATGGAAATTAGCAGCAGAAGAGTATTTGTCAGAGGAAAAGAAGTAAATTTAACAGCTAAAGAATTTGATATGTTGGAATTATTTGCATCTAATCCTGGAAAAGTTTACAGCAGAGAAAGTCTATTGAATACCATATGGGGATATGATTACCCAGGGGATGTTAGAACCGTTGATGTTCATGTGCGAAGGCTTCGAGAAAAGATAGAGGAAAATCCCAGTCAGCCGGAATTTATTCACACAAAATGGGGAGTTGGTTATTATTTTAAAGATTAGATTCAAGCATTTTCATAGCTTGCGATGGAAAATATTGCTTATTTTTATGTTGATTAGTTTTTTGCCTTTGATGCTTTTTTCTATGACCTTATATAAAAGATTGGAAAACCATTATATTGAAGAGCGAAAAGCTGAATTATTAAGGCAAGCCAATGTAACAGCAGGTCATATCGTTATCGGTAAATATTTACTGGATGATACTAAAAAAGAATTGTTTGCCTATGAAATGGAACAGACCAGCAAAGAAATTGAAGCCAGGGTAATAGTAGTAGATGCACAGGGGTTTGAAGCCTATGACTCTAATCGAACAGAGCAAACTCTTGAAAACAAAAAGACCCATGTATACAAAGAGATTCTTCAGGCACTTCAAGGCAATGACAAAGCAGAAAAACAGAGTAATAACATTATCAATGCAGCAGCTTCTATTGTGGATGAAAATAAAATAATAGGAGCCGTAATGATTTCTGCGCCCATTGATGATATGGTGAGCAAAACATTAAATACCATAAGGAAGCAATTATATCTTTTAACGATTTTAGTGAGTATGATTACAGGTATTTTAGCCTTTTTTGCTTCAGGTATTATAACAAATCCTTTAAAAAGAATGCTCAAAGTTATTCAAAAAATAACTGAGGGACATTTAGATCAGAGGATTGAAATTAAGGGAAGAGATGAATTAGCCGAATTAGGAAATGCCTTTAATCATATGACACAGCAATTATTAAAAATGGATCAATCCAGACAAGAATTTGTTTCAAACGTTTCTCATGAATTAAAAACGCCTTTAAGCTCTATTAAAGTTTTAAGTGAATCTTTATTATTTCAAGAAGATGTACCAGTAGAAATGTATAAAGAATTTTTTAAGGATATTAATTCTGAAGTAGACAGGTTAACTGCTATTATAAATGATCTTTTATTTTTAGTAAAACTGGATCAAAAAGAAGTGCCTCTTACAATAAAAAATACCAATCTGAATACACTTATTGAAGAAATTTTAAAGCGTCTTCATCCTCTTGCCAATAAGAAAAATATTGAATTAATATATGAAAGCTTTAGAGATGTATACGCAGAAGTTGATGAAATGAAGCTTACTTTAGCGATATCTAATTTAGTTGAAAATGGAATCAAGTATACTCCTGAAGATGGAATAGTAAGAGTGACAGTGGATGCTGATCATCAAAATGCATTTATTAAAGTTATAGATACGGGAATAGGCATTCCTGAAGAGGAACAAGATAAAATTTTTCAACGTTTTTATCGAGTAGATAAAACCAGAGATCGTGAAACGGGGGGAACTGGACTAGGGTTGTCCATTACTTACAGAACCGTTTTGCTGCACCAAGGAAGTATCAAAGTTAACAGTAAGGAAGGAGAAGGTTCTGAATTTATTGTAAGAATACCTCTAAAGCAAAGTTCATAGTTTTGTAATATCTATTTGTTATGATTGTAAAAATATTAGTTTATAATGAATGAAGCTGTACTTAGTACTTTATAAACTTTGAATGGATGAAAATTTGATACTCATTAGAGGTGATAAAATGAAATTTAAAAATAAGATCATATTAGGATTTACTGTTATTTTTTCTTTTTTTATAGTGCTGATTTCCTTGGTAAGCTGCAGAATAGCAAATAATAAAACAAAGACCTCTGAAGGAACAGAGTTGACCTTATTTTTTATTAACAGCAATAAGTCTCAACTGGTAGAAGAAAAACGAGTTGTACAATTGGAGAGTAAAGAAGATTTAATTAAGTATTCCATAGAAGAGTTAAAAAAGATACCTAAAACAGTAGGTCTTCAACCTCCTATTCCCCAAGACATACAGATTAAAAGTATGGTATTGGAGAAAGACTTGCTTAAAATTGATATTTCTTCTCATTATAATGATTTATCTGCTCAAGATCAGGTTTTACTTCGAGCAGCTCTGGTTAAAACTTTGACTGAATTTGATTTTATTAACCAGGTAGAAATTTCTATTGATGGAGAACCGCTGGTTGGAACTGATGGAAAACCGATTGGGCCAATGTCTCAGGAGGATATTGTTTTGGAGCCATCCAATGTTTTAACTACATCCAATTTACAGACGGTTAAATTATATTTTTCTGATAAAAATGGGGAAAAATTAGTTATGGAAGAAAGAACCATAGAAGTTAATCCCAATGTTCCAGTAGAAAAATATATTGTGGAGGAATTGATTAAAGGTCCCCAAAGCTCTGACTTATTGCCAACAATTCCTGTAGAAACAACTATAAAAGATATAGAAACCAAAGATGGTATTTGTTATGTGGATTTAAGCAATGAATTTAAAACCAAACATGCAGGAGGATCTACGGGGGAAACCTTTACGATTTATTCTATTGTAAATTCCCTTACAGAGCTTTCGAATGTCAAAAAAGTACAGTTTTTAATCGAAGGAGAAAAGCAACAAGAGTTTAAAGGACATTATGATTTTAGTGGTCCTTTCGAGAGAGATGAAAGTTTAATCAGCGAATAAGAAAATATGGAGGATAAAAATGAGACGTCCGCTCATTTGGATGTTTTTGTTCTATTTGCTAGGGATTTTAGGGGGACAGTATTGCTTGACAACAAGTAGTACTGTTCTCTTTTTATTTATTTCTTTAAGTATTATTGTATACTTGTATTATAAATTTCAGTGGAATGGAATACTTCTTTTTCCATTATTTTTGATGCTTGGATGTATCCGCATGGAACAGAGCCTTTATTCTTCTGATCCATTGTTGGAATCTTTGATTCAAAATAATCTATCTGATAACAAAGTTCAGGTTGTTGGAATGGTTAAGCGTATCGATTCTTATAAGGATGATCAAATCATTTGTATCATGAAAACGAAAAAAATGATTTATATGAATAAAGTATTTACTAAACCAATTAAAATAAAAGCGTATCTCAAATATGGTGAAAAAATCGATTATGGGGATTTGATTCAAGTAGAGGGTGAAATCATAACCTTTGAGCCTCTTAGAAATCCAGGAGGCTGGAATGAAGCTTTTTATATGAAGACTAGGGGAATAGATTATAAGTTATTTGGAGATCTAAAAAGTATCCAACCATATAAAAGAAATTTCCTTTCCATTTTATTAAATTTAAGAGACCGATGGATAAAAATATATGATAGCTTGCTTCCTTCAAAGCAGTCTGCCATACTAAAAACCATGATTCTTGGGAGCAAAAGCGACTTGGATCAAGATCAAAAATCCATGTTTCAGCAGGCAGGTATTTCCCATATTTTAGCTATTTCTGGATTGCATATCTCTATTATTGCAGCATTACTATGGTGGATCTTTAAAAATCTAAAAATTCCCAATCATGTTAACATATTTTCTATATTGCTCATATTATGGATCTATTGCATTCTTACAGGTTTAAGTATATCTACGGTTAGAGCAGTGTTAATGATTACAGTGGTACTTTTAGGGAAAATTCTAAGAAGAACTTATGATATTTGTACCTCAATTGCGTTGGCAGCTTTTATTATACTTATTAAGCAGCCCCTTTTTCTTTGGGATGCTGGCTTTCAATTATCTTTTATGGCTGTTTTAGGATTGATTTTTTTAAGTCCTGTTTTTAACAAGATATTTTGGTTGCCGAAATCCATTCGTGTTACCGTATCTTCTTCCATGGGGGCAGGGCTTGCAACTTTGCCTATAGTATCGTATCATTTTTATTATGTTTCGATTGTTGGTTTTATATTAAATTTGATTATTGTTCCATTGGCCGCTTTTGTCGTTTGGCTTGGATTTTTAGCTGGAGTTTTGGGCTTTTTTTGGAACAATGGCGCAAAATTTGTAATTGGTAGTGTTTACTATATTTTGTGTTTCTATGAGTGGATATCAAAACTTTTTCTTCACTTGCCGTTTGGGAATTTGATTACAGGAGCTCCCTCCATTTGTGAAATAGCAGGATATTATATTATTCTTGCAATTTTTGTTTTATATGTATCCTATAAAAGAGTATATAATTTTGATCATAAAATATTGTATTGTATTCCTATAATAGGTATATTATTATGGATTACTGTTTTAGTTACGCCAAGATCATTTGAATTGACAGTCCTGGATGTGGGACAAGGAGATGCCATAGCTATACACACAAAAAATAATAAAAATTTATTAATTGACGGAGGAGAAAAAGATGCAAGTAAGGTGTTGATTCCTTATTTTCATTATAAAGGTGTTTCTTCATTAGATGCAGTTTTCTTAACTCATCCCGATAAAGATCATCTTTTTGGTTTATTAGGATTACTTGAGAAAATGGATATAAAGAAAATATTTGTTTCTGCAAAAGACCTTGGTCATGATGAAACATATCATCAATTTATTATGAAAGCGAAGGCTTTAGGAATTCCTTGCTATCTGTTAAAACAAGGAGATACAATCGTATTTGATGATACCATTGTACAATGTTTGCATCCAAAATCCAATGAAGCAGAAGTTTATGATGAAAGTTGGAACAAGGCGTCCATGGTTCTCAGAGTGATCAATAAAAAAGTTTCTTATTTATTAACAGGAGATATAGAAGAAGAACAGGAAAATAGTATAGTTAATTTTTACAAACCAATCCAAACAGATTTTTTAAAAGCACCTCATCATGGTTCAAAGACTTCTTCTACTGAAAATTTTTTGAATTGGTGCAGTCCTAAGCATGTTTTCATAAGCTGTGGAAAAGGCAATAGATACGGTCATCCACATGCCGAAGTCCTAGAAAGATACAATCGCCACGAAATTTCTGTAACGACTACAGCAAAAAGCGGAGCAATTATTGTAAATTCAAATGGCAGAGACTATAGAATAAATACTATGATTAAAGAAAATAGGGGAAATGCATATGATGCAGTTAAAAGAACAGCTCAAAAAAAATATTTTTCAGCCAGCCTACTTATTTTATGGGGAGGAGCAATTCTTAAAAAAACATTACTTAGAGGAAATACAGAAAAAACTCATTCCTTCCGAACTTCAGATGATGAATTTGACAGTTTTTGAAGGGAAAGCAATTCCTGCAAGTCAAATAATCGAAAATATGGAGATTCTCCCTTTTATGGGAGAAAAAAGATTAGTAATTGTTAAAAATTCAGAGCTCTTTCTTTCAGGTAGAAAAAATGATACAGAGCTTATGAGCAATTATATACCTAATATTCCACCTACCAGCTGTATAGTATTTTTAGAAGATACGGTGGATAAAAGAAATAAACTATTTAAATTAATGCATGCAAAAAAATATACTGTGGAATGTGAGTCTCTTAAAGAAAATGATTTGCTTGTATGGATTAAAAGAGAATTTAACAGAAAAAATAAAAATATTGATAGTAAAGTAGGTATATATATGCTTCGTATGGTTGGCACATCTATGGAGAACTTAGCCAATGAAATTCAGAAACTTATTGATTACATGGAAGAAAGAAAAGATGTGACTACTAAAGACATAGATGATATATGTATAAAATCTATCGATGCCCATATTTTTGATCTTGTTAAAGCGATGGGATATAAGAAAGTTGATCAGGCTTTAGAGATTTATTCCAATCTTATTTTGATTAAAGAGCCGCCTATTAGGATTTTGTCCATGCTAACAAGACAAATAAGATTGATCTTACAGGTTAAATATCTTTATAGTCAAGGCTTAGGCCAAAAAGAGATTACTGAAATATTGAAACAACCTTCTTTCGTGATTGGTGATTGCTTGAAACAATCTCAGCTTTTTGCGATTGAAAAGTTAAAAGAAGCCATTGAAGATTGTTTACAAACAGATATGGATATTAAGACTGGTAAAATGGATGGAGAATTAGCAGTTGAAATGCTTTTATTGAAACATAGCAAATAAAAGCAAAAATGACCACTATGCAAGTGGTCATTTTAATTATGCTCCCATTTTATTTACAAGCTTAGCTAAGCTAGCTTTCTTTCTGGCAGCAGTATTTTTATGAAAAACACCTTTAGAAGCAGCCTTATCGATTTCAGCGGCAGCTTTTGATAAAGCGATTTTAGCATCTTCTAAATTTCCATTTTCAACAGCCAATACTACCTTCTTCATAGCTGTTTTAACTTTGGATTTGATAATGCGATTTCTTAAAGTTTTTGTTTGGATTACTTTAATTCTCTTTTTTGCAGATTTAATATTTGCCATCTTGTCACCTCCTCATTGGCTGTATGGTTGGACGAGACACATCTTTTATTGGGGAATAATAGATGGATTATTCTATAATCAAACATAGTTTATTTTAATAGAAAACAATCAAGAAGTCAATGAATATCTCAAAAAATACTGGAAAAAATATATTTGCATATATATCCAAGGATTTCTACACATATATAATAGCCAAGATTAAAAAAAATATTAATATATTTACTAAAAATTTAATGAGGAGTTGTATATGATGAAGGATGATTTTCATTTTAGTATACGCACTGATTTGGCAATAGAAACAAGAGAAATGGTAAGAAAAGAGCAAGATGTGGAAGTCCCGGGGGTAAAAGTAACAGTTGAAGAACAAAAAGATAAGGAAATTACTGTTACTTGGGTGGAAATTATGAATGAAGAAGGGGCAAATCAAATGGGAAAACCCATTGGAAATTATGTTACTGTGGAAAGCCCTCTTATGAAAGAAAATGATGTAGAAGCTCATGAAGAAATCATTAGAGTCCTTGCAAAACAACTGGTTAAAATCAAAAAATTGAAAGAAGATGCTGTGATTCTAGTTGTAGGTTTGGGAAACTGGAACGTAACTCCCGATGCACTGGGACCTAAAGTTGTTTCAAGGATTATGGTAACAAGACATTTGCTTGCACACGTACCTGAGCAAATTGATGAATCCGTACGTCCTGTCAGTGCAATTGCGCCTGGAGTTATGGGTTTAACAGGAATTGAAACCAGTGAAATTGTTGAAGGAGTTGTTGAAAAAGTAAAACCGGATTTGGTTATAGCCATTGATGCCCTTGCATCACGAAAAACCAGCCGAGTAAATGCAACAATTCAAATTGCTGATACAGGAGTCCATCCCGGTTCCGGTGTTGGGAACAAACGAAAAGGTTTAACAGAAGAAACTTTGGGTGTACCTGTAATCGCAATTGGAGTCCCGACTGTTGTAGATGCTGCAACTTTAGTGAATGATACAATAGACCATATCATTGATGCAATGATTAATGAATATGAATCTTCCAATAAAGAATCGGACTTTTATAAAATGCTTCAGAGATTAAATGAACAGGAAAAATATCAATTAATACGGGAAATTTTAAATCCTTATGTGGGAGATTTATTTGTTACTCCTAAGGAAATTGATGCTGTAATTGATCGACTGGCATATATTATCTCAAATGCAATCAATATAGCTTTTCATCCGGGAATAGATTTAAAAGATATTAACAGGTATAAATAATGATTAGTAATCATAATGCACCCTTCATGATAATAAGATATATAAAGTGCATATACCTTAAGATAATCATGTAGGGGGCATTACATTGGTAAGAATTCATACGATTAGTTTAGGAAGAATTAAGTCAAAATTAATTACAATAGTAATCATTTTGCTGTCATGTTTGTTTTTAAGCAGATTAATAAATTCTGGTAACAAATATGTAAAAATCAATTCAGGATCTGAATTTCCAATGATCACACAAGAAATAGAAGAACATTCTCTGGATTCTGAATGGTATAAAAAAGTGTTAGAAGAGACTATCCCATATGTCGATGGATATTCAAATGATGGACATACTGTCAAAGATTTTGCTAAAAGTATATTCTCATTGATTACAGATATTGACTGGGATAATATGAATACTGTATTGGAAGAAATTATCCCTCTTGCAAGATATATAAACAGTAATGCCGTTCAATATACGCAAAATGTAATTGAAGTGGATGGCATGTTTGATGACTATGCAAGCAATAATGAAATTGTACAACCAAATGATGAAGACTATTATCCAATAGATTCAGAAGATGCGGATGTTTTTGAAGATCCTTTTGCTTCTACCAGTGTAAAATATTCTGGGTCACAGCTTAGGGATATTAATTTTTTGCAGAGAAATTTTTATAACTTCGAAGGAGATTTAAAATTAACTTATGTGGATCTTCCGGCTGCAGAGCTCATTAACAGAAATATTTCTTTGAAAAAGCAATCTAATAAACCTCAAATTCTTATTTTTCATACCCATTCTCAGGAACACTATGCGGATGGCGATCCAAATCAATTAGATGATGGGGTAGTTGGACTGGGCGAAGTCCTTGCCAAAATACTTCATGAGGAGTATGGTATAGGAGTCTTGCATAATAAGGGGCAATATGATGTTGTGCAAGGAAAACTCATGCGTGATGGAAGCTATGAAAGAATGGAACCAGCTATTCGAAAAATATTGCAGCAAAACCCATCTATAGAAGTGCTCATTGATTTACATAGAGATGGCATTGAGAAGGGCAAATTAGTAACTACAATCGATGGTAAACCTACTGCAAAGATTATGTTTGTAAACGGAATATGTAAAACCATGAAAGATGGCGAGTTAACAGAGATCACCAGTCTCCCTAATCCATATCTTATGGATAATTTGGCATTTAGTCTGCAGATGCAGCTTAAGGCTAATGAGCTCTATCCGGGCCTTATGCGAAAAATATATATTAAACCCTACAGATATAGTCTTCATATGCTTCCAAAATCATTATTAGTCGAGGTTGGAGCCAATACCAATACTGTAGAGGAAGCCAGAAACGCTATGGCACCTCTGGCTAAAATTCTCTGTGAAGTCTTAAAGGTGCAATAACAGGTATTGAGGGTTGAGATTCCATGTGTTATAATATTACGACGTATAGATATAGTTATGCCATGAAACCAACTGTAAATTAACGGTTGGTTTTATTAGATATATGCACTAAAGATTCTAATCAATTAAGGAGGAACATTTGAAATGCCCCTTTCAAAGCAAGAAAGAACTCGAAATTTTTGCATTATAGCACATATTGATCATGGAAAATCAACTTTAGCGGATCGCATGATTCAAAAAACTGGATTGTTGACAGAAAGAGAAATGCAGGAGCAGATTTTAGATAATATGGAGTTGGAAAGAGAACGAGGTATAACCATCAAAGCACAAGCTGTTCGATTGGTATATAAAGCAGAAGATGGAGAAGAATATATTTTTAATTTGATAGATACTCCAGGTCACGTTGATTTTAACTATGAGGTTTCCAGAAGTCTTGCCGCCTGTGAAGGGGCAATTCTAGTTGTAGACGCAGCTCAGGGGATAGAAGCTCAGACATTGGCAAATGTTTATTTAGCACTAGAACATAATTTGGAAATTATACCAGTAATCAATAAAATTGACTTGCCCAGTGCCAATCCTTCCCATGTTATAAAAGAAATAGAAGATATAATAGGAATTCCTGCAGAGGATGCTCCTTTGATTTCAGCAAAAGCCGGAATCAATATAGAGCAAGTATTAGAAAAGGTTGTTCGTGACATACCAAGTCCTACAGGAGATTTTGATGCGCCTTTAAAAGCACTGATATTTGATTCTATTTATGATCCTTATAAAGGGGCCATAGTATTTTGCAGAATTAAAGAAGGAACCATTAAAAAAGGCATGAGAATTAAAATGATGGCAACCGGCAAAGAATTTGATGTTACTGAAGTAGGTTTTTTTGGCCCGGGGCGCTTTATAATGACGGATGAACTTTGTGCAGGAGATGTAGGATACATAGCAGCCAGTATAAAGAATGTTAAAGATACTAAAGTTGGAGATACCATTACGGATGCCAATAATCCTGCGGATGTACCGCTTCCGGGCTATAAAAAAGTTAATCCCATGGTTTATTGTGGAATGTATCCTGCAGATGGGTCTAAATATGAAGATTTAAGAGATGCTCTTGAAAAACTTCAGCTCAATGATGCGGCGTTGGTATATGAACCTGAAAATTCAATAGCATTAGGTTTTGGATTCAGATGTGGATTTTTGGGTTTACTGCATATGGAAATTATTCAAGAACGTTTAGAAAGGGAATATAATCTAGACTTGGTGACTACTGCTCCCAGTGTTATTTATAAAGTCTATAAAACGAATGGAGAAGTTATCGAATTGTCCAACCCGGCAGATTTGCCTGATCCATCAGAGATAGAACATATGGAGGAACCGATCGTAAAGGCAGAGATCATTGTTCCTACTGAATACATAGGTGCGATCATGGAGTTGTGCCAGGAGCGCCGCGGAGAATATCTTGGAATGAACTATCTTGAAGAGACGCGAGCAGTGCTCACCTATCATCTTCCCCTAAATGAAATCATATATGATTTCTTTGATGCTTTAAAATCAAGGACAAGAGGATATGCTTCTTTTGATTATGAATTAATAGGATATAAAGAATCTGATTTGGTTAAACTGGATATTTTGGTTAACAGGGAGCTTGTTGATGCCCTTAGCTTTATTGTACATACGGATAAAGCATACGAGAGAGGAAGAAAGATTGCGGAAAAATTAAAAGAAGAAATACCAAGACATTTATTTGAAATTCCAATACAAGCTGCCATAGGAAATAAAATTATTGCTCGTGAAACAATTAGTGCAATGAGGAAAGATGTGCTTGCTAAATGTTATGGGGGAGATATTACCCGTAAGAAAAAACTTTTAGAAAAGCAAAAAGAAGGAAAGAAAAGAATGCGTCAGGTCGGAAATGTAGAAGTTCCGCAATCTGCATTTATGAGTGTATTAAAATTGGAGTAGAAAGATGGACAATCAAATTAGTTTATACATTCACATACCATTTTGTCAATCGAAATGTTATTATTGTGATTTTGCTTCTTACGCCAATAAAAATGATCAAATGACCGCATATGTTTTAGCATTAAAAGAGGAAATTGGTCGATATGGTGTGTTGCTGCAAAATTACGAGATTAACACCATATTTATTGGGGGAGGAACTCCTACTGTTCTTTCCCCCCATTTGTTGCGCACAATTTTACAGAGTTTATTTCAAAATTTTAAGATTAATACTCATGCTGAAATTACAATAGAAAGCAATCCGGGAACACTGGAATTAGAAAAACTTGAGGTTCTAAAAGAATGCCATATCAATAGATTAAGTATGGGTCTTCAGGCGTATCAAAATAATTTACTAAAAGATCTAGGAAGAATTCATACAGTGGAAGAGTTTATTCAAAATTATCTATTGGCCAGAAGTCTTGGCTTTGACAATATAAATGTTGATTTAATGTTTTCCTTGCCCAATCAAACCTTGAAGAACTGGATGGATACTTTAAAAAATGTTGTGCTTTTAAACCCTGAGCATATTTCGTGTTATAGTTTAACTATTGAAGAAAATACACCATTCGGAAAATGGGAAGAAGAGGGGAAAATTAAATTAAATGATGAAGAAACAGATCGGGCGATGTATCATTATGCCGGATGGTATTTAAGTAAAATGGGCTATAGGCAATATGAAATTTCTAATTTTTCAAAGTCTGGATTTTTGAGCCGTCATAATTTGGTTTATTGGACATATAAACCCTATATTGGAATAGGGTTGGGAGCGCATTCTTTCTATAATGGAGAACGTTATCATAATACTTACAATTTAGATCAATACATTAAAGCAAAGGGAGATCTATCAACTTTAAAAGAGGATGCAGAAGAAATTTCTCTTTCAATGCAATATGCTGAATATATGTTTTTAGGACTCAGATTGTTGGAAGGAATATCGATTCAAAAATTTAATGAGAAATTTAAGATTTCATTTGAAGAGATTTTTGGAAAAAAAGTTGAAAAACTAATAAAGTTAGGTCTTGTTGAAAGTAATAAAGACATTATTAAATTAACTTCTAAAGGGTTAGATGTATCCAATATGGTTTTTGCAGAATTTTTACCTGAAAATGAATAAATATCTTGACAAATCATTTCTAAGATGGTATTTTAATTTTGAAGTTAGCACTCACGGTAATTGAGTGCTAACAAACCAGGGGGAATGATAATATGATCTTAGATGACAGAAAAATAAAAATACTACATGCGATTATTAAAGACTATATTCTTACAGGAGAACCTGTGGGCTCCAGAACGATTTCTAAAAAATATGAATTAGGTGTAAGTTCAGCTACGATTAGAAATGAAATGTCTGATCTGGAAGAATGGGGATTTATTATTCAGCCCCATACATCGGCAGGGCGTATTCCTTCGGATAAAGGTTATCGTTTGTATGTGGATCAGTTAATGGAACATCTGTCCATTAATGAAGTCAACATGCAAATCATTGATCAATTACTTCAGCAAAAAGTAGATCAAATTGATATACTTATGAAAGAAGTAGCAAAGTTATTATCATTATATACAAATTATACTTCTATCGTTTCTTCTCCGGTAATTCATAAAACTAAGATCAAACATATGCAGCTCATTCCTTTAGATGCTCATTCAATTATCCTTATTATCGTGACTGACGCTAATCTTGTAACCAATAATGTTATTAAAATGGATATTCCGGCAGATCAAAATACTCTGAATAAGTTGTCTGCAATGCTGAATGACTCTCTTAATGGTTTGACAATGGAGCAAATTAATCTCCCTGTCATTCAAGAATTAAAGGTAAAGATGGGCATCTATGGCGAGATTGTAAATCCAATTCTCGATGCGGTTGCTAAAACGATTCAAACTAAGATTACCCCTGAAGTTTATTTAAGCGGTACAATGAACATGTTGGATTTCCCAGAGTTTAGTGATATTGTTAAGGCGAAGCAGCTTTTTCATACATTAGAGGAAAAAGATCTATTGATGTCTATTTTAACTAAAAATGCATCCAAAGGTATCAATATTACTATTGGTGAAGAAAATGAAATCGAAGAGATTAAAAATTGCAGTCTAATTACTGCTTCTTATGAAATAGGCGGCAGAAAAGTAGGAACCATTGGCATTATTGGACCGACGAGAATGGAATATGAAAAAGTTGTTTCAATTTTATCATATATTTCAAGCAATATGGATAAATTGTTAAATAACAATTCTGATGGATAAAAATACAAAGAAAAGGGTGGGGCAAGTGGAGCAAGAAAGAACTCTTAACAATGAAGTTGAAAATGAAACATTAAACGATGCAGAAATTGAAGTAAATAATGATGAAGCAAAAAACGTCAATGAAGAAGAGGTAAGTACTCAGGAAGAAGCGCAAAAAGATGAAGAAGAGCTTACTTCTCAAAAATTTGAAGAGCTTCAGAATAAATTAAGAGAAAAAGAAAAAGAATATGATGAATTAAAAGATCGTCTTCAAAGAACAATGGCAGAATTTGATAATTTCAGAAAAAGGACAATCAAAGAAAAAGCAGTTCTTTATGAGGATGGTGTAAGAAGTGCTATTGAGCAAATTCTTCCTGTCATTGATAATTTTGAACGCGCTTTAAGTGCTGCTCAAAAAGACGATGAATCTAATTCTTTCTTACAAGGAATGGAAATGATCTATAGACAATTTAAAGATATTTTAACTTCAATGGGAGTAGAAGAAATAAAGGCTGTTGGCGAAACTTTTGACCCTAATCTCCACAATGCTGTAACCCATATTGAAGATGAAGCATTTGGAGAGAATGAAATCGTAGAAGAGTTTCAAAAAGGATATATTTATAAAGATAAAGTAATCAGATACAGTATGGTAAAAGTAGCAAACTAATAAAGAATCATAAGGAGGATTAATTGATATGGGAAAAATAATCGGTATCGACTTAGGAACAACCAACTCTTGTGTTGCTGTAATGGAAGGTGGAAAACCAGTTGTTATTCCTAATACAGAAGGAGCAAGAACTACCCCTTCAATCGTTGCTTTTACTAAAACAGGGGAAAGATTAATAGGAGAAACTGCAAAACGTCAGGCAGTTACTAATCCTGATAAAACAGTAATTTCTATAAAAAGACATATGGGGAGCGACTATAGAGTAAAAATTGATGACAAATCTTTTAGCCCCCAAGAAATTTCTGCGATGATTTTGCAAAAATTAAAGGCAGATGCAGAAGCGTACTTAGGTGAAACTGTAACGGAGGCAGTTATTACTGTTCCTGCATATTTTTCAGACAGCCAAAGACAAGCTACAAAAGATGCTGGTAAAATTGCAGGTTTAGATGTTAAGAGAATTATTAACGAACCAACAGCGGCAGCTTTGGCTTATGGTCTTGAAAATGAAAAAGAGCAGAAGATTATGGTATATGATTTAGGTGGAGGAACTTTTGACGTTTCCATTATTGAAATCGGTGATGGTGTCATTGAAGTACTTGCAACCAATGGAGATAATCATTTAGGTGGAGACGATTTTGATGACAGAATCATTAAATATTTGGTGGATGAGTTTAAGAAAGTAGAAGGGATAGATCTTAGCCAAGACAAAATGGCAATGCAGAGACTTAAAGAAGCTGCTGAAAAAGCGAAGAAAGAACTTTCTACTGTAACGACTACAAACATTAATTTACCTTTTATTACAGCAAATCAAGAAGGCCCTAAGCATTTGGATATAACACTGACAAGAGCAAAATTTGACGAATTAACTGCGGATTTAGTTGAAAGAACTATGAATCCTGTAAGAACGGCTTTATCAGATGCTGGGTTAACTCCATCAGACCTAGATAAAGTTTTATTGGTCGGAGGGTCAACACGTATTCCAGCAGTTCAGGAAGCAGTTAAGAGACTTACAGGAAAAGAACCTTTTAAAGGAATTAATCCTGATGAATGTGTAGCAATCGGTGCATCCATTCAAGGTGGAAAATTAGCAGGAGATGCAGGCGCAGGAGATATTCTTCTTCTTGATGTAACACCACTTTCCCTTGGAATTGAAACTTTAGGTGGGGTTGCAACAAAATTAATTGAGAGAAATACAACCATTCCTACAAGAAAAAGCCAAATTTTTTCAACTGCAGAGGATAATCAGACAGCTGTTGATATACATGTTGTTCAAGGGGAACGTCCTATGGCAAAAGATAATAAAACTTTAGGACGCTTCAGATTGGATGGTATTGCACCAGCTCCAAGAGGAGTTCCACAAATTGAAGTAACTTTTGATATAGATGCAAATGGTATTGTAAATGTATCCGCTAAAGACCTTGGAACAGGTAAAGAACAACATATTACAATTACTGCAAGCACCAACTTAAGTGACGATGAAATTCAAAGGGCAATTAAAGAAGCAGAGCAATATGCAGAACAAGACAAAAAGAGAAAAGAAGCAATCGATACCAAAAATGAAGCAGAATCTATGGTATTCCAGACAGAAAAAACTTTAAAAGACCTTGGAGATAAGGTAGATGCTGCAGATAAAGCTAAAGTAGAAACTGAGCTTAAAAAATTAAAAGATTTACTTGCAAAAACGAATGTGGAAAATATGAGTGATTCTGATATTACAGAACTTAAGAAAGCAAAAGAAGATTTAACAAATGTATTTTATGAAATTTCTACAAAATTATATCAGCAACAGGCTCCAGGAGCAGGCCCAGACTCAAATCCACAGGGCGCGAACCCATCTAATGATGATGTTGTAGACGCAGATTATAAAGAACTATAATATTTAAAAAAGCCAAAGAGAACATCTTTGGCTTTTTTAAAGTATATTAATTATTGGCTTCAAATTCATTTGATTTTAGATGCAGATCACTATATAATAAAGTAATTAATTTCGTGCAATTGATGGAATGTATGTAGTTTGGTTAGATTGGAAGGTGATTGAATTGGCAGAAAGGGATTATTACGAGATACTAGGAGTAGATAAAAGTGCTTCAGATGCCGATATAAAGAAAGCTTATCGGAAACTAGCAAAGAAATATCATCCTGATATGAATCCCAATAATAAAGAAGCAGAGCAGAAATTTAAGGAAATAAGTGAAGCTTATGAAATATTGAGTGATCCTCAAAAGAGAGCGAAATATGATCAATTCGGCCATGCTGCCTTTGGGAATGGTGCTGGAGGCAGTGGCGGATTTGATGGTTTTGGCGGCTTTGATATGGGAGATATTTTTGATAGCGTTTTTGGTGACATGTTTGGAGGAATGGGCTCAAGAAGAAGAAATGGTCCTACAAAAGGCGCTGATGTCAGAGTAAGTGTTCAGCTTTCATTTAATGAAGCTGCTTTTGGAATAGCAAAAGAAATAAATGTAGCATTATGGGATACCTGTGATACCTGCCATGGAACCGGAGCTAAGCCTGGTACCCATCCCGAAACGTGCAGACACTGTGGTGGAACAGGTCAGGTTAAATTCACACAAAATACTTTATTCGGTTCTATGACCAGTGTAAGGACTTGTGATGTATGCCATGGAGAAGGAAAAATTGTAAAAGATCCTTGCCATACATGTAATGGAAAAGGAAAGGTAAGAAAAACAAAAACAATTCAAGTGGATATACCTGCCGGAATTGATCATGGACAAAGTATTCGAATTCAAGGCAAGGGAGAACCGGGAGAAAGAGGAGGTCCAAATGGTGATCTTCTGATTACAGTGTATATACAGGAACATCCAATATTTGAAAGAAGAGGATACGATGTGTATTGTGAAATTCCTATTACCTTTGTTCAAGCTACTTTGGGAGCAGATCTGATTGTGCCTACACTGGATGGTAATGTGCAATATACAATTAAAGAAGGCACGCAAACAGGTACTGTTTTTCGTTTAAAAGGAAAAGGAATTCCACATCTCAGAAACCCAAAAGTAAGAGGAGATCAATACATTCAAGTTAAAATAGATGTTCCAACCAAGTTAAATGAAAAGCAAAAAGAATTATTAAGACAATTTGCAAGCATTAGTGGTGATGAGGTTTATCAAGGAAGGAAAGGATTCTTTGAAAAAGTAAAAGATGCTTTCGGAGAAGCCTTTGGGAATTAAAACAAGGAGATGAATGATTTGAAATGGATTCGTTTAACGATAAGTACAAAAAGTGAAGCAGTAGAGGCAATATCTTATGCATTGACAAATATAGGTATTCCAACTATAGAGATAGATGATCCTAACGATATTACCATGACTATGGAAAAAAAGAATAAAACCGATTGGGACTATATTGATGAAGAATTGTTAAAAAGCAAAGATATGAATGAAGTGCTCATAAAAGTATATTTACCTGAAGATGCTCCCTATGAAGAAAAGATCATTCAAATTCAAAATAGTTTGAATCATATTAAGCAATTTTTAGATGTTGGAAAAGGAACAGTTCAGACAGATGTTTTACATGAAGAAGAATGGGCAAATTCTTGGAAAAAATACTATAAACCCATTAAAATCGGAAAAAATATAGTAATAAAACCATCCTGGGAAGAATACACTTCAACAGATGAACGTGAAATCATCATAGAGATGGACCCAGGAATGGCTTTTGGTACAGGAACTCATGAAACAACCGCTATGTGTCTGGAGCTTCTTGAAAAATATATTACTAAAGGTAATATTGTATTTGATATAGGATGTGGAAGTGGAATTTTAGGAATTGCTTCCGCGAAACTGGGAGCTTCTTCTGTAATAGGAGTAGATTTAGATGCCAACGCTGTTAAAGTTGCAAAAAATAATGTGAACTCAAATCATGTTGAGCATATAATGAAAGTGTACGAAGGAAATCTTTTAGATGTAGTGAATGAAAAGGCTGATATTGTAGTCGCAAATATTATTGCTGATGTAATCATTGAGCTTTCTGAATCTGTTTTAGATTTTTTAAATCCCAAAGGTTTTTTTATTGCCTCTGGAATTATTAAAGAACGACTTCAAGATGTACAAGAAGCAATGACAAAAAACAGACTGGATATTGTTGAGATCTTAGAGGAAGGCTCATGGTGTGCATTAGCAGCTAAAATGAAAGAGTGAGATTTATGCCCAGATTTTTTGTAAATCCCGAGCAGATACAAGCAGATAATATAGTTATTTATGGGGATGACGTTAAACATATTTCAAAAGTATTGAGACTAAAAAGTGGAGATAAAATAACAATTTGTAATAGACAAGGAACAGATTATGAGTGTATAATAAAAAGTATAGGCAAAGAAAACATTAATGCCGAAATTCTTTCGTACCATTTATCTGAAACAGAACCTAATGTGAAAATAACGTTATTTCAAGCGTTAACTAAATCAGATAAAATGGATTTGATTATTCAAAAAGCTGTTGAAGTAGGTATTCATAAAATTGTACCTGTTATTACAGAGAGAACAGTTATAAAGATAGAAGATGAAAAAAGACAGTCTACTAAATTGACGAGATGGCAAAAAATTTCAGAATCGGCTGCTAAACAAAGTCAAAGAGGAATCGTACCTGAAGTTACTCCAATTGTTACTTTAAAAGAGGCCATTCATACAACTGAAAAAATGGACCTAAAAGTAATTGCTTACGAAAAGGAAACTCATAATCATTTACGAAATATATTAAGGGATTTTGATGGCGAAACTGTTGGTATATTTATAGGTCCAGAAGGTGGATTTGATGAAAGCGAAATAGATATAGCACGAGAACACGGAATTATTCCCATAACGTTAGGTAAAAGAATTCTTCGCACTGAAACAGCTGGACTATTCCTTGGATCAATTATGATGTACGAAATGGGAGAGGTGTAAGAATGTCAAATTTGAGATTTTTGGTGGTAGATGATGCCATATTTATGCGCACTGTATTAAAAAAAATGCTTTCTGAAGAGGGATTTGAAGTGGTAGGAGAAGCAGGAAATGGTATAGATGCCATCCAAATGGCTGCAAAACTTAAACCCGATATTGTTACTTTAGATATCACGATGCCTGAAATGGACGGAATTAAAGCAGTTCCAGAAATCTTGAAGGTAAGTCCTGATTCAAAAATTATTATGTGTTCTGCTTTAGGACAGCAGGCAATGGTTGTAGATGCCATCAAAAAAGGGGCAAAGGATTTTATTGTAAAACCTTTTGAAAAATCAAGAGTGCTCCAAGCAATTAACAATGTAATGTCAAGGTAAAAAACTGGTAGGATATCCTGCCAGTTTTTTTCTGAAAATAAATTTACACATTAGTGATTGAGCAAAAAGGTGATGCGAATGAGAGAAATATATTTTGATAATGCCGCGACAACCAGACCTTCACAAGAGGTTATAGAAACAATGGTTACTGTATTAAAGGATGATTACGGTAATCCTTCTTCCCTTCATATGAAAGGGTTTGAAGCAGAAAAGTATATCAGAAATACTACAGATATCCTTGCATCTTTATTAAAAGTTGAAAAAGATGAGCTGATCTATACTTCTGGCGGAACAGAGTCCAATAATTTAGCTATTCGTGGTACTGCTTTTGCATACCATCGATTAGGAAAGCATATTATTACTACCGAAATTGAACATCCTTCAGTTCAGCGTGTTTTTCAATCTTTGGAAGAAGAAGGGTTTGAGGTTACTTATCTTCCTGTAGATTCATCTGGTTATATTGATCCAGATCAACTTAAGGAAGCAATTCGCAAAGATACAATTTTGGTAAGTATTATGCATGTGAATAATGAAATTGGGACAGTTCAACCTATTGAAAAGATTGGGAAACTCATAAAAACAGTCAATCCCAATACTCTATTCCATGTAGATGGCATTCAGTCATTCGGGAAATTTATCATTCCTGTAAAAAGATGGAATATTGATTTATTTAGTATTAGTGCTCACAAGTTTTATGGTCCGAAAGGGATTGGAGCCCTTTATAAGAGAAAGGATATAAGATTAAAACCTTTAGTATTTGGAGGCGACCAGCAAAGAGGTATGCGTTCAGGAACAGAAAATGTTCCGGGAATTGCAGGTTTAGGTATTGCAGCAAAACATATATATAAAGAACTGAATGAAGTTACTCAGCATTTATATCATTTAAAGAATGCTCTTTGGAAGGGTATAAGTGATAGTATTGAAGATGTTTATTTGAATGGCCCCTCTATAGAAGAAGGTGCTCCCCATATTATTAATATTATGTTTAAAGACATCAGGGCTGAAGTTCTTCTTCACGCATTAGAAGCAAAAAAAATCTATGTTTCAACAGGATCCGCTTGCTCTTCCAATCATCCTCAACCCAGTGATACTTTAAAATCTATTGGGCTTAGTGACGATGAAATACAAGGAGCATTGAGATTTAGTTTTTCAAAATATAATACAGAAGATGAAGTAGAAGAATGTGTACAAGCCTTAAAAGAAATCGTACCTACACTTCGCAGATTTAAACGAGGAGGAAGTAAAAAATGAAAAACATTTTTCTTATTAAATATGGAGAGATCGCAATCAAGGGAAATAATAGATATTTGTTTGAAAATGCATTACTCAAAAATATCAGATTGAGCATTAAAGCTTTAGGAAATTTTCATATTCAAAAAGAGCAAGGAAGAATTTTAATAGAACCTGAAGATGAATATATTGACACAGATGAAGTATTAAGCAAGCTCACAAAAGTATTTGGTATTGTAGGAATTTGTGTCGGTATTAAGAATGAAAAAGTTGATATGGATTCTATAAAAGAAACTGCTCTTTATCATATGCAATCCGTTTGTGGAAATAATCAATACACATTTAAAGTAGAATCAAGACGTTCAAATAAGAATTTTCCGCTGAACTCGATGGAAATTTCTAAAGAAGTTGGAGCATATATTTTAGCCAATATGGAAGATCAATTGAAAGTAGATGTTCACAATCCGGAGATCAAACTTAATATTGAGCTTAGAAATTCTTTATACGTATACTCTAAGGTAATACCTGGTCCTGGAGGTATGCCTCTAGGAACCAATGGAAAAGCAATGCTTCTTTTATCTGGAGGAATTGATAGTCCTGTAGCTGGATGGATGGTGGCAAAAAGAGGAGTAGAAATAGGAGGGGTATATTTTGAAAGTCCTCCTTATACCAGTGAGAGAGCAAAGCAAAAAGTTATTGATTTAGCGAAAAAAATAGCTGCTTATACAGGCAGATTCAAACTCTACATTGTTCCTTTTACAGATATTCAAATGGAAATCTATCAGAAATGTCCCCATCAGCAATTAACGATTATTATGAGAAGGATTATGATGAGAATTGCAGAAAAGATTGCAAAAGAAGAAAATGCACAAGCTCTTATTACCGGAGAGAGCGTTGGACAGGTAGCAAGCCAGACGATTCAAAGTTTAGCCGTTACCAATGCTGTTGTAACATTGCCTGTTTTTCGCCCGCTTATTGGTTTTGATAAAGAAGATATTGTTTCAATTGCAAAGAAAATTGACACGTATGAAATATCAATTCTTCCTTATGAAGATTGCTGCACAATTTTTGTGCCCAGACATCCGGAAACAAAACCTAAATTAGAGTATATTCAAAAATCAGAAGAGGCATTAACAGATATCGAAAATATGATCGAAGAAGCAATTAAGAATTCTGAAACGGTGATCGTACATTAAAAAAATCCACTCCTATGAGTGGATTGCTTATTACTGTTCTATATAATTTTGAATTTCAGCAATAACTTCATCTGCTACATCGTCGTTATGAATGTCTAATTTAAGGGGAGAACTTAAATCTAAACTGAAAATACCCATGATAGATTTTGCATCTACTTTATATCTCCCTGAAGATAAATCAAAGTCGCCATCATATTTTCCGATGATATTAACAAATTTTTTAACCTTTTCGATTGAATTTAAAGAAAGCGTAATGGATTTCATTTTGACTACCTCCAATTTAAGAATATTTATTTATTAATTACTATCCTATTATCATAGTAATTCTATCTTATAATTTTGTCAATTATCGAGAGTAACCAATATTTTAAAATTATTTATATCAATATTGTTCATTTATTGGAATTATATGGATGTTCAAATGTTATCTTAACTTAAACTAATTAACATGAGGTGAAGCAATGGCAAAGGCAGCTTTTTATACTTTAGGATGTAAGGTAAATCAATATGAAACAGAGGCAATGATTGAGCTATTTAAAAAAGATCATTACGAGATTGTTTCTTTTGATGAATATGCAGATGTTTATGTAATTAATACATGTACAGTAACAAATCTTGGAGACAGAAAATCGAGGCAAATGATTAGAAGAGCAAAAAAAGTCAATCCGGATTCAATTGTAGCAGTAGTTGGATGCTATGTTCAGACTGCTCCTGAAGAAGTTAAGGCAATTGAAGGAGTTAACATTATAGTGGGGACTGACCAAAGATCAAAAATTATCGATTTAATTCGTAAATATGAAGAAGAGCACAAGATGATTACTGCAGTGGATAATATTATGAATGTGAAAAGTTTTGAAGAATTATCGGTAAGCCAATTAGAAGGAAGAACCCGAGCTTATTTAAAAATTCAAGAAGGTTGCAATCAATATTGCTCTTATTGCATTATTCCCTATGCTAGGGGACCGATTAGGAGTCGCCATCCGGAAAACATTATAAAAGAAGTAAAAAGTTTGGTGAACAATGGTTTCAAAGAAATTGTACTGACAGGAATTCATGTTGCTTCTTATGGAAAAGACTTAGAAGATATGGATCTACTAAAAATTATTGAAATGGTGCATACTATAGAAGGATTAAAAAGGATTCGTTTAAGTTCGATTGAACCTTCTATTGTCACGGAAGAATTTGTAAAGAGGCTAAAAGATCTTCCTAAAATATGTCCGCATTTTCATTTATCTTTGCAAAGTGGATGCGATGCAACTTTAAGAAGAATGAACAGGAAGTATGATACCCAAAAATATAAAAAAGCAGTGGAATTACTTAGAGAAAATATTGAAGACATTGCCCTTACTACAGATCTCATTGTTGGTTTTCCTGGAGAAACAGAAGAGGAATTTAAAGCATCTTATAATTTTGTGAAGGAAATTGGATTTGCACAAATTCACGTTTTTAAATATTCGCCAAGAAAAGGAACTCCTGCTGCCAAAATGACCAATCAAATTAGTCCTGAAATTAAAGATGAAAGAAGTCATCAGATGATTTTGCTAGGAGAAGAATTGCAGCGAAACTTTTTAGAAAAACATGTGGGAAAAGTTTTGGAAGTTTTATTTGAACATTCTATAGATCCCCAAAAAGACTTATATGAAGGGTATACATCCAACTATTTAAAAGTGATTGCATCTTCAAAAGAAAAGATTGAAAATGAAATTCTTAAGGTAGAAGTTAAAGAAGTTAAAAATGATGCTTTAATAGGGAATATTATAAGTTCTTTTTGAATACAGAAATAAAAATGAATTTTGATTTGCATAAAGACATGTTTTGTATTATCATATAAATATATTATAGATGTATGTAATTTTAGTCTTATGTTTAGCAGCCGTTACACCGCTTTAGAGAAAGGGCTTTATATTTATATATAAGATAAGAATCAATCATATTTTAAAATCCTTCTTTATATTTTGTAATGTAGATATTATGGGAGAGTGAAATTATGAGTCAATTTAACGAAACCGTTCAATTTAATGTGGATAAAGAAGATGTGAATGAAATTCAAAATATTTTACTAAGTGTTTATGCTGCATTGAAAGAAAAGGGTTATAACCCGGTAAATCAAATTGTTGGGTATATTTTGTCGGGAGACCCCACGTATATAACGAGTTATAATAATGCAAGAAGTATGATTCGAAAACTAGAAAGGGACGAATTACTTGAAGAATTGGTTAAAAATTACCTCGAGAAAAAATAAGGAGTTCTTGTTGAATGTACAAGAGATTAGAGATTCTTTTTCTGACTTTTCTAATGTATTTGATGATTCCAATGAATGTATATGGAGCAGAAAATAAGATTATATTGTTAGTTGTATCTCAAGGCTCATGGGATGTTTTAATTAACTCTCCATTAGTATCTTCATTGGTTTCAAAGAGTGCAATAGGATCTATGAGCATCAGAACGAATCATAAAAACAGAATCATTGAGCATTATGGTACAATTAATGCTGGCAGGCGATGGAGCTATTATGAAATCAATGATATGGGGGCTGTAGAAAATGGATTGGGGGATTTGTTAAGCCAATCTAATTTTTCTACAGCCATTTTTTCTGATCATCCAAATATAAAAAAAATAATAGAAAATTCTTCAGGAGAAATCACGTATCAGTCAAAAGACTTTGAAGTACTGTATTCAGAAGACAATATGGACATTTTAAAAAAGGCTGATATTATATTAATTGAAATGGATTTATATAATACAAGGGAAAATCAAAATTTTCTCCTGGATTTTATAAATCAAAATAAAGTTCAATTGTACTTATTTTGTCCTTATGACCGCGAAAAGAATTCAGAGTTAACACCTTTTTTATTTTATGACAGTGCAAATCCACAACCAGGATTAGTCAGTGCAAATACAACTAGAAGACCTGGTATAATCACGAGTCTGGATATTGCTCCTACAATACTCAATCAATTAAAGATTGATTATAGCGGTATGATTAGTAAGGGGATAACTATTCATTCCAGTAAAAATGCATTTTCCGTAATGATAAAAGATTTAGAAAAAATAAAGCAAATTAATTCCCTTCGTTCACTGGTAATTAAAGTTTATACTTTATTATTAATTACATGTGCAGCGTTTTTTTTATTAATTAATCAAAAGAGTAGTATTAAAGTTAAAAAAATATATAATTCAATAATATTATCTATTTTATGGATACCTGTTTTGATGATGCTGCATTTTCAAAATATGGTTGTTTTATTGCTGAGTTATATTATAGTTTTACTTACTATTATTTATCTTGGCATGAACATGATCTCTAGCCAAAAAACTTTAAAAGTGACTTCCGGGACACTTCTAATGATATTTGCTTTGGATACTTTATTGGGCTCTCCGTTAATGAGAAATTCATTTCTAGGTTATGATCCTGTTATCGGTGCTAGGTTTTATGGCATAGGGAATGAGTATGCAGGAATCATAATAGGAAATCTTTATTTGTTTTTATATTCCATCGGTGAATTACGTTACTTCAGATCTGTTTCTATGGGTTTACAGATATTTTTTATTTTATTATTAGGAATGTCTTTATGGGGAGCTAATTTTGGAGGTATGCTAGCTGCTTTGTCAGGAATGCTTTTGTTTTATTTTCATCATTATAGAAACAAAGCAAGGAAATATACTAATTATGCGATTATAGCAGCGTTATTTTTATTTGCTGTTTTGTGGATTATCTTAGACTGCTATTTTATTGATGATCAATCGCATCTAGGGCAGACAATATCTCAACTTTTAGATGGTAATTCTTACTTGATAGCCGAAGTTATAAAAAGAAAGTTGGCAATGAATTTGCAATTGATTAAATATTCTATGTGGTCAAAGTTTTTAATAGTTGCTTTGATTATTTTAGGCATTTATTTTGATATAAAACATCCAATCATGACAAAAGTAGGCCCTTCATGGATAGGAGCTATGAGTGGAGCAGTTTTTTTTAACGATTCAGGAATTGTAATGTGTGCAACTTGTATGATATATCTTGTATTTCCATATTTGTATGTATATAATCAGAATAAATAGTCTGTGTGTTTTGAGAGGAGACAAAAATTTGCGAATTATGGGTATGGACTACGGAGAAAAAACCATTGGTATCGCAGTGAGTGATCCTTTTGGGTGGACAGCCCAGGGGGTAGAAATTATCCGTAGAAAAGATGAAAATAATCTTAAAGAGAGTATGGAAAGGATTAAAGAATTAATTGAACAGTATGATGTAAAAAAAATTGTTCTGGGCTTTCCTAAAAATATGAATAATACTTTGGGGGTTCGGGCAGAAAAAACTTTGGAATTCAAGGAAAAACTTGAAAAAAGGTTTTCCATTGAAGTGATCTTATGGGATGAGCGATTAAGTACCAAAGCAGCAGAAAGCATTTTATTAGAAGCAGATATAAGTAGAAGCAAGCGAAAAAAAGTAATTGATAAAATGGCTGCTGTTTATATATTACAAGGGTATTTAGATAGTAAATGTTAAGAATGGAGGATTATACTATGAAAGAAATGAACAACATAATTTTTCTTACAGATGATGAAACTGGTGAAGAAATAGAATTTGAAATCATTGATGCTGTAGAAAAAGATGGCGATCGTTTTATATTGGTTGTACCTGTTGAAGAAGATGGAGAAGAAGATGAAGCTCTTATTTTAAAAGATGTAAGTGAAAATGATGAAGAAGCAGTTTATCAATTGATAGAAGATGAAGAAGAATTAATAAGAGCTGCTCAATATTTTATGGACGAGGATAACGATTATGATCTAGATTTTTAATGATATTGGATATCAATTGACAAAATCCTTTTTTGATAATATACTATTAATTATTGGCTGCAGGATTGGCAATATTATGAAGAAGGAAATAATTCTTTTCATTGGAGGGGCCTACATGCGTATGAAGGGAATAGATTTTAAGGAATTATTAAAGCAAAAAGGTTGTAAGTTAACAACACAACGCCGAGCTGTATTAGATATTTTGAATGAGCACAGTGGGGAGCACTTAAGTACAGAAGAAATTTATGAATATGTAAGAAAAACTTGTCCAGAAATTGGGTTAGCTACTGTATATAGAACTGTGCAATTATTTGAGGAAATAAAAATAGTAGACAAATTGAATTTTGATGATGGATGTAGCAGATATGAATTAATCTCCAATGAAGAAGATCATCATCATCATCATCTAATTTGCGAGAATTGCGGTAAGGTTATTGAAGTCGAAGAAGATCTTTTAGATGGATTGGAAGAACAGATAGAAAAAAATTATATTTTTAAAATTACAAATCATAAAGTGAAATTTTATGGAATTTGTTCAAGGTGCATGAAGCCTTCAGAATAAGTATAAATATCATTAATAAGAAAATAGTTTTTGGCTAAAATATAAAATAAGTAAAGACATATTAGAATGGTAGATACATGATGTTGTTTTTATCATGCTGATTTTTTACATAAATCAATGGAGGTGTAGTTTTGGCAGCAAAGAGATCAAAATTAAAAATTATTCCATTAGGAGGTCTTGGGGAAATCGGTAAAAATATTACCGCTTTTGAATACAACGAAAATATTATTGTTGTAGATTGTGGTTTAGCATTTCCTGAAGATGAAATGCTTGGAATTGATTTGGTAATACCGGATATAACTTATTTAAAAAAGAATGCCGAAAAAGTTAAAGGTATTATTTTGACCCATGGACATGAAGACCATATAGGAGCATTACCCTATTTCTTAAAAGAATTAAACGTTCCAATTTATGGAACAAAGTTAACGATTGGCTTAGTTGAAAATAAATTAAAAGAACATAATTTACTTCGCACTGTAAAAAGACATTGTGTATCTACAGGAGAAACGATAGATCTGGATCCTTTTAAGATTGAGTTTATCAGAACCAATCATAGTATTTCAGATGCAGTTGCACTGGCTATACACACGCCTGTAGGCGTCGTGATTCATTCAGGAGATTTTAAAGTAGATTATACACCTATAAAAGGAAATGCTATTGACTTGCAACGTTTTGCAGTATTGGGCAGCAAAGGTGTATTGGCGTTGCTAGCAGACAGTACTAATGCAGAGAGAAAAGGCTATACAATGTCAGAAAGAACGGTTGGGAACGCATTGGAAGAAATTTTTGCTGAAGTGGGTAATCATCGCATTATGGTAGCTACTTTTGCTTCCAATGTGGACAGAGTTCAGCAAATTATTAATGCCGCATATAAGCATGACAGAAAGGTTGCAGTTATCGGAAGAAGTATGGTCAATGTGGTGAAAACAGCCAGTGAATTGGGGTATTTAGATATTCCAGAGAATACTCTTATCGATCTCTCAGAAATAAAAAAGTGTAATGATGATCAAATTGTTATTATTATGACAGGAAGCCAGGGAGAGCCTATGGCTGCATTATCCAGAATTGCGACATCTGATCATAGACAGTTGGAAATAAAACCGGGGGATAAGATTATATTAAGCTCTTCTCCAATTCCTGGAAATGAAAAAACGGTTTCAAAAGTAATTAATGAATTGTTCCGTAAAGGTGCAGATGTAATTTATGAAGATGCTCATGTTTCAGGTCATGCTTGTCAGGAAGAGCTAAAGCTGCTTCATAGTTTAGTAAAGCCCAAATATTTTATTCCAGTTCATGGAGAATACAGACATTTGAAACATCATGCTGAATTGGCTATGATGTTAGGGATGCCTAAAGAAAACATTCATATTCTTTCTAACGGAGATGTTCTGGAGTTAACTAAGGATTCTGCCAGAGTCACGGGAACTGTTCCTTCTGGTCAAATCTTGGTAGATGGTTTAGGAGTAGGGGATGTAGGCAATATCGTTCTTCGGGACCGAAGACATTTATCACAGGATGGATTATTGGTTGTAGTTGTGACTATAGATAAAGCATCCAATACAGTGATTTCTGGGCCAGATATTATTTCGAGAGGATTTGTCTATGTCAGAGAATCTGAAGACTTAATGGATGAAGCAAGAAATGTGGTTAAACAGTCTTTGAATCAGTGTGAGCAAAAGCAAATTACAGAATGGTCACAAATAAAAAGCTTAATTAAGGATACTTTAAAAGATTTTTTATGGCAACAGACAAAAAGAAGTCCTATGATACTGCCTATTATTATGGAGGTTTGATCTAAGTAGGGGGCTGCAATTATGGCGAATGTTAATGAAGCAGTTCGTATGCTAATAGATGCGATATATGAAAGCAATCAGTATAAAGCCTATAAAGATATAAAAGAAAAATTGGAACAAGATGATGAAGCTATGAAGAGACTCAATGAATTTAGAAGTCAAAGATTTAAATTTGAATCACAAAATTTAAATCATTCCACTCCTTCACAAGAAAACTATAAAATGATCCAAGATATGTATTCCTCTTTGATGATGGACTCTGATATTTCTTCTTTTATTCAGGCGGAAATAAATTTAAGCGAAATGATCCTTGAAATATATAAGAGTATTAGTGAGTCTATAGATTTTAATCTGGACTTTTTAAATTCATAATAAAAGCATTATTTTTTGGTAAGGATACATGATCACATGTGTCCTTTTTAAATATTCTTATAGTTTTAAGTTGATTAAAATAGTAAATGTTGTATAATGATTATAGATTTAATCAGAATAGGGTGGAAAAATGAAAAAGATAGTTACGCATCTGACAAAAGGCATTATCAATTTGTGTATTTTATTGGTAATGATCCTGGCTTGTGCTTTTGTAGGTAATTTAGCATTTCATTATGCTTATGATATTGCTCATCAACCTTCTCCAGAATCTAGAAGTATTAAAGAAGTTGAGATAACCATCGAACAAGGTGCAACTACTAAAGAAATTGCAAAAATGCTGGAAGAAGAAGGATTAGTTAAAAATGCTTTGTGGTTTGAGTTGAAAAGCAGATATTTTAAATATGATGGAAAGTTTAAAGAAGGAACTTTTTTATTATCAACTAATATGGATGAAGAAGAAATTATGAAAATACTGAGCTCAGAAGGAAGCAAGCGAGAAGGAATAAAGGTTACAATACCGGAAGGATTTACTGTTGAAAAAATTGCTCAAAGATTGGAAGATGAAAGCATAGTAAAAAGAGATGAATTTATGGAGGCTCTTAAAGAAATCAATTATGATTATGACTTTTTATCCATGATTCCTGAAAGAAACAATCGCTTAGAAGGCTATCTTTTTCCAGATACTTATGAAGTTCGAAAAGACAGTGAAGCATCGGAAATAATTAGTAAAATGCTTAGAAGATTTGACGAAATTGTAAAACCGGAGTATTATGAAAGAGCCGAAGAATTAGGCTACAGCATGGACCAAATTATAACTATTGCTTCGATCATTGAGCAAGAGGCAAAATTGGATGAAGAACGTCCAAAGATTGCAGGAGTAATATATAATAGACTTGAAAGCAATATGAATTTGCAAATGTGTTCTACGGTAATGTATGCCCTTGGCAAGCGAAAAGATCGACTTCTATATTCAGATTTAGAAGTTGACTCACCATATAATACTTATTTGTATAATGGACTTCCAATTGGACCTATATGCAATCCTGGTGAAGCATCTATTAAAGCAGCGCTTTATCCTGAAAAACATGATTACTATTATTTTGTATTGAAAGATGAAGAAACTGGTGAGCATGAATTTACCAGAACTGGAGAAGAGCATAATCTTGCAAAGCAAAAATATAATCAAAAATTTTAGGAAAATTGTTAAGACGAAAGAACATTCTTTCGTCTTTAATGATGATTATAAATAAAGGTGGAAGAAAATGAGCGAAATTAATTACGACTATATCAATACTTTTATTAGAGATATGATTCCTGAGAAAGAAGGAATTTTAGGAGAAATAGAAAGAGAAGCTATGGTATCAGATTTGCCTATTATTCAAAAGGAAGTGGCAAGTCTTATTTCTGTACTCTTATCCATTAAAAAACCGAAAAAAATACTAGAAATTGGTACCGCGGTTGGTTATTCATCTATTTTGATGAGTAATTACCTGCAGCCACAAGGAGAAATTATTACTATAGAAAGATATGATATTATGCAGAGAGCTGCAAAAGAAAACTTTAAAAAAGCCAATCTTGAAAATATCATCACAATGATTGAAAAAGATGCAGAAGAAGTGCTGCCCACTTTAGAAGGTCCTTTTGACGTGATCTTTATGGATGCAGCGAAAGGACAATATAATACATTTTTGCCTCATTGTATCAGATTGCTAAAAGACGACGGCCTTCTCATTGCAGATAATGTGCTTCATAAAGGAATGATTGCCAGATCAAGATATGATGTTCCCAGACGACAGCGTACCATTCATAAAAGAATGCGTAATTTTTTATGGGAAATCATGCATAATCCCCAGCTAGACTCCTGCATACTTCCAATGGGAGATGGAGTGGCGCTCTGTCATAAAAAAATCAGAAAGGAAGAAAATAATGACTGATATTCAAAAAAAGCCCGAATTGCTCGCTCCTGCTGGGAGTTTAGATGTTTTAAAAACAGCAGTATCTTATGGAGCCGATGCGGTTTATATTGGAGGAGATCATTATGGCCTTAGAGCAAAAGCAAAGAATTTTACCATGGAAGAAATGGCTGAAGGAATAAAATATGCTCATGCTCATAATGTGAATGTATATGTTACCTCTAATATCATTGCTCACAATCAGGATTTAATCGGTGCCGAAAACTATTTTAAAGAATTAGAATCTATTGGTGCAGATGCTCTTATCGTAGCTGATCCAGGAATTTTGCATATAGCCAAACAAGTAGTTCCCGATATGCCTATTCATCTCAGTACACAAGCGAATAATACCAACTATTTAAGTGCATTGTTCTGGCATAATCAAGGGGTAGAAAGAATTGTTGTAGCCAGAGAATTGTCTTTAGAAGAAATTGCTGAAATCCGAAGAAAAACTCCTTTGAGTTTAACTTTAGAAGCTTTTGTTCATGGGGCTATGTGCATTTCATACTCTGGAAGATGCTTGTTAAGTAACTATATGACTGGAAGAGACGCAAATAAGGGAGATTGTGCTCAATCCTGCAGATGGCGATACCATTTAGTAGAAGAAACAAGGCCAGGACAATATATGCCTATAGAAGAAACTGAAAGAGGTACTTACATCTACAATTCTAAAGATTTATGCATGATTGATCATATTCCGGAACTTGTCAAAGCAGGAATTGACAGTTTTAAAATAGAAGGAAGAATGAAAACTTCTTTTTATGTAGGGTCTGTAGTTAAAGTCTACAGAGAAGCAATAGATGATTTTTTTACTGATCCGGATTTATATGAATCGAAAAAAGCATATTATCTGGAAGAAGTAGCTAAATTTAGTCACAGAGATTATACTAAAGGTTTTTATTTTAATAAACCTTTAGGGACGGAACAGATTTATACCCATAATACTTATATTAGGGGTTATAGCTTTGCCGGAACTGTTTTAGATTATAATCCAGAAACCCGAGTCGCATTAATTGAACAGAGAACAAAGTTCTCTGTGGGAGATGAAATTGAATTTATTCCTTATAAAGAATCTTCATTTAAGCAAAAAATAGAAGCCTTATGGGATGAAGAAGGAAATCCAATAGGGTCGGCTCCTCATCCTAAGCAAATTGTCCGTCTGAAAGTATCTCGACCTGTTGAAAAGAATATTTTGGTAAGGAAAAAAGATTCAGAGGAAACTAAATAAAAATTCAGAAGAAAATATTAAAAAAAAGTTTAAGACACGCACATCTCTGTAAAAGGATTCATAGAATAAAAAAGAACCTTTTCCGGAGGTGTGTTTTTTGCTTTTGGGAATCTTTCAGTTCATATGTGCATTTTCATACTTTACAGGGAACTCATCTTTTCCGCAGCCCCTCACTCAGGAAGAAGAAAAATACTATTTAGATTTATACAAACAAGGAGACGATAGTGCCAAAAATATTTTAATTGAGAGAAACCTGAGATTAGTTGCGCATATTGTAAAAAAATATACTAGTATAAATAAAGATATTGATGACCTTATTTCTATTGGTACTATCGGTTTAATTAAAGCTATATCTTCTTATGATTTAGAAAAAGGCACGAGACTTGCTACCTATGCTGCGAGATGTATTGAAAACGAAATCTTAATGAGTATTCGTTCATCCAAGAAGCAAAGAAATGAGGTTTCCCTACAGGCGCCCATAGGAACTGATAAAGAAGGTAATGAAATCGCATTAATAGATATTTTATGCAATGATACGGAATCTATCTTAGACCAAGTAGATTTTAAAATTCGTCTGAGAAAATTATATCAAAAAATGAAAACAGCCCTTAAAAGAAGAGAAAAAGATGTATTAGAAATGAGATATGGACTGGAAAGCGGAAATGAAAAAACTCAAAGGGAAATAGCAGATATGTTAGGGATTTCGAGATCTTATGTATCGAGGATAGAAAAGAAAGCAATAAAAAAATTAAGTGAAGAACTTCTTGAGTAAAAATGCTGATAATTTTTCAGCATTTTTATTTTTTAATAAATGAATGCAATAATGTATAAAGTTATGTACAACTAGTTCATAATTAAAATAGATATCTACATAAATTTACTAATATTACATATTAAGGTTTTAAGGTATTTTATTTTAAAGCGGTGATAAAAATGAAAAAGGGAAAAAAGAAAAAACTAGGAGATTTACTTCTTCAAGCAGATATGATTACCAAGGAGCAGCTTGAAAAAGGTCTACAGGAGCAAGTAAAAACAGGGAAAAAGTTAGGTGAAATTCTTGTTGAAAAAGGATGGGTAAGCGAAAAAAATCTTATGGAAGTTTTAGAATTTCAGTTAGGAATCCCATATGTAGATTTATCTCAATATATAATCGATGCCAATGCAGCTGGAATGATTAACGAAAATTTAGCAAAAAGGCATAATTTGATTCCAATTAAAACAGTAAATAATCATTTGATCGTAGCCATGTCTGATCCTTTAAATATATTTGCCTTAGATGATGTTCGCATTACAACCAAAATGGAAGTTATACCTGTCCTTGCAAATTTTGCAGATGTTAAAAGTGCAATTGATAAAATGTATGGAACGAGTAAAGTAGCAAGTATTGCAGAAAAGTTTCAAAAGCATATGCAAGAAAAAATAAAAAAACAGGCAATTGATGATCATAACTTTCAAAGTGAAGCAGAGATTTTAAATGCTCCTGCAGTCCAATTGGTTGATAACATTATTGATCAGGCAATTAAGAGAAATGCCAGTGACATACATATAGAGCCTTTTGAAAAATATGTTCGAGTTCGACTGAGAATAGACGGGCAACTGCAAGAACTTTTAAAAACTGATTTTACTGCATTAAACGCAATAGTTACAAGAATAAAAATCCAAGGAAAAATGAATATCGCAGAAAGAAGACTTCCTCAAGACGGAAGAATAGGACTAGCATTAGAAAGTAATCAATTAGATCTGAGGGTGAATGTCCTTCCGACAATTTATGGAGAGAAAGTTGTTATTCGTTTAATCTATAGGAGTGGAATGCAGTTTAAAAAAGAGCAGTTAGGATTCTATCCCGAAGATTTGGATAAGTTCACTAGGCTTTTGAAAAATCCCCATGGAATTATATTGGTAACAGGTCCTACAGGGAGCGGAAAATCAACTACTCTTGCAACAGCATTAAGAGAATTGAATCAACCTAATGTAAATATTGTTACTGTAGAAGATCCTGTAGAAAATATGATAGATGGTGTTAACCAAGTTCATGTGAATGTAAAAGCCGGACTTACCTTTGCCAATGCTCTTCGGGCAATACTACGTCAAGATCCGGATATTATTATGATTGGAGAAATGAGAGACCATGAAACCTGTAGTATTGCAGTCAGAGCTGCTATAACAGGGCATCTTGTACTGAGTACTTTGCATACAAATGATGCACCCAGTTCTGTGACACGATTGATTGATATGGGAGTAGAACCTTTTATGGTGGCTACCGCAGTTCAAGGTATTATTGCTCAAAGGCTGGTTAGAAAAATCTGTAGCCATTGTAGTATACCCATTGCTTTAGCAAAAGAAGAAGCTGAAATATTGAAAGTCCCAACAGAAACCGTTGTTTACAAAGGAAAGGGTTGCCAAGTATGCAATAATACTGGTTATTACGGAAGAAAGGCTGTTCATGAAATTATGATTTTAAATGCAGGACTTAGAGAACTCATTGCAAAGGGCGCAAATACAGATGAAATCAAAGAAGCAGCAATCCGATATGGCATGAACACACTTTGGTCTAACACCAGGAAAAATGTATTGGAAGGAATAACCACTGTCGAAGAATTTCTTAAAATAGCTTATGGACAAGAGTAGGAGGTTAATATGAATATTGATCAATTATTAGCTCTTGGAACACAGGCTAGGGCATCAGACATACATATTACTGTTGGGGTACCGCCGATATTTAGAATCAATGGCAAACTTAAATCAGCGGATATGCCGCAATTAATGCCTCAAGATACTGAAGATTTAGTGATGCAGTTATTAAAAGATGAAAGGAAAAAGGAAATTTTTCTAAGAGAGGGGGAAGTGGATTTTTCTTATGGAATATCTTCAGTTGGACGTTTCAGAGTAAATGTATACAAGCAAAGAGGAACTTGTGCTGCTGCATTAAGGGCTGTAACGATGAATATTCCCACTCTGGAAGAACTGGGTATGCCTTCAGTTATAAATGAATTAGCAAGAAACACAAGAGGATTGGTTCTCGTTACAGGCCCTACGGGTAGCGGAAAATCTACAACCCTTGCGGCAATGATTGATGAGATTAATCGTGAAAGAGCTTGTCATATTCTTACATTAGAAGATCCTATCGAATATCTCCATAAACATAATAAGAGTATTGTAAATCAAAGAGAAATAGGAGCGGATACAAAATCTTATGCTTCAGCCTTAAGATCGGCTCTTCGTGAAGATCCTGACGTTATATTGATTGGAGAAATGAGGGATTTGGAAACTATATCTATTGCTATTACAGCTGCTGAAACGGGACATTTTGTTTTATCAACGCTTCATACCATTGGAGCAGCGCAAACAGTGGATAGAATCATCGACGTATTCCCCCTTCATCACCAAGAGCAAATAAGAATCCAACTTTCTAATGTTTTAAAAGGAGTTATTTCTCAACAGCTTATAAAAAGAAAAGATCGAAGTGGAAGAATAGTTGCAACGGAAATTATGGTAACTACTTCTGCAATATCTAATCTTATTCGGGAAGGTAAAAGCCATCAAATCCATTCCACGATTCAGACGGGAAGTAAACATGGAATGCATACGATGGATATGAGTTTGGCTCAACTTTATAAGCAAGGGAAAATAGATATTCAAGATGCTATAAGATATGCCCAGGATCAAACAAATATCAAAAGACTTTTGAGAATGCCATAAGGAGGGTCATGTGTGCCTGTTTATACATATAAAGCTAAGGATATAAACGGTACAGTGATAAAAGGAGAGATAGAATTTGATTCTAAAGAAGAGACAATTCATCATCTATTATCTAGAAATTTAATTCCAATGGATATTAAAGGGAAAAATATCTGGAATACAGATTTAAGTCAGCTGTCTATGTTCCGGCCAAAAGTAAAAATAGAAGATATTGCTGTTTTTTGCAGACAATTTGCTGTTATGCTTCAATCGGGAATTTCTATAGGAGGTACTTTGGATACACTGGGAAAGCAATGCAATAATGCATCTTTCAGGGGAATTATCCAAAAGATCCATGAAGAAGTTCAGAAAGGAAGAGGTCTTTCTGAAGCAATGAGGGAGCATAAAGCATTTCCCTTAATACTTATTAATATGGTTGAAGCAGGGGAAATCAGTGGTAACTTAGATTCTGTCATGGATCAGATGGCAATTCATTTTGAAAAGGTAATGAAGATCCAAAGGCAGATCAAAAAAGCGATGACTTATCCCATTCTTCTTATAAATTTAATGGTTGTCGTTGTCATAAGCATGCTGGTTTTTGTAGTTCCAAGATTTGTAGGGATGTTTTATGAAATTGATGCAGAGCTTCCTAAAATCACCTTAGCGCTCTTGACCATTAGTGATTTTATGCAAGAAAAATGGTTTATTATCTTTGCTATTTTCATATTGCTGATCTTTGGGTTTAAGTATATAGAAAAATCCGTAGAAGTAAAGTACTGGTTAGATTGGTGTTCATTAAAGGTACCTTTATTCGGCAATCTGAATAAAAAAATCATCTATACTCACTTTAGTAGAACCCTTTGCAGTTTAATGGCAGCTGGCATTCCAATTATTCAAACCATGGAAGTTTTAGAAAAAGTAGTTCAAAATACTGTTGCTATGAAAGTTATTGATCAATGTAAAAATGAAATAAAACAGGGTGGGAGTCTTGCCACAGCCATGCAGCAATCTGATTTTTTTCCCGTAATGCTCATAAGTATGGTTCGTATAGGAGAAGAATCCGGTTCTTTGGAAACTGTTATGGCCAAGACCGCACATTTTTATGAGGAAGAACTGGAGACAGTCATCGATCAAATGACTTCTTTAATATCGCCTCTTATTACGCTTATAATGGGAGGCATCCTCACTTTTATTATGTTGGCGATTATAATGCCCATGTTCACTCTAGCAACTCAAATTTAAAGTATCGATTACTCATAATGCAAGATGAAAATAGGCAGTTTCTAATCTTAATAGATTTTTATGAGAAATGAGGGAGAGGGTGTAAAGTGCTAAAAAAATTATCTAAAAAAGAAAAAGGTTTTACAATGATTGAATTGATCATCGTAATTGCGATCATTGCGATTATTAGTGCAATTATTGCTCCGAATTTTAACCAAACTACAGCAAAGGCAAAAGTCAAAGCTGATATTGCTTCCATAAGAGAAATTAACAGGCAAATTGCTTTGTACGCAGCAGAAAGTGGCTCTTATCCTGCAGGCAATGAATCAATTAAACATGACGGAACAACATCTAACAGTAGTGGTGGACTTTCAACACTAAAAGCAAAGAATTATTTAGATCATTTACCAGTTCCTCAAACACAAGGGTTAACATTTTCATATGATGCAACAACAGGAAGAGCTTTTATTGGTAAAGACGGAACGCCATCTCAACATGTGATCGATGCAATTAATGGTTTATCAAGTGAGGAGAGAGAATTTATTAATTCTACTGATTTTTCAATTCCACATTCATAATCTTAAAATTCATTTTTTGCATTCATTTACTTATTCAATTTAAAATGTCTAAAAAATTTATTTGCTTTTCGAATATTGCTTATGAGATCTAAATGTTTTTAAGAAAATACGAAAGGAAGAATTCAATGAATTTACTTGTTATAGTGATAGGATTTATAGTCGGCAGTTTTTTAAATGTATGTGTTTTTCGCATTCCTCTAAAAGAATCCATAATTTTTCCTCCGTCTCATTGCATGTATTGCCAGCATAAACTCGGAATTTTAGATTTAATTCCTTTATTGAGTTTCATATTTTTAAAAGGTCAATGTAGATATTGCGGGAAAAAGATCAACATGCAATATCCAGTAATTGAATTAGCCAATGGCATGATTTATTGGATTTTATTTCGTAAATTTGGTTTGAGTTATTCATTTATGTTTTATGCCTTATTTTCATCTCTGTTATTAGTGATCGCCGTGATTGATTTTAGAACCCAAATGATACCTAATAAACTCATTATTTTTGGTATACTGCTTGGAACTATATTTATCACTATTGATTACATTATAAATCGTTCTTTTTTGGCTATTCAAAATGGAATAACAGGATTTTTAGCCGGGGCCTTGATGATATTGATTATTATACTTATATCCCAGGGAGGCATGGGTGCTGGCGATATGAAACTTATGGGAGTTATTGGTTTGTTTCTGGGATTTAGGGGCGTAATCATGAGTTTTTTTTTAGGAGTTTTATTGGGAGGAATTATAGGGGTAATTCTTTTGGCCACTAAGATCAAAGACAGAAAAGCTGCCATTCCTTTCGCACCTTTTTTAGTATTAGGTACTTTTGCTTCCCTCTATTGGGGAGATCAGATTTTTTGCTGGTATTTGTCTTTGCTATAAACTTATAATTGACATCAGGGATATTGTAAAAAAGTAGGTGAGAGGATGTCAGAATTTAAACGAATTTTACATAATGAAAAAGGTTTAACTTTGGTAGAAATTTTGATAACTATGTCACTTTTTAGTGTGCTTGCCCTAAGTATATGGGACATTATGAATCATACAGTGAAAAGTTCGGAGAGAATCTATGCAAAGATAGAACTTGTTGAAAATGCAAGAATTGCATTAGATTTTATGATTGATGAGATCAGAAGAGCTCAAAAGATTAAAATTGATTATCCTTCCTCCAATACTATCTTAGGATTGGAGATTGATGGAATAGAAGGAATCAATATTTCCTCTGGAGCTGGAGATGTAGAATTTAGTCTTAATGGAAATAAGCTTAAATTTAATGATATTGAATTGGTCGATCACATTCAATCTGTTAGCTTTGAACCTTCTTCTCTTGATCAAGATCAAAATGGTCAATTAGATCCCGAATTGGATGTCAATAAAGATGGGCTAATGGATAAAAATCTAAAAATAACTATAAAAACTATTCCATTAAAGGATATACCATCTTATGAAATTAGTGGAGAAGTTTCTATCAGATATAAAGAAATAGCATCCTATTAAATGAATGAAATTAAGGAGGTAATAGAATGGGACAAGCTTTGTTAGGGATTGAGATTGGGAACTGTAATATTAAAGCTGTTCAAGGAATCCAAAAGCGAAATGAGTTGGTGTTAACAAATTACGGTATAGAACCGACGCCGAAGGGAGCCGTTTGGGATGGATTTATTATGGATATGGATGCTTTATTGCACAGTTTAGAAAATCTCTTAAAAAGGAAACACTTTACAGAAAAAAATACTGCCATTATGGTGCAAGGGACTTCTGTAATAACAAGGAATGTTCTGATGCCTCCTATGGGTGAAAAAGAACTTCGAATGATATTGGATTACAAAAAAGATGACTATTTTTTAATAGATGTATCTGATTATCAGACAGATTTTAAAATATTGAATGAAGTAGAAACCGAAGAAGGAAAAATGCTTAATGTATTATTAGTCGCTGTACCTAATATTATAATTAAAAATACTTTGGAATTAATTAAAAGACTTAATCTAAAACCTAAATTTATTGATATTGCTTCTAATGCTCTTTCAAAAATATTTGCATCGAGGTCTTTTGGATTTTATAATGAAAAATTTTCGATTATGATATTGGATCTTGGAGGACAAACCACAACGGTTACTATATTGTCAGAAGGCCATATTTTATTTAGTCGCTCTATATTATATGGATTGGAGCAGCTGAAGGAATTCATGAGAGACGAATTTGAAGGAAACGATTTGGTAGCATCTGCTCTTGAAGAGCAGATGATTCAAGAAATCAATCGCTTTTTAGAGTTTTACTATTCCAGAAGCAATGTAAAAAAGATAAAAATTATTTATCTCGTAGGTGGAGGAGCTTATTTTAAAAATATTGCTCAATACATAGAAAATATGTTAGATATTCCTGTAAAACCAGCTGATGTATTTGAAGACATTGTGATAAAAGATATATCTGGATTTGATAAAGATTTTTTCTATCTTGTAAATGCGCTTGGTTTAATAAAACGTACTTGAATGGGGGAATAGATTTGAAAGATATTAATTTGATGCCAAGAGAGTATGTTTTAGAAGAAAAACGAAAAAAACTCCAAGCTATTTTTTTAACTTTAGGATGTAGTTTTTTGCTATTGGTTATCTCGGGCATAAGTTTACCTTTCAAAATAATAAATAATAAGACTCAAGAGTTAAAAAAGCTCAATTCACTAATATTAGACTCAAAGTATGAAGTAATTAGTGAAGTCCATAAGCAATTGAAGCAAAAGAATGAAGAACTAAAATCAATGCAGAAATTGGAAAATGAGATAAAAAAAGAATCCATAGTTAGCATAAAAGTTTTAGATCTATTAACAGGATATCTTCCTTCAGAAATGTACTTTCAAAAATTGATAGTTGATAATAATAATAAAGTCATTAAAATCGAAGGCAATGCAGGAAAGGCAGAACATGTATCTGAGTATGTTGTTCAACTTTCTAATTTACCCTTTGTAGAAAAAGTAGAGATGAAAACAAGCACTGAAGAAGTAAAATCAAAAAATAATTTTTCAGACAAGGCTTTTGATGGATTGCAAGTTGTAAAATACGAAGTAACACTGCAAATGAGGAATGAGGAGGGAATATCAAAAAAAGATGAAATTCAAAGAGAATAAACTGGAACTCATCATTTTGACAGCAGTACTGATCATTGGTAGTGGAATTCTATATTATAAATATGTATTATGTGTGCAAATACAGCGTATTAAGCAGCTCAATACAGATATTAAAGATGCAAAATATACACTTGAACTTAAAAATATAGAATTAAAAAAAGTCAATTCTCTGCAAAATGAAATTTCTCATCTTGATACCCGTATCAATGCTTTCAAGCTGAAAATTATTCCTTATCATGAAACAGCACAAAAATTAGTCTTGTTACAGAATTTTATCACACTTAGTAATTTAACTTTAGAAAAAATTGAGTTAAAAGAGCCAACTGAAAAGGCTTTAGGCGACGAAAGTTTGGAAAATAGTGATGTGCCTTCGAATGATGTCTTGGATCAAGAGATTATAAAGTATGGAGAGCTATTCATTAATTTAGAACTGTTTGGTAGCTACGAAGATTTAAGAGTTTTCATTGAGCAAATAGGAGCATCGGTAAAACCTTTTGTGATCAATACGATTGAAATTACTCCCAGGGAAAAAGGGAAAGACAGTGAGTATCAAGAAGATGAAGTTCAGGCAAAAATTGAATTATTGGCTTATATTTTGTTAAATCCTTCAGAAAGGGAGAATTCTAATTATAATTTTATGGAATATGAGTACAAATATAAAAACCCTTTTAAACCCATGGCAAAGATCGAAAATAAATTTGAAAATCAGATAATGGGAATTATTGAAGAAAAATCATCTGATTTAAAACCCTCAGATCCTTTTGCACATGGAAATAATGTATTACCGTTAAAAGTAAAAGACTTTAAAATTGCAGTTAAAGATATTTATGCTTCGGGAGATAATTTTTACATAGTTGGACCAGGAAATAAAGGAGAATATACGACGCTGCAAGCAAGAACCATAAGTCCTGTAAGTTTCTATTTAACCCTTAACCCTACAGGATACGAGTACTTTATTGAGACAAAGGAGCAAGGGGTAAAATCTTTCCAAAAGAAAATGGTTTTAGATCAATGCAGAGTTATTGTAGATTCTACAGTGATGGCCATGCGGAACAATCAGGAACTCAATACATGTATTTTTATTCAAAACAATACAGAATACCCCCTGCAAGTACTGCTAAAAGGCAGCTACTTAGACAAAATACATATTTATACCAAAAATGGATTTGAAATCAAAGCGGGAGAAATTAAAGAAAATATTCAAGTGACAATAGTACAATAAATGTATTTTTTTGAGGAGTTCGTTGTATGGGCAAAATTTGTAAGTTTTTTAAGGATGAAAATGAGCCGGGATTTTCATACATTGAAGTACTGGTTGCCGTGACTATTTTTTCTTTTTCTATTCTGTCAATTTTGACTATGAGTTTTAGTGCCTTAAAAAATGCTATATTCGGCAGACGCTGTTATGAAGCCGCCATTATGGCACAGAATTTATCAGAAGAGATAAAGAAGGCAATTGAAAAACGATTGATGAACGGTGAATTATTGGAAGAAGGGGAAGAACCAAAGTCGCTGGCCTTATTCTTAAACTCTAATGATACGGACTATTGTATATTTAATCAAGCTTTTAACGGAAAAGAATATGAATATGACGTTTATATTAAGCAGACAGAAACAAATCAAACACAATATCAGTTAATGGCTGATCAAGTCCTTACATTAGTACATATTGATGAAGGAAAAAAGATTGAAGTACCATCACTTATGCCAGATACCATTACAGAATTAAGTCTTTCTCCTTCTAATATTAGTATTTTCAATCCTTACAATTGTACAAACGTACCCAATTTTGCCGATTATTTCAATTACAACGGAAGCAATTGGAGCATTAAAATGAATTACCCAGCTGACAAAATTCAGGTGGATTTACAGGAGGAAAGTACAGTTCCTCTTAATTGTAAAATTGTAGTTCGGTATGTATCTTCTTTTCCTGTCCCATTAGTATCTGATGATAGAGTTGAGATTTATTTAGATGCCTCAGAAGTAGACTTGGAAGCATTTAAATTAAGCATTCGACTTGAAAATAATACGAAATCCAATGTACTATTTATAGTTTATCGAAGAGATGAAGTAAACCAACTGGATAAAAATATTGGTATTTTTCCAATTCAGAATGATCCGGAAGGCAATATTTTTATAGAGCGAAAAACTCAGACAATTCCACAGAATAATTATATCATCAGAATTGTTGTCAGAGATAAAAAGAATGGTTCTAAAATTTTAAAAGACATGGTAGATCTTTATTCGCACGATTATCGTATTGCCACCTATTAAAAGGGGGTTTTTAGTTTAAATGAAAAAGAAAATTAAAGAATTATGGATCAAAGAAGAAGGAAATGCGCTGCTTCTGGTTATGCTCCTGGTAATGTGCATGTTGATGATAGGAGGAGGAATTGCCGGAGTAGCTTCTTTTCATATGGAAATGAGCCAAGCTTATAAAAATACTTCCAGTCTTTACTATGCAGCTCAATCCGGGGCAGAGAAAATAGTGGATCAACTAAATAAAAGACTTATAGAAGAAATGCCAAAACTTATGGAAGAATCATCTAAAGAAGCAAAAAATGAAATTGCACCTCTTAAGCCTAAAAATCTTGAAGAATTTATGCCAAGCCCGGATTATTCTAAACTTACATATAATATAGATCCCAGTAATTCTTCCCCTTATGAAGGAGAATTTATTTTATTGAATCGATACCAAGATCTCTTAAAAGAAAAAGCAATTAAAACAATAACAGTAAATACCATTTGTGAACCTGATGCGGTTTTGATGGAGATTGATTATGTCATTAAGAATGAAAAAAATTACTCTGTTGTTCATGCGGAATTAAAACCAAAAATAAAGTCAGGAAAAGTGGAAGGGTTAAAAGTATTGTCTACTGCGACCTTAAAAAAAGAACCTTTTTCAGCAGAAATAATCTCTAAAATCATATTAGAAGGAGACATAGTTATTTCTGATTTAATAGGCCATAAGGAGTTTTTTTTGGAAGAATATAGATGGATGGATGAGAACTTAATCCCTAATACATTTAGAAGCCCAATATTAACTTTTGGAGATTTGGTTATTACAAATGATGCACAAGTTATAATTGAGGGAGATATTCGGGCAAAAGGGTATATTCCTCCCCATAAAGTAGTAAGAAGCAACGGCAAAAAAGTATACCCAGAATTAGAGGAATACGGAGGCATCTATGTATCTCACGGAGGCAGATTAACTGTTTATGGAGATGTAATTACACTGTCCAATCTTCATACAATTAAGAAACCAAATGATGGAGACACGGCTATTACAGTTCATGGGGATGTATTTGCTAATTCTGTTGTGATTGAAGATGATTATCCGTACATTAATTCTGCCGGGAAGTATAATACTGAGAGATTTTTAAAGGATAGAGTAGAAGGACAAAAGATTAATATTTATGGAGATGTATACATTGATAATGATATTACCATTGACCGTTACGTTAAAGGAAATGGTAATGAGGCAGATATAACGATTACAGGAAGTGTCTTTGGCATCACTAATTTTGATATTCATTCTTCAGATCCTGATCCAAATAAGTCCAGTGGGATCTATGCGATGGGAGAAAATACTCAAATCTCCATAGGAAAGAATGTATTTATTCATGGAAATGCTTTTATAAGTTTTGATGAAGGGGAAAATTTTAGTGCATTATATGAAAGTGTAGGTGCACCTTATGAAGAAGTGAACAGTATAGATGCGTATGCCTTTCCACCTGACAGTGATCCAATTTATCTTAAATTATTCAAAAATTCTATTAATACTAACAGAATTAGATTGAATTTAAAGGAGTCAGCAGGAAATTATTTTTATGCTCCATATATGATTAGTGCAATGAATGCTTCGGATACAGAAGGAAAAGTTTATCGAGGTAATCCTGATCCATCGCTTGAAAATTATAGCCCGGAAAAAATAAGGAACCATTCTTTATTTGATGATCCTGAAGAATTGAAAAATTTGTTCAATAGAGGAAAGGTAGATGAAAGTGCGCTTGGAGTTATTAATTCTAAATGGAATGAAAAAATATTTGCAGGCAGCAGCTATACGATTAAAAAAATCATAAGCAACGGATTAGAATTTTTAAAAGGTGAGGATAGAACTATTAATCCTTATAAAAGGAATTATTTTATTGATGGAATAACGAATTACGATTTGCTGAGCAATTATCGTGGTATTCAAGGATATATGTTTATTAAAAGAGATATTTTTTATAAAGGTATTGATGCAAGTTCTGCCGATCACCCACTTCCTGTAGAAATGATATTTCATGGTGATATCATTAGTAATCATTCTGATGTGGTAAATAAATTACAACCATTGGACGCTTTAGACCCCATTATGGGATGGAAAGAGGATCAGCCTGTTTATATATACAATAGCGATTATTATGAAAATAAAGAATTGGATATAGGAAGTTTTTATGATAAGCGTCATAAACCAATTAAAACCGTAATCATAGATAAAGGATCGGGAACTCTTACTCTTAAAGCAGACACTTCGAGTAAAAAAGAATTTTATGGTCTTATTATTTCTAATGGAAGAGTAGTGTTTGACGGAGTAGAAAAATTTACAGGCGTCATGATTTCAAAAGGCAGAATAAAGGATGCGAATGGAGATGGTATGGAAGAACAGATTTTTACAGAAGAATTAGCAAAGGGAGCATATGCAGGGATCCTTATTAAGAATGATTTAAAGATCGAATACGATCCAAATGTCTTTTTTGATATTAGATGTCAGGACCGTTCAATGAAAAGAGTGATTTTAGATTATTTAGGATTCACAAATTATCTAGGGAATACCAGTGATGTTGTGCAGATTTTAAAACCCAGTATTGATTTTGAGAACATTCAAAAGGTGGATTTTAGTTCTAAATCAGTGATTGATATTAAAAATACTCAAGCCTACAAAGGCGTTCGTTTCGAAATGAAAACTTTAAGGCAAATTGATGAATGAAGGAAGTGAAAGTATTGAAGAGAACAGTGAAACTATGGGTAAGTGTAATTCTGATGATGGCCCTTTTTGCAGGCTGTAGTGTTTTAGGTACCTCTTCCAGGGAAATAAGTAATATAATGAATTCAGAAAGCACTGAGGAAGAAAATAATGAGGAAAATTTTCTTGCCGATTATGGTAATGAATTTGATTTATTGAAAAATGAACTGATAAAATTTTTCAGGCAGTTTTTTAGTGTTTCGGAAGAAGAAATCCTTGTACTCAATGCCTACCCCAAAAAATTAAATGATGAATATTGGAATGAATATGCTTTAATTAAAGAATATGTTTTTAAACTTTTAAAAGGATATATGGCGCCTGAATTAGAGGAGAAATTTGAAAACCAGTTTTTAACAACAAATATTCATTTTCCTCGTTTCATTGAAGTCAATGGAAAAGTGATCATAAAATATCTTGATATCGAAGATGTTAATTATGAAATCATTGAAGAAGATAAGCCCAGATATACTCTTCTAACAGATGTTATTGTAAAAGGGGAAGTCATTTCTAAAGAAAAATTTATACAATTATATAATTATAATGCTGAAAAAAACTACTATACAAGAAAGGAAAATAAATCCATACTAGAAGAGTCAGATCAGGATGAAATAAAAGTAAAATGTGCTTACATTTTAGAATTGGTGAATAAAGATGAAAAAGTTTCTTTGATGAGTTTAAAAGAAAATGGAGAAATATACATTTCAGAAGAAAATAGAAGGAATATTCTAAATAATGATTTTCTTCAAAGAGTACCTTATCTGGAAAGTCCTCAAGTTTCAGATGAAGCTTTAATTAAATTATTTTTCAATCAATTTATGAATCAGGATAAAGATTCATATCAATACTTTCAATATGCATATGATACAGGTTATAATATGTTTGAGCAGATGTTGTCAGATTTAGATTTAAAAGATTACGTTATGTTGGAAAAGGGAAAATATAAGGAACAATTTCCTAAAACGACCATACCGGCTAAAGACGATATAATATCTATAAGTATGAATAAAGAGGATATAAAAGTTAGTGTACATCCTGATACGTCTAGAAAAATCAGAAAATATTTTGCTGATTTTCCTGCAAAGGTACGATTGTCTGATTATACGAATTCCGATATAATTTATAGATATCTGGTTGTTATAGAGGATCAAGGAGAACAGGGAGCGAAGATTAAAGGAATTCAATATCTTTTTATGGATTCCAATACATCGTTTATAGAAATTAAATCCAATGAAAATGCAGAAAATGCTGAGGAAAACTAAAACATAATAAGTAGAGGTGCATAATGTTAAAGCAGTTATTTCCTACAGATTACATACCGTCTATCTTTGACTTGAATATAAGTGAATTAAAAAGGCATCACATTAAAGGGCTGATTTTTGATATTGATAATACCCTGGTGCCTTTTGATGTTGCCCATCCTGATGATAAAATCATTCATTTTTTTGAAGAATTAAAAAGCAATGGGTTTAAAGTCTGTCTGGTATCAAACAATACAGAGGAAAGGGTAATCAAATTCAATGAAAAGCTGAAGCTCTTTGCTATTCACAAGGCTTCAAAGCCTAAGAGCAGAAGTTTTAAAAAAGCTATGGAATTAATGAATACTGATAAAGATAACACTGTAGTGATTGGAGATCAAATATTTACTGATGTATGGGGTGGGAATAAAGCAGGAATTAAAACTATTCTGGTTGTTCCCGTTAGTGAAAGAGATGAATGGGTTACTAAAATTAAAAGAGGTTTAGAAAGAATTGTAATTAAAATTTACGAGCGTCAAAGGAAGAAAGTAAAATGAAGTATGTAGATCAGATAAATGGAAGTACAAAAGTATATGGTTTAATAGGGCATCCTATAAAGCACACTTTATCGCCTATTATTCATAATACCTTGGCAAATATGCTGGGGAATAACATGATTTATGTCCCTTTTGAGGTTCCTTCTGGTGGATTAAAAGAAGCGTTAGTTGGTGCGTATCAGTTAAATATTCAGGGATTAAATGTCACTGTTCCATATAAACAAGAAGTCATTCCCTTTCTTTTGAAATTAGAAGGATATGCCGACCAAATAGGAGCAGTGAATACGTTAAAGAGAAGTAAAGATGGTTATATTGGATATAATACCGACGCAGAAGGTTTGCTTCAATCTTTATTGCAAAATGATATTAACATCAGGGGGCAAAACATAATGATCATTGGAGCAGGGGGAGCAGCCAGAGCTGCAGCAATGGTTACGGCTTCCCAAAATCCTAAGCAAATTTTGATTGTTAATCGTACCCAAGAAAAGGCACAAGAGCTTGCGCAGGCAGTTTCTCGCTATTATAATGTTCCCGTTAAATCCGGCTCTCTTGATTTCATTGTTCAGGATTTCCCAGTTGACGTGTGCATTCAGACTACTTCTGTTGGGCTTTACCCCAGAGAAGACCAATCTCCAGTTACAGACGAGACTTTTTTTACTCAGGTACAAGCTGCAGTGGATTTGATCTATAATCCTTCGGAAACATTGTTTCTAAAAATGGCAAAGGCTGCAGGATGTAAAACTGTTAATGGATTTGGTATGCTTTTTTATCAGGCAATAAAAGCGTACGAAATTTGGAACGAAATCATAGTACCTCAAAATTACGTTGATCTATTATTTCAAAGTTTAAAAAAAGAACTAAACCTTTAGATTACCTGCTTTCCTGAGAAAGAAGGAGTATATGAAAAGAGAAAACGGGTTTACTTTAATTGAATTGATCATAGTTGTAAGTATTCTTTCTATTTTACTCTGCATAGTTATGCCTTCTTTTCATTTGCCAGAAAGAGTGATACTTAGGAATGCCGCTCAGGAGTTAAAAATGAGTATACGTTACACTCAAAAAAGAGCCATTCAAGATGGTAAAAAATATTGGCTGAGATTTTATGATTCACAGAATTTATATATTATATCTTCAAATGCTTTTGGTACTCCTTTAAAAAGAGTACAATTAAGTCCTGACATTAAAATGGAAGAGATCGTATTTTCGACGCCTAAAGAAATAAAATTTACAGTAAAAGGAACAACCGGTTCAGGAGGACATCTATATTTAAAATCTAAGAATTTTAAAGTTAAGATAACTGTCATGCCGGGCACAGGTAGGGTTAAAATCTATGAAATACAGAAAGTTAACTGAAAAGTAAAAATTTAATTTGGATAAGTTTGAAAATTAATTCATAAATCATATAAAATATTTTGGGAAAAATATAAGGGGGAATTATAATGTTGGAAATTAAAAACTATATGGAGGATTTAGTTTTTGCACAATTAGATGAAGTAGTAAAAGATGTAGGTGCATGTGGCTGCGAAAAATGTAGGATGGATATTGCCGCTATTGCTTTAAATTCATTAAAGCCTCATTATGTTGTTACAGCAAAAGGTCGTCTTTATACCAAACTCAATACACTTCAGCAGCAATTTGATGTAGATGTGCTTTCAGCGATTACAAAGGCAGCCATGTTTGTAAAAATGAATCCACGCCATGAGCAAAATTAAGATGAGCAAATCTAATATTGTATTAATAGGATTTATGGGAAGCGGTAAATCCACCACTGGAAAAGTCCTTGCCCAGAGAATTCATTATTCTTTTATTGATTCTGATGAGTTCATAGAAAGCAAAATCAAAATGTCTATATCGGATTATTTTATACAATATGGTGAAGATCAGTTCAGATCATTAGAAGAAGATATCATCTCACAAATTGCATTGACTTCAAATACAGTAATTGCCACAGGCGGTGGCATTGTTAAAAATCCTAATAATATTTTGAATTTAAAAAGCAATGGTATCATAATTTATCTTAAAGGATCTCCGGAACATATTTTTGAGCGGTTAAAATATGATACTACAAGGCCGTTATTAAATACTGAAAACAAATTAGAAACAATAAAAAGTTTATTAAAGCAAAGAAGTCCTTTATATGAAAGTGCTTCTGATATTATAATAGATATAGACAATAAATCTATAGATGAAGTTGTAGTCTCTATTTTGGAACGAATGAGGGGAAAAGCAATATGAAAAAAATACTTGTTATTCATGGACCTAACCTCAATTTTTTAGGGATTCGTGAAAAAGGTGTTTACGGTGAGATGTCGTTTAATGAGCTGAATGATTATCTGTTAAAAACTGCAGAAGAAATGGGTATAAGTTTGGAAATATTTCAATCGAATTGTGAAGGGGATCTGATCGACAGATTACAGCAAGCTTATTACGATGAAGTAGATGGCATTATTATTAATCCGGGAGCATATACTCACTATAGTTATGCGCTTAGAGATGCTATCGCATCGATCAATATTCCTACCGTAGAGGTCCATCTTTCCAATATTCATAAACGAGAGGAATTCCGTCATACCTCTGTAACTGCCCCTGTATGCATAGGTCAGATTGCAGGGTTTGGAGCATATAGTTATATTTTAGGAATGCAGGCGTTAAGTAAAAAATTAAATATTAAATAGACATCTAAGGAGAATCTGTATGAATGAAAGACTTAAAAAATTAAAGGATCAAATAAGCGCACTTCATTTGGATGGAATCTTGATTCAAAACCCCTTTAACAGAAAATATATAAGTGGATTCAGTGGTTCTGCAGGAATTTTATTTATTTCTAACGAATCTTCTATTTTATTTACTGATTTCCGCTATATAGAGCAAGCCAAAAAGCAGGCTCCTGATTTTCAAATTGTAAATCATACTACAAGGGGACTTTATAAAGAACTTAATGAATTAATTCAGAAGGAAAATATTAAAACCCTTGGTTTTGAAAGTGAAACTGTCACATTTAATGAGTATAAGGAATATGAGAAAAATTTATCTGTTTCAATGATTCCAACGAGTAAAATCGTTGAGAAAATAAGAGCAATTAAAGATGAAAATGAGATTGCTTTAATTAGAGAAGCTGCCAGAATAGCAGATCAGGCATTTAGTCATATCCTTCCTTTTTTAAAAGAAGGAGTAAGCGAAAGAGAAGTTGCCTTAGAATTGGAATTTTTTATGAAAAAAAGTGGTGCTTCTGATTTATCTTTTAGTACCATAGTAGCATCTGGAGCTTTTTCTGCTTTACCCCATGCAGTACCGACGGATAAAAAGCTGGAAAAAGGTGACTTTCTTGTCATGGATTTTGGGTGTGTTTATAAAGGTTACTGTTCAGATATGACGAGAACAGTTGTAATTGGAAAAGCAAGTAACAGGCACCGAGAAATATATGAAACAGTCCTAATGGCTCAGAAAATGGCTTTAGAAGGAATAAAACCTTTTGTGAAAGGTAAAGAAATTGACAAGATCGCAAGAGATCATATTGCAAGTCAAGGATACGGAGAGTATTTCGGCCATGGATTAGGGCATTCTGTAGGTATGGAAATCCATGAGAATCCAAGATTTTCTGTGACAGAAGAAGGGATTATTGAACCAGGTACAGTGATTACAGTAGAGCCTGGAATATATATTCCTGATTTTGGAGGAGTACGAATTGAAGATTTAGTAGTAGTAAGAGAGCAGGGCATAGAGAATCTCACAAGGTCTCCAAAAGATCTAATTGAAGTATAAGGAAAAAAATAATTGAAAAAAATCGAATTTTAGTTTAAACTATACAAGATATATTATATAAGTTGTTTTTTAGTAACAAATTAAGGAGGAAAAATATGATTTCAGCTGGAGACTTCAGAAATGGTGTAACTATTGAATATGAAGGGGAAATTTATGTTGTCATTGAGTTTCAACATGTAAAACCAGGAAAAGGTGCGGCATTCGTAAGAACTAAATTGAAGAATTTAAAATCCGGAGGAGTAGTGGAAAAAACTTTCCGTCCTACAGAAAAGGTACCGAAGGCTCATATTGAAAGAAAAGATATGCAGTATTTGTATAATGACGGAGAATTATACCACTTCATGGATGTTGAAACCTATGATCAAATTGCATTGAATGAAGATCAGTTAGGTGATTCATTGAAGTTTGTAAAAGAAAACGATATGGTTAAGATTCTATCCCATAAAGGAATAGTATTCGGTATAGAACCGCCATTATTTGTTGAATTAGAAGTAACTAGTACTGAGCCTGGCTTTAAAGGAGATACTGCTACAGGAGCAACGAAACCTGCTATAGTAGAAACAGGAGCAACTGTAAATGTTCCTTTATTTGTAGAGATAGGGGACAAAATTAAAATAGATACTCGTACGGGTGAATATCTCTCTAGAGTTTAGTAAATGCTATAGTGGAGAGATTTATAGTAAGGAGGCTTCGCCATGAGATCATTAAATGAAAAAGTTGCATACTTAAAAGGCCTTGCGGACGGCATGGAGCTGGATACTTCTGTAAAGCAAAATCGTCTTTTATTAGAGATGATTGATATCTTAGAGGATATAGCGTATTCCATCGAAGATATTCAAGATATAACCGATGAGCTTTACGATGAATGTCAAATGGACTCTGATGAAGATTGCCAATATCAATGTCCAAATTGCGGAGAGCTAATTCATATAGAGGAAAAATTGATAGAAAATGGCGAACAGCTCATATGCCCGGAATGTAATGAACCTATTAAAGTTGCAATTGATTATGACGAAGATCCTGAAGAATAAGAAAACCAAAAGTCTATGGTGAGAACCATGGACTTTTTTTATGAAAAAATCAAATTACTATTTCAAATATGCCTGCAGTTATTGCAGGCTTTTTCTTTTGCAATGAATCATTGAAAAGTCATATTTATGGACATCCCTTCATACAATTAAGTAAAGATCAAACAAAGGAGGAATCCAATGAACACGAAAGAAATTATTTTGTCTGCATTAGGCATTCGATTGAAAAATTTATTTTGTAAAATATCTGAACAGGAGTTTCAAAGGATTCAAGAAATAAGACTTAGAGCTAACCAGCCTGTTATGATTGTAAAAGATAGTGGATTTTGGTTTATTACACTAGGTGGACATTTAAGTAAAGATATTGAACAAGCATTTAGAACAGATCCCAGAGATTTAGCCGACACCCTTCAAATGATGAGTGATTATTCCATTTATGCATTTGAAGAAGAAATACGAAATGGTTACATTACTCTTCAAGGGGGGCACAGGGTAGGAATAGTAGGCAAAGTGATCATGGAAAACGGCCATATAAAGACTATGAGATATATAGGTGGAATGAACATTCGAATTTCACACCAGGTGATTGGCTGCGCCAGCAAACTACTTCCTTATTTACTCAATGAAAAAACCGTCTTTCACACATTAATTATTTCGCCTCCCAGGTGTGGAAAAACTACCTTACTCCGCGATGTTATACGGCAAATCAGCAATGGAATTCCTCCCAAGTTTAATGGTGTTACAGTGGGTGTAGTGGATGAACGTTCGGAAATTGCAGGCTGTTATCAAGGCATTCCTCAAAATGATATAGGCATGAGAACCGATGTTTTGGATTGCTGTCCAAAAGCTGAAGGTATGCGCATGCTTCTTCGTTCAATGTCACCGGATGTCATTGCAGTGGATGAGATTGGAAAATCAGAGGAGATTTATGCTATAGAAGATGCTATGAATGCAGGAGTAAAACTAATTTGCACAGTACATGGCAGCTCATTGTTAGATATTCAACGAAAACCAGTTTTAAAAGAATTAATTGATAAAAAGATCTTTGAGCGTATGGTAATTCTAAGTTATAGAAATGGTCCGGGAACTATTGAAAATATTATTGATGCAGGTTCATTAAAATCATTAACGGGGAGTTGACAATTTTTATGCTGATTAAATTTATAGGAGCTATATGTACTGTCATTGGCACTACTTGTATAGGATTTCTTCTTGATCAGTTAGAAGTATATAGAATGAATGATTTAAAAGCGCTGAAAAAGGCATTTATTTTTTTAAAAGGAGAAATAGATTATATGATTACGCCTCTTCCTGTGGCAATGGAAATAGTGGGAAAAAGAATTGGTTCCAATATTGGAAAAATTTTTGCTTGCGCAGGACAGTTAATGAGTAAAAAAACTGGATTTAATGCAGCAGAATTATGGGAAAATGCTGTGGAACTCCATATAAAAGATACATATCTGTCTAAATCAGACAAAGCCATATTATTATCTTTTGGCAGTGCGTTGGGATATTTGGATAAAGAAACGCAGAAAAACAGTATTGACCTATGCATTTTATATTTAGAAGATGAGATGAAAAAGTTAGATTTGCACCATCAAAAAAACGGAAGATTATACAAAAGTTTAGGAATTTTAAGCGGATTATTAATTGTTATACTGCTCTATTAGAAAAAATAGGAGGGAGACTTATGGATATTACAGTAGTATTTAAAATTGCTGCCGTCGGGATATTAGTTTCAGTGCTCAATCAGGTATTGGTAAGATCTGGAAGAGAAGAACAAGCAATGCTGACAACATTAGCAGGCCTTATTGTTGTCCTTTTTTGGATTATTCAATATATCAGTGACTTGTTTCAAACCGTTCAAACATTGTTTCAGCTTTAGGGGATGAAGATATGGAAATAGGTCAAATCGTGGCTATTGGGCTCATTTCAGTTATTTTAGGTCTTATACTGAGTAAGCAAAATCCTGAATGGAGCATGTATATTAGGATCGCAGCAGGAATTATTATTTTTGCAGTCATTATTGATCGTTTAGGTATTGTCTTGGAGATCGTAAAAAGAATGAGTGAAAAAATTGATATTGATATTATTTATATTGAAATTGTTTTTAAAGTTTTAGGAATTGCCTATATCTCCGAATTTGGCGCACAGCTCTGTAAAGATGCAGGAGAATCCTCAATAGCATCAAAGATTGAATTTGCAGGAAAGGTGTTGATTATAACTGTATCGGCACCAGTTATGCTTGCTTTAATGGATATCATAACAAGAATTATTCCATAGGGGTTGTGAATATGAAAATCCTACAAAAGATTATCATTATTTTTTTAATTTGGCTAATCTTTCCCCAAACAATTTACGCAAAACCTGTTGAAGAGATATGGACTAAGCAATTGGACACAGTAGATTTTTCATCCATTGAACAAGTCGTCAACAGGATTAAGAAGCAATCGGACAATTCATATCTTGAGGAATTTGATTTTAGTGAGACAATAAGAAAAATTATTAAAGGAGAAATAGATTTTTCGATCCTCAGTGTAACAAAAGTAGTAGTGAAACTTTTTTTTCAAGAAATAAAGGGATTCATGAGTCTTATAGGAAAATTACTTATAATTTCCATATTGTGTGCTTTACTGAATAATATAGCTGAATCTTTTCAGAATAAATCCACATCACAAATTGGATTTTATGTGTGTTATATCGTTCTTATCATTCTTCTTTTGCAGTCGTTTCAAATTGCCATGGAAGTTTCTCAATCCACTATTGAGAATATGGTTTTAATTATGCAGTCCGTACTGCCCATACTGCTAACTTTAATGATGACATCAGGAGGAGTATCCTCTGGAACTATTTTTGAACCTATTATTTTATTTTCTGTTCAGACGATTTCAATGTTTGTAAAAAGCATTATTCTTCCAACTATTTTTTTAATAGCTGTTATCGGAGTTGTAAATTCTCTTTCAGGCAAAGAAGTTCTGAAAAAAATGAAAGAACTTTTTGAGCAAATCACGGATTGGATTCTTAAAGGAATTGCTGCGTTATTTGTTGGAATTATGGGTATACATGGGCTTACTGCCCCAGCTTTAGATGGAATCATCAATAATGCGGCTAAATCTGCTGTGAGTACATTTGTACCCATCGTTGGAGAAGCATTGAGTGGAGCTGTAGATGTGGTTATGAACTGTTCGCTTCTCATAAAAAATGCTATTGGTGTTGGGGCCATTATATTGTTATGCATTTATTGCATCATACCGGTGATCAAAATACTTTCGTTTCTGTTTGCATACAAAATAGCAGCAGCCCTTATTGAACCCATATCGGATAAAAGAATCGTAAACTGCATTTCTGACATGGGAGAAGCCTGTAAAAGATTATTTACGTGTATTTTTACTGTTAATATTTTATTCATTGTTTCAATAACTATATTAGTTGGAGTAGGAAGTATGATTGCAATGCTGAGGTAGGTGGTTGGATGATTACATTAATTGGAGAATGGATAAGAAAGATAGCACTTTTTGTTATTTTTTCAGCGCTTATTGAGATATTAATGCCTGAAAGTCATTTTAGAAAATATATTCATATGATCTTGGGATTTGTTTTAATGCTTATGCTTATTAGACCGATCACCTATATTTTTTTTGACAATAAGGATACATTTATCAATTTAGTTGAGATCAATCAGCTGGAGATGGAACGACAGAGTATTGCAAGGCAAAGCAGTATTATTGAATCAAAACAAGAAGAGCTTATTTTGGATACATATAAATCCAATCTTGGGGAGCAAATTGAAAAATTGATTGAAAGCAATACCAATGTCGACGTTGGAAATATCAAACTCTATGTCAATGAAGATAAAAGCGATAAGAGCTATGGCATTCTTCAAAAGGTAGAACTAACAATAATAAAAAATCAAGAAACTGGTTCAACAACTGCTGAAATAGAACCCATTCAACCTATAAAAATTAATATAAATCATAGTGATAAGGAAAATAAAAAACAGACCCGCAAAGAAGATGAATTGGAAAAAAATATAAAAAATTTATTAATCAGCTTCTATAATTTGTCCGGTGATAATATACATATTACTGTACAAAAGAAATAACAGAGGTGAATCAAATGGAAAAAATAAAAGAGTGGCTGAAATCTTTACATAAAGAGAATAAAAAGATTATTTCCAATATTCTTTTTCTGACAGGGATGGGAATTTTGTTTATTGTTTTAGGGAATACAATATTTACAGATATTCCAAAAACCATATCCAGAATGCAAAATAAATCAAGCAATACGAGTAGAATCATCAATGAAACCAATCAATCCTACGAAGAGAATAAGTCGTATGAGGAAATTATGGAAGAAAGAATTGAAAACATTTTTTCCAAGATGGAAGGAGTAGGTAAAGTAAAAGTTATGATTACCATATCTTATGGAAGAGAAGTACATATCGCCGAAGATGTTAATTCTACTTATTCTATTACCAATGAAGAAGATCAGCAGGGAGGTCGCAGGGAAGTAAAAAACGAAGATGTACAAAGCAAAATTGTTATGCAAAGTACAGGATCAGGAAGCACCCAGCCCATTGTATTAAAAGAAAAACAACCAGAAATTCAAGGGATTCTGATTTTAGCTGAGGGGGGTGACGATCCGAGGATAAAGCAGCAATTAACAGCAGCATCAGAAACTTTACTTGGCGTTCCTGCACATAAAGTACAGGTATTCAAAATGAATAATAAATAAGGGGGATTAATTATGTTCGTATTTAAAAGAAATCAAATTATTGTTACAGCATTGGTGGCTATGATTGCAATTGCAGGATATCTCAACTATACAGACAGCAGCCGAATGAAGGATGCAGAAGTTGTTTATGATGAAGAATTAGATGTTACATCCAGTATTCCCGATGATGCTATGATTATGGAAACAATGGAGACAACGGATCCTTCCGATGGAATCATTGGAGAAGCTTTAACGAATGATCCTGAACTTTTAGCATTGGATGACTTTGAGCAAGCAAGTACTGATAAAGATTCTCTGGCGGTGGCATCTGGAGAAGAAACAGCTGACAACGAAGATCCAGGAGCTGCAGTATTTGTAAACAGCAGTACAGATACACCTTATTTTGCACAGGCTAAATTAGATAGAGAACAAGCAAGAGCTCAAGAAAAAGAAATTTTGACCCAATTATTAAATAATAAAGATTTAGAAAAAGACAAAAAGTCTAAAGCAGCTGAAGAAATGTTAAACCTTCAAAAACGTATAGAAAAAGAATCGGCAACAGAAGCTATGATTGAAGCGAAAGGTTTTAAAGAAGTTTATGTAAGAATCAATGATAATGGTGTGGATGTTGTAGTGAATAAAGAAAAATTAACAGAGCAGGAGATAGCTCAAATTGAAAAAATAGTTCGTAATGCTACAGGATTTGACGTGGATAAAATTCAAATTATTCCGCTAAAATAACAATAAAACCAATTTGCAAATGTAGATAAATCTGTTATAATGGTTTTAAGAAAAATTCACCATTTGAATTTTATCTACTTTTGCTGTAGGAGGAATCGAAATGGACGAGAAAAGTACTTATTCGATGAATGATATAAATCAAGTTGGGCAAATTCAGATTGCCGATGAAGTTATTGCAATTATTGCCGGATTAGCTGCAACGGAAGTGGAAGGCATTGCAGGGATGTCTGGTAATTTTGCTGGAGGCATTGCAGAAGTTTTAGGAAAAAAGAACCTGTCAAAAGGCGTTAAAGTAGAAGTTGGAGAAAGTGAAGTATCCATTGACTTATCTCTTGTAATCAAATTCGGATATAAGATTCCGGAAGTTGCTGCTAATGTTCAGAAAAGAGTTAAGAATGCTGTTGAAACAATGACCGGACTTTCCGTTATAGAAGTAAATCTTAATATTACAGGTGTTCATTTTGAAAAAAATAAACCTGGTAATTCAGATAAAGAAAATGAATTTTTTGAATAAGGAATGGAAAATTAACCCTTAAATATAATTATATTTAAGGGTTAATTTAAGTGTAGAGACAGAGAATACAGAAATAACTTCGAGGAGGAACAAAATGAACCGCCGTAGAGTGAGAGAACATATTTTTACCTTATTGTTTCAAAAAGAGTTCGCACAGCCTGATGAGGAGCAGGAAAGAATAGATTTATATTTTGAGCAACATTCTCATATAAAAGAAGAGGATAAAAAATATATTTTACATGAACTTCAAGGAATTTCTGAGCATTTGGAACCGATCGACCAGCTGATATCCAGTTATTCAAAAGGCTGGAAAATCGAAAGAATGTCAAAGGTGGATTTAGCTATATTTCGGCTTGCTATCTATGAAATGTATTATAGAGATGATATTCCCAAAAGTGTAGCAATCAATGAAGCCATTGAACTGGCGAAAAAATACAGCAGTGATGAAGCGCCAGGTTTTATTAATGGTGTATTAGGAAAGATTTCTTCTTCTGTGGAAGCTGTTGCCTATGAGGAATAATAAAGTCTTTACCGTATCTGATATCAATAAATATATTAAAGCCCTTATAGACATGGATTATATTCTGAATAATATTTGGGTGCAAGGAGAAATATCCAATTTTAAGAGGCATACTTCTGGACATATGTATTTCACTTTAAAAGATCAAAACAGTGCTATTTCTTGTATTATGTTTAGAAGCAGTGTTTACTCCCTAAATTTTGAACCTAAAAACGGTATACATGTAATGGTTCAAGGGGCAGTTTCTGTATATGAGAGAAGCGGACAATATCAAATTTATGTCAATAAAATGGAAAGAGAAGGTATAGGTGCTCTTTATGAAGCCTTTGAAAAGCTAAAGAAAGATTTGGAAGCTGAAGGTTTGTTTGAAAAAGAGCATAAAAGACCAATTCCTCCTTTCCCAAGATGTATAGGAATAGTTACATCTCCGACAGGTGCAGCTATAAAAGATATTATCCAAATTTCAAAAAGAAGAAATCCTAATATAGATTTAGTCATTTATCCTGTTTTGGTTCAGGGAGAAGAAGCACCAAAAAGTATAGCGGAAGCAATAAAAGCCATGAATGAATGGGGACAAGCTGACGTGTTAATTGTTGGGAGAGGTGGAGGATCTATTGAAGATCTTTGGGCATTTAACGAAGAGGTTGTCGCAAGAGCGATTTATGAGTCTAAGATTCCCATCATTTCTGCAGTTGGGCATGAGACAGATTTTACAATTGCAGATTTTGTAGCTGATCTTAGAGCCCCAACCCCATCAGCTGCTGCAGAATTAGCTGTTCCTTCAAGAATTGAATATATCTCTAAAGTTTCCAATATTGTGAGAAGCTTAAATCAGCTAATAGATAGACGAATTTCTTTATATTCTAACAGACTTTTGGGCATGCAAAATCGTGTAATATTTAAAAAGCCTATGGAATTAATTTATCGCAGGCAGCAAGACTTAGATGATTTAGAGCAAGCGCTTCATAAAAATATCAATAATAAATTAAGAACCTATAAAACTCATCTGATTCACACAATAAATACTTTAGAGACTTTGTCCCCTTTAAATACATTAACCAGGGGGTATTCTATTATTATGGATCATCATGGACAAACCATTTCATCCGTTAAAGATGTTAAAATCAATGAAGATGTCAATATTCGAGTGAAAGATGGATTCATTCAGGCATGTGTTAAAGGAACCCGGAAGGAAGTGGAGAAGGATAATGCCTAGGAAAAAACGCTTAACTTTTGAAGAGAGCTTAGAACGACTGGAAGAATTGGTCGATATACTGGAAAATGGAGATATTTCTTTGGAAGAATCTTTAAATTATTATAAAGAAGGAATAGAGTTAGCTTCTCTTTGTTCAAAAGAACTGGAAGAAGCTGAAAAACAGGTTATGATGCTGCAAAAAAATGCTGAAGGAAAGTTTATAGAAAAGCCTTATCAAATAGAGGAGAATAACAATGAATTTTAAAAAGGAACTGGATAACAAAGTAGAAATTACTAATAAATATTTAGAAGAATTCCTTCCACAACCTCAAGGATATGCAAAAGTGATTTATGATGCCATGAGATATAGTTCTTTTGCAGGAGGGAAAAGACTTAGGCCAGTATTAATGATGTCGGCTTTTGAGGCTGTTGGAGGCGTTGGAGAGATTATTTATCCATTTGCCTGCGCTTTAGAAATGATCCATACATATTCTTTAATCCATGATGATCTTCCAGCAATGGATAACGATGATTATAGAAGAGGAAAATTAACAAATCATAAAGTGTATGGTGAAGGATTGGCCATACTGGCTGGAGATGCACTCCTGAATCTAGCTTTTGAGATCATGATTAAAGCGGCGAAAAAACATAAATCCTGGGAAGCTATTGATGCAATAGATATTATTGCATCTTCCGCAGGAGTAAAAGGAATGATTGGTGGACAAGTTGTTGATTTAATTTCTGAAAATAAAAATATAGATGAAGATATCCTTCATTATATCCATGAGAATAAAACTACTGCAATTATTCAAGCTGCTTTAAAAGCAGGGGCAATTTTAGGGCAAGGATCAAATGAAGAAATTAAAGCCTTGGAGAGATTTGGATATTGCTTAGGAATGGCATTTCAAGTTCAAGACGATATACTGGATGTCATCAGTACCCAGGAGGAATTAGGAAAGCCTATTAAAAGCGATGAAAGAAATGGAAAGGCAACCTTTGTATCTTTAAAAGGATTAGAGTCCTCAAAAGAATATGTGAAACTGCTTTCCCAAGATGCTGCACATCAATTAGAAATTTTTAAAGAGAAAGGGCAGTTTTTATTCTGGTTGTCAGAATATTTAATGTCTCGCACTTATTGAGGAGGATTAGCTTTGTATGCAGTTGAATCTATATTCAGAAACGAAGTTTTAAGAACATCTATTTTAGCATGGTTTGTTGCCCAATTATCTAAAATGATTCTGGTACTTATCCAAAGTAAAAGAATGGATTTTTCAAGATTGATTGGCTCAGGAGGGATGCCTAGTTCTCATTCTGCTTTTGTAATGGCCATGTGTGTGGGAGTGGGAGAGCAAATGGGTTATGATTCTGCTTTCTTTGGGGCATGTCTTGTTATTGGACTTATTGTTATGTACGATGCAGCAGGGGTGAGAAGAGCTGCTGGGAAACAGGCAGCTGTTTTAAATAAAATCATCGAAGAAATTGAGCATGACGAATTACATTTTGAAGAAAGGCTCAAGGAACTTTTAGGTCACACCCCTATCGAAGTCCTTGTGGGAGCGATCCTAGGTATAGTAATTGCATTGATTCGTATGTAGTTAGGGGCGGACATTGTTCGCCCATTATTCTTTCTTAATTATGATTCTATGCTTGAAATCATCTATGGTAAAAGGTTAAAATAAGACAAAACATAAAATTGTTACTTAAAGAAAGAAGGGAGCAGTTTGAAGCAATTCATCGATATAATTGATTCACCCGAAAAACTAAAAAAATTAAGCATAGATCAACTTAATATTGTTGCAAGAGAAATAAGAAATTTCTTAATTAATACACTTTCCCAAACAGGTGGGCATCTGGCTTCTAATCTTGGAGTGGTAGAATTAACCTTAGCACTTCATTATTGCTTTAATTCTCCCCAGGATAAGATCATCTGGGATGTAGGACATCAAAGTTATGTTCATAAAATTCTCACAGGCAGAAAAAATAGCTTTGCGACATTAAAGCAAAAAGGAGGCCTTAGCGGTTTCCCCAAAAGGAAAGAAAGCGTCCACGATATATTTGAAACGGGACACAGTTCTACATCTATATCGGCAGCCTTAGGCATGGCTGCAGGAAGAGATCTGAATAAAGAAAATTATTCGGTTATTGCCGTGATTGGAGATGGTTCCTTAACAGGGGGAATGGCATTTGAGGCTTTGAATAATGCTGGGAGATCCAACACCAATTTGATCGTCATATTAAATGATAATCAAATGTCTATCTCTCCCAATGTAGGGGGCCTTTCTAAGTATTTAAATAATATTCGAACAGAACCCGTATATCTTGAAGTAAAAGAAGATATTGATCAGATTTTAAAGAAAATACCCGGTATAGGAAAAAGTGTTGCAAAAACAGTAAAAAGAACAAAAGAAAGCATACGATACTTATTAGTGCCGGGAACCTTGTTTGAAGAGCTCGGTTTTACTTATGTTGGTCCAATTGATGGACATGATATGAAATCTCTTGTCAGTGTACTAAAAAAGGTAAAAAAGATGAAAGGGCCTATTTTTCTTCATGTAAAAACGATTAAAGGAAAGGGTTATTCTCATGCTGAAAAGCTTCCCTGTGAATATCATGGGGTTGGACCTTTTGATGTAAAATCCGGGAAAGCTTTGGGTATATCAAAGGAAGAAACATATACAGATGTATTTGGAAAAGCAATAGTTCGTTTAGCCAATGAAAACAAAAAAATTGTTGCGATCACAGCGGCTATGCCTGACGGTACCGGGCTTAAAGGGTTTCAGGAAAAATATCCCGAAAGATTTTTTGATGTTGGGATTGCAGAGCAGCACGCTGTAACCTTTGCAGCAGGCTTGGCTTCCAGCGGATTTCATCCTGTTTTTGCAGTTTATTCTTCATTTCTTCAAAGATCCTATGATCAGATTATTCATGATGTATGCATTCAAAATCTTCCTGTTGTATTTGCAATTGATAGAGCAGGTATTGTGGGCCCGGATGGAGAAACGCATCAGGGGATTTTTGATTTGTCCTTTTTATCGCATATGCCTAATATGACGATTATGGCACCCTGCGATAAAATGGAACTGGAAGAAATGCTGAAATTCGCTTTTACAGTAAAAGGGCCAGTAGCCATTCGCTATCCCAAAGGTAAAGCCCTAAATGTATTGACTTCAGACAGAATACCTATTCAATATCAAAAAAGTGAGCTTATTTTTGATGGAAAAGACGGAGCTATCCTTGCGGTTGGGAAAATGATGGAATTTGCAAAAACCATTGTAGAAAATTTAAAGGCAGAAGGAATAGAACTTTCTTTAATTAATCCCAGATTCATTAAGCCTATAGATGAAGAAATGATTCTTAATCTTTGCGCTAAACATAAGTTTATTTTCACTATGGAAGACAATGTTATTACAGGCGGATTTGGCTCCAATGTTTTGCAGATTCTCGCCCAACATAACATTAAAGATGTTTTCGTTAAAATTTTTGCTTTTCCAGATCAATTTATAGAACATGGTAGCTGCAGTGAATTATATAAAGCATATCACTTAGATGCAGACAGTATGCAGAAGACAATAAAGAACATATTAGTTGAAGGATGATCAGCGAATGACGAATAAAGAACGCCTAGATATTCTATTAGTAAAACGAGGTTTTTTTGAATCTAGAGAAAAAGCAAAAGCCAGTATTATGGCGGGTCAAGTTTTAGTAAATGGTATGAAAGAAGTTAAGGCAGGAATGCAAGTAGATGAAAATGCCAATATAGAAGTAAAAGAAGTTATGAAATATGTAAGTCGTGGCGGTTTAAAATTGGAAAAAGCAATAGAGGAGTTTTCAATTAATCTTAAGAATAAGATTGCACTGGATGTTGGAGCATCTACTGGAGGATTTACAGATTGCATGCTTCAAAATGGAGCAAAAAAAGTATATGCTATTGATGTAGGATACGGCCAATTTGCATGGAAACTAAGGCAAGATGAAAGAGTTGTCTGCATGGAAAAGACCAATATCAGATATGTAACCAAAGACGACTTAGAAGAATTGGGGGATTTTGCATCCATAGATGTTTCATTTATATCTCTTACAAAAGTTTTGTCACCTGTCAAAAATTTATTAATCGATTCTGGTGAGATCGTATGTTTGATCAAACCTCAATTCGAAGCAGGAAGGGATAAAGTAGGAAAAAAAGGGGTAGTAAGAGACCCTAAAAATCATGAAGAAGTTATTTTAAATGTAATTCATTATGGAATGAAAGAAAATCTTTATTTAAAAGGACTTTCCTTTTCTCCCATAAAAGGACCTGAGGGAAATATTGAATATTTGGCACATTTTAGCAAACATAACATAGATGATCAGATTGAGAATGTTGAATTGCTGATCAATAAGACAGTTCAAGAAGCACATAATGAATTAAACTAAATGTGGTGATGAAATGAAAAGGATAGGCTTACTTCCTAATGTTGAGAAGGATATTGGCTTAGTTAATACTGCGATGATTCTTGACTGGCTCGAAAAAAAGAATTGTACGATCAATTTATTAGAAGTTCCTGCACAACTTCTCCAACGCTCTGATTTAGCCAAGAATGAAAATCAATTATATAGAGATTCTGACTTTATAGTCGTTCTGGGTGGAGATGGAACTTTCTTAGGCGCTGCAAGAAATGCAGCTCTTTATGATACTCCTATACTTGGAATTAATCTGGGGACTTTGGGATTTCTTGCAGAAGTAGAAAAAAGATCTTCTTTAGAAGCGCTGCAAAAAGTCTTAAATGGAGAATACAACATTGAAAAAAGAATGATGCTAGAGGCCAGCGTCTACGACTGCCATAATGACGAGCGGAAATTTATTTGCTTAAATGATATCGGGATCACGAGAGGTTCTCTTTCAAGGATTATAGATTTAAAGATATTTATCAATGACAATTTTGTAGATGACTATCCAGCTGACGGAATTATTATCTCTACTCCCACAGGCTCCACTGGATATAATTTGTCTGCTGGAGGTCCAATACTTGATCCTAATACAAATATGATGGTAATTACTCCTATTTGCCCTCACAGCCTGTATGCTCGATCCATTGTTGTGTCCGATGGAGATATCATAAAGGTTCAGATTGGCGAAAATTTTGGCTGTGATGTCATTTTGACCATAGACGGACAAATGGGATATCACTTAAAAAGTAATGATATTGTAACCATTCAAAAATCTAAATATCAAACAAGTTTGATAAAAACCTCAAACTATAGTTTTTTCGATATATTACGAAAAAAAATAGTTGGAACTAGGAGTGAAAGATATGAAAGTGAAGCGTCAATCGAAAATTCTCGAATTGATTCGAAGCAATTCTATTGAGACGCAAGAGGAATTAGCTGAAAAATTAAAAGAAGCAGGTTATGAGGTCACTCAAGCAACCATTTCAAGAGATATACGTGAACTAAAACTTACTAAAGTGCCAACACCTCATGGAACTCAAAAGTATGCTGTTCTTACTCAAAATGAGCAGCAAATTTCGGATAAATTTATACGAGTTTTCAGAGATGGATTTGTGAGCATGGATCGGGCACAAAATATTCTTGTCATCAGAACTCTTACTGGAATGGCAATGGCAGTAGCTGCAGCTATGGATGCTTTTCATTATCAAGAAATTGTGGGCACCATTGCAGGAGATGATACCATTTTCTGTGCGGTAAGATCCGAAGATGAAACAATTAAATTAATGGAGAAGCTGAATCGTATCCTTAATTCGGACTAAGGAGGAATTTCATGCTCATACACATATATATAAAAAATATAGCTTTAATTGATGAAATAACATTGGATTTTGATGAATGTTTGAATATTTTGACTGGTGAAACAGGTGCGGGTAAGTCTATCTTAATCGATTCTATTAATTTTGCTTTAGGAGAAAGAACTTCCAAAGAAATGATCAGATCCGGAGAAAGCAATGCCCTTGTAGAACTTCTTTTCTTTTTAAGAAAAGATGAAGCGGTGGATTTACTAAAAGATATGGGAATTCATTTGGAAGAAGACAGATATTTACTTATATCAAGATCGATTAATCAAACGGGACGAAACATATGCCGTATCAATGGGCAGACAGTAACCCTTGGAATGTTACGTCAAGTTTCCAATTTGCTGATTGATGTTCATGGCCAGCATCAGCATCAATCCCTTTTGAATGTAGGAAAACATATCGAATTGCTGGATGAGTTTTGCAAAGATGTATTAAAAGACTATAAAAATCGTCTAAGTCAATATTATAAAGAATATAAAGCCATTGAAAAGCAAATGGAAAACTTGATCGTAGATGAAAAAGAAAAAGAGCGAAAAATTGATCTTTTAAAATTTCAGATTGATGAGATTTCAGATGCTAAATTAAAGAAAAATGAAGATGAGCTATTACAATCCCAGCTAAAGATACTGTATAATTCAGAAAAACTGACTAAGGGCATTGATCATGCTTATACTCTTTTATACGATAATGCATTTAAAGGCTCATCAGCGTATGATAACTTAGGAGAAGTGTCAAAAATCTTAAAAGATTTGTCAGGGATAGATTCAGAGTTATTGCCTGCATACGAAACTGCTGAAAACCTTCTTATTCAATTAGAAGACCTCTCAAGAGATATAAGAAACTATAGAGAAAAAATTGATCATAATCCTGAAGAACTGCAAGATGCAGAAAAGCGACTGGATTTAATTTATAATTTAAAAAGAAAATATGGAAATACTATTGATGAAATTCTTGAATATAAGGGAAAAATAGAAGAAGAATTAAATTTTATAATTAATAGCGATGAAAAGCGAAAGCAACTCCATAAAGAGTATTTGGAGTTAGAAAAGAAAATAACTGATCTATGTAAAAAGATATCTGATATACGAAAAGAAAAAGCGAAAATCATTGAAAACAGTATAGAAAAAGTGCTTCATGAGCTGGAAATGAAAGAAGCAAAGTTTTCTATTCATTTTTCACAAAAAGAACATTTTAATGATAATGGTTGGGATCAAGTGGAATTCATGATTTCTACCAATCCAGGAGAAGGCATAAAACCCCTTTCAAAAATTGCTTCCGGAGGAGAAATGTCTAGAATTATGCTTGCTCTAAAAAGTGTTTTGGCAGATATCGACGAAATAGATACATTGATTTTTGATGAAATAGATACCGGAATTAGTGGAAGAACAGCGCAAAAAGTAGCTGAAAAACTGGGTTTTATTTCGAGAAAGCATCAAGTTATTTGCATTACGCATTTACCTCAAATAGCGGCCATGGCGGATCAGCATTACAGAATTGAAAAGAAGGTAGAGAATGAAAAAACTATTTCTTCTGTTCAAGTTCTAGACAATCAGCAAATCATCACAGAACTTGCAAGGTTGACCAGTGGTGCGTCAATCACAGATATTACTTTAAAGAATGCTGAAGAAATGAAAAAAATGGCTGATGAACTTAAAGTCAATTTTGGATAAAATGACTTAGTTCACATTAGCCTTTTTTTGAAATTTTGTATTTTATAGATACGTGCAATTTTTGCACGTTTTTTTGTGTTTTGGTTTTTTTAATAGTTTTTGGCTGGTATAAGAACAATTTAAAAAGGTTAATTTATGCTTATAAACCATTATAAATAAATTAATCTTTTAAACTTAACTTATGCTGGCGAGGTGTGAACCTTGAAATTTGGGAAAAAAAAACATTGTAAATCGTTGAAAATAGGTATATTATTTATATTTCTTATTGCTTTTATAAGCCCATTTATTGCATCATTTTTATATATTCCTGAAGAAATTCAATTAGTGGCAGGAAGAGAACATGAATTTAAATTCAATGTACCTCTTCAGGCTAAAATAGTATCAGATCAGCAAGGTGTTCTAAAAGTAAATAATAGACCTATCGACCAAAAGGATATCGATATTAGTTTACAGGAGCCTTTTTCTATTCAGTCCGATGAAAAAGGTACTTTAGATGTAAAACTGAAACTTCTGGGAGTTCTTCCTCTTAAAACCGTTAAAGTGGACGTCATTTCTCCTATGGAAGTTGTTCCATGTGGAATGACAGTGGGAGTGAATGTAGCTACTGATGGTATTATGGTTTTGGGAACCGGAAATGTAAATGGAATTGATGGAAAAGTATATGAACCAAGTAAAGGTGTATTGGAATCAGGAGATTTAATTTTAGAAGTTAATGGGAAGCCCTTAGAAAATAAAGAGCAGCTCATTGATTTTATAGAAAACAGTAATAATAAGAAATTGAAAATGAAAGTAAAAAGAGAAGATGAAATCATTGAAGCCAGTATTCAGCCTATTAAAAGCCAAGAAGATAAACGATTTAAAATCGGTGCTTGGGTTAGGGATCAAACCCAGGGTATTGGAACAATAACTTATTATAATCCCAATTCAAATTCCTTCGGAGCTTTAGGCCATGGTATAACTGATATCGATACAAAAAAGCTTATGCCTATTAAAAGTGGTAAAATTATGAAAGCAGAAATTACTTCTATAAAAAAAGGTCAAAAAGGCATTCCAGGAGAGCTCACAGGAGCTATTTATGATACAGAAGAATCAAGAATTGGAAGTGTTGAGCTCAATACAACACAAGGCATTTTTGGGAAAATTGATCCGCATAAAAGTGATATGCTTCCAAATGAAACGGTTCCTATTGGTCTTCAGCATGAAATTCATGAAGGAAAAGCAGTTATTCGTTCCAATATTTCGGGGAATAAAATTGAAGAGTTTGATATATATATTCAAAAAATTTCAAAATTTAATCAAGATGCTTCAAAAGGTATGATTGTAAAAATCACAGATCCTCGCTTACTTGACAAAACCAATGGTATTGTTCAAGGTATGAGTGGTAGTCCTATTTTACAAGACGGCAAATTAATAGGCGCTATTACCCATGTTTTTGTCCAAGATCCTACTAAAGGCTATGGTATTTTTATTGAAAGTATGCTTAAAAAGGAAGATTTAATGGAATAAAATTGAATAATATACTCTATTTTATTTGTGAGCATATTTTTGTGAATAATCAATCTTGATTTTATTCTGTCAATTCATTATAATAGGAATGAACTGTATATTGTCCAGAGAAGGGCTATGAGTTAGAGGCTAAAGTCTTTACAATAAAAAAGGGGGGATTTGTTTGAATAGTAAAATACAAATTGTGTTAGCAGATGATAATAAAGACTTTTGTGATATTTTAGAAGAATATTTAAACAAACAAAGTGACATGGAAGTTATTGGGATCGCTACGAATGGTTTAGAGGCATGTGACATTATTTTAGAGAAAAAACCAGATGTTGCTATTTTAGATGTAATCATGCCTCACTTGGATGGAATAGGTGTATTGGAGAAATTGAATTCTATTTCTATGTCCAAAAGACCCTTGTATATAATGCTTTCAGCAGTTGGACAGGATAAAATTACTGAAAAGGCATTAAATTTAGGTGCTGAATATTATATTATAAAACCTTTTGATATGGAAACTCTTATTACTCGCATACGCCAGTTAAAGGGACACCATGAAATTATAAAAAATAAATCCATCAGTGTAAACTCCAATAAAGGCTCTTATGCTCCTTCTGCTCATAGCTTAGAAACTGAAGTAACTAATGTAATTCATGAAATTGGGATTCCTGCGCATATTAAAGGGTATCAATATCTCAGAGATGCAATTATAATGGCTATTAATGATATGGATATTTTGAATTCAATAACAAAGCAATTATATCCATCTATTGCTAAGAATTATAATACTACTCCCAGCAGAGTAGAAAGGGCGATCCGTCATGCCATCGAAGTGGCTTGGAGCAGGGGGAAAATGGATACAATTGATAAGCTTTTTGGATATACGATCAATAATGGAAAAGGTAAACCTACGAATAGTGAATTTATCGCGTTGATTGCTGATCGCTTGCGATTAGAATTGCAAGTAGGATAATACATAAAAAAAGCTTTCCTGTTTTTAAACTTTATATTTAAAAGCAGGAAAGCTTTTTTTATTTGTTATATTTATTTTAAAATCACCCATACTAAATAAAGACGAGAAAAAAAGTGGGTGAGTAAATGAGTATTGTAGGTGTTGCGAAAATAGATTACAAAACAAAAAACTTAATTCAGAGAATTACGCCCAATGATATCGCAATTATTGATCATGAAGATTTAGATTATGCCTGTGCGTATAGTTTAGCTTCCAAAAGGGTAAAAGCTGTTATTAATATGTCAAATTTCATATCAGGGAGATATCCCAATCGGGGACCTAAGTTACTTCTGGATGCAAAAATTCCTATCTATGAAAATACAGATCATAATATTTTTAAATATATTAAAGAAAATGATGAAATTATCATTAAAAAAAATGTATTAGTCAAAAATGAAGTAAAGATACAATTAAAACCATTTACAAAAAGTCAATGTGACATATATCAACGATTATCTCAAAAAAACATACAGAATCAAATGAGTTCTTTTATAGATAATACATTAGAGTACATGAAGAAGGAAAAAAATCAATTATTTTTACCACGAAAGACTCCAAAACTTAATGTGAAAATATGTAATAGACCTGTACTCATTGTTATTAGAGGACATCATTATATGGACGATTTAGTCAAACTTAAAAATTTTATCAGTAAAAGTCATCCGGTTTTGATCGGAGTAGATGGTGGGGCAGATGGCTTTGCAGAAATCAACTGTATACCGGATATTGTCTTTGGAGATATGGATAGTGTATCTGATGATACGCTAAGAAAAGTTAAAAATATTGTTGTTCATGGGTATTGGGATGGTATATGTCCGGGAGAAGAACGTCTAAAGCAACTTGATCTTGAGTATGAAAAGTATTTTTGCTTTGGAACCAGTGAAGATGCGGCTATATTGATGACATATTTTATGGGTGCATCATTTATCGTAACTGTAGGCAGTCATAACAATATTATAGACTTCCTGGAGAAAAACAGAAAAGGAATGTCCAGCACTATTTTAACAAGAATGTTAGTAGGTTCTAAATTAATCGATGCAAAGGGTTTTTTCAGACTATGTTAGAAAGAGGGGAAAGGATTGCACAAAAAGGTATCTGTGATTATACCAGCTTATAATGAGGAGGAAAGAATCCAGGCAACCCTCAAAGGACTTATTGAGTCTAAAATGGAAATAATTGGAGAAATTATAGTGGTTGATGATGGCTCAAAGGATCAAACAAGAGAAAAAGTAATGGATGTTCAATCAGAACGTGTTATATGTATTTCTTTGCCTCAGAATTCTGGAAAAGGAGCTGCTATAAGAAAAGGCTTGGAAATTGCTAAGTATCCGATTATAGCCTTTTTAGACGGAGATATAGGATATACTTCAAAGGAAGTTATGAAATTGATTGAACCTGTGTATTATGATGAAGCGGATGTCACAATAGCCCTCTTCCCAGATCCTAAAATAAAAGGTGGATTTGGTATAGTCAAGAAGGTTGCTCAAACTGGAGTAAAACTTTTGACAGGGAAAAGTATTCAAAATCCTATTTGCGGCCAAAGGGTATTTGCTAGGAGTGTCCTTTCCAACATTGAAATACCGGATCGCTTTGGTGTGGAAATAGGAATGACAATTGATCTGTTAAATCAAAATTTACAAATAAAAGAAATTCCTGTATTGATGGAACATAGAGAGACCAGAAGAGACCTTCAGGGATTCATTCACAGAGGAAAAGAATTAATAGACATTGTCTGTGTTTTAGCAAAAAAATATTATAAATACAAAACTGTAATGGATCGATGGTGACATATGATACTTTATGTATTAGGAGGTATTATAGCTTTTTTTGTTTCAATTTTATGGAAATCTTTTGTAATTGAATTTTTAAATAATCATGATATAAAAGTGGTTAATTATAATAAAAAAGAAATACCTATAGGAATAGGGATATTGCTGTTATTATCTTCAGTTGTTTCATCTTCTTTTATTGTTTTTTTTACGGATCAACCAATGATGTATTATGTGTATTTATTTGGATTATCATTTATTGGTTTTGCAGGTATCCTTGATGATTTGGTGGAAGAGAACAAAATTAAAGGTTTAAAAGGCCATTTGTCCAAAATGTATCAAGGAGAATTGACATCCGGTGGACTAAAAGCGATTATTGGAGGATTAACTGCTTTATTTGTGTCTTTTTCCTTTTCAATAAGCCTAATGGATTTATTGCTTAATACACTGATCATCTTGTTTTTTATAAATACTATGAATTTATTTGATGTCAGGCCGGGACGAGCATTGAAAATATTTATAATCATAAGTATTTTGATTTGGATATTTTCAAAAGCACCGGACAGATTTCTGACACTTATATTGATTGGAAGCATATTGACTATTATAAAAGGAGATTTAAGAGAAGAATATATGCTGGGAGACGTAGGCGCAAACATATTGGGATATACTCTTGGATTTACAAGTGCCATTTCATTCAATATGAATTATAAAATTCCAATTATTGTTTTGCTTATTATTCTTCATATTATTTCAGAAATGACATCCATTAGTTTACTTATTAACAAGAATGTTGTGCTTAAATATATTGATGAAATTGGTCGTTTAAAAGAATAACCACAATTCAGAGGGTACTGCCCTTGGAATTGTGGTTTATGTTTTTATAAGTTTATTCTTTTGCAGTGAGATTTTTAATTTTTAGCTTATCAGGAGTAATATAAATCGTATTGTAATGATCGTAAATTACCATTCCTGGTTTAGCGCCATTAGGTTTTTTAACATTTTTTTTGAGTGTATAGTCCACGGGTACATTGCTTGAAGTTTTAGCTTTGCTATAGAATGCAGCAAGATTTGCAGCTTCTAAAATGGTAGTATGAGGAACTTCTTTATTTTGAGTTTTTATAATTACATGGGAGCCAGGAATATCTTTTGTATGAAACCATAAATCTGACGGAGAAGCAAAACGAAGAGTCAACTCGTCATTTTGACGATTGTTCTTTCCTACATAAATATCAAAGCCGTCACTGGAATAAAAATGCAGAGGTTTGGATTTGACTTGATTCTTTGACTGCTTTGGATTTCTCATTTTTATGTACCCTTGTTCTTTCAATTCATAGCGTATATCGTTAATGTCACTTTCATCAGTACTGGACTCTGTAGCAGTTAATAAGGATTCTAAATATTGAATCTCTTCTTCTGTTTGCTTAAGTTGCTCTATAAGCGCCAAATGGGTACGCTTAGCTTTATTATATTGCTTAAAATAGAGTTGAGCATTTTCTGATGGAGTAAGCATAGGATCTAATGGAATCGTAACAAGGGGTTGTTCCTCTTCATAAAAATTAATTGTCTCAAAAGAATTCATTCCTTTTGAAATGGCATAAATATTTGCAGTAATTAATTCGCCATAAACCCGAAGATATTCTCTGTCGGAAACTTCCTTTAACTTTTGAAGCTGTAAATCTTTTTTCTTATAACATCTTTCCAGATTATTTTGAATGATTTTATGAATATCATTGGATTTTTGCTTAATTCTTGATAAATTATCTTTTTCGGCATAATATAGTTCGATTACTTCTGATATGGAATCAAATGATTGCTTTTTGTAATCAAGAAATTGAGTCATTTCTATAGACGAAAAATCTACAGGTTCATTGGTATTCGGATGAAGAATGATTTGAGGCGTAAAAGAATTATTTTTGATCAGACTAAATAAATGTTGCATCACATTGGATAAAGCATTTCTATTTTCATCCGTTAATTCTTCTAAGTAAAGCGAGGGATCAAGATGAGCCCTGTAACATATTTCAGATGCCACAACAGGACTGATTCCCGAAAAAGACTTATAAATGGCTTGCTGAAGCTTTGTTACGTTCGTACCCTTTAAAAATTTACCGAAATCATTGTCGGGCACCAATAAAGGATTCAATTTATCTTGAGAAGGGGGCCTGACGTAAATTCTTCCGGGCAATACTTCTCTTACGGAACTTTTATCTTTGGATACATGGATGATGCTATCGAGTATACGGTTATCACTGTCAGTTAAGATAATATTGCTGTGTCGCCCCATGATTTCAATAATAAGTTTTTTGATACATAAATCTCCCATTTCGTTTAAAGATTCTATATGAAATTCTACGATCCTTTCAAAATCAGGCTGAATCACATCAACGATTTTTCCTCCGGATAAATGTTTTCTAAGGAGCATGCAAAACATTGGAGGAGACTCGGGATTTTTCTTATTATGATTTGTAATATGAAGTCTTGGATGATTACTATGGGAAGTAAGCAATAAACGATAAGAGCTCCCTTTTCCTCTTGTATGTAAAACAATTTCATCGGATTCCGGCTGATAGATTTTATCAATTCTTCCTCCTAATAAAAGCTTTTTTAATTCATAAACGATATTAGAAATAACTATTCCGTCCAGTGCCATCAGTCTATACCTCCTTTGAATATCACAGATAGTATATCATTAAATATTTTACTTTAAAAGGAGGATTATTCTATTAAAGTTCACTTTATTGACTTACATAAAATCGTGCGATATAATACAAAAATATAGAAAGGAAAGTTTTTTAGAAATGAGTTGAAAATAATGATTCGTAGTATGACAGGATATGGTTTAGGAGAAGCTGTTTTAAACGGGAAAAAATTTACTGTTGAAATACGTTCGGTTAATCATCGTTACAGTGATATTAATATTCGTATGCCTAGAACCATGAATTATTTAGAAGAAAATGTAAAGAATTTTCTAAAGGATAGAATATCCAGAGGAAAAATTGATGTTTTTATTTCTTTTGAAAGTACTTCGGGCGATGATTATGAAATATCGTTAAATGAATCTTTGGCAGAAGCTTACGTTAAAGCTTTAAAGAAAATAAAAGAAAATAATGATGTTATTGACGATATTTCTGTATCTCTGATCTCAAAATTTCCCGATGTAATAACAATAAATAAAAAAGAAGATGATAAGGACTTTTTATGGGGCTTATTAGAAAAGTCCTTAATTGAAGCTTTTAATGCTTTTATTTTAATGCGTGAAAAAGAAGGCAGTAAACTTCAAAAGGATCTTCTGGAAAAAAGCTTAAAATTGGAAGAACACTTATCCGTTATAAAAGAGAGAAGTCCTTATTTGGTACAAGAATATAAAATCAAATTAGAAAAAAGACTTCAGGAAATTCTTCCCAATCATTCTCTGGATGAGAATAGAATTGCAGTAGAAGTTGCGCTATTTGCAGACAAATGTAGTATAGATGAAGAAATTGTTCGTTTAGAAAGTCATATTTCTCAGTTTAGAGATATAATAACTACTGAAGATGTGGTAGGCAGAAAATTAGATTTTCTGGCTCAGGAAATGAATCGTGAGGTTAATACTATAGGGTCTAAAGCCAATGATCTTCAAATTACACATTCAGTTGTGGAGCTAAAAAGTGAAATTGAGAAAATACGGGAACAGATTCAAAATCTTGAATAAGCCAAACTAAGGAGGAATATGATGGGCATAAAACTGATTAATATTGGGTTTGGAAACATTGTTTCTGCAAATAGGTTAGTAGCTATTGTTAGCCCTGAGTCAGCGCCTATTAAGCGTGTAATACAAGAAGCCAGAGACAGAGGAATGCTTATTGATGCTACATATGGCAGAAGAACCAGGGCAGTAATTATTACAGACAGTGACCATATTATTTTGTCTGCTGTACAACCTGAAACAGTAGCGCATAGATTGTCATTTAAAGAACAAGATAGCTTACAAGATGAAATCGATGAATAATAAAGGGGATTAGAAATGAATAATAATAAGGGGATTGTTGTAATTATTTCTGGGCCTTCAGGATCAGGAAAGGGCACCATTGTAAAAGAAATGATTAAGGATGACAAATATGCTTTATCGATCTCAGTAACTACTCGTTCCCCAAGAGTAGGAGAAGAAGATGGCGTTCATTATTTTTTCAAGTCTAAACAGGAATTTGAAGAAATGATACATAAGGGAGAGTTAATTGAGTGGGCAGAATTTTGCGAGAACTACTATGGTACGCCAAAATCTTATGTTGAAAAAATGTTGAGAGAAGGAAAGGATGTAATATTGGAGATCGAAGTGCAGGGGGCTCTAAAAGTAAAGGAATCGAATCCTGAGGCTGTTTTGATTTTTATAGTTCCACCCAGTTTAACTGAATTAAAAAATAGACTCGTGGGTCGTGGTACAGAGAAGGAAGAAATTATTGAAAAGCGTCTTAAAAGAGCTTTGGAAGAATTAGATATGATTGAGAAATATGACTATTTGGTAGTCAATGATTCAATAAAGGATGCAGCAGAAAAGATTCATACTATTGTAGAGGCGGAACATTTGAAAGCAAATAGAAATTTAGATTTAATAGAGAAAATTAAAATGGAGGGATTTTAATGCTTTACCCATCTTATATCCAGTTAAGGGAAAAAATAAAACAGAACAGTTCTGATGAATATAAACCCAGCCGTTATTCCATCGTTATTGCAGCTGCTAAAAGAGCTCGACAAATTGTTGATGGTGATAAAGTTTTAGTGAATACAAAGGTGAATAAGCCTGTTTCAATTGCTGTTGAAGAATTGTATCAAGGAAAAGTTACTATTAAAACTAAAACGAATCAAGTTGATCTTTCAGCAAATATTGAAAACCAAAACGAAATGGTTAATACTAATAATGTAATTGACAATGACCAATATAGTGATAATGAGCAATAATATACCTGAAATCGCCCCGAAGGGCGATTTTATTCTTAAGAATTGTCTTTACTCCAATGACAAATGCGCAAGGAGAGATCAATATGAGTAAAAAAACAGTTATCCTGGGCGTCACAGGTGGAATTGCTGCTTATAAATCTTGCGAGATCGTCAGTCGTCTAATCAAACAGGATATAAATGTTCAGGTTGTAATGACTAAATCAGCTCAAGAGTTTGTTAGACCTTTAGTATTTCAGTCTCTGTCAAATCAGCCGGTGATAACGGATATGTTTGAGAAGCCTTCTAGCTGGGATATTGAACATATTTCTTTGGCTCAAAAAGCAGACTTATTTTTAATAGCCCCCGCAACAGCAAATATTATTGGTAAAGTGGCCAACGGCATAGCGGACGATATGCTTTCAACCACCATTATGGCTACAAAAGCGCCTGTAGTGTTTGCTCCTGCTATGAATACAGCTATGTATCTCAATAAGATTGTTCAAAAAAATATAAGAACTTTAAAGGAATTAGGATACTATTTCATCAATCCTTCAGAAGGAAGGCTGGCTTGTGGAGATGTAGGAATAGGAAAATTGGCAGATGTTGATGTAATTATTGAAGAGGTTCAGCAAATTCTTAATTCAAGACAGATGGATTATAAAGGAAAAAATCTGATTGTTACAGCGGGACCAACTCGAGAATCCATTGATCCTGTAAGGTATATCAGCAATCATAGTACTGGAAAAATGGGGTATGCCATCGCAGAAGCAGCTATAAAAAGAGGTGCAAATGTGACTTTAATTACCGGGCCAACTCATTTGACACCGCCACCAAGTTGTAATGTTATACATGTTACAACGACAGAAGAAATGTATCATAAAGTACTGGAATACTTTGACTCTTGTGATATTGTAATCAAAGCTGCTGCACCCAGTGATTATAGACCTAAAACAGTGCGGCCTACTAAGATTAAAAAAAGCGATAAAGCAATGACAATTGAATTTGTTTCTAACCCGGATATATTAAAAGAACTTGGCAAGAAAAAGAAACATCAGATTTTAGTAGGATTTGCGGCAGAAAGTGATCATGAGTTGAAATATGGAAAAGAAAAATTAGAAAAAAAGAATCTGGATATGATTTGCATTAATAATATACTCAAAGATCATGTTGGTTTTGGACATGATACCAATCAAATTGAAATTGTAAAAAAATCTGGTGAGCAAAGGATGCTTCCTCTGATGACTAAAATTGAGTTAGCGCATAAAATTTTAGATGAAGTATTGGATTTACAAAAACACCCATAAGGGTGTTTTTGTTAAAGTAAAGGGTGAAAAAATGATTGCAGAAGTGATCATAGGAATTTCTCATGAAAGCCTGGATAAAATATTTCATTACATCATTCCTGAAACTATGGAAAATGAAATTGAGATAGGCATAAGAGTTTTGGTTCCTTTTGGAAAGGGTAATAAAAAAGTTGAAGGTTTCGTAATTGGACTATGCAATACAACATCCATTGATTCTAATAAATTGAAAGAAATTTATTCCATAGTAGATCAAGTACCATTTTTTGATGAACATTTACTCGAGTTGGCAAAGTGGATGAAAGAGTACTATGGCTGCAGGATGATTGACTGCCTCCGTACTATAATGCCTTCCAGCATGAAAATCAAAAGTGAATATTTTATAAGAATAGCTCCTCAGTTGAGAGAAACTGCTTTGTTGGATTTTAAAAGAAGAAGTAAAGAAGAAACAGAAATCCTTTCTTTTTTAATGAGCCGGCAAAAATATATTCTCTTAGAAGATGTTTATGATATATTTGGAAAAGAATCAAGCAAATATATCAAAAAACTCTCTAAAGAAGGAATTATTGAGATACAAGAAGAAGATAAGATTAAGGAATTGAGTTATACGATTAAATATATTTCTATTAATAAAGATTTGGATTTAGAAGAGTTAGAAGATATTGTAGAGCTCTATCAAAGTAAGAAAAACTATCATGCACAAGCAAGAATATTATCCATGCTGATGATCAATGATTGGATACCGGTAAATGAACTCAAAAAAGCTCTTCAAGTCTCAAATTCTTCAATACTGTCTTTAGCGAATAAAAACATTGTTCAAATTGAGGAAGTAGAAATTCATAAAGATCCATATAGTCATATGGATTTTAAATCAGCAAAGCCTCTTCTTCCTACTCAAGAACAGAAAAATGTGATACAATATATCATAAGTAAATTGGATCATTCAAAAGGAGATTCAATTCTCATTCATGGAATCACAGGAAGCGGAAAAACAGAAATATATCTTCAATTGATAGAAGAAGTGATCAAAAGAGGCGGACAGTCCATTGTACTTGTCCCGGAGATATCATTGACTCCTCAAACGGTTGAAAGATTTAAAGGACGTTTTGGAGACCAGGTTGCTGTTACTCACAGTAAACTTTCTTTAAGGGAAAGATATGACCAGTGGAAAAAGGCAAAAGAAGGCAAAGTATCAGTTATGATCGGGCCAAGATCGGCTGTATTTACTCCTTTTACATCATTAAAACTTATTATATTGGATGAGGAACATGAAAATACCTATAAATCAGAAATATCTCCCAAATTTCATGCCCGGGATGTTGCAAGAAAAAGATGCGAAATGGTTGGAGGCGTATGTGTGGTAGCTTCTGCAACGCCATCTTTGGAGTCATATTTTGAATGTGAACAGGGAAAGATGGAACTCTTAACTTTAAGTCATCGTGCAAATGAAAGTAAACTTCCGTCAGTAGAGATCATCGATATGAGGAAAGAACTGGAATTAGGCAACAGATCTATTTTTAGTGTTGCTTTAAAGGAAGAAATTGAAAAAAATCTTAAAAATAAAGAACAGACTATACTATTTTTAAATAGAAGAGGTTTTTCAAATTTTGTTTCCTGCAGAAAATGTGGATATGTATTGAAATGCAAGAATTGTAGCATTTCATACACCTACCATGCATATAATCGTTCTATTCAATGCCATTACTGTGGAGATAAACTGAAGGTTCCATCTATATGTCCCCAGTGTGGTTCATCCCATATACGATATTTTGGTGTGGGAACAGAAAGAGTAGAGAGTGAGGTAAAAAAACACTTTCCTGATGCCAGGGTGTTAAGGATGGACTTAGACACAGCAAAAGGTAAATATGGATATGAAAAAATATTGGATCAGTTTAAATCTCATAAGGCAGATATCTTGATCGGAACCCAAATGATTGCGAAGGGACATGATTTTCCTAATGTGACGTTGGTTGGAATCCTGGCTGCAGATTTAACTCTCCATCTTCAAGATTTTCGTTCTGCAGAAAGAACTTTTCAGCTTATTACACAAGTAAGCGGAAGAGCCGGGAGAGGAGAACTTCCCGGAAGAGTACTGGTTCAAACCTATGATCCTAGTCATTACAGCATTGAAACAGCAAAAGATCATGATTATATGTCCTTTTATCAAAAGGAGATAGAGTTAAGAAAGCAACTTAATTATCCTCCTTTTACACATATTTTTTTGATCCTTATAACCGGTACTAATGAAAAACTTGTTATTTCCAGTGCTTATAAGCTTATGGAAATTATGAAATACTTGAATAAGAAGGATAAATTTGAGTTGTTCGGACCTGTCCCTGCAATTTTATCCAAGATAAAAAATAAATACCGCTGGAGAATTATTGTAAAATGTGATGACAGAGATCTTCTAATGAAATATAGTTTTTACTGCATCAGCAAATTTAGAAGTATTTTAAATACCCAAGAAATACAGATTCAATCAGACATAGATCCATTGATGATGTATTAAATTGAAACTGAAAAGAAGAAAATTATTATGATAGAATAAGGAGGAAATGTAATGGCGTTAAGACAAATTAGAAAAGATGGGGACGAAATTTTAAGGAAAAAATCTAAAGAAGTAAAAGAAATTACTCCATCAATATTAACTTTATTAGACGATATGGCAGAAACAATGTATCATGCAGAAGGCGTAGGGCTTGCAGCACCTCAGGTAGGTGTTTTAAAAAGAATAGTTGTTATAGATATAGGAGACGGAATCATTGAATTGATTAATCCGGAAATTATCGAAGAAGAAGGAGAGCAAATTGGTGCAGAAGGATGCTTAAGCATTCCAGGTTTATCAGGAGAGGTTAAACGTCCCCAAAGAGTAAAAGTAAAAGCTTTAAACAGACATGGCGAAGAAATTATTTTGGAAGGCGAAGGTCTTCTTTCAGTAGCTTTTTGCCATGAAATAGATCATTTAAACGGAGTATTGTTTACTGATAAAGTGATTCGCTATGTGAATGAATAGCAAAAAGGAGGAAAAAAATGAAAGTTGTTTTTATGGGAACACCAGACTTTGCTGTTCCTTGTCTGCAAAAACTAATTGATGAAAAATATTATATCGCTGCTGTAGTAACTCAGCCTGACAGACCCAAAGGAAGAGGGAAAAAGATGGTTGCTCCTCCAGTAAAGGAGTTAGCAGAAAAATATAATATTCCGGTATTTCAGCCAGAAAAAGTAAGAAATCCTGAATTTATTGAAGTTCTCCGATCTATCGCACCGGATTTGATTGTTGTCATCGCCTTTGGGCAAATTCTTCCGAAAGAGATTTTAGACATCCCAACATACGGTTGCATAAATGTTCATGGTTCTTTACTTCCTAAATATCGTGGAGCTGCACCTATTCAGTGGGCAATAATCAATGGAGAAAAGATTACCGGTGTAACGACGATGTTTATGGACGAAGGAATGGATACAGGAGATATGATTTTAAAGAAAGAAATTTTCATAGAACCTGAATATACGGCAGGAGATCTTCATAATATCATGGCCCCTGTCGGCGCAGAACTTTTAAAAGAAACATTGGATGAACTGATCAGAGGAAACATAAAGAGAGAAAAGCAAGATGAAAACGAAGCTACATATGCACCAATGCTGAAAAAAGAAAATGGATTAATTGATTGGTCCCAGCCTTCATATAAAATCGTTAATTTGATCAGAGGATTATCTCCTTGGCCCAGTGCTTACACATTTTATAAAGACCAGATGATTAAGATATGGAAAGCTGAGGTTTACGATAAAATTTATGAATTTAATGCCATAGGAGAAATTGTAGAAGTTATAAAGAATAAAGGTTTGATCGTTAAAACGGGAGATTCTAGTCTTCTTATTACTGAAATACAGGCGCCCAATGGCAAGCGAATGACAGTAGAAGAATATTTAAGAGGCCATGACATAGAACAAAATATTATTTTGGGGTCCCATTTTTAGGAGGTTTCTGTGGATATATGGGTAAAGCAATTTACTAAAATACTTGTGGCAACTACCATTTTTTTCTTAGGTATTTGCATTATTTTATTAACTGCTTATAAGCTTATTCCGATTTATTTTTATAAATTACTGTTTTCCTTATTAACTTTATTCTTTTTAATAATAGGCATCATTTTTATTTCAGCATCTATTTTTCTGATTGCAGTTTATAAAAGAGGGAAGGTATTTATATTTTCTCCCCAAATGTTGCTTTCTACTCTTAGATGGATGTATCCTCTGGCTTTAGCTATAGTAAACTTTTTTCATGCAAATAAAAGTATTGTTAATCAATTTTTTATTTATATGAATAATATTTGTGTTGATTCCATGAAGCTAAGAGGAACTTCTGAGGACATACTGATTTTAATACCTCATTGCGTTCAGAATTCACAATGCGGTATTAAAATTACATCTAATCTTTTAGCTTGTAAAGAATGCAACCAATGTAAAATAGTTGATTTAAAACACTTAAAAGAGCAATTCAATTGCAAAATAGCCATTGCTACGGGAGGGACTTTGGCGAGAAAAGCGGTAGTGGAAACGCATCCCAAATATGTTATCGCTGTTGCCTGTGAAAGAGATTTGGTGAATGGAATTCTTGATGTAAACACTATACCTATTTATGGTATTTTAAATCAGCTTCCCAATGGTCCATGTTTCAATACGACTATAAATGTGCAAGAGATTGAGGATGTTATAATAAGATATATTGATGTAAATAATAAGGAGTGATGACATGTTACCAGGAATGTATATCGAGCCTTCATATATTTTTCTTGTTGTCCCGGCTATATTATTGACCATGTATGCTCAATCAAAGGTTAATACTACGTTTAATAAATATTTGAGGGTTGCAAGCATAAGCGGTTATACCGGGGCAGAAGCAGCAAGAGCTATATTGCATTCTGCCGGAATTTATGACGTTCAAGTTGAGATGATTCCCGGACAATTAACGGACCATTATGATCCAAGAAGTAAAACCTTAAGATTATCAAGTACCGTATATAATAGTCATAGTATTGCTGCTATAGGCGTAGCAGCCCATGAAGTAGGTCATGCCATTCAGCATAATAAGGGATATATGTTTTTAACCATAAGAAATACCATTGTTCCTGTTGTCAATATCGGTTCCCAAATGGCGATGCCTTTAATTGTGTTAGGGCTTATTTTTTCTTCATTCCTAGTCAATTTAGGAATACTTTTATTTTCGGGAATTGTTCTTTTCCAATTAATAACTTTACCGGTTGAATTTAATGCTTCAAGAAGAGCAATAAGCATATTAGAAAATGAAGGATTTTTAGCAGCTAATGAAATTGGTCCTGCGAAAAAAGTACTTAGCGCAGCAGCTCTTACCTATGTTGCATCAGCAGCTGTTGCCATAGCGAACTTATTGCATCTTATAACCGTATTTGGTGGACGAAGAGATGATTAAAGCTTTTAAAAAGGCGTTACTTAGTAACGCCTTTTTAAAAAGTTTAAGTCTCTTTATTGAAGAAATATTAAAAGAACATTTTAAATAAAGGAAGGAATTAAATGACAAAATTAAACCCCAGAGAAATTGCTGTAAAGATCCTATGTGAAATCAATGACGATCAGGCATATAGCAATTTTTCTCTCCAAGAACATTTTTCTCAGTATACTCATTTAAATACATTGGATAAAGCCTTTATTACAGAAATGGTCAATGGAACGGTTAGACATATGAGTCACATTGATTATGTGATCAACCAGTTTTCCATTACAAAAACAAATAAAATGAAGCCTTTGATTTTAAGCATTCTCCGAGTGGGAGTTTATCAGATTTTATTTATGTCAAAAGTGCCAGTTTCAGCTGCCTGTAACGAAGCAGTAAAAATTGCAAAAAAAAGAGGATTAGGCGGGTTATCTGGTTTTGTTAACGGCGTTTTAAGGACTATAGCAAGAAATATGAATAATATTTCTTACCCTGATCGAAGCAAAAATCCCATAGAATATATATGTGTAAAATATTCTTACCCCAAATGGATTATAAGGTACTGGCTGGAATATTATTCTATTGATTTTATTGAAGAATTATGCAGTGCCTCCAATAAAAATCCCCAAATTACTGTCCGATGTAATCTTTTACGGACCAATAAAGATACATTGATGGAGTTATTGGCAAAAGAGAATGTTAAGGTATCCCCTGGTGTTTTCTTACCGGAAGCTATTCATATTTCGCAGACTTCTGCAATTAATGATTTGGCTTCATTTAATCAGGGATTATTTCAAGTACAGGATGAAAGTTCCATGTTAGTTGGACATATTCTTGATCCAAAGCCGGGAGAAAAGATTCTTGATGTGTGTGCAGCACCTGGAGGCAAAGCGACCCATTGCGGAGAATTAATGAATAATCAGGGACAAATTTTTGCCAGGGACATTCATGAACATAAATTGACTTTAATAAGAAATTCTGCTAAAAGACTGGGTATTGAGATCATTACAACAGAACTTTATGATGCAACAATTTTGGATAAGGAAAAAGTATGCCAAATGGACAGAGTGATGATAGATGCTCCGTGCTCAGGACTTGGTATTATTCGCAAAAAGCCGGATATAAAGTGGAAAAAGTCCAGTAAGGATATTGATGAATTGGTTAGTATTCAAAGAAAAATATTATCTGTGTGTTCACAATATGTTAAACCTGGAGGCGTTTTAATATATAGTACATGCACTATTTCAGAAAAGGAAAACTTAGAAAATATCAACTGGTTTATCCAAAACTTTGATTTTGATTTGGATACTGTTGAACCCTATATTCCTGAAACGCTTTATTGTGATACATCCAAAAAGGGGTATATTCAATTGTTTCCGAATGTTCACAACTGCGATGGCTTTTTTATTGCCCGATTGAAGCGAAAGAGGTAAAGAAAATGAAAAGTAGAGATCTTTTATCATTAAGAATAGATGAGTTATCAAACATAATGGAAGAATTCGATGAAAAAAGTTTTCGTGCCGTTCAAATCTTTCAATGGATTCATCAAAAAAATGTTGACCAAATTGATGAAATGATGAATCTTCCAAAAGATTTGAGAGAAAAATTAAAAAGAAATTTTGAATGGAACAAACTTAAGCTGGAACAGAAAGCAGTTTCAAATATTGATAAAACGACAAAATACTTGTTTGCATTAAAAGATAATAATATAATAGAGAGTGTTTTGATGCATTATACCTATGGTAATACAGCCTGTATTTCATCACAAGTAGGGTGCAGAATGGGCTGTGCTTTTTGTGCTTCAACTTTAGATGGACTCATTCGAAATTTAACAGCCGGCGAAATGTTAGAGCAAATTTATCAAATTCAAAAAGACAGTAATGAAAAGGTATCAAACATAGTAATCATGGGCAGCGGAGAACCACTGGATAATTTAGATAATATTCTCTTGTTTATCGAATTAATCAATCATCCAAAGGGACAAAACATAGGACAAAGACATATTACGTTATCTACTTGTGGTTTGGTTGATAAAATGTATGAACTGGCCAGTAAAAAGCTTCAGATTACATTGGCAGTCTCACTCCATGCTCCAAATGATACTATTCGAGAAAAAATGATGCCGATTGCAAAGAAATATTCTATTGAAGAGATTCTTGAAGCATGCCATCACTATATCGAAATGACCAACAGAAGAATTACCTTTGAATATGCACTGATAGATCATGTGAATGATAGAATAGAGCATGCCCGGGAATTAGGTGAAAGATTAAAAGGAATGCTTTGTCATGTTAACTTGATACCTATGAATCCGGTTAAAGAGTCGAGTCTTAAAGAAAGCACATCAAGTTCAGTAAAGGATTTTCAGGATACATTGCAGTCTTATGGCATTCAAACTACCGTTCGAAGAAAACTTGGCAGTGATATTGATGCTGCTTGTGGTCAGCTTAGAAGGAGATATTTGGAGAAGAAATGAGGTGAGAAGGTATGATTTCTGCCGGAAGGTGTGATAAAGGAAAACATAGAGAAAATAATGAAGATGCCATATTTATTTATGACAGTCAATTTGGTTGCCTTCCGAACCTTTATATCGTTGCAGATGGAATGGGAGGACATCGGGCAGGTGAATATGCCAGTTCTTTAGCAATTCAGAGTTTTTGTGATTACGTCCATGAGCATAGAAACGATGTAATATCCAATGACAATATTCAAGAATTTTTGACAAATGCTATTGCACATACTAATAATATAGTATTTGAGAAGGCTATGCAAAATGAACTTTATAAAGGTATGGGAACAACTTTTCTTGTAGCTGTTTTGATGGAGGACATCATACATGTTGCCCATGTTGGGGATAGCAGGCTTTATATTATTGGTAAAGACGAAATACATCAGCTTACATTAGATCACTCTTTTGTTGAGGAAATGGTCCGTAAGGGCACGATTTCCGAAGAAGAAGCTCTTAATCATCCTAAGCGACATGCGATTACTCGAGCTGTTGGTACAAATCCCACTGTGGATGTTGATGTATATACATCAAAAATCGAAGAAGAAAGTATTATTCTTATGTGTTCAGATGGTTTATCCAACATGTTAAATAATGAAGAAATTATACATATTGTTAAAATTAAAGATAATTTGGATGAAATTGCGCAGACTTTAGTGGATAAAGCCAATGAAAACGGAGGACTAGATAACATTTCCGTCATTATTATTAGGGGGACGAAAGGAAGGTGAAGCAATGCTACAACGTGGTACAATATTGAGCAATCGATACGAAATCATCGAAAAAATCGGAGCTGGCGGTATGTCCATCGTCTATAAAGCAAAATGTAATAAACTCCATCGATATGTAGCAATAAAAGTATTAAGAGAGGAATTTGCTTCTGATGAAGAATTTGTTTCTCGTTTTAGAGTGGAAGCACAATCGGCTGCCAGTTTATCTCATCCTAATATCGTAAGTATTTATGATGTTGGATATGAAGATCATATTCATTATATTGTAATGGAATACATTCATGGTAAAACTTTAAAGCAAATTATTGAGGAAGAAGCACCTTTTACGTCAGAAAGAGTTCTTAGTGTGGCAATGGATATCGCATCAGCGTTACAACATGCCCATAAAAAAAATATTATCCATAGAGATATAAAACCACAAAACATATTGATTACAGATGAAGGGGTATTAAAAGTTGCAGATTTTGGTATTGCCAGAGCGGTAGACTCATCAACAGTTGTTACCACAGGAAATGCAATTGGTTCTGTACATTATTTTTCACCGGAACAAGCCAGAGGTGGTTATATAGATAAGACAAGTGATATTTACTCTTTAGGGATTGTCATGTATGAAATGGGGACCAAAATGCTTCCCTTCGAAGGAGAAAGTCCTGTTACGGTTGCCCTAAAACATATAAATGAAGATATTCCCTCACCAAGAAGTTATAACACTGAGTTATCTACAAGTCTCGAAGATATTATTATAAAAGCTACCCAAAAGAAGCCTGAAAACAGATACAGGAATATTGATGAAATGATTAAAGACATGGAACAATCTTTACAACATCCTAACGGTAGTTTTGTAAAAATACCTGATATAGAAAATTCACCGACTATTCAAATGTCTGAACAAGATATGAAATTGCTAAGAGGCGATAAGAAAAATAGTATTAATGAAAATAAGGAAGAAGTGGATAAGAAGGAACAAGTTCCTGAAGAAAAAGATCCCAGAGAAAAATGGGTTACAGCAGGAGCTGTTTTTACAGCTTTTATTCTTATTTTTGTTATAAGTGCAATAGGCATTAAATTTATTCAAAGTTATTTAGAACCGAAAGTGGTTGCAGTGCCTTCTCTTGTTAATCTGGATATTGAAGAGGCTAAAGCACTATTGGAAGAAAAAGAATTGATTCTGAAAGTAAGCGATGAAGCTTATCATGACGAGATTCCTGAAGGAAAAATCATCATGCAGGATCCGGAAGAAGGTACGATTATCAATTTAAACTCAGAAGTTGAAGTAGTAGTCAGCAAAGGTGTACAAACCGTTGAAGTACCTGATGTAGAAAATAGAGATTATGCTTATGCGAAAAGTATGTTAGAAGATTTAGGTCTGTATATAAGAAGAGATGCTCAATATAATGATTCAGTAGATGAAAATATTGTGATCTCTCAAGAGCCAAAAGCAGGCACTATGCTGAAAGCTGGTGAAATGGTTATATTAACTGTGAGTTTAGGACCTGAAATAAAAACAGTCATTGTTCCTAATCTTCTCAATTTAACTGAACAAGCTGCAAAGAATCAATTAATAAATTCAGGACTTGGCATTGGACAGATTACATATATACCTCACAGTGATGTTGCAAAGGGATATGTAGTGAGTCAAAGCATACAAGCTGGAGAAACCGTAAAAGAAGGTTATAAAGTTGGTTTCGTTGTCAGTGAAGGAAAAGAAGAACAGCAAGAACCATCAGAAAGTCAACATCCAAATGAATCTCCATCAACTGGGCCAGTGGAAAAACATATTACCATATTGGCTCCCCTTGATTCGAATACTGATACATTCCACGTTAGAGTAAGATTAAATGGAGAAAATAATTTTATTTATGAGCAAACTCATTCAATTTCGGATTTTCCTTTAGATATTGCTGTAACCGGTGAAGGGACAGGGTATATTGAGGTATATATGAATGATGATATATATTATAGAGAATCCATTGATTTTGAGTAATATGAAGGAGGTAATATGATCACTGGAACTATTGTTAAAGGGATTGCCGGATTTTACTATGTTAAAGCAGAAGACAAAATATATGAATGTAAGGCAAGGGGTAAATTTAGAAATACTAACATTACTCCTTACATAGGTGATATCGTAAAAATTATTCCTGATGAGAGTCAGTTGACTGGAAGTATTATTGAAATATTACCAAGAAAAAATCTCTTAATTCGTCCGCCAGTTGCAAATATAGATCAAGCGATTATTGTTTTTGCTGCAAAAAGTCCGGATCCCAATCTCCAACTTTTAGACAGATTCTTAGTATTGATTGAAGAGCAAAATTTAGATATCTGTATATGTATCAATAAAATCGATTTAGATATTGAAAAAGATTATGAAGAGATTAAGTCTGTATATGAAAGAGCAGGTTACAAAGTCATTTTAACAAGTACGGTTTCAAATATAGGAATTGAAGAATTAAAAAGAGAATTAATGAGTAAAACCTCTGTTTTTGCAGGTCCTTCCGGAGTAGGTAAGTCATCATTATTAAATAAAGTAGATGCCAACTTAAAACTGAAAACAGGAGATATTAGCCAAAAAGTAAAGAGAGGGAAACACACGACACGTCATGTAGAACTCCTTGCTTTAAGCGAGGGAGGTTTTGTTTTAGACACACCGGGTTTTAGCTCTCTTTCCCTAGAGCATATTTCTCCTGATGTACTTCAAAAGTATTTTAAAGAATTTAATTTATACAGGGATTACTGCAAATTTTCTGAATGCAGTCATATTCACGAGCCTCAATGTATGATTAAGCAAAAGCTAAATGAAGGTATGATTGATCAAGGAAGATACGAGCGCTATAGATTCATTTATAACGAACTTGAATCAGCAAAGCAAAGGAGATGGTAAGACATGATAAAATTGGCTCCTTCCATATTATCGGCAGACTTTTCTCAATTAAAAGATGCAGTACAAATACTGGATAAAGGGGGAGCACACCTTGTTCATATTGATGTGATGGATGGACATTTTGTGCCTAATATAACTTTAGGACCCCCTGTCATCAAAAGTTTAAGAAAACATACGAAGCTTCCGTTTGATGTTCACTTAATGATCTCCAATCCGGATCAGTATTTGGAGAGCTTTCATGAAGCAGGGGCTGATATCTTGACTGTTCATGCTGAAGCATGCACACATCTTCATAGAACCGTTCAACAGATTAAGAAATTAGGAATGAAAGCAGGCGTTGCTTTAAATCCGGCAACAGATTTAAGTGTCTTAAAATATATACTCCCTGATATAGATATGGTTCTTATTATGACTGTTAATCCTGGATTTGGGGGACAAACATTCATTCCTCAATGTTTAGATAAAATTAGAGAATTGTCTAAGTATATTCAAGAAAATCAGTTGCCTGTAGAAATAGAAATAGATGGAGGAGCCAATTTAGATAATGCAGAAGAAATTATTAAAGCAGGAACAAATATTTTAGTAGCCGGCTCAGCAGTCTATGATACACCTAATCCTGTTGAAACGATACAAGAATTTATAAAAGTATTTAGTAAATTTGGAGAGTAATAATGAATATATTAATTTTGGCCGGCGGAGAAATAAAAGATTATTTATTTTATAAAAAATACGTTGATGAGGCTGATTTTATTATTTGTGCAGACCGAGGAATGGAACACGCAAGAATATTAAATTTAACTCCAGATCTCATTATTGGAGATTTTGATTCAGCTTCTGAGGAAACTATATTATTCTTTAAAGATCAGAATGTTCCTTTTGAGACCTTTCCTTCAGAAAAAGATAAAACAGATACTGAAATTGCTTTGGAATATGCAATTGCAAAAAGACCTTCTCATATATGGATTGTTGGCGGAATAGGAACTCGCTTTGACCATACCTTGGGAAATGTTCATTTGCTTTATTCAGCGCTAAAGCAAAATGTAGCAGCAACACTTATAAATGAGCATAATCAAATTTACTTAACAGATCGGGAAGTAATAATCTATGGGAATAAAAATGATATTGTATCTTTAATACCTTTTACGATGGAAGTAAAGGGAGTATGTACTGAGGGACTTTATTATACACTTAAAGATGCAACATTAGTTGCTGGCAGCTCCTATGGTATAAGTAACGTAATGCTTTCTTCAAAAGCCCGTATAAGGCTCCAATCTGGATTGTTGTTAATCATTCAGGCCAAGGACAATTAAAAAACGGACTCGACAGATCATATGTTGAGTCCGTTTTGCTTTGCACACATTAAAAATATATGGAATAGACTATAATAAGCAATATTATTGATTAAGGAGAAGGAAATGAAAAAAAGAGTATTGGGGCTAATATTTATTGCAATGGGAATTGGCATGCTTCTTGTTTTTCTTCTTCCTGGGACTACATTTATTATTATTTTGTCTATAATACTTATTTTGCTAGGTTATATTTTTTTATCATAAAATTTTAACGGAGGTGGAAGAAGTGAAAATCATGGTAGTCAAAATGCCAAAATTTCTTGGTTCCATATTAAAAAAATTATGCGGTATAAAATCTAGTTAAGATAAGAATGGGATTGAGCGTTTTTTGAAATAAGAAGACTAGCTTCTTTATGGGTTTTCTATGCAATAAAAAAACAAAGTTCTAAAAAGAACTTTGTTTTTTTAATTTGCACGAACAACTGCATTAGAACGTAAGCATCTTGTACATACATTTAATGTCTTATTTGCTCCATTCACTACAGCTTTTACTCTTTTAATATTTGGTTTCCATTGTTTATTGGATCTTCTATGAGAGTGGCTCACTTGAATACCAAAGTGAATACCTTTTTGACAGATATCGCATTTTGCCATCACACAACACCTCCTTTGAATTCCATCACCGTGACACAACAAAACTATTTTATCAGATACTATATCATAATGCAAGGGAAAATATATTTTTATTATATATTTATTATTGACAATTTTATTTTGAAAAACTAGAAAAGATGATATAATATATAATAGCATACTCTATAGTGATATTGTGATGAAAAAATGATGATGCAGGAGGTTACGCTATGGTTGGTAGTTTAATGAATGAATATGGAAATATATTTATAGAAGAGGAAGTCATTGCGCGTATTGCCGGATTAACAGCAATGGAATGCTATGGAATCGTAGGAATGGCAACAAAAAACGTTACTGATGGCTTAGTACAGTTGTTAAGAAAAGAGAGCCTCACTAAAGGTATTAAGGTATATATTAACGAAAATGGTGTAACAATTGATTTTCATATTATCGTTGAATACGGTACTAAGATTTCTGCTGTGGCAGACAATTTAATTAATACCGTTAAATATAAAGTTGAAGAATTTATTGGACTAAAAGTAGAAAAAATCAATATATTTGTCGAAGGTGTTCGAGTAGACAATTAATGGATACAAAGGAGGCAGCAAAGTGAGTATTTTATCTATAGATGGTTCTACGCTAAAAAGAATGATCATAGCAGGAGCAAATTATTTAGAACAAAACAAGCAAATTGTAGATGAATTGAACGTCTTCCCAGTTCCAGATGGAGATACAGGAACAAATATGTCTCTAACGGTATTAGCGGCAGCCAGAGAAGTTGAAAAGTCTGATTCAAATGATGTATTTGAAATTGCAAAGGCAGCCGCTTCTGGTTCTTTAAGAGGTGCAAGAGGTAATTCAGGAGTTATTTTATCCCAACTTTTTAGGGGTTTTTCTAAAGGACTTCAAACTCATAGTACCATAGACACTGTTGCCTTGGCAGAGGCTTTTGAAGAAGGCGTTAAAACTGCTTATAAGGCAGTTATGAAACCAAAAGAAGGCACAATTTTAACTGTGGCCAGAGAAGCAACTGAAAAAGCATTGCAATTATCATTGGAAACAGATAATATAGAAGAATTTTTGAAAGAAGTACTTTCCTACGCCCATACTGTTTTGAAAAAAACGCCAGACATGCTTCCGGTTTTAAAACAAGCAGGAGTAGTTGATGCAGGAGGAAGAGGGCTTCTTTACATTATCGAAGGTGCTTTAAAAGCTCTAAGCAGCAAAGAGGATATTCATTTGGAGGAAAGTGTTTCTGCAGGAATCAGTAAAGGTTCTTACAGTGCTTTGTCTACCATAAGTAATGAAGATATTACATTCGGTTATTGTACAGAGTTTATTATTAATCGTTCCGAAAATAATCCGTCACAAATTAGTGAACTAAGAGAATTCTTGAATTCAATCGGTGACTCCATAGTAGTCGTTGAGGACGATGAGGTGATCAAAGTACATGTACATACAGACCACCCGGGACAAGCGATTGAAAAAGGATTGACTTTTGGTTCATTAACGAATATGAAAATTGATAATATGCGCGAACAGCATAGTAATAAAGTTATAGTTGAAGAAATCAAAGAATCAAAACCTCAAGAAAAGAAACCAATAGGTTTTATAGCTGTTTCAATCGGTGAAGGCATTCAGGAGATTTTTAAAGGTCTAGGTGTTGACTATATTATTCAGGGTGGGCAAACTATGAACCCTAGTACAGAAGACATTTTAACTGCTGTTGAAAAGGTAAATGCAGAAAAAGTAATTATACTTCCTAATAATAAAAATATTATTTTAGCTGCAGAACAAGCTCAACAATTGTCTAAAGACAAAGAAATTTTTGTTGTCCCCTCTAAAACGATTCCTCAGGGAATAGCTGCGATGATTGGATATGAGCCTGATCATTCGATCGAAGAAACTTTAGAATCCATGAATGAGAGTATGTCTTATGTTAAGACTGGCCAAATTACTTTTGCAGTCAGAGATACCGTTATTGGGGATCGAGAGATTAAAAAGGGAAATATACTTGGAATGGATGAAGGAAATATTGAAGTAGTTTCTGATAACTTAGAAGAAGCAGTATATGAATTGATTGATAAAATTGTGGACGAAGACAGTGAAATCGTAAGTATATACTATGGAGAAGATGTTAAAGAAGAAGAGGCCATTAAAGCTAAAGAATATATTGAAGAAAATTATCCTGATTGTGAAGTAGAAGTGCATTTTGGTGGTCAACCTCTTTACTATTATATTTTTTCAGTTGAATAATAGATGATCTAAGCAGAGGTTACATTTTAAAATTTATACTGTATAAAAGGCTAGAGATTTATATTCATTTCTTTAGCCTTTTCTTAATGAAAGGAGTTTTTTATGAATCTTTCAGATCCTGTAGAATCTATAAAGGGAGTGGGAGAACAGACCTTAAAAAAGCTTAATAAATTAAATATATATACAGTTGGTGATCTTTTATATCATTTTCCAAGAGAATATGAAGACAGATCTAAAATAAGAAAAATTAGTGAAATTGAATATAATGAAGTGAATACAATATTAGCTAAAATAGGTACACTGCCTCAAAACCTTAAAAAAGGTCGTCAAATTCTTACAAAAGTCAATTTAAGAGATGATAGCGGCAGTTTATTTGCTGTTTGGTTTGGACAACCTTATTTGAAAAAGCAGTTTCAATTAAATGATACCTATCTTTTCTCTGGAAAAGTGACGTTTAAATATGGTCAAATTCAAATGGAATCACCAGATTATGAGAAGGTGGCAGAGGATCAAAATATTTTTGCAAGGCCCATTATTCCTATTTATCCCAGCACATATAAGTTATCTCAAAAGATAATAAGACAGCTCATTCGTAATGCATTGGATGAAACTCAAAATCAGTTGATAGAATTTTTACCTTTATGGATTCGTAAAAAATACCAATTAGCTGACTACAATTATTCGATGAACAATATACACTTTCCAGAATCTGATCAAAGTTATTTTATTGCCAGAAACCGTTTAGTTTTTGAAGAACTTTTTTTGCTTCAGATGGGTCTCATGAGTATTAAAAATCAAATGGATCAAAAAAGAAAAGGTATTGCTTTTAAATCCATAAGTGAATTAGGTGAATTTATCAGGAGTTTGCCGTTTGAACTCACCAGTGCTCAAAAAAGAGTAGTTGAAGAAATAAAAAAAGATATGATCAGTGAAAAGGTAATGAATCGACTGGTACAAGGAGATGTTGGCTCAGGGAAAACCATAGTTGCTGCAATTGCCTTGTTCATAGCTGTTAAAAATAATTACCAAGGGGTTATGATGGCGCCTACGGAAGTTCTGGCAACACAGCATTACCAAGGTTTGGCACCTATCTTAAATCAATTTAATATCAGAACAGGTTTGCTTACAGGTTCTCTCACAAAAAAGCAAAAAGAAAATATTTTAAAGCAAATCAAAGAGGGAGAAATTGATATTGTTTTTGGAACCCATGCCCTTATTCAAGAAAATGTTGCGTTTAAAGCATTGGGATTAGTGATTACAGATGAGCAGCATCGTTTTGGTGTAAGACAAAGAACAATACTTTCAGAAAAAGGAAGCAATCCGGATGTTCTTGTGATGACAGCCACTCCAATTCCAAGAACTTTAGCCCTTATACTGTATGGTGACTTAGATATTTCTATTATTGATGAATTGCCTCCCGGAAGGCAAAAAATTGATACATACAGTGTGAACTCTTCTTACAGACATCGGGTTTACCAGTTCATCAAGAAAGAATTGATGAGTGGAAGACAGGCATATATCATTTGTCCCATGGTTGAAGAATCTGATGATCAAGAACTTCAGTCAGTTATTTCGTACACAGATCAAATAAAACATGAGTTTGAAGAATATAATATAAGTTATTTGCACGGCAAAATGAAACCTAAAGAAAAGCAAAAAGTAATGGAAGAATTTTTAAAAGGAGAAATACACATATTGGTATCCACCACAGTAATCGAAGTTGGCGTCAATGTACCCAATGCAACCATCATGCTCATTGAAAATGCGGAACGATTTGGACTGGCACAGCTTCATCAGCTGCGAGGGAGAGTTGGTAGAGGTCAATTTAAATCTTATTGTATTTTAATAACAGATTCTAAAAGTAAAGTTACAATGGAACGTATGAAAGTCATGAAAAAGACGAATAATGGATTTGAAATTTCAGAAACCGATTTAAAAATCAGGGGACCAGGAGAATTTTTTGGGACAAGGCAACACGGGCTTCCGGATTTGAAAATTGCTAATTTATATAAAGATATTTCTATTTTAAAAAAAGCTCAGGAAGCATGTATTGAAGTATTAAATATGGATCCTAATTTGGAAAAGGAAGAACATCAATTATTAAAGAGCAGGATTCATCAACTTTTTTCTGAAAAAATAAAAGAGATATCCTTGTAATAGTTCTAAATTTTAACAATTATATTCGACAAAAAATTGCACATAATACTAGTGTACCACATATATTGGTACAACATCATCTCTAAATTTAAAAGGAGGATTATATCATGGCAAGCAGAAATAGAAAAGTAGTTCCTCAAGCAAGAGCAGCTTTAGATCAATTCAAATATGAAGTTGCAAATGAAATTGGAGTACCTTTAAAGCAAGGATATAATGGTGACTTAACAGCTGCTCAGGCTGGTTCTATCGGTGGATACATGGTTAAAAAAATGATTGAACAACAAGAACAACAAATGGCAGGTAGTACAACTCTTTAATCAATAAATTTAAGATAAAATATTGAAAAAGGAATGACATTTGTCATTCCTTTTTCAATATATACAATAAAAAATACACCGATTAATAAATAATCAGTGCATTTTAAGGGAGAGGAGAAATAAAAGAAGAATATTAAGGGGATTCAATAATATTATGTACATCATAATTGACATTTATTCAGTTTATTATAAAATTATAATTATAAGTAAAAATGATTTTTTTGTTGATATTTGTAAATCAAATCAACTACGATCAGTTGATTATTGGAGGGACCATATTGAGAGTTATTGCAGGCAGTGCGAAGGGACATAAGTTAAAAGTTCCAAAAGGATTCGAAACACGCCCTACGACAGATAAAATAAAAGAATCTTTATTTAATATTATTGCTCCCGATTTATTTGATTGCTCTTTTCTTGATTTATACAGCGGGACAGGTGCCATAGGGATTGAAGCCTTAAGTAGAGGAGCAAAAAAGGCTGTATTTATTGATAAATCTCCAGTATGTAAAAAAATAATTGAAGAAAATCTTTTACATACAAAATTAAATCATTTAGGAATCGTATATCAGTGCAGTGTAAATGCAGGATTAGATCTTTTAAAAGAGCGGAATGAATGCTTTGATATCATTTTTATGGATCCTCCTTACGCTGAAGATGTTATAGATGAGACAATAATGAAAATTGCTGATTATGGATTATTAAATGATTCAGGTTATATTATTATTGAACATGCATCAGAAAAAAGTATTTCAAATTTGGACAAGTTCCAATTATGGAAAGAAAAAAATTATAAGACTACTACAATGACATTCTTAAGATTGTTGGAGGACTAAATATGAAAATCGGAATCTATCCCGGTACTTTTGACCCAGTTACTTATGGACATCTTGATGTTATAAAAAGAGCTTCAAAAGTTGTCGATTATTTGATTGTTGGGGTACTGTGTAATGTCAGGAAGCAACCACTTTTGACTCTTGAAGAACGTATTCAGCTTTTAGAAAATGTAACAGATGATTTGCCCAATATTAGCATAGAATCTTTTTCAGGACTTTTGGTTGAATTTGCAAAACAAAAAAATGCCAATGTCATTATAAGGGGATTAAGAGCTGTTACTGACTTTGAATATGAGCTCCAATTGGCACAGGCAAACCAATATTTAAACAGTGATATTGAAACAATTTTTCTTGCAACCAATGTACAGTATTCATTTTTAAGTTCCAGTGTTGTTAAAGAAATTGCACGATTTGGTGGAAATGTCGATGCTTTAGTTCCATCGAAAGTTGCAGAATATTTGCGGACAAAATATATGTGAGGTGGGGGAATATGGATAGTATTTTACAATTATTAGATGTGATGGAGGATATTTTAGACAGCAGCAGTGCTGTTCCTTTTACAGGGAAAGTAATGGTAGATAAAGATGAACTTTTAGAAATTATTACAGATATCCGCTTAAAGTTGCCTAATGAAATTAAGCAATCCAAATGGGTCATCGAAGAAAGGAATAAAATTCTTATTGATGCTCAGAAAGAAGCAGAAAGTATCATGAAAGAAGCAGACGAAAGAATAGCTAAGTTAGTTGATGAAAATGAGATTACTAAGAGAGCTTATGAGCAGGCAGAAGAAATTATTGAACATGCTAAAGAAAATTCAAAGCAAATGCGTTTAGGCGCTATAGATTATGCAGATGAAATTTTGTCTTTAGTAGAAAATAACATTAAACAGGCTTTAGAAAAGATTCATAAGGAAACATCTGAATTAGAAAATTCTTTAGGCCAAACCATTAACACTATTTATGAAAATCGTCAGGAACTTAAAGGAAATACACAAAAGTAATTAGTAATGCGTGCGTTTATTGCACGCTTTTTTTCTTATAATAAAGTTTAGTATGATGAATAAAATACATAAACTGCTGCAAACGTAGGTCCAAGTTTGCAATAAGGGATTGTGCGGATGAAAGTATTGAAAAGTATTAAAAACTGAATAGGTTTGAAAATTTTTAATCTGGGGGTACAGAAGCATCGTATAGATCATAGCGAAAATGGCTTGGATGAATTTGGCCAAAGCATATACTGAAACATTGATATCTGAATGACTGATGACACTGACAGTTTGCATCAGGATGGATATACCTCCCCATGCTATGACTGAGTTGATTAAAATCAATTGTTGAATCAAGGGTGTAGAGGATGAACCCATCATATTTATTCCATTTGTTATTTCTATGATTGCAAGAATCCACCCATTTATTAAGCTTTTGTCAAAACCTAAAAATAAGAAAACCGGATGCAATAATTTGCTAAGCAAATCCATTATAGAAAAAATTTTTAACAATTCGGCCACTACAGAAAATAATATAATAAATCCCCCTATTTGAGTAACTAAATCCATAGAATGAATAATGCTTTCTTTTAAAATAAAACCTATTTTTTTAGATTGCATTTTTTGATCTTGAATAAGCTGTTCTATGGCTCTTTTAAAAAGATGTTTATAGCTATTGCTTTTACATGTAGCCTCTCTTTTGTAAAATCTAAACAAAAGACCTACTGAAAGAGAAGACAAATAATGGATTCCTAAAAGAAACATTCCTACCTCAGGATTGGACAACATCCCTACGGATACGGCTCCTAAGATAAACAGGGGGCCGCTGTTATTTGAAAAAGCAATTAGGCGTTGGGCCTCTACTTGAGTGATTTGTCCTTTAGCCCGTAAATCGGCTGTAATTTTAGCACCCACTGGATAGCCTGAGGTCAGCCCCATAATCCATGCAAAAGCTCCAACTCCCGGAACATTGAATAAAGGACGCATAATGGGCTCAAACAATACTCCAATAAAACGAACGATCCCTAATTCAATCAGCAAATAAGTACCTATCATAAAGGGAAATAAAGAAGGAAATACTGTATTAAACCACAGCAAGAGTCCTTTTTTTGAAGCATTAAATACTTCTTGAGGAAAAAGAATAATTCCTCCAACAGTAAAAATTACAATAGCAATAAAAAAAAGCTTAGACCTTTTTAAAGCATTTTTTGTAGATCCCATAGAATTTCCCCCATAGCATTTTCACATACTATAATAAATAAATATGTTAAACTTGTTTATATATATGTTTTTTTATTGCTCCAAAATAATTAATGGAGTAGAAAATTCCGTTCCAATTAATCTTTGGGAAGGATTAGGTGTATGAAGCCTGTATAGATCTGTAGCCATGGATTCTATTTCAAGCATTTTCTTAGGAAGTCCATCCAGTTTATAATAAGATTTTTTAAAATTTGAAACAACAGGAAGACTGGAGCGCTGTTTTAATTTTTTTAATAATGGACGTGCACTTTCCCTAAAGCCTAATATTCGTATGTATTGAGGGCCTCCGTTATTTTGAAATGTCCAGAAATCTTTGGAAGAGATTTGAAGAATAACATTCATTAGGGCTCTTTGAATTCTGGTCAGAGTATATCTTTTTGTTTTGACAGCTTTAGTGAGTTCACTGATTAAGAAATTGCCAGAAGCATATTCTATAATTCTATTTTCCAATCCCTCAGAGATTTCTCTAATACTACGTAAATTTTCCTGAGTTGTCGTTCTCAGTATATACTGAAGGTCTGGTGAAAAATCATCAAAGTAAATGGGGGCTGTCCCAGAATCTACAGTTCTCATAAATAAATCAAAACATTCTTTAGGCATAGCTTGACTTAAGTCATGAACAGATTCATTTTTAAAAGCATTTCTGATGGCTGTTGCCGATGCAATAGAAGACTCAATGTCTTTTGAATGATACGAAGCGCCTTTTCGCTGAATGGTGTAAGGTTTAATCGAGCTGCCCAGATTTTTGAGTGCCTTAATATATTCAATTCCTAAAATGTTATTCGGAGAGGTTAAGAATTCTTTTAATTCATCCTCACTTTTTTTAAGGGAATTATTTTGACTTAAAAGACTAAATAAAGCTTTGGTTCTTGCCGTTGGAAAAGGAAAGCCCTGAGACAAAAAGATCTTGAGATTTTTTTGAAAATCCTCAGATTCATCGTATAAAAAATTAGCTATTTGTGATAATAACATTAAATCTCCATGTTCACTTCCAAAGCAAATGGAATCTACAATGCCAGAATTATGAAGGATGGATACAGCGCCAAATGCAAAGAATTCTGCGCTGGCAGTTGCATATACAACCGGCAGTTCAATAACCAGGTCAGCACCACATATTAAAGCCATTTTGGTTCTGATCCATTTATCAACGATTGCCGGTTCACCTCGTTGTACATAATTACCGCTCATAACTACAATGGTATATTGTGCCCCGGTAGCTTCTTTAGATTTTTGAAGATGGTATAAATGTCCATTATGAAAAGGATTATATTCAGTAATTAAGCCTACAATTTTCATTGAAATACTCCTCATTTTATTGTTTTTAATGTTTTTACTTATATTTTTATTATCTATGCATAATAACGCATGTCAATGGGGATGTAAAAACAAAAAAAATGCTAAACTTTGCATAAGACTATTGTATACAATAAGCAAGTTGTTTATAATAGATAAAAGAATAATATTGAAAGGAGTAATATTGTGGACTTTTTACAATCTATTAAGCAAAAAGCAAAAGCTTGCAAAAAAACCATAGTTTTACCAGAATCGTTAGAAAGAAGGACTTTGGAAGCTGCTCAAATTATTTTACAAGAAGAATTAGCCAATATCATCTTAGTTGGAAATGAAGCAGCGATATTAGAAAAAGCAGAAGGCTTGAATATTTCTGGTGCAAACATTGTCGATCCAGAACATTATGATCGTATGAACGATTTTGTTGATACTTTAGTAGAATTAAGAAAAAGCAAAGGATTGACTAGAGAACAGGCCGAAAAACTTCTTAAAGATCCTCTTTATTTTGGAGTAATGATGGTTAAAAAAAGTATCGCCGATGGAATGGTAGCTGGTGCTGTGAACTCTACTGCTAATGTACTTAGACCATCTCTTCAAATATTAAAAACTGCTCCAAATACAAAATTAGTGTCTTCATTTTTTGTAATGGTTGTTCCTGATTGTGATTTTGGATCAAATGGTATATTTGTATTTAGTGATGCAGGACTTGTTCCTAATCCAAATGCTGAAGAGTTGGCTGCTATTGCTATAAGTTCTGCAAAATCTTTTAAAGCTCTTGTGGGAGAAGAACCTGTAGTGGGTATGCTTTCATTCTCTACTAAAGGCAGTGCAAATCATCCTGATGTGGACAAAGTTATTGAAGCTACAAAAATTGCAAAAAAATTGGCGCCAGATTTAAAAGTTGATGGAGAATTGCAGCTGGATGCTGCGATCGTACCAAGTGTTGGTGCAAGTAAAGCTCCGGGAAGCGAAGTAGCAGGAAAAGCAAATGTTCTTATATTCCCTGATTTGGATGCAGGCAATATCGGCTATAAATTAACTCAAAGATTAGCGAAGGCTGAAGCTTACGGTCCAATTACTCAAGGAATCGCAAAACCTGTGAATGATTTATCAAGAGGTTGTTCTGCTGAAGACATCGTAGGCGTTGTTGCAATTACTTGTGTTCAGGCTCAATTATCCGAGTAAAAACGAATATCTGATTTTCTTTTATTATTTTGTATACATTTAAGGAGACGATTATCGATGAATATTCTTGTAATTAATTGTGGAAGTTCTTCTCTTAAATATCAATTAATTAATATGAATGAAGAAAAAGTATATGCAAAGGGTTTATGTGAAAGAATCGGTATAGATGGTTCCAGACTTAAACATACACCTTCTGGAAAAGATACGATCATAATTGAAGCACCTATGCCAAATCATAAGGAAGCGGTAAAAATGGTTTTAGATGCTTTAACCCATGAAGAATACGGAGTTGTTAAAAGCATGGATGAAATATCTGCTGTTGGACACAGAGTTGTTCATGGCGGAGAAAGCTTCAGCGAATCCGTTATAATAGATGAAGAAGTTAAAAAAGCGATAGAAGCTTGCAGTGAGCTAGCTCCATTACATAATCCACCAAACTTAATTGGAATTGAAGCTTGTCAGCATTTGATGCCAAATACACCTATGGTAGCTGTGTTTGATACTGCTTTCCACCAAACGATGCCCAATTACGCATATTTATATGCTATACCATATGAATTGTATGAAAAACATAAGATCAGACGCTATGGATTCCATGGAACATCTCATAAATATGTTGCTTACAGAGCAGCTGAATTGCTTGGAAAACCAATTGAAGAATTGAAAATTGTTACTTGCCATTTAGGAAATGGTGCGAGTGTATGCGCAGTGAAAAATGGAAAATCTGTTGATACCAGTATGGGCTTTACTCCTTTGGCAGGTTTAGTTATGGGAACACGCTGTGGAGATATCGATCCAGCAATTGTAACTTACTTGCAAGATAAAGAAAACCTTTCTGTTCAAGAAGTAGACAACTTGCTTAATAAAAAATCCGGTGTTCTTGGATTGTCAGGAATATCCAGCGATTTCAGGGATATTGAAGATGCAGTAAAAGAAGGCAATGAAAAAGCAGCGGTTACAATGGATGTGTTCAATTATATTGTTGCAAAATATGTAGGTGCTTATGCTGCAGCTATGAACGGTCTTGATGCAATAGTCTTTACTGCAGGTTTAGGAGAAAACAATCATGAAGTACGTAGAGATGTGTGTAAATATTTAGAGTTCCTTGGAGTTAAAATTGACGAAGAAAAAAATCAATGCAGAGGTGTAGAAAGAGATTTCTCTGCAGAAGGAGCAAAGATACGTACATTAGTGATTCCTACCAATGAAGAGCTGATGATCGCTCGCGAAACAAAGAATTTGCTCAAAAAATAATTTATTGACAAATAATATTCCTGTATGTATAATATCAAGAGTGAGCCTGCAGGAGTGATATAATGATAGTAAATGTATCGAAAATCATTAAAATTCCTGATATAACTATGGAATTGTCTTTTGAAGAAAAGATAGATTTCATAGAATCTAGTTCTGGAAAAATAAAACTTCTTAAACCTGTATATTTTACTGGTACAATAGCAAATGATGGGAAAGTACTTTATTTGAAAGGTAATCTTTCGACTGTTTTAGAGTTGTACTGTGATCGTTGTACAAAACCAGTGGAGACCTCTTTATCGATAAATATTGAAGAAAAGTTCAGTAGTGAACCAATCGATGAAGAAGAAATTCATGAAATTAATAGTGGAAGTGAAATAGATTTAACACCAATATTCATTGACGCTATTTTGTTGAACATACCAATGAAAATAGTATGTGATACACAATGTAAAGGTCTTTGTTCGCAATGTGGACAAAATCTCAATGAAGGTACGTGTGACTGTAACCAAAATGAGTATGATCCACGATTTGCAGTTCTAAAGACTTTGTTTAAGGATTCTGAATAACTCTTCCACTTTAAGTGCTTTCTATTATAGCAGTTTTGAGACGGATAAGGAGGTGTAGAAATGGCTGTACCAAAAAGAAAAACATCCAAATCTAGAAGAGATAAAAGAAAAGCAAATTGGAAGTTAACTGCGCCAAATTTGGTTGAATGTCCAAAATGCGGAGAAGCTATGATGCCTCATAGAGCATGTAAAGCTTGTGGAACATATAATAAGAGAGTAGTATTAGACGTAGAATAGTAAAAATTAAAAGACAGCTTTGGCTGTCTTTTATTGTACATAAAAACTTTTTTTGACTTCCTAATAAATGTCCCTGGGACAGAATGGAGGATAATATGTCAGATCAAGTAATTGTTGCTGTGGATGCCATGGGTGGTGATCATGCTCCCCGTGAAATAGTAAAAGGCTGCATTGAAACGACAAATCTGGATGACATCAAAATTATTTTAGTTGGAAACGAAGATCAAATTAAAAATGAATTAAGTCAATATACTTATGATCAATCCAAAATATCCATTGCTCATGCTTCCGAAGTCATCACAATGGAAGATTCTCCTGTGACTGCTATAAGAAAGAAAAAAGACTCCTCAATGGTTGTTGGATTAAATCTTTTAAAACAGAAAGAAGCAGATGCTTTTATTTCCGCTGGAAATACTGGAGCACTCTTGGCAGGAGGTACTTTTCTTGTGGGACGTATCAAAGGAGTAGAACGACCTGCTCTTGCTCCTCTTATTCCCAATAAGAAAGGTTTTTCTTTGTTGATCGATTGTGGTGCTAACATGGATTCAAAGCCTGGTTATTTAGCTCAATTTGCTCAAATGGGTTCGATTTATATGGAAAAAATTATGGGTATTTCTTCCCCTAAAGTAGGATTGGTTAACGTAGGTGCAGAAAAAGAAAAAGGAAATCAATTAACAAAAGAAGCCTACTCACTCATTGAGGCATTGGATGTTAATTTTATAGGAAACATAGAAGCAAGAGATATCCCTTACGGGGAAGCAGATGTTATTGTATGCGATGCATTTACAGGTAACATCATTTTAAAATATACAGAAGGATTTGGGCTTGCTTTATTTGACATCATAAAAGAAGAACTCACAAGAAACACGTCATCAAAAATTGGTGCGTTGCTTTCCAAGTCAGCTTTTAAGCGAGTGAAGAATAGATTTGATTACACTGAATATGGCGGAGCACCTATGTTGGGACTTCAGGGATTAGTTGTAAAAGCCCATGGCAGTTCAAATGCCAAAGCAATTGGAAGTGCTATTCGCCAAGCCATAAAATTTAAAGAGCAGAAAATTGTAGATCAAATTGAGCAAAAAATAAACCAATAATGCATTTTCATATTGACTGCTTAATGAGTATATACTATTATCAAAGTATAAAATCTGGAAGAGGTGATTACATGATACTTAAAAGAGTGAAAGAAATTATTGCTGAACAACTTAATATTCAAGAATCAGAAATTACCGAAGAAACATCTTTTCAAGATGATTTAGGCGCAGATTCCTTGGATTTTTTTCAAATTATTATGGCATTAGAAGAAGAATTTGATATGGAAATTTCAAATGAAGATGCAGAAAAAATTACAACTGTAGGTGATGCAGTGGAATATATTAAAAATGCAGTTGCTTCTGAATAAAAAGTCCTCTAAAAGGGACTTTTATTATTGTATAAAAAATTTATGGAGGCAAGAAATAATGAAAAAATCGAATCCCAGAAAAATTGAGGATTTAGAAAAGATCATCGACTATTCATTTAAAGATAAGAACTGGATCATTGAGGCTTTGACACACAGTTCGTACTCCAATGAAAGTAAAAAACAGTATCTTCCTAATAATGAACGATTAGAATTCCTTGGAGATGCTATTTTGGATTTAATTATCAGTGATTATATTTTTCATAAATATCCTGATATACCTGAAGGAGAATTAACGAAACTCCGGGCAAGTATAGTATGTGAGCCCTCCTTGGCAGATGCAGCTTTAAAAATTCATTTGGGTGATTTTATTTATCTTGGAAAAGGTGAAGAATTATCTGGCGGACGAGAACGGGTTTCCATTCTGGCAGATACTTTTGAAGCTTTATTAGGCGCAATTTACCTTGATGGAAAGATGGAAAGTGCCATTAAGTTTGTACAAAAAGTATTAATTCCGTCCATCGAGTTCATCAAAAATAATCATATGTACATGGATTATAAAACCTTACTGCAAGAGAAAATTCAAAAAACCAGTTCCTCGCCAATAGACTATCATACAATCAATGAAACTGGTCCCGATCACAATAAAGAATTTTTTGTTGAAGTAAGACATAATGGCACTGTGCTTGGTCAAGGGAAAGGTAAAAGCAAAAAGGAAGCGGAGCAAAATGCAGCTTTCAATGCACTCCATTCATTCATGAGGTGAAATTATGTATTTAAAAAGATTAGAAATACAAGGCTTTAAATCCTTTGCTGATACCTTGAAATTGGATTTCAATAAAGGTATAAGTGCTGTCGTCGGCCCTAACGGAAGTGGAAAAAGTAATATTGCAGATTCTATTAGATGGGTTTTGGGAGAGCAAAGTGCAAAAACTCTTAGAGGCTCAAAAATGGAAGATATCATTTTTGCAGGGACTCAAAACAGAAAACCCCTTGGATTCGCTGAAGTTACTATTACTTTTGACAATTCTGATGGGAAAATACCTATTTCTTTTGGAGAGGTAAGTATCACTAGAAGAATTTATAGGTCTGGAGAAAGTGAATATTCTATCAATGGGACCTCCTGCCGTTTAAGAGATATTTATGAGTTATTCATGGATACAGGTGTGGGGAAAGAAGGTTACTCCATTATTGGACAAGGTCAGATTGATAGAATACTCAGTAGTAAACCAGAAGACAGAAGGTTCCTATTTGAAGAAGCAGTGGGTATTGTAAAGTATAAAAATAGAAAACTGGAAGCAGAAAAAAAATTAGAAATTGAAAGACAGAATTTAATACGGGTAGAAGATATCATTTCCGAACTGGAAAAGCAAATACAACCTTTATCCCTTCAGGCAGAAAAGGCTAAAGAATATTTAAGTATTAAAGAAAAACTAAAAATCGTTGATTTAAACATCTTTATTGAAGAAGCAGACCAATTAAGAAAGGAATTAACCACTTTAGAAGAATCCTCTTCTATTAATGAAGAAGAGTTAATGCGTCAAAAAAATTTTTTGTCTGATCAAAAAGAAGAATACGCCAGAATTCGACAAGAAATAGATAAGACGGAAGAAGAAATCTTTCAAATTCAAAATAATATTTCAGATATTAAAACTTTAATTGAAAAAATAGAAGGAGATAACAAAGTTATTCTTCAGGAAATTCATCATCTAAGTCAAGATATCCGAAGACTTCAAAACGAATGCGAACAGCTCCAGGGCAAAGTTGTTCAAAAAGATGAAGAAAAAGTTCAGCTTTCTTTTAAAGCTAATGGGATTACATTAGAATTAAAAAGTAAAAAAGCGATTTTAGAAGAAAAGGAACATCATTTTAACGAGCTTACGAAATTACTGTCTGCCAGTGAAACGGAAATTGAGAGATTTAAATCTGATATTATCGAAAAAATGAATCAGTCCTCAGATTTAAAAAGCAACATTCAAAAAATGAAAGGCCTTTTGGAGCAAATAGAAAATCGTAGGAATCAGATTGAAACAGAAAAAAGCCGTATTAAAAGTCAATATAAAGAACAAGAGGTTCATTTAAAAGCTCTTAATAAAATTCATGAAGACAAGCAAAGTAAAATCCAGATTTTACAAAAGGATATAGATGAACTCAAGGTTCAAAATAAACAGATTCTTGAAGCCATCCAGCAAAAAAACAGACATACAAGTGCTTTAACAGAAAAAATGCATCAACTCAAATCCAGGCAGCAGATTTTAGAGCAGATGGAAAAAGAGTTTGAAGGTTTCAGTAAAAGCGTTAAAAGTATTTTGCGGCTAAAACAAGAGCATCCTGAATCCTGGAAAGGTATTTGCGGTGTGGTTGCTGAGCTGGTTAAAGTTCCCGAAGGATATGAAACTGCGATCGAAGTTGCTCTTGGAAGCAGTATGCAAAATATTGTTACTACTACTGAAGAAGTATCGAAAAAAGCAATTGAATATTTGAGAAAAAATCAATTAGGCAGGTCTACTTTTTTACCTCTATCTGCGATAAAAGAAAAAGAATTAGGTAAAGAAAAAAATCAATTGATGCAAGAAGAAGGCGTTCTTGGTATTGCTTCTTCAATTATTAGTTATGAACCGATTTATCATAATGTTATTTCTTATTTATTAGGCAGAGTAATCATTGTTAAAGATTTGGACTGTGGAATAGCTATTGCAAAGAAATATGACCATAAATATAAGTTAGTTACTCTGGACGGAGATGTTTTAAACGCTGGAGGTTCTATGACCGGAGGAAGCATCTATCAAAAAACAAGCAGTATTTTTTCCAGATCAAGAGAATTAAGAGAATTAACCAGTGAGTTGAATACCGTTGTGGATGCATTAGAAGAAGCAAAAAAAGATTTGATCAAGTATGAAGAAACCAAGAATCAAAATTTAAGCGAAATTGAAAATAAGAAATCAGTCCTTCAAGAGCTGAATATTGAGTTGGTATCAAGAAATCATGAGATTGAACAGTGTAAAGATGCTCTTTTGCAAATAGAAAATAAGAAAAAGCAATTTGCATTAGAAGAAGAGCAATTAAATATTCAATATGAAGATTTATTGGCTAAACTGTCCGAAAAAACTAAAGTACTCAATGATATAGAAAAAGATATTGAAGAAATTCATAGCAAAGTAGATACACATCAATCCCATATTCAAAGTGAACGGGCTTTAAAAGAAGACTTAACTCAAAGCATTACGGAATTAAAAATTCAGATTTCTTCTTTAGAACAAAATAACGATCATATCAGTGAAAATATAGAACGACTGGAAAATGAGATTCAAGCTTTAATCTTGGAAAAACATAAAAAAGAAGAAGAAATAAAAAATTGCTATCAGCAAACTGAATTTAAGCAGCAAGAAATACAAGAAAACAAAAGTAAAATAGATCATTTATATTTATCTTTACAAGATAAAACTAATAGCCAAAATGCTTTGCAGGAATCTAAAAAAGAACGCTTGGTAAGGATTCAGGAATATGAAGAGAAAATCAATAAAACTACAGAAAATATTGAACGTATTCAACAGGAAATACATCGTCTGGAGAACAAAAAAACAAAATTTAAACTGGATCAGGAAAATTTGTTTAATCGTATCTGGGAAGAATATGAAGAAACCTATACCTCTGCTCTAAATTATAAAAAAGATATGGGGTCTATTGCTCAAATGAAAAAGCTGTCCGCTGAGTATATCACTCAAATCAAAAGCCTGGGCCATATAAATTTAGAAGCAATCAACGAATATGAAAAAGTAAAGGAACGTTATGAATTTTTGTCTGTTCAGAGAGATGATATATTGAATGCTGAGCAAAAGCTGCGTAATATTATTCAGGAATTAACAGCTTCTATGGAAAAGCAATTCAAAGAGAATTTTGCTGTTATTTCTTCTAATTTCAATGAGGTATTTAGAGAATTATTTGGAGGCGGGAAAGGATATCTTCAACTGACAGAGGAAGACAATGTTCTTGAATCGGGAATCGAGATTATCGCTCAACCTCCGGGTAAAAAACTTCAAAATATGATGCTTTTATCAGGAGGGGAAAGAGCATTGACTGCTATCGCTCTATTATTTTCTATTTTAAAAATGAAGCCTTCCCCATTTTGCTTATTAGATGAAATTGAAGCCGCTTTAGACGATGCAAATGTGAATCGTTTTGCCCGTTTTTTAAAAAGATTTGGTGATCAGACTCAATTCATTGTTATTACACATAGAAAAGGAACTATGGAAGTAGCAGATACCTTATATGGCGTAACCATGCAGGAACAAGGAATTTCGAAATTAGTTTCAGTAAAGCTTTCTGATGTAGTGGAAAATGAAGAAGCAAGTTAATATAAGGAGTGAAATCATGGGATTATTTAAAAAATGGTTTGGGAAAGAAAAAAATCAAAATGAAGAAACGAATGAATTTCAACATTCAGAAGAGCAAAATGAAGCTTCTATTGAAGAAGTTTTAGAGACAGAAGATGAAAATACAGAATCAGCGAATCCTGAAGACTTTCAAGATACCGATGAAGAGGAAGAAGAAGCAGTAAAAGCAGATGGTTTTGAAAACAATGAAGAGAATCTTGTTTCTGAAGATATTGACATAGACTATGCTCCTGAAACAGATTATGTTTCAGAATCAGACGAAGGTATCAGTGAAGAAATTGATCAGGAGACAAATGAAGAAGGAATTGAAGAAACAACTGAGGAAAATCCTAAGCCTAAAGTAGGTTTTTTTGCTAAACTGGTTAAAGGACTTACTAAGACAAGAAGCAACATTATGGATGGAATCGATCAAGTCCTTAAGTCCTTTAAAAAGATCGATGAGGAATTATTTGAGGAATTAGAAGAAGCTCTTATTATGGCGGATATAGGTGTAGAAACTACACTTAAAATTATTAATGAGTTAAGAGTAAAAGTAAAAGAGCAAAAAATCACTGAAGCTTCAGAACTTAAAAGACTTCTTATTGATGAGATTTCAACCCTTCTTGAACAAGGAGATCATGAAATTCATATCGATGAAAGCCCTACTGTTATTTTAGTAATCGGTGTGAATGGCGTTGGCAAAACAACGACAATTGGTAAGCTGGCTCATCATATGAAGCAGCAAAATAAAAAAGTATTGCTGGCGGCGGCAGATACTTTCCGTGCAGCAGCTATAGACCAACTGGAAGTATGGGGTAACAGAGCGGGGGTAGATGTTATCCGTCATCAGGAAAATTCAGATCCTGCAGCAGTGATCTTTGATGCAGTACAAGCGGCCAAGTCCAGAAAAATTGATGTATTAATCTGTGATACTGCTGGAAGACTTCATAACAAGAAGAATCTGATGGAGGAGTTAAGAAAAATATTCAGAGTAATCAGCAGAGAGTATCCCGAAGCACGAAAAGAAGTTTTGTTAGTGCTTGATGCAACAACTGGTCAAAATGCATTGCAACAAGTCAAACTATTTAAAGAAGTTGCAGATATTACAGGAATAATTTTAACAAAATTAGATGGAACAGCAAAGGGCGGTATCATTATCCCAATCAATTCAGAAATGAATATTCCTGTAAAATACATAGGTGTAGGAGAAGGCATCGATGATCTGCAGCCCTTTAATCCTAAAGAATTTGCTAATGCCTTGTTTGCAGAAGAAAATAATGACTCCTTGTAAAAATTTCACTTGACAAAGTAGTGCTTTTTCTATAGAATAGTTACGTAAAGGGTAATTACTTTACACCTGTATAAAATTATAAGGTGATCTTATGGATAATATTTTAAGAATCACTCTTCTCTATGATTTTTATGGAGAACTGTTAACTGACAAACAGAAAAATGTGTTCGAGTTGTATTATCAAAATGACTTATCTTTGGCTGAAATTGCTGAACAACTCCAAATCAGCAGACAAGGAGTTTATGATACGTTAAAGCGTTCTGAAAATATTTTATTTCAGTACGAAGAAACCTTGCATTTGGTTGAGCGTTTTCTCGCAAATAAGCAGCGTATTAAAGAAATGATTCAAATCATGGATGAGATAGAAAAAGACTTTAATAACCCGCAAAAAATCAAAACTCAGATTGGTGATATGAAACAGATTGCATATAAAATATTAGATGAATGATTGGGAGGCTTGATCCATGGCTTTTGAAAGTTTGTCCGACAAGCTTCAAGATGTTTTTAAAAAATTAAAAAGTAAAGGGAAGTTGACAGAAAAAGATGTTACTGCTGCACTGCGGGAAGTAAAATTAGCACTATTAGAAGCGGATGTTAACTTTAAAGTTGTTAAATCATTTATAGATAAGATAAAAGAGAGAGCAGTTGGTCAAGAAGTTTTAGAAAGTTTAACCCCAGGACAGCAAGTTATTAAAATTGTACATGAAGAATTAATTGATCTGATGGGAAGTACCCAAAGCAAATTGACCTTTTCCAGCATGCCTCCTACTGTATATATGATGGTAGGTTTACAGGGGGCCGGAAAGACAACTACTTCCGGTAAACTGGGTGGGCAAATAAAAAAGATGGGGAAAAAACCTTTATTGGTAGCTTGTGACGTTTATCGTCCTGCAGCGATCAAACAGCTTCAAGTTGTTGGTTCTCAGGTAGGAGTTCCTGTATTTTCTATAGAGGATTCTAAGCAACCGGTTGAAATTGCCAAAGCTGCACTGGAGTATGCAAAGGCCAACCATAATGATGTCGTGATTGTCGATACCGCTGGTCGCCTCCATATAGATGAAAAATTGATGAATGAATTAGAGGAAATCAAATCTGCTGTAAAGCCCCAGGAAATTCTTCTTGTAGTAGATGCAATGACTGGTCAGGATGCAGTTAATGTTGCCGAAAGTTTCAATGAAAAATTGGGAATTGACGGAGTAATCCTCACCAAATTGGATGGAGACACCAGAGGAGGAGCAGCATTATCTGTGCGGTCAGTTACTCAAAAACCAATAAAATATGTTGGTTTAGGGGAAAAATTAGAAGATCTTCAGCCTTTTTATCCTGACCGAATGGCTTCAAGAATACTGGGAATGGGAGATGTATTAACGCTTATCGAAAAAGCCCAGCAGAGTTTTGATGCAAAAAAGGTATCTGCCTTGGAGCAAAAGTTCCGAAAGATGGAATTTGATTTTGATGACTTTTTAGAGCAAATGCAGCAAGTTAAGAAAATGGGGCCACTAAATCAAATACTGGGAATGATCCCTGGTATGAATACGCAAAAATTAGGTGACATTGAAGTTGATGAAAAAGAAATTGCCCATATAGAAGCCATTATAAAATCTATGACTAAGGAAGAAAGAAAAGATCCTTCCATTTTAAACGGCTCAAGAAAGAGGAGAATTGCTGCTGGAAGTGGAAGGGATCTTCAGGAAGTCAATCGACTGATTAAACAGTTTGAGCAAATGAGAAAAATGATGAAGCAATTATCAGATATGACCAAAGGCAAAAAAGGAAAATTTAAGCTTCCTTTTATGTAATATAAATTGCTGTATATTTTGCTAAGGAGGTGAAAAAGAAATGGCAGTTAGAATGAGATTAAGAAGAATGGGTGCAAAAAAAGCTCCTTTCTATAGAATTGTTGTTGCAGATTCAAGATCTCCAAGAGATGGAAGATTTATTGAAGAAGTTGGATATTATGATCCAACAAAAGATCCAATTGAATTAAAAGTAAATGAAGAGCTTGTTCAAAAATGGCTTAAAAATGGTGCTCAACCTTCCGACACTGTGAAAGCTTTACTTAAGAAAGCTAATATACTCCAATAGTCAAAAGAGTTGCGGAGGTGTTAATTATGAAAGATCTCGTTGAAATGATTGCTAAAGCTTTAGTGGATCATCCCGAAGCTGTAGAAGTAAATGAGATAGAAGGAGAACGTTCTGTTATTCTCGAATTAAAAGTTGCACCTGAGGATATGGGAAAAGTTATTGGAAAACAAGGAAGAATTGCTAAAGCAATTCGCACAGTAGTGAAAGCGGCTGCAACTCGCGAAAATAAACGAGTAGTCGTTGAAATTTTACAATAAATTAAGGTTAGGGGGTAATCTCCTAACCTTTTTTGTGAAGTAAAAAAATACATCTTGCTTCTGAGAAACCAAACCTAAGGAGGGTTATTATTGTCTGCCTATATAGAAATCGGCAAAATTGTTAATACTCAAGGGATTCGAGGAGACTTAAGAGTAATCCCCACAACAGATGATCCAAAACGTTTTGAGTTGTTAAAAGAAATATATATTGAAAGCAGAAATGAACTTAAAAAATATACGATTGAAAAAGTCTGGTATCATAAACAATTTGTTATATTAAAACTAAAAGAAATCTCCTCAATGACTGAAGGAGAAACTTTAAAGAACAGTATCATCAAAATTCCAAGGGAATTTGCACTGCCTTTAGAGGAAGATGAATACTACATTGGAGATTTGTATGACATAGATGTATACACCGATCATGACGAATATTTGGGAAAAATCACTGATATTATTTTTACAGGCAGCAATGATGTATATGTCGTTAGAAAAGAAGGAGAAACTAAGGACTTGCTTATACCTGCAATTAAAGACTGTATATTGAATGTGGATTTGGATCATAAAAAAATGGTGGTATCATTACTGGAAGGATTGAGAGACTGATGAATTTCTATATTCTTACTTTATTTCCGCAAATGATTCAATCCGCCATGTCCCATAGTATTATTGGAAAAGCTCAGTCTGAGAATAAAATTAATATTGAATGCATTAATATCAGAGATTTTGCAGGAAATAAACACAAGCAAGTAGACGACTACCCTTATGGTGGCGGAGCGGGAATGGTTATGCAGCCTCAGCCCATATACGATGCTTACCACAGCATTGTTTCAAAAAAGATCTCCACCCCACGGGTCATTTATATGTCCCCTCAGGGAAAAACTTTTTCTCAATCCATAGCAAAAGATTTGGCTAAAGAAGAAAATCTGATTATACTTTGTGGACATTATGAAGGAATTGATCAAAGAGTAATTGATGAAATTGTTACGGATGAAATATCTATTGGGGATTATATACTCACTGGTGGGGAACTGGCTGCCATGGTGGTTATAGATGCCGTATCCAGATTGATTCCGGGAGTGCTGGGAAAAGTTGAATCTTTTGAAGAAGAATCTTTTTCAAATCACTTGTTGGAATATCCTCAATATACCAGACCTCCTGTCTTTAAAGACAGAAAAGTTCCTGAAGTATTATTATCGGGCAATCATGCAAAAATAGAAAAATGGAGAAGAGAGCAGTCTCTTTTGCGTACATGGCTAAAAAGGCCGGACCTTTTAGAAAAAGCAGATTTAACTCCTGAAGATATAAAGTATATCAATCAATTAAAAATGGACAATTTCCGTTAATAAATTAATAAAATACCGTTGCAATTCGACTTATGTTATGCTATACTTCTTAATTGTGAGTACGGGCGGTCCTCTGCCTAAAAAATATGTAGGTATGAACGTCTAAGATGGAAGGAGGGTACTTATGAACGAAATTATTAAGGCAATCGAAAGCGAACAATTAAAAAGCGATATTACTCCTTTTAATGTTGGTGACACTATTCGTGTATATGCAAAAGTAAAAGAAGGAAATCGTGAAAGATTACAGATGTTTGAAGGAATTGTTATGAAAAGACAACATGGAGGAATTCGTGAAACCTTCACTGTAAGAAGAATTTCTTATGGTGTAGGGGTTGAAAGAACATGGCCTCTCCATTCACCAAACATTGAAAAAATTGAAGTTGTAAGAAAAGGTAAAGTTAGAAGAGCTAAATTAAATTATCTCCGCTCCAGAATAGGTAAAGCTGCAAAAGTAAAAGAACTTATTTAATACCAAAGGGGACTCTAGAGTCCCTTTTTGTGTATGAAAAGGGTGGTGAACTATGGAAGAAAACCAAAATAATTCAAAAGAATCATCTGTAAAGTCTGAGATTATTGAGACAATAAAAGAAGTTATAATTGTAATAATCTTTTTTTTATTTATCAGAGCTTTTATTTTTGAAAATACTAAAGTCATAGGACCATCAATGGAACCAACTTTGCATGAAAACAATGCATTAATTGTCAATAAATTCGAATATCGTTTTACGAATCCTGAAAGAGGAGAAATCATAGTTTTTCCCTATAAAGGAGATCCTTCAAAACATTATATAAAAAGAATCATCGGTTTACCAGGAGAAACAATTGATATCAGAGACAATACGGTATATATTGATGGTGAACCATTAGAAGAAGATTACATTTTAGAAACAATGGAGCCAAGAGGAGATATAGCCTTTCCTTTTGTAGTTCCTGAAAATACATATTTCGTTATGGGTGATAACAGAAATAACAGTTCCGACAGTAGATACCAAGATGTGGGAACTATTGAAAAATCAAAAATTATAGGTCATGCAGTTATAAGAATTTGGCCATTAAATGAAATTGGATTTGTAAAATAAATTTTTTTGAATAGTGGATGGGAAGTATGAATGCAGCAAACAGAAAATTATTAAAAGAAATTTTTGAATGGTTAAAAGATATCTTGATTGCCCTAGGGGTTACACTATTCATTACCACTTTTATTTATCAAAATACACAAGTCATCGGAGATTCTATGGAACCAACGTTACAAGACGGCAATGCAATTATTGTTAATAAATTCATTTATAGATTTCAGCAGCCTAAACGAGGCGACATTATAGCATTTAAGTATTCTCAAAACCCTTCTCAACATTTTATAAAAAGAATAATAGCAATTGAAGGAGATAAAATAGATATACGAGATGGAAAAGTATATTTAAACGATCAAGTGTTAGAAGAAAATTATATTCTTGAGCCAATGGACACAATAAAAATTGGAAATATGCATTTTCCTATTGTAATACCTAAAGACAGTTATTTTGTTATGGGCGATAATCGAAATGTTAGTTTTGACAGTAGGTATACGGAAGTCGGTTTAATTCCCCTATCTTATATTAGCGGAAAAGCAGTTCTAAGAATTTGGCCTTTTAATATGATTGGTTTAATAAAATAAAGAATTAGGAGTTGATCAAATGGGGCAAAATAACGATTCTTTCAATATCGCACAAGAAGCACTCAGTTGGGGGAAGGATATCCTGATTGCAATAATCATAGCCCTTTTCATTCGCCAGTTTGTTTTAGCCCATACAATTATTCCTTCTGGTTCCATGATTCCAACAATCCAAATTAATGACCACATCATTGTAAATAAATTAACTTATCGTTTTACGGAACCAAAAAGAGGCGATATTGTTGTGTTCCACGAAGATATAGATCTTATTAAGAGAGTAATCGGATTGCCCGGGGAAGAAATCGATTTAAGAGATGGGAAAGTATATATCGATGGAAAAGTTTTAGAGGAAGATTATTTAAATGAACCTATGAATACAAATATAAAAGGAGTGTTGGAGTATCCGTTTAAAATACCTGAAAACTGTTATTTCGTAATGGGAGATAATAGAAATGTCAGCCAAGACAGCAGGTATATTGGGCCGATCAGCAAAGATAAAATCTTTGCCAAAGCAGGTCTTAGAATTTGGCCTCTTAAATCTTTTGGATTTCTTAAATAATTTACTATAACTAAAGACGGTGATTGCAAATGAACATACAGTGGTACCCTGGTCATATGACAAAAACGCGACGATTGATCATAGAAAACTTAAAACTAGTTGATATTGTTATTGAACTGGTAGATGCAAGAATACCATTCAGCAGTAAAAATCCGGATATTGAAGAATTATCACGAAATAAGCCAAGAATCCTGGTAATGAATAAAAGCGATTTAGCAGATCCCTATACTAATTCTCGATGGATTTCATGGTTTGAAGAAAAAGGTTATGGAGTCATTACAGTGAATTCAATCACTGGAAAAGGGATTTCTGAAGTAGACAGAACTGCCAGAGAGCTTTTAAAAGAGAAAATAGAAAGAGATAAGCAAAGAGGTCGGATTTTTAGACCTATAAGAGCAATGGTTGTTGGGATACCCAATGTTGGCAAATCAACATTTATCAATAAATTGGTTGGTAAATCCAGTGCCAAAACTGGAGACAGACCTGGAGTCACAAAAGGGAAGCAATGGATTAAAATTAAAAAAGATTTTGAACTATTGGATACTCCCGGAATTCTTTGGCCTAAATTTGAAGATATGAATGTTGGAATGAAGTTAGCTTTTACAGGTGCTATAAAGCAAGAGATATTGGACACCCATACATTATCGTTAGAGCTTTTGAAACTTTTATCAGCTAAATTTCCTGATGCTTTAGTAACCAGATATAAACTTACAGATATTGAATCCAAAACGCCAATGGAGTTATTGACAGAAATAGGTCAAAAAAGAGGTTTTTTAATCTCCGGAGGAGAAGTGGATTATTCCCGCACTTCACTGGTAATCTTGGATGAATTAAGAGCAGGAAAATTAGGGAATATTACTCTTGAATCTCCGGAAGATATTGAGGGTTAATGATTTCTTGAATAAAACAGAGGATTAAATGAGGAGAATACTATGGATCCAAAATCATCCGTTAAATCTATAGAAAACATATTAAAGGAAGTTTCTTACGAGGAACTTCCTAACATTTTAGAAAAATTTAAGTCAGATTCAAGACAAGGCGTGCAAAACTTAATAAAAAGATATCAAAAAAAATATGATGCCTATGTTATTGAACTGAATAGAATAAAAAAACTTAATACATATGAAAACAATTGGCACTCTAAAGGATATGAAGCAGTTGCAGGTATTGATGAAGTGGGAAGAGGCCCTTTAGCAGGTCCAGTAGTTGCTGCGGCTGTGATATTGCCTAAAGATTGTTGTATTTTAGGCATAAATGATTCTAAAAAATTGACTCCGTCTAAAAGAGAAGAACTATTTGATATCATACATCAAGAAGCCATATCTATAGGTATTGGCATTGTTGATCCTCAAACGATCGATGAACTGAATATCCTGCAAGCCACATTTAAAGCTATGAAAATCGCACTGGAGAAATTGGAGATAGTTCCTGACATGCTTATAATAGATGGAAATAATACTCTTCCAGATGTTCCAATTCCCCAGCAAAATATAGTCGGTGGAGATGGCAAAAGCATATCCATTGCTGCAGCCAGCATTATAGCAAAAGTAACGAGAGACAGAATTATGGACGCTTACCATGAACTTTATCCTGAATATGATTTTACTAAACATAAGGGATATGGCACAGAAAATCATATAAAAGCAATTCAACAAAGAGGATTATGCCCTATTCATAGAAGAAGTTTTACTCAAAACTTCTTACAATAGCTTATGTATTTAAAAGGGAGAGCGAAAATGGAAGAAGCTTTAACTGTTTATAAATTATTAGAAGAACTTGAAATCCAGTATAAAAAATATGAACATGAACTGGTATTTACTATGGAAGACATCAGTAAATTAGATATCAATATTGAAGGAGAGTATTGCAAAAATCTTTTTTTAAGAAATAGTAAAGGAGATCAACATTATCTGGTCGTCGTAAGTGGTTCAAAAAGTGTTGATTTAAAAAGATTAGCACGGGAAATTCCTTCTACACGTTTAAGTTTTGCATCTGATGAAAGGTTGTATAAATATCTTAAACTGAAGCCAGGTTCAGTGAGTCCTTTTGGACTAATTCATGATCTTGATCATCATGTAGAAATTGTTATTGATCAAGATCTCGTTGGCCTTGATTCCCTCTGCTTTCACCCCAACACCAATGCTGCAACAGTTGTCATATCTTATGATGATTTTTACAAATATCTTAAAAATTGTGAAAACAAAATACATTTTGTTAAAATCTAATTTCCCCTTTATAAGACCCTTGACAAAATATGATGAGTTTTATACAATATTATTAGCACTCAATAAAGATGAGTGCTAATAATGCCTTTATTAAGGAGGAGATAAAATGTTTGAAATGATGCCATTCAGAAGAAATCATGTGGGCAGAAAAGATGACTTTTTCTCACCTTTCTTTAAGAGCTTTTTTGAGGATGATTTCTTTCCAGCAATGAATTACATGCATGGAAATTTCTCTGTAGACTTAAAAGAAACCGATGATCATTACCAAATCGAAGCTGACTTACCTGGAATTAAGAAGGAAGACATAGATATAGACTTTAATAATAACTATTTAACCATTAGTGCTAAAAGAGACGAATCAATTGAAGATAAAAATGAAAACTATGTTAGAAGAGAAAGACATTATGGTGAGTTCAAAAGAACTTTTTATATAGATAATGTAGATGAAGCCAAAATTGATGCATCTTTTAGAGATGGTGTACTAAAAGTTGTTTTGCCAAAATTAAATAAAGGAAAGAACAACCGAAAAAAAATAGATATTCATTAAACATGTTAAGCTCTCCTTAAATTCAGGGGAGCTTTTTTATACACAATTTTTTAATCGATTTAGCAATTTATTATGCATCACTTTTATGATAGAATGCATTTATAGCAATGTATTATTATTTTGAGGTGATGGTTATGAAAGTAACCCCGTTTAAGGATTTATCTATACAACAAGCAAAGAATGTTTCATCTGTGGAAAAACCATTTTATAAATTGTCCGAAGGTGAAATTTTTAAAGCGCAAATTATAGATATTCAGCATGGGAAAATCTTGCTGAAACTAAATGATCATTTTTCCATTGAAGCAAAACTGCAAAATCAACTGCTTGAAATGAAAATAGGGCAAATGCTCCTCTTTAAAGTTCAGTCCAATGCAAATGATCAAATTTTAATTGAAATACTTAAAAACCAAAACGAAGATCCAAAATTAAATGTTGTTTTAGATGCTTTAAATGCAGCAAAACTTATGACAACTCCAGAAAATGTAAAGTTGGTTGAAACTCTATTAGACAATCAACTTCCCATTGACAGTAGTAGCCTCCAAAATGTTTTTCACCAAATTAAAAACCATCCTAATGTTTCATTGGAAGAAATTATATTCTTTCTCAATAATGAAATCGAAATTGATGAGAAAAACATTTTTCAATTAAATGGCTATATTGAACATAGCATAAACTTAGAAGAACAGGTTGGACAGCTTTTAGACAGAATAGAAAATATGAAAGATGTTTTTAATAAGGTTGAATTGATAAAATCATTAGCCCAGGCAAAGGATATCCCTGATTCTGCAGAATCACTTACAAATTCTGACTCTGGGGAGAAAGTCAATCATGCGAGCCGGGATTTATCAAAGTTAGCAAAAGAAGTTGAAGTGTTAAATGAACTTAAGGACAAACCTGAATTTTTACTAAAAGATATATTTCAAAAAGAAAATGATACGTTTCATTTCAGCCAAGATTTAAATCCTGAATTAAAGGCCATACTTTCTAATGACGAAGAGATTTCTAATTATTTGAAAACTACATTTGAATTATGGATGAATGCCAATGATGAAAATGAAATAAGTGAAAAAGCAAAAGAAGGGTTAGAAAAAATTCTTTCTGATAAAGTTAAGACCTTTTTACATATAATAAGAAATGATATTCACATTCCTCTGGAGGATTTAAGAAATCAAGAAAAGCTGAAAGAAGTATATAATAAACTTTATAAATACGTTCTTTCTCTAGACAATACAGCGCATAAGATGGACTCAGCCCAGGGTAAAGAAATTGCAGAAACTTCCCAGCAAATTAAAGATCATTTGGATTTTATGAACCAGCTCAGCAAATTTCAATCGTATATTCAAATACCCATCAAAATGGATCGTCACAATGCTCAGGCAGATTTATACGTTTTTCGTAAAAAGAAAAATAAGAAAAATGATGCCCAGTCCATATCGGCACTTATTGCTTTAGATTTGGCAAAGCTTGGGTATATGGAAGCATTTGTTCAAAAGAATGGAAAAGATGTATATTGTCAATTTAGATTAGAAAATGAAAATTATAAAGGGATTTTTCAAAAGTATAGCCAAAAATTAACGAATGCTTTGCTCAATAAAGGTTATAATTTAAAATCAATAAGTTTTCATTCATTAAAAGAGCGTTTTAATATAATTAAATCTCCGGGAAATGATATTACTTCTATAAAAGAAGAACCAAAAAGATATTCTTTTGATATGAGGGTGTAATGTATGAAAAAGGAAATCAAAAAAGCGGCAGCTATTCATTATGAAAAAGGAAGTTCGGCTCCCAAAGTTTTAGCCAAAGGGAAAGGGATCATCGCAGAAAACCTCATCAGCAAAGCTTTAGAAGAAGATGTACCAGTATATGAAAATCCTGAGCTGGCTAATATCCTGACTCAACTGGATATCGGAGATTTTATTCCACCTGAATTGTATGAAGTAGTGGCAGAAATTCTTGTTTTTGTTGGAAACCTGGATGCTCTGCAGGAGAAGATGAAGGATGATTAATAAAAGGAATATTGGAAGCTGGGGCGAAGAGATAGGCGTGGATTTTTTGCAAAAACAAGGCTTAAAAATCCGGGAAAAAAACTTTAGATGCAGAATAGGAGAAGTGGATATCATTGCAGAAGAAGATGAATATTTAGTATTTGTAGAAGTAAAATATAGGAAAGATCTTTCCCATGGCTATCCCAGAGAAGCCGTAAATTATTATAAGCAAAAGACCATTTCTAAAGTTGCATTATGGTATATAAAAAAGTATAATTTATGGAATCGACCCTGTCGTTTTGATGTCCTTGAGATATTAGGAAGTAATTCGAATCTTAAAATGACACTTATTAAAAATGCTTTTTATGCAAATTAAAACAAAGAAAGGGAATTCTAATGGATTTTAATCGTACAAAAAACCTATCCATTCATCAAAAATCTGATTTAATCTATATTACTTTTCCCTCTTTCGATCAGACCAATCTTGTAAATCACTGCTTTAGCACTAAATTGGGCGGTGTTAGTAAAGGGATATACGAATCGTTGAACTTAGGGTTTGGGAGAGGGGACGATGATGAAAATGTTAAAAGAAATTATAAAATCCTATGCAGTGCTCTTGGAATCAACTCTGAGGATTTAGTGTTTTCAAACCAAGTCCATGGTATTAACATAAAAGTTATTTCAAAAGAAAAGGGAGAATACATAAATTCGAAAAATAATAGTGAAGGAATAGATGGATTAATAACGAATGTACCCAAATTACCTTTAGTCACTTTATATGCAGATTGTGTTCCGCTCTTCTTCTTGGATCCTGTTAAAAAAGTTGCAGGACTTGCCCATGCAGGTTGGAGAGGAACGGTCAATAAAATAGGATTGGAAATGGTAGAAATTTTTCGGAACAACTTTCATTCTAATCCTGAAGATCTATTAATAGGTATTGGACCTTCCATAGGAAAATGCTGTTTCGAAGTTGATGAACCAGTGGCTCGGGAATTTGAAACAGTATTTTCTAATGCAGACAATATCATTTATCCCAAAGATAATAATAAATATATTATTGACTTGTGGGAAGCGAATAAGAAAATATTAGTAGACAGTGGTATTTCGCCTGATCATATTACTGTGACTGATTTATGTACGCAATGTAATAAAGATATTTTCTTTTCCCACAGAGGCCACAATGGTAAAAGAGGAAGTTTGGCTGCCATTATTGAATTAAAGTAACCGCCAAAATCATACAAATTGAATTGATAAATTCATCATTTTGGATATAATAAGGTTATACTAGAATATTAATTTTGCAGGAGTTGTGCTGGATTGAAAAAATATAAAGAACATAAAATCACTAAAGTACTTTCTGGAAGTATTGCTGAAGAACTGGGAATAGAAGAAGGAGATATACTTCTTGCCATAAATGATCAGTCAATTGAAGATGTTTTTGATTATCGATATCTTCTATCCGATGAATTTATAACACTGTTGGTTAGAAAGAATTCTCAAGAGGAATGGGAATTTGAAATTGAAAAAGAAATTGATGAAGATTTAGGACTGGTTTTTGAAAATGAATTAATGGATGACTTAAAACCATGCAGAAACAAATGTGTTTTTTGCTTTATTGATCAACTTCCACCGCATATGAGAAAAACGGTTTACTTTAAAGATGATGATTGGCGAATGTCTTTCCTATATGGTAATTATATTACTTTAACCAATATGAGTGATAAAGACTTTGAAAGACTTTTGTTCTACCGTTTGTCTCCTATGAATATCTCAGTTCATGCTACAGACCCGGAAGTAAGAAAAAAGATGCTCAACAATCGATTTGCAGGAGACATCCTGGAAAGAATTAAAAGAATCGTTGATGCAGGAATAGAAGTAAACTGTCAAATCGTTTTATGTAAGGGATTAAATGATGGGGAAATTCTTGAAAAAACCATAAAGGATTTAGGGCAGTTTTTGCCTGGAATTAAAAGCACATCCGTAGTTCCGGTTGGCATCTCAAAATTTCGCCATGAACTGTATCCGCTCATACCTTTTGAAAAAGAAGATGCCAGAGCAGTGATTAAAATTATTCATAAATGGCAGGATTATTTCAAGAAGAAATATAATAATTCATTTATTTATGCTGCCGATGAATTCTATTTAACAGGAGAAGTAGAAATTCCGGAGTTTGAGAAATATGAAGATTTTCCACAGATTGAAAATGGAGTAGGTATGGTGGCTTTAATGAAACATGAATTTGATGAATATTATAAAACACTTCCAGAAGTGTTGGATGAGTATATTGATGTTTCAATTGCCACTGGAGTGATTACCTATCCCTTTATTTGTGAGCTGGTAGATCGTTTAAATCAAAAATATCCAAATCTTTCAGTGCGTATCTATCCGATTACAAATTATTTTTTTGGTGAAAAAATAACCGTTTCAGGTCTTATGACTGGTCAAGATCTACTCGGTCAATTAAAGCATAAAGAATTAGGAAGTCGTTTATTGCTTCCTCAAAATGCTTTTCGTGACAACGATACAATATTGTTGGATGATATGTATGTAGAAGATTTGGAAAAAGAATTGAATATTCCAATCACTATTGTAGAAAATTCTGGTAAAGAATTTATTAAAGCAATACTAAATATAAAGGAGAATTCTAATGAGTAAACCTATCGTTGCTATTGTAGGACGACCAAATGTAGGAAAATCAACTTTATTTAATCGTTTAGCAGGGGAAAGAATAGCTATTGTTGAAGACACTCCTGGAGTTACGAGGGACAGAATATATGCTGATGTAGAATGGCTCAATCATTCCTTTACATTGATCGATACAGGAGGAATAGAGCCAAACTCCGATGATATCATTTTAAGTCAGATGAGAAAACAAGCAGAAATTGCAATTGAAACAGCAGATGTAGTAATTTTTCTGGTGGATGTGAAACAAGGGCTTACGGATTCAGATCATGAGGTTGCAAATATGCTTAGAAAATCTCATAAGCCTGTGGTATTGGCCGTAAATAAAGTGGACAATATGATAAAAGATAATTTGGATGTATATGAGTTTTATAATTTAGGACTGGGGGATCCTATTCCAATATCAGCAGCGCAGCCTTTGGGATTGGGAGATATGTTAGATAAAGTGATCGAACATTTCCCAGAGCAAAAAATATCAGAAGAAGATGATGATGCTATTAAAGTTGCAATTATAGGAAAACCCAATGTAGGGAAATCTTCATTAATTAATAAAATATTAGGTGAAGAACGGGTTATCGTAAGTGATATACCAGGGACTACAAGAGATGCCATCGATACGCCTGTGACCATTGGGGAAGATCATTTCGTATTTATAGATACAGCAGGTGTTAGAAGAAAAAATAAAATTAAAGAAGAGATAGAGAAATATAGTATTGTAAGAACTGTTGCTGCTATAGAGCGAGCGGATGTTGCCGTTTTAATGATTGATGCAGAAGAAGGTATTACTGAACAAGATACTAAAATTGCAGGAATTGCTCATGAGAAAGGAAAAGCTTGTATTGTAGTCGTTAACAAATGGGACAAAATCGAAAAAGACGATAAGACTATGAATAAATATTTGAAAGAAATTGATTTTAAACTTAGTTATATGCCGTATGCCCCAAAATTATTTATTTCTGCATTAACAGGACAAAGAGTTCATAAATTATTTGAAATGATTAAATTAGTTTCTCAAAATCATTCGCTTCGTATTAGTACGGGCCTATTAAATGATGTTTTATACGAAGCAATGGCAATGAATCAGCCTCCCACAGATAAAGGGAAACGCCTGAAAATCTATTATATGACTCAGGTAAGTGTAAAACCGCCTACCTTCGTACTATTTGTAAACGATAAAGAACTGATGCATTTCTCTTATGAACGATATATAGAAAATCAATTAAGAGAAGCTTTTGGATTTAAAGGAACTCCTTTGCGTTTCATGGTTAGAGAAAAGCAAGGAAAGGAGTAATGAAATGTTTAGGCTTTTATGCATACTCATTGGTTACTTTATAGGTTGTTTTCAGACTGCTTATATCCTGGGGAAAACAGTGAGAAAAATCGATATACGGCAATTCGGAAGCGGCAATGCCGGAACAACCAATGTAATAAGGGTTATGGGCTGGAAATCTGGAATAATTACTTTTGCAGGGGATCTACTAAAAGGGATTTTAGCAGTTCTTATATGTAAAATGATTTTTCCGGAAAATCTTTCTGCCGCTTTATATGCCGGCTGTGCTGCGGTAGCCGGGCATAACTGGCCAGTTTTTTTGAAATTTAAAGGTGGAAAAGGTATTGCTACCACTATTGGGATATTATTAGCTTTTGACTTTAAAATCGGTATCATCTGTGCCGCTATAATGGCAATTGTTATTTTGATCACCCGGTTTGTATCCCTTGGCTCTATTCTTATGGCCATTTCCATTCCTGTTTTATTTTCAATATTTTGGAGATCGAATTATGAATTAATGATTTTAGCTCTATTATTAATGGGTTCTGCCTTATTCAGACATCGAACGAATATTGAACGGCTGCTTTCAGGAAAAGAATCTAAATTAGGACAGCGTTCAAATAAGAAATTGGAGGAGAAGCAATAATGACACAAAACGTTGCAGTTATGGGAGCTGGAAGTTGGGGAACAGCCCTTGCAATATTACTAAGTAAGAACGGACATAATGTTACCCTATGGTGCTATCAGGAAGAAGAAAGAATAATGCTTGAGAAGTCCAGGGAAAACTTATCTTATCTTCCTGGAGTACTGATTCCAAATAACATTCATTTAACTTCTGATTATGAAGAAGCGCTTTTGGATAAGAAGATCATAGTTATAACCATCCCTTCCAAGTTTATCCGAAGTAATATGGAGAAATTCTCGCCATATTTAAAAGAAGACCAGATCATAGTTAACGCTTCCAAAGGGTTAGAAAATGATACACTACTTACAATGTCCCAAGTTATTTCGGAAGTTGTGCCACAGTGTGCTGTAGCTGTTTTATCAGGTCCCAGTCATGCTGAAGAAGTTGCAAGAGATATCCCAACAGCTTGTGTTATTTCTTCCAAATCGAAAAAAGTTGCTGAACTGGTTCAGGATGTGTTTATGACGCCAAAATTCAGAGTTTATACCAATCCCGATTTGATTGGAGTGGAATTGGGCGGTGCCTTAAAAAATGTCATTGCTTTGGCAGCAGGAATTGTTGACGGCTTAGGCTTTGGAGACAATACCAAAGCTGCCCTTATGACAAGAGGAATGGTTGAAATTACAAGACTGGGTGTGGCAATGGGAGGAGATATCCAAACTTTTAACGGTTTGTCAGGTATCGGAGATTTAATTGTAACATGTACAAGTATGCACAGCCGTAATCGTCGTGCCGGAATATTAATTGGACAAGGTAAATCCCTTGAAGAAGCCCTAAAGGAAGTGCAAATGGTAGTTGAAGGAGTACATAGTGCAAAAGCAGCCTATGCTTTATCAAAAAAATATAATGTAGAAATGCCCATCATAAGGCAAATCATTGAAGTACTTTTTGAAGGCAAATCTCCTAAAGAAGCTGTTGTTGATTTAATGCTGAGGGATAAAAGATCGGAACATCAAAAAGAAGATATTCACTGGACCCATTCTGTATCATGGAAAGATGAGTAATCGTTACTCATCTTTTTTTATTACATAGAAAATCCTTAAGGATTTCCTATGTAATAAAAGTTTCTTCGGGAAAGATGAACACTCGCGTATATTGATTTTTTCGGTTTTGCCGACTGCGTTTGGCGTAAAAGTTTCTTAAAGAAAAACTCTTTTTTATAGAATTGATTCATTGTAATAATACATTTTTTGAGACATATATTTTAAATGTACCCATACAATAATCAATTTATTAGGAGGATGCCATATGGAAAGTTATAACATTTATCAGGATATTGCGCAAAGAACGAACGGAGACATTTACATAGGAGTAGTTGGACCCGTCAGAACTGGAAAATCGACTTTTATCAAACGATTTATGGATTTACTTGTAATACCTAATATAACCGATAATTATAACAAAGAAAGAGCTAAAGATGAACTTCCTCAAAGTGCAGCCGGAAAGACTATTATGACGACAGAACCTAAGTTTATTCCCAATGAATCGGTAACAATTTCTCTGAATGACGAACTGGATTTTAATGTACGAATGATTGATTGTGTTGGATATATGGTTCCTGGTGCAACAGGACACCTGGAAGGTGAGAATCCCAGAATGGTTCATACTCCCTGGTACGAGTATGAAATACCATTTACTGAAGCAGCAGAAATAGGCACCAAAAAAGTAATTAATGATCATTCCACCATTGGTATTGTTGTAACCACTGATGGATCAATAACGGATATTCCAAGAAATGACTATGAAGAAGCTGAACAAAGAGTAATCAATGAGTTAAAAGCTATCAATAAACCATTTGTAGTATTGCTGAATTCTGCTAAACCTTATGATTCTCAGACTCAGGAATTGAATAGAGAACTTTCAGAAAAGTATAATGTGCCTGTTATCACCTGTAATTGTGCACAGTTGAAAATGGATGATGTAAATAGAATTATGGAAAATGTTTTATATGAATTTCCAATTCAAGAAATTCAATTTGTTTTTCCTAAATGGGTCGAAGCATTGGATACGGATCACTGGATGAAAAAGCAATTGGTATCAGCTGTAAAAGATACAATGTATCCTGTTTATCGGCTTAGAGAATTAAAAGATGCATTGGAAGATTTTAAAAATTATGATTTTATAAAAAAGGTATATCAAGATAAAATTAATTTAGGAACAGGTATTATAAGAATTGAGTTGTCCACTGCTGATCACCTTTTCTATAAAGTTTTATCTGAAACTACCGGAATGGAAATTGAAGGAGAGCATCAGCTCATTTCTCTTATTCGTAAACTGGCTGATACAAAGAGAGAATATGATAAAGTGGCCTATGCTTTGCATGAAGTAAAGCAAAAAGGATATGGGGTGGTGACTCCAATGCTGGATGAATTAAAACTGGAAGAACCTGAAATAGTTAAGCAAGGAAACCGTTTTGGAGTAAAACTTCGCGCCAGCGCTCCCTCAATTCATTTAATTCGTGCCGATATAGAAACAGAAGTTTCACCTATTGTAGGTACAGAAAAGCAAAGCGAAGAATTAGTTAATTATTTAATGAGTGAATTTGAAACCGATCCGAAAAAGATATGGGAATCTAATATTTTTGGAAAATCTCTTCATGAATTAGTAAATGAAGGATTGCAGAATAAACTTTATCGTATGCCTGAAGATGCACAAATGAAACTTCAAGAAACACTGCAGAAAATCATTAATGAAGGAAGTGGCGGCTTAATTTGTATTATTTTATAGACATAAGCTGATAAAAAGCAAAGGCATTTCTCTGATATTTCAGAGAAGTGCCTTTGCTTTTATAAAAACTTGACAAAAAAAAAGGCATGTAATACAATAAAGGAAAAATTATACATTAGAGGTTAGATAAACACATTGATCATTGTTTTGATTTAAGAATAAGGGGAGATGGGAATGAAAGAAGAAGTATTCATTCAGTTTAATGGGAAAGAAGTATTATCATCAGACTTACTGAAAAAATTTAAAGAGATCTGGAAAGAAAAGTCGATGAAAGTAAAGGATATAAAATCATTGAAATTATATTATAATGTGAATGAAGAGAAATGCTATTATGTTGTAAATGATACTGAAACCGGTTGTTTTTGACACTCTTAAAAGAGTGTTTTTTTTACTTGTTTTTTCTCTTTGTATCCGTTATATTAAAACCAAGTGTTTAATATCAAATATACAAAATACATAAAGTTCATATAAAAATATTTCATTATAATTAAGCGTGGGGATTATATGGCGAATACAAAAACGAGAAAAAAGAGAAAAAATCATAAGCAAAAGAGAAAAGAACGTAGAATCGTTATAGGGGGGTTCCTGTCAGTTATCTTAATGATTTATTTAATTGGTTCCGGATTTAAATTAACAAAAAAAATTCCTTTATCCATTGAAGTGGTGCAAATGGGAACCATTGATAACAATATACATGTAAAAGGAATCATTGTTCGTGACGAAACAGTTATTAAAAGTACTAAAGCAGGCAATATTCAATATTTTATCTATGAAGGAGAAAAAGTTAAGTCAGGCACTCCGATTTGTATGGTTGCAAATAATTCCGCTTTATCACAGATTCAAAAGGAACTTGACAAAATCAATGAAAATATCATAAAAGTCCAGGACCAGAGAAAAGAGTTTTCTACAGTTCAAAAAGATATTCAGAATGTTAATTACCAGATAGATGATTTGATTGATAATCTGAGAAGTACTTATTCAAACAAAAATTTTATCCAGATTTACTCAATAAAAAATTCTATTCAGGTGGAAATTGAAAAAAAGCAGATTCTCCTGTCCCAAGAAGATTCCTCATCACTTAAAAATCTGGTTTTGCAAAAAAATACTTATGAAAATCAACTGGCTGCAAATTCCGATGTTGTTTTAACGCCAAAAGGCGGAATCATATCTTATTATATTGATGGACTGGAAGAAAAATTCACTCCAAAAACTTTAGATAACTTGGCTGTAAAAGATTTAGAACAGAATTCAGAACCCAAAGATATCAGCCAAATGCAAAGCGTAGAAAAAAATGCACCGTTATTTAAAATAATCAATAATTATGATTGGTATATAGTTGGAAGTCTTTCAGCAGATTTGGCAAAGGATTGGGAAGTGGGGAATCAAGTATCCATTCAATTTAATGATGGACAGCCTCCTATCAAAGCAAAGATTTATAAAATTAAGCCTGTAGATCATGATGTCATCTTTGTGTTTCAAACGACAGAGCAAATGACACCTTTGATTTCTAAAAGAAATATTGAATTTGAAATTGTCCGAGAAAATTATGAAGGAATTAAGATACCAGTTAACTCAATTGTTGAGAAAACCTTCTTGAAAATTCCAAAAGAATATGTACAACAATCCGGAAGACAAACGGTAGTCATTAAAAAAGGAATGGAAAGTGACGAACTTATACCTGTTGAAATGGCTTTTGAAGATGAAAAAAATATATATATTCTTCAAGAAGCTTCCGCTTTAAAAATGTATGATACTTTAGTCTTACCTGAAAACACTGAATCAGAATATGTTATCAAAGAAAGTCAATCCAGCATTGGCGTATTTGCTGTAAACGGAGGAATAATACGATTTAAAAAGATAGAAATCTTAGTCCAGAATAATGATTATGCAATTGTTAAACAGGATACTCCTTCCGGAATAAGATTATATGATCAGATTGTTTCCAATGCAAAGAATGCTAAAGATAATCAACTTTTAGACCAGTTTCAAATTATAGAAAATGATTAAAAGGAGTGCAAAGGTATGAATTCCATCAAAGCCAATATTGAGGAAATCAGAGATAAAATTAGAATTGCAGCAGAAAAAAGTGGTCGTACAGAAAAAGATATTACTTTAATTGCTGTAACAAAAACAATTGACATACCTCGAATTAAAGAAGCTATATCCTGTAATATATGCCATATAGGTGAGAACAAAGTGCAGGAAATCATGAAAAAATACGATGCGATTGATTCAAATATTCATTGGCACCTGATCGGACATCTTCAAACCAATAAAGTAAAATATATTATCGACAAAGTAGATTTGATCCACTCTGTGGACAGTGAGCGTTTAGCCTATAAAATAAATGAAATGGCAGAAAAACATAATAAGATTATGGATATATTATTACAAGTCAATATTGCAAAAGAAGAAACTAAATTTGGATTAATGGTGGAAGAAGTTGATCCTTTGATCGATAAAATAAAAAGTTTAAAAAATATACACGTCAAAGGTCTTATGACTATAGTCCCATATGATCCAAATCCAGAGAATAATAGGATTCATTTTAGAAATATAAAGCAATTATCTGTTGACATTGCTAAAAGAAATATTGATAATATAAGCATGGAAGTTCTTTCTATGGGAATGACAAATGATTACGAAGTTGCAATAGAAGAAGGTTCAAATATGGTAAGAATTGGGACAGGTATATTTGGGCAGAGAAATTATAATGTATAAGGAGGGTGTCAAATGGCAAAACTTTTTGACAAGATGATGGATGTAATGGGGTTTGGTAATGGAGAAGATGATTATGAAGAAGAAGTGGAAGAAGTAGAAGAGAAAGCTGAAATTCCCCAAATTCGCAATTATCACACTAAAAACAATTCTAAGATTGTAAACATACATACAAACGTTCAAATGGAAGTAGTGATTACTAACCCTGAGAAATATGAAGAAGCTCAAGAAATTTGCGATCATATTAAAGCTAAGAAACCTGTTGTAATTAATTTAGAAAATCTGGATCATATTATTGCTCAAAGAGTAATGGATTTTTTAAGTGGAGCATGTTATGCCTTAAACGGTGATGTTCAACGGGTTGCGAACAATATATTTATCATTGCACCGGAAAATGTGGATATTGCCAATAGTTTTAAGGAAGAGTTAAAGACAAAAGGGATTATTCTTCCTTGGATGAGCAATGTAAAATAATGGAGGATAATTTATGGATTTAAGTTCAATTTTAAGCTCAGCCTTGGTAGTTTTCTTTAATTTACTTGATATGCTGATTTTTATTAGGGTACTTCTTTCTTGGTTCCCTTTTTCACATGGCAATCCCATCGTTGCATTGATCTATCAATTAACTGAACCTATTCTTGGTCCTGTTCGATCCCTTATACAAAGATCTGTACTTGGCGGAAGGGGCATGATGATTGATTTTTCTCCAATTATCGCACTGCTTCTTTTAGAATTTGCAAAAAATATTCTAATATACTTAACAACGCTTATTTAAGTTAATGAAAGGACTACAATGATTAACAAGGAAATATATTTAAAGAATTTTAATGATATCGAAGAAAGATTAATTGCCAGTAAAATCCTGGATCGTGCAAATACTGCATTAAGAGATCATGCCAATACTTTTACCGATTTTATTGATATGTATAAATTAAGCAAATATCTTGTCATGGTCCATAATATTTCCGATCTTTCCATAAAGGCTTTTGGTGGATATCCTGAAAGTGAAAGAAAAATAATAGGTTTTTGTCCAGACTATAGAGAATTACAAGATTATGATTTTCCTGTCACGCCAGTTGAAATTCATCTTAAAAGTTCCAATGAAGAATCCATATCTCACCGAGATTATTTAGGTTCTGTTTTGGGACTTGGGATAGAAAGGAGTAAAATTGGCGATATACTGGTATATGATCATAAAGCTATTGTTTTTGTGAATAAGGACATAGCATCTTATATCATCAATAACTTATTTAAAGTTAAAAATATAAAAGCAGAAGCAAAGGAAATTTTATTGGATGAAGTTGTTCTTCCCGAGCCTAAGATAAAAGAAATTACTTCTACCGTTTCATCTCTTAGAGCTGATTCGATATTGAGTGCCGGTTTTCAGTTATCGAGAAGCAAGATTGTGGATTTAATAAAATCTGAAAAGGCATTGATCAATGGAGTAATAGCAAGTCCTGCCTCCCACATTAAAGAGGGAGATTTTTTAACACTAAGAGGTTTTGGCAAAATTAAATTGGCTGAAGTCAGAGGAAAAACTAAGAAAGATCGTGTGAGCATTGTAATACATCGGTATGTATAGGGGGGACATTGATTATGCTTACGCCACTGGATATTGAATCACAAGAATTTAGAAAGAAACCGTATGGATATTCTATTGAAGAAGTAGATAAATTTTTAGATGATGTGATAGAATCCTATGAGAAAATTTATAAGGAAAATATAGAATTAAAAGATAAGATTTCTATGTTAAATGAAAGCATTCAACACTATAAAGCTCTGGAGCAAACCCTCCAAAATACGCTGATACTTGCTGAAAAAGCTGCAGAAGATACAAAATCTGCAGCGTATCAAAAAGGAGAGCAAATAAAAAGAGAAGCTGAAATGAAAGCTAATCAGATTTTGGAAGAAACTCAACAGGAAGTTTTTAGAATTAATCAGGAAATAGAACGATTAAAAAATCAATATTCCTCATTAAAAATACAGATGAAGCAAACATTGTTAGCACAATTGGAAATCCTGGAGCAGTCTGTATTATATAAGGAAGATGAAATACCGAGTCATCAACAACCGAAGGAAGAATATGATACAGTTAGAGATGAGGATGCAATATGAACATGATTTTAGTAAATCCCTCTTCATCATCATACCCGATTTATTTTTCTCAGAATTTCGAAGATCTTTCACTTGCTCTTAAAGACCATAACTTACTAAATCGAAAAGTATGCATTATTACAGACCATATCGTAGATTCTTATTACGGCAATCAATTTGTGGATGTCCTAAAAAGTAACTATGATGATGTATATAAATTTACGTTTAATGCCGGAGAAGAAAGTAAAAATCTCGATACGATTCAAGATATGTATCGATTTTTTATCGAGAATCATTTAGACAGAAATTCCCTAATCTTCGCCTTGGGCGGAGGCGTTACAGGAGATATGGCTGGTTTTGCTGCTGCCACATATATGCGCGGAATACCCTTTATTCAAGTTCCTACAACACTTCTTGCGCAAGTTGACAGCAGTGTGGGAGGAAAAGTAGGGGTTGATTTTCTTCAACATAAAAACATGATTGGTGCTTTTTATCAACCAACTTTTGTTTATATCAATTTAAACACATTAAAAACCCTTCCTTTAAAGCAATTATCTGCAGGAATGGCAGAAGTTATTAAGCACGGACTGATCCTAGACGATAATTATTTCTCATTTGTTGAATCTTCAGCAGATTTAGTATTTGATTTTGACAAAACCACATTAGAAAAGATTATTCAGCGATCTTGTGAGTTAAAAGCATCCATTGTATCGCAGGATGAAAAAGAGAATGGTTTAAGAGAAATTTTGAATTTTGGCCATACCATAGGTCATGCCATAGAAACTCTTCTTAACTTTAAGCTTCTGCATGGCGAATGTGTTGCAATTGGAATGGTTGGTGCAGCATATTTATCCTATGAAAATAATTTAATTTCACAGGAAGATTTAAAAAGAATAGAGAGTGTTTTACGATCTTATCGTCTTCCTGTCAGAATCAATCAATTAGACTGTGAGAAGATTTATCAGCAAATGTTGCTGGATAAAAAAGTTAAGAATAATAAGATTAAGTTTATTCTATTATCGTCCATCGGAAAAGCTTTAAGAGTTGGAGATTTAAATGAGGACAGGATCAAATCATCCATTTCTTATTTAAAAGGTGACGTGCAATAAGCACGTTATTTTTTTGCTTTAGTTTCCATCATGGTTTTATGAACTATTGCAAAACCTATATAGGGAAACAGCAAAAGAAATGGAGGGAACATTATGACCAATGAACAACTGCAAGAAATTAAAAATAATTTAATTCAAGAAAAAAAAGAAGCCGAAACAGAATTAAAGAGGATGGAGGAATACGGACCACATGGCTCACTTCTTGAGTGGACCGATGAATTATCCTCTTATGATAATCATCCCGCAGATCTTGGCAGTGAAACTTTTGAAATGGAAAAACATATGGCATTAAATGTACACCAGCAAAAATATCTTGAGGATATCAACGATGCACTTAAAAAAATAGAAAATGGTACTTATGGAATTTGCGAAACTTGCTCCAAAGAAATAGAATACGAAAGATTAAAAGCAATTCCGTATGCCAAAGAATGTATATCTTGTGCAAAAGCCCATCAAATTAATCCTGACGATTTTAATAAAGACAGGCCCGCAGAAGAAGAAGTTATTGGCCCGGTTTTTAATCGTAATTTTATGCGTGAAGAGGACGGGGATATTAATCATGGAGCAGAAATCATGAGGCAGTTAGAAGCTTATGGCTCAGCAGACAATATGCAGGATATGGGATGGGATGTCAAAGATTATGATGAAATTAATAATTTATATGATACTCCACAAGACACAGTAGATGAAGTCGACTTATTATCCAATCAAGATAGAAAAAATGCGTTGGAGTGACAGCTTTACAGGAAATAAAAGGGGTGATATAATTTTCTTGCTTTAAGAGTTTATTTTAAGGGAGAGAGAAAATGCTTATTCAATATTTCTTAGTAGTGTCGTTATTAGTTGCTTTAGACCAATTGACAAAATATGTCGCTTTTAATTATTTACAGAGTATTAACAGTATCCCAATCATAAAAGATGTCTTTCACCTGACTTTTGTTAAAAACAGGGGGGCTGCTTTTGGAATACTTCAAAATCAACGATGGTTTTTTATTATAATGACCGTCTCAGTTTTGATAGGAATTATTTACTATTATAAGCATCTTCCAAAGTATAAGCCTTATGGCTTTATTCGTTTTGCGTTGATTTTAATAAGTGCCGGGGCTATTGGGAATTTGATTGACCGAATTCGACTCGGTTTTGTGATAGATTTTTTTGATTTTTGTTTAATAAATTTTCCTGTATTTAATATAGCCGACATTTGTGTAGTCATTGGAACAATACTCCTTGCCTGGTTTATACTTTTTACACCTGAAGATGACTTTGAAAAAAAGGAAGTTGAATGATGGACTTTTATACGTACATTGTTGAAAATGAAGATGTGGGGAAACGTATTGATATTTTTTTGTCAGCTGAACTGGAGGATGTTTCAAGGTCTTTTATTCAGAAGCTTATTGAAAATGAAAAAGTAAAAGTCAATCAAAAAACAGTAAAATCAAACTATAAATTAAGATTAGATGACATTATTGATATAGAAATTCCTGACCCAGAACCTATAGAAATACTCCCGGAACCCATTCCTTTAGATATATTATACGAAGATCAGGACATTATTGTAGTCAATAAACCACAGGGTATGGTGGTGCATCCTGCACCAGGACATTATACAGGAACACTGGTCAATGCCTTGCTATATCATTGCAAGAATGATCTGTCAGGAATCAATGGTATGCTGCGACCAGGAATTGTTCACAGGATAGATAAAGATACATCCGGAGTCCTTATGGTGGCAAAAAATGATCATGCCCATAAACACCTTGCCCTTCAATTAAAAGAGCATTCGATTACCAGAAAATATACTGCAATTGTATATCATAATCTTGTAAATGATGAAGGTACAATCAATGCTCCTATTGGAAGACATCCAACAGACAGAAAAAAAATGGCTGTAACATATAAAAATTCAAGACATGCAGTTACCCACTATACTGTATTAGAGCGATTTGGACAATTTACTTTAATTGAAGCGCAATTGGAAACTGGAAGAACCCATCAGATCAGAGTTCATATGAAGCATATAGGACATCCGCTCTTAGGTGACCCTGTCTATGGACCAAAATCACAGCCTGATCATATTAGTGGGCAAATGCTTCATGCGAGAGTTTTAGGATTTATTCATCCTTCTAAAAATGAATACATGGAGTTTGAAGCCCCTATTCCAAAGTATTTTATGGATGTGATTGAAAAACTTCGAAAAAATGCCCGTTTGTAATTGGTCAAGTAGGATAAAAGGAGTTGATTTTTTTGGAAAAATCAAAAGAGTTGTTAGATGAAAAAGCGATTCAAAGAGCTTTAACTAGAATTTCTCATGAAATCATAGAAAAAAACAAAGGCGTTGAAGATATACTCCTTATAGGTATTAAAACAAGAGGTATTCCATTGGCAGAAAGGATTGCCCGAAAGATTTACGAAGTAGAAAACGTTAAAGTTCCCGTAGGCGTTCTTGATATTACTTTTTATCGGGATGATTTAAAACATAAATCGGTGCAACCCATTGTTCATAATACAGATGTGAAATACCATGTGGATGATAAAATTGTAATTCTGGTTGACGATGTTATTTATACCGGAAGAACTGCAAGAGCTGCCATTGATGCTGTAATAGATATGGGAAGACCCAAATACATACAATTGGCTGTTTTAATTGACAGAGGTCACAGGGAACTTCCAATCAGGCCGGACTTTGTAGGGAAGAACATCCCTACTTCAAAAGAAGAAATTGTAAGAGTATTACTCGAAGAAACAGATAACAATAATTTAGTATTGATAGAGAAAAATTAATTTTGGCTAATTGAAAGGACGAATCAATATGCATGACTTAAGAATTTCTACGCTGGCAAAAACATTGGTACGATATTCTGTGAATATTCAAAAGGGAGAAAAAGTATTAATTCAAAGTAACGGCATAGAACCTTCTCTTGTAAAGGCATTGATTAAGGAAGTTTATGCTGTAGGTGGCTTGCCTTTTGTTCAGTTAAATGATCATAGCATTCTTAGAGAACTATATCTTGGCACTTCAGAAGAACACATGAAAGCAATGGCTAGTTACGAAGCCTACAGAATGAATGAAATGGATGCATTTATTGGCTTCACCTCTTTAAGAAATGCATCCGAATTTGCTGATGTGCCCTCTGATAAAATGGATATTTATCACAAATATTTTGTAAAGCAGGTGCATATGGAGATACGTGTGCCAAAAACGAAATGGGTTGTTCTGCGTTATCCTTCTCCTGCTATGGCCCAACTGGCAGATATGAGTACTGAAGCTTTTGAAGATTTTTATTTTAATGTATGCAATCTGGATTATGCGAAAATGTCAAAAGCAATGGATTCTCTTGTAAGATTAATGGAGCAAACCGACAAAGTAAGAATTGTAGGAAAAGACACAGATCTTTCATTTTCGATCAAAGGGCTTCCTGCAATTAAATGTGACGGGAAAATGAATATACCTGACGGAGAAGTGTATACTGCCCCTGTAAGAGAATCTGTCAATGGAATCATAACATATAATGCCCCCTCTGAATATCAGGGATTTACTTTTGACAAAATTCAATTTGAATTTAAGAACGGAAAAATTATTAATGCCACTTCGAATAATACGGAAAGGCTTAATAAAATACTGGATACGGACGAAGGTTCAAGATATATTGGAGAATTTGCCATAGGCGTAAACCCTTATATTACTAAACCAATGAAAGAAACTTTATTTGATGAAAAAATCGCAGGTTCTATTCATTTTACTCCAGGAAATGCTTATGACGACTGCTTTAATGGAAATCGTTCTGCAATTCACTGGGATTTAGTATATATTCAAACACCGGAATACGGTGGTGGTGAAATCTATTTTGATGATCTGCTCATCCGAAAAGATGGACGATTTGTTATTCCAGAGCTTGAAAACCTTAATCCGGAAAACCTAAAATAAATTGTGGCTTTTGCCACTTTTTTTATAATCTTTTTTAAATTTTTCATACTTCTTTAATTTTAAAACGTATTATTTATACGATGAAACTTTAGAATCTTTAAAATTATTTTTAGGAGGGTAATTATGGAAAGTAATTTAAATTTACAACCAGTTGCAGAAGAGCAACCTCTTGGCTTTTTATCAAAATTAGTTAAAATTTTTACAAGCCCAACAGAAGTCCTTGAAAATATTTCACATTATCCTAAAATACTTATGCCTCTTATTTATTCTTCAGTAATTATGATTATTACATATTTTATCAGAATGCCATTATTAGAAATTACACAAAAAAAAGTATCCGATTTATATTTGCAAAAATACGGAATAGATATGTCTCAAAATTTGCAAGCCAGTGATTCAATAAATTATATTAGCGCTTTTTTAGCTCCAATAAGCATTATTGTCATGTGGGCTATTGGCGGACTGTTTTTATGGTTACTTGTAAAAATCTTTGGGGGCAAGTCAAGTGTTAAGCAAATTCTTTCTCTTTATGCTCACGTAATGATGATTTCCGTAACAGGATCTCTTATTGCTGCCCCAATTGGATTATTGCTTAACACAGATATAATCATTTTTTCACCGGTAGTTTTTATGCCTAATGGAGATATTTCAAGCTTTTTATATAACTTTTTAATGCTTGCAGAAGTCTTTTCGATTTGGAGTATGATTATTGCAGGCTTAGGAATAAGTATATTGAATGAATTTAGTAAAGTAAAAGGTATAGTAATTTCTATGATTTATCTTATAATAGGAAATGCATTGACTGCGCTAATTGCAATTTTACCTTATTTAACGTTAAATTTATATCAAAATATGTAGGAGTGGAAGTAATGGAGTTGAAAGCAAACATTAAGAAAAATAATAAAAAAATATTTGTGGGAATTGGAATTTTATTGATATTAATTACTTTTGTTGTGGCGGCAGTGATCAATCTTAAATCAGAATCAAATGGCAATACTCCTCCCAAGTCAGGAATCGGTGTTAATATTGAAGAAGCAAGAATAGATACTTTAATATCAAAAGTAACCGCTACAGGAGTTATTGAACCTAAAAATATTGAAACCATTTATGTTGATACTTATATGGATACTTCTTTAAGAATTAAAGATATTCTTGTCGAACTTGGCGATCAAGTAAGAAAAGATACAGAAATTGTAAAATATGATCCGATTACTAAAGAAGAACTGGAACAACAGTTAAAAGAAGCAGAAATCTCCCTTGAAAATGCTAAATTGAGATTACAGTCTTTAACTGATGCAAACCCAGATGAAATACTTGATGCAGAGTCTTCTTTGATCTCCCGTAAAAAATCACTTAGTGATGCACAAAAAGAGTTAAAGCAAACAGAACTCACAATAACTCAGCTAAAGAAAAAGATCCAAGATAAGGAAACAACTGTTGCTAATAATCAAATTCTTTATGATCAAGGTGCTATTCCTAAGTCAGAGCTAGATGGTGCTAAAACGGAATTAAGTGAATTAAAAGATCAACTTCAAAAAGAGCAAATGAATCTTGAATCCATTAAGCAAAATATTGAAAATTTAAAGAGAGAAAAATCCATTGCAGAAAGAAAATTGTCCAATACATACAATAAATCCTCTGATCCAAAGCAAGAAAATGAAATAAAAATTCAACAAAACCTAATTAAATCAGAAGAATTAAAAATCCAAACATTAAAGCAAAAATTAGAAAGACAATTAACATCATCCAAGAGTCCTATTGATGGTACAGTAACAGAAATACTTACTGAAGAAGGTGCCTGGGTTAATCAGAGTTCTCCTATATTAAAGATTGCTGACTTAAATCATTTAATTGTAAAAGTAAGTGTAACGGAATTTGATGCGCCAAGTATTCAAGTGGGACAAAAAGCTATCCTTACGGGTGATGCAATAAAAGGAAAGCCTATAGAGGGAAAAGTAACAAAAATTGCTCCCAAAGCTATCACCCAAGATACTGGAGAAAAAACAAAAGAAGCTATGGTAGAAGTTGAAGTAGAAGTCTTGAATAATGACAGCAATCTTAAACCCGGATATACAGTGGACGTTGAAATTATCACTGCAGAGCATGAAGACACAGTTGTTATTCCGTTACTAGCAGTTGATACCGATAAAGATGGAACGAATTTTGTTTATATCATGAAAGACGATTTCACTGTTGAGCAAAGAGAGATTGAATTAGGTATTTACTCAGATTTATACGTAGAAGCTAAAGGCGTAAATCCAGGAGAAAAAATTATTACAAATCTAAGCAGTCAAATTCAAGAAGGTGTTAAGGTAAAACCAATGAATATATCTGAGTCAGGTGAACAAAATGATTAGAATTGAAAATCTGTGCAAGGTTTATAAAAATGGAAAAATTGAAGTGCAGGCTTTAAAAAATATATCTTTTTCTGTAGTTCCAGGAGAATTCGTAGCGGTTATGGGGGCTTCGGGTTCAGGAAAATCAACGCTTATGAATATATTAGGATGTCTTGATCGTTCAACGAGTGGAAGCTATTTTTTAGATAATGTTGATATTTCTTCTTTAAAGGATAATGATCTGGCATTGATCAGGAATCTAAAAATTGGTTTTGTTTTTCAGGCTTTTAATCTTTTGCCCAAATTAACAGCGTTGGAAAATGTTGAATTGCCAATGATTTATGCAGGCCTAAAACATAAGGAAAGAAAAGAAAAAGCGATGCTTGCTTTAGAAAAAGTAGGCTTATCTGAAAGAATGCATCATCGTCCTAATGAATTATCAGGGGGACAAAAGCAGAGAGTCGCTATTGCCCGAGCATTGGTAAACTCCCCTTCTATTTTATTGGCAGACGAACCAACAGGTAATTTAGACAGTGCATCCAGTGAAGAAATCATGGGGATTTTTCAAAGCCTGAATGCTGAGGGGGTAACTATTGTTATGGTTACCCATGAGCCCGATGTTGCACAACACACCAAAAGAATCGTTGTATTTAAAGATGGAGAAATTATTTCAGATCATCCTGTTAATGATCCCATTATTGTAAGGAGGGCGGTATTATGAATTTATATGAGAGCATAAAATCTGCTTTAAGAAATCTTCTGGCTAATAAAATGCGCTCCTTCCTTACCATGTTAGGAATCATAATAGGAATAGGCTCTGTAATCATGATTACTTCCATTGGTTCTGGAAGCCAATCTGCAATTTTGGATAATTTTAACAAACTTGGTTTTGGCCTGATACAAGTGCAAATGAGGGATGTAAGCAAAGCTAAAACCAGAGATTATCTTACCATAGATGATGTGGATCTCATTAAAACCCATCCGGATGTAAAATATGTATCCCCTTATTTTTATGGATGGGGATCTGTAAAATTAAAAAATCCTAAGGAACAGAAAAGAGCATATTTGATAGGAGTGAATGGTGAATATAGATTTATCCAATTGCCAGAACTACTCTATGGGCGTTTTATAGTAGATGCGGATTGCAGATCTAAAAGTAACGTAATTGTCATTGATGAAGTATTAGCTGAAAAAGTATTCGGCAAAAAAGATGTTGTAGGAAAAACTTTATCTGTCGAAATGTGGAGAGGTACTTTCAAATTCACAGTAATAGGTGTTATGAAGAATAGCAATGCTTTTCTTGAATCTATGCTGGGTGATCAACTTAGCTCTGAAGTTTACCTTCCTATTCAAACACTTATGGATATGTATATGTACGACATTGTTGATTATCTTTATGTAACTGTAAACGATATTGACAATGTCGATCAGACTGCTATTGAAATTAACAAATTACTAGAAACAAAACATAGAAATAAAGATGCCTATAGTGTAAAGAATGCTGCGCAGGATTTAGATGCTATTAATGAAGTTTTAGGCATATTTACAGCTTTTATTAGTTTTGTTGCAGGCATATCTTTACTGGTTGGCGGCGTTGGAGTAATGAATATTATGTTGGTAACTGTGACCGAAAGAACCAGAGAAATTGGAATAAGAAAATCCCTAGGTGCTAAAAATAAAGATATAAGACAGCAGTTCTTAATTGAAGCTGTGATTATAACCATCATTGGAGGAACTATCGGTCTTTTACTTGGATACTTAGGTGGTTTAGGCGTTGGTTCCTGGATGAAAATTACTCCCAAAGTCTCTTTATTATCCATAATCATTACTGTAAGTCTGTCGACTGTTATAGGTATTATCGCTGGAGTTTATCCTGCCAGCAAGGCTGCAAAATTAGATCCAATAGAGGCATTGAGATATGAGTAAAAATGGGGTGAGTTTTTGCAGTTTTTAGTAAAGATTATGATCGGTCTATTTGCCAGTACGATCATTTCATACATAGCTTATAAAAAGCAAGCTTTAACGCTAAGTGGAGCCATAGGGGCCATGATTCTCGGTACAGGAATCTTTTTTGGTTCTGGCCTATATGGCTCTTTTCTTATATTTGTTTTTTTTAGCACTTCTACTATTTTCACATTTATAAAAAGAAATTATAAAAATGAAATAGAAAAGCAGTACGAAAAAAGTGGTGGAAGAGATTTCTATCAGGTCTTTGCTAATGGCGGAGTAGGACTGCTGTATTCTCTGTTATATTCTTTTACTTTTAATCCAATGTATTTAATTCTGATCGGAGTGTCATTTGCAGCTTCTAATGCAGATACCTGGGCCAGTGAATTGGGAGTATTCAGCAAATCATTACCTGTATCTTTAAGAAGTTTTAAAAAAGTACCTAAGGGAACCTCAGGAGCAGTCAGCTTATTTGGAATACTTATGTCCTTTCTGGGTTCATTGCTTATAGCTTTTTCTGCAATCATAATCATTACTATATTTCAATTAAACCTTAATCCTTTTTCATACATTGAAGCTTTCCTACTCATTATTTTAGGAGGAATCTTAGGCAGTATGATAGATTCAATCCTAGGTGCTACCATTCAGGCTGTTTATTATAATGAAAATTTAAAAAAAGAAACTGAAAAAGCATTTGAAGAAGGAAAATCAAATGTGCTCATCAGAGGATATAAATTAATTAATAACGATTTTGTTAATTTTACGAGCATTTTGTTAGCTACAATTATAATCTTGCTTTTATGTAGATGATTTGCATAAAATTGTATAAATATAAAAGTAATAATCTTTAAATCTAATATTTTATTAAAAAAAGTTCGAAAAATGTTTGAAAAACGCACGGTTTTTAGTATAATTATACACTAGTTTATACTTAATTCTTAAAGGGGGAAAGTTAATGACTGGTGACAAACTACAGATCTTTATTGCCATGTGTGCCTATATGGCATTTGTCATTGGCATAGGATTATATTATGCAAAACGTGCCAATGAAAGCAGTGAGAACTATTTTCTTGGAGGCAGAACCCTTGGACCATGGGTTACTGCAATGAGTGCTGAAGCCTCTGATATGAGTGGATGGTTGCTCATGGGGCTGCCTGGAGTTGCTTATTGGTGTGGATTAAGTGATGCTATATGGACGGCGATAGGTTTGGGCATAGGTACATATGTTAACTGGCTTTTTGTAGCGAAGAGACTTCGCAGATATTCAGCTGTGGCTGGGGACGCAATTACTGTTCCGGATTTTTTCAGCAACAGATTTAAAGAAAATAAAAAAGTGATCATGACTATTGCAGCATTGTTTATCTTAATATTTTTTACAGTTTATGCGGCCAGTTGCTTTGTTACAGTTGGAAAACTATTTAGTACGTTATTTGGCGTAAAATATCAATACATGATGGTTGCAGGAGCCTTGTTCGTAGTTTTATATACAATATTAGGTGGTTTCTTGGCTGAAAGTGCATCTGACTTTATGCAGGCAATCGTTATGGTTTTTGTATTGGTTTTTGTCTTTATAGTTGGTACTTCTGTTGCTGGCGGCATTTCAGCAGTTTTAAAGAATGCTAAAGATATACCTGGCTTTTTCGAATTTTTTGGAATTGCGCAACCTACAGTAGTTGACGGCGTTCAACAGGTTAGCGAAGCTGGCAAACCATTATTTGGCGAAGCTGGACATTATGGATTCTTAACCATCCTTTCAACATTATCCTGGGGGTTAGGTTATTTTGGTATGCCTCAGGTATTGTTAAGATTTATGGCAATCAGAAAATCCGAAGAAATTACTATGTCCAGAAGAATTGCAACTGTTTGGTGTTTTGTTTCTCTTTTTGCAGCAGTATCTATTGGTATGATCGGCAGAGCATTGTATCCAAGCGAACTTCTTACTCAGAGCTCTGCTGAAAGCATCTTTATTTTAATGGCTACTAAATTGTTGCCTGCATTATTTGCAGGAATTGCTATGGCAGGAATTCTTGCTGCAACCATCAGTTCATCAGATTCTTATCTTCTTATTGCAGCCTCCGCTTTTGCCAAAAACATCTATCAAGGAATTATCAAAAAGAATGCAAATGACCAAGAAGTTATGGTTGTATCCAGAGTGGTATTAATATTAATTTCTATTCTTGGTATGATCATTGCGCTTGATGAAACAAGTGTTATATTCACTGTTGTTTCATTTGCCTGGGCTGGTTTTGGAGCAACTTTTGGACCTATTATGCTTTTCTCATTATTCTGGAAAAGAACTACCCGATCTGGTGCCATCGCTGGTATGATATCTGGGGGTGTAATGGTATTTGTGTGGAAATTATTGCTTAAACCTTTAGGAGGCATCTTTGGAATATATGAGTTGCTTCCGGCATTTATTATTTCATGCATTGTTATCGTAATAGTTTCATTAATATCGGAAGAACCTTCTGAAGAGATTCAAAAAGAATTTGAATTGGCAAAAACATATGAATGCTAATTGAATGTACATATGACACCAATTAACTAAAAAAGTGTTGTGATCATAATTTTGTGATCACAACACTTTTTTATTAAGATAAGTCATATCTTAAGATTATACGAACATATATAAATAGTGGCATCTGTCCTTTGATTTTGATTATAAGTATCTGATTTTTGAAACCATTTTAAATATGGGGGAAAGAATCCATGAAAATTACTGCAATGATTATTTTTATTACAACATATATTTTACTGTTGATATTTCCAAAAATCAGAGCCTATATTGCACTCCTTTCCGCTTCAATCTTTGTATTTATCGGAATAATACCTGCTGGTAAGTGTTTAACTTTCGTGGATTGGAACGTTATTTTAATGATTACAGGGACTATGGGAATTGTGTCCTTATTTATTGAATCCAAAATGCCAGCCCTGTTAGCAGATTTGTTAATCGAGAAAACTCCAAATGTCAAATGGGCAATTATCGCCTTATCCCTGTTTGCAGGCTTTATTTCTGCCTTTATAGATAATGTTGCAACTGTTTTGATGATAGCCCCTGTGGCTTTAAATATAGCCAAAAAACTCAAAGTATCTCCTGTGCCCAGTATCATTGCTATTGCGGTTTCATCCAATCTTCAAGGTGCTGCCACTTTAGTGGGGGATACCACCTCAATTCTTTTGGGAGGTTATGGAAATCTTGACTTTTTGGACTTTTTCTTTTTTAAAAATAAACCTGGGATGTTTTGGATCGTCCAAGCCGGTGCAATATCTTCCATTTTTGTTTTGATGTATATATTTAAAGATTATACAAAGCCAGTTAAATCCATAAGCAGAACAATCGTTAAAGACTATTTTCCAACAGTACTTCTCATTGGAATGATTATATTATTGATCTTTGTATCCTTCATACCTGATAAACCCAGCATCACTAACGGAATGATTTGCGTTGTATTATTTTATATTGGTTTGGTGAATAGTTTTTATAAATCTAAAGATCTTGGAATCGTATTAAAAGCCTTAAGAGAAATAGACTACTATACCGTTCTTTTATTGGCTGGGCTTTTTGTTGTAGTGGGGGGAATCACAGAAGCAGGAGTCATAGAAGACATAAGTAAGATTTTCGTCACAATCAGCAAAGACAATATTTTTGCAATTTATAGCCTTCTTGTCTGGGCCTCTGTATTCTTTTCGGCATTCATTGATAATATTCCTTATGTAGCAACCATGCTACCCGTAACTACGGGAATTGCAAAAATATTAAATATTGATCCCTACATACTTTATTTTGGACTGCTTTCAGGAGCCACTTTAGGAGGCAATTTAACTCCCATTGGAGCTTCAGCAAATATTACGGCTCTTGGCATTCTTAGAAAAAACGGATATGAAGTAAGCAACAGAGAGTTTATGAAAATCGGTGTCCCATTCACCTTAACGGCTGTAACGGTTGGCTATATACTCATTTGGTTTATTTGGAGATAGTCTTAAATATTTTATATATTTTATCTTTCAGCGGCTCTATGATTAATTTATCCATTAAAAATATACCTCCAGGAAGATCATCCGGCTTTTTAATGAACAGATGATCTTCCTGGGTAGAACATATAATTCATTCGTAAGATATATTTATAGTTCTACTTCACACAAAATTCATACTAAAGTATTATAATCTTATGGATGAAAATATGTAAGGAGTGGTTAAATGTCGAATGTGGTTTTTGTTGTTGAAGATGATGAAAATATAAGGGAAGTAGTAGAAGAATATTTAAAAGCAGCAGGATTCATTGTAATTACAGCAGAAGATGGTAAAAAAGCAGTAGAAATGATGGAGTTACATACAGAGATTGATTTGTATATTCTCGATATAATGCTTCCTGAAATATCAGGCTTAGATATATTAAAAAGGATCCGTTCCAATCGGCAAACTCCAGTTATTATGTTAACAGCCTTAGACGATGAATATACACAACTCATTAGTTTTGATGGACAAGCTGATGATTATATTACAAAACCTTTTTCTCCAAAGCTACTGGTCAAGAGAGTGGAGGCACTCTTAAGACGAATTGGAAAACATAGTGATATATTGCAAATAGGAAGTATATCGATTAATGTGGATAGTTATGAAGCCTTTGAAAACGGATCCAGAGTTGATTTGACTTTAAAGGAATTAGAAATCTTAAAAACATTAATGTGGCATCAAGGAAAAGTTCTATCGAGACAGCAATTACTTAATTTGGTATGGGGATATGATTACTTTGGTGACGAAAGAATCGTAGATGTACATATTAAAAATATACGAAAAAAGTTTAAATCAAATATCATTATCACAGTGAAAGGCGTAGGTTATAAAATTGAGAAAAAGGCAGGAGAAGCCTATGCTTAAGAAAAAGGGAATTCTTTTAAAAACCTTTGCCTTTACCTCTCTTTTGATCACAGTTATAGTGCTTATCTCTTTTGGAATTTTATTTTTTATTTTACCAGACTATTATTTATACACTAAAAATAAAACACTGCAAAAAAGAGCTGATCAGTTAGTCTCAGAAATAGACGGTGCAAAAACAGAAGATGAACTGGCTCAGTTCATTTCGGACTTTTCGTTAAATAATAATGCCACCGTCATGGCTTTTAATTCATCTGATGAATTAGTAGCCCATTTATCTTCTCCTTTTGTTTCCATGTATTCTGTTTCGGCAGAAGATTCAAAACGAATTACAGTTACTTTAGCGAAAACGAATAAAGATTTGACTGAAGATTCAACTGATGGCGATTTAAATCATCATGCAGTTATTAGCAAAAGTACTATATTAGAAAATCCCAAATCAATCGCTTTAGAGGGAATTCCTTCTGGTTATGTTTTAAAAATGAGAAACTCAATGGATGCGTCACATATTGAAATGACTAAAAAAGTAAATAATACTGCGATCGCTTCTATTACAATTACAAGTACATTACAGCCTATTGATGAAGCAAAAAGCGTGATGATCTCTTTAATTCCCTATTTGCTGCTAATTGATCTATTGATTGCTTTAGTAGCTGCTTATTTTTATTCTAAGCAATTGACAAAACCAATTATTCATTTATCGAAAACAGCAGCAGAAATGCAAAGTCTTCGACCTAATATTTCTTGTAAAATAAACACAAATGATGAATTAGGAGAGTTATCTGATAATATTAATGCACTCTATATAAAACTTCGCGCCAATATTGAGAATGTAAAACGTGAAATGGAAAAGGTATCTTTATTGGAAAAGTCGAAAACAGATTTTATGCGTGCTGCAAGTCATGAGTTAAAAACACCAATTACTGCAATAAACGGCATGATTGAAGGTATGATTGATCATGTAGGTAGATATCAGGATAAAGAAAGATATTTAAAAGAATGTAAAAAACTAATCGATCATTTGTCAAAGCTGGTTCATGAGATATTAAAAGCTTCTAAGCTGGATACCACAGAATATATATTGCATATGGAAAAGATAGATTTATGGGAAATTATTGAGAAGAACTTAGAAAACAATAAGATTTTAATTGAAGAAAATAAACTGAAGCTATTTTTAGATAAAAAGAATTTAGAAGCTTATATTGATCAAACGATCATAGAGAATACGCTCTCTAATATCATTTCTAACGCTGTAAAATATACGAAACCTAATGGACAAATTCATATTTTTACTTCAGAAACAGAAGAAGTACGAATACTTTCTATTGAAAACGAATGCGAACCTATCCCAATTGATGATCTCGAAAAGTTGTTTGAACCTTTTTACACCAGAAACTATAGTAGAAATAGGCATAAATATAAAAACGGAACTGGGTTAGGATTGTACATTGTAAAAAAGAATTTAGAAACTTTAAACCTTCCATATAAACTAGAGAATACAAAATTAGGATTAAAATTTAATATTTATTTTCAGAAAGCTCCTCAATGCAATGCACCCTCATAAGTTAGATTTTTAAGTCTAATTTATGAGGTTTTTCAGTATAAGGAGTTTTCATATTAAATACATATTAGATTCACATATATTTCATGTTAAATTACTAAAATGAAATCAATGAATAGGGCCACTATTCAAATAAATTTTTATTAGGAGGAAATATATGAAAAAGTTTAGTGCATTAGTTTTAACTTCAATCATTGCTATTTCTACAGTTGCTTGTGTCAATCGAAATGAAACAGCTTCAACAAATATAACCGAAAAAATAGGAGGAGAGATTACTGTATCCTGCTTTGAGAGTGCTTTGTATAAAAATTATCTTGAAGAAGCCGCCAAGGCTTTCGAAAAAAAATATCCTGGCACAAAGGTGAATATAGAAACATTCTCACTTATGCCAGAAGTGAAAACGTCCGCCACTGAAGATGGTAGAAAAGCATCTGTTATAACAATAGGCAACGATGATGATATGAGCAAAATTGACTATATTAATAAAATCAATACGGAATTGATGAGTGGGGGGGGAGCGGATCTTTTAGCTATGGATGTGCTTCCTTATTATAAATATGCTGAAAAAGGTCAGTTAGAAGATCTAAAGAAGTATATGGAAGAAGATCAAGAATTCATCCCTTCAAATTATCTTCAAAATATTGTTGACGCGGTTCAATATAAAGGAAGACAATATCTTTTCCCTATAAGCTATTCTTTTCAATATCTAAGCTATGATACAACTTTATTGGATAAAAAAGCCCAAGATCAATTAGCTCAAAAAGATACTTTTACATATGAAGAATTAACAGAAATAGCTTACAATTCTTTTCAAAATCAAAAAAAAACAAGAAAATACTTCAAAAATGTATAATATTTATGATTGCGAGAAAATGTTTCAAGTTCTTTTAAAAGAGCATTACAATAAAATTCTAAATTTTAAGGAAAGAACTGCAAATTTCACTGATGGAACCTTCAGAAAAATTCTAGAAACTGCAAAAGAGTACGGAGAAAATGGCTATGTAATAGAAAGCGTGGTAAATCTTGAAAAAGGCAGCAATAAAAATACTGAGGTAAGCATTGTAGTTGGAAAAATGGGTACCGGGCAAAATGGCCTTCCAAGATACTTTTATCAAGCAATAGATCAAGGAATGTTAGTGTATGAATTTAAGGACTTAAAATCCGGAAAAATTTCAATTGACCTGAGTTCAATACTTGGAAATACAGGAGACAATAAAATCGCCGGATTACTTTCCAATGAACAGGGAGAAATTCCTTTTGATTTACGCATGGGATTTGGAATGAATTCAAATTCACAAAATAAAAAAACAGCCTGGGAGTTTATTAAGTTTTTAGCAAGTGAAGAAATGCAAACATCAATGAAATTGATAGGATGTCCAATTCATAAAAAAGCCATGGAAGAAAGGGCAAAATTAGAAATTACTGGACAGCTTTTTGCACCGGAAGAAAATTTAGGAATCGAAAAATTAACAGAAGCGCAAAAGAAAATCTTTCAAGAGTACTTTTCAGTACTCAATAGATTTGTTAATCAATTAAATACATATTTGATGCAGGATAGCATGATTAATGAAATGATTGAACAGGAAATTCCTTATTTTTTTGATGGCACAAAAACAGCGGAAGAGGTAGCAGAAACGTTACAAAGCCAAATAGAATTGTATCTGAACGAATAGAGGTTTGCAAAATGCTTAAAAATCAGAAAATGGATTGGCCTTTCTTATTTATACTTCCAAGTTTATTAGGATTTTTATTATTTTACATATGTCCGTTTTTAACCTCATTAAGGTATGTTTTTGTTGATAAACCTGTCAATGGAAATTTCGTAGGGATGCAGAATTTTATTGATTTGTTTCAAAGCAAATCATATCTTAATGGATTAAAAAATACATTAATCTTTATGGGAATCAGTATTCCCGTAAATATTGTTTTATCCTTAAGAATATCATTGATGATCCATAAAATGACTGGACAAAAAGAGCTTTTTACATTGTTGTTTTTGATACCTTTAGTCATTCCATCAGGTTCCATGCTTTATTTCTGGAAAATGCTTTTTGATTACAATGGATATGTAAATAATCTTCTTTTCCGAATCGGTATTGATAAAGTCAACTGGTTAGGCACAAGCTTAGCTCGTTATGTGATGATTGGGGTTTTTGTGTGGAAAAGTCTGGGATATAATATCGTTTTATTTTTATCAGGCCTCAGTTCTATTCCGAAAGAATATTATGCGGCAGCAAAGGTAGATGGAGCAAGTGAAATACAGGAGTTTTTTAAAATTACGCTTGTCCATCTTTTACCTACCCTTATTGTTATCGTAATTCTATCAATCATTGATTCTTTTAAAATCTTTAAAGAAATTTATCTTATTGCGGGGAATTATCCTCACGACAGCATTTATACGTTGCAGCATTTTATGAATAATATGTTTCATTCTCTTAATTATCAGAAACTGACCACAGCTACCTGCGTACTGGTTTTAGCGATTACTATGTCCACTCAAATTTTATTTAAATTAGAAAAGAAGGTGCGTTAGGTGAAGAAGAAAATGATACATACATTGAATTACATGGCCCTATTTTTGTTGGGCATTCTTTTTATTTACCCACTGATAGTTACATTTACCAATTCTTTTATGAGTGAAAAAGAAATAATGCTTCATTATTCCACTCAATTATCACTTTTTGATGTATTAGAAGGTATTAAGGATGCTTTTGTGGACATGAAACTGATTCCTGATCAAGTTTCTGGGGAGCAATATGAAGAAGTTTTAATTACTCAGCCTTCTTTTTTGGTTTTATTGACAAATTCAATGAAAATAACTTTTCCTGTTGTGATTGGAAATGTTCTCGTCTCTTTATTATCTGCCTATGGCTTTACTTTATGGCAATGGAAGTACAAAGAAGCCTTATTTCGGCTGTATGTCATTGTAATGTTGATGCCTTTGCAGGCAGTCATAGTTCCGAACTATATTATTGCAGATACTCTTCAAATTAAGGACAGTAATCTTGCAATCATATTACCAGGTATTTTTGCTCCGTTTGGAACGTTTTTACTACGGCAAAACATGAAGGCAATGTCCAAAGAATATTTCGAGGCAGCATCAGTAGATGGAGCAAGTATAGGTTATATCTTTCTTTATATTGTTGTTCCTCAAATGAAATCAGGAATTTCTGCTCTTTCCATATTAGTTTTTATAGAATATTGGAATTTGGTAGAGCAAGCCGTAATTTTTATAAAAGAATATTATCGAGAACCTTTATCCGTTTACTTATCACGAATCGCCGAAGGTAAAGTCGGATTAATTTTTGCAGCCTCATGTGTTTATATGTTTGTGCCTATTTGGTTTTTAATACTAGGACAAAAAGATTTAGAAAAAGGAATTGAATTATCTGGCATAAAGTAAAGGAGTCATATGAATGAATCAAAGTAAAAAAATAAATATTAAATCAATCAGTCTTTCATTTATGTTTTTTTATTGCTTTCCATCTTTTTCTCAAAGACGATTTATACACATGATTTGCCTAAAGTAACTGCTGTTTTACCGCGAAACGGTAAATTAGAGAAGATCGAGAAAGCTTCAGGGATTTCCAATTGGGCAAACATAGGAGAAATTTATGTGGAAGTAAGCGGAAAAGTAGAGGAAATATTAGTGGAAGAAGGTGAAAATGTTTCAAAAGGGCAGGCGCTTTTCCATCTTAGTTTTGATAAAGAAGAAGTGCATAAAAAATTAAGTGAACTTGAGATCAGCAAAAAGAAAATTCATATTGATATCGAAAAAATCAATCAGAATATAAAGCAAATCCAAGAAAAAATAGATGGTTTAAAAAGTGAAGTATTTAACCAAGAAAAAGCAGAAATCAAAAAAGAAGAAGAAAACCTGCAAAAACTTAAGATTTTATATCAAGCTGGAGCAATCTCACAAGAAGAATTAAGTAACATCCAATATAATTTACAAAAATTATATAATACTTTAGCTGCAAAGAAAGAAGAACATTCTAAACAATTAAAAGCATATCAAGCTGAATTGAAATCATTTAATCAGGATATAAAATCAAAAGAACTGGATTTGAAAGATCTTTCAATACAGGAACAAACATATCTTGATATTCTATCAAAATATGAAGAAAATAAGACTATTTATGCTCCCCAGGATGCTACTATTATATCTATTCCCATCAAATCAGGACAGAAAATCAATGAGAATCAGCTTATGATGAGTTTTGGTGTAGGGACTGAATATGAGATAAAATGTAATGTTTCTCTTAGCAATAACTTTATTACAGTTGGAGATATTTGCGAGCTTTCAAACGCCTCGTATAGAGTAGAAGGAACTGTTAAAAAGATTACCCCTATCGAAAATATGAAACAAATTACAATCAATTTTCAATCAAAGGAGAATGTCATGGGAGAAACTTTTGACGTGTTATTTCAAAAAGAAAGTGAAAAGTCATATATTCTTGTCCCCAATGGTGCAATTCATCAGGATCACGAGGGGTATTACCTTTATCAAATTAAACAACGAGATGGAATTATGGGCAAAGAATATTATGTTGAAAAATCTAAAGTCTACATAGGAGACTCAGATGATACCAATACGGTTATTGTTAAAGGAGTAAATTATTTTGATCCCATTGCTTACTTAAGTGACAAGCCCATTTCGGAAGGTGTAACAGTAAAAGTAGAAAATGAGGAGGATTTTCTTGCAAATTAAATATATGCTATTCATATTAACATTGACATTACTAGTCCCATTGATCTTTATCGGATTTTTTCAAGATTATGAGCAATACAACGATATAGTATTGATTATTCCAAATTCAAATTACACAGTAGATGTTCCAATCGAAAAAATAGAGAAAGTCAATGAAGAAAAATTCTTAACGACATATTTAGTAGAGCAAGAGAAAAAGATACGGGCAATTCATGAACATCATCTTGTCAGTATAAAAGGAACCAATTATGCATATCCATTTGTATTAAATTATAATATTGTCAATGGAGGTTTTTTCCAAAATCCTCTCAGGTGCAGGAAAGCAAAGTTGCTGTGCTCAATGAGAATGCAGCTTTTAATATCTTTGGTGGTAACGACTGTATTGGAAATGAAATCATCATAGATCGCTTCATTTATAGAGTTATAGGAGTTATAAATGATAAAGATAAAAAAAATAAGAATATTTATATACCCATTACGCTATTGAATCAGTCACCTAAAGTATTCGTTGCACTATTAGATAGAGACATTTCAGAGGGATATATAAAAGCCCAGTACAAAAATCTGGGAATAACAACGGACCATTACGATTTCATTAATCTAAATTCATTAACTCTAATGATCAAAGAAAAAGCGATTGCTTCATGTGCATTCATGTTAATAATCCTGTTATTACTGCAAATAAAATGGGTTATACATAGGCTTACAAATCAATATATGATTTTTCGTCGGTTGTTGATCAAAAACTACTTAAGAGAACTTTTTAGAAAAGAAGCAAAAATTTTCGGCGTGTTGATTGGGCATTTCGGATTGATTGTTGCATTAATATACTTTATAGTTTTATTGGTAATGTATACTTTTGAAATGTTTTTGAAGTGGAAAGATTTATCTGCCTTTTTCATAATTAATTGCTCTGGCAGTCATAGTATGAATATTTTTACCTCAATAGAGAAGTCATTGATATATTCCAACATACTATTTATTTTATTGTTGATTTTATTTTTTACTTTAATATATTCTTTTATACTGTATAAAGATCAATAATTTATGATTTCCATATTTAAAGAAGATAGTGTCAAGAAGTTTGTGTAAACTACTTCTTGTATGTAAAAGTTAGTTTTCAAACAATTCATTTAGTTCGGCCTGAACTAATGCAAAACCTTTATGTACTCTGGAACCATATTTTTTA